>Ga0207699_10000004_pt1:107500-567333 | contig 567333 bp, 501 predicted proteins | sample LARL51metaG_FD_184344 | JGI IMG/M metagenome (GOLD analysis project Ga0207699, IMG submission 184344) | Corn, switchgrass and miscanthus rhizosphere microbial communities from Kellogg Biological Station, Michigan, USA - LAR L5-1 metaG... | ecosystem: Host-associated > Plants >... | reverse complement strand
ACCAATAGTCCGGGGAGGGAACCAGGGAGCGCGCAGATCCTGCCAGCCCGCCGGCCGGCCGGTAAGCTTGCGGATATGCGAAGCAGGGTACGCGGCGCTCCCGAGCCACAACTTTCCGCCGCGCGGCCCTGACTCGCGTCCTGCCCAGTATTGTGACTTTGTTTCAGAACGGGAGCGGACTTGCTCCCAACAACGGGCGCACCCGTGAACTTCAGTGCGCCGTTGCGATGCGCGACGACCGCGAGAGGGGTCTCACGGGCGCTGTGCGGGTGTGCTTCGAGCAGCACTGCCTCAAAGCAGCATCGACCAGCGGCTCCACTACGCATTCCGACTTGCGGCATACGGTGGACATCTCGCTGATGACAAGATACCGCGCGCGTTCGAGCATGCGTTTCTCGCGAAACGAGAGCGGCTTGCTCATTGATATGTATGTGAGATTTTTCAAAACCTCTGCGACGTGAAATATGTCCCCTGTTTTCATTCTTTCGAGAAACTCTTTGTAACGATCTTTCCAATCGATTGGGGGGCTCGTGAAATCCGCCGATAGAGCTTTGAGGAGCCGGTCGCACTGGTTGTTATTGATTGGCGACCTTAGACCGATTTCTACCGCGTTGGCTATCGGAACCATGACAGTTGATTCGGTAGCTTTAAGCCTGAGCAGGTAAAAGCTATTCTGCATGCCTCCAATGTCGGTCGTGGTGATATTCTCGATTACGCCTATGCCGTGATTGGGATAGACAACCTTCTCGCCTATTTTGAAGCTCACAGATACCTCCTTGTGACCACTGGAACGGAGATGCGCCTCGGGCTGAGGACTTCATGGGTGACGTACCCGTTGACATATCAATTTACTCAGTTATTGACGACGAGCCGCGAACTGAACTCGTCGGAGGGTTGCGGATACCGTCGGGCAAGTTCGGTTTTAGAACCGCTGACGTTGCCCTTCCAGCTTGCTCATTCTACCCAATTCCAACTCTACACCAGTAGACATAAATGGGTCAAGCAAGATCGATGTGAAACGTAACCGTGAAACGTGATCCGTGATGTGATGCGTGATTGATTCCACTAAGCCGCGTTGCATTACGCATGACGGATCACGCATCACGATCACGCATCACGCATCACGGCATTGTGAATGACACTATCCACATTCGCCGCATCGGACCCCGGTCCTTGCGCAATACTTTAATCACCACGTCGTCGCCGCTCTTTAGATCACGAGTTGAATGAGCGAAGTCTTCCTGGTTGGCGACCGTCTTTGTGTTGACCTCGATAATCACATCATCGGAAGTCAGCCCATTCTCGTCGGCGATGCCTCCACGAGTGACACTGATAACTAACGCCCCGCGAGCGCCTTCAAGACCATTTTGCCGGGCCAAATCTGGTGTAAGCGTCTTCACATTCATTCCGAGTCCGGACTTGTTCTTTGCCGCGTCAGGCGCAGAACCTCCCGGGCCGCCACGCGGATTCCGAGGATCGGATGGAACCTGTCGTAGACCAGGACGGCCCTCGGCCTCCTCCGTCCTTTCTTCCAGCTTGACGGTGGCTGTATGACGCTCGCCGGCCCTGACATACTCAATGTTAGCCATGCTGCCAACTGGAAGTGATGCGATACGGCGGATCAATTCGCGCGAGCTCTTAACCTTTTGAGTGTTTACGCTGGTGATCACGTCTCCGCTCTGAAGGCCGGCCTGCGCGGCAGGACTCGTCTGATTGGTCACTTCGCGGACCAGCACGCCCTGGCCGTCCGGAATCTTGTTCAAGCGAGCGATCTGCGGCGTTATCTCTTGCGGAACTATGCCCAGGTATCCGCGACGCACCCGGCCTTCGCTCACAAGCTGATTATAAACGTCGACGGCAGTCGCCGACGGGAGCGCAAAACCGATCCCGTTATAGGCGCCGGTGTTGGTTGCAATCTGAGTGTTGATTCCGATCACTTCGCCGGCAAGGCTGACGAGCGGTCCACCGGAATTTCCGGGATTGATCGCCGCGTCGGTTTGAAGAAACTGCTGGAAAGGGGTTGCGCCGCTGTCGGTCACGCGGTCTTTTGCGCTTATGATGCCCGCCGTCACCGTCTGCTCCAGACCGAATGGAGATCCAATCGCGAGAACCCAGTCGCCCACATTCAGCTTATCGGAATCGCCCATTCGAGCCACCGGCAACGGCTTGTTTGCCTCGATCTTGATGACCGCCAAATCTGTCTGAATATCGGCGCCGATGACTCTCGCGTCGTTTTCGGTTCCATCGGCGAGTTTTACCCTGATCTTGACCGCGCGACCCACCACGTGTGCGTTCGTTAAGATAAAGCCCGCCGCATTAACGATCACGCCAGAGCCTGTGCCTTCGCGCGCGTACACTTCACTCTCGTAGACTTTAATATGGGCCACGCAGGGCTCTACGTCGCGAGCTACTCGCGCGAAGACTGCCGACAAAGCGTCGGGCGTCGCCGGCGTGTTGCTGATGGTGATTCGGTAGTCCTCTGACTTCGCACCCGGAATTGCGCGCACTCCTTTTGTTGGAGACTGGGACGGCGCGCTCCCCCCGGCGGCTATCACAAATAGCAGACAGTAGATCACCACTAGCATGAAGATCACACGAGTCTGATTCGTTATTGAACGGCTTTCGAAGCGTCCTCGAGACGGTTGGTACATTGCAACTCCTTCACAGGGTCAAACGGTTTGAAGATTAAAGAAGGTGATCCCGCTCAACTACTCTCGGCGATTATACCAGAGGCTCATTCGATGTTGAAGAAGTGGGCAACCTGCGTTCTGCCGACAGTCTTCGCACAACCGCGTCTGCCAGCTCCGATCGGTATCTCAGACCCGTTGAGCCGCTTGCCAGCAATGCATTTCTAATGCTCCCCATCATCTCGGCAATAGTGACGAAGCGTGCTTCGGCAATTTCATGAGTGTCGATGGGATTAAGCTTTCCGCCTTCGGAACTCGAGGTAAAAACATGTGAGGTCCAATCTATCAAGCGATTGGCGTGCAAGAAGCGTACCCGCGCTCTGATGATGTATTTTTCGAGTGAGACAACCAGTCCAGTCTCTTCATATGCTTCGCGCAGTGCTCCCTGCTCGAACGATTCACCGGGAGAAACGCCACCTGATGGAGCGCGATAAGCGCCGGGTGGATACATCGGCTTCCTGATCACCACTACGCGCCCTGCATCGTCGTGAACCGCGCGGACGGAATCGAAGATGAAGAGCGTGACATCGTGTGCGCGGTCGTGCTTCTGACTTGCTCGTACAAGCTCGAACTCGACCTCCGTCATCTCGTAAGCAAACGAGAGTTCTTCGGGCTTGCCATATTTCTCCTCGATCTTGTGAATGATTTCAGCGGAGATGTACATCGGCTGAGGGTCTTCAGCGTTGAGATCTATTTCACGTCCGGCTTTGAAGTTTTATCGAAGAAATCCAGGATCGCCGGAAACGTAGACGCGACGACGCTCATATGATCGCCATCGGGAACTTCGAGATAGTTGACCTTTAGCCCGGCCTTCTCGGCGGCGTTCGCCATGGTTTTTGAAAGCATTACCGGCACGATTCCGTCCTGCGCTCCGTGAACGATCATCGTCTGGAGTCCTTTCAATCGCGCCAGCAGCGAAGTCAGAGCATCGCCCTGGACCGGCGGACCACCCGAAACCGCCGCAACGGCGGCGAATTTCTCCGGCTTGCTCGAAGCCACGAGCCAAACACCGAATCCGCCGGTCGAGTGGCCAGTCAAATATATCCGCGACGAATCAATCTTGTAGTCGCCAGTCATAGCATCGGTAACCGCAAAAACATCGTCGAGCGCCGGGCCGCTGTAGTTTGCGAAACGCCCACGGCCGTTGACCCCGACCATGATGTAGCCTCGCCGCTCGGCTTCACCTTCGATAACCGCCGGATCAAACATCCCGCTAAAATAGTAGCGCTCATCACCAAGCGCGCCGTGGAGCAAGACTACCAGAGGCTTTGCGCTTGCGCCGTCGTAGCTCTTCGGCACATACACTCGATAGGGTACCAGCTTTCCATCTGACGGGTAAGCGCGTTCAAATTCACCGCGTGCGTTCGCGAATGGATTCTGGCCCTTTGCGAGCGCGGCGAGTTCAGCTTCAATCCGATCGATTTCGTCGTTTGGGTTTAGATCAACTTCACCCCGCGACCTGTTCAACTGCGCAAGGCGCTGAAGCTGAAACTCGGGAGTTGCGGCAAGCGCTTTGATCCTGCCGTCGGATGAGGTCTTGAGAGATTCGACGGACTTGGACATTTGTCGTACGCTGTCCGTGAAATTGCCGATCGCGTAAATAGAGCGTTTGATCTCCGCAAGCTTCTGGCCGCCCGCTTCGACACTGGCAACTACATCATATGCGCCGTCCGGTAACAGCAATCGGCGCGAGGCATTGCTGAGTGTCTCAGCAACGGGCAACGATTGCGCGATGATCGTCGGCTGGACCGGCTGTGTTGCGGGTTGAGCCTCTCGAGGTCTGAAAGAGCGTTCGCCTGGTACTACCGTCAACGTTACAGTCGGTGAAGATGCGAATGCCTTATCGATATTCACCTGGAACATTCGCGTGAGCGAAACCTGCAGCGCCTGATTTGGCTCGACGACAAGTCGATCGAGTTCGAGCGTTAGCGACGAGATGAACCGCTGGCGCTCATCCCATTTCTTCCCCGCCAGCACCGCCTGAGCTTCGCCGACAACCTCCAGAATGCCCGGGATGTTGCCACGTCTGAAGGCCTCCTCGGCTTGCTTGCGTAGCGGTTCAACCGCGGAAAGGTTCGCTCCGGCTTTTCTTCTTGCGGAGTACAAACGATTGAACTCTTCATACCTCGCGAACAGGTCCGAGAGTAGTGGTATCTGCTGCGCCTGCGCTCTAACCTCCGCGCTGAATTGGTTGTTCAAACTGAAGCCGACAAGTAGAAGCCCTATTAGTAACTTTTTCATCAACGCGCCTGCCTGACGAATCTTGTTTTTTTGCAGTGTAGCATAAAAGTTTCAGAGTTCGGGGTTCGTGATCCAGAGTTTGGTCTTCCTGTTTTTGATGCGGAGCGCCAGCAGCAGAAGGGTGAACATTCAACGCTGAACCCTCGTCCATGACCTCTAAACCCTGAACTCTGTACCCTGAACGCCGAACTCTTTATCCTTTGCGCTTACGCCTTTGCTCTTGTATATTCCACGCTCACACAATTCAAAACACTACTCGCTAAGAACGTGAGGAACCATCAATGAGTGCTACTGAACGGGCTTCCTTCATAAACGATCCGAATCTCAAAGTGCTGATTGACACCGCGCGACTGCAGGCGCGCGTGCGCGAGATCGGCCAGGAAATTACACGCGACTATGCAGGCAAGAACCTTCATCTTATAGGTGTGCTCAAGGGCGCGTGTGTGTTCCTGTCGGACTTGATGCGCGCGATTGACCTTCCGCTGTCGCTGGACTTCATCGGCATATCGAGCTACGGCGCTTCGACTAAATCTTCGGGCGAGGTGAGAATTACCAAGGACCTCGATGTGAGCCTTGCAGGCAAAGACGTTTTGGTAGTGGAAGACATCATCGACACTGGGCTGACTTTGAATTACATGGTCAACATCTTCCGTTCACGCGAAGTGAATTCGCTTGCGATCGCAGCGTTGTTGGACAAGCCGGACCGCCACGAGATCGAGGTTGATGCAAAGTACATCGGCTTCACAATCCCGAATCATTTTGTAGTCGGTTACGGCTTGGACGTAGGCGAGATGTATCGCAACCTCCCGTACATTGGCGTACCAGAGATTCCTGAGATCCTGATCAAGAGTTGAAGGGAGTTCCGCGCGCGGCTTCGTAGCTTATTTGGAGTGCGGCGCGGTCTGTGCGTTCGCGCCGCTTGGCAGATTGATTCGAGAACAAGAGGTAAGGCGGCGTGAACGCACAGACCGCGCCGCACTCCAATTGATGTCAGATCTGCCGAGGCTACCAGTTCACCAGCAACCTCAAAAGTAACACCACAAACAGTCCGTGGGTGGCAAGATAAAACGCGGCCAACGAGACGCCTCTTTTGTCACAAACAACCTGGTTCATTTTGTATTCAAGATCATAGCTTGATTCCAGCCACGCAGCTCGGATGTCTTGATTCAGATATCTCTTGAGGACCGAAGCTGAAGGCGTAAGGACAAGGAGCGAGTCCGGATTGAGTCGCTCCTCGGCCGGTCGAGGCTTGCAGCGCGACAAAGTTTCGCTCATCAGCGCCCTGGCCTCGCGTGCACGACGCCAGAGAAACCAGAGCCAGCAACACATCGCGATAATCCAAAGCCAATGTCCTAGCCAACTCACCGCGGCGACGATCGACAACCACACCTGCTTCAGCAAGAACTCGATATCGGTGACGATCCGATTCCAGACCTTGAAGCTTTCGGTCGACCAGTAGTTCGCAAGGCGCTCGGCGCGTGCCCAACGCGAAGGTCGCGGCGCGGGCTTTGGCGGTTTATCCCAGCCGGGACCTCCGCTCACAGTTCGCTTAGACGGCTCCCACCCAGAAGTTCCGGAGGGAACTTGTATTTGGGATAGGCGGCTCGGACATCAAGATAGGTGACCATTCGGGGACCGGCGTTTCCGCCGTTGCGATAGATGTCTCGCCAGTAGTTGTTGTATTCCGATAGCCGTTCGTGACAAACGGCTGCCGTATAGAGCGCGTCTCGCGCCGCGCGAGTGTTTGGAAACCGGCGTACAACTTCCATGAAGATCGGGAGCGAGTTCGCCGCCATATCGTGCTTCTGCATGTAATCGAATAGCACCTGAGATTCGTTTGGTTCTCTGAACGCTCCACGCTCATCCAGATTGACAAGTAAGTAGTGCCGTTGGCCGTTCCACTCAAGCGGGTTATAAAAGAGCAGCGACCGTTCGAATTGATAGCTCGCGACTTGATAGAGAGCTTCAGCCTTCGCTTCGTCAGTCGAAGCAGCTTCAACTTCACGTTCCAATCTTTCAAGTTCATTTGCGGTCCTCATATCAACGGCTATCCAATCGGGTCTGATTCCTCTTATCGACGGATCGAATTGGCGTTCCTTTGGCGGTTCATCGTGTTGGCTGTAACGCGAGTAGTTTTCGTCGCGCTTGCGGAGGAACTCTTCATCCGCGTTGCGGGTGATTGTCTTCACCTTCGCGAATATGGCTCGCGCATCGACCCAACGCCGTTCTCGCAATAGCCGCAATCCAAGCGCATAAAGGAACTCGTCGCGGTGGTTCAGCGCCGGGCGCTTTTCGATGAATGCCTCTAGCTGCTCAGGCGTCATCAGCATGTCGATGAAGTAAGCAATATCGAAGCGATAGTTCAAAGCGATGTATTGATCGAGCGCACGATCGATGTTGCCCGTGTCTTCCTCGAGCATAGCGCACTGCCGGCGCGCACCTTCGGTGTATCGGTCGTTCGGGTTTTCTGAGATCAAAGTCGTCAGCGCCTGACGAGCCGTTGAGTATTGATGACCGCGGAACTCTGCCACTCCCGCGATCCACAACGCTTCAGCGCGAATGTCAGCCCTGGCTCCCATCGCGAGCGCACGCCGCGCAAGCCTTGAAGCATCGGCATCCTTATCAAGCTCAAGATCAGCTTCGGCTACGCGCACCACAAAGGCGGCGCCGACGGCACTCGACGGAAATCGACTCATCATTCGAGTCGCGAACAAAGCCGTGCGCTCAACTTCGTGCTGTTGGCGACTCGTCCGCTTGGTGGCGGTCTCATCCTTGAAGCGGGTGTAGTCTTCATAAAACCACCGCTGGGAGTCGCTGCGGAGCGCGTAGTTGTAGATGTTGTGATAAGCATAAGCCAGCGCAGCCGCGGGCTCGCGCGCGAGCGCTTTCTCTACCAGATCCATCTCGGAGTCGTCGGCTTTGTGACGCTCGAGACAAAGGGAGAAGAGCGCTTCCACTTTACCTGACTCGCGGCTCTCGCTGAGTAGTCTGTAATACTCAACCAGCGCGCCTGCTCTGTCTCCGACCAGGAGCGAAAGATACCCAAGCCAGCCACGAGCATCGGCGTAGTAACGTCCGTGTGGGTATTCCTGCATAACGCGATTGAACCCCGCCCTGGCGAGAAGCCAGGGCTCGTCACGACATTTTTCACACGGATTCTCAAGCGCGCGCTTGCTATGTTCGTTCTCATAGCTGTGGCTTGACTTCATTGCGAGTAGCGCAGCCATGTAAAGCGCAGCTTCACGCTTTTCGCTGCGTGGGTACCTGTACGCAACCCGCAGAAAATCATTAACCGCGTGTCCATCGCTCTGTCGAAGCGCGGCTTCAAGGTAATCGGCATTGTCTCGAAGTCTTACATCGTGACGAGCTATTTCTAAATGCCTAAGCACTTCGTCGGGTCTCTTTGCTCCGTCGTATTCAGTGCGAGCCGCCAGATATTCGCCGACCACATCTTGGGATGCTCCGTGGTCAAGTTCACCAAGCGCGTCGAGCTTGTCGATCGCGGAGTTGCGCCGGTTCTGCAGGTCTTTCGGACTCGACCACCTGGAATAGGTCGGCGGCTGCGTGCGTCTTAGATAATTGAGAAGACACTGTCTCAACTCGCCGAGATTTTCAGCAGCTTCGGATTGCGCGGCTGCATCCCATAACTTATCGATCTCTTCAGCTTCGTTTTCGTTGTGTTCCCACGGTTCCGCGTCCTCGCTGTCCCAAACAAAAAGTTTGTCCGAGTCGCGTTCGTACTTTGGAAGGGGCGGTAATCGCCCGAGTTCCTTTTCACTGTAGTAGGGGTTGAACCTCACAGAATGCTCTGTTCCAACATCCCAACCGCAACCCAGTACGGTTCCAGCAATCACAAGCAGGCATATGCCCGCGAAGTATGTTGTGCGGTGACGTGTGTTAAACAAGATAGCCTTCATCTTTGCCTTATCGCTTCCAGCTTGATTGTCTTTCCTTCGTGAAGAACTCGCCCGTCGTCCAGAGTTAACGTCATCGTTGCGCGCAAAGCTTGAGGTGGGTCGCCTGCAAACTCTAGCGTCACCGTTGCTTCCTTTTCGGGACGCCAGACTTTCGCGGTGAGCGCCAGCACGTTTGCCCGAGCCAGACTGCACGGACGAAGAATTGGTTCGATCGATTGATCTAATAGATCTGGTCTTTGGCGCTGGGAACTTGCCGAGTCGAATCCGCTGATCGTAAGTCTTCTTACCTTCTGATCGGGAACGGCTAGCAACAATTGCATCGCGCCGTCATCAAGCATTGAGCTGGCCGACCCGTCGTTGACGATGCGCAGCCTGACGCGGGTTGAAACAACGCCCAGATCGGGAACAAGATCTCGCTCCACATTCGCTTCGGCTTGGAATGAAGACGACGGCGTTTCTCCTGAAAGCGCTGCGCCGACTTCTTTGATTGTCAACGTAGTCGGATCGTCTTGCCGGGGAAGTCTGAACACGCAAATCCCTAGCAGGTGATCGCCGCCCTGTTCGCGAGCTATCTTTGTCGCTTCTCTGAGCGACCCGGACGTCGGGACATCGAGCATCAGATAATCCATTGCGTGCAAAGCGGCGCCGGCGATTACTTCATCTTTGCGAGCTCGATAGAGGCAACGCCATCGCGTAGCGTCGGCGGGCTCGCGTTCTTGCTCGAATGGACCTCGGCTCATTAGCTCGAGGTTGGAATCATTGACGACCATCGTCGGATCCAGATCGCCTCGCAAGGCGATGAGAGAACCATCGCGGGCGTACTGAATCGCATAACCATAAGCGGCCAGACCCGCAGAGTACGGACGGTTCAGCAACCTTGCCTTCGCTATTGACGCGGCGACGTCTTTAAGCGACGAAATAGATTGTGATTGTGATTGACTGAGAGTTTCGGGAACCCTCGCTCCATAGCATTGAGGAATCCAGAAGTCGACCGCATCTAATGTGTCGCTCAACGCCGAAGACTCCATCCAAGTCGGCAGCCCGGTAATCGATAGCTTCGAGGTTGAGGGCAAAAGCACTCGCGTTTCTTTCAGAAGTTTCGTATAGGTCGGAAGCAGCCGGGTCGGAACGTCAAAATCCAATTGAAGCCCAACCACTCGCGCGTGATCGCGGGCGGCCCGCGCCCTGTCCTCTTCGTAAGCTCTGCAGATGACGGCTGCGAGATCGGTTGAGGAGACTCTCTCAAACTCTGCCAGGCAGCTTCGAGTGGCGTTGAATACAAAGTGGATGTCGATGTTGTTAGGAAATCTTCCGGTGACCGCGCGGATTCGCCAGAGCTTTCCGCCTTCGAGGTCGATTTGCCCGGTTCGAAGAAAAAGAGTCTGTGCTCGAGCCTCATTCACCGCGCGCCGCACATCGTCTTCGGCTGGACAATCCGGATGCCAAGCCCAGAACGCGATTGGGACCTCGCCAGAATTCCACAAGCGCCATCGATGCGAGTGTCTGAATAGCCCGAGAACTGAGATCGAGGTGATAAGAAGGATGATTGCAATGGCGATGCGACGTCTTGCGTTAATGCCCGACCAGCTTGAACGAGATCGAGCAATGATTGTCCGGCCGGTGATCATCGCCGCGATTATCACAAGGCAAGATGACCGAGAGTACGAGTCCACCATCAGACGCCGCGGTGCGTGACCCTGTTTGGATCGGGCGCGTTCCCGGTGATTTGGGCTGTGGATAACCACACATATGAACCAACCATGCGGACGAGCCTGACATCGAAGCCGCCATCGCTATCGTTGGCCATGCGAGTGTTCAGAGTACCGACTTTAGTCGGCTGTGCCTCGCAGCGTAGACGCGTCCAAGCCACAAGGCACTGCCCGACTAAAGTCGGTACTCTGAACGCCCGCTCCCCAGCGCTCCGCGTAACCGACTCGTCATGTATTTCGTTTTGACGAGCGTCGGTGATGGAACTCGGCGTGTTGCTTCGTGACGCCAAATTGAAGGGGCGCTCTTCATTCGAAAACTGCCTGGTGCTTGCGAGAGAGTCGCTAGGCGATGATCGGGAGGGCTATCGCGCCGAGTTCATCAACCTGTTTGAAAAAAGCATCGAGCTCAAGCGGAGCGGCCAACAAGCCCGGCTTGAATGATGAATACACGGCTTCTGAGTGTAGCGAACGGTGTTAGCAAAGATATAGCGAACCTGTACGGGCGCCCCTCCGTGGGCGCCCCTCTTACTTATGGCGCTCTTTGGACCGAGGGGTGCCCTCAGAGCGGCGCCCGCACAGTTTGTTTGTGTGAGTTATCGTCTTTCCGTGGGTAAATTGTGAGGGTGGCCGCTGATTTGTCATTACTGTGGTTAACCACATTGACCAACCGCAGTGACAGGCCTACGATCGAGACCGCCACAGAAGGCGCTTATCTTTAGCTTTCCAGATCTCGAAGTTATAAGGAGCACTCCAAATGGCATTCTATCGCGTGCCGACTGGAAGAATGCTGATTGCGACAGGAATAGCCTCGTGCGCTATCATTCTGTTTACGCACAGGCTCGGCAAATCTACGCAACACGTAGCCCGCGAGGACGGACCGATAACCGAGAGATCTCCGTTCTCCCGCCAGAACAATGCTGATCTTCGATTGATCAAAGAGACGGTTGGCAGCCTTCGTCTCATTCACACCGACAGCTCGGACACGGACATTCCTGTCGCCGCGAAACCTTTCCTCACAACACTCAAGCATCAGTTGCGCGACTGGATAGCTAACCGGTTGCGCTTCGAGAAAAGGCACGTGAGCAGTCAACAACTTCAAGCGCAAGCAATTGTAGATTTGAGTGACCTGGGCCTCATCGACGACGAAGAAGGGTATGTCGTTTACGATGCCAACTCCTTTGACCGGGGATTTGATTACGGAGACATCAACAGCATCACTATGACGCGACCACACTATGATTTCGACGTGATCGCGCTGACGACTACGCTCGGAATATGCTGTGGTGAAGACACATCGTTGTACCTATTCAGGTATGAGGACGAAGAATGGAAGCTGTGGCTGACAGACGAGAAGAACGACTATGACAGTATCAGCGACGGTCGCAGACTCTTCGAGTTTGGCGTTTCCTGGCCCGACGAAAACAAGGATTTCTTTCTAGTGACGGCAAACGTTAATCCGTGGTGTACTTCTAATTGGCAGTCGATCACGTACCAGGTGTTGCGCCCAGGGACGGAGCCGGCCGAACCTCGAGTGCTGCTCACTCGAAAGGAAACGATCTACCTGGGCGCGGGAGATCCGCCATACAGGCTGGAGGTCGACGACTCGTCATTCACGCTCCGATTCTACGGCGATAAGTACGAAGATTTTGTAAGTAAAGGTGCAGAGGGCGAACCGGACGACGAAAGCTTGAAAGAGCTGGTGCAATGCCGCGTTAAGGGAAACGCTGTAATAGAGAAGTGAAATGTCAATTCTCATCGCCGAAGACAATGTAGCTCAACGCCGCTACCTGCGTGAGCTTCTCGAGCGGGAGTTCACGGGTCACCTGCCGGTGATCGAAGCCGCCGACGGCGAAGAGACTACTGAACTCGCTCTCAAGCATCGACCGGAGCTTTGCGTCCTCGATATTCAAATGCCGAGGCTGTCGGGCGTGAAAGCCGCGCGCGCGATTTGGCGAAGCTTTCCCGCTGCACGAATCATCTTCTGGACGCAGTTTCCACACGAAATCTACATCAACGAAATTCGAAAGATCATCAAAACGGTTCAGCCTCCGCCGGCATACGGCTTCATTCATAAGAACAATCCCGAGTCGCGCTTTCTTCGCTTCGTCGCAGCAGTGCTCGAAGACGGCGCGGATATGATCGACCCGGCGTTTAAGGATTCATTCAAGCGACCGCTCCTGACTGAGTTTGAGGCCGAAGCGCTTTACTATCTTGCGCTGGGGCTTTCGAACTGGACTATCGCACGGAAGTGCAGCTTGAGCCTTCGCGGAGTCGAGAGCCGGCTCGCGACGCTTTATGAAAAGCTGTTCGCTGCTTCGCCTGAAGGAACTCCTAACGAAGCTTATGACAAGCTCGCTTACAACGTGCGGACGCGCGCCTTCTGCGAAGCGCTACGTCGAGGCTTGCTCAACAGCGATGAGCTTGAGAAGGCGGCAACAGAATTGGAAAGTTGGATCGAGCGCGACCGCAACCGCTACCTCGAAGAGCAAACGGAAGCGACGGGGCGACACAGAGACGGGGCGACCCGGCGATCAGAGTAGCAATGCCAATCAAAAACGCAATACGGTTTTTGTTGGCGGCGGCGGCGCAGCCTTTTACCTTGAGCCTTTGCTGCGTCGCCCTGTCGCCCCTTCTGCCCGTCATTGCTTTAGCGATGCTCGCTGCCGCCGCCCCGTCGCCCGCTCGCCCCGTCGCCGCGTCGCCTTCTTCGTCCTCGAACCTTCATCAATGGGGCGCGGTTACTCTCTTTCACGGACTGCCTTCGGATCACGTCAGGGCGATTGCTCAGGACCCGGACGGCGCAATGTGGTTCGGCACCGACGGCGGTCTGGCTAAATATGATGGCCGCCGCGTTCAGAAGCTAGCGGCCGATGGACCCGCGGCAGCGCGAGTCCGCGCGCTCAAGCTCGATCACGAGGGCGTTCTCTGGATCGGCTCCGATGCCGGCGCCGCCCGGTTGATCAACGGTGAAATCAAACCTGTTCCAGAGACGCAAGAGAGTGTGATTACCGCCATCATCACTCCCGAAGCCGGACGAGCGGTGATGACCAGCGAACAAGGCGAAGTCTTCGATTGCTCGACCGCGCGTGACGGCTCTCTGTTGACCCATACGATAAGCTCAGTAAACCATCCGCTGCTCACGATCGAATCCAGAGGGCGCGCTCCGCTTCAGCTCACCAGCCTCGCTTTAATTGAGAGCACCTTGATAGTCGGCACACACAGCCGCGGACTGCTTGCGATTGACGCGGAGCAATGGAAAGCACGCGCTGCAACGTCTGCCGATCCTGTCAAAGAGATACTCAGCCGTCCGCGCGCGTTCTTTGTCGAAGCGATCGAGACTGACTCGCGCGGGCACGTTTGGTTTGGCGCCGAGACCTCTGCCGAAGACAGCGGGCTCTTCGACGCAAGCGATCTATCGCATCCGCAAAAGGTTGGCGCAGGGCTCGGCAAAGTTACGGCGCTTACGTTCGATGAGCGGGGCGATCTGTGGGCCGGCACCGAAGCGCGCGGAGTCTTTTTCTATCGTAATGGACAAAGACTCGAGCACTTCACTTTTGAAAACTCTGCAGGCGGCTTGCGCTCGAATCAGATTCATTCGGTGTTCATCGATCGCGAAGGCGTCGTATGGTTCGCCACCGATCGCGGTGTTTGTCGCTACGATCCCGGCGGGTTGCGCGTCGAAGCAATTTCGGGCGAGCCCGAGAGCAACGTTGCGCGGGTACTTTTTCAATCGTCGGACTCGACCCTCTGGTGCGGCACTAATCGAGGGCTGTTCGCCCGCCTGTTTGCTCAGAACGATGGTGGCTGGCAAGAAGTCGACGAGCTGAAAGGCAGGATCATCCACTCGATTGGTGAAGACCCGTCTGGACGTTTGTTGATCGGGACAGCTTCAGGTTTGTTTGCCCGTGAAATAAGGTCATCAAGCCGAGACCGCACTAAACCATCGCCGCAGCCGCGAAACTTCGTGCATCTGGATGCAGCGGCGGGCTCATCGGTAACACCAGACAACATTCGCTCGATCGCGAAATTTCAAGGCTCGGTCTACGTTGCGAACTTTGACCGCGGAGTTGAACGGCTCGACGGGACAAAGCGCACGCTCGTGTGGCCCCCTGTTGGTTCAGAAGATCCCACTGATCCGCGCGCCCGGCAGGTCGTGACCTTGCATGCCGAGAAAGACAGGTTGTGGATAGCAACCGCCGGGGCCGGTGTTTTCTGGTTCGATGGTAGACAAGCTACAGTCGATCACGCGCTTGACGAATTAATCGGCGCCAGCGTGTGGTCGATTGAAGGAAGCAGCGACGATATGTTGTGGTTTGCGACCGCGCGCGGACTTTATGCGTTCAAGTCCGGCAAGCTTAGGCCGGTGATCGAGGGCATCGATGCGCGTTGCGTTGTTTTCGCAATCGAGAGCGGCTCGGAGAAGGCCGTCTGGTGCGCGACGATCGGCGGCGGAGTATACAAGGTATTGCCTGGGAGCGAAGTCCCCTCGCCCGCAGCCTTCCTTGCTTCAAGGATCGACAATGAACAAGGACTGCCCTCATCGAACGTCTTCGCGGTGGTTTCGGTTCGAGGCGACTCAGCCGATGATGTGTTGTGGATCGGCACGAACCGAGGCGTGGCCCGTTACCGCCCCGGGATCGTGGCTCCACTCCTCAACGTGACGCGAGTGATGGGTAGACGGATCTTCCTAATCGAAGAGCTGTCGCAAGGCTTGAAACTGGAATACCCGCAGAACAGCCTGGCGCTTGACTTAGCGGCTAACAGCAGCCGGACTTTCGCGGAGCAATTTCAGTACAGCTTCTCCGTGGTCGATCGAGACGGCAGCTCAGTCAGAGAGAAACTCTCGCAGGACCCCCAGTTGTTGCTCGAGAACTTGCGTCCGGGCACCTATCGCGTAGAGGCCCGGGCTTACAGTCGCGATCTGGTGGCTTCCGAACCAATTCGCTTTGAGTTCAATGTCGCGCGAGCCCCTTTTCCGTGGACATCTTCGGCCCTCTCTGTGCTATTGCTGTTTGCGTTGGTATCAATGTGGTGGGCTTATCGTCAGAACAAACGGCTGGCCGGAACCAACGTTGCGCTCGCTGAAACTCGAATGCAACTGGCGAATGAAACCGAAACCGAACGCCGAAGGATCGCTCGCGATTTACACGATCAAACGTTGTCGGACCTCCGCAGGTTGATGCTGCTCACCGACCAGTTGCCTGCCAACGGGAGCAGCAAAGGTCACGTCGAGCCTTCCAGGATTCGTGCGGAGATCGAGTCTGTTTCGACGGAGATTCGCCGGATATGCGAAGACCTGAGCCCGTCGGCGCTTGCAAATGTAGGCCTGGGTGCGGCGCTCGAGTGGGCGCTCGCGGATGCAGTCGGGCACCAACCGGCCGAGAAGAGGTTCGAGTACGAATTCGTGTGCGATCCAGGAGTCGACGAACGCCTGAGACTCGATTCGGCAAGCCAGATTCAGATCTACAGAATAGTGCAGGAAGCGATCAGTAATGTGTGTCGCCATTCGGCTGCGGTTCACGTTCGCTTGAGGCTAGCAGTTGAAACCAACAACGAGCTTGTAATTGAGCTTGAAGACAACGGGCGCGGCTTTGATACACACAAGCTTGGAAAGATCGGCCGGGGACTCACGAACATTCGCTCACGCGCAAGCCTGATCGAAGCGACCGTCACCTGGAGCGCGCGCCCCGGTGGCGGGACTTTGTTTACTCTTCGGAAGGTATCGATAGCTAAAAGCAATCAGCTCAGTTAGGCGAACCAGACAGGGGCTAGGCATTTCAATTGATGCAAAAACCATCCCGGCCCGAGATCTCTTCAAGAAATAATTCTAGCCCGAGCATTCGTCTATTCACCCATGCAGTTAGGTGGTTCCCTTCACAAACACGGACGTGCTCAGAAGGTGAATTGCTCAGACAAGTGCTTTCTGCAATCGTAATGATCCCACTGCGCATGCCAGCGTTTAGGAATAGAGCCGCTCAAAACAAAAATGCGATTAAGTTCGCGGCACACACACGCCTGGACGCTGACAGTCGCGGTATCGATCTCGGGTGGCCGGTACTTGCCACCTAGTACCTGACGATATCCAGTCCAAGACATGTCCGCACGAGCCTCTAAACCGGCAATAACCTCACCCGGAATAACCGAGATGAGTTCTTGAGCGGCCGCGTCGGCGTCAACGCCCTCCCCAGCCGTCGCTAAAGTCTTGTCGAATGCGGCAGCCGCGGCCGACCTGTCTCTGGTGTGCACCCAGATGTTTAATGGCCGCGGATACAGCGGAAATACCCGCAAAGAGCAGCTTAGCCAGCTCAAGCGCTTTGGTGGGGTCCATAGGCATCTCTCCTCTCCCTTAGGTTCGTCGTGCGCGGTAAGAACGCGTCGGGGCCATCGGACAAAAGGTGGCAGTAATAAAAGCGACAGAAATATACCGCCGTTAGTACACCTCTTCAAGTTGACTGGAAATGATAATGCGCTTTGTCGCACGTTAGGGAAAATACCGGTGACGATACTGACGAAACGTCTAGACAGCCGCCTTTCCTGTGGTTCTTCATCGGCGATTAGCTTCGATCTCTTCTTTCCTCTGATGCTCAATCGGATTCGTCACATAGACCGCATCCAAGTTTTGGTAACAGGGACTATAATCTGCTGTGTTGTAGCGAGCACCGAGGATGCAATGACCGCATACAAGAAACACGTCACTATCAAAGACGCGAAGAGCCTCGTCCTTACCGATCTGCCCTTCAAGCAAGGTCAGGTGGTCGATGTCGTCGTCATTGCCCGGGACAATGGCGATCCTGAAGAGCGAGTTCGCGACTTGCAGGCATTGCTAAGAGAGACCCAGGCGCTGCCATGCGCCCAGGCAATCAGCTAGGGTGAAATCGCGGCCGAAATAGAGGCCTACCGGGCTGGGCGATGAAGGTCATCCTTGATACCCCATTCCCTGAACATTTCATTGCGACCATGATATCGTGGCTCTGTCGGAGGCTCTGACTGATCATGCACCAAGTAAACATCGATGAAGCAAAAGACCATCTGCCTGAGTTAATAGATGCTGCGGTTAAGGGGGAGCAGATCGTCATAACTAAGGACGAGCAGAACCGCGTCAAACTCGTGCCGATTCAAACCGCGAAGCCTCGACCGAAGTTTGGCAGCGGCAAAGGCCTCATCACACTGGCTGATGATTTTGACGAGCCGCTGAAGGACGTTGAAGATTATTCCTGATGAGGCTCTTGCTCGGTTAGGACTGGAGGATGTAATGACCGCATACAAGAAATACGTCACGATCAAAGACCCGAAGAGCCTCGTCCTGACCGATCTGCCCTTCAAGCAGGGTCAGGTGGTCGAGGTCGTCGTGATTGCCCAGGACAATGGCGAGTCCGAGCAGCGAGTGCGTGACTTGCAGGCCTTGCTCAAAGAGACCCAGGCGCTGCCGCAAGCACAGGCGATCAGCGAGGATGAAATCGCGGCAGAAATAGAGGCTTACCGGGCTGGGCGATGAAGGTCATTATCGATACCAACGTGCTGGTCTCGGCCGCTTTGAAAAACAAAGACCCCGAGGCTGTGATTCTCTTCGTCGCATCCCAGCCGGACATTGAATGGATAGTCTCGCCGGCGATCATGGCTGAGTACAAAGAAGTGCTCGCGAGGAAGAAGTTCGGACTGTCCCGACCAATTCTGCTGAAGTGGGTTCAGTTACTTGATGGCCTGACGGTGAACGTCGACATCGAACTCGAGTTTGCTCGTGACCGCAAGGATGCAAAGTTCCTCGCCTGCGCTCTGGTCAGCGACGCGGAGTTCCTGGTGACCGGTGATCGGGACTTTGCCCAAGCTGAGAAACTGGTTAACACAACGATTATTTCGATCTCGTTATTCAAGAAGCTGGTGTGCGATGCCGCACCCTGAAGTAAGCTTGGGTGCTGTGGAGTGTCGGTCTACCTAACGCCAACCAGCCGCCGGGCAATTTCTTCTAGTGCGGCGTCTGCCTTAGCCTCGATCTCTCCTTTAGTCTGATCCTGGATCGGGTGCGATACATAAACCGCGTCGAGGTCTGATCTGCCGAGTGCGCTCGCTTGCGCTCGAGCCGCAGTCATGAACTCCGTAGTCGCAACCGGTATCGCGGGAATCCCCAGGCTCTCGAGTTTTGTTGAGTCGTGCAAACTGCACGTTGTGCACGAGCCTCAATCGGCGAGCGCTTCGACTACCGCGTCGCATTTTGCATCGACCAGCATTTCAATCACCGAGTCGGGCGCAGGCTTGGTGAACGTCGGCTTTGTAGCTCGGACGATCTCAGCGACGCTGTACCGCTGCTTCAATGAATGTTCGAGGCGGTCGAGGAAGACGCTGCCTCCGGGCTTGCTGATGTCGAGCAGACCAATCGTCTTGCCCGCCAGGCTGGTAAGCCTCGGTGCCGGGCTGGAAACGACTCGTTGAGTTTCGTCGAGTGGGTTCACAAGTGTTATTGGCATTACACCTCCCGTTTTGATTGTCGATTGGCGATTGCGGATTGCCGCTTTGAAAATGAAACAGGCAGATTGAGAACGCTCTCCATCAAGCCGCAATCAATCGGCAATCGGCAATTGGTAATTATCAACGCTCGATCGGATACGTGACCAGTTGGCTGCCTCGCTGGCCGGATGCCCAACTGCCGATCACCGCCGAAAACTTCCCGGCGGTTCCACCCGCGACTACAAGCTTGATCGCCGCAGGATCGGTGAACTTCAAGTAGCACGGCTCGCCGTCGATCACTGCTTGCTTGTAGAGCTTCACGTATGACGTGCCTTCTCCGGTGGCGCCTTCAAAGTGTCGAAGCGGGATTCCGGTGTTTTCAAACAGGAACTCGCGCACAGCTTGTTTGGTGAAACCGTCGCGGTGAAGCGTCTTCACGTGTTCCGGGCAAAGCACCACCAAGGCTTCGACGCCCGCGCATAACCTGTAAGACCAGACAGTGGCGAGTGCGCGGCTTATTGCCTTGAGAATTTGCGTCCCTTCACGCGCCATATGTTCGCTGACTCCGTGAGGTGGTTCCGCGGCAAACAGAGAAACGGTGCTCTGTTCAAGCATGAAACCCATCTCGACGTGCAAAGGCTCCCACGGATTCTCCTCTTCATTTTCGGCTATGCAGTATGAAAACTTGCCGGGGTTGCCGAGAGTCGACATATCGATCTCGCCCGGCCGCGCGCCTCCGAGATTCGTGAGTATCAATTGCAGAGCGCGGCCAAGCGTGCTGTTCGCGCGAGCAATATTGCTGAAGACGTTGCTGGCGCAAGCGAAGCTCAGCTCTTGACGAATCGGCCCGTTGACGATTACCAGCGGTGCAGCAAAGTGAGTAGTGGCCTGCACGCCGTGAATGTTGAATCTTTCGTCGCACACTGCTCGAACAAGCGGAATCAGCACTCGCATCATCCCCGGCTTGCAACCTGCCATCACGGCGTTGGCGGCGATCTTCTCGACGGTCGCCGCGCCGTAGTTCGGCGGGATCAGCGCGATGACTTCATCAGGCGGCAGAGGTGCCGCTTCGAGCATGCGGTCGACTCTCTCCACAGTCGGCGGAATTACCGGCAGCGGATCGCCGAAAGAAGAACAGTATTCGAAAGGATCGATTGAATCATCCAATTCGATTCGTGAAGCTCGAGCGGCTCGCTTCACATAAGGGTTTGCGGATGCCGCGAGTTCTTCTTCCCCGGCCAATTCCAAGTGTCGAGACGTGCAGCCGTACCTGGTGTCAGGAGCTCCGTCGAAGGGCTCGGCAATGGTAAGAGGCGTGCCGGCCATCGCGGTTGCGATCTCATTCAAGGCTCGCTTATCGAAGCCTCCAAGAGTTTTCGCAATGAGTCCGTTGCTGCCGACCAGGAACAATGTAGGCACGGCTACGGGATCATAGAGCTTCGTTACGGCGAGATCTCGATCGAGCGCGACAGGAAACTCGATTTGAGATTGCTGGATCAACTCGCGCGTAGGAGCTTCGGCGTCCTGGGATATGCCAAGAATAGCTGAATCGTTTTTGAGCTCCTGACTAAGACGATTGAGGTACGGGATCGTCAGCCGGCAAGTTGGGCAATCAGTTTCGAAGAACACCAGCAGTCGCGAGTTCGATCGCGCGCCGGCGCCAAACGGCTCCGACCTTCCGTTGAGAAGCGTCAGAGAAAAGCCAGGAGCTTGATCGCCGATTTCGAGCATGCCACCCTACCACTCTACGCGAGGACCTTAAGGGCCATGTAGGGGCGGCCCTCCGCAGCCGCCAATGATTGATTGAAAACCGCTTGTACCCGGATCGAGTGGCGGCCACGGATTGCCGCACCTACATGTCTTTGACGGCTCCTAGTTAACCACGGTTACGCATCAGGCGCGAACGAAATCGTTGCGTGGTTCCCGCTATGAAACGTAACGACACACAAGGTTCAATCTTTGCCACTCAAGTTCTTCAGTTGCCGAAGCAGTTCTTCATGTTCGACTCCCAGTCGTCTAAAGGTCTTCACGACGGAGCTGCATTTGTCGATGAAGAGTCCGAACAGAATATCTTCGCCTTCGATCATCTGACGGTTATTTTCGCGCGCGTGCTTGAGGGCCATAATCAGCAGCCTCATGAAGTCGTTTGAAACCCTGACTCCCTCAATCGGTTCCGTACTCTTGTTTGGTTGATCCACAAAAGCCTGCAGAACGGTTTCTCTTTCAAGCCTCAGTGCCTGCATTAGAGCATCGAATTGTGTTGGCCGAAGCTTTGCAATCGCGATCAATGCATGCTGCGGAGTTAGTTGCGTAGCATTGAGCGACCTGGCGTCGTAGAAAGCCTGTCTGGTGATCTCTTGACCGCCTTCTCCGATCTTGTCCGTAAGGATGCCGAGGTTCTCTCGCGCAGAATTCTCAATTCGGAACTTCATCTCCCGAAACGCGTAAGCAACGTAGCCTGCACACAGCGTCGCCAGCACCGCGAGCGCTGGAATCGGCTGAGCGCGAATGCTCCACACAGTAGCCCACAGAGCAAACCCCAGAAAAATCAGAGGCGTCACTGGATAGCCCACGCAGACTTTCTTGATATCCGGTTGCCGGCGAAGACGAAACACGCCCAGGACGGTGAGTGCCGCAAAGACAGTCAATGTGAAACCGATGTAGATCAGCAGCGGCCCGAAGGATGAGGTAACGGCGATCACCGCTGCGAGAGCGGCCTGAACGATCACGGCCGTTGCTGGAACTCTTCTGCGATTCAACTTCGAAAACGAGCGAGGCATGAACCCATCCGAACTCATCGCTTCGAGAACGCGGGGTCCAATCATGATCATCGCGCTCACCGGGCTTATTAGAGTGAGCGCGATCAGTGCCGAACTCAGATTTCCTCCAGTTGTTCCCCACAGCCTTTGGGCTACGTCGTGCGCGACCTCCTTCACTCCTGACAACTCGGCAGTCGGAACCGCGCTCAGATAGGAAACGTTGACGAGCACATACAGCACACCAACAGCGCCGGCGCCGAGAATCAATGATCGAGGCAGCGTTCGTTCGGGGTTGCTGATCTCGCCTCCGACGTAAGCGGCCGCGTTCCATCCGCTATAGGCGAAAGACACAAAGATCAGCACCACTGCAAACGCTGATGAAGACCAAAACGACGGATTGAATTGTGTGAAGCTCGGAAGGTGATCCGACCGAAATAACGAGCCAGCGATGAAGGCGAGGAGCAGAATCACTTGAACGGCGATCAAAGTCGATTGCACTCTGCCGCCCAGTCTGACATCAAAGGAGTGCAAGGCTGATAAGAGAATGATTGTAAAAACCGCCATCGAACGCACCGGCCAAGTTGGGACGATGCGCGCGACATACAGGTGCATCGCCATTGCTGACGCCGCTATCGGAGCGGCAAACCCTACGACGAGCGACGCCCACCCGGACATCACTCCAAGCGAAGAATGAAGCAATCGGCTCAGGTAGAAGTACTCACCGCCGGAATGAGGAAGGTTCGCGCCAATCTCGCCGTAGCAAAGCGCGCCGCACAAAGCGACCACGCCGCCGAGCAGCCACGCGAGCAGGACGTCTCCGCCTCCCGCGCCCATCTGGATCATGAAACCGGTTGTGGTGAAGATTCCTGTGCCCACCATGCTCGCGACTACAATCGAGGACGCGGGCATAAGAGAAAGCACTCGGCGGGCCGATTGCGAGTCGGAATCGTCCCCAGGCGGCATCGAGGTCTCCGGGAAACGCGAGCGCAAGCGAACAGGCTGCTTGAAGACCACTGGTTTGGTTTTCTTACTGGAAGGATCGAGGTCAGCCATTCGCGGCTTGATTGTGACCCTGTGTGCGTTCGAACTCAAGCGCGACGCGAGTTGTGTCGTGTGCTTCGGTCACAACCTCCGCGTCCTCTGCCGTTTTCTTGATCAATGTTGGGAATCTACCGCAGGGGACGCAGCACGGCCGCTCTAATACTCGTGCAGACCTCAGTGGTGTGAACTGGAAGTGAAAGGCTGGCGCGAATGCCAGCCTTTCGATGGAGTGCGGTTTAACGTCCTGAGGTGGCCGTCTTTGAATCGCGCATTTGCTTTATTCGGTCGTGATCGCGCTGAATGATTTGGTACTGCTGCTGGACGATCGTAAGAATGTTGGTCGGCAAGCCGAGCTTGATGGCATTCTTGTAGGCGTCGACGGCGGAGTCTTCACCCCTTTCGCATTCGACGAGTATCGTGTGATCGTCCTTACCCGTCAGTGTTCCCTTGACGTCCATCCAAACGCGATGTAGCGCGCCAGCAGTCGAGCCGGTCTTTTCAGCTTCGCCGCCTAATCTACGGACTTCGAGCTGAAGCTCCTCCACGAACTTTGCGCGTTCGTTGGATATCTGAGTGAGGAGGTTTTTGAGATCCAGGCTCTTTACGTTTTCGGCTGCCTCTTTGAATCCGTTCAGTCCATCCCGGCAAGTCTCAATGAGGTCATTAAGCGTGCTGACTATCTTTTTGTTGTCCATCTATGTGCTCCCTTCCCATTTGTTCGTTCTGAATTCGGAGATTCACACAGCGTCCAACTGAATATAAGTATGAACAGTCAAAACCGAGACTGTCAAACTACGGACTTGGGTCTAATGATTCAGTCTGTGGCTCCGACGGAGTTAACCGCTGTTGTGCCAGCCTTTTGTAAGCTGATTTGCGCAGATCAGCAAAACGCAGTCAGCGAAAATCAGCGGTCAATTCTTTGTAATCGGTGCAAGCGTCAAACTGAAGAACTACGACTCAGGACCTGCGACCACCGTGAAGTTTGCCGACTCGGTTTTGTTGATTGGGACCGGGCAAAGACTCAACACCAACTAACTTCTCAGCCCGCGATTGTGACACCGCCGTCAATCACCATTACCTGGCCAGTCATCCATGCTCCCGCGCGTGATGCCAGAAACACGGCGGCGCCCGCAATATCATCGGGCTCGCCAATTCGACGCAAAGGAGTCAACGACTCAGCGCGCCCGAGCGTCTCGGGATTCTCCCATAGCGCGCGAGCGAAATCGGTGCGTACAAGTCCCGGAGCGATGCAGTTCACTCGGATGTTTTTCGGTCCCCACTCGACGGCGAGGTTGCGAGCCAGTTGAAAGTCCGCTGCTTTCGAGATTGCATAGATGCCCAGATTCAGCGAACCCTTCAGCCCTCCGATGCTCGAAACGATGATCACGCTGCCCTCTCGTCGTTCGGCCATGTCAGGAATAGCGAGATTGCAGAGCCAAAGGTTGCTGCGGACGTTTGAGTCCATGACTTTGGTGAAAGCGTCATCGCCCAGGCCCGACATCGGCCCGTAGTATGGGTTGACGGCAGCGTTGCAGACGAGAATGTCGAGCTTGCCGTAACGCAGATTTGTTTCGCTGACGAGGTGCTCGATGTCCTCACGCTTGCCGATGTGACAGGCGATCGCGGTTGCCTCGTGCCCTTCGCTCTTTATCGCTTTGGCCACTTCCTCGCACTTCTCAAGCTTGCGGCTGGAGACGACAACGCTTCCGCCCGCTCGCGCGAGAGCTTCAGCGATAGCGCGGCCGATGCCTTTGGTTGAGCCCGTGACGATTGCCACTTTCCCTTTAAGATCAAATAAGTCGTATGGCATTGCTGGTCTCTCAAAGTTGTAGTTCGGCTTTTAGGCGGAAGCTTGGATAGGAATTGTCGACATAGATGAACACCTACAAACTTCCGCCTCAAGGCGGGACTACAAAGATCGTTCAGTTGCAAGCCTCAAACAATCCCGCCGCGCCCTGGCCGCCGCCGATGCACATCGTCACTACGCCAAGTTTCGCTCTGCGCCGCAACATCTCATTGGCTATCGTTCCAACCATTCGCGAGCCGGTCATTCCAAACGGATGCCCGATGGCTATCGAGCCGCCGTTGACATTGAGTTTGGCCGGCTCGATTCCAAGGCGGTCACGGCAGTAGATAACCTGAACGGCGAAAGCCTCATTCAGCTCCCACAAGTCGATGTCGTCAATCTTCAGACCGTGCCGCTTGAGAAGCTTCGGCACCGCGAACACAGGACCGATGCCCATCTCGTCGGGTTCACAGCCCGCGACTACGAATCCGCGAAAGATCAGCTTCGGCTCGACGCCGAGCGCCCGGGCTCTTTCGCTGGACATCAACAAAGTTGCCGAAGCGCCATCCGATAGCTGAGAAGAGTTCCCTGCTGTCACTGTTCCCTGACCGCTTGTCTGATCGAAGTAGGGCTTGAGCGCCGCAAGTCCTTCCAGGGTAGTGTCCGGTCGATTGCACTCATCGCGATCGCAGAGGTGCTCTTCGCGGCTGACGATCTCGCCGGTCTTCTTGTCCAGGATGCCGCGCGTCACATTCATTGGCGCGAGCTCCGCCTTGAAGAAGCCTTCTGCTTGCGCGCGAGCGGTGCGCTGCTGGCTCAAGAGTGAGTATTCGTCCTGTGCCTCGCGGCTGATCTTGTAGCGCTTGGCTACTACTTCGGCGGTATCGCCCATCACCATGTAGATCCCGGGGCTGTGCTCGAGCACCCACGGATTAGGATTGAAGTCCCGCGTCATCATCGTAATGCTCTCGACTCCACCGCCGATCGCCGCGTCCGCGCCTTCGGTGATGATTTCGTGCGCAGCCATCGCGACAGCCTGGAGGCCCGATGAGCAAAACCGATTCACCGTGATTCCCGCGACAGAGACGGGCAGTTCAGCGCGAATCGCTGCAACGCGAGCGACGTTGTTGCCCTGCGCGCCGTGCGGCTGCCCGCAGCCAAGAATCACGTCTTCAATTTCTGCGGCTGGAAGCTGTGGCACTTTCTTCAGCACGTCGCGAATGCAATGCGCGGCCAGATCGTCGGGCCGCGTGAGATTGAATGAACCTCGAAACGATTTCGCAAGCGGAGTGCGCGAGCTTGCGACGACTACTGCTTCTCTCATTGTGAATTCCTTTCGGAGCAAGCGTTCAGAGTACCGACTTTAGTCGGGCAGTGCAGCACCAAACCGAAACCTTGCAATTACAAGGCACTGCCCTACTGAAGGCGGTACTCTGAACGCTTGCCACTGGTCATTGCACATAAGCTTATGCGGCTGCCGTAATCCTACCCTTATCGAAATCCGCGAAGGTCCTGCCTTGTTCTGCAAGCGTCTTCAACAGTGGAGCAGGTTCCCATAACTTGCCGTGCTCTGCGTGAAACTTGCTGATTCGATCGTACACGTTCTTGACGCCAACCGTGTCGGCGAACCACATCGGGCCTCCACGCCATGCAGGGAATCCGTAGCCGTTGATGTAGATGATATCAATGTCTACGGCACGAAGCGCGTACCCTTCTTCGAGAATCTTCGCGCCTTCGTTGATGAGGGCGTACATCGTTCGCTCGACGATTTCTTGTTCGCTGATCTCGCGCCGCTGGATGCCGGCTTCGGCAGATGCCTGCTCGATCAGGTTATCTACTTCAGCGTCAGGAATGGGTTTGCGATTCTCGTTGTAGCGGTACCAGCCAGCCCCGGTCTTCTGCCCGAAACGACCCATCTCGCAGAGCCGGTCTCCAACCACTGGATGACGAACGGTTGGGTCTTCAAGATGCTTGTACTCTTTGCGAATCCGCCAGCCTACGTCGAGCCCCGCGAGATCACCCATCGCAATCGGTCCCATCGCCAGCCCGAACTTGTACAATCCGCCGTCAACATCCTGGGGCGCCGCGCCTTCTTCAATAAGAAACTCAGCTTCACGGCGATAGGGCGCCAGCATTCGATTGCCGACGAATCCTCGACAGTTGCCTACTAGCACGCCGACTTTCTTCAGGCGTTTTGCGAGAGCCATCGACGTAGCGATGACTTCTTTGCTCGTGGCCTTGCCGCGAACGATTTCGAGCAAGCGCATAACATTGGCCGGGCTGAAGTAATGATGCCCGATCACAAACTCGGGACGCGACGTGACTGAAGCGATCTCGTCGATGTTCAGGGTCGACGTGTTCGACGCCATGATCGCGCCGGGCTTGCAGATTTTGTCGAGTTCGCCGAAGACCTGCTTCTTCAAATCCATTCCTTCGAACACTGCTTCGGTAACGATGTCGGCTGCTTCGAAGCCGTCATAGTCCAGGGTCGGCGTAATCAAAGCCATTCGCTGATCCATTAGTTCTTGCGAGAAGCGACCTTTCTTTACTGAGTTCGCATAGTTCCGTTTTATGGTTGCAAGTCCGCGATCGAGAAATTCCTGTGACGTTTCTTTGAGCAGGACCGGAATGCCGGCGTTGGCGTAGTTCATTGTGATGCCGCCGCCCATCGTTCCGGCTCCCACGACGGCTGCCTTCTTGATTTCGATCGTCGGAGTGCCCTTTGGAACATCGGGAATCCTGGCGACTTCACGTTCTCCGAAGAAGACATGAATCAGCGCCTTAGACTGATCGCCGAACAAGCACTGTTGAAACAATTCGGATTCTTTCTCGCACCCTTTATCGAAGGGAAGTTTTGTTGCCGCTTCAACCGCATCGATTGCCGCGAGGGGCGCAGTTTGTCCGCGTCTGGTTTTCCTGGCCTGGTCGCGCGCCGCTGCGAAAACCGGCGCGTTAGTCTGCTCGTCGCCGAGTTTGTCGTTCCTCTCCCGACTCTTTTGCGGTGTGACTCCACTTGCGATGATCTCTCGCGCGAATGCCACTGCTCCAGCAAGGAGATCGCCGTCGACGATGCGATCGATGATGCCGCACTCAAGCGCGGCCTTGGCTTTGACCGGCTCGCCGAATGCGCACATCTCGACAGCCTTCTCGATGCTGGCGAGTCTTGGCAAGCGTTGCGTTCCCGCCGCTCCGGGAATTATTCCGAGTTTCACTTCAGGTTGGCCGACTTGAGCCGAAGGCGCGGCGACTCGATAGTGAAAAGCCATCGCGACTTCGAGGCCGCCACCAAAGGCCGTTCCGTGAATCGCGGCGATTGTAGGCTTGGGAGAGTTCTCTATCGCGAGCAGAAGCGGCAACAAGCTTCCGCCTTTTTTCTCGCCGCTTGTGACCTTGCCGAACTCCTTGATGTCGGCGCCGGCGATGAACGTGCTGCCGCTTCCGAGCAGGACCGCCGCTTTGACACCGTCGTCTTTCGAGATAGCGTCGATCGCTGAAGCGATTCCTTCGGGGACTCCAGGGCTCAGCGCGTTGACGGGCGGGTTGTTGACGGTGATGACGGCGACTTCCCCGTCTCTTGTCAATGATACGAGTTCACTCATGATCTAATCCTCTCATATTAAGTTGATAATGACTGTTTCACTCCGATTTTGGCCGGTCAGTGAGCGTATGACGTGAGTTCGGGGCTGTCAAGAAAGCAAGCGATGCGCAAGCACAGGAGAGCGACACTTAAGGAGCCGCTACGGAGACTTATCATAGAGGCACGCAGCGTGACCCAAGACAACATCGCCCTCTCTCATTGCAGTGGGCGTCGGAACCCAGCCCGAAGCAAGACGGCGTTGAAGCAATTCGTCGGCACTGGGGGCGTGATCGAGAAGAGCAACTGCTCTGACGGTGCCTATTCAGTTTGTGTCAAACACCGGGAATTGTTTCGACGTCAGTCGAATGACGACGTCGTGAGTGAATTCGTCCTGAGTCACCACTACATGTAGTTCAGCAGGCGGCTTGCGGGCAAAAGACCAAAGCATAACCTGTTCGAGGGTTTGAAAGGATCAACCTCAGTTACAAAATCGGCAGGCATTTCAACACCAGCTTAACAAAGGTAGTGCGCTTGGCGCGATTCCAACGCGCGACCTTCGGTTAGGAGGCGGATTACGCCGAGTTTACGCCGGTTCGCCCAGGTTCAACTGCTTAGTAGCACTTCAGCTCTTCCCTAATCTTCGGGTTTTATACCGCCAACGAAGTTGGTGGATCATTCATAGTCGGCCTACCGTAGTGTTACCCGTAATGGTTCCGGTATTCCCTCTCACATCTGCCCCTCGCGGACGCGAGGGGCAGATGTAAGAGGGAATACGATAGGAGAGGGCGTCGGCTTTTCCGCAGTAAGCTGAGTAATGAACAATCCCCAAACTGCGTTTTTGGAGGGGATCGGGAGAGGGGCGTCCAAGTTGCTCGACTCACAGCTCCTCACTGCCTAAGATCTCGTCTTCGAATTTCCAAACCAACCACCTTTAGCAAGCGTCCAACCCAACAAGCTCTCTCCAAGTTATCAACCGCAAACTCGTCCACGGGATTCTATGGCGTAGTGTGCCGGGATGAGCCATCAAACCAAATAGGAGATGCTGAGATGAGAAAAGTCTTGATGCTGTTAGTCCTGTTGTTCGCAGTCGCAGTCGGTGTGTTCGCACCGACTCAAGCCCAGGTGTCGGACCGTCGCAGTCCATGCGTTCGAAGATGCCGCGAAGAATTCAGAGACGCACAACAACATTGTCGCAATCTTCCACGCGAAGAGCGGCGAGAGTGTGAGCGGTTGGCCCGAGAGCGCCTCGAAGCCTGCGTTCGAAGCTGCCGATAAACAACCAACGGGGAGCACGGGCCACGCTGGCTGCCCGTGCTCCCCTCGCGTCTATTTGTATAATCAGGTTAACAATCCTCGCGCGACTGGCTTCTTGCGCTAGTCCCAAATCTTTCCGCCCAAGAATTGACCGCCAAAGAAGCAGATGCCATTCAGGGCTATTGTCGAACTTTCGAATTGACCGGCTCGTAACTTAGAGCGAACCGCAAACGAAACGCGATCTTAAGGGGGAAACGATCTCATGTTCACATTGTTTGGAGTGGCTGCAATAATACTCGACATATTCGCGCTAACCGACGTGATGAAATCAAACCGCGACACGACGACAAAGATTGTGTTGATGGCATTGATCCTGTTGTTTCCGATCTTCGCGGCCGGCATCTACTTGCTGGTGTTCCGCGATAAAGGGTTTTGAGCAGCAAACCAATTGCGGGCGCGAGTTTTCCCGGCTCCTGTTTGGACACCTCACCGCAGTTCGCGAGCTCGGGCGATCCGTCTTTTTGGGTCCAGGAACGATAGCCTACGGCATGGGTCACAAGTCAAAAAAGTCGAAGCGCTGGAGAGGAATCGGCGGCGACACCCGGCGCCTGTACGCCCCGCTTCCTGGGTGCCTCTCGACCGCCGCACCCTCGGAGGTTGATCATCTTATATCGGGACATGAGGAGTTCCGCTTCCGCATCGCGTCCGATTGCAAGGTGCAGATCCAATTCAACGGCACAGTGACGCCGTCAGCCATCAGACAGCTAATAAACTACCTAGAGCTGAGCGTTGGCGCTTTTCCAGAGGACGGCACTGTTCCCGCGGCTCAGGACTAACAATCATATTCAGCAACAACACCTCCGTTGCCTTCTGATCACTCTTCCTTTCCTTCCTAAACTCCAACCGGATTTTTCTTTGACGCGGGTCAGAACTTTGTGCTATTTTATGCGTCACACATAAGATTATGCGCATAAAAGCTTATTTGGATGCATAGAGAGCAGGACGATAGAGTGACGAACAGGGCTCGACATCAGAAAATCCTCGAGATTATCAGCGCGAAACCGGTAGCGACACAGCAGGAGCTTGCTTCGAACCTCTCGAAGCGTGGTTTTGCGGCGACGCAGTCGAGTGTTTCACGCGACATAGTAAAACTGGGACTGACGAAGGTTGACGGCTATTACGTCGCCCCGGAAGCTGCAATAAAAGCCGGCGGTCCGCTGACCTCCATCGACACCGCCGGCGACAACATCATCGTTGTGCGCACCGAAGTGGGACTCGCCCAACCGGCGGCGCTTACAATTGACCGGGCGGCAATCGACGAGATAGTCGGCACAGTCGCCGGCGACGATACAATTCTTGTAGCGGTCAAGAACGCTGCGGCTCAGCGAGTGGCGATCAGGAAGATCGTCAGTCTTTTTGCGGCATCGCGTTCGCGCGGCGCCGGTAAAATCGCGATCAACTCGCGCGCGGCTAATCTTTGGCCGCGCTAGAACTGGAGAACGCATAGATGGAAAGTGGAGCGGAAAAAATCGATAAGGTCGTGCTCGCGTATTCCGGGGGCCTCGATACCTCGGTGATTCTCAGGTGGTTGAAGGAAACTTACAACTGCGAGGTCATCTGCTTTGCCGCGGACGTCGGACAGGCAGAAGAACTCGGCGGGCTTGAAGAAAAAGCGTTCGCAACCGGGGCATCGAAACTCTACGTCGAAGACCTGCGCGAAGAGTTTGTGCGCGACTTTGTATTCACCGCGCTCAAAGCCAACGCAGTGTACGAAGGCGTTTATCTGCTGGGAACGTCCCTCGCGCGCCCGTTAATCGCGAAAAGGCAAATCGAGATCGCGCACAAGGAAGGCGCTCGCGCGGTTTCGCATGGAGCGACGGGGAAGGGAAACGATCAGGTTCGGTTCGAGCTGACTTACTATGCGCTCGATCCGCACATTCGAGTGATCGCCCCGTGGCGTGAGTGGCCATTCAAATCCCGCTCGGACCTGATCGCTTATGCTCAGCAGCACAAGATCCCGATCACTGCTACAAAGGATAAGCCTTACTCGATGGATCGCAACCTGATGCACATAAGCTACGAAGGTGGGATTCTCGAAGACCCATGGGCCGAGCCGCCAAAGGAGATTTTCATTCTGACTCGCGCGCCGGAGGACGCGCCTGATAAGCCGGTTTATGTCGAGATCGAGTTCGAATCGGGAGTCCCCGTCGCAGTTGACGGCGAGACCCTTTCGTCTGCTTCGCTTCTCGATCGATTGAATCGAATCGGAGGCGAATACGGAATCGGGCGAGTCGATCTGGTCGAGAATCGCTTCGTTGGAATGAAATCGCGAGGCGTATATGAGACGCCGGGTGTGACAATCCTTCATTCAGCGCATCGCGCAGTCGAGTCGCTGGCGTTGGATCGCGAAGTCGCGCATTTGAAAGACTCGCTGAACTCGCGAGTGGCGGAGATGATCTATTACGGCTTCTGGTACACGCCCGAGTTCGAAGCGATTCGTGCGCTGATTGACGAGAGTCAGAAGAACGTCACCGGTACGGCGCGGCTCAAACTCTACAAAGGCAATTGCACGGTAGTCGGCCGTCGCTCGCCGTGTTCGTTGTATTCGGAGGAGTTCGCTACCTTCGAGCATGACACGGTGTACAACCAGCGCGACGCGGAGGGATTTATTAAGCTCAACGCGCTGCGTTTGAGAATGAGAAAGATGGCAGAAGAGAAAAGAACCGAGGGTTGAAGATGGAGGCTAGACGATAGAGGTATAGAGGTATGATGCAAAGTATCGCCGAACCAGTCTTGCCGGTGGTGGAACAGCCTGCGGCGGAGCTCCACCTTGTCCGTGTGGATAAGATCGCGTCGTCAACGGTGAATCTCAATCTCGGTCACGAGATCGAGATAACGACTCGCTGTGAAGCTCGCGCCGGCAATGTCATTGTCGTGCGCACGCTCACCGATAATGCGACTTACAACACTCTGGAATTGGTAACCGGCCGCATGGCTAAGATCAATCCCGGAGACGTGATCGCCGGAGTGCTCGGGTATCGCCGAGCGCTCAAAGGCTTCGTCGGCGACGTCCCGGAAGTCGTTAATACAAAAGACCGATTGCATCTGCTGAATCTTGGCGGACTCATTGGAAAATGCGTTGGGCATCATCACAGCCTCAGCAATGCAATCGAAGTCGAGGTACTGGGCATGCCGGTTAGGGACGGTCAGATCCTGAACATCGGCGAAGGCGCGGTGGCTCCTCAAGAAACACTCAACGTAACGACTCCACTCGTGCTCGTAGCGGGCACGTGTATGAACTCGGGAAAGACCTACGCCGCGACCGAAATCATCAAGCACCTTACGCGCGCGGGTCATCGAGTCGCGGGCGCCAAGCTCGCGGGAGTCGCTTGCCTCCGCGACACCCTGAATATGCAAGACCACGGCGCGATCAAGACGATGAGCTTTCTGGACTGTGGACTCCCTTCGACGGTGGGGCTGAAGGATCTCGCACCGATTGCGAAGGGGATCATCTCGAAGCTCTCGGAGAGCCAACCCGACTGCATCGTGATCGAACTCGGCGATGGACTACTTGGCGGTTACGGGGTGAAAACCATCTTCGACGATCGAGAGCTGATGAATGCGGCCGCGGCGCTGGTGTTCTGCGCTAACGATTTTGTAGGGGCGTGGGGCGGGCGTGAATTGCTTGCCAGTCAGGGCGTAAAGATCGACGTAGTCTCCGGCCCGGTTTCCGATTCACAGATGGGTATGGATTATGTGAAAAGCGAACTCGGATTGGACGCCGCCAATGCGGTGAATGGTGGCGAGCAGCTCGGGAGTTTGATTCAGGCGAAGGTAGCCGCGTGGGTTAGTCGCCGCGTTTAGCGTCCGAGCTCGCATTTGAGCTTTGCGTGCTTTGCGGTCCCTTGCGTCTTTGCAGCCGAGAATTCTTAGCGCATCAAAGCAAGCAAAGGCAGATAAGGATAAAGATTGATAAAGGTAGGCATACTTGGAGGGTCAGGGTACGGCGGAAGCGAGTTGCTTCGCATTCTGCTGTTTCATTCGCACGTCGAGCTCGCGCTCGTGACCGCAAACGAGCACGCGGGCAAGCGAGTCGATTCTGTTCATCCGAATCTTGCAAAGCTCACTGATCTCAAATTCGAATCTATGCCAGACCCGAGTACGCTCGACGGTTTGGATTGTGTTTTTCTTGCCCTGCCTCACGGCCAGGCGATGGACATCGTGCCTTTGTTGCCGGGCCTGGTGAAAGTGATAGACCTCTCGGGCGACTTTCGATTGAACGACGGCGAGTTGTTCAAACAGTTCTACGGGCGTGAGCACACCGCGATGCAAGCGCAACGCGAATTCGTGTACGGCTTGACCGAGGTGAATCGCAATCGGATCAAAGAATCTGCCTACATTGCGAATCCCGGGTGCTTTGCCACCGCGCTCGAATTGGGACTCTTCCCATTGGTTGCGTCTGGCCTGGTCAAAGGCAAAGTCATCGCGGACATGAAAACAGGATCGTCGGGCTCTGGAGCAAAGCCGGCTGTCAACACTCATCATCCGAAACGCGCGAACAGCTTGTACGCTTACAAAATGTTCGAGCACCAGCACCAGCCCGAAGTCGAGCAATTGCTCTCTTCAGTGAACTCGCGGTGGTCACCTGAGTGCTCGCTGGTGTTTCAAGTTCACTCGATTCCTGTTGTGCGAGGAATCTTTGCGTCGATCTACGTGACGCCGACCAGGTCGATGACACGCGACGAAGTCGGGAATCTATTTCTAGAGTACTACGGCGCCGAGTTTTTTATTCGATTAGTCGAGGGCTCGCCTGACATCAACTGGGTGAAGAACACAAACTTCGTGGACATCGGATGGGCGGCCAGCGGCGACACGGTGATCGTATTCGTAGCGCTCGACAATCTGGTAAAGGGCGCGGCGGGTCAGGCGGTGCAGAATATGAATCTGATGTTTGAGATTGAAGAGCGCACTGGATTAGTACTTCCGGGAGGTAACCCGTAGGCTGTGAATGGGGGGTGAGATGCGGGATAGAAGGTGAGATGACTCTAAGCGACTTCACTCGATGGTTGTACCGTGGGAAGCGACCCAACTGGATTGCGCGAATCGCGAATCGAGCGACGGCTGCGGTAGGCTCGTTGGGCGTCGCGTCCAACTACCTTGAGACATTAGAAGTGACCGGAAGAAAGTCGGGGCGAACGTTTTCGCTTCCGGTGGTCATTGCAATCGTCGATGGACAGCGCTACCTGGTATCGATGCTCGGAGATAACGTCAACTGGGTCCGAAATGTGCGCGCAGCCGGTGGACGAGCAGTCCTGCGGAGCGCCGGTCGCGAGGAAGTTCAACTCGAAGAGGTTCCCTCCGATCAGCGCGCGCCCGTCTTGAAGGCCTACCTGCAGCGAGCACCGGGAGCGCGGCCGCACGTGCCCGTGAACAAAGATGCAACGCTAGCGGAGTTCGAAAGAGTCGCCGGGGCATTTCCGGCCTTCCGGGTTGTTTCTGAGAAGTCGGCGAAATCTTAGCGGTTCCTTCACGCCGGGGTGTGTGGCGAAGAATTTGACCGCTCGTTGCATCGGAACTATCGTTGAGGCGTGAAGGTACGAGACCTCGTTAAGCTCATTGAGAACGACGGCTGGTATTGGGTACGAACCAAAGGCAGTCATCATCAATACAAGCATGAGACGAAGCCGGGACTGGTTACGGTACCGGGTAATCCTGGCGACGATCTCGCGCCAGGAACGGAGAACAATATCTTGAAACAGGCAGGGCTAAAGCGATGAAGAAATATCTGATAATCGTTGAAGAGACAGATACGGGGTACTCGGCTTACTCGCCGGATGTGCCGGGCTGCGGTTCGACTGGCAAAACAAGGGAAGAGGTTGAGCAAAACATTCAACAGGCCATTGAGTTCCATCTGGACGGGCTGCGAACTGAGGGCTATGACATACCCGAGCCGAGTAGCTATTCCACATATGTAGAAGTCGCTGCTTAGAGCGCTAGAACCATACGCTAAGCTACAGGAGTTGCACACACATGCCTGATGAGAATCCAACGTCACCGGGACCGTCTGAGTTCGGCCGATGGCTCTACGACACGAGAACAAAGAAGGGAATGACCATTCCGGATTTGGCGGACAGGTCCGGTGTTTCGTACGTTCAGATCTACAACATCGAAGCTGGGCGCTCTCAGAATCCCCAAAAGAGAACGCCAGAGAGAGATTGACGGGAGCACTTGGAGAGACCCCTGAAACCAAGATTATTGAGGCCACTGCACGGTCCGCGACCATACCGGATCTTGGTGAATTCCTGGACTTCGAACCACATGACGAGACCGATCTTCCAGACGAACCATTGGGCACGGAAGAGTAAATGCATACGACAACATACGTCTACTGGCGTGACGCCGAGATGTAGCTGGGATTTCTGAAAGAATACCCAGACTACCGGACTCAAGGCGAAACGAGAGAAGTATTGGAGGAGAATCTCAGAGATATTCATAACGAACTTGCCAACGGAAATATTCCTGGTGTTCGGAGCGTTGCCCGACTTAGAGCGCCATGACGCGAACGAATAAGGAGAAATCGATTTGACGACTCAACCAAAACTCGAAAACCTGATCGAGATCGAAGAGCAATATCAGGTCGCCACCTATAAAAAGTTTCCTTTCGTCATCGAACGCGGTGAAGACGTTTGGGTTTATACGTCTGACGGCGAACGTTATCTCGATCTCTACGGCGGGCACGCGGTCGTATCGACCGGGCATTCGCATCCCAGCGTAGTCAAGGCGATTGCTGATCAAGCTGCTCGATTGATTTTCTATTCGAATCTCGTCTACAACGACGCGCGCGCCGGAGCTGCAAAGAAGCTAGTCGAGATCGCGCCTGAGCCGCTAAGCAAGGCGTTCTTTGTTAACTCGGGAACCGAAGCGAACGAGAACGCGATGAATATCGCTCGAATGCTGACCGGCCGTCGGAAGATCATTTCGTTTGAGGGCGGGTTTCACGGGCGCACGCCGGGATCGGTTTCGGCTACCGGTTTGGCTAAGTATCGCGAGAACGTTTCGCCTCTTCTCGATGGCCACGTGTACGCCGAGTTTGGCAGCATTGCTTCCGTGAAGGCGTTGCTTGATGACGAAACCGCGGCGGTAATCCTCGAACCAATTCAATCGATGGGCGGCGTGCGAATGGCCGAGCCGGAATTCTACCGGGCTCTGCGCGAGTCGTGTGATGAAGCTAACGCGATGCTGATCTACGATGAAGTGCAAACCGGAATGGGACGCACCGGCGAATTTTTTTTTGCAGGGCGATTCAACGTAGTCCCGGACATGGTCGCGCTTGCCAAAGGCATCGCCAGTGGAGTGCCGATGGGCGCAGTGCTGATGACTGATGCGATTGCGGGTGAGATAAAGGCCGGCGATCTGGGAACGACTTTTGGTGGAGGGCCTCTGGCTTGCGCGGCTCTCGAGGCTACGGTTGGTGTCATTCGCGACGAAGATTTGCTCGAAAACGTTCGCGAGAATTCCGAGTACTTGTTTGGAGAATTGAGGAAGATGTTGCTGGTTGAAGAAGTGCGGGGACTCGGCTACCTGGTCGGAATAAAGTTCGCGGGCGGGAGCGCGAAGCCCGTCCAGCAGGCTCTGCTTGATCGAAGGATCATAACCGGGCTTTCAGATGATCCGGGCGTGTTAAGGCTATTGCCTCCGCTGACGCTCAAGCGAGCGGAGATCGATTTGTTTTTGGATGAGTTGAGCAGACTCGCTCTCGGATGATGAGGTTCTTTGCGGTCTTCGCGGTCCTTTGTGACCCTTGCGTTAAACTGGTTTCGCGCAAAGACGCCAAGTTTTCGCAAAGACGCAAAGTTCCGAAGACGCAAAGAGGAATATGAGAGGAAGAGACTTTCTCAGTACGGCGGATTTCACGGCGGACGAATTGACTTCGCTGATCGATCTCGCGGGAAAGATCAAAGCGGGCGATTATCACGAGCACCCGCTTCAAGGCAAGAGCGTCGCGCTGGTGTTCTTCAATCCGTCGCTTCGAACACGAGCCTCGATGGAGATCGCGGTCTACGAACTTGGCGGAAACGCGGTCACACTCGATGTCGGCAAAGGAACCTGGAGTCTCGAACATCGCGAAGGCATCGTAATGGATGGCGATAAGACCGAGCACATCAAGGAAGCCGCGCGAGTGTTGTCGCGCTACGTCGCGGCAATCGGCGTGCGGGCGTTTCCCGAAATGAAGGACTACGAAGATGAAATGACCGATCCTGTGGTTCGAGGCTTTGCCGAACACGCCGACGCGCCGGTCTTCAATCTCGAATCATCACGGCATCATCCTTTTCAAGCGTTGGCCGACGCTATGACTATCAGGGAGAAGCTGCGAACATTCTCACACCAGAGAGTTGTCCTGTCGTGGGCTTATCATCCCAAGCCGTTGCCGATGGCAGTGCCTAATTCATTTGCGTTGATCGCGGCGCAGATGGGGCTCGATCTGACGATCGCCTGTCCGCCTGAATACGATCTCGGCGACGAAGCGATGGATGACATCGAGGCTTGCTCAATGTCGAGTGGCGGCCGCGTGCGGATCTCTCGCGATCAGCGCCAGGCTTGCGAAGGCGCGCGCGTTATCTATGCGAAGAGCTGGGGCGGAAAAAAGTTCTATGGGCGGTCGGAAGAAGACACAGAGCATAGACAGCAATACAAACATTGGCGCATCGATGAAGAAATCATGCGCTCGACGGACAACGGCTGGTTCATGCATTGTCTACCGGTTCGTCGTAACGTTGTGGTGACGGATGGTGTGTTGGATGGTCTTCAAAACGCAGTCATTGATGAGGCTGAGAATCGTCTGCATGTGCAGAAGGCGGTGCTGGCTACGATCCTTTGACGCAAAGGCGCAAGGAAGCAAAGCTCCGAAAAAGACGCAAACGTCGCAGGGAGATCGATCGTGAAAAAGATAATTCACTACGTCCACGTTCACGCGGCGCCTGAGAGAGTCTATGTCGCGCTAACGACCGAAGAGGGGCTCGCCGGTTGGTGGAGCACCGCTGTTAATGTCCAGGCGGGAGTTGGCGGAGTGATTGACTTTCGCTTTGCCGGCGATTTCAACCCCCATATGGAAGTGAAGACGCTCAACCCAAATCAACTAATCGAGTGGCAATGTGTAGCCGGTCACGACAACTGGCGGGACAACACGTTTTCGTTTGAACTGCGCGACTCAAATGGAGAAACCGGTCTGATGTTCGTGCAGGTTTACGCGCAGGAGTTGAGCGATGAAGTGTATGGGACTTACAACTTCAACTGGGGCTACTATCTGGGAAGCCTGAAGCAACTTTGTGAAACGGGCGCAGGCGCACCGTTCAAAGCTTCGTATAGCGTATCCTAGACGCGGTAAGTTGCCTTGCGTCTTTGTGCGAAATATCGCTTTCAGAGGTGGCGTTTCGGGCAAACACGCAAAGGCTCGACTCTGAACTCTGACTCCTAAACCTGGACCGAGTATTAGATGATCAACGAACGACTAGATCTACTCCGCGAAGCGCTGCCCTACATTCAGCGTTTCAAGAACAAGACCTTTGTAGTCAAGCTCTCAGGCAAAGTCACCGAAGACCAGGAGCAACTCAACTCGCTTGCTGAAGAAATTACGTTGCTTCAGCAGGTAGGCATTCACATCGCCGTCATTCACGGCGGAGGCAAGCAGCTCACGGCGATCGCCGAACGATTGGGCATCGAACAACGGATAGTCAACGGGCGTCGAGTCACGAGCACCGAGACCCTCGAAGTCGCGAAGATGGTGTTCGCCGGTCAGGTCAACCTGGACATCCTCTCCGCGTTGCGACGCTCGGGGTGCGAAACGGTCGGGCTATCGGGTATTGATGGCAACATCATTCACGCGCGCCGGCGCGAGATTCAGAACGTGATGAACCAGGAGACCGGTGAAGTCGAGACAATCGATTTCGGCCACGTCGGCGACATCGTCGAGATCAATGTAAGCTTGCTCCGATTATTGCTCGAGAACGGCTATGTGCCGGTAATCTCGTCGCTTGGCGCGGACGAGCAAGGCAACATATACAACATCAATGCCGATACGATTGCCGCGGAAATCGCGGTCAAGCTTCAAGCTGAAAAGCTGATATTGCTCACCGACGTCGACGGGATCCTGCGCGATCGCGATGACGCGTCGTCACGAGTATCGAAGCTTACCGTCGACGAAGCGGATCGCCTGGTGCAAGATCGAGTCGTATCTGCGGGCATGCTCCCGAAGATCGCGGCAATCGCCCATCTGATTCGCCGCGGAGTTCGAAGCGCTCACATAATCAACGGTTCGAGGCGCAACGCCCTTCTGCACGAAGTCTTCACCGATGAAGGCGCCGGCACGATGATTACCGTTTGAGCGCGCTACGTCCACAAATGTTACGGAGGGCCCCACAGCGAGGGTATCATCACTCAGTCACGCGGTGATGCTCATAGGAGGAACTGAATGAAGCACACATTACAATACTCACGCGCGGTGTTGCTCGCGCTCAGCTTGTGTTTCGTGTCAGGAGCAGCAGTGAACGCGCAGACAAAGACCCCGGACGAGTCGTTCGCAGCCGATTACTACTACAAGGCCAAATGGGGCTATGCCGACGAGTTCATTCGCCTGTTCATGAAGAATCACTATCCGGTGCTCAAGAAACAAATGGAAACCGGGCGGATACTCAGCGTGACCTGTGTGAAGCCGCGTTATCACGCGACTGAAGACGGGCGCTGGGACTATCGAGTCACGATAGTCTTCAAGAACATGGCTGCGGCATCGGATCAGGCCAGCGAGGAGTCAATCATCAAAAAGCTCTCCCTGATCAGGAAACCTATAAGCGCGAAGAGCAGCGCAGGTTTGAGATACTGCTCGGTCACTGGGACACGCCAATCGTCAGCGTCCCGCTTGATAAGTAATCGGAGTTGATCCCTTTGCGTTTTGCGGGGCTTATTTACGGCGGCGTGTTTGCGCGAAACGGCGGCCGTATTGCAAGCCGCTTCGATTTATCAGGACGGCGCCCACGGAGCAATAGGTGTAGCGGACTAGTCCGCGGGATGCACATCGTCGACCCATCGGACTTGTTCCGGAGGCTCGCTCGTCGCGATGTCGAGGTTTATTACGATCGGTTCCTGTCCGCTTCGCACGAGCACGCATTCAAGCGGCTCATCGGTGCTGGCGTTGATTTCCTGATGAGGAACAAACGGCGGGACGTAGATGAAGTCGCCGACGCCGGCTTCAGCGGCGAACTCCAACCGATCACCCCAACGCATGCGAGCCTTGCCCTTGACGACATAGATCACGCTTTCAAGCTCGCCGTGGTGATGCGGCCCCGTCTTCGCGTTGGGATGAATGCTTACAGTTCCGGCCCAGAGCTTCGAAGCGCCCGCTCGAGCATGAGTGATCGCCGCCGCCCGATTCATTCCAGGAGTTTGAGGCGTGTTAGTGTCGAGTTCACCGGCGTGAACGATACGAACCCCGTGAAGTTTCCAATTGATTTCTTCCTCAGACATATAGTGATTTTCATCCAAATAGTGATTTTCATCCAAACCTAGTCTATTTCCCCTCGCGCTTTGGCCAGTGCATCTCTCACGCGCGCCGATGACGTTCCACCGATCGCCGACTTCGCGGCGAGTGACGACTCTACGGTGAGCGAATCGTAGACGTCATCCGTGACCAATTCCGAGAATCTCCTGTAGTCTTCGATCGAAATCTCCTCAAGCGACTTGCCCTGCTCGATCGCATGCATCACAAGGCGCCCGACCAACTCGTGGGCTTTTCGAAACTCGAGGCCCTTCCGCACAAGATAGTCGGCAAGGTCCGTGGCGTTCAAATAACCGGTCGTCGCTGCCCGACGAGTCTTCTCGCAATCCACCTTTGCGTTTCGAAGCACCGTTGCCATAACCATAAGCGAACCGCTGAGCGTGTCAATCGTGTCGAAGAGAGCTTCCTTGTCTTCCTGCAGGTCCTTGTTATAGGCCGCCGGCAGTCCCTTGATCGTAACAAGCATAGCCGTGTGATGGCCGAAGACGCGGCCGGCTTTTCCGCGAATCAACTCGAGCGAATCAGGGTTCTTCTTCTGTGGCATTAAGGACGACCCCGTCGATACGGCATCCGAAAGCTCTATGAAGCCAAACTCGGCGGTCGAGTAGATGATCAAGTCTTCAGCAAGCCTGCTGAGGTGCACCATCCCTATCGCGGCCGCGCCGATGAACTCGATGACGAAATCACGATCGCTCACGGCATCGATGCTGTTTTCGCACACGCCATCGAAGCCCAGTCGTCGCGCTACCGCTTCGCGATCAATTGGAAACCCGGTGCCCGCAAGCGCGCCCGCCCCGAGCGGCAATTGATTCACGCGCCGCCGAATCTGCTCGAGGCGCTCGCGGTCGCGTTTCATCATTTCAAAATAAGCCAGCAAATAGTGAGCAAACAGGATCGGCTGCGCTCGCTGCAGATGAGTGTAGCCGGGAATTACACAGTCGGAATTGGCTTGAGCCAGCTCGATCAGCGCGCGCTGAAGATCGCGAATCAAATCGCGAGTCGCGTCTATTTCGCCCCGCAAGAACAGCCTCAGGTCGGTGGCAACCTGATCGTTACGGCTTCGCCCGGTGTGCAATTTGTAACCTGGATCGCCGATCGCTGCTACCAGTTGACCTTCAACAAAGCTATGCACATCTTCTGCCTCGCCGCCGGCTTCTGAACCCGAAAGGTAGCTCTTGTCTGCGCGGGCGCGGCGGAGAATCTCCTTGAGAGCCCACGCAATCCTGCGCGCTTCCTCTACACTCAAGATACCTGCGCGGCGACGAGCGCTTCGGCGTGCGAGGCTTCCTTCGATGTCTGCTTCAATCAAGCGCCGGTCGAAAGCAAACGACGAGTTGAAACGCGAGAACTCGGCGTTGGCTGCGCCTTTGAATCTTCCTCCCCAGAGTTTCATTCGATCCTTCCCGTGGAGGGAGGATACTATGAAAGGCAGATCAGCGACAAAGGCGGGCCTACTTCTTTCGATGTCGGCTTTGATCACGGAATGATTTTCCAGAACCTCTTTCGCATCGTTACTGGCGCGCTCCTGATTCTTTGCGATGCAAAGTTTAATGGCGCGCATCTAAATCCGCGTCTAATATTGTGCGTATTGTGCGCTGAAGCTGCGGTAGATTGACTCGGATTCATCGTCAATCTTTTTGACGGCGAATTGGACATGTGTTTGGTTGCGATAAGGCTATCGGTCTTCGATGGAAAGGAACAATTAGTTGTACACGTCCGGGTCAGTGCCCTCGCTACCTCAAGAGGCGGAATCAACAAATGGGTATTGCCTCCCCGACGCTCTTCGAGATCGGCGCGCGGTGCTCGCGGTCGCCCACCCCGGGCATGAGTTGCGCGTATATGGTTGGATGGAATTGGCGCATCCGACGGTATGCGTGCTCACAGACGGCTCCGGGCACTCGGGGCAATCGAGACTCGAGTCGACTGCGAGGCTTCTGGATCATTCGAGCGCTCGACTGGGTTCGATATATGGCCGCTTCAAAGACATCGAAATCTACGAGGCGATCCTCGATGGCAACGTCGGTATTTTTACCGAGCTGGTGGAAGAAATCAGCGAAACGTTCGTGCTCGACGACGTTGAATACGTTGTCGGAGACGCAGCCGAAGGTTACAACCCGATACATGATTTGTGTCGTAGCGTGATCAATGCCGCGGTGAAACTCGCGAACATAAGGAAGCATTGTGGAATCGCGAACTTCGACTTCCTGGTCATAGGCCAGCCGGATTTGAGCTCCGACCGGTTTCGCAGCGGCGAGGTCTTGTTGCAGCTGGACGAAGTTGCCCTGGAGCGAAAGCTTGAGGCCGCAAAATCGTATGCGGAGCTCAGGGACGACGTGGGCAAAATGATCAACGAAGTGGGAAAGAGTTCCTTTCGGTTCGAAGCTCTCCGCCCGGTTGTCAGTGCTGTTGACGCGGATGGACCTGTTCAAGAGCCGCCCTTTTATGAGCGGTACGGCGAGAGGCAGGTAGCGGAAGGTTACTACCGTCGTGTGATCCGCTACCGGGAACACATTTTGCCTCTTATCGACGCGCTCCAGAATTACTTACAGAGATAACCCAATGGCCGGCCTCACTGTATTGATTACCAATAACACTCTCGCGAACCGCGCCGGATCTGAATTGTACGTGCGAGATATTGCTACCGCTTTGCTAAAACGCGGTCACACGCCGATTGCTTTCAGCACAGTGCTCGGGGAGGTAGCGCGAGAGTTGCGCGAAGCAACGATACCAGTGATAGACAGTCTTGATGCGCTGACGTCTCCGCCCGACATTATTCACGGGCAACATCACGTCGAGACGATGATGGCGCTGCTTCACTTTCCGGCCACACCTGCAATCTACTTTTGTCACGGATGGATCCCGTGGGAAGAGGCTCCGCCTCGCTCCCCCCGGATATTCAGGTATGTCGCGGTGGACTATACGTGTCGCGATCGCCTGGTGTGTGAGAACGCCATTCCGAAAGAACGCGTCAACGTTCTTCTCAACTTCGTCGATCTTGAACGGTTTAGGCCGCGTGAGGCTCTTCCACCTCGCCCGGCGCGTGCTCTGATCTTCAGTAACAACGCAAATGAACAAACACATGTCACCGCCGTGCGGGCCGCCTGCGAACGCGCCGGGATTGCGCTCGACGTAACGGGTCTGAGTGCGGACAAACCAAGCTCAGAGCCGGAGACGGTACTCGGCAAGTACGACATCGTGTTCGCCAAGGCAAGATGTGCGCTGGAGGCAATGTCGGTAGGAGCGGCGGTTGTCTTGTGTGACGCGCGCGGTCTGGGACCGATGGTAACGACGCGCGAATTGGATCGGTTGCGCCCGCTGAATTTCGGGATACGAACGCTCAGTGAATCAATCAGCGTGGATGCGATTGCGCGTGAAATTGCTAACTATGACGCCGGCGATGCTGCTGTTGTATCGCAACGGATTCGCGCCACTGCGGGCCGCGAGCCGGTGATTGATGAGTTATTGTTACTCTACGAAGCGGTGATTGCTGAACACGCTGCCGTCGGCAAAAGCGATTGGGTCGCTGAATCTCGCGCTGCTGCCGAGTACTTGCAGTGGTTGTCGCCGCGCATCAAAGAAAACGATCGGTTGCGGGGAGAGCGTGACTGGATCAAAGCCGAGCACATTAGGCTGCAATCGCGCGTTTCTGCCCGCGAACGCGAGATGGAAGTGCTCGAGATCCGTCACGCAAGCAAAACCGCGCAACTCGAGGAGCTGATCTCCGAAAGCAGAAAGCAGGCGCTGGAACTTACCGGCGAAGTCGCGATCAGGAACGCTGAGCTTTCGAAGATTACCAGAACTCTGGGTTGGCGATTGCTCTCTCGTTACGGCAAGATAAAGTATCGCTTCCTGCTCCCGGCTTATGAACAGCTTCAACGGATGTTCCGGAGCAGGCTCTAGATTACAAAAGGCCAACGGGTCCAACGTCGATGGGAGAGATGAAAATCATTCACGCCGCTTGTCCGCACGATTGTCCGGATACATGCGCCATGCTTATCGAAGTCGAAGACGGCCGCGCCACCAGGGTCTCGGGCGATCCCGATCATCCGCCTACCCAGGGGTTCCTGTGCACCAAGGTCGCTCGCTATCTTGAGCGCGTCTACAATCCGGATCGTCTGCTGTACCCAATGCGACGGATAGGAGCTAAAGGTGAAGGCCGCTTCGAGCGCATCACCTGGGACGAGGCACTGGACACAATCGCGGACCGCTTTCGCCAGATTGCTGAATCGAGCGATGGACCGGAGTCGATCCTACCTTACAGTTACGGCGGCACGATGGGCGTAGTTAACAGCGGAAGTATGGACCGGCGCTTTTTTAACCGCCTTGGGGCAAGCAAGCTCCTGCGCACGATCTGCTCGGCAGCCGGAGGCGAAGCGTTGAAGTTCACAGTTGGCGCGAAGATAGGAACAGACATGGAGAACTTCCACCGGGCACGACTGATCGTGCTGTGGGGAACAAACACTCTTTCTTCGAACATTCACCTCTGGCCGCAGATCAAGGAAGCGCTTGCCAACGGCGCCAGGCTCATTGGCGTCGATCCCTATCGGAATCACACTCACGATCATTGTCATCGGTTGATTCAAGTGAGGCCGGGCACCGACGCCGCGCTGGCGTTGGCGCTGATGAACGTGATTCTCGCAGACGGGCTTGAAGACCGAGACTACATAGATCGATACACCGTCGGCTTCGAGGGGCTTTGTGAGCGAGCGGCCGAGTTTCCGCCGGCTCGCGCTGCACGAATATGCGGCGTTACTGAAGAGGAGATCGTTGGCCTGGCGCATGAATATGCGACGACGAGACCGGCGGTCATCAGAGTCAACTATGGCTTGCAGCGGCATGCCGGCGGCGGAATGGCGGTGCGAACAATCGCGTGCCTGCCTGCGCTCACGGGTGCATGGCGCGATATAGGCGGAGGCGTCTTGCTTTCCACCAGCGGAATGTTCGCCTTCGATGAGCAGGTGCTCGAGCGGCCTGACCTGACGCCGGGCAGTCCCCGAACGATCAACATGTCGCGACTCGGCGAAGCTCTTACCGACACTACTCCACCCGTTAAGGCAATCTACGTTTACAACTCGAACCCCGCGGCGATCGCGCCCGATCAATCGAAAGTGTTGGCAGGCTTCCGCCGCGAAGACTTGTTCACAGTGGTTCACGAGCAGTTTCAGACGGACACCGCTGACTATGCTGACATCCTGCTGCCCGCGACGACTCAGCTCGAGCACCGCGATATGGTGAAACCCTATGGTCACTATTATCTGGTTTACAATGAGCCCGCGATAGCGCCACTCGGAGAAGCGAAGCCGAACTGGGAGGTGTTTCAGTTACTTTCGAGGCGAATGGGGTTCGAAGACGAATGTTTCAGCGACACAGACGAAGACATCATCCGGCAAGCGCTCGCAACGGACTACGCGCCGCTTCGCGGCATCACGCTTGATCAATTGAAGCAGGAAGGCTGGGCGCGTTTGAACTTGCCTGAGACCTTCGCGCCGTTCTCGGACGGCAAGTTTCTTACGCCATCAGGTAAGTGCGAGTTTTATTGTGAATCGTTGGAGCAGGCAGGGCTAGATCCGCTTCCCGCGTTTATTCCGCCTCGCGAGTCACCCGATAGCGCGCCGGAGCTGGCGGCCCGATATCCGATTCAACTGATTAGTCCGCCGGCAAATTCCTTTCTGAACACCACGTTCTCAAACCTCGCTTCGTTTCTGAAGAGTGAACGCGAGCCCTTCATTCAACTAAGCGCGGAAGACGCAAGTGACCGCGCAATCAAAGATGGAGACGCTGTACGAGTTTGGAATGACCGAGGCCAGTGCCGGCTTAAGGCTAGAATAACCGATCGCGTCAAACCAGGTGTTGCGGTTGCGCTTTCGATCTGGTGGAACAAGCTGAGTCCCGGTCACGCGAACGTCAATCAACTCGTTTCGCAGGAGTTGACGGACATCGGCGCCGGCGCGACCTTCTTCGACAATCTTGTCGAAGTTCAGAAGTCGGGAGAGTCTGGAGAATCTCGAGAGTCTTGAGAGTTGCAGCACTCTCACGACTCTCCGGACTTACTTGCCGAATACCAATATCACAAAGCTGTTCGGCACCATGCCCGGCCGCGGATTCGGGCGCTCCGCAGTAGGCGCTGGAGCGGGGCCGAATTGAGCGGTAGCTAAAAACACATTATGCGTCTTCGAGTCCACTGCCATAGTTCGCGCTCCTCGCTGCGTAGTCACGGTTTCAACCACGGAATATTTGTCCGCTGAATCCTGGTGAATGACAGTCAAGGTTCCTTCGCCGTTGGAACTGAAAGCAAGATTGGTCTCCGGATCAAAACCCGCAGCATCGGGGCCGGTGCCGATTGGAATATCGGCGACAACTTTGCCGGTGGTCGCGTCCAGCACCATCATCTTCCTGTTTCCGCACACCGAGAATAAACGCATGTGCTTGCGGTCGATGGCCAGACCCGACGGATCTTCGCCTGGCGCTATCGGCCAATGGGCCTTCACTTCCAGCTTTTTGGAATCAATCGCCACGATCTCGCTTTTGTTATCGAGGTTGACGAAGACCATGCCCTTGCCGTCGGCGGCCGCAAACTCGGGATGTCCTCCGAGGTCGATCGGGCCGGCCACTTCGCCGGTCTTCGCGTCGATAGCCGAGGCGTTTGAGCTGCCTCGGTTGAAAGCGAATACGCGATGCGTCGCGGGATCGTAGATAATGCAATCCGGGTTGGTGCCGACCTTTACCTTGCTGATAGTCTTGAGCGTCTTCGAGTCAAATATGGTTACCGATCCGTCTCGCCCGTTGCTCGTGAATCCCCGGCCCAGGTCGTCGGCAATGGCGACGCCGTGAACGCCCGTCGTATCTGGAATCTCGCCTACAGAAGCGCCGGTGTCCGCATCGAAGACCATCACTCGTGTTCCTCGCGAGACGTAGAGCCGGCGCGCACCGCTATCGACGAACAAGTAGTCCCATCCGCCTTCACCGCCTACTTCGATCTTCTTCAGCAGATGGTAGCCAGATTTAGCGGGCGCGCTGGTCTTTTGCGAGTAGCTCGGGTTGACCAGAGCTGTCGCGCAAATCAGCGCAGGCAGCATAAATGAAAAAAGCTTGATTGCCGTATATCTCATCCTTATCCTCTCTTACCAGTCGTTAGGTGTTCCACTGTCGAATCGCCCGGTCTTATTAGCAGGTTCTATCGCCCGCGCGCAGCCTTTGTCAATGCAGGTGACTCGCTTGTTCATGAGCAACGGCTTTACGCTACCGAGAGGGTACGGATAGACTTGCCGCGCGAGTTCACGGCCGCGACCACTCGACGAAGGGTGGCACGACGGATTCTAAAATCCAAAGCCGAACTCACGACCATAAGAAGTCGCAGCGTCGTCGCCGAGGTACTCACCATGACTACAACCGGCAAAGTATTGATCATCTCTGGCACGTGTTTGTTGCTTGGGGCAGTCGCTCTGGTTGGAGCGGGTGTGTATTGGTGGACGCATCATAGTCGCGTGCTTATTCAGGCGGGGAAGAACGCAGTCAAGGAAGGATCAGTGTTCGGAAAAAGCACTGATAATCAGGGTTGCCTGGACGAAGCACTCTCGCGTTACAAACAGAACAAGGGATTCGGCGGCGGCATCTCGACCGGGTTGTTTCTGACTGGCTGCCTGGAATCCAGCCGCGCCACTCCCGGCTTCTGCGACGACGTGCCGAAGCCGTCTGAGTTCATCAGGAGCGCGCACTGGCAAATCAACAAATGCGAAGAGGCGGGTCTGCCTGATCAGTATTGCCGCCAGCTTTTTTCTCAGGTCCAGCAATACTGCGAGCGAACTCGATCGAAAGGGAAGTGAAATGAGTGAGTGGTTCTCATGTGCGTTCGTGGCGTCCTTGCTCAACCCTCGCTCCGGAAGGAGCAAAGTTTCGGGGCAACGACGCCACGACGACGCCAACAACCGGAAATGCTAAGACGCAGGAATGGTCTTCGCTCGTTCGACCCGCCTAGCGAAGCAACAGAACCACTCCGGGCTTGTTGATGTTGATATCAATCTCATGCTTGGCTGGGCCACGCCGAAAAACACCCGCGAAGTAAAGCACGGCCAATACAACGATCAACAATAGGACGACGGCTAGTACCATCAATCCACCGTTTCCGCCACTGTCAGTGTGAACGTGTTCCTCTATTATCCGTTCAGCCATTTTCTGATCCTCCGTTTTTCGTTCAGAAATCTTCCGTCTGCGAAGGGTGCAACAACGGTGCCTTTGGGATCCCAGCGCGTAAATAACGAATTCACGGCGAAATGCATTACTTTGAAAAGGAGTTAGTTAGACAGGTGTCCGAGATGAAAACACAGGCCAGCCGGCTAACAGACAGTCGAGTATTCTGGAGGCGACGCTCGATGCAAAGCAGCTGCAATGATGCTGTAGCGTCGCGCCGATGGCTGGGTAGATGAATCAGGTTCGATGTCAGGTGTACGGGATAAAGCGGTGACGCCTGACTCTTTTTGGAAACGTCCGGGTTGAGCTGACTCAAGACACTGTGGGATTGATTGGATCAGGGTTACCACGACGCTCATTGCGACTTGGGCTCAAGCTTCTCGAGACGTTCGTCCATGTCACGCTGGTAGGCGTAAAGGTCGACAACTTGCTCATGAAACAACTCCATTTTCCGATCAGACCTTCTGAAGCCTTTTTCCATTTCCCCGCGTAGCTCGACGATTTGCAGTTGAACTGCTTCCCACATAGGTCGCGTGTCGTAGAGCCGCGCCTCGACAGTTTTTTCGAGAGACTCAATTTTGGCGTCATGTTCTCGAAGGCGCGCGTCGAAGTGTTGAAGTCGCTCGTCGAAGCTTTGGTGTCGCGCGTCGAAGCTTTGAAGTCGCTCCTCGAACGCTCGAAACATTCCAATTAACTGTAATAGCAATGCGTGATTGTCCAGATTCTTCGTTGGGTCATCGTTACTCATAATCTCACGTCCGGTAACCCAGGAAGGCAGATGCCGCCAGTCTAAGACAACCCTGGGCGCAAAGCAACCTTCAAACCCCGAAGCCACTGTAGTAGGATTACAGATTCAGTTAATCGATTCTACGTTCACCGTTAGACTGGGGTAGGCATGGATCAAACATTCATCCGCGACGTTTCCAAACATGCAGGGGAAGAAATCACGATCAAGGGCTGGCTTTATAACTCGCGCTCAAGCGGCAAGCTGATGTTCCCACAGATCCGCGACGGGTCAGGAATCATTCAAGGCGTCGTCTTCAAAAAGAACGTATCCGAACAGGTGTGGAGCGACTTCGAGAAACTTACTCAGGAATCATCAATCATCGTGCGCGGAAGCGTTCGCGCCGATGAGCGCGCGCCCGGCGGCTTCGAGCTCGACGTAGCGGATGTCGAAGTGGTCCAGATCGCTGAGCCGTTTCCGATCACACCCAAAGAACACGGCGTCGAGTTCCTGATGGACAACCGACATCTGTGGCTGCGCTCGAAACGCCAACACGCGATTCTATCCATCAGAGCTGAAATCATTCGCGCGGTTCGAGATTTTTTCGACTCGAACGGCTTTCTGCTCATGGACACACCGATCTTTACGCCTGCCGCATGCGAGGGGACGACAACCCTGTTCGAGGTGAACTACTTCGAAGACGAGAAGGCTTACCTGACGCAGTCGGGTCAGCTTTACAACGAAGCGAATGCTGCGGCGTTCGGTAAGGTTTATTGCTTCGGCCCGACGTTTAGAGCTGAGAAGTCGAAGACTCGCCGGCACCTGACTGAGTTCTGGATGGTCGAGCCAGAAGTCGCTTACGCGCAGCTGGACGACGTGATGAATCTCGCCGAGCAATTCCTCACATTTATCGTCCAGCGCGTGCTCGAGAATCGACGCAAGGAACTTGCGGAGCTCGAGCGCGACACGTCTAAGCTTGAGCAAATCGCGCGGCCATTTCCTCGGCTGCAATACGACGATGCAGTGAAGATGCTTCAGGAGGCTCACGCGAAGGGTGAGCTTGAAGCCCGATTCGAATGGGGCGGAGACTTCGGCGCTCCCGATGAGACCTATCTGTCGAGACAGTTTGATCGCCCGGTGATGGTGCATCGTTACCCGGCCGCGGTAAAGGCGTTTTACATGCAGCCGGACCCGGAGCGTCCAGAACTCGCGATGTGCGTCGACGTGCTGGCATCCGAGGGTTACGGCGAAGTTATTGGCGGCGGCCAGCGCGCCAGCGACCTTGCGTACTTGCTCAAGCAGATTCAAGCGCACGGCTTGCCGGAAGAGGCTTTTGATTGGTATCTGGATCTTCGCAAGTACGGAACCTTCCCCCACGGCGGCTTCGGGATGGGCATAGAGCGCTGTGTAACCTGGCTGTGTGGCATAGAGCACATTCGCGAGACGATTCCGTTTCCACGAATGCTGTATCGCCTGAAACCTTAACGGACTTCTAACGCGTATAGGTGAACGAACTCAGTGCTCGAGTGAATCAACCCGCCGTTGTTTTGGGAGAATCAAAATTGTGAATAGGCTGCAAAAGTTGAGTGTCGCAATCGTGAGCGTGCTGCTTGCCATCAATGCCGTAGGCGTGCGAATTATTGCCCAAACCAAATCGTCCGAACAGATCAGGCACAGCATTGATATCAAGAGCATTGCTACGACCGTGAAACCTTGTCAGGACTTCTACACATACGCCAACGGCCAGTGGCTCGAGCACAATCCCATTCCCGCGGATCGAAGCTCGTGGGGCTCCGGCAGTGAATTATATGAAAAGAACCTCGTGGTTCTGCATCAGATCCTCGAGGATGCGGCCAAAGACACCAAAGCTCCGAAAGGCAGCGTGGCTCGCAAAGTCGGCGACTTTTATCGGGCCGGGATGGACGAGGCCCGGATTGAGGGCGAAGGCGCTGCGCCGCTAAAAAATGAGCTCGCTCGCATCGGGGCCATCAAAGCTGTCACGGGTCTTCAGGACGAGATCGCCCACCTGCACCGGCTGACGATTACTCCGGTCTTCGGCTTCTTCGCCTATCAGGACTTCAAGAACAGCACGCGAATCATTGCCCAGCTCTACCAGGCCGGCCTGGGTCTGCCAGACCGCGACTACTACACAAAAACGTGGATGAAAAGTCGAAAGAGATTCGCAAGCAGTACGCCGAACACGTTGTCAAAATGTTCGAGCTGCTTGGCGATAAGTCTGCACAGGCGACAGACGAAGCGAACACGGTGATGGCGTTGGAAACGCGTCTGGCGAAGTCCTCGATGACGCAGGTCGAGCAGCGCGATCCCAACGCCGTTTATCACAAGATGGGCCTCGCCGAACTGAATGCGCTGACGCCCGGTTATTCCTGGGATCGGTACTTTGCGGGAATTGGCATTGCTGATCCTGGTGATATCAACGTTGGACAACTCGAGTTCTTTAAGGAAGTCGGCAGCATGATGACGACGGTCCCCTTGAATGACTGGCAAGCTTACTTGCGTTGGCAGCTCATCAACGCAACTGCGAGCAAGCTCAGTTCGCCTTTTGTAAATGAGGATTTTCGTTTCAACGGAACGATCCTCGGTGGAGCGAAAGAGCTAAGACCCCGATGGAAGCGCGTATTGCAAGCCACCGATTCTGATCTTGGCGAAGCATTGGGACAACTGTACGTCGCCAGAGCGTTCGGCCCCGAAGCGAAAGCGCGAGCGCAGACCATGATCGCCAATCTCAAGGCCGCGCTCCGTGACCGCCTGACTGCTCTCGATTGGATAAGTGAAGACACGCGTAAGCAGGCATTGAGGAAACTCGACGCCATCGTGGTGAAGGTCGGCTATCCCGACAAGTGGCGCGATTACTCGAGTCTGGCCGTTGACGGATCGTATCTGCAGAATGACTTGCAAGCGAGCGAGTTTGAATTCGAGCGCAACCTGAAAAAGATCGGCAAACCGATAGATCACTCCGAGTGGGGGATTACTACGCCAACAGTTGATGCGTATTACAACCCCAACTTCAACGAGATCGTCTTCCCGGCTGGTATTCTTCAACCGCCGTTCTTTGATCCCAAGGCAGACGATGCGCTGAACTACGGCGCGATAGGCAGCATCATCGGCCACGAATTGACTCACGGCTTTGACGATCAGGGTCGCCAGTTCGACGCCGACGGAAACTTGAAGAACTGGTGGACCGCCGAGGATGAGAAGAACTACAACGCTCGCGCCGCGTTGATCGATAAACAGTACAGCGACTATGTCGCCATCGAGACTCTGCACATCAACGGCAAGCTGACGATGGGCGAGAACATTGCCGATCTCGGCGGGCTGAAGATCGCTTACCTGGCCTTGCAGAAAGCGCTGGAAGGCAAGTCCCGGCCGGAAAAAATAGATGGCTTTACGCCGGAGCAACGTTTCTTTCTCGCCTTCGCGCAAAGCTGGCGGCGCAGTACGCGGCCCGAAATGGTGCGCCAGCTGATTGTGACGGATCCGCATTCACCGGCACGGTTCCGTGTGCTCGGTCCTATATCGAATATGCCCGAATTCCTTATGGCGTTTGGCTGCGAAGGCGATAGTTCGATGGCGAGGCCCGAAGCTTTGCGAGTCAAAATCTGGTGAGAGTAAGCTTGTGAGGAGCGCGGGCGTTATTGCCTGCTCAGTCGACAGTTGACCAAACCAAACAACGACAACAAGCGAATCACTGTATTCGGTGGCTCGCGCTGCGGCCCCGAGTCCTCCGAATACAGGGAAGCGCTAAAACTCGGGCGGCTTCTCGTCGAAGCCGGCTTCGATGTCTGCTCGGGTGGTTACGCGGGTGTGATGGAAGCGATTAGCCGCGGCGCGCACGAAGCCGGCGGTCACGTCATCGGCGTCACGATGGATCAGTTCAAGTCCGAGCCCAATCGCTTTTTAAAGAAGATCGAACCCAGCGCCGATTTCTACTCCCGGCTTCAAATCCTGATTCGCGAATCTGTAGGTTACATCGCACTGCGTGGGGGGATGGGAACGGTGACTGAGATATCTTTGGTTTGGAACAAGCTGGTGATGAACGTGCTTCCGCAGCGGCCGCTTATACTGCTTGGCGATTGCTGGCCCCGCGCCATCGAGTGCTTGCGTGAGCACCTTGTTGTGTCCGATGCTGATATGACCCATCTCTCGTTCGCGGCGACTTCGGAAGAAGCCGTAGGTATTCTGAAAGACCGCGTGCATTAGAGCTTCGAACACGCGATTTTCCTCCTTTCTTGCAATTTGATTGCGACCAGTCATGAGTCTGGTTTTCAGCATCTCAACTTGGTAAGATTCATACTTAAGATTGAGTGGACGTGAGTAACGAACAAGGGTACGGGTGACGAGTTTGACTTGCTGAAGTAGAACGCCTCTCAGGAAAGCAGATCACATCCAGTAGTCCCAATCAGTAAATTCAAGAATAGACAACCGAACCGGAGATTACCGGCGGTTTACGACAGGAGTGTGAATGAAACTAAGCCGATTTCTTGTCCCAAGTTCAGAAACCGACTGTTTGAAAAAGCGAACCGCAAAGAGATTCGTTACCGTTGTTTTTGCCGGCCTGGCTGTATTCACCGTTGTGCTCAACACCGCAGGTGACATGCCTTCGACACCTGTTGCTGAAGCTCAAACCGGCTTCGTCTCAATACCTCTTGGCCTGACTCGCTCACGCGGCGCCTTCAGGAAAGCGATTGAGATTCTTACGGACGGCGCCGGCGCCAATCATCACCTTGCAAGTTACCTCGACGGCCTAACGAAGAGAGTGAAGGGTGATACTGCCACCGGTGATAACAACTCCGGTGTTGCCGTGGTCAAACACGGAAGCGGGGTCAGAGCAAAAGCCGCAAACGCAACAGTCGCCAAAACGATGAAGGCAGTAGAGACGCCGTCAGAGCAAAGCGCGGGCGCAGCCGAGATTGTGGCCTCGTCGCGCAATTCAAATGAGACGCCGGCCGCTGTCGACCAGCACTTCACGGTTGGCGACATGTCGTTTGATACCAACCCGGCTATTGAACATTGGATGAGTTACTACACTTCGAGCCCGATCGGACGGAGGACCATGAAGATCGGAATCGAGAGGAGCAATACGTATCTCGAAATGGCTCGCGCAGAGTTTCGAAGCGCGGGAGTTCCCGAAGACCTGGTATGGCTGGCGTTTGTCGAAAGCGTCTGGAATCCTCAAGCCGTGTCTGCGGCAGCGGCCGGTGGCATCTGGCAGTTCATTCCCGCCACTGCAACCGATTACGGTTTAAAAGTAAAGAGCGGCGACGATGAGCGCGCTGATCCTTTCAAACAGACGCGAGTCGCGGCTATCTATCTTCACGATCTTTATACGATCTTTGGCGACTGGGCGCTGGTGATGGCTGCTTATAATTCCGGTGAGCCTCGAGTGATGGGTGCGATAGTAAAGAACGGGCGCGCGAATTTCTGGGACCTGTACGAGAAAGAGTTGTTGCCCAAGGAAACACGCGATTACGTCCCGAAGATTCTTGCCGCGATCAAAGTCGCGAGCCAACCGGATAGCTACGGGCTCGCACCTCAAAGTGCACTCGAAGCCTATTCCGGCAGTTAAGAGACCACGCAATCGGAACTCACAAATTGAGGCCGCACGTCGCGGCCTCTTTTTTTTCCGGCATAAGAGCTATAAGGATTTGCTCGCTGTCTTGCGGCTCGAACGCGTGGATGGGAGAATAAGCAGGATCAGGATTGCGCTAGGATGCGGCGTTCAGAGAACCGACTTAGCCAGTTTCCCTGGCCATAAAAGAGCCAACTAAAATCGGTAAACTAAACGCCAATCTGGTATGAGCAAGAAAGCCAAAATAATCGGAGTCCCGATGGACCTGGGCGCCGGCCGGCGCGGTGTTGATATGGGTCCGTCCGCGATTCGAATCGCCGGGTTGAATTCCGCGGTTGCGTTGCTCGGATATGAAGTGACCGACGCCGGCAACGTTTACGTTCACCCGCCTGAAGCCGTAGAGGAAATGAACCCGCGCGCGCGTTATCTTAAACAGATCGCCGCTGCCGCCGAAGAGTTGGCTGCGATGACTGAAGCGGCGCTCGATGAAGGCGCCTTGCCGGTCGTGCTTGGTGGTGATCATTCCATAGCGATCGGCTCCGTCGCGGGGCTTGCTTCCTACTACCGCAAGCGTAATAAGAGAGTCGGAATAATCTGGCTTGATGCACACGCAGATTCGAACACGCCTGAAACATCTCCCTCCGGTAACATCCATGGCATGCCGCTGGCGGCTTTGCTGGGTCGCGGCGCGCCGGAGTTGACTCAGGTTGCCGGATTCGCGCCAAAGGTCCTGCCCGAAAACACAGCGATCATCGGCGCTCGCAGTATAGATCCGGGCGAGCGCGAGCTTTTGAAATCACTCGGCATTCGCGTGTTCACGATGAGCGAACTTGATGAACGAGGAATGCCCGACGTAGTTGCCGAAGCTGTCGACATTGCCTCACTCAACACCGCCGGGCTTCACGTCACGATGGACATGGATTTCATCGATCCGTTCTATGCGCCCGGTGTTGGAACGCCGGAACGCGGAGGCGCGACATATCGCGAAGGTCATTTTGCGATGGAGAAGATCGCCGATTCCGGACGCGTGTTATCGGTAGAGCTGACTGAAGTCAACCCGGTTTTCGATACGGCTAACCAGACCGCGTTATTGGCGGTCGAACTAATATTGTCGGCGCTGGGTAAGAAAATCTTGTAGCGGCGCTGGTCGATTGCTTCTCATCACGATGGCCGAGCAACCTTACGCACCCGAGTTGGGATCCGGTCTGATCCACCGAGACCGGTTTACGACTGAGCGGGATAAACTCACTGTAGATTTGCAAGACAGGATTGAAAGGCTAAACGAGCAGGCTCGCATCTTCATTCCGCTGATTGCGCTTTGTGTGATCTTCGCGATCCCGATCTGGTCCAAATCGCTTGTGAGATTTCTATTACTCCTCGTTAATCCGTTTGTGCTTCTTCCACTGGGATTCTGCGTGATCCATCTCTGGCTGGCGTGGCGTGGAATCGCAAAGGTCAGGACTAGAATACGAGAGTGGGAGAGAAACGCGGCGAATGGTGTTGACCGCTAGAAGAGTCATGTACGGGCGGCCCTCCGTGGCCGCCCCTTGTCGCACGCGGAAATCATGAAATTGGAGAGAGGGGCGGCCACACATGGAGGGCCGCCCTTGAAGGACTGGAGCTAACTGAATTGGGAAAGAAATTGAGAATTGGTGTGATCTTCGGAGGGCGATCGGGTGAACACGAGGTCTCGCTGCGATCGGCTGAGTCCATCATCAACTCGATGGACAAGTCTAAGTACGAAGTCGTGCCGATCGGCATTACCCAGGAAGGGCGCTGGCTGACTTCAGGAAACGCAACCGCAATGCTGCCCGAAGCGGTGATGGCTTCCGATAGCCACCAACAGGTTGCGATTATTGGCGATCCGACCAGGCAGGGGCTTATGCGGCTTGACGAGGGGCGACGCGCACTTTCGAGTGAGCCCCTGGACGCGGTCTTTCCGGTGCTTCATGGCACCTACGGTGAGGACGGAACGATTCAAGGCTTGCTGGAGATGGCCGGGGTTCCTTACGTCGGATGCGGCGTGCTGGCCTCGGCGACCGGCATGGACAAGATAGCGATGAAGCACCTGTTCCAGCAGGCGGGTCTTACGATCATCGAGTATGAATGGTTCTTGCGCTCGTCGTGGGAAGAAAATCCGGAGGCAATCATCAAACGTCTCGCGCGATCTCCTGGCTTTCCAGCCTTCGTCAAGCCTGCGAATCTGGGTTCATCAGTCGGCGTCTCAAAAGCTACAAACAAGAAAGAGCTTCGCGACGCAATCAACGACGCGGCGCGATACGATCGGAAAGTTGTCGTCGAGCGCGCAGTCGACGGGCGCGAGATCGAGGTGAGTGTCCTCGGTAACGACGATCCCACTGCAAGTCTTCCCGGCGAGGTCATCACCGGTCACGAGTTCTACGATTACGAGGACAAGTACATCGATAATGCTTCGAGAACCGAAGTTCCGGCCAAGCTTCCCAAGAAGATAATTGTGCAAATTCAGCGAGACGCCGTAAGAGCCTTTCGCGCGATCGATGGAGCGGGGCTTGCGCGCGTTGATTTCTTTGTCGAGCGCGGAACCAATCGGGTGATCATCAACGAGATAAACACGATGCCAGGGTTCACTTCGATAAGCATGTACCCGAAGTTATGGGAGGCAAGCGGTATTTCTTATTCGGAGTTGATCGATCGGTTGATTCAACTCGCGCTTGAACGCCATCGCGACAAGGCGCAAAACCTTACAAGCTACGTGAAACGAGATGCGTGAACGTGAGGCGGCGATCGAGAGCCGATGTTCCGATCGCGTCTTGCGGACCCACCGCCCGTCATGCGCCCGGGGATTTTAGACCACCTGGGCTAAGCGACGGGTAGACCCTGGAACAATTAACTCGTGGCGCGATGGTTGCCCTTAGCGATATCGCACACCGTTTTGGCGGTTGCCGCATCGCGGTTCTCCGAGATACTTTCGAGCAAGGTAGGAAAGAACGGAGATTGGGGCGGTAACGGTGAGAAGCGTTGTGTTGTTTACCTCCGATGATCGGCATCGACGCTGATCACTCCTCCTGAGTTTCTCCTTTTGGTTGTGCCGCGCGATTTGAAAGAATCGCGCGGCATTTCTTCGCTGACTGCAGATCGAGCGACCCTGTTATCGATCGTTTATCGCTGAGATCATTTCGCGTACCGCGCGTTCCATACCTACCAGAGCAGCGCGCGCGACGATGTTGTGCCCGATGTTGAACTCTTCGATAGGATCGATCTCCGCAATCGCGCCGATGTTCCGATAAGTCAGTCCGTGTCCGGCCGCGACTCTCAAGCCCAGTTCACCGGCCCGCCTTGCGCACAGGGATATTCGCGCCACTTCGGCGTCAACCTGGTTTGCTTTGTGGGAGAGCGCTGGATCAGTCGCCTCGGAATAACGCGAAGTGCATATCTCGATTTGATAAGCGCCCACTCGCTTGGAGGCTTCGATTTGTATGAGATCGGGGTCTACGAAGATGCTTACCGGGACTCCTGCCGCCGAGAGTTGGTCAGAGGCTCGTCGAATCTCAGCTTCATGAGCGAGCACATCCAGACCGCCTTCGGTGGTTAATTCCTCGACGCGTTCGGGAACAAGCGTCGCGGTGTTCGGGCGGACCTCGCAAGCGATCTTTACCATTTCATCCGTAGAGGCCATCTCCAGGTTTAAGTGAGTCTTCACCACTCCTCGCAGGAGGCGCACGTCTTCATCCTGGATGTGGCGCCGGTCGCCTCGTAGATGAACTGTAATTCCGCTTGCGCCCGCCAGGTCGGCGAGCACTGCGGCGGCGATCACGCTCGGCTCCCAGGTCCTGCGCGCCTGTCGTATCGTTGCGATGTGATCGATGTTGACGTTGAGTCTGATCATCTTTGTTTGGTAGCCGCTCTACCGACGGATTGCTGTGCTTCGGACTGGGTGAGCGTTTTGGGGGCATCGTACCGCCCGGCGAGATCGTTGAATCTGATTCTAATCAAATCGACGAACATGTCTATCGAGTCGCGCAGGTAGTTCCATTTGCTCTGGAGTTCGCCGCCTTCGCAGTGATCCCAGACCACGGGTACTTCGATTATGCGATTGCGATGTTTTTTAGCGATGTAAAGCACCTCGGGATCGAAGCCGAAGCGATCAATGCGCTGGAGCTTGAAAACGGGCAGCGCCGGCTCGCGGCGAAAGGCTTTGAAACCGCACTGCGTATCCTTGAAATTCAAGCCGGTTATGGTTCGCATGCAAAAATTGAAAACCATGCCGCCGAACTCGCGCATTCGGGGCTGATGCACGCCGATCAAGTCGCGATTGAGCGCGCGAGAGCCGAAGCTCACGTCCACTTGTCCCTCAGCGATCGGATTAATCAGCTTCGGCGCCTCGGTTATTGGAGAAGAGAAATCGGCGTCGCTGAACAAGACTATTTCGCCTGTCGATTCTGTCAACCCGCGCTTCACGCTGTAGCCTTTGCCACGATTTGGCTTGTTGATCAGCACGCGCAACTCGTGACCAGCTTCGTGGAATTTCGAAATGTATTCCGATACGCGGGCGGCGGTTTCATCCGATGAACCGTCGTCGACAACGATGACTTCTGCGCGGTAGCGCTGAATCTGGAGAAAGCTCAGGACAGCATCGAGACTTCGCCTGATGCGATTTACTTCGTTGTAAGCGGGGATCACGATTGATAAGAAGCAAGCCATAGACGCAATTGACATCGTGGTGATGTTGAATCAAAGAACTGAATATATCATACCGATATTCTGTTAGTCAGTGACCGAGAGTTCTGGTGGTGTCTTAATTGTGTGTTGCTCGCTTGCTTGGGAAAAATGAGAGAGAACGCAGCCGGTCACACCCACTGGGTAATGGCTAGTGCCGTCTACGTCCCCTCTCAAACGCTAAGGGGAATTGAGTTTGTCTGACGTGGGCAATTCGGGTAATCTCTTGAAATCGTTTTACAGGGCTGAGCCGCAAGTCCCGGCTAAGGTATCGCGGCCCAGTCCTGCACTTTTCATCGGCATCATTGCCGAAGGTCCGGCCATTGTGGTTTCAACTACCGGGCCTTCGCATTATGCCGTTAAGCGGGTGATAACGTCAACCGCTTTGCGGGCTGAATGTGAAGATCAATCCAGACGACTTGATAAGGCAAGCTACAGCCGCCCGGATACGCGGAGTATCGCCACAAGCAATCACTCGGCTAATCGAGCGTGGGAGTCTAGGTACGGTAGTAATCGATGGCTTAGTGTTCGTGTGGCGGGAAGAAGTCGAGAATTACAAACCGAGTGTAGGCGGAAGGCCGAGGCGGACCGCGAAGGGAAAAGCCCGTCCGCGAAAATCTAACTAGGCCAATTGTTTTGCACATTGATTTGCGATTGAAAATCAAGACTGATCGTGATAAAAATCACGGTATGCGTCACTGGCTAGATGACGAGGATAAACGGAAGCAGGATATGCGTGATCGAACTGAGGTCCGCCAGGAGAAAGCGCACCTCTTCTTTGATCGTCTTTATGAGCACCTGAAACGTGATACAGACGAAATGAAACGGCGCTATGCGTGGGAGATAGAAGTACACCGACCTCAGTCACAAGAAATCCTGATTGAGAAGGGAATGCCTTATCCCCTATTCGGTATCACGCTTCTATTGAACCCCATGTCTGACTCTTTAACAATCGAACGACGACGCAAAGCCGGACGCGATCAGCAATACTCGCCTAATGCAGAGATATGGGATCTCGAATTAGATGGTTATAACGAACTTCAGGTCAAAGCCGGTCAAGATAGTATCGAGGCCGAGGAAGCATCTAAGCGAATACTTCTTCCGCTAATCCGCAAGTAGTTCTCTCAAGCTCCAAATGTGATTCGTCAATCCCGCTTCCATCGCTGGTGTCACTCTCAAGGTTTGGTGAACACGACAGAAGTTGTACCACGCGAAGTAGAGCGCGAGGGCCGCTTTCAGATTCTCCCACTTCTTTGAGAATCCGTTTGTGAGTCGCGTCAGTCTGCGAATGTGCATTCTCATCGTGAGGTTGCCGCGCTCGACATGGCTTGTGCAAATTCGGTCGGGGTCGGGGTTGCCGTAGATCGTGATCTTCATCGAGTCCACAACTTCGGCTGGCGAGTAACGCTGCTCGCCCTCGCGCACCGCTGCATAGATTTTGACATATTGAGCGAAGTCAATCTTCTTTGCGCCCAAGCTGTGAACCATCGCATCCTGATAAGCTTTGAAGCCGTCCGTTGTGATCTGGAAGCTGCCAGCGGTCGCCCTGTCCAGCTTCTCAGTGAATGCAAAGGTATCGGGCCGCGTTCGTCGTCCAAGGTGCCAAGCCAAAACTAGCTTCGTATGTCTCTCGATTCCGACGAACGTGTAAGCGTCACCAACCGCGTAGTCATCCCTACCGTTCGCCTTCTTTGTCTTTTCCTTCATTCCGACAAATCCCCACATCTCATCGCATTGAACATCCTTCACGGCTATGTTCTGAATGCGATTCTCTAGCAGCGACTCGCAGCGCTCGCCCACGTTCACAAGCAAGCTCATAATCGTGTTGCGGTTTGTGTCGGTGATTCTCTCGACACTGCGAATAGAGCAGCCCTCGACTAAAAGCTTGAGGACATCAACAGCCTTTTCAAGTGAGAGATACATATTACCGAGCGGGCGCTCTGGACGGTCACTGAAAGTCTTAGAGCAAGCTTCACAGCGGAAGCGCTGATTACCTTTGCGATCTTTCCCATGCTTCTTAGCTTCGACTTGGCAGTTATGACAGACCATGTGCGGAATCTCCTATTGAGTCCGCACAACGAAAGTCTTATAATCCGATTGCGACATCGTATGACTTCGGTTGTACGGAGTAGTGCTCCGGTGGAAGTTACAGCTTCTACCGGGGCTTCCTTATCGAGGAGAGGACGGGACTCGAACCCGCAAAGGCCGGACAGACCCCAAGGATTTACAGTCCTCTGCCTTACCATTAGGCTACCTCTCCAAGCGAACAAAAGGGCCAGCAAGCTTGGTTTGACCGACCGTAAGTTGCTGACCCTTTTTGTTTTGCCCTTCATCTGTCTGTATCATAATATTATGATATACCCCAAGTCAAGCTATTTCGCTTGCAATATAAGAATTTTATGATACTATCCCGTCTAGAGTGGTTTCGGCTCAGATACCGCTTGATGGTCTGGCTTTTCAGGCCCTATAAGTACACAAGGGGCTTTGAGGATTATGAAGATTTCCGGCGTCATTTTCGAAAACATAAATCGAAACTTAGCATCAAAACTGAGATAGAGTATGCAAGATTGGCGGACAAATTGTGTGGCGGACCAAGAGACGCTAACACGGATGAGGCCATAAGAGTCCATGATAATGCTAAGCTCAGATATAACAATGCGACCAATGTGTTCGGGGTACTTCGCCCTGACAACGTAATTGGAACCTGTTTCTGGTCTAATACCGGGAGGCGATATTATGAAGACGAATGCCAAAGGTAAGGAATCGACAATATGCCCGGTATGCGCTTATCCCGACATGCCCTACCCCGCTACGTCCTGGAAAATATGTCCATGTTGCGGCACTGAATTTGAGAATGATGACCGGATACACACCGCAAAGGAATTGCGGCAAGCATGGATCACTGCCGACATGCCTTGGTTTGACGATCTAACTTCGCCGCCAAAAAGCTGGAATCCCTATCGGCAATTAATAATTGCTGAACTTGGGGTGGATCTGTTGCTCAATCCTCGAATCGAAACGGACTTCGATTATCGGTACGCCGTTGATGATGCATTCTCCACGGTCCGCATAGGTGCTCAATTGAAAGTCCTGCGTGAGACGCGGGAAGTACCGTTAACCCAAAAGCAACTCGCAGACGAAGCGGAAATGAAGCAATCTCGTATCTCCGAACTAGAGAGCATGGATTATTCATCTTGGAGTGTTACAACCCTTCGGCGATTCGCCCGGGCACTCGGAGTGCGATTCATGTTTCGTTTCGAGAGTTGGGGACATTTGGTGCCTGAAGTAGCTGGCGGTCTTAGCCGAGAAGCGTTATGGGTTCCTTCGTTCGATGAGGATGTTATTTTCCGAGAAAGGGCAGAGATTCTAACCAGTCGAAGTGAGCGAGAGCAAAGAAAGGCACAAAGGACAGGCGCAGCAGGTACCGCTACGGAACCGGCCACACCCCAAGAGCCATCTGGTAAACTTCTGACATTCCAAAAAAAATCTCGGGGAGCATTAGAGGCAGCAGGAGACCAACAGAGTGGTGATTTTCCCAAACAGCAAGCGCAATAAATTATGGAAATCATCGCCTACCCACAAGCTAGAGAGATTCTGTTAGTACGGACAGAGCAAATCCTGCCGCCTGGTGGGTTATACGTACCCGATTTGTTCGCCGCAATTGCGCTACGATACGAGTTTCAGACAGCGCCGCAGGGGAATACTTCGATTGACCAGCTTCTCGACGGAGCCAAATTCGTAACCGGCAAGTTAGAGCTAGCAGATCGAGACGAAGCTCCTTTTGAAGTCCCGATTCAGGAGCTCACTGTGTATAACAATGGGCTCGTGGCTATTGCTCATAAGTCAGAAGACGCACAAGCGTTCTTGAACGATCTGTTTTCTTGGGGTGAGCTAATGTTCGGACTGCGGCCCCCTATCCCGTCCGAGAGTTGGAAGAATAGACTTTGCGCAAGTCAGATTGTTGTTCAATTCGAGCAATCAGTTGATGACTTACTGAGCAAGTTTCAGTCAATCACGAAACTAATCGAAGCCCAGATGAGGTTGCTCTATCCTACAATTGGCAGCCCTTTGTATCTAAAGAATCTTACTATTGACTACGACAAAGCGACGGTGCCATCCAATCTGGATACTCTAGTGGGTTTCTTCATTGAGCGACGAGTCGGCGTACCTTTTGCTGACAATGTTATTTTTTCACAGGCTCCTTTACCGACGGATCAGCACAGTGAATATTTGACCGATCTAGAGATTCTATTGCGCCGACCGTAACGGCTTGCCGTAGGCACCCACACACAATTAAGACACCACCAGAGTTCTCCAGATAATGGGTCATTTCGCCTTGCGGAGGAGAATAGCCGCCGATTCACGCTGACTTAGGTCGGCAGATCACGCAGATCACCGAAACAACGTCAGCGCAAATCAGCGGTTCCTTTTCTGTGGTCAAAGGTAGTCTCAAACTTGAACCATTAGCGAGCTCCACTTTACTCCGGCAGATCAAGCGCTACGTCAGCGCGATCCATCATAACCTCTCTGCCAAAGTCTGTCAGACTCACGGTTGGATATTGGCCCCGGCCCACGGCTATGCAGTCGGCTTGAATGAGAGCTTTAACGTATATGGTTATGTCGTCCTGAGTCATCTCTTTCAAAAGCCCGTAGGTTGAAAGACGGTCAAGATGATGCTCGATCACCTGTTTCGAACTCGAGCCACGGAGCACCGCCGCTACAGTTCCTTTTCCAAAGCGCCCGTTTAGCCTCGCGACGCAGCTCAAAATTTTTCTCACCACAATGATTTCCGCTGGGTTGATGCTGCGTCCGCGAGGGGCCTCCGTTTCCATTGCCGTGTTCGAACCGTCGGCCGCGCGATTGATTTCCGCGCGTTTTCTGAGTTCTTCGCGAAGATCGCTACCGGTCGGCGCGTTATCGATGATGAACTGATCCATCTTGGTAGCTGACGGAAGACTCACCGGGCGAACCGGACCTCTGATGCTCAAGGTTCCGGCCCTGGTCCGGCTCTTTTCAGAGCGAGGGGGGTCGCCATACGCCAACAAATGGGGAGCGCAAACTGAGCAAGTCTCGCACCGCTCGACCTTCTTGCGATCGCCAAAATAATCAAGAATGAATCGACGCAGGCATGCTTTGTGATAACAGTAGTCGATCATCTTGCGAAGCTTCCATTGTTCGGCCGCGGCTCGCGCAGCCAGCTCCCTTGTGTCGATGCGAAGGGTAACGGCGGGCGGATTCTCGAGCAGCTTTATTCCGCGGCCTTGATATGCGTTCCGGTAAGAGATCACACCACGCGTCGCGAGTCCGCGAAGCGCTCGTCGAAGCTGCGCGTCGCCGATTTCAAGAGCCCGACCTATCGCACTCAGATCCAGCTCCGTCTGCTCGCGTTCGTTCAGGTATCGATTAAAGACCAACTCACGCAGCACTGCGCCTTCGGACGAATCATCGGCCACCTGGTCGAGGGCTGCGTCCACGCGGGCCGTCAACCCTGCGATAATGTTTTTGTCGGTCGCACGGCCGCGTTCGATGTGTCCGGCCTTTTCGAGCACCACCAATGCGGAATAGATCGACATATCGTTCTTCTCGCCGAGTCGCTGGGCGAGTTCGCGAGCGGACATCTCGATCTTCTCCTGTCCAAACGATGCGATCTCGTGATACACGCGCCGAATCAATTCGGGCGGAGGATGATTTCCTTCGATGAAGAACTGTTGTGTGCGAGTGTCCGCGTAGTTGAACAACAAAAGACAATCGGCGGGCAGTCCGTCTCGCCCGGCGCGCCCGACTTCCTGATAATACGCTTCGATCGAGCCCGGCAGGTGATAGTGAACGACGAACCGAATGTCGCGTTTGTCGATTCCCATGCCGAATGCGTTGGTGGCGACGATCGCCTGGACGCGGCCCTTCATGAAACTGTCCTGAGCGCGCGTGCGTTCAGTCTCGCCCATTCCCCCGTGATAGGGTTCAACGCTCAGGCCGGCCATCTTGAGTTTGGCGGTAATCTGCTCGACGCTCTTTCGCGTAGCGGCGTAAACGATTCCAGTGCCCGCAGGCGTGGTCATTACTCGCTTCAGGGTTTCGAGTTTTTCCTTTTCGGTTGAAACGTGAATCACTCTCAACGCGAGATTCGGCCGGTCGAAGCCCGCAACCAGAAAACGAGGATTTGTAAGGCCCAGTTGTTCACTAATGTCGGCTCTGACTTTCTGTGTGGCGGTCGCGGTTAGGGCGATTATCTGAGGATGACCGAGCCGCTCGACGGCTTCTTTGAGCCGCAGATAATCGGGCCTGAAGTCATGTCCCCAATGCGATATGCAGTGCGCTTCATCAACGGCGAAGAGTCGCACCTTCACGCCGGCGATTGCTTCCATGAAAGCGACGCTTCGGAAGCGCTCGGGGGCTACGTATACAAGCGCGTGCACGCCTCGACGGATCTCACTCAATCGTTTATTCGTTTCGGCGTAGCCGAGCGAGCTGTTAATAAATGTAGTGGGAATGTCTCGGGCTGCGAGCGCGTCGACCTGGTCTTTCATCAGCGCGATGAGCGGGGAAACGACAAGTGTGACGCCGTCCAGCATCATGGCCGGCAACTGATAGCAAAGCGACTTCCCGCCACCGGTAGGCATGACGACTACGGCGTTTTCGCCGGCCAAAACCGAGTCGATGACTTCGGCTTGTCCCTCGAGAAAGCCAGAAAAACCGAAATGTTTTTGAAGAGCCTCACGGGCTCGTTCGACGCTGCTCAAAGCTGGAACTCCTCGAACCGGCTGCTGACTAAGGACACTCTGCCACCAGACGATAACAGCGCGATGGGCCATTCTCAAATTGAACGCTATGCGTTGCGCTAGTACGCGAGGCACGTATAAGCTCAGCTCACGAGCTGAATGATTCCCCCAGCTCTAAGCCCTAATAGTCCAGGAACAGTGGAGAGACCAGAATGAACAAAGAGAGACATCCTTTGAACTCTCGGATTAGGTGTATCGAGGGTATGCTCGTGATGGTTGTGGTTGGAGCGATCAGCCTCAGCACTCATGGAGAGGAGGGTGCTGCGATGAAGCGCTGTTTAACGAATGAACAGCTTGAGGAATTCGAGCCAAATGGCGAGGCTGAAAAATGGGCGCAGCAGCAGGTGACCGCCGGAAGGGTGGCTGACCTCGCAACAAGGTTTCCGAGTGAAACAGATCGCATATTAAGGGCAGAGTTCGTCGTTCAGTTAGTGACTCACGCGATATCAGCGGCAAAAGCAGGGCGCAATGGAGTGCAGATCAAAAATGCAGTGATTGTGGGGACGCTTGATCTCAGCAACGCTGTAATTGCTTATGACACTTCCTGCACCGATTGCTGCTTTGTCGACGAAGTCTATTGCCGCAAGACCCGGTTCGAACGAAGCCTAAGTTTGAGTGGCTCTATTTTCAGGAGCGAGGTTGACTTCACTGCGGCAGAAATCGCAGGTGCGTTTCTCGCCGACGAAACTCAGTTCACAGATCCCCATCAGGAAGCAAATTTCGACAGAGTAAAAACAGCCGGCGATTTCGACATACAAAACGCTGTCTTTGCAGGAAAAGCTATCTTCGGCAAAGCGGATGTGTCGGGTGATTTCCACGCCGGCGGAGCGAAGTTCACGAGCGCAGATCAGGAGGCTGTGTTCGACAGCGTGCGAGTCAAGGAATATGCATTTTTTCACGAGACTGTCTTCAACGGCCCAACGTCTTTTGCATATGCGAACGTCGGGATGAACTTTGGTGTCAAAAACGCTCAATTCAACAACACGAAGAGTGGCGCAGACTTCAGCAATATGAGAATCGGCCAAACTGTCGTATTCTCCGACGCCGTTCTTAGGGGTCCAATCAATCTGGAAGGGATATCTTTCCAGCGGATCGTTACCGAAGACTGGGACAGGTTTTTCGAGATGGTCAATCGCTCGTCATACAGCCCCAGCGTGTATACCAATCTCGAGTCGCTGTTTCGCAGGGAAGGGGATGTGAAAAAGGCGGACGCGATTTACATTGAACAAAAGCGTAGAGAGCGCCGCCAATTTCTGGGCGGATTCTCCTGGTTGTGGAACCTGGCCCAGGACTGGCTTGCCGGATACGGCCGTCACCTTGAATGGGTGCTGCCGTGGAGCGCAATTCTGGTCGTAATAGGCGCGCTGGTATTTTGGCGCGAACGTGGCATGGAGACTCAGAGACCTGACGATGCCGAACGCCTCAAGAATCGGTACCACCCAGTGTGGTATAGCCTCGATCTTTTCTTGCCGATTATTGATTTGGGAGAGACCAACGCCTGGACTCCCAGGAAAGATCGCCGCGCTGCGCGGCTCTACATGCGGTTTCACATAATACTTGGTCACCTGCTTGTTCCAATCGGGCTCGCTGCGTGGACGGGCATAATTAAATAGGCCGCCTCAAGTGTTCCGGCGTTGCAGCGCGAAGTCACTGCGGTATAATTTCCACGTTTGACGCATCCTGAACCTCGGAGGAATCAATGGCGCAGCAAGGATTAGACAAGCCAGCAGTGGTCGCGTTGCTGAACAGAATTCTCGAAGATGAGTTAGCAGGCGTTGTCCGGTACACGCATTATTCGCTTATGGTTTTCGGGCATAGCAGGATTCCGATCATATCCTGGCTGCGAGAGCAGGCCACCACCGGCCTCGCTCACGCGCATGCGGCGGGTGAGCTTGTGACTCATTTTGGCGAGCATCCTTCGCTCAGCATTGGCCCGCTACTGGAAACACACAAACACGAGATCAACGACATCCTGCGCGAGTCGCTCGAGGTCGAAAAGGCGGCGACCGATTTGTACCGGGAGCTTCTGGAGCTGGTGCGCGATCGCTCGGTGCTCCTGGAAGAGTACGCGCGCAGGATGATCGCCGAAGAAGAGTTGCACTGCGGGGAAGTCAACAAGATGCTTCGCAGGCCGGGCGATGTTGGGACTTTTTCATCCCCCTGATTGAGGCGTTATTCTTGACCCGGTCTAAGCGTCGGCATAGACTGGATAGGCCTTCAAGTTTCATCCTCACGTAAAAGAAGCGACCCTCATTTAAGAGGAATCCATGTGTACGGCCTGATTCCGTGGGAGGGCGCAAGGCCGGGCAATTTGGAAATGACACCGGCAAACGGCTCGCGCGCTTCGGCGTGGGAGGTTTCCATTTTAAGGAGATTCAATATGAAACAAGTCACCAGACTTAGAGCGGGATTGGTCTTGATCGTTGCTGTGGCGATGATATCGATGAGTGCAGATAGCGCGCTCGGTCAGGGACAAGGCGCCAGCAAGCAGGAGATGAAGCAGCTCAACAAAGAAGCGAACAAGACCAGCGCAAAAGCCGAGGAAGCGGCAGACCAGCTTGGCCGCCAGGTCGTGTTCTGCATACTGGCTGCTCACACAACCGGAGTTGGCACCGCGCAAGAGCTAAAAGCCAAGTTCGAAGCGCTGACCGATTTTCCATTCGGGCAATTCGTGGCGGCAGTCCTCCTCGCAGACAGAATCGATATGTCACTGGATAACATCATTGCCAAACTGGTAGCTGGAATGTCGATCGGCCAGATCACCAAAGAAGCGGGCGTGAACATGGGCGAGATTCGAAGCCACTTTGGAGAGTTTCGCAGCGAGCTTGCGCGGTCGGAGACCAATCCTCCGACGAAGGATTGTCTCAACACGCCTTAAAAGATACGGCGCCCCCTCCGACGTTCTCTGTCGGTCAGAGAGGCGAGAACGGAGGTGGCCGCTGTTCTACTTCTTTAGACCCAGCCCGAGGAACAGAATTGGCCTGAAGATCTTCCACCAGTCTGTTATCGCTCGCATCTTTGTGTAAGCGATTCCGTCGGTCTCAGGGTATTCGATTGTTACGGGAACTTCGACGACTTTGTGCCTCAGTCTAAGAGCCTTGAAGAGAAGGTAAGGTTCAAGCTCGTACCGATCCAGCCAATCCTGCCACAAATTGATTCTCTTATCCTCGAACAGCGAAACTTTTATTGCTCGAAAACCGCTCGAAGCATCTGTGACCCGATGGCCGCAGAAGAGCGAGAACAAGAGCGTGTAGCCTCGCGTGCCGAGTTTGCGACGAAGGGGCATTCGCAGATACTCGCCGCCATCGAGGTATCGCGAGCCTTGAGCGAGGTCCGCCTCGCCTTTGATTATTGGGTCGAGCAGCCGAGGTATTTGGTCGGGCGGTGTCTTGCCGCCTCCTGACACGATTACAACTATGTCGTAGCCGCCCGCCACAGCATGATCGATTCCGCTGCGAATCGCCGCACCGACGCCGCGATTTGCGCCGCTGCGAATCACCGTCGCCCCCGCGCGTTGGGCGTGGTCGGCTGTATCATCGGTTGAGCCGTCGTCGACGACTACAGTGGTTTCCACAAGATCGCCGGGGACGGCCTGGACAACACGGGCGATGCGCTCACCTTCGTTCCATGCCGGCGCGACGCACAGCACTCGCGGGCGTTCGAGTGGATAAGACTCCACCACGGCTGCTGGCTTTTGCTTTCGATTAAGCATTTTCCTATTGCGCTCTTTGCAGGTCTCTGCGAACGTTGCGCGAAATCCTCCGTTTCGCGCAAAGCTCGCTAAGAACCGCAAAGACCCAACAACCTATCGCATTGTGTCAACCAACCACTCGTAGGTTCGGCGGAGACCCTGCTCGATCGTGAAAGTTGGAATCCATCGAAGCTCGCGGCGGATCTTCTCGATGTTCACAACGCGACGGCGTATGTTGTCGATGTCGCGGCGATCAACGTAAGCCGGCTCAACCTTCGCGCCGGTTATGTCGATAATAATCCGCGCGAGTTGGTTCACTGTAACTTCACGGCCTGTGCCCACATTGTAAACTTGCCCGTCGGCCTTCGGACTGACGCCCGCCAAAAGCGTGGCTTCAACCACATCATCGATGTAGGTGAAATCACGTGTTTGCTCGCCGTCGCCGTGAATGCGCGGCGACTCGCCTTTCATCGCAGACTCGAAGAACTTGGACACCACACCGCAGTAAGGGTTGTCGGGTCGCTGGGCTGTACCGTAAACATTCGAATAACGAACGACCGCCGACGATAAGCCGTAACTTTCATAAAACGCTTTGCAGTAGTTCTCACCCGCAAACTTCGACACGGCATAAGGGCTCAGCATGTTGGTTGCGTCGTCCTCGTTGATCGGAAGATACCGGGGGTTGCCGTAGACGGAAGTGGACGACGAATAAACCACGCGCGGGATTCCGAGCTCCCGCGCCGCCAGTAGTACGTTCAGAGTGCCGCCGATATTGACCTCATAGTCTTCGCGCGGGTTTCTGGTGGAGACGATGATGTTACGAGCCGCGAGGTGAAAGACCAGGCTCGAGCTCTTGATCACATCGCGAACCAGGTCAAAATCAGTGACACTCCCGCGAACGACTTCCAGATTCGGCGCGCCGGCCGGCAGGTTGTGATCATCACCGGTGTAGAAATCGTCAAGAACTATGACGACCGCCTTCTCGGCCAATAGTCTGCGAACGACATTGGATCCTACAAAACCGGCTCCGCCGGTCACGACTATTCTATGACCGGCGACATTCTCAGAGTAGCTCATCAGTTGCTCCGTGTTCCGACGCGCTGCAAACCACCACCAATGTTTTCGGCAATCGTGCGCCGCAGAATCAAATTTGTACTATCGGGGCTGTGAACAGAGATGGAAGGATACCAAACGGCGATACCAAACGGGAATTGAAAATTGAAAATGCAATTGAATCCGCGGAATTTGCTTCAGCAACTGCATGGTATAATCGCGACGTGAATCAGCGAGCCGGCATCTATATTCACATCCCTTTTTGCGAACGCAAGTGCACTTATTGCAATTTCAACACAACTGACTTTTCCCGCGAATTGGCCGCGCGCTATATCCCGGCCGTTATTCGTGAAATCGCATACTGGGGAGAGCTGCTCGGCGGGCCGAATACGGGGCGCGTCAAGATTGACTCAATATTCATTGGCGGCGGAACGCCTTCGATAGTCGAATCATCACAATTGGCGACTCTGGTCACAAATTGCCGCGAATCGTTTGATGTGGACGCCGATTCAGAAGTCACGATCGAAATAAATCCGGCGTCATTCTCCAGACCGAAAGTCGACGGATGGCTGAGCGCGGGAATCAATCGCGCAAGTGTCGGTGTGCAGTCGTTCATCGATCGCGAGCTTGTATCACTGAGCCGAACTCACACAGCCAACGAGGCACGTTCGACGCTGGAGTTGCTGAGGAACGCCGGGTTCAAAAACATCAGTATCGATCTGATCGCCGGACTTCCGGACCAGACTTCGGAGGATTGGGAGTTCAACCTTACCGAAGCGTTAAGGATTGGGCCTGAACATCTATCGTTATATTTGCTTGAGGTCAAAGAGGGGACTCAGCTCTACGGTCAGATCAAGCGCGGCCTGCGTCCACGACCGGATGACGACTTAACCGCCGAGATGTATCGGATGATGTGCGAGGCAACCGGGAAAGCCCGCTACGATCATTATGAGATCTCGAACTTCGCGCGCGCTTCTGAAGGCGAACAGGTTAGCCCGCTCAGGTCGAAACATAATCTGAAATATTGGACGGGCGCGCCATTCTATGGAATAGGGTGCGGCGCGCATTCTTTCGACGGACGCTCGCGATGGGTCAATGCTTTGAAGACAGAAAACTACATCGAAGCGGTCGCATCAAATGGACACGCGATTGCCGAGCGACTCGAACTCAGTGAAGGGGATCGCGCTGCCGAAGCCTTGTTCATGGGCCTTCGATTGAAGGAAGGAATCAGCCTGGACGAGTTTCATTCCGAGTACGGCGTTGACGTGATTGAACGGTTCAGTGCTGATTTGCCGAGACTCGCCGAGGCTGGCCTGATTGAAACAAAAGGGGGCCGCCTGACCCTGACCGCCGCCGGGCGGTTGCTTTCTAACGAAGTCTTCGTATCATTTGTCTGAGAGTTCTAGTAAACTAGCAAGCGCGCAGCCGAGCACGAGGGCGGGAACCTTTCACAGTCGTTGGCGCAATTTGATTGCGCTGGTCATTGGCGCTGTTCGTTAGGAGGATCCCATATGTCGCTCAAGTTGAAAGCGGAAGCAGTCGCGGTTCTCTGGATCGTTGTCTCTTTAACAGCCAGCGTCGATGGACAAAGCGGGCGGAATCGCGGGCAGGCAAAGCCACAGACGCATCACGATGACAAGGACACTATCCGTCTGCGTGTCGAAGAAGTTTTGCTTCCGGTAAGCGTTCACGGCGACTTTGGCAAGCTGCCGCCAAATCTTCAGAAGAGCGACTTCATTCTCACCGAGGACGGCAAGAAGCAAGTTATCAATTCGGTCATGCACACTCCCGCGAACATCTTGTTTGTGCTTGATGCTGGAGGAGACAGCACTCTCAAGAACCTGAATCTGAATCGCGATCTCGCGCTAAAGATGGTTGATTCGATGGGACCGGAGGATAAGGCGGCGGTAATCACTTACTCCGATCAAGTCAACCTGCTTTCGCAATGGACCGGCGACAAAGCCGCGTTGCATCACGCGCTCCAATGGGACTTCAAGCCCGGTATCAGATCGGACTTTTATCAGAGTTTGCAGTACGCGGCAGAAGAGGTGCTGCCGAGAGTCAGCGGGCGCCGCAGCATTGTGGTGATATCCGACGGCGTGGATTCATTTAATGAACTGGATTTTGAAAAGGTGCTGACCGCACTTCATCGCGCGCGAGCGACTGCTTACGTCATCAGCCAGAACGAAATTCTTTTGCGCGAGCTAAAGCCGCGGGCGTTCAATGCACTCACCTCCTACGAGATGCTGGACCCCGTGGCGCGCAAGCGAATCGCTGCGCTGCGAGCTTATTACAAGCAGCTCGAGGCTGCGGCAATAACTCTAAAAGGGCTCGCAGAAGAAACCGGCGGAGCGGTTTGGAATTCCGGAACGCGCGAGGAGTTCGCGAAACTCAGTCCCCAGATCGTCACCGAGATCGGCACCGAGTATCTGTTCGCTTATTCGACCGAGCGAGCGCGCGACGACGTGAAGTTTCACGCGATAAACGTCTACACAACCCGACCCGGACTTCAGGTGCGCTCGCGGCGGGGAATCTACGCGAATACTATTGCAAGACGTGAAGCCCGAAGCGCCGAGCGAACCGGATACGAAGTCGCGGCATTTGCTCCCCGCAGGCGTTCTGCGCAAAGATCCAGCTTGTAAGCATGCCTCACTAACAAGCCTGAAAGTCGCAATTCTTGAGTAGCCTTTTTTTTCCTGATATACTCCCTTCGTGGATCAGCGAACCAGCAGACCACAAATGCCGGCGTGAAGGTCCAGAGATGGAGCGGGTAAACCGTAAGCATGATCGATCTGGAAATCTACACCGATAAGATAGCCGAGAGCGGCCGGCGGCTGATTCGCAAAGCCTACGAGGAGGCGCGCGCCAGGGATCACAATCAGCTCGCTCCCGAACACCTTTTCATTTCGATTACCGAGGTTGAGCGCCCGTTCTTCAACGAGGTTATGCAGAGCCTCAACCTCGATCCGCAAGTTGTCATCCAGGCGCTTGAAACCAAGCTCGATCAGCGTGACTACCTCGGACGCGGGATGAAGATCTCCGAGCCGTTGAGGACGTTGTTGTCAAACGCGCTCAAGCACTCGCGTGAACAAGGACGCCGGCTCATCGAAGCGACCGATCTCTTCTATGCGTTATTCGGGGACACCCACAGTTATCCGGTTGAGCTGCTGAGGCGTCTCGGCGCCGACCGGGAAATGGTGATGCAGAAGATAGCGACGCGAGTGCGCAGCCACGAGGAGAAGGAAGAAAAGTACCGCCGGCGCTATGAGCTTCCGCCCTACCTTAAGCACTTTGGCGTCAGCCTGAACAAGCTGGCTCGCCAGGACAAGCTCCCGCCTGTGATCGGAAGAAACGAAGAGATCAGGCAAATAATAGAGATATTGTGTCATCGCGAGCGCGCGAACTCGCCGATGCTCGTCGGTGAAGCCGGCGTCGGAAAGACTGCGGTGGTCGAAGGCCTTGCGCGCAAGATCGAGCTCGAGCCTGAGATACTCCCTCAGCGATTGCGCAGCTCGCACATCGTTCAGCTTCAGATGTCGGGCATCGTAGCCGGCACGATGCTTCGAGGCATGTTCGAAGAGCGCATTCAAGGCATTATCAGCGAGGTCAAAGAGCGCGATAACCTGATCCTGTTTATTGATGAAGCCCACACGATCATAGGCGCAGGATCGGCTCTGGGAGCCAGTTCCGACGCGGCTAACATGTTCAAGTCGGCTCTCGCACGTGGCGAGATCAGAATCATCGGCGCGACTACAATGACTGAATACAAGGAGTACATTTCCGACGACGAAGCGCTTGCTCGCAGGTTCAGGCTGGTGAAGGTCGATGAGCCTTCTGTTGAAGACACCCGCAAAATCATCGCCGGCGTGCGCCCTCGGCTCGAACGGAATTACTCGGTGACGATTTCCGATGAAGCGATCGAGACGGCGCTCGAGATGGCGTCGCGTTACGATCGCAATTTACATCTGCCTGATAAGGTCATCGGCTGGCTCGATACCGCTTCGGTGAAAGTCGAAATCAGCCAACCTGAGCTATCGGAGGTTCGGTCCGAGCATATCATCGATGTGATCAGCCAGGAGTCGCACATTCCTCGCGACATGATCTTCAGGGATACGAACGACCGCTTTGCTCACATGGAAAGCGCGCTATCCGCCCGCGTGATCGGGCAGAAAGAGGCGGTCAAGGCGGTTGCTCAGCGACTTCGGCTAAACAAAGGTCCGCTCAAAGAGAACTTCTATAAGCCTGACGGAGTCTTGTTGTTCCTCGGCCCGACCGGAGTCGGCAAGACCGAATTGGCGAAAGCAGTGGCCGAGTTTATGTTCGGCGACGACGACAAGATGGTCCGCATAGACATGTCCGAGTATCAGGACGGGACCATCGCAATCGAAAAGCTGATCGGTATGCCGCGCGGCATCGTCGGCAGCGAAAGAGGCGGCATACTCACCGAGCGGCTTCGCGACAACCCTTATACGGTGCTGTTACTGGACGAGGTCGAAAAGGCGTCGTCATATCTTCTCAACCTGTTTTTGCAGGCGTTCGATGAAGGCTGGATTACAGATGGTCGCGGCAAGAAGGTCTATCTGTCTGATGCGATCGTCATCATGACTTCGAATCTTGGGTCGGACAGCTTTAAGAAATATATGAAGCCGCTCGGGTTCGGGACGAAGACGCTGGCGGACGTCAAGCAAATCGAGAGAGAAGTCATCAAAGCCGCTGAGGAGCGTTTCTCACCCGAGTTCCGCAATCGCATAGATGAAATCGTGGTCTTCTCGCCTCTTACCCAGGACGAAGTAAAGCAGATCGCTGAGTTGTATATCGGCATCATCAAGCGCCAGATGAAGCGACAGAATAAGGAGCTGGTTGTAAGTGATGCCGCGGTTGTTTATCTGGTTGAGAAGGGCTTTAGCCCGCAATACGGGGCGCGCTTCCTCAAGCGAACCATCGACGAGATTGTAAAGCTGCCGGTGACAACTCGATGGAAGGAAGCGGAGCGTTTTGATGTCCACATTGAAAACGGCGAGTTGAAGATAAACGTCAGTTAACCGAGCTCACGGTATTCGGAATACGCGATCAACTTCTCTCGTTTGACCGACTTCCTCAACAGTGTAAGGTTGATGACGACAAAGCCCTCCTGCTTTGATGGGGTTGTGCGTGACCGCCAGGCAGCGTTTCGCAACCGAGCTCAGGGGTGTGGCAAGCCTCTGGTCGACTAGGCCGATCAAGAAACCAGCCGCTTATCTTTCAAGGAGCACGGACCAATGTTAGCTAAACAGCCAAAATTGGTTTCGCCACAGACCATCGACGAGTACCTTGCCCCCTTAAGCACCGAGAAGCGCGTTGCGCTTGAGAAGCTTCGAAGGGCAATCAAGTCCGCCGCGCCGAAGGCTGAAGAGTGCATCAGCTATCAGGTCCCAGGCTTTCGTCTCGGGGGAAGGCTGCTGGTGTCCTTTGGCGCAGCCGCGAACCACTGCGCCTTCTACCCGGGCGCCTATCCCGTGAAAGCGCACAAGGAAGAACTCAAGGCTTACGACACCAGCAAGGGAACCATCCGTTTTCAAGTTGACAGTCCCCTACCAGTCACACTTGTGCAGAAACTGGTGAAGACTCGGATCGCCGAGTATGCCGCTAAAGAGCCGGTTGCGGCCGGCGGCTCCAGGCGACGGCGCTGAACCAGAGCAACACTCGTCCAGGCAGTCTTCTCGATTAAGGCGTTGAATAACCTATCAGCGGAGTCTATTTCCTCGCCGGACGAAAGATGGGTTGTCGTTATACGAGAATTGCTGAACGTTTGGCCACCTCGAGGCCGTGAACGATGGGAGCTGGCATTATTAGACAGAGCGTTCTCTTACTATTTGATTGCCCGCCAACCTGTTATTTGAACCTCGTTTGACCTCGATGGTACAATAGCCGCGTCACAAATCATTCAAGTTCAACGAGAAAGCCGGGGGCCCGCTATGAAGACATGTCCAGTGTGCAACGATTCCTTCCCGGATGAGTTGAACTTCTGCGACGTAGACGGAACGCGGCTCGGTCGCGAAGCTAGCGAAACGCCAGGGAACCGAGGGAACTGGTGGTCGCTTCTGGGCGCGGGCTTGCTGGTCGGTGCAGTTGTAATCTCGGCTGCATCAATCATATTTCTTCCAAAGGCGCGCGTATCGCTTCCTGCAGTGAGTTCCGAGCCTCAATCCCTTCCTGCGGCTTCAAAGGCGCCCGTAGCAGACAGCGCCGCTACCGATAGTTCAGCTACCGTAGCCGCTGCGACCCCGGCTTCTGAGCCGGATGCTTCTGCCGCTGATGCTGTCGCTCCGGACCTGAAGAAGAAGGATAAGGTCACCGCCAACAGCAACGCGGGACAAGCGCCGAATCCAAAAGCTGCTGCGCTCGCGGCCGAGGGAGTCGACAGCAGCGCATCCTCGAACAATGCCAATAAGAACGCTGCGTCTGCCGCCAACAAATCCGAGCCACCGCCCGCCTCAAAGGTGAGTGATACGCGTCCTACGGAGACTGCGACTAGACCTGCTCAGGCTCCGGCCGATGTTAAGAGAGACCAGAAGACTCCGCCCGTCAGCGCGAAGAGTTCTGACAAAGGTTCCGACAAGAAGAAGAGTGACGACAAAGAAAAGAAGAAGGGCGGCTTCTTGCGCGTCTTCAAGAAAATCTTCGGCAAAGACTGAGGTCGGCGCCGCCAAAGCGCGACGGCACAAAGTTCCTTCGAAAAAAGAGAGAATTCCCAGGGGCCATCCGCTCAAGGATAGTCCCAAAACCGGCCTTTGTGTCTCAGTGCCTTTGTGGCTAGTCGTGCCGGGGTTTACACGCCAAACATGCGACGCTAGAGTTGATCACGAACAAAAGTTCAGCATTTCATATGGACTCTGAGGTACTGGATTTATGCATCTTCCGTCCACCATCGGCGAGCTTAAGAGCAGCGAGTTCAATGAAGCGCGCATTCATCATCGTTCCGTCAAAGACGAGATGCGCGAGAACCTTATAAATAAGATCGAGCGGCGCCAGACGGTATTCTCCGGCATAGTCGGCTACGACGATTCGGTGGTCCCTCAGATCGTCAACGCGTTGCTCTCGCGTCACAACTTCATTTTGCTCGGACTGCGCGGACAAGCGAAGAGCCGCATTCTTCGCGAGCTCACGGGTTTGTTGGACGAGCGAATGCCGGCCATTGAAGGATGTGAGATAAACGACAACCCGTACGCGCCGATATGCAAGGCTTGCAGACTGCTTATCGAAGGGCGCGGCGATCAAACTCCTGTGACGTTTGTCGCTCGCGATAGACGTTACGTTGAAAAGCTGGCGACGCCCGATGTGACCATTGCCGATTTAATAGGTGATCTTGATCCAATCAAAGCGGCGCGCGGGGGACACCTCCTCTCTGACGAACTGACGATTCATTATGGTCTGCTGCCTCGCGCGAACCGGGGCGTGTTCGCAATAAATGAGCTTCCGGATCTTGCGAGCAAAGTTCAGGTTGGATTGTTCAATATCATGCAAGAGGGCGATGTCCAGATTAAGGGCTACCCGATTCGAATGCCGCTCGATGTTATGCTGGTGTTTTCGGCGAACCCGGAAGATTACACTGCGCGAGGGAAGATCATCACTCCGCTAAAAGATCGCATCGGATCCGAAATCAATACTCACTACCCTGCGACAGTCGAAGAGGGAATTGAAATCACCAGACAGGAAGCGTGGCTCGGACGCAATGGCGGCAAGCTCAACTTGCCCGAGTTCATCATTCGCGCGGTCGAGCAGATAGCCTTCGAGGCGCGCTCTGACCAACGAGTAGACAAGCGATCGGGTGTCAGCCAGCGGCTCCCAATCTCTGCCATCGAGAATGTAATCTCAAACGCAGAACGCCGTGGCCTCATAACCCGGGAGCCCGAGCTCGTCCCGCGCATAAGCGACATCTATGCGGCGCTGCCCTCGATCACGGGTAAGCTCGAGCTGGAATACGAAGGAGAACAGCGCGGCGCCGCCAACATCGCCCGCGATCTGGTGAAGGCTGCGGTTGGAAAAACCTTTGAAGAATACTTCGAACACGTCGATTGTTCCCGTGTCATTGCCTGGTTTAACGATGGCGGCGCTATCAGAACGAGCGACACCGACACCGCTGACCTGTGCTTGAATAACTTTAGTCACGTAGACGGGTTGATCGACGCAGCAACGCACTCAGGACTCGCGGGCAAGGCCGATCCTCAAACCCTCGTCGCTGTCTGCGAACTAATTCTTGAGGGATTGCACGCACATAAGAAAATCAGCCGCAGTGAAGAGCGGGGATACACGGCGGCGAAGACCGAAACGCGCGGACAGAGCTTCGAGAGCTTCAGCCGTTCGCGAAAGATTAATTGATGGTTATTTGTCACGATCAGGTTGACGAATCCGTACGGGTGTACCTCCGTGGGCGCCCCTCGCTCGATCGTGAGGTGCTTCTCAGGTAAGAGGGGCGCCCACGGAGAGACGCCCGTACAGGTCGCACCTCGAGTGACTTATGACCACTGACCAATAACAAGGAGGAACAAATGCCAATTGCCTGGCACGCACCGTACGAGTCGCTGAAACCGGAGACGCGGGACATGAATCGCGCGATTCACTCATTGATGGAAGAGCTCGAGGCGATCGATTGGTACAACCAGCGAGCTGACGTAACCGACGACGATGAGTTGCGCCGGATCCTCGAACACAATCGCGATGAGGAGAAAGAGCACGCTGCCATGGTTCTGGAATGGATTCGCCGGAACGATCCGAAGTTCAACGCAACGCTGAAGACTTACTTGTTCACATCCGGCGACATCACAAAGATTGAAGAGGAAGCCGAAGGAAGCTAAGCGCCAAGTGGAGTGGGCGAAAAGGCTTTGCTCCACTCCTATGATTGCGCTCGCGGTTTGATCCGCCGGGTTGAATCCACAATCCGAATTCCGCATCCGCAATTGACACATGCCCTTCACCAAGTATTCAAAATGGGATGGCATCGATTGGCAGTCACTCAGTCTTGAGGATCTGCTCGGCGGGCTTGCTGACTTCCTTCTTCAAAGCGGCTTCGACAACTACTATTCCAACTACTGGGATGATCGTGATCAGTCGCTGGATGCTCTTCGTGAAGCCATAATGCGGGCCTTGATGGATGAAGGCCTGCTGTCGGATGAAGAACTCGAACAATTCAGCGACGAACACGGCGATCTCAAAGCCGAGGCAATGGCTGAGCTGCTCGATCGCTTGATTGAGCGTCTCATTGAAGAAGGCTACATCACAGTCAGCCAGTTGCCGGCTTATCAGCAGCAGGAAACTGGATTTGCGTCGCAAGCGGGGAGGACCGGCAAGCCCGTCGAACGCAGCGTCAAATTCGAGTTGACCGACAAGAGCCTCGACTTTCTTGGCTTTAAGGCGCTTCGAGAACTGATCGCGTCGCTCGGCAAGTCTTCATTCGGCCGTCACGACACCAATCATTTGTCCACCGGAATCGAGGCGAGTGAGGCGCCGAAACGATACGAGTTCGGTGATACGCTGAACCTCGATGTGAACGCGACCCTTCGCTCGGCGATTCAGCGCGAGGGCCTGGGTGTGCCGGTCAACCTGGAATACTCAGATCTGATGGTTCACCAGACCGAGTATCAAAGTTCATGCGCGACGGTGTTGATGCTGGACTGTTCACACTCGATGATTCTTTACGGCGAAGATCGATTCACACCGGCGAAGCGTGTTGCTCTCGCGCTGACGCATCTCGTGAGAACGCAGTATCCCGGTGACACTATTCGAGTGGTGCTGTTTCACGACTCGGCTGAAGAGATTCCGCTTTCCGCGCTGGCTCGCGCGCAGGTCGGTCCCTATCACACCAACACGCGCGAGGGTCTGAAGCTGGCCCGCCGCATTTTGATGTCTCAGCGAAAAGACATGCGGCAGATCATCATGATCACTGATGGCAAACCTTCCGCGATGACAATGGATGGAGGGCGGATCTACAAAAATCCGATGGGCCTGGATTCGCTCATATTGCGTGAGACCTTTCGCGAAGTAGCCGCCTGCCGCCGCAGCGGAATAATGATCAATACGTTCATGCTTGCCGACGACTATTATCTTGTCGATTTCGTAAAAAAGATTACAGAGATTTGTCAGGGAAAGGCTTACTTCACAACGACGATGACGCTCGGCCAATATGTCCTGATGGATTACCTGCGAAGGCGAACAAAACTAGTTCACTAGCGATCTCTGACGGATTTCGTCAACGACTACTAAGCGAAAGCGACCATCCCTTGACGCTTCTTCCACCGAATCGCTGAATCCGACGCCGGCCTCGAGGTGCGGAGCAACGTCGCCGTTGAGTCCAGGCGACAGCCAATGGTTCTCATCCTCGATTGATAACCCCACCGGGTCGGGCAGGTCCAGGCACTTTAGGCCGGCAAGGTGTTTTTCCACGCACGCAAGAAGATCGGCGGGTGTTATTGGCTTTACCTGCAGATCATCGGCGCCGTAGTCGTGTTTAACGGTCCACTTGTAGGTTGGCTTCGTATAGAGCCCTGTTAGTATGATGACCTTTGGTGGTGAGTCGAACTCTTTGATCGCCTTGCACACAAGAAAGCCGTGCAACTTGGGCAGTAACCCATCTGTTATCACAAGAGCGGGCTTTTCGCGGCGGGCCATCTCGATACCGCTAAGGCCATCTTCCGCGACAACCACGTCGTAGTTGGCTTGCTCGAGTACACTGCTGAGCAGCTGTCGCGTCACCGGTTCATCATCAATGATAAGTATCTTTCTGTGCATATGCATGAGAATCCCCTCCCCACGAGCAACCCCTGCGGTCGCAACTTAGGGACCGTCATTGCCGAATATTTTGCAGCACGAAGAATCAGTATTTGCAGACTTTCAAGGGCATTCATCAAGGGCAGTTGACGGATCCTGCGGAGTGTTACCACAGTCGGCGCCTGGCATGTCGGGGACAAAGAGTGCAGCGCTGCCGGACTGTTCGCCGGAACGTAGGTCTTTGTGACTCGGCTCGGTAAGAACATCGCCCGCCCGGTAAACTCGACTGCCCCAACCCTGAGAGCTGCCGATAGCGAGTTGCCGGTACCGAAAGACCGGCTTACACTTATGCACTGTTTGCTGGATTGCTCTGTAGTAAGGCGAGGACTTGTGAATAAGAACAAACAAATCAGCCGGCGACAGCTACTTGAGCTGGGCGCGGCAGCAACGGTGGGAACAATTGTGAGTACACTCGATCAACCGCCAACGCACGCAGCCGACGCCGCGCGCGAGGAGTCAGTGACATTGTCGGGCCTCGCAGCCGAATACGATCAATACGATGGGCTTGGGCTGGCTGAGCTTGTTGCGAAACGGCAGGTCACACCGCTCGAGTTGCTCAATGCGGTCAGACAGAGACTCGACGCGATCAACCCAAAAATCAACGCAGTGGCGCACGCGTTCTTCGATAGAGCCGCGGCGCAGATTAAAGGAGGTCTGGTGGCCGGTCCCTTTAAAGGGGTTCCCTTTGCGCTAAAGGATCTGGGTCAGCAGCTTGCCGGAACGATCACCTCATATGGCAGCAGAGTATTCAAGGACAACACTCCGGACTTCGACAGCACGCTTGTCGCTCGGTACAAGCAAGCCGGGCTAGTGATATTCGCAAAGACAACCTCGCCTGAGTTTGGTCTCACCACGACAACCGAATCGGTGCTTTTCGGGAAGACGCGAAACCCGTGGAATCTAGACCGCACGAGCGGCGGCTCATCCGGAGGATCCAGCGCACTGGTCTCGAGTCGCGTTGTTCCGATGGCGCACGGTAGTGACGGAGGCGGCTCGATTCGAATTCCAGCGTCGTGCTGCGGATTATTTGGTTTGAAGCCCACGCGCGGACGAGTGCCGTTGGGCCCGACTCAATTTGAGGGTTGGAATGGTTGTTCTCATCATCACGCGTTGACGATTTCAGTCCGAGATAGCGCGGCGCTATTGGATGTTTCTTCCGGGATGGAGTTGGGTTCGCCGTATTTTTCACCACCGCCGGCGCGTCCGTTCTTGAAGGAGATCGGCGCCGACCCGGGGAAGCTGAGGATCGCGCTTGCAGTCGCCACACCGGGAGGAACGCCGCTCGATCCCGAATGCAAGAAGTCCGCGATCGAGGCAGCGAAGCTGTGCGAGCACCTGGGCCACAGAGTTGAAGAAGTGCAGCCGCCCATTGAAGACTCCTGGATGCGCAACGCGTTCCTGGCTGTGTTGCGAGTTTCGATAGCGCGAACGCTCGACGACGCCGGAAAACCGGGACGGCCGGTCACGGATAAAGACGTGGAGCCGGTGACCTGGGTTACCGCGCAAGCGGGTCGCGCAATAAGCAGCGTAGCCTACTCGCGAGCTATTGCCACGATGCACCAGGTTGGGCTCGCGATGGCAAAGTTCCACGAGAAATATGACGTGATCTTGAGTCCGACGCTTGCAAAGCCTCCGGTCCCGTTGGGAGTGTTAAGCCTCTCGCCTGCGAGCATCGCGGACTATGGAAGAGATGTGACCGAGTTCGGCCCGTACACCGCGCTCTACAACGTGACCGGGCAGCCTTCGATGTCTATGCCGCTGCATTGGACGCCCAATGGCTTACCTGTGGGAGTGATGTTCTCGGGAAGATTTGGGGACGACGCTACGTTGTTGAGATTGGCGTCACAACTCGAAAAGGCTAAGCCCTGGGCCAGGATGAGACCTCCAGGCATTTGAGACAAGCAGATAACGCGAATCGGCGCCTATCTCGCGATGAATGGGATCGTCCGCCGGTTGAATTATTTCCTGGGCGAGGGCCTGCCGACATGGATGTGGGCTCCGGTTGCGATGCCGGGAATCGCGTGGCGAAAGGCAATGAAGGGAATCCCGGAACTACGGAGCCTGCCGAGCAGTGAGCGACCCTCCGCGCTATCGGGATTCAATGCTACATCAACGCCATTACGATGATCGAATCCCAACCTGCTGTGCAGGCGTGTCTGACCGAAGGCGCTTACTGGTAGAGTCCGGCCGAACTTTGAAGCAAAGAAGCTCTTGATATCGGTTTCAATGCGTCCCTTTGATGAGGCCGCGATTGCCGGATCAACCAGGCCGGACGACTTTTTCTCTGAAGGCGGCGCAGCTTCCGGAGGTGGTTGGTACTCCCATTGAGAACTCATATCGCGTTCTCGTAGTTCGACGACGTGTGCAGGGACATAGCCACTTGCAGAGTGATCTTGCTCCGTCACCGCGTACCACGTTCCACCCTCACCGGTGATCTCAAGCTTTATGGCAACGGAATCGCCACGCTTCAGCATTGCCACAACCGGGCTTGAAACGGAGAGCCCGGCATACAATGCCGCCGACTCGGGCGTTACGGTAGCTTGCCATTCAGATGAATCGCTCTGTGCTGCAGAGTTACTTACCATTGACTGAGACAGAAGGAAGAAAAAGACTGTTGTAACCAACCACTTCATAATATTGCTACGCTATTCCTTTCGGACGCCCGGCTAGACGCTGTTTGATAGCAGCGCGCCTCATCATCAGCAAGGCGTCATTCTTTTTGGCGGAACTGCTGTAAGAAGTAACCCGCTTGAAAGCGATATAGGCGTTTTTGTAATCAGAAAGTCCGAAGTAGCTTTCGCCTATCCAATACTGACAATTGCTTGTGAGGGCATCATTCGGGTACTGGAGCAACAGCCACTGAAGGATGTCAATCGCTTCCTGATAACGCCTCCCACGGAAGCGAGCAAGCGCGTCTTTGTAGGCCACCGATATCCGCGAGTCGCCCTTTGTGATAAGGTCGGGCACCCTGGCGCGGCCGGTGTCGCCCTTTACTGTACGGGTTCTGCTGGGTGCTTCGGCCACCTCGCCCTTATTTTTGAACGGTGGCAAGTTGATAATCGTTGGCAGCGGTATGTGCGCCTCAACCTCTGCGAGGTTGGCCTTTGCTTTCGAGTGAGAGGGATCGAGGATCAGGGCTCGGTGAAACGCATCCCGTGCTTCACGCCAGCGTTTCTGATCCAAATAGACGACGCCCAGATTATTGAAAGCCGCCGCAGGTTCATTTACCGCCATGAACTCGGCGAGCGCGTGGTTTGGCTCTCCCAGTCGAGCCAGCACTATTCCAAAGTTGTTACGCGCCTCTACAAGCGAATCATCCAGCGCGACCGCCCGCTCGAGGTACAGTCGGGCCTGCGAAAGGTCGCCTCGCTTAAGGAACACGTACCCAGCATTAGTAAGCACCGAAGCGTTTTGCGGCCGGAACTCGAGCGCGGAGAGAAACGCGGACAATGCCTGGTCCAATTGGTTTCGATGCAAGTGAACTCTGCCGAGCGCCTCGAGCGCTTCGGGCGATTTCGGGTCAAGCACGACCGCTCGTTCGGCGTGCTCTTGTGCCAGACCGTAATTACCCCACCGGTCCCAGATGCGCGCTATGCCCAGCTCCGCAGAGGAACCGTCAGGCTTGATTGATTGGATCTCCTGGTACATCTGAAAGGCGAAAGGCAGGAGTCCCTCTTCCATATACGCTTGCGCCAGCAACTGGCGTGATTCAATGTCATTGCCGTTTGTGGCGGCACGGCTGGCCAGCTCATCCAGAAGTGGCCTTCGCTTGTGTAGCTGCTTGAGTGCGTCTTCCGCGGCGACAGTGTTCTCGCCTGAGATCTTGAGCGTAGCTTGAATAAAGTTCGACAACGCGTTTGGCGAACCCGTATCGACCGATTGCGTAGCAGACGCATTGGCTGGCGCCACTCGGACGGAACGCTGTCGCATGCACCCCGGAAGGGGTAGCACCAGAGAGAGTACCAGGATCAGACTTGAGTAGCGGTGCATATTCCTCTCCTCAGCCTAGATGGCGCTGATTTCCAGCACGTCGCCCACGGAGGTTTGAGTCAGTGCCAGAGTCCCTGCTGGTAACTCAATAACGCTGCGGGCCTTCAGCTTAACCGCGGCGATCCGAAACGGGCGCAGCGAGTGAGACATATGTATCACCCGATGCCCGGAGTCGAGATATACCACGTCGATGGGAAATTTCATTCCGATCGTGTGTACACCTTGCGAAGGCGTTATCCAAAGACCTTTACCCGCTCGAAAATCTTCGGCCGTTTGGCCCAACAAGCCCTTCATTCGGGTCCAGGAAGTATCCGCCAACTCGACCTCGGCGGCCAGGACGGTCTGCTTGTTGCGATTCAATAGCTGATACTTCAAGGACTGCCTCGAGTGCCCGACTACTTATCCCTTGCGACGCTTGCGGCGAAGCACAATGATCGCAATGATGATCACTCCAATTACACCCAGCACGATGCGAAGAGTAGTCTGGTCCATTTAGGTTCTCCCTTTATTTGTTTCCGAGGCCTGGAATGAATTCCTGCACGATCGTGATGATCGCCGGGCCCAATACTACCACAAAAATCGAAGGCATGATGAAGAAAACCAACGGGGGAATCATCTTAATGGTTGTCTTCGCCGAGCGCTCTTCGGCGCGCTGTCTCCGTTTTACCCTCAGGGAGTCTGAGAATACGCGCAGTGATTGCGCGACGCTTGTTCCGAATTTATCGGTCTGAATCAGCACGGCTACCAGCGCCTTGAGATCGTCGACCTCGGTGCGATTAGCCAGATTGCGCAAGGACTGGGCGCGACTCTTCCCGGCGTTTATTTCCAGGTTAAGCAAGCGTAACTCATCGCTTAAGTCCCGATGTATTGGACGGATCTCACTGCCTATGCGCATCAGCGACTGATCCAACCCAAGCCCGGCTTCAACGCATACGACGGTTAGATCAAGGGCGTCCGGAATGGCAAGCTGAATGTTCTCTTTACGTTTCTTGATACGGCGGCTCATCCAAAAGTCGGGAGCCATCGCCCCAAGCAAGACCGCCAGAACGACGTAGAGAAGAGGGTTTTGGCTTAGATATCCAGTCGCGGTGAAACCTAGCAATAGTAGAATAGCGAGAGCCAGCTTGGCCCCGTAAAACAGGACCGGAGCGTCCTTTCGCCTGAAACCGGCGGTTACAAGACGCCTCTCTTGACGACCCATCTCTTCGGGCGAACGCGGAATCATTTCGCCAAGTGGCTTGATGATATGCTCTGTGCCTCTAAGTAGATTCCCGATATTGAATCGAGAACGAGGCTCTCCTTCGCGGGTTTGCCGGACTCGTTGTTCGAGCGTGCTGGATCTTCCAAACAACGCGTAACTAACCGAGAACAGCGCTATGAATATGAGCACGCCAATCACGGCGACCAGCAAGGGTAGGTTTACCATGGCTACTCCCTTCAGACCCTGATACGAATGATCTTTCGGATAACGAAATATCCAATTATTTGCAGCGCGATCGCGACGGCGATCATGACAGACCCGAGTGGAAGCTCGCCCAAAAGGAATATTGATACTTTGGGCTGAGGATCACTAAAGAAGCGCCCTATGTATTCGGGATTAACCAGGAGCATCAGCACCGCGGCAGCGGGGCCGAGCCCGGTCAGCAGATAAAGGGTCATTCGACCCTGCGCCGTATGCACCTTTACCTGACGAAGGATCTTGAAACGCTCGCGTATCACAAACGCGAGGTTGTCCAGAATTTCCGCCAGGTTTCCGCCTGACTCGTGTTGCACGTGCAACGCGGAAACAAAGAAAGTCACATCGGAAAGAGGCACCCGTACCGTAAGATTGTGGAGCGCCTCGCGCAACGGCATGCCGAAGTTTTGTTGTTCGTAAGTGGTCCGGAATTCTCCCGCCACCGGTTCAGGCAGTTCACGTCCGATCAGCTCCAGCGCGGTTGTAAATGCGTGGCCCGCTCTCACCGCACGCGCCAGAAGGTCGATTGCATCGGGAAACAACTCCTCAAACTTCGAGAAGCGGCGGGCGCGTTTAAAATTGACCACCGCCAATGGCGCCGCGCAAGCGGCAACAACCGCCACAACCAGCAGTATGCTTGCGAGGTTGAACAATAAACCGATTAAGAAGGCAATCAGCGCGGATGCCACGCAGATCAACAGCAAAAATCCGGCAGTTATCTGCATGCCGGCCTGCTGGATGAATACGTGAATTCGAACGACGGGCGGAATCTGCAGGAGAACGCGATTCATCCATGGAACCTGGCTAAGAACTTCCGCGCGCAGCAGCCCGACTTCTTCGGCGGGCGCGTCGAATGAAGCTTGCTCGATAGCCGCCAGCCGCGTTTGCATCTTTTTTCTGCTTGCCGGCGCAGCTACCAGAAAATACACAGCACTTATGGTGAGACCCAGCGTCACCAGAAATATCATCCCTGTAAGAGCGTATAACGCCATAACCTAGCCTCGCGCTTTGATCAGTCCGCGGCTGAAGACATGCTCGCCTCGAACATATCCTGCGGCAAACGAATCCCGTAACCAAAGAGCTTCTCGCTAAACTTCGGTCGTATGCCGGTGGGCCTAAACACTCCCTTCACCTTGTTGTTTGCGTCGTAACCCTTCCGCTCATAAATGAACAACTCCTGCATAGTGACGACCGGCCCCTCCATCCCGGTGATTTCTGAGATGCTGGTGATCTTTCTTGTACCGTCGGTCAGGCGACTTACCTGAACGACCACGTTCATCGCCGATGCTATCTGCTGTCGTATTGCTTTGTCGGGCAAGTTCAAGTTCGCCATGGCGACCATCGTCTCAATTCGGCTCAGGGCATCTCGCGGACTATTTGCGTGGACCGTCGTGAGCGAGCCCTCGTGCCCGGTGTTCATTGCCTGTAGCATATCCAGTGCTTCTTCTCCGCGGACCTCGCCGACTATTATCCGATCGGGCCGCATACGTAGCGAGTTGATCATCAATTGGCGCTGTTTGACCGCCCCTTTCCCTTCGATGTTCGGAGGGCGAGTCTCGAGTCTTACCACGTGATGCTGTTTTAGCTGCAATTCCGCCGCGTCTTCTATGGTCACGATTCGTTCGCTTTCCGGGATGTACGTCGACACGACATTGAGCAGAGTGGTTTTACCGGCGCCGGTTCCGCCGGAGATGAGAACGTTGAGCTTGCCCTTGACCACCGCCTCCAGCAGAGCGAGCATCGGCTTGGTCAGAGACTTATTACTGAGCAAATCGTCGGCGGTGAGTGGATCACGACCAAAGCGGCGAATGGAGAGCATCGGGCCGTCCAGGGCCAACGGAGGAATGATCGCGTTTACACGCGAGCCGTCCGGCAGACGCGCATCTACCATCGGCGAGGATTCGTCCACACGGCGACCCACTCTCGATACGATGCGCTCGATGATGCGCATCAGATGCTGATCGTCGTTGAACTTCACGTCGGTGCGCTCAAGAACGCCTCGACGTTCGATATAAACGACTTTTGATGTGTTGACGAGTATGTCGGAGATCGTGGGGTCGGCGATGAGCGGCTCAAGAGGCCCCAACCCGAACACTTCATCCAGGATCTCGCGAGCGATTTTCTCACGCTCTGCCAGCGCAAGCGGAGTGTTTTCACGCCGAAGCATGTCGCGGATGAGTTCGCCTATCTGTTCACGCGCAGCATCTTCGCCGAGGCGGTAAAGATTCTCGAGTTGAACCTCATTTAGGACCTTTGTGTGCAGTTTGGTCTTTAGTTCGCGATACTCTGCGTCAAACATTTAGTTAACTCCTTGATCCCATAAAAAGAGAAACCGATCGTAAATACCAGAATTATAGGGGCCACCAACCGATTATTGGTTGTGCGAATCAGATCGGAGTTCGCCCTCACCTGATGCTTGCTGCCGATAAGCATGAAACTCGTAACCGTACTTCACGGCTCTCACGTCGCCGTACCCAAAACATTCAAAAGTCTTCCACGCCCAGGCTACGAAAAAAGCCCAAACGGCCCGCGACGCTTGCTGGGTAACTCAATTCCAGCAAGCTCGTAAGCCAGATCGCGATAGCTGCGGGCCAGCTCAGAATGATTCTGTGATACCAGCGGCTGACCTGAGTTGATGGCCTTTATCGAGCCTTTATAATTGTTTGGCAGCTTCCAGTGGACCGCCAGCCTGAGCACTCGTTCTATCTCGCCATCTGTGATCTCGTCATTCTTTACCGAGCGATTGATAACCAGCCGAACCTTATCAATATTCCCGCTTGCGGTCAGAAACCTGATTAAGCGTTCCGTGCGCCAGAGCGCGGGCACTTCTGGAACCGAAACCACAACGATGTTCGCAGCCATCTCGCATATTAGCTGCATCTGGTCTCTATCCAGCGAAAATGGCAGATCCACGAATGAGTGAGTGTAAGAACGCACCAACACTTCGAGCATCTTGCTGAGAGCATCGATGTTAGGCCGATACCCCTGTTTGTACTCCTTCGGCCCTGCAAGCACAGCCACTCCGTGGGTGTGAATTGTGTAGCTATCGAGAAGCACGGAGTCCAGTCTTGCGGCTGACTCCAGGGCATCGGACACCGTGTACTGAGGCTTCAGGTTCAGATGGGCCACTGCGTCGCCAACCGGGCTATTCAAGTCGACCAGAGCGACACGAATCTTGGGTACATCGGCCAGCGATGTGGCGAGATTGATTGCCAGCGACGTGGCGCCTGATCCGCCTTTCGCCGAGGTGATGCAAAATAGCCTGCCCGCTGTCCTTGCCTCTTCGTGTCTTTGCCGTTCAGTTCGGAAGCGGCTTATCGCCTGGGATAGTGTGCGCGGAGGAATAGGCTTAGGTAAGAACTCGCGGGCGCCGGAGCGCATCGATTCGATGATGAGTTGCGGATCGGTGGATTCAGAGGTCACAAACAACTGCGCATCCGGGAGCGCGTTGTGCAATATCCCGGTGCTCTGGAGGCCGGCCTGCGGGTCTTGCATGTCCAAGAGGACTATATCAGGTGCTGCTTCGATGAACTTACGAGTAGTTCTGTCACCATACACGATGCAATACTGATCCGACTCAATTTCGACGGACGCCAATCCCGTTGCATTGACCTGCGCGCGTAGTAGCTCTCTTGTTTCAGCAGAGGGCGCAATAATTCCAACGGCTAATAAATCTGATGCCATATAATAACTTACTCGCTTCTTCTTTCTCTATTTGTACTCAGGTCGGACGCCGCTACGGAAGACGAACCAGGCGAATTGGAAGCGAAAATGATCCGGTTTCCGAGGGGCTAATCCCGCCCCCGCCGCCGCCTGCGCCTCCGCCACCGCTGCAGTCTGTCACGTTGATTAGACGCGCCTGTAGATTGCTCCCCTGGAACCCCTCTAGGAAAATCGTTGCAAAACCGATGACGGTGTACTGCGCGCTATCAGTTCCGTTTGGAAAGTTGCTAGGACAAAAAGTGCAGACATCGATGATAGGTGCAATTGCCAACGAACGACTTGTCGAGCCTATTCCTCCATCGGAATTAGGCGAGCCGGGCCTTCTATATGCGCCGACACCTACATAGGTATCCTTGGCGCAGCTATCGCAGTTCCCACTCCCACCGTAGTCGTAGCAGATGAACTGGCATACGCCGTGGCTCGTCGGGCCAACCATGTTGCCCGGTTCCGAGGGATAGGCTGTCGAACAGAAAATTGGCGTCGCCGGGCAGGTCACGATGTTCGTTTCATAATCACTTCCCCCCTGCGAATCTCCCAAGCGAATTGCAAAGAATTGTCCAGGCGAGAGTGTTCCATTTGGGTTCTGAGGCTTGATTGTGAACTGGCGCGTGGGGTTGGACTGAAGCCAGTTCCTATAAAACTGCGAAGGCTTGAGATAGTCAGGACTACCTACTGTCGTGTCGATTATGACCTGCGATGGACTCGCGCTACATGCATTGCAAAGCGCATTGCTTCCATTTAGACCGCTCAGAACTGTATTAGGTATGAACCACGGTTTGACGCAAGTATCGCCTGTAGCGTTCTTGGCAGCTTCGGCTATGGCTGTCCCATGGATGTTCGCGGAATTCTCACCAAGGATTCGCGCAAACAGCGTCGGTTGACTCTGAGTGACATTGACCGTGACGCGTCGATTGGGTGTGTCCACAGTCACATCGGATGCAGCGATTGTGACAGTCGCCCCCAGCATCTTATTAGTGGCAGCCGTGGCTACCGCTTGCGCCTTAATCACATCGCTTTGTTTTGGGGTAGTTGTTTCATCGAGATCAGGCCGAGTGATAAAAACGAAGGCGCCAGCGAGAGCGGCGGCGTCTGCAGCTCGTTGCGCCGATGCCCGCGCGCTGTACAATACTCCGACATCAACGGACAGCGCAGTGAAGCCAAGGAACACCACTAGGAGCGCGGCGATTACGACCAGCGTGTAGCCTGATTCTCTATCCCGTGTGCTCATGATCTAACTCCTTCCTTCGCCGTACGCCTCCGGCTTCAGTTCTTCTTCTTAGGAGGCGCCTCTCCCGACTTTCCATCAAACTTGTTGTTGTCGATGAAAGGCTTCTTGAAATCCGGCATGGTGGGCACCTGCCCCGGCGCCAGCGGTTTGACAAGTTTTGGCGTGACCATTACCAGCAGCTCAGTCTTACTCTTATTGACCGAGCGACTCCTGAAGAGTTTCCCGATGATCGGGATATCGCCAAGACCCGGAATCTTTGATGCGTTCTCGGTCAATCGGTTGTCGATAAGTCCAGCGATGGCGAAGCTCTGCCCGTCCTTCAACTCGATTTCAGTCTCCGCCCGTCGCGTCGAGAGCGCCGGAACGGAAAAGCCGGAAACAGTCAATCCGTTGGTGAAATCAAGCGCGCTGACTTCCGGGGCCACTTTGAGACGGATGGTTCCGTCAGTAAGAATGGTGGGCGTAAACTTTAACCGTACACCGAACTCCTTGAACGTGATCGTGACCGCCGTCACGCCAGTGCCACCCTGAACTACCGGAAACGGGAACTCACCGCCCGCGAGGAAGCTTGCCTCACGTCCGTTCAGCGCCAGGAGGTTCGGCTCGGCAAGGATCTGCAGCACGTTGTTCTGCTGTAAAGCGCGAATGGTAGCCGCCAGATTCAGATCAGGCCGAAACAAAAAGATGTTCAGCAGGTCTCCCAGGTTGAACGTAGTTGTGGTGCCTTCAATCCCGCCAGGGATCACGCCGCGCACCGATGCCACCGACGGAGGGCTGAACTGTCCGGTGGATACTGCGCCAGGCGTGTTGGCCGCGCCGGTGCTGAATATATTTACCCCAAGCTGTTGAACTGCGGCTCGATCAACCTCGGCGAAACGGACCTGCAGGAGAACCTGGCCTCCAGAACTTATCTGCAGGAGGGCGAGGAGATTGACCACGTTCTTGCTCTGAGTCTGGGCTATTGAAACAACTCGATCAGCCACTTCTTTATTTGACGCTGTCCCGGCAAGCACGATCGAGGCTCCCGACTGGCTGACTTGAATGTTCTCGTTAGGAAAGAGCTGTGAAATCGTGTCTCGAAGGCCCACTACGTCGAGTTCGACTTGTAAATCGTAGGCCATTGACCTTTCCTGCTCGCTCCAAAGAATAAGACTCACTTTTCCCGGGGCGAGTCCATTCAACAGTATCTGCGTCGGCGATATTGTCACCGCGGAAGCAATCGACGGATCGCTCACCGAAACCCGCTTCAAGATCTGAGGGGAATTCAAGACGACTGATTTCCCAACAAGCACGTGCAACTCAGGGGGCGGCTCCTGAGGCGCCTGCAGGCTGACGCTTGCAGCGTCCGGCGTGAATCTTTGCTGGACGAGCGGAAGGGAGGGAGACTGAACCTCGGCCGACGGCGCTGCCGTTTGCCCTGGCGTCGCTGAACTGCCAACTAGCAGGACGAGAATCAGAGAAACGAGAATCCTTTTCATTTTGTCTGTCCGTTTCCTCTCAGAATGTTCCTGCCTGGCTGCGCTTAAAACACCGTTACTATTTCGGCTTCATTTGGAACGTGGAGGTCTCGCGCTTGTCACCGCGGATCGTTTCTACGGTTACAGAGCGAATGACGGGCTCAACGTTAACCGGCGCCGCGACTTCCGGTTTTGGTTTCGGGGCATACTTGACAACCATAGGCTTGGCCCTGGGTCTGGGGGCTTCCGGCATTGCCGCTGCACTGCTTGTACCATAAAGACTCGGAGTTTGCACGCCTCTTGGATTCTCTATTGCCAGATCAATTGGGTTGCGCAACACGAGTTGGATACGAGCGTCGCCCGAAAGCGCCAGCTTCTGAGCATCCTGCGGTGTTACAAGCAGAGTGATTGTTTGCGAGTTCAGGGGTTTCCCGTTTGCATCACGGTCTACGATCTGACCCGCAGCCAGAACCTGAACATTCTCCAGGAATATTTTCGCCGTCGGTTGGCTACCGGGCCCCGGTGTGCCGATTATGATCACATCAACGTGAGTGCCGGGGACGACAAAGCCGGCGACTCCGGTCACGTCGTTCACCCTGACGGGCACCGCGCGCATGCCCTCAGGTATGGCTGAGGCGAGCCCGGCGCCCGCTTCCTTGGAGGCGAGCTTCGACTCAAGCACGGGTTCGTTAGGCGACATTGGAACGATTACGCCGCGGCCTACGATGTCCTTCGGCTCAGCGAAATGGCCTTCCGGCAAGTTCGCTTTCGGCCAGTTAGCAACTCGGAGTTGTGTGTCCGTGAGGCGGTTGCCCAAATTGAGCTTTTCGGCGGCGACAACTATCGCTACCGTTTCCTCAGTGGGAGGCGACAGACGGCTGCTTAACATCCGATAGGCGTAGTATGCAACGAGCCCGCTGAGGGCCAGCGCAAAAAATGCAAACACCAGCATTCGAGTTCGATTCATGGACTACCTCCGCCGCGCTTCGAGCAACGGCAGTTCAGTACAAGTTGTGAAACACCGAGTTACCGTTGAGGCTCACGGAGTTGAACTGAAACAGTGAGCCTCCTGAAAAGAGAAACGAGCGATCGTAAGTCACCGCCACCGAAGAGCCGAAGTCTGTGGTGGTGACTCCACCGACGACTGTCGTGATGGGGAATTGCTGGCGGATGGTGATTGCGCCACAGTTCCACTGGTTGGCCGGACTCTCCGTGCATGCCGTCGAGGCGACGGTGATGTTCTCCTGCGCAAGATAATTAATAACCCGATCCCTGATCGACTGTGCCATCGCAATTTTCTGCGCGGAAGTAAGGTTAGCACCGATCTTGTTCGAAGGCTGCGCGGAAAAGCGCGCTCCTTCGCGAGCCGCGTTCTGAAGCAGCTGGTGTTCGCGAACGATTAGCCCAAGGTCCGTTGACCCAAGGATAAGGATCGCCAATAGCGGCAGCATCAGGGCTAGCTCCACAATAACGCTGCCTTGTTGCCCTGGATGCGATATCCCGTTCTTACTTGAGATTCGTTTCATTTCGCATCATTGCCTGTCCCTGTAGATTCACTTCCAACATGCCGAACATCGAAATGGTCAGCACTCTGTAGGGCACAGTAACGGTGACTCGTGAGTACACAGTTGAACCAACCACGGGTGTGTATGCCTGATCCACCGCGATAGTCGCCGTCGACCCATTTAAGCCGGAAGCATTAAGAAAACTCTGTACGCGCGCTTGCACGACCGATGTGGATGGAAGCGTATCACTGGAAACCGGGGGAGAACCGCTCGCGGCAGCCGGTAAGACCGAAAGTCGCGCGCCCTCCCTGGCGGCGTTTGTAAGGGTTTGTTGAATATTGAGCAACCGTCCCGCCTCAAAAATTGCAAATATGAGTACGAGAAGCGTAAGCATGGTCAGCGCGGCCTCGACCATGGCCGCGCCGCGTTGTGAGCTTTCTGTTCTTTCGACGCTCATTGCGACCCCAGCAAAACGAAAAGCCAGGTGGCAGCCGCCACTGATACGCCAAACGGAATCACCAGCGCGTTCTCGTTAGCCAGACCGACCACCGGATGAGGGCTAAAGCGCCCGTGGAGGAATCGATTGAGCAGGCTCGCGATGTTCGACAAGGTTGCAACAAACGCCCGAGCCGCCAGCACCCGAAACAGCGCCATGACTCCAGCTATTAAGGCAGCGAACACGAAGACGGACAGAACGTGACTGACAGTAACGGCGGCTCCTATTGCCGCAAAGAGCTTGACGTCACCTGCTCCCATTCCCTTTACCAAATACAACGGTAGCAGCAGCCCCATGCCGACCAACAACCCGGCGCCGCTCATTTTCAAACCGTCCCATCCTCCCGACCATAGATGCCACGCCAGCGACAGGGCAATAGTTGCGCCAACCAGCCAGTTTGGTATGCGCCGCCACCGAATGTCGAAGTACGCCGCAGTGGTGGCGCTCAGAAGAATGATAGCCGTCAGCATAAAATAAGGTACGGGCGGCCACCGCAGGAGCGCTCGCCGCCCAATACCCAGGATTGGTTTTCTATCAGAAGTAATGAACGACGAGCGTTCTCGCGTAATCTTAGACTCCGAGTACGCTTTTTGTTCTGCTGAAAACACTCAGGATTGAGGTCGTGATGCTCGGTGAGGCAATCGCGATGGCTATGGCCACCAGCACCAGCAGTAATGCATACTCTGCTACGTCCTGGCCTGATTCATCTTTAATGAAATTCTTCAGTTGGTTTTTCATTACAGGGCATTCTCCTTTGATGTTTATCGAAACGAGCGAACGAGTTCTCGGTCGAATCCAAGCTGCTCCGCACCCAGTTCCCGCTTTCACGTCCCCTTCTTGAGTAAAGAAGGCTAGAATAAAATCGCCCTCCAAGTCACAGGGCTTTAGTAGGAATCTTCGATAGCCTGCGATTTTATGAGCGGACTCTACCAACCGTAGCAGGGGCCAGGTGTCCCGGAGGGTACATCGTCTTCTGGAGGGTTGTGAAGCGAAACGACTACGTACATTGCCTATAACGTCGGACTCTGGGTTGTTCGGCGCGAGCGTAAGTCCTCGCCGACTCCCCAGGGTTCCGTTCCCACTTCCAGTTCCAACCAGCGGTACCAGCCAGCACCCAGGCACGGGCTGCGATCGAGTGAATAATACTCTGAAAGACCATGGCGGTCGAACGATAGTGTTCGACTGCCATCGAACAAACCTCAGACTCCTAAAACGCTCTTCGTTCTGCTGAATATGCTCAGTATCGAGTCTGTAATGGTTGGTGAGGCGATCGCAATGGCGATCGCGACCAACACCAGCAACAGTGCGTACTCTGCTACATCCTGTCCCGACTCATCTCCGAAAAAGTGCTTTACCTTGTCCGTCATTTCCCACCTCCGACACATGCTTTGAGCGAAGCCTCTCCGAAATATTTGGCAAGGATTAGTGCGCTTGACTCCGGGCGGGGCGTTTAGAAATGCTCCAAGATGTACATTACTTTACTCCTGACCGCTACTTACGCGTCTCACACCCAAGCATTCGCACATGCGAACGAACGAATATTCGAGGTTGTATCACAAGGCTCCAGAGCTTGTCAATCATCAATATTTGCCGCTTAAACCCCCATGCGGGTCCCTAACCCAGCCGCCTCCCGGCGCCTAATACAACCAAACTGCGTTCTTAGAAAAGATCCAATTCAGTCCGTATTCCACTAGACTCCAATTTCAGATATTCCGAACCTCATACAACGAATCTGACATTAGTGTTCCAATGACCCTTATCCTGGCGGGTTTGGTGCACATCGCCGAACAGGAACGACTTTAGAGAATGCGTACAGACTGTTAACTGCATGATTCTCGGTAATGCTTTAAAAAGAAGAAGTACTGGATTCTCATTGAAGGTGTAGTGATGTGCGTCACACGATATCTTGAAGAAGTTTTTCGGAGCCCTCTTATCAACACGATTGGCGATACAAGCTCTTGACTTTCCTGGCTCAACTTAGCTAAGCCGCTGGAAAAGAACCGAAGTCGAATCCTCGTAGATCAACCGCCATGCGCCCGAGGACCTTGCGCTTTCAATCATCGTTCTGTTCTCCTCTTCCTCTTTGCTCAACAACAGATATTTGATGTCGTAGCGGGCAAGGCGCTCGTCCCAGTGTGAGTCGTTGAATGCTAACCGATAGTCGCGGACAACCGAATCGTCAAAGAGGTGTACGCGGCCATCAATGAAAGACCGTTGCGCCGGCCAAAGCCGCCATATCAAATAGTCCCCGTAAATCTGAGGGTGAAATATGTTGCCCTCAAGAGCTTGTTGCTGAATGTAATCCATGGCGCCGACCGGAGTGCTTGTCTCCCAAAGCGTGTCGCCGAAAGTTGGATTCCCAAGATGAGGGTAGACCCAGGGAGACACCAGGACCACAATGGTCAGCATTAAGACTGCGATCTGCCGGTTAAGCCGGTATCTTATCGGCGCCACAGTTTTCCTGCGGGCAGCAAGCCAGTTTGCGAGGAGCCCGCCAACCCGATAGCGTTTCATTACATTGGTAACCAGTGAGGAGTCGATCGTCGGAAGGTACCGCGCAATGACCGGCGCGGCTATCAGAGCGAACCAAACGCCGTTTCGTATTGCACTGAGTCCCAGGACCGAAAATGCGAGCACTAGAACGAGATCCACGAATTGCGGCTTATGGCCCGCTCCCAACAGAACAAGTAAGGTGATGAAGAACGGGCCGTAAAAGAGAACTATGCCCACCGGCTCGTTTATGCGAGGCGGCTGCCATTCGAGCACAAGGGCCTGAGAGGCTGGGTTTGTCGCAACGGCGCGGACGTATGCGTATATCCTATACGTCTCCGGATTCACAACGGTGGCGACGACGGTCAGGCCCAGGAACAAACCCAATCTGCGGAGCTCGCGAGCGGTTAATATGTCATGTTTAGCACCATAGACTACACGCAGCAACAACTCGCACCCGAGAAACACGCCAACCAGCACAAGACCCAGCACGAATGCTCCGTGAAGGTTTACCCAGAGGATCATCATCAGCGGCAGGGTCCATAACAGATCTCGTTGCCGGCTACGATAAGTTGATAGCACCCAGTAAAACGCCGAGAACAAAGCGAACGAAAAGACTTGCGTCCGCACACTGCCGAAATAGAGCAAGAGCACTGCGGGCAACAACGCCGAAATCACGCTCAACTTAAGGCGATCGCTCGCCTCTCTACAAAGGTGATAAACCGGCAACAGCGCCGCTACGAGCAAGGCAGCATTGAGTGCAACCAGGAGCGCCAGGCCGCCAGCTCTGTAGGTTGTGTAATAAATCACCTCGGCCAACCAGTTCTGGAGAATGAAAAGATGACCTGCAGCGGTGAAAGAGAATAGATCCGTCTTTGGAATTGATCTGCCGTTGACTATTATCTCGCCCGCTTTCAGATGCCACCAAAAATCAACAAGCCTGAGTTTGAGAAGGAAGCCAAAGCCCGCGGTTAGCGCAATCGGCACCGCTAACCACAGGTGGTCGATTGTCAATTTTGGAAGCCGGGATCGTGTTTCCTTCTGATCACTAGTCTGCAACTGTTCTGCCATGAGATGCGGTTTCCTCGGCGGGCATCATTCTGCGCTATTGATAGCGTAAATCGCACTGCGCCCGTCGGTTGATTCAAAAACTAAAGAAAACTTCTCCGGATGCTGGTCAATAAGGGCTTTGCGACTCTCGCGCTGTTGTTCCGGTTGATACTCGTTCTCGAAGTCTTTTGAAGTGGAAATTAAGTATCGGGAATTACTTTCGTTTATGATGGTAAAGATCGACATCTGGTGGGCTTCCCAGGTTACACCGGCCCTCATTGGCAGCGATCGCGTCGCCTTGTGGCCGGTGTACAGAAAGTACAACGGGTCGCAATAACAGACTAATACATCCGCCTGATTGGTATGCGCGTTGATCCACCGAATTGCTTCAGCGTCCGTACCGGCGGGCCCGTTTGTCGTTATTGTGGAACCCGATCTGATCGATGAATACAGGTTTGATCCGTAGCTATAGAGGGTAGTGCCGGCCGCAGCGATCATTGCCAAACCGATCAATCCGACGCTCACCTTCTTCGCAGCCTCGCGTCCTGTAGACCATTCTTTCCGCAACAACAGCGTTAGAGCCGCAAACTCGCTCACTAAAATGAGTAGGAGAAAAGGAAGCAGTGGAATAAGAAAGCGATCGTAAGTGACATTGGGCAGCCAGAAGAGATGCAACGCCAGATAACAAATCAAATAGACATGCAAAAGCCGGAGGCCGTGGGAGATACGTCGGTAAAACCCTGCCGCGAAGAACATCAGCGTGAATCCGAAGGGCAATATCCATTCATATGGAATTCCAAGGCATACGACAGGAATGGAGATCACTATTAGCATTAAAGCGTTACGGCCTACTATTCCGAGAAGGGTCGTGGGCCAGGATGTATGGTTCATCATACCCAGGTCGCTCACTACCTGACTGAAATGCCCAAAGTAGCTAGTGTAGTAGGCAACATTCACAGCATCGGCGCGCGTTTTATTGATAAAGCACCAACCGACCCATCCAAGTACAAAGAGGCCGCCCACGCCAACGCTGACAAATGCTTTTCGGGGCTGCTTTCTGATCAGGTAATATGCGCCCACCGAAATGAGCAGTGCGATGCCCGAGCTCCGAGTAAGGAACGCTAGTCCAAGGAGGGCTCCTAAAAGGACTCGCTTGGGCCATGATTTCTGATCTTTCTCGTGCGCATCCGCTATATACAATGCAGCGACCGACAAGGCGCCATAGACCATCTCTGAATATATGCCCGTGGCCAGGGTTAGCGTGCGCCAATTGATTGCGGCCAGGGTCACAACGATCAGGGCCTGCCAGGGAGTAGAATAACCTTGTCTAACGAGATAGCCGAATGTCAGTCCAAGAAAACTCAGGGTAGCCACTACCGAGAGCAACATCATCCAAATCAAATTCTGCGGGAACTGCGGATAGACTCTCCAAATCAACGAGAGCAGGAACGGATAGAATGGCGGGTACTTGGTCTGGGCAGGCTCGTAGGGGAGGCTGATTATTCGATACCCTTGACCGGTCGCCAGAGCTTTAGCGGTGGTGACGTAGATCGCGTCGTCGTGGTATTCACCTAACCTTCCCGGGGCGAGGACTGAGACAAAGATCGTAGACATCACCACGAGGACGACCACGGTCGCCCCGATGATCACGGTTTGGTTATGCCCCTTGCCGACAGCGACACTCTCTTGGCCAACGGATGTGGAGGTAGTTGTTTGCGATGCTGAACCAGAAGTTCGCGCTCCGCCGAAACCGGTCTTTATCACAATCGACCTCATACCCCGCCGATATCAATTCGGTAAATTATGCTGCGTCCATTCGACGATTCAAAGAGTGGCACGAAGAGCTGCGGGTTTTGTTCTAAGAACGCCTTTACACCTTGCTGATGGAGGTCCGGTTGATACTCCAGGCCGAAATCACTTTGGGTTAAGACAAGATAGCGGCCTCTATTCTCTTCAGCTATTTGAAGGAGCTCCTTCGCCTTTTCATCAACGCCTCTCTCAGACGATTGAAGCGAGCCCCCTTCTCTCGACAAAGTCGATCTAGCCGACTTGCGGTTCGTGTACAGGTAATACAACGGATCGCGGTAACAAATGAGCACGTCCGAAGGATCAGTATGAGACTTTATCCACGCAAGCGCTTCGGCATCATCTGAATCGGGCTGAGGGACCTTGTTCAACGTAGCCAGGCTGAGTGACTGATAGACGCCCAGTCCGTAGTTGTAAAAGACGGCGCCGATCAAAACAACCAAAGCGAGACCGATGAATGCCGCGCTAACTCGTCGGGCTAACGTCTGCTGAGCCGCCAACACCTTTCGTATGAGGATAAGTATTCTCTGAACCTCGATTAACATGAAGAGCAAAAGAAATGGCAATAAAGGCATCAGGAAACGGTCGTATGACGTGTAGGGCCAAAGCAGATGGACCGATAGATAGGCAATAATGTAAATGTGCATCAGCCGTAACGCGGATCGTATCTGTCTAAGAAAGCCACCCGCGATGAACAGAAAAGCAAAACCAAAATAGAATACTGATCCGTAAGCAAGTCCCAGGCATACGACCGGCATTGAAATCAGAATTAGCCCCAATGCGTTCCTGGCTACTACGCTCAAGAACAACATCAAATTTGATCGACCCTCGTGCGCGATCACTGCCCGAAAGGTCTGGAAATAGCTTTCGTACGAGCCGGCGTTCGAGTTTTGAATTGTGGGACTATTAACATACCCCCAACCAATCCACGCGAGCACGATCATTCCCGCGATTGCAATAGGAAGGATTCCTCTTGGTCGTCTTCGAAACAGGTAGTACACGGCCATCGCCGCCAGCAGGGAAACGCCAGCCGTCCTCGTCAGAAACGCCAGGCCTGTAACCACCCCCAGAGCTGAACCTACCGCCCAGTTAATGCGGCCCTTTTCATATTTCTCCGCGATCCACAACGCTGCGACAGAGAGGGCGGCATAAACCATCTCCGAATATATACCGGTGGCAAGAACTATCGTTCTCCAGTTGATGGCGGCGAGCACAACTACTAGCAGAGCCTGCCATCTATTCGCATACCCCTCGGTGACCAGATATCTGTAGGTCAGTCCCAGAAAAACTATCGTCATCCCTGCAGTCAGGATCATCATCGCAGTGAGGTTCCGCGGAAACTCATCGTCTAACCTCCAGATCACGGATAGCAGAAGCGGGTACAAGGGAGGAGACTTCGCTTGAACAGGGTCGTCGGGCAGGCTGATGATCCTGTAACCCTGGCCCTCAGCCAACGCCTTTCCCATGACAACGTACGTGCTGTCATCTCGATAGAAACCGAACCGGTTTGGCTGAGAGGCGGCAAAGTAGAGCAAGAAGGTTCCCGCAACGACGGCTACAATCAGGAGAGCTTTCAGCTTTGGCGAATTGAGAAGTATCACGAAAGGGCCGGCCTTTTGTTCGATAAGCGCGGATGGAGGGAAGTCGCCGGAGTCTCCGTCTAGTTGAGAACCCTGTTTCATCAGCTATGTTCTAGTCAACCTTTTCGACACGGAAGATCTTGCTGCGTCCATCGCTCGAACTAAACACAGGAGTAAACCTGTCCGGATGAGAATCAATAATGTTGCCGAGGATTCTTCGATACTGGCCAGTCTGGTCTTCCGCCTCGAAATCTGTCGAGGTTGCTACCAGGTATCGTCCGTTATCCCGTGCCAGTGTGCGAAAGACCAAATTCTCTACCGTTTCCATGGAGGTCCGATCGTCTCGCCAATCAACCCATTCTTCCATCGGTAAGGATCTGGAACATTTGCGACCCGTAAACAAAAAGTAAACAGGGTCGCGGTAACAGACCAGGACATCCGATGAATTGGTATGCTGGTTTATCCACTGGATTGCTTCAGCGTCTTCTGGCGCCGGGTTGGCTGACTTTTGGAATGGTTCCGGTCCTAACCGCGGGACGATCTCCGAATAGTGGTTATAGAGAATTGTGCAAATCGATATGAGCAACGCCAACCCAATTAAGGCGGCGCTGACCTGCCTGATGATCTGCCCGCTTTTCGCCACTTCGCGTCCTATCAGACTGATTAGCCGTTCAGCCTCGGCTACTCCAAAGAGCAAGAAAAACGGGAGAAGAGGTATTAGATATCGGTCATATGAAGGAAAAGGAACAAACGCCGCCATAGCGATGTAGCAAATAATATAGACGTGCAGCAATCGCAGGCCTCTTCTAATCTGACGGATGAACCCCGCGAGAATGAACAGAGCGGCAAAGCCAAAATACGGGGTCGAAGTATAGTCAATGCCGAGGAGTACTACCACGGGCGAGACCAAAGTAAACATCAAAGTATTTTTTGCGAGCAGGCCTACAAGGATCAACCACTTTGGTGTATTGCTCTGAGAGTGCAGGCTGGTTATTACCTGGTTTATGTGATCGACATAGCTGGTATAGTAAGCGACGTTTGCTCCATCAGCGGTGGTTCTGTTCAGGTAGCACCAGATGGCCCAGCCAATGACAAAAACGCTTCCGACTGCCAGAGGCACCAGCGCCTTTTTCCATCGCCTCTCCACGACAGAGTAAATCGCCAAAGCTATCAGCAACGTCACTCCGAGACTTCGCGTCATAAAGGTAAGGCCTATGACTACTCCGCCCAGCGCACCCCATTTCCAGCCCCTGTCTTGTTTTTCATCATCCACGAGATAGAGCGCCAGCACCGAAAGCACCGCGTAGACCATCTCGGAGTACAGGGTCATGACCAGTGCCAGGGTCCTCCAGTTGAAAGCAGCCATCGCCAGGACCACCAGAGACTGCCACCTGCTTGCGTACTCCTTCTGCACCAGGTAGCGATAGCTCAGACCAAGAAAGCTCAATGAGGCCCCGACTGTCAGCAGCATCATCGGTATGAGATTCTGCGGGAATTGCGGATAGATTCTCCATATCAGCGACAGCAGGAACGGGAAGAATGGCGGATACTTGGTTTGCGCAGGCTCATACGGCAGGCTGATGATTCGATAACCTTCTCCAATCGCCAATGACTTGGCTGTCGTTACATAGATGCTGTCATCGTGGGCGCTACCGAAATCCTTTGTAGATAGAGCAGCGTAATACAACACGCCCGCCCCCCCGAGAATGATAGCGAGGATCAAGCTGGCCCTATCGGGCGTACTCAACTTCACACGCATGTCATTACCCTTAGCGAGCATGGCCCATGATCAGAACCCGAAGCGCGACGTTCATAGCATGGAGGATCCGTCTGTCGGATCGCCCGCGTCACTTTGCGCTCATCTCAATGCGATATATCCGGCTGCGCCCATCTGTTGATTCGAAAACAAGAACAAAGGTTCGAGGGTGCCGCGCGATAAGCAAATCGAAAATCTTTCGGTGTTGCTCCGGCCGATCCTCAAGCTCAAAATCAGTCGCGGTAACCACCAAGTATCGAGCGCCCGCTTCATCAATAATCCGAAAGACAGCCTGGGACAGTTTCTCCATCGAGGGCTGATCTTCTTCCCAAGTGAAGCCCTCGGTCATCGGAAAGGATCTGACAGCCTTGTGTCCGGTATAGAGAAAGTACTTTGGATCACGATAGCAGACCAGCACGTCTGAAGATTCGGCATTTTCATTTATCCAGGAAATCGCCCGGGCATCATCGGCGGCGCGGGCCGCGCTCGTTCGCAACGATAGAAATGATGAATACATTCCTGAGCCGTGGCCGTAAATGGTGACGCCCAGGACAAGGATCAACACCAATGAAATAAGAACCCCGCTTATCTTTCCGGCCGTTTTGCCTGACTGAATACCCTTCCGAGCAAGCAAAGCAAGAACGCCAAGTTCGGATACCAGGAACAACAGGAGGAACGGGAGCAATGGCATTAAGAAGCGATCGTAGGAGACGTCAGGCAGCCAGAAGAGGTACAACCCGAGACACGCCGCTACATAGATGTGCAACAGGCGAATCCTCTTCGCGACGGTCCTCCCGAACCCCGTCGCCAGCAGAACAAGGCTCAAAAATGCGGCGCATATCCCCGCGCTAATCGCGAAGGAGCCGAGACCCGTAAAAGCGTTATAGCTCAGCCCTGTGCTTACCAGCGGAACTGAGATCAGGATTCCCCCAACGAAGTTCTGGACCGCCATATCAGCCAAGACCGCAAGCCTTGATGATCCGCTCTGCGCTTGCAGATCGGCGACTACTTGATTTAAGTGACCAACGTAGCTCGTATAGTACGCAACATTTACACCCTGCGCGCTTGTTTTGTTCACCGAGCACCAGACTACCCAACCGATCACGAACAGGGACGCCACAACTATCGGAGCCACCGCCTTCTTCCATTGCCGTCTGATGGCGTAGTAAGCGGCTGCCGAAATCAGCAGCGCTATACCGGAAGTGCGGGTGAGGAAAGCGAGTCCGATTACAATGCCTGCAAAGACTCCCGTCAAGGAACTATTAGCAGCCCGATCGTGTTTTTCGGTAAGGTGCAAAGCGGCGACCGCAAGCAGGGCAAACAGGATTTCCGAGTAGACGCTTGTGGCGAGAATCATTGTTCGCCAGTTGAGCGCGGTCATAGCAACGACGATAAGCGCATGCCATTGAGTGGCGTAATCGAGCTTGATCAGATACCTCCAGGCAATAGCCAGAAATCCCATCGTCGCGATGATCGATAACATCGTCATCGCGGTGAGGTTCCTGGGAAAGCTGGGATAAACTCGCCAGATCAGCGACAGCAGGAACGGATAGAACGGTGGGTATTTGGTCTGCGCCGGTTCGTAAGGCAGGCTGATGATGCGGTAACCATCGCCCGTCGCCAATGACTTGGCGGTTGTTACGTAAATGCCATCGTCATGGTACGCTCCGAACCTCGTCGGGGTCGTTGCCTGGCAATAGAGCAGGCCGGCAACAACCAAAAAAGCACCTAAGAGCAAAATAGTAAACCTGGATTGGTTGTTTCTTGTGCGATCCTCAAGGTCGGTTCCTACGGTGTTGGCTCGATGCGTCGCCAGATCGACCTTGGATGCGTCATCGATTCGGGAACCGTGAATCATTGGTTATGGCCTTGTGATGTTCTCAATGCGATAAATCCTGCTTCGTTCCGCTTCAGTGGTGAAGACAGGAATAAACTTCCCCGTCTGCTCCTCAATTGTTTCGTCGATAATCGTTCGGTACTGATCCGATTCGAAAGTGAAATCCTCCTGGCTGAGGATCAGATAGTTGCCCTTACTTTCATCGACCAGGCGAAGAAACGCAGCGCGAAGCTCATTCTGATTTGGTTTGCGTGTCTGATATGGCACAGTATTAAACATGATCAGTGGCGACGATATCACCGATTTACGGCCCGTATACAGGTAATACGTGGGATCGCGATAGCAAACCAACACATCGGATTTCGATGTATTTTCGTTGACCCAGTCAATCGCCTGCATATCAACTGCGGTTCCTCGGTCTTTCTTCGTTTCTTTGTTCGTCAATGAAAGCAGTGAGTCGTAGATCGCCGAGGCATTACTATAAATCAGCGTGACCGTCACTGCGCATAGAGCGAATGCAACGACCGCGGCGCCTATCCTCTTGAGGGATCCCTCCGAGCGTAATCCAATTCGCACTGACGAAATAACAGCTACCGCTTCCGAGATAATGTAGTAGAGGAGGAAGGGCACAATGGGTAAGAGATAACGATCATAAGCTACCCCGGCAGGTACTAGATGTAATATAACGTAGATGCAGATGTACAAATCGAGCAGCCGCGGCCCTCTCTTGAATCGTCTCAGGACTCCAGTAACGATTGTAATGAAGGTGAGCAAGACCAGGACAAGCAATACGGCTGGCGGAGAATCATAGCGGAGCCCGAAACAGGCTAAAGCTGGCGAAGCGACTACAAGCAATAAAATGTTCGTCCCAACGATACTGAGGAGAGTCGCAATCGGAGAGGTATTGTTCAACTCTTGCAATGTGCGGAATGACTCTCTGAACATATTCCAGTAGCTTGTGAAATAACCAGCGTTGAGATCCGCGACTGCGGTTCGACTAAGATAACACCATCCAGACCAGCCAACGACAAACATGCTTGCAACGCCGACCGGTATTAGCGCTCGCCGCCATTGCTTTCGCAGGCAGTAGTACAACCCGAAAGAAACCAGCAATGCTATGCCTGAGCTTCGGGTTAAAAACGCCAGCCCTATAGCTGCTCCAACGATTGTTCCTCCAACCCAACCTGCATGGTTCTTTTCATACTTCTCGGAAAGATGTAGCGCCACAAGCGACAAAGCCGCATACGTTAGCTCTGAAAGAATGGTCGTCGCTAGCAGCATGGTTCGCCAGTTGATGCCTGCGATAGCCACAACTGCCAACGCCTGCCAGGTGGTGGCATATTCCTGGCTCGTCAGATAGCGATATGTCATTGCCAGAAAGGTCAACGTTGCAGCGATTGATAACAGCATCATCCAGAAAATGTTGTCGGGGAACTGCGGGTAGATTCTCCAGACGATCGACAGCAAGAAAGGGTAGAAAGGGGGATAAAGCGTCTGCGCCGGTTCATAAGGCAGGCTGATGATTTTATATCCCTCGCCGGTTGCCAACGCCTTCGCCGTGGTTACGTAGACACTGTCGTCGTAGTAGGCACCAAACCGCGCGGGGTTCAGCATCGCGAGGTAGAGCAAGAGAGCGATAGAGAGAATCAGAACTAGGGCTCGGTTATCTGGTTTTGAGAGGATCACGGTTTTATTCTGGTGATTCGGCCGACTTACCTATTCAAACCCACTCTACGCACCTGCGACTGCGGGCGCCGCCTGCTGTGTCGTTGGCGAATCGCGAAGCCCAGTGGCTAGGCAGAAGCCTACCGCTGCTATCGGTATAGTCATAAGGCTAGCGAGGTTGTATAGGTAAGATAGCGGGTAGAGCGGGGAAAGCATCAGGACGGCGAAGCTGATGGTTAAGAGCTTTCGACTACAGCGCCCCGCCAATGCAGCTTCTGCTGCTGCAAACATTGAGATCAACAACATACTGACATCGTGATAGTAAAGGTGAAAGCTTACGAGCATGGTAACGACAATGATGAACGGGAATCGCAGATCGGGTGGCACACGGTTATATAACAATCCAGAAACGATTAGTAGAGCCACAGACGCCGACGCGACGATGATCAGTAGAATTGAATCGGGAGTCTGTTGCCCAAGAGCCCAGTACACGAGTCCTCTAATGTTTGAATAGGCAGTAGGATTGAGCGCAAACCGCGCCCGATTGGTTGAATCGGTTAATGCGGAGTTTGACCCGATTAGATTATTTGCGAACTGAACCATTCCTGAGAAACCCACCACCAGCACGGAGAGTCCCACCAGCATTGACGCAGCAGACAAGAACCCTAAGACGGCTTTTCGCTCTCGGTACACTAGCAATAGCAGGATCGTCGGCAATACCAGATGGAATTTGAAAATTGCGAACGCTAACGCAATGCCCGCAAGGAATGGCTTGTTAGATTTAAACAACATGAATGCGGCAGCGTATAGGATTAGGATTACAATTGAGTCCTGGCCCTCAAAGAAAGTCTGACCGATGGGGTAGAAACCCAAGCACGGTAGAAGCAGAGGAACACCGAGAGTCGCTCTAAGCCTCGGGAAGTGGCGCTCTATGAAATGCATTGCGAGTACAAGTAATGCAAGGTTCAGAATAAGCCACGTAATCAGCGCTGCTGGATAGGGCAAAAAAGTGAGCGGGATCAGGAACAAGGCTTCAAAGGCCAGATGATTGTGTGTACGCGTCGTACGTCCGTTTGGGAACAGTCGCGATTTTACTTCTGTTTGGGCGGCGTCATTGTAGAGCAGGTGACCCTCGCCTGCCTTAACCACATATGCGGCGGCATATAAATCGGAAAAATCGGTTTTGCCGGCCGCCATCTCGGTTCTTGCAGACCATAACAAAGGGATCATAACCAGCGCACCGAGCGGCAAGGGCAAAAGCAGCGACCAAATAAAGAGAGGCTTAGATGGCTTCATTGTCAAGTAAATCTGCGACCTTCAAGTCTCGACAAAGACAAAACCACATTTTGTTCGCGAGTCCAAAGTCGTCAATACGGTTGACCCGATTGTTGTCTCTTGCGAACGAGGAGTCGCTGCACGCCTTTCACATAAAGCAGCCGCCGGAGGCCAATGGATTAGCGATCGAGGTTCCTCGAATAAGGAATGACTTCTGGAATCTTCGAGTCCACCTCCAATAGCCACACTCTACGATCATGGAAATAATTGATGAGTTCATCATTCTGCTCTCTGTCCATCTCTCGTGCCCAAACCACCTTTGAACTATCGATGTCCGCATCGTTGTACACCCATTCATTGTGAGAGGAATGCTTCACGTCGTATCGCACGATTATCAGGTGGCGATCTCCATCCTGCTCGAGCTGCCTCAGGATCCGCGCTCGCTGATAACTCCATCCCTGACTGCTCGGCTTTGCTTCGGCGACGGCACCCCTCCAGAACACAACAAACGACGCTACGCACAGAAGCACACTCGCGAACACCAGCAAGCGGCCCGCGTCGATTCCGCGCCACCGCCACAAACGCAGATAACGCATAGACTGCATCGAGACTAGTATTATCACGCCCACGATCGGCGCGGAATAGTGCGGCTGGGTGAACGTCTCCGGGAGAAGACCCGCGATGAAGATCCCACAACAGATAAGAAGAATCCGCATCCATCTATTACCTTCAGAAACCATGGAAAGAGTAACCATTGGAATGACCAGACCCACCGCCTGAAAGAGCGCCAGCAGCACAACCAACACTTTCACTACGCCCCAAAACACCAGGCCTGACAGCGAGCGTTGTTCCTCATAAAACGGGAGCTCCCATCCGACGTGAAAGTCGCGCAGTTCCTTATGGCGGTAGACCGGCTCGGGCCGGCGGCTCTGCCACAAAAACGAGGGCGCTACTGCATATGTCGCTTCGTGGACCATGTAAGGCATGCGCAACGCATTGCCGGTTACACGCCAGTTGTAGTAAGACATCCACGCGCCGGTCACCGTCAAGACGATCGCTAAGGGCAGCAGAACACTCCGCAACCAGACTCGCGAGCCGGGGCTATCCTTGTTCCGCATCCAATACAACAACGAGATCATCAGCACGAGACATAGCACAAACCCTTCATAGGGACGGCTGTTGGCCAATACCGCCATGCCGATTCCCATCACAACCGCGTCGCGAGTGCGCGGCGACCGTACTAACCGCCTGAACCCTCCCACGACGAGCGCGCCGCCAGTCATTGCGACCGCCCCGCCCCAGTAGCTCTGACTCCAGCTCAGGATCAACGGATGCAACACCGCAATTATTCCTCCGAGCAGCGCCCATCGCGGTGTCATCCAGCCCATCAGCATCCAGCAAATTGTGCCACAGCCAAGCGCGGCGCCCAGCCAGGCTCCAACGATCGGATGCCCTCCGATCAGTTTGCCGACAGCGAGAAGTAAACCGTGGGCAGGTGGATACTTCGACGCATAGGTGGGCTGTTGAATGATGTGCATGCTCTCGAAGTGAACCCACATCGGGTGAGTCGGATTCGTCAGCCGGCCGCGCGCGAACGTATCGGCTGCTAAAAGATAGCTGAACTCGTCGTGAACGCTTGGCTGGGGAAACGACACAAGCAAAGAGAAACCAGCGCTCAAAATGAAAGCACCTGCGGCGACTACGGCGATCGATAAACTCCGGCGACGCGCGAGCCGCCCAAAGCCTAGATCTATTCTCCGCAACCAGCGAAAGAATGAGCGATTCGACCTGATAAATCTTGGCGCACTCGGTGAAGTCTGTGGCGTATTCACACTTCGGGCAATCTGGCTCATCGTCGTTTCATTCCTAAGATGCTTAAGAAGAAACTCGATAGGATGATCTCGAAACCGAGAGTAAGCGCAGTGATAGAAGGAATAACGATTCGCATTGTGCGAGTAGGATCAAGGGAACCAAACGATCTTGCCCCCCACCCGCTCAGCGCATAAATCGAGCCCGCAACGCCGACCAGAAGGAGGAGCCCCCCGGCAATCAGTCCACCTTCGAGAGAGATAATGCGGAGCGCTGCGCTCAAACGAGCATCCTCCGGGAGCAACCCCTCGCTAACCGCAAAGATTTTGGTGAAGACTGCGAAGTTGATGGCTTGAAAGCCTAGGATCACGGCAAGCGCGGCGAACAGCAGCGTGTGTATGTCGAAGTTTATTCCGGCGATTGTTCTTGCCCGTGGTAGCAGCCACACTCCCGTGGCTAGACCTATCAGCATCAAAAGAACTCCCGGGTATAGGAACAACCAGCGCGGACTGTAGAGCAACAGGAATCGGAGATGGCGCCAGCCGTCTCGCCAACTACGCAAGTGAGGTGGGCGGCTGCGGCCATCAGGAGAAAGCACGGTTGGGACTTCGTCTATTGAGAGGTTACGAAGCGTAGCCTTCACTACCATTTCACTGGCGAACTCCATCCCGGTCGTTCGTAAGTCCAGCTTCATTATCGCTGCTTTGTTGAACCCGCGAAGCCCGCAGTGAAAATCGCCGCATTGGCTTTTGAAGAAGAGCTTGCCTATCGCGGTCAGAACCGGGTTGCCTAGATATCGGTGAAGATTGGGCATCGCCCCCGGTTTGATTCCACCTTTGAAACGGTTCCCCATTACGAGCGCATAACCATCCCGCAACTTTTCAACAAAAGGTCCGAGATTACTGAAGTCATAGCTGTCATCGGCATCACCCATGATTACGTAGGTTCCGCGCGCAGCGGCTATGCCACCCATGAGGGCATTGCCATATCCCCTGGCTTCGATCGGAACGACACGAGCTCCCATCGAGACGGCTATGGCCTGGGATCCATCGCTACTCCCGTTATCCGCCACGACTATCTCGCCCGCGACGCCCAGAGCAGCCAGAGAGCCTCTCGCCTTCTGAATGCAGCGCCCTAGTGTCTCGGCCTCGTTCAAACAGGGCATCACGATTGATAGCTCAATAGGGGCCAATTCATCGTCCAGTTCTTGTTCTTCCATTCCTGGTTGGCGTACTCCATCGCAAATCTAGCGGTTCAGAACCCAGGCGCACGGAGTCCGGGTTCAGTCCAGGTCAATGTCAGCTGCAGGTCTAAACGCTGGCCCGAAAACAATGGACAACGGCTCAAAACTGTAACGCAACTTTTTCCCGCGCCGCGGGGTCCCGTGAAGAGGCCGGTGTGCAAACGAAGAATCCAAACCGCAGCAAGATACTTGACCGCTCCATTAATTGTCAATTATCCAGGAGCGCACTCTCATAGTATGTCACCATGTGCTTGGTCTCACCGATCCTTGTGGTTTTTGTACATCATCTATATCCGCTCTCGCCGGTCCAGCCGCCGTGTCAAATCTGAATGATGCCTATCGCTTTAGGCGTGAGGGCACTCGAATCACGCCTCATGTTGCCAAACGCCATTGCCTGATCCGTTTCCCGCGTCTGTACTTGACCCGAAAACGAACTCTTGAGCGTGATGATAGAATGAGACCGTAACGCTTCTGTTTAGGATGCTCCCAACTCATATGGCTATAAACAAGCGCAAACGAGCGACCGAGGTTGAGCACAGCGACCAATAATCCGGATGACATGGGACTCAACATGCTCGGCACATGCTTTGCTCGCAAGATCCCCTGATGCCGTATGACACATGTAGGGCGGATTTGGTTCGAAGGTTTGAGCGCTAGGACAGAGAATAAGCTATGAACATGCTGGGATGGATAATTGTGGCGCTGATGATCGGAGCGATGCTTAAGAATCTAACAGCGCCTCAAAGCAAGATAGTAACCTTGGGAAAGAATGTCCCTTTGATCGCGGCAATCATCACCGTAAACATCATGTCTCTGTTGGACGCAGCAAGCACACTCTATCTAGTCGGACACAATTATTCAGGCGAGATGAACCCCGTGATGAGCGCCTTGATCGGACGCAGCTATGTCCTCTTTATTGTCGTGAAGGTGTCGATAACCCTGAGCGCAACGATCATCTGCTGGTACTACTACGAGCGAAAGCGAAGAGCGCGAACGATAATGAAGTTGACCTCTCGGATATATTCCGTTCTGATGGCGTGGCACTGTCTCCTGCTGTCCAGCGTCCTGCTGTGAAACCAAACCTGGTCTGGCCGCTTGTGATCCTCCTGAACGATTCCTGCCTCAGGATCTCCTTGCTCGTTTGACTTCGTCACGTGTCGTGTAGCTCCAAAAGCCTGCTTCGAGGAAGCCCATCGAACCAGAGGGAACAAACGTCGTCACCTGTGATACTATCCTGCGCACGTGAGACGACATGATGATCAGGTTACCGCTGATATCATACCTTCTGTTTGCGCTGGCGGTGGTTGCTATTCCGTCACGGTCTGTGGCCGGACTCGATTCGCAGATGGACGGAGACGCGCAATCATATGGTCTCGAAGAAGGTGCAACTTCGATAGCTATCGTCGACCTCAATGGTGACCGCAGGCCCGAGCTCGTTGTTACCAACAAGCATACCAACACCATTTCGGTTTTGCTCAACAACGGCAGCGGAGGCTTCGCGCTTAAGAGCAGATATTCAACAGGCCTCGAGCCGTATGCAGTCGCGGCAGGTGACTTCAACAGAGATGGGAAGCAAGATGTCGTAGTCGTCAACTCAGGTAGCGACACCATCTCAATCTTCCTGGGCAATGGCGATGGCACTCTCACTAGAGGAAGGGATTGTCATACGGGCGCCGTGCCATGCGCGGTCGTGGTCGCCGATCTCAACCGGGACAACCGCCCTGATCTGGTCGTAGTCAACCGCTACGGTAACTCCGTCTCAGTTCTGCTCGGTAAAGGCGACGGGACATTTTATGCGAAGACTGACTACAGCGCGGGCAGCCTGCCTTTCTCGGTTGCGCTGTCTGACGTGAACCGAGACGGAAAGGAGGACCTCCTCGTAACCAGTTGCTTCGATCACATCGTGTCAATGTTCCCCGGCAATGGCGACGGCACGTTCCGTCCAAAGGTTCGCTATGCGACCGCGAAGAGAAGCTGCGGCGTGGTGATTGGCGATCTCGGTGGGGACGGCAGGCCGGGCGTGGTCGAGCTTCACCGCTACGGTTACCTGGTCTCGACCCAATTGGTCAGAGAGGATGGCAGTCCCGAGGTACGAGGCGAATATCTCTCCGGGAAAGGTCCCCTCTCAATCTTAGCCGCCGATTTCAACGGTGATGGTATCGGCGACCTCGCAGTCGCGAATGCAGGCCACCGTCCAGGCGAGTCGGGTTCGGTGTCCATTCTTCTTGGCAGGAGGAACGGCACCTTCGAAACCATGACGAGCGTTGTTACAGGCAGCGCCTCCCACTCCCTTGCGGCGGGCGATCTTAATGGTGATGGTAAGCTGGATCTAGCTGTTCTCAACAGTAGCTACGATTACGGGGGCAGTGTCTCGGTGCTCCTTGGCAATGGTGACGGTACGTTCGGCCGCAGGACCGATTACCCGACGGGCGGGTACGTGGTGTGGGTTCCGTTTAGAGAAGACGTTTTTGGCTCAGAGCGAGGCATCGTCTGGATTGATAGACCGGAGCAGAAATAAGATTGCTTCCTGGCATCGAGCCGTGTGCGTAGGGGCCTTGGCCGCCCAACCTGATTGCAGCGCCCAAAAAACTGCTTTGCGTTTGTCTGGAATGCCTGTATAGTTGCCTACCGCAGGGAAGCTTACCGCTACTTCAGACAGAGCTCCCAGGTAGCGCCGTCATTAGGGCCAAGGAAAGAACCGATCGTTGGAGCAGGTACAATACCGACATTGACATTTCCCCGAAGGTTTCAGACAGGGCCAGGTAATGGTTCTAAAAGACTTCATTGATTGTCAGGGGCTTTCAGGCACCGATTTGGTCCGCGTAACGGATTAGAGGATACCATTGTTGCTTCTATATGACGCCGGTGCCAGAAAAGTTGCAACTCATTGGACGACGGATGGAGGTTCACCACGCGATGTCAACTTCTCGAATCGACAGCAGCCGTTACGGTGGATTCAAATCGCGCCGGCCGGTGGTTTGCGTTTTGCTCGTCGCTCTGTGTCTTCTTGTGTTTCCGAGCGAGCCGGCCCGGACATCGGGCAATACCACCGATCATTCCATCGCAGAAGGCGCTTATCGATCTCAGGGCAACGACGTATCGCAACGGTTTGGAAATCTCACGCAGCGAATCGCGATTACCCAACTGCCTGAAACCGATGGGGGTGCACACGATTCAGTGTCAATGGCTTCTGGAGATTTCGATGAGGACGGCGTTCTGGATTTGGTCGTCGGCTCCATCGGAGGTCCAAATCCCTTTCTGAGCGTGTATCGAGGTAACCAGGATTCGTTGTTCCCCGACAATCCGCAAGCCCGACAACGCAAAGCTATTGACAAACTAAGTGACTCGTCCGTCCTGACACTTGCAGGGTCGTTTCCCCTCGGCGGTGCGCCTGACTTCCTGGTGTCTGGCGACTTTAATGGCGATGGACATTTGGATGTAGTAACAGCGGCACGCAACGACGACGCGCTTTATCTGTCATTGGGCGATGGGCGCAGCCACTTCTCGGCACCCCAAAGAATTCAGCTGTCTGGCAGAATGACCGCACTAACCTCGAGTGGCAGCGACGCAGCGCACGGTCTCCCATCCTTAGCGATTGGTATAGTTGATGGCTCCGGTCCGTCAGCGTTGATTTTTACGTCGCTTGCTGAGGGGACGCCGGGACCAAAAACTATTCGATTACCAGCCCCGGCAACTGCCATTGCATTCATAGGGTCGAGCCTGGCAATCGCGGCCGGTCGCGAATTGCTGCTTGTGCCGTCGGATAGCAGAGAAATCAAAGCGACCGTTGATTCTATTCAGCATCGCTTCTTCTCGTCGGAGATTAGATCGATAGCTAAAGGTAATTTCATCGGCAACAGAAGTGCTGACGTTGCGGTGTTGACGGCAGACGGAGTGGTGAGCCTGCTTACGGAGACCGAAAGTGGAGACTTAGCCAAAGAGAGCCTGGACCTGGGATCCTGGCCGCTGTCGACGCAACTTGTTTCGGCGCGCATTTCAGGCAGTGAGGCTGATGATCTGGTGCTGAACGACCCGGGCAACCATCGCCTGCTGGTGCTTCTGCACGACTCGATGATACGAGGGCGCATTCCCGCATCGATTGATATCGCTGGCGAGCCTATTGCTCTCCTTCCAATGCGGTTACACGAGAGTGCGCTTAGTGATCTCGTATTGCTCCGTGCAGGACAAGTAACCGTAACCTCATTGCGAACCTTAGCCGCAATGACTTTCACGGTCAACAACACGAGTGATAGCGGCGGAGGGTCACTCAGGCAAGCTATTCTTGATGCGAACGCAAACCCCGGGGCCGATACCATCAACTTCAACATTCCGGGTCCGGCGCCGCATACCATCATTCCTCTTTCACCACTGCCGGCGATCACCGAGGCGGTGACCATAAATGGAACCAGCCAGCCGGACTTTGCAGGTTTACCGGTCGTGGAATTGAACGGCCTCAGCGCCGGTGTTTCAGATGGGTTGGACATCAACGCGTCCAGTTGCGACATCCGCGGGCTGGCGATCAATCGCTTCAGCGGAAGTGGAATCGTGGTTACCGGGAACGGAAACATAATAGAAGGCAACTTCATAGGCACAAATCCAAACGGAACCTTTGCTGTTGGTAACGCCCAGGATGGTGTCTTTATCTCGGGCGGCACCGGAAACACCATAGGCGGCACAACCAGCGCAGCGAGCAACGTCATTTCCGGCAACCGAAACGGCGTTCAGATTTTCGGAGTCGGAACATCAGGAAATCAGGTGCGCGGAAACTTCATCGGTACTAACTCCGGCGAAACGGCTTCGCTGGGGAATTCCGTCAATGGAGTGCTGATTAGCGGATCGTCAGGCAACGCGATTGGCGCTGCTGGCTCAGCGTCCGGTAATACAATTGCGTTTAATGGCGCGGCAGGTGTCGCAGTGGCTGCCGGCACCGGCAATTCCATTCTCTCTAACTCGATCTTCTTAAACGGGGGACTCGGTATCGACCTTTTCCCAGCCGGTGTTACTCCGAATGATCCAGGGGATGGAGACAGCGGCGCCAACACTCTTCAAAACTTTCCTGTGTTGACCTCAGCCAGCGCTGCCGGCACTAGTACCACCGTTCAAGGAACGTTAAACAGCACTGCCAATACCACATTCACGCTTGAGTTTTTCTCGAGTCAGTTCCCCAATCCATCGGGCTTCGGAGAAGGTCAGAATTTCATCGGCGCGGTTATCGTAAACACTAACGGGGCGGGCGACGCCAGCTTTAACCCAACCTTTGCGGTCACTGTCCCGCCGGGACAAGTGATCACCGCAACCGCGACCAATCCTTCAAACAATACATCCGAGTTCTCAAGAGCCATCCAGGTTGGCGGCCAATCCGGGGGAACTCCTGCTGATCTGTCGGTAATCACAAGCATCGCGCCAAATCCGGTCGAGACCGGGTCCCAGGTCACCAAAACTATTGTGGTCACCAATGCCGGTCCGGCGACCGCCACTTCTGTTTCGGTGATGGACGTTCTCTCGGCCAATACCACTTTTGTTTCGTGTGATTCAACAGGTGGCGGCGTGTGCGGAGGATCGGGCCAGACTCGCACAATCACGTTCGCGGCAATCCCACCCGGCACGACTGCCATAATAACAATCGTAGCGCAGGTGAATTGTTCGGTCGCGAATGGCACTATCATAGGTAACACAGCGACGGTGTTCAGCTCTTCGACTCCAGACCCAAACCCGAACAACAATGTCGCAAGCGCAACGACAACCGCGAGCAATCCCGCGCCCAGGATTACGTGCCCGGCAAACATTGTGCAAGCGAACGACACGGGAAGGTGCGGCGGCACGGTCAATTATCAGGTGTTGGTCGTGGACAACTGCCCTGGAACGAACGTCTTCTGCTCACCGCCAAGCGGCTCGACTTTCGCGATCGGAACTTCAACGGTCACCTGTCTTGCCACTGATGCGGGAGGAGCGACGGCTAGCTGCAGTTTCACCGTGACTGTCAATGACACAGAGCCTCTCGTTTTGTTGTGTCCTGGCAACGTCACGGTTACTGCGAGTCCCGGTCAGTGCTCGCCGGTTGTCGGTTTCCCGGCGCCGACGGTCCTGGACAACTGCCCGGGAGCGACCGTGAGGTGCGTCCCTCCGTCGGGTTCGTCGTTCCCGCTGGGCGTCACAAACGTCACGTGCACTGGTACCGACGCAAGAGGCGCTGTTGCGACGTGCGGGTTCATCGTTACCGTGAACGGTTCGCCGCAGGCCGTACTCCGGCTCGAGGGGAATGGTCCGACTCTTGACTTCGGTCCTGTAGCCGCCGCCCGCAAAATAAAGAAGTTGAAAAAGCAACCAGCTCGCAATTTCACTGTTGAGAATACCGGTTGTATAACACTGGTCTTAACACTAGACTCGATTAGCCGCACTGGAGAGGACGTCAATCGCGGATTCATAACCAACCCGGATGACCGAAATCTTTTCGCACTCAGCCTCGTGAGTTCCGCGGGGGTAGAGACGCCGTTGGACGTCCTTACCGACGTCACAATCCTGCCGGGCCAAAAACAGAATTTCAAAGTGCGCTTCAATCCATTGATTCCCGCGGTAGCAAAAGGAACGCGGGGGCTCTCAGCGGACCAGGTTGTGCCGGACTTGATTACGTCGACGTTGACATTCACTCAGAACGGCGGGGCGCCAATCAGCATCTCACTTGTTGGCCACGTGGACACGGCGCTGATTCTGATTGATCCAGTGAATCCGCGGAATCACCCGTTTGCATCAATCTCCCGCGTTGAAGATGACTTCATCATCGAGTACTCGATTTACGACTCGAACCTGGACGTCAACAAGGCCACGTATCAGTTCTTCGACAAGCGCCAGCGTCCTGCGGAACAACCCATAGCCGTCGATCTCTCTGCGCTAATTCGACAAACCGGGTTCGTAAAGGGCCAAAGCTTCACCATATCTCAGAGGTTTAGCGGCGCAAAGAATCATCCGGAAATCGCAGGTGTCGAGGTTACTGTTTTCGATAGCGAAACCAGTGTTGCAATTACCCCGACCTCAACGGTCGGCACGACCAGCGTACACGCTCAGAGTGAGCGCAAGGTCATCGGGACGGCGTTGTTTGCGCCCGAGCTTGCTCTGCCGGAGCGAAAACGGTCGGCTCATTAACATCTCGCGCGAGGCTCCTAGAGCATCCAGCCGGATAAGGGGAAAGAAATGAGGAGTATGACCATACGTAATTCGATCGCAACGGGTTTGTGCGGGGTAATAGTTCTGTCGGTCTGTCTTGCACCTGGTTCGGCCCGCGCGGACACCGGCAATCACGAAGCGGATCGACCAATACACCTGTATGCCACAGCACCCCGGGGTCCAATCGGCCGGATGGCAAGCGGAGTTCTTACCCAAGGTTCGTTGATGATTAATGGGCATAATGCTTCCGCGGGTCAGCCAGTCTGGTCGGGCGATCTGCTCCAATCGGGCGCGGGTTCCAGAGTGTGCGTGCCGCTCGACTCGATCGGGGAAGTCAAGCTGGCTGGGGCAACCATGGTGCGGCTCGCAGTGAACCGTTCGACTCGCGATGACGGGGTTAGCGGCTTGACTCTGATTGCATCGCTGACGCAAGGGGAGATATCCGTAGAACTCGAGCGTTCAGCGAACGCCTACGTGCGAGCCGCGGGAGCAGAGTATGCTTCTTCAGAGGGGGCCGCGTTTCTGACTAGTGTTCGAGATGGGTGCGCCTCCATAGCGGTCAAGTCTGGAGAGGTCCGGCCTCTGGGGCAAGGAGCTCAACATCAGTACACGATACGTCCGGTTGGTCACGGTTCAAACATCCGCGTCCCAGCCGGCGGACTGCAGCGGCTTCAAGTACAGGTCCTCGAAGATGACAAGCCGGTACCGGGTATCGCAGTATTATTTGCGCTTGACACATCCGGAGCGGTAGTCGGTCTTCTGGGTTTAGGGACTTTATCTGGAACGACCGCGAATGTAGTTACAGACGCCGACGGGATGGCGGCGGTCCAATTCGTTGCGCGTAATTCGGCGGGTTCAAGCCCGATTTCAGCCACGGTTGAGGGAACGAGAGTTTCGTGGACCGGACAAGTCACGGTTGTGTCTAAGACTGGCCCGCGGAACAGCTTCTGGGCGATTGCCGTTGTCGCCGGAGCAGCGGCGGCAGCCGGTATAGGCTACGCTTTGACGCGCGACAAGAAGCCGGGGCTGCAAGCACAACCGCCAGTCGTGAAGAATCCCTAGACCGTGTGTATCGCCTGACCATCTGTGTTTTCTAGCTCGGTATCGTTTCGCTATAAGGGTTTGATGCGCTGACGCGCCGGATGTTTATGATTAGAGTGAACAGCTGACAGGAGACGGCCCCAAGGAGTAGAACGGAATGAAAACTTTATCGACGTTGCTACTGTTCTTAATTGCGGGCCCATGCTTTGGCCAGAGCACTCACCCGCTGGTTGAGGTGTACAGCGGATTCTCGTACATGAGAATTGACGGCGACGAGCAAGACAACCACGGTCTCTACGGCTGGGACGGCGCGTTGAGCGTAAACGTCAATAGGATATTTGGTTTCACAGTTGACGCGACTGGCCACTACCAGGACAACATTATTGAGAGGTCAAGGTTTTTCTCTCTCGCGGCCGGTCCGAGATTTACCGCGCGCAATGAGTATTTAACAACGTTCGCCCACGTACTCTTCGGAGGGACCCACCAACATGAGAGACTCAATACGCTGACCGATCACTTCACGACTCATGCTAACGCATTCACCGTAAGGGTCGGCGGCGGCGTTGACGTTAATGTTACTCCGCACTTCGGCGTTCGCGTTATCCAAGCTGAATACGACCTGACGAAATTCAATCGAGCCGCAACCGGAGAGGCGATTCAACACAATGCGCGCGTCGGAGTCGGCGTGGTCTTCAGGTTTGGAGACAAGCACGATTAGGCGCAGTTAGAGCGCGCCAATTCACGCGACTAGGCATGCCGCCGGTTTTCTAACAGGTAACTGCGGCTTGCTAATCCTGACGCCTGAAACGCGTCCGATCATTTGGATTTGCACGAGACGGTTCGCAGGTCGTCTCGCAGCAAGCATTCGTCGTCGGCTGACCACGCTGACCCATCATCAAATGACACTCTGACTAGTTGAAGCAGCACGACCATCCGATCGGGCAAGGCCGTGAAGGACCTCAAAAGGAACTTGTAATGCTACCAGCGCCATGATATTCAAGCTCACTCGCATTTGAATTTCATAGAAGGACAGCTCCTATGGAAGCGCCCGTTTCGTCAGAGGGTAAGCGGTGCAGTTGGTGCGGCACTCTGAATGCCTTGAGCGAGAAATCCTGCTTTAAATGCGGCGCAGTCCTGTCTTTGATTCAAGCAACAGTTGTTAACCAATCCGCTGCACCGCAATCCGGCGTTCGGACGGAGGCGGAGGGAAATCAGACTCCGGAGCAAGATGTCGTCAGTGCGCTGGTAGACAGTTCGCTTTTCGATAAGATAAGCGCCGAGGCGATGAGCAACCTTGGGCTGCGTCCAACGTTTGTCTCAGGTCAAACTCTTGCTTTTTTGGTCGCCGGCTGTTTATCGCTCTATATCTTGCTCCGCCTGGTTAGCGCGCTTGCGGATATTTCCCAAATTGGGCTTTCGTCTAAGGCGGCAGATGTCCTGTGGACACCATCCAGGAGCCTTACAGTGAGCGAGATCGGAACGTTGCTTATACACCTTTCGCTCTTGGGGGTTGCCCTGTTGACAGCAGTGACCTTCCTCGCCTGGATATACCGCGCTCACAAGAATCTGAAAGCCCTAGGCGCGACCGGTCTCAAGTACAGCCCCGGGTGGGCGATTGGCGGTTTCTTCGTGCCGATTCTGAACATTGTTCGTCCTTACCAGGTAGTGATGGAAACATGGAAAGCGAGCGCAGCTGCAGCACGCCGCTCCGACGGGAATGCCTGGACATACCAGGAGGCTCCAATGTTCATAGCCTTATGGTGGGGAGCATGGTTGATCTCGGGGTTCTTGCGCTCCTTTAGCGCAATCATGGTTTTTGGAACGGGAGAGACGAACCAGCACTTGGTCGCAAGCAGATTCCTGCTTGTTTATGACGTGATCAGCATTACATCTGCTGCTCTTGCGATTACGGTTGTCCTAAAGATCAACTCCAAACAAGAGGTCGCTCACAAGCTGAACTCCTCGACGGACGTTGACCGAATCCTGGATAGTTTGCTCCACTCGCAGGGGAGTTAAGTTTCAACTCCACTTCGAAGGCGTTGCCAGGACTCTTCTTAAGTTCAGTTCGGCTTAAACATGCGCGTCAAGTTTTCACGACAGTAACTGAGTGGTGTCGACGAAAACCTGCCCAATAGAATGCCTGCAAGTGGTTAAGTATACCGTAACCACTTTCCCAGTTCCGCAATGCTCGGACGCTTGCCGTACATCAGGATGCCGACCCGATAGATTTTTGCCGCTACCCAGACACACCCCAGAATCGTTACCACCATGATCAGCATCGACAGGATGACTTGCCACACGGGCGGATTGATCACCGCGATTCGCAACATCATCAGCGTTGGAGCAAAAAACGGTACCATCGAAAGCACGATCGACGACGTGCTGTCTGGGTTAGTCATCACGAGCCCGAAAATCATCATCGGGACCACTATGAGCATTGTGACCGGCATCTGAGCTTGCTGGGCGTCCTCCTCGCTCGATACGATCGACCCCACCATCGCGTACAGCGTTGCATAGAGGAAAAACCCGAGCACAAAATAGAGTACAAAATAAACGAGCAGGCTCATGGGTATGTTGGGAATCCTCGCTCCCCGAGAGGCGAACACAGCGGCCCCGAAAAACGAGAGCAGCGCGGTCGATAGCGCCCATATCCCCACCTGCGTCAGACCAACCAGTCCGATGCCAATGACTTTGCCGAACATCATCTGCGTCGGCTTCACTGAAGAGATCACGACTTCAACAATGCGGGACTGCTTCTCTTCGATGACACCCCGCATAACAAACAACCCGTAGATCAGGACGGTAATATATAGAAAAAAGAGCAGCGCGAAGGCAATCATAAAGTCCTGTCGCATCCCGCCTTCCTTTGACTCTCCGCCGGCTCCCACCTTAAACATCTTTAGATCGACCGGCTTCATGTAATGGCCAATCTTTGCAGCGTCAAAGCCCGCCTTCATAAGCTTCCGCTCCGAGATTGCGGCGGCGACGGACTCCGCAAGCGCTCGAATCGAAAAATCGCTCAGGTTCTTAGCGTGATACTCGGGCGCGCCATCATCGAGCACATCGGGACCCAGGATTAAGTAGGCTTTTTCCGAGCTCTGGTCAGCTCCTCCGGTGGAGGCACGTTTGATCGAATCGTTCGGGTTCTGATCCGTTGGCACGATCTGTCGGGTCAATACGAACTGCGTAGCCGCTCCGAAATCGTTCTCCTCATTCGAGTCGGGCCTTAAAACGTGTGTCTCCAATCTGTCTTTGATGGCATCGAAGAGTTTGGGGTCGCCGCTCTGGTCGAGCACGGTTATCTGGCGCTGGCCGCCGCCGCCGCGCCCAGCGAGAAACCCGGGCAGGATGATTACACCTAGCAGGAACAGCGGGCTTACGATGGTTCCGATCAGGAAGGCGCGGGTGCGGACCCGTACAAGGTATTCACGTTTGATGATGATCAGTACTTTCTTCATTCTCCTCTCGCCTCCTCAGATTTAGCGGAGAGTACGAAGTCACTTCCGAAACGGACCGACGCGGCGCAGACCCGAACGTCTACGCTACATTTTCTCTGTTGTTGACGGAAGCCTTTCCGGTCACGCTCTCGATAAAGATTTCGTTGAGCGAAGGCTCAACCAATTCAAAACGATTCACCCGGGCCCCGGCGGCAAGCGCTCGCTTGAGCAACTCCTGCGCGTCAGCGCCGTCATTGAGCAGGATCTCGCTGTAGTTTGGAAAGCGATTGTGATGCTTGACCAGATCGCTGCCGCCCAGGAAGTTATCAGGGCCCTCGTAGTCGATGATCACGGTGTTCTTGCCGTACCGCCGCTTCACTTCTTTCAGCCCGCCACTCAGCACCTGTCTGCCGTGATTGATCAGGCAGATGTCGTCGCACATTTGCTCGACCTGTTCCATCTGATGAGTCGAGAAGATGATGGACTTGCCTCGTTGCTTCAAATCGAGGATGACATTCTTGAGCAGGTTGACGCTGACAGGATCGAGCCCGGAGAAGGGCTCGTCGAGAATCATCACATCTGGGTCGTGTATGACACTCGCGATGAATTGAACCTTCTGCTGCATACCTTTTGAAAGATCGGTAGGTTTCTTGTTTTTCCAGTCGGAGAGTTCGAGTAGTTTGAGCCATTCATCGACTCGGCGATGGGCTTCGGTCGACTCCACTCCTTTTAGGTTGGCGAAGAAGACGAGCTGGTCGCCGATTTTCATCTTCTTATATAGACCGCGCTCTTCGGGGAGGTATCCGATGTGGGGCTGAAGCTCGGGAGAAACGTGTTTGCCCATTACCAGAACATCGCCTTCGTCGGGCGCAAAGATGTTTACGATCATTCGAATCGAGGTAGTCTTACCGGCGCCGTTTGGGCCGAGCAAACCGAAGATCGTGCCTTCCCTTACTTCGAAAGAGAGATCTCTGACTGCCACAAACTGATCGAACCGCTTTGTGACATTCTTGAGGTCGACGACATTCATCAAGTGTCCTCCGCTGTGAATTGTTCGAGACTGGGACCTGAGAAGCTCTGCGACCTGTTGCCTGAACTGTTAGCGCCAATTGCAGGCGCCGCGCTATGACTCATTCGTGGTCGCCTCGTTCCCGGTATCGGCTGGGATCGAAGTTGCGAGTTGTGTTTTCGGTCACACTTGGCATTCCGACCGGTGGGGCCGGCAGCTGTGGAACGCTGTATTCGCGCGGAACCAAATTAGCAGGCTTCTCGGGCGAACCGGGCGGTTGATGTCCGGTCGTCAACCGCAATAGCAGCCACACCAACAGTCCGACGACTCCGACAACCGTAGCGCCTCCGAAAGCCATAACGCCGATCGTTGCCTTTTCGAGGCCCGGGCGTTCGGCAAGGTTGTAGACTGTGGTGAACAACGCGATGAATCCCGCAATGCTAACGAGCGACACCAGGAAGAGCATTAGCCCCATTGCCTTGCCGATAGAACCCTTCTGTTCGATCGGGGTCGCTGATGCGCTGAGCACCGCGCCGCATCGTTTGCAGTAGTTCAGCCCCTGGGTCGATTCAGCTCCACAAATGGGACAGTACACTTGATCTCCTCCGTGTCGGTCACCTTATAGGAATGCTCACTCGTTGGTATCTCGCCGGCGCGCGCGCGGCTCGAAATTTCGAGTGGTATGCTCGGTCACACTTTGCACCGAGATTGGCGGCGCCTGGATCTGAGGGACCCTTTGCTCCGGTACGAATGTCCTCGCTGGCCGGGAAGGCTTGTCCGGCGTCGAACCGAAACCCATCATGCGCGAAAACAATCTTATTAACATCAGGCTGATGAGCCCAACGGCGGCGGAGCCAAAAATAACCATCATCCCGGCTACCACCACAGCATCGTGTACTGGCGGCGCGAATCCCGGCGGCTGAGGGCCAATCAGCGATAAAGCCTCGGAGAAGACGATCCCGAGTCCGCCAAGAACGATTCCCACCGTTGCGGCGGCAAGAATCAATGCCGCAAGAACGTTCTTTGTTTGCGGAGCCGCCGGCTGCGGGATGTCTGACAGATTACCACCGCAACGCTTGCAGTAGTTCAGACCGAAGGTCGATTCTGCGCCACAGTTCGGACAATACATGTTGCCACCGCCATCAACGCTTGCGTGCTTATTTCGTTCAACAGGAGACTCAGTCGTAGTACGAGCCTCTCAGGCCTGCGGTTCGACTTTGCTGGCTCTTCCGAGCGAGCAAATCATATCAGCGCGCCTTCGACCTTTAAAGCTAAACAAGGGCGAGCCGAAACTTGCCTCCGTTGAAACCAGCGTGCTAGATTGAGCTTACCTTAATGCTGGAATGATCAACCCATCTTAGGAGTTAATAGCAATGTCTCAACCGGCTTCATCATTGTCTGAGAGCGCTCCGCGCGCGCTCACTTCGCTGTCGGACGAAGAGTCTCTGTTTCGGCAATCAGTGCGGGAGTTTGCCGACCAACAGATCCGTCCGCTTGCGAGCGAGATGGATGAGAAAGGCAAGTTTGCGCCCGGGCTCATCCAGCAATTCTTCGAACTCGGTCTGATGGGGATCGAGGTTCCGGAAGAACACGGCGGACAGGGCGGGAGCTTCTTCAACGCGATTCTGGCAGTTGAAGAGCTGTCGCGCGCGGACGCGTCGGCCGGCGTCATCGTCGATGTACAAAACACGCTGGTCAACAACGCATTTCTTCGTTGGGGGAACGAAGATCAGAAGCGTCGTTATTTTCCGCGCCTGACCGCTGACACGGTTGGAGCGTACGCGCTTTCTGAAGCGGGCTCCGGCAGCGACGCATTCGGACTCGCGACGAAAGCTGAAGACAAAGGGGACGCATTCCTGCTGAATGGACGCAAACTGTGGATCACCAATGGCGCTGAAGCGGGAATCTTCATTGTGTTCGCGAACGCTGCGCCCGAAAAAGGCTATCGTGGAATCACCGCCTTCATTGTTGAGCGTGACTTTGCCGGATTCACGGTCGGCAAGAAAGAAAACAAACTCGGTATCCGAGCCAGTTCAACCTGCGAGTTGATTCTCGAAGATTGTCTTGTGAAGAAAGAAAACGTGCTCGGCGAGATCGGCAGGGGATACAAGATTGCAATTGAAACGCTCAATGAAGGCCGGATCGGCATCGGCGCCCAGATGGTCGGCGTGTCCCAGGGCGCGCTCGAGTACGGCATCAATTACTCAAAGGAGAGGCAACAGTTCGCGAAGTCTATCGCGTCGTTTCAAGGCGTGCAGTTTCAGATCGCGCAGATCGCTACCGAGCTTGAAGCGGCCCGATTGATGGTCTATAACTGCGCGCGAATGAAGGACGCGGGTGAGAATTTCGTCATGCAGGCGGCGATGACCAAGTTATTCACTTCGCAGGTTGCCGAGCGCGTCACGTCTCAGGTGGTCGAGCTTTACGGTGGCTATGGCTACACGAAAGACTATCCCGCTGAGAAGTATTATCGTGACGCGAAGATCGGAAAGATCTACGAAGGAACTTCGAATATGCAGCTTCAGACGATCGCCAAGTTAATTCTCGGCGATGTCTAGATGGCGGTGGACGCCTAAACTCCAAACTCCCTGGGAGGAAAAAATGAACTTTCAAAAATCGATTCGTGTAGTCGCGCTGCTGATGATGGTGTTAAGCCTGACTATCGCTTCGCGCGCGCAGGGACGCCGCGACGAAGGCCGATGGCAGCAGCTTGGGCGCTCCTACGTCGACGGAAGAAACGATCACGACAGGATAGTCGTGAACAACAACGAAAGCTTCCGGGCTCTTCAGCTTGAGGTCAGAGGGGGGGCCATTGAGTTTCAGCGCGTCGTTGTCCATTTCGAAAACGGGGCCGACCACGACATCGAGATTCGCGACAGAATCTTGAATGGCGGAAGGACACGTGAGATTGACCTTCCCGGTGACCGCCGCAGGATCCGCAGCGTCGAGTTCTGGTATTCGAAGGGCGGCTGGCGCTCGCGTCCGTACGTGAATCTCTATGGACGGGCTGGCGGTCAGATAATTGGCACCGACCCTAATGGAGATGACTCCCGTTGGGAGCGCATCGGACAAGTGAATGTAGACAGCAGAAACGATCACGATAGGGTGTTCGTTAACAGTCGCGAGAGCTTCCGAGCGCTTCAACTTGGTGTTAAAGGCGGGGCGATTGAGTTTCAGCGTGTGCTTGTTCACTTTGAGAACGGCGGCGACACTGACCTTCCAATTCCGGAAAGGATCCAGGAAGGTGGCAAAACTCGTGTCATTGACCTCCCCGGTAACCGACGCAGAATTCGAAGCATCGAGTTCTGGTATTCGAAAGAGAGATGGCGCTCTCGCCCGACAGTGAATATTTGGGGACTGCGCTAGCGGGCCAGCAAAAAAGTAGAGGCGGCTTGCTCTGACGGCTAGTACTGAAGATGTTTGGACGGGGAATCTTGAGGCAGGCCGGAAAACAATACCGCGATCCCAAGCCGGTTCTTTTCACAGATCGGGTGCAGCTACCTGGAATTTCAGAAGGTGCGCCTGGCCCAGTCCGGAGCAAGCAAGACGGAGTCGAACGATCTCTCGGTGCGGCTCGAGCCTCAAGCTGACCTCTTCGCGGGCGTGTGGCAAATCAGGCAAAGCAAAAGGGCCTGCGGGAAGCCGGAGACATAGCTCTTAGCCCGGCGAGCGCTGTTGGCAATGACCGCCTGCAACGTCGGTTGCGGGGGCGCGTCGTACCTCGTTCATTCACACACGGGATGTCCGAGCAAAGGGGTTCGTTGGTTCTGCAAGGGTCGAAACCGGCGACTTCAAGCAGGGGACAAGTTAAACGCGGAGGCTCGTGATGTTGAGTGAGTTTCATTTCCTCGTTGACATTGATCGGAATCCAGGAAGTTCTGATTGAACTGGTAAAGGGATATCCTTCGATGCTGACAATCAAAACGTGGCTCTTCGTCGCGATTGCCGTCGTCACCGTCTTCTATCTCTGGACATGGGTTTCGGCGATTCGCCGGCGCCAAAGCTCCGGGCCAACCGCACCCCAACCGCTGGATCTGGGGATTGGCTTCGTCACCAACTTCTTCGACACTTTAGGCATCGGTTCGTTTGCGACCACGACTTCCCTATACAAACTGTTGAAGCGCGTGCGCGACGAAGCCATCCCGGGCACCCTCAACGTTGGGCATACCCTTCCGGTCATCGCACAAGCCTTCATCTACATCGCTATTGTCGAGGTGGATATGACCACTCTGATTGCAATGACCTCAGCGTCGGTCCTGGGAATGTGGCTGGGTGCAGGCGTGGTGTCCCGGTTGCCGCGTCGCGCGATCCAAATCGGAATGGGCGTTGCGTTGCTGGTGGCCGCAGCCTTGACGCTTATGACTCTCTACAACAAACAGGCCGGAGGCGGTGAGGCGCTGGGATTGACGGGCGCGTTTCTAGCCGTCGGCATCTTCGGAAACTTCATGCTGGGATCGTTGCTGGCGCTTGGGATCGGGTCGTATGGCCCGTGCCTGATCATGATCAGTTTGTTGGGGATGAATCCGATAGCCGCGTTTCCGATAATGATGGGATCGGCCGCCTTCACGATGCCGGCTGGCAGCACACGATTCATTGTCAAGGAGCGCTACAACCTCCGCGCTGCGTTGGGACTGGCGTTGGGAGGTATCCCGGCAGTGTTGATCGCAGCGTACATCGTCAGATCGCTTGATTTATTTTATGTGCGCTGGCTGGTGGTTGTTGTCGTTATTTACACCGCAATTTCGTTATTGCGATCGGCCTGGGTGGAACACCGCGTTATTGGAGTTCAAGAGGCCGAAGCCTAATCCGAATGAGCAAGCCTGACTTCGGGGTGATCGAATGCGAATCATCGGAATCAATGTTTTTCGAGTCGACTTACCGCTCCACGAGGGTAGTTACAAATGGTCAGGGGGAAGAAGTGTCGAGGTCTTCGATTCGACAGTAGTCGAGTTGCAGACAGACGCAGGGATTAGTGGATTCGGCGAAGTTTGCCCGCTGGGACCCGCCTACTTGCCCGCTTATGCTGCGGGAGCGCGAACCGGAATCTCTGAACTGGCGCCTCATCTCATCGGGGTTGATCCCACCGAACTAGGTCTTGTGAATCAACTCATGGATCAGTCGTTGCGCGGTCACCCTTATGTTAAGTCTGGGCTCGATATGGCGTGCTGGGATATTCTTGGTAAAGCTTTTGGTCAACCGATAACGACGCTGATGGGCGGAAGCTACGGCGAGGACTTCGCGCTTTACCGCGCTATTTCGCAGGACACGCCGGAGCGGATGGCCGCCAATGTCGGCAAATACCGCGCGGAAGGCTACACTAAATTTCAACTCAAATCCGGAAGCGATGTTGAAACGGATATCGCTCGTATCCATGCGGTTGCTGCTGAGCTCCGACCGGGCGATGTGCTGGTCGCCGACGCCAATTGTGGCTGGACGCAACATCAAGCGATGTGTGTCGCTGCCGGCGTGCGCAACGTAAATGTTTACATTGAGCAACCCTGCCTGAGTTACGAAGAGTGCCTGGTCGTGCGCCGGCATACCAATCGGCCTTTCATTCTCGATGAAGTGATAGACGATTTGAAGAGCGTAGTGCGTGGGTACGGCGACCAGGCTATGGATGTGATCAATCTAAAGATCTCGAAGGTTGGCGGCCTGACAAAAGCGCGCCAAATTCGCGACCTCTGTGTGTCATTGGGCATTGCGATGACCATTGAAGACACGTGGGGTGGAGATATCGTCACCGCAGCAATCGCGCACCTGGCGCATAGCACCCCTCCCGAATACTTGTTTTCAGCTACGGACTTCAATAGCTATGTTACTGTCAGCATCGCTACGGGTGCACCGGAGCGGCGGAACGGAAGGCTGGCGGCCTCACTGAAGCCCGGGTTGGGAGTAGAGCCGCGCAGGGAAGTGTTGGGGGAACCGGTTCTTGCGGTGAGGTAAGAGGATTAGGCTGGGGCACTCGAAGTTCATCGCTGGTAATGACAAACACCGCGCTTTGCGTGACCGTTCCGGTCCGCCCTGGGCGCGAGCGGCCCAACCTTTGGCATTGCGGTCATAATGATCATCGAGCCCGAGACTATCGTCATCCCATTCGGAGAGTTTCTGATGGGTTGCGACTCGGGCGCAGCTAATGAACGCTCTATTCATCGAGTTTTGGTTGACGAGTTCGCGATGGGACAGTTCGCTGTCACGAATCGGCTCTACGGAATATTTCTTCAAGCAACCGGTCACAACGCCCCGCCAGGTTGGAACGATCCGCTATTCAATCACCCCGATCAGCCGGTTACCAGCGTAAGCTGGTTCGACGCGACCGCATACTGTAAATGGCTCTCGGAGCAGACGGCCAGGCTCTATCGCCTTCCGACAGAAGCCGAGTGGGAACGAGCCGCGCGCGGCGGACTCGAGGGCAAACTCTACACATGGGGCGACGAGTCTCCGGTGGATCAACCCAACTACTCGGCACTCTGGTTGTTTAGACCCGAGCGAGTTGGTCAGCGGCCGCCGAACGGCTTTGGGCTTCACGACATGTCGGAGAATGTCCACGAGTGGTGCTCCGATTGGTATGATGCGCAGTATTATCTTGGTTCTCCCGTCCGAAATCCTCAAGGCCCGTCCACCGGAACACGAAGAGCATCACGTGGCGGTTCCTGGCGTCACCAGATAAAAATCACTCGCGTTGCAGCGCGCAGCAGCATCCCACCCGAGTTCAGATATAGCGACTACGGCTTCCGTTGCGCCGTGAGTCTCTGACTACGGAATATTCCTAAGGTGCGGCACGTCTCTGGATAGAGCTCGCCGCACTCTTTCAACTCAGCCGTATAGAAAACAAGCCTGACCTTGTGATCCGCCTTCCAAACAATTGAGAACAAGCTCACAGAGCCTCTTGTATCATAAGGCACACTGATACGGCCGCTTTTTCCCGGCTAATATGAATTTTGTGAATTGTTTCGGTAAGGAATTGCGTCATGACTATTAGGTGAGACTGCTTACGATGCAACTCGCGACCGGCAACCGAAGGCAACATTCTTGGCGGCAAGGAGCCGCGCATAACAAACCGGGCCGCTATTCGACGTAAGCGAGACGGGCGTGAACGAGAACTAAACTCGATCTATTGGCCTCTGCGCCCCGAAGTAGCGCTCACCTGAACGCAATCAGTCCTGGGCGAGTCGCCTGAATTCGCCGGCTTCACCGGCTCGGTAGCGGTGGCGAGCACCCTGAGCTCAACAACTGGATTTCTCCACGGTGCGTGCTTGTCTTTACGGACAGATGGGTTGCACCGGAGACAAGGCAGATCATCATGGCAAATTCAATCAGAGGATCCGCTCGACGGCTGCGGCTCTCGCAGCTCCTCATAAAGCAAGCATCGGCCCGCCTTCGCACGAAGCGCACGGCAATACTCGGAGCTCTTATTGCCGGAGTGATGATTTACGCTCCGGCGCAAGACGCCAAGTTGCGGTCCGCGGAATCTCCACAGAATTGCCCTCAACCTGGCGGTAAGGTTGACCTGGCTTTTATCATCGACCGGTCGGGCAGTTTCGATATGAATATGGTAGGCCAGTCCTACAATGTTCAGATCGATGGTGTGCTGCGTGTACTGCGCGATCCGAGTTTGATTCCCCGCGATGGCTCCGTGGCGGTCACCGTTGAGACTTTCGCGGGGAGTGGGACTATTCAAGTCCCGCTCAAGCAGATTGATACGGCTGCGGATGCCGAGGCAATCGCCGCACTCGTTGAAAGCCTAAGATGCACGGCGACCGACTGCACGCCGACTGGCTTATGTCCTGCCTTCGGGTCTAATCCTGCCAGCAACTATGCCCCTGCCATTACGACTGCCAACGATCATTTGACTCTGAAACGGAGACCCGGCGCACGCCGGGTGCTCCTGCTGTCTTCTGATGGCCAGCCCAGCGATCTAGAATTCGCCGTGCCTACTGCCCAGCGGGTCGGCGGTGATGCAATAGATAGTGGAATCCAGTTCGAACTGGACTTGATTCTGCTGGCTCAGCAAGCTCAAAGCTGTAGCGACAATGGTTCAGGGATCAACCAGCTAGTATTCCCACAGCCAGCCTGCGACCTTCCCGGCGCAGTGCTGGTTATCGAAAGAGGCGCTTGCAACAAGCCCTGCGCAAGTCTGGATGACGGCGCCGTAAAGGCTGACTGCGACCGCCAGGTCAAAGAGTTCGCGGAACTGACGCACAGAGTACTCCGAAGCCAGCCGGCGACGCGCTTCTTGACTGTGAACACCGTCGCCGACCCCGCTGAGGCGGCAAAGTTGTCCCTCAGGCAAGCAATCGAAATCGCCAACGACAGCGGCGGCGCTACAACCATCACTTTCGACTCAAGCCTCAAAAACACAACCATCCGGCCGCGTGTTCCTCTTCCGGCGTTGAACGCGCCCGACATCAGGATCTGCGGCTGTGAGGATGGTAACTGCGACTACCTGATCGACGCCGAGACGAAATGTGAGCCCTTCTTGACTATTGATGGAATCGACATTGACAGAACGAAGGGCGATAGCGATGGGATATTGATCCTCTCAGACCGAGGCGTAGTTCGCGGTCTCAGGATCATCAATTTCGCTGGAGCTGGCGTCGCCTCGATTTGCAATCCCGGATCCAGCCGGATCGAGCGCAACAGATTTGAGAACAACAAGAAGGCGGGCGTGCGCATAGTAGATCCATCTCCGGACCCGGATGGACCGGTCAGGCACAACATCGGTAACACAATTTCGATGAACGACATTATAGGGAGCGAAACGCCGATTGATCTCGGCGGCGATGGCCCGACACCAAATGATCCCGGAGACCTGGATGTGGGGCCGAACACGCTGCTTAACTTTCCGGACAATGTCAGTGTCATCGCTCTCACAGGGGACGTTTCCGCGGCAGCCAGTAGTGTGAGCTTTACGGGCCAGGTCAACGGCGCAACAGCAGCCGGCGCGACCGTCGAGATATTCGCCATTGAAAGCTTCCGTCCAGCACCAGGCGGGCGAGTCATTGACGGCGTGACCTTCCGCACACAAACAAAGGCCGACGCCAAGGGTAAGTTCACCGTCACAGGTCCTGACGACTCGCCGACTTGTGGGTATACCGCGACTGTGACGGATGTTGAGGGTAACACATCGGAGCTCATGTTCCCGTGCACTGGCTTTGCGTTTGCGAAGGCCACGACGCTTGATTTCGGAGCCGCGGCCGCGCCAAACGGAGATGTGCAGAATGGTGTCTTCTCCATCGAGAACACCGGTTGCTCCCCTCTTTTCGTGAGCTTTGCGTCACTCATTCGCAATGGATTCTCCAGGAGGCTAGGTGACGACCTTTCTCATTTCGATCTCGGGCCGATGTTCGTAGGACAGGACGCACCCGGCGTTGTAATACCACCCGGGCAAATGCAGAAGTTTCCAGCGAAGTTCGACCCCGCAATACCTATCGTTGTGACCGGCGAAAAAAAGGTTCACGCCGCCCAGGTCTTAGCAGCTAAAACGATGTCGACGCTCGAACTCGCGCACAATGGCTGCGCTAAGAGCGATCACAATGTGACTGTCACTGGGCTCGTCGATGGGTCGGTAATACTGATCGATCCAAAGAGCCCGCGAGCCAGTCCCCTCGTAACCCTCACCAGATCTGGTGATGAGCTGTCAGTAAGCTTCTCCATATTTGACTCGGACCTGAATGTGAATAAGGTCAACTACGAGTTCTTCAAGGTTCGAGACAATCAGTGCAGTGATACTTCAGTACCGGTGGAGATCGTCGACCAGGACCTGGCCAAGGCGATCAGAGACAGGCGCCCGGCGCTGATTACCGGTCAAAGCTTCACGGTCATTCAGCCATTCTCGGGTGCAAAGAAGAACCCGGAAGCCGGCTGCGTGCGAGTCACCGTCTCGGATGGGAAGACGAGCGCGTCTGCAACGTCGCTACCATCCATAGGCTCGCTGGCACGCAGGTCATATGAGTCCCAGGATTTGCGCCAGTCGCGAGGCTCAACAATCGTTCGAACCCCTCTCAAACTGCAGAGTACGCCCAAACAGTCGCGCGCGGCAGGCAGGCTGAGAAACGGCGACGAGAAGGAGAAACGATAATGACCAGATACCTACACTCGGCTATCGGTTTGTGCCTGATCCTTGCCCTGTCCTGCGCTCTGGTACCAATACGCGCACGCGCTGACGATCGTGGCCACGCAAAGTCTATTCGATTCGATGCAAATCCTCGTTTCGGCCCCATTGGCAAGGTTGCGTGGAACTCTCCCGGTGGCAGTTCGGTCGAAATCAACGGTCTGATGGCTCGCGGCGAGCAGGTCATTTGGAATGGTGATCTTGTTAAAGCGGCCGGCGATACCAGTGCCCGGGTGTTACTCGATTCGTTAGGCCAGGTCGCGCTCAGGAGCGGGGCACAGGTTAGACTTGCAACAGGTAGCTCGAAGCGTGACGAGAATTTCACTCAACCCGTGCTGATCGCCGCTCTTATATGCGGCGAGCTCGCCGTCAACCTCCAACCGGATGCTGTCGCATACATCGAGGCGCGCGGATCAGTATTCTCAACGACCGCGGGGGCCCGATTTCGCATCCGGATACTTGAAGGCCGGCCGCTTATCGAGATGGCACTGGGTGATGTGAGCATAGAGCAACAACGCCGAGCGAGAATCAAGCCACGCGATGTGCAGGTCCGGCCAGATGGCTCTTTTGTCGAAGTCGCAACCGTTGGTGGGGTCTCAACCGTTCCGTTGAATACCAAGACCAATAAACGCACCGCAAACAACAGGATTCGGTGGATGAAGTCGCTCGAAGCGAGTGGCGGACGGACGTTCACTTTAGTCGCATTCCGAGACACCCCGATCGGGACCCAGACAGCGCCGGACGAGACACCCGTTGGTACTAGAGGAGTAAAGTTCGAAGTAGTGCCATCCACCCTGGGTCGAATTCAATCCCCCAGCACGACGACGGACTCTAATGGCTATGTGTCTTATACATTTGTCGCTGGCGGTAACTCCGGCACTGGCCAAATCATAGCGACGATCGATCACGATACTGCTCAAGACCCGCCGGACACTGTCTACGAACCTTACCATCGAGACTTCACGATCGAGAAGTTAGGGTTCTGGCGGCTGCGAACCAAGATCCTTATAGCGATTGCAGCCGTGGGAGTAGGTTGCGCGATCGGCTGCCACCCGCACGGCGGACCATTAAAACAGCAGCCGCCCCCAACAATCCCCTGATCGGCTCAAACCGTTAAGAAGTGAGTCTCATTCCGAATCGTACTCGGCGCTCGGATACCCATTGGCTCCGCTTTCAAGAGGGTCAGCAGCTCTTGATTCGTGGGGGAGAGAAATGAAATACGAAGACGAGGTATTCATAAGCTACGCTCACATCGACAATAAGCCTCTTGCTGAAGGACACCGAGGCTGGGTACAGTTGCTCGATGAGAGATTGAGGATACGCCTGCCCCAGCTCCTTGGCGAAGAAGCCAGGATATGGCGTGACCCAAAGCTACAAGGCAACGATGAGATTTCCGAGATCCTGATGCAAAGGATTTCGAGAGTCGCCCTTCTGGTTTCCATCCTATCGCCCCGCTACCTCAAGTCCGATTGGTGCCTCAGAGAGCTTGAAGAGTTTTGCCGGAACGCTGTATCCCAGGGAGGTCTGACTTTGAGCGGCAAATCCCGTTTGTTCAAGGTGGTGAAGACCCCTACTCCGCGCAAAGGTCATCCGACCCAACTGCGTGGCTTGCTGGGCTACGAGTTCTATGAACACGACGAGATTTCTGGGCACGACCGGGAGTTCGACCCCGATCGTGACGAAAGGTATTGGCAAAAATTTGAAGACCTCGCCCAGGATATCAAAGAACAGATCGAAAGGCTGCGCAGCCCCGAAGATTCGGGCAAATCATCAGCCCCCGTTATCTACCTGGCCGAAACCACCTACGACCTCAGTGAACAACGCGACAAGATCAAACGCGAGTTGCAGCAATTCGGTCATCTGGTGCTACCCGACGAAGAGCTTCCCTTGAGAGCTCCTGCGCTTCAAGAAGCCGTTCGCGAATATCTGAAGCGCAGCCGCCTCTCGGTCCACCTGGTTGGCGAAAACTACGGCATCATTCCGGAGATGGAGGCGGAACGCTCAGTCGTTCGTTTGCAACAAGAGCTGGCGCTTGAGCGCGGTGACAATGCCGAGTTCTCGAGGTTGATCTGGCTGCCTCCGGGCCTGCAGCCCAAGGACGAACGCCAACAAAAGTTCGTCGCGGATTTGCGGAACAGCTTCACTTCGCACAACGGTTCGGAGCTGCTCCAGATCAAACTCGAGGACCTCAAGACCATCATTCAGACGAAACTCACTCAGAAGCCGAAGTCTGCTCCCTCCGCGAACGAAGGTGCCGGAACCGCTCGCATATACCTGATTTGCGATCAACAGGACGTCGATGCGGTCGAGTCACTCCGTGACTATTTATTCCAGCGAGGTTGCGAAGTAACGCTTCCGCTAATGGATGGAAGCGAAGCCGACGTCTTACAGGACCACAAAGATAATCTGCTGATCTGTGATGCTCTGCTGATTTATCAGGGCCGAGCCAGTGAAGGATGGCTGCGGATGAAGCTGCGCGAATTGCTCAAGCTACGAGGTTACGGCCGTACAACTCCGCTACTCAGTAAGGCGGTCTACGTCGGCGCGCCGGAGCTTCCAGCAAAGAAGCGGTTCAAGACTCTCGAAGCTCTGGTCATCAAAGAGTACGGTCAGTTCAATCCAGCCGCGCTTGAGCCATTCCTCGCTCAAATCAACAAAGCGAAAGGATTGTCGCTATGACTACGGAAGCCAGCGAGACTTTCGCGGAAATCGGAACGCCCACCAATCCCTTTCCCGGCCTGCGGCCATTCGAGTTTGAGGAAAGCCATCTCTTCTTCGGGCGCGATGGACAGAGCGAACAGGTGATCAGCAAGCTCAGCCGCATGCGCTTCCTGGCGGTCGTCGGCACTTCGGGCAGCGGCAAATCCTCACTCGTGCGCGCAGGACTCTTGCCAACGCTGGTGGGGGGATTCATGACTAGCGCCGGCTCCGATTGGCGGATCGCGATCATGCGTCCCGGCAATAATCCAATCAACAATCTGGCCGACGCCTTGAACGCCGGCGACGTGTTTGGATCGGAGATCGAAGAGAACGCAGCGATTCAAACCGCCCTCGCCAAAGCGACCTTGCGGCGCGGCAGACGAGGACTGGTTGATGCGGTTCGTCAAGCCGCGATGCCTGAGAATGAAACCCTTCTTGTGGTCGTGGATCAGTTCGAGGAGATCTTTCGGTTCGCAAGAGTGTCCAAAGGCGAGACTTATCACAACGAGGCTGCGGCCTTCGTCAAGCTGATTCTCGAAGCGACGCGCCAGCGTGAGATTCCGATCTACGTCGTGCTGACGATGCGCTCCGACTATTTGGGCGATTGCTCCCGGTTCTGGGACCTTCCCGAAGCCATCAACGAGAGCCAGTATCTGATCCCGCGCCTTACCCGCGACCAGCTCCGCGAAGTGATCACAGGGCCGGTGGCGGTTGGTGCAGGCGGGATCACTCAGCGTCTGGTCAATCGTCTGCTGAACGATATCGGCGACAATCAGGATCAATTGCCAGTCATGCAGCACCTGTTGATGCGCGTTTGGGATGAGTGTAAAGAGAAGCGGCTCGATATCGAAGTCATTGAGGGAACCGAAAAGATTCGAGTGCCGCACATTGACGTGCACAAAGGTGAAGCGATCGACCTTTGCTGTTACGAAGCCGTTGGGGGAATGGCGGAAGCGCTCTCGCGGCACGCCGACGAGGCCTACCAGGAATTGACGGAGCCTCGCCGGAAGCTTGCCGAACAGGTCTTGAGATGCTTAACCGAAAGAGGCCCAGACAATCGCGAAATGCGCCGCCCGTTGACCGTGCGCGACATCTGCGCAGTGACCGAAGCAGATGAGAAGGAAGTGATCGCGGTCGTGGAGACCTTTCGCCAGCCCGGCAGATCGTTCCTCATGCCGCCCGCCGCAAACCCTCTCACTTGTGACTCGCTGATTGATATCTCGCACGAGAGTTTGATCCGCAACTGGAAGCGGCTACAGGAATGGGTCGAGGATGAGGCTCGTTGCGCGCGCACCTATCGACGGCTGGCGGAGACCGCCGTGCTTTACAGGGCCGGTGAAGCTGCCCTTTGGCGCGAACCCGATTTGCAGATGGCTCTCGACTGGCGCGATCACGTTGAGCCTAACGAGGCCTGGGCGCGGCGCTATCATCCTGAGTTCGATGCCGCGATCGACTTCCTCGAGAAGAGCAAGAAACAACAGCATGAAGAGACCGCGGAACGGGAGCGCGAACAGAGAGAGAGGATCGAGCAGGCGGAGGCACTCGCCGAGGCGCGGCGCCGGCAGCGCCAAGGACTGGTGGCGCTGATATTACTCCTCGCCGTGATCGGCTTTTTTTACGTGAGGAAGGAACTAGCGCTGCGTCGAGAACAGGCGGCCAACCTTCGGACAACTGAGGCCAACCTTCAGGCAACTAGGGCTGGCAGCGTGAGTAGCCAGATTCTCGCTCAGCTCTACAAAGTTCTAATTGGGACCGACCCGGAACAAGCGAGAAAAAACGCCTTGGAAATCCGGTCTAAGCTTGACCAGGCAGGCGCCGCCTACCATCTCGATGGCAGTCCGGTTGGCGAAGGAATAACAATGAACAACATCGCCGGATTTCATCGCCTCCTGGCCCAATCGTATAGCGCCATACAGGACTACAACAACGCGCGGGCAAACTACCAACAGTCGAAAGATTATTACCTCCAGGCGCTTGAAATCCTCGAGAAAGAACTAGGCCCCGAACATACTGATGTAGCGACCACCCTCACTGGCCTGGCCACGATTGACGTCGACCAAGGCAAGTACGCCGAGGCCGAGCCGCTTCTTGAGCGGTCGCTGATGATCCTCAGCAACGCCTTGGACCCAAATGACCGGTATCTGGCTGACGCGATCATGAATCTTGCTGAGTGCTACAACGCTCAAGGCAAGTATGACCAGGCTGGGCCTCTATACGAGCGTGCCTTGGAGATTCGGCGGAACAAGCTCAGTGAGAATCACCCCGACTTGGCTGAGAGCTTGTATGCTATGGGCTGGTTCTATTTTGAACGGGGTAAGTACGCGGAAGCTGAACCACTCTTCAAACGAGCCTTGGCTATTTGGGAGCATGAGCCGGACAAACGCGATGCCGCCACAGGTCTTGATGCTTTGTCAGCGCTCTATCGAAAAAAGGGTAACCCCGCAGAAGCTGAGCGGTATTTGAAGCTAGCCTGGGAGATACATCAGGTATTCATAGCGAGAGACAAACTCTCGGTTGCCGATCACTTTGAGTACGTTGGACTGCTTCACGGCGACCAGGATGAGTCCGATGCCGAGTCGGCTTACAAAGCCGCAGTCGGAATCTGGACAAAGGCCCTGGGAATCAATCATCCGATTAGAGCGTTTGGTCTCAGCAACCAGGCGTTTTATTACTATGAGCACGGGAGGCCTGCCGAGGCCGAGAGGTTGTTCAACGAAGCTTTGGCAATTCAGCAAACCCTGCCAAATTCTCCGGCGCTCGCGAGAACCTTATACGGCCTCGCTCGACTCCGTACGAATCAAGGGAAGTACTCCGATGCCGAGCCTCTCTTCAAACAGGCGATCGCAATCCAGGAGAAGTCGATACCTGAGCACCCTGATTTCGCTGACACGTTGGATGCGTACGCCGACTTGCTCAATAAGACTAATCGACTGGCCGATGCAGACAACGCGAGGAGACGCGCCGAGCTGGTCCGCCTGACCCACCTTGAGCAGAATCCCAGTGCTCGATAAATATTGACAAACGCACCACGCCTTACTTAGTATCTCATCGGACGCTTGGATCGCACGATGAAGCTCGGGGGCTTGATTCATTGGCGGTTCTACAGCAAGTCAACTCTCTTCAGAGAGTCGATAAACTTCTCTATCCCAAACTCACCAGTATCAATCTCGCGCTAGCTAGAGTCTGTCAATTTAAGTCGTCGGTCGGCTATCGGCTTACTTGAATCCGAGGACTTGTCTTCCAAAAGAGGGACTATGCTGAAACACGAAGCGAGCACGAATTCTTTTGACCCGGGTCCGCTGTTGCAAGCGTTGACTTCTCTTCAGAAGGGCGACTTCGGCACGCGCCTGCCTGAAAACACGAGCGGAATAGAGCGCGAAATCGCAAAAGCATTCAACGGAGTGGTCGCGCTTAACAAGAACCTGGCCAACGAGCTTGAGCGCGTCGGTGCCGCCGCTAAGGGAGATAAAAAAGTCGCGCGAAGCAAGAGGCCGCCGCGCGCAAGAGGATCCTGGGCGAAATCTTTCGATTCGGTCAATAGCATCGTCGATACCATATCGCGGACACGCACCGTAGAAGCTCATAACGGCGGAGGCGCCGCATCGCCCGTCGATCGAGAACTGCTGAAAACTGTGGTCGCATTGAAGAGAGGGGATTTTTCCGTTCGCTTGCCCGATGACTGGGTCGGCATTCCTGGAAAGATTGCCGACACTCTTAACGATGTGATCGTCCGTAATGACCGGCTTACCAGGGAACTCGAGCGCGTAAGCAGAGTCGTAGGAAAAGAAGGGAAAATTACACAACGGGCCGCTCTGCCGGTCGCCGATGGCTCGTGGCGCAGCCTGATTGACTCGGTCAACACTTTGATAGACGACATGGCCCGGCCGACAACCGAAATGGCTCGCGTAATTGGCGCGGTCGCGAACGGAGACCTTTCCCAGACGATGGCCCTCGAGGTGGATGGCCGGCCCCTGAGAGGTGAATTCCTTCGATCGGTGAAACTGGTCAATGCGATGGTGGGCCAGCTCGGTTTGTTCGCTTCTGAAGTGACGCGCGTGGCCAGAGAAGTGGGCACCGAAGGGAAACTGGGCGGAGAGGCAAAGGTAAAAGGCGTCGCGGGCACCTGGAAGGACCTCACGGACAGCGTCAATTCGATGGCCGGAAATCTTACAGCTCAGGTGAGAAACATCGCGGAAGTGACGACTGCGGTTGCAAGAGGTGACCTCTCGAAGAAAATCACCGTCGACGTGCGAGGAGAGATTCTCGAACTCAAGAACACGATCAACACGATGGTCGATCAGCTCAACGCCTTCGCTTCTGAAGTAACCCGCGTGGCTAGAGAAGTCGGAACTGAAGGAAAGCTCGGAGGACAAGCACAGGTTCCCGATGTTGCCGGCACATGGAAGGACCTGACCGACAATGTGAACTCGATGGCGGGCAACCTGACGGGTCAAGTGAGAAACATTGCCGAGGTCACGACCGCCGTGGCGAACGGCGACTTATCCAAAAAAATCACGGTCGACGTCAAGGGAGAGATTCTCGAACTCAAGAACACCATCAATCGAATGGTGGATCAACTCAACTCTTTTGCTTCTGAAGTAACTCGTGTGGCGAGGGAAGTCGGAACCGAAGGAAAACTTGGGGGCCAGGCGCAGGTCCGCGGCGTCGCCGGCACCTGGAAAGATCTTACCGACAACGTAAACTCGATGGCCGGCAACCTGACTGGCCAGGTGCGAAACATAGCCGAAGTGACAACGGCCGTGGCCAACGGCGACCTTTCAAAGAAGATAACGGTCGACGTGAAGGGAGAAATCCTCGAGCTGAAGAACACCATCAACCGAATGGTGGACCAGCTCAACTCGTTCGCTTCGGAAGTTACACGAGTAGCAAGAGAAGTTGGAACTGAAGGCAAGCTCGGCGGCCAGGCAGAGGTGCCGGGCGTCGCCGGCACCTGGAAAGACCTTACCGACAACGTGAATTTCATGGCCGGCAACCTCACGGCTCAGGTGCGCAACATTGCCGAGGTTACGACCGCGGTAGCAAAGGGCGATCTCTCAAAGAAGATCACCGTAGACGTGCGAGGCGAGATTTTAGAATTGAAGAACACGATCAACGTTATGGTCGATCAGCTCAATTCGTTTGCTTCGGAAGTGACTCGCGTCGCGAGAGAAGTCGGAACCGAAGGCAAGCTCGGAGGACAAGCGGACGTTCGCGGTGTTGGAGGCACGTGGAAGGACCTGACCGACAGCGTCAATTCGATGGCCGGAAACCTCACCGGCCAGGTGCGTAACATCGCGGAAGTCACGACGGCGGTCGCGAAGGGCGACCTCTCAAAGAAAATCACGGTGGACGTGAAGGGCGAAATTCTTGAGTTGAAGAATACGATAAACGTGATGGTCGATCAGCTCAACGCATTCGCTTCAGAAGTCACTCGCGTGGCGAGAGAAGTGGGGACCGAAGGCAATCTTGGAGGACAGGCGATCGTGCCTGACGTGGCCGGTACGTGGAAGGATCTGACCGACAACGTGAACTCGATGGCCGGTAACCTGACGGGGCAGGTGAGAAACATCGCAGAAGTGACGACCGCAGTGGCAAACGGCGACTTGTCAAAAAAGATTACGGTCGATGTGAAGGGCGAGATTCTGGAACTCAAGAACACGATCAATCGAATGGTCGATCAGCTTAACTCGTTCGCTTCCGAAGTCACGCGAGTCGCGAGAGAAGTCGGAACCGACGGCAAGCTCGGAGGTCAGGCCGACGTGCGCGGTGTCGGAGGAACCTGGAAGGACTTGACCGACAGCGTCAATTCGATGGCCGGAAATTTGACCGGCCAGGTGCGCAACATCGCCGAAGTGACGACCGCGGTTGCTAACGGCGACTTATCCAAGAAGATCACCGTCGACGTCAAGGGCGAGATACTTGAACTCAAGAACACGATCAACCGGATGGTGGATCAGCTCAACTCATTCGCTTCGGAAGTCACGCGCGTTGCCAGGGAAGTCGGAACAGAAGGCAACCTCGGCGGACAGGCACAGGTGCCCGGAGTTGCCGGTACGTGGAAGGGCCTCACCGACAACGTGAACTTCATGGCCGGCAACCTTACCGCTCAAGTGCGAAACATCGCCGAGGTCACAACGGCCGTTGCCAATGGCGATCTCTCAAAGAAGATTACCGTTGACGTGAAGGGCGAAATTCTTGAGCTGAAGAACACGATCAATCGAATGGTCGATCAGCTAAACGCGTTTGCCTCCGAAGTTACTCGTGTCGCGAGAGAGGTCGGCACCGAAGGCAAGCTCGGCGGGCAGGCTCAGGTGGCCGGTGTTGCCGGCACCTGGAAGGACTTGACCGACAATGTGAATTTCATGGCCGGCAACCTGACCGTGCAGCTTCGAGATATGTCAAAAGTAGCAACGGCTATCGCCAACGGCGACCTCACACAGAAGATCACCGTAGACGTGCGAGGTGAGATTCTTCAGATCAAGGAAGTGATCAACGTGATGGTCGACCAGCTCAACGCGTTTGCCTCTGAAGTAACTCGCGTCGCGAGAGAAGTTGGTACCGAAGGAAAGCTTGGAGGCCAGGCCGATGTCCGAGGCGTCGCGGGCACATGGAAGGATCTGACCGACAACGTGAACTTCATGGCCAGCAACCTGACCGCTCAGGTCCGTAACATCGCGGATGTTACCACGGCGGTTGCCAACGGCGATCTTTCAAAGAAGATCACCGTCGACGTGAAGGGAGAAATTCTCGAGCTCAAGAACACAATCAACGTCATGGTTGACCAGCTCAACTCGTTTGCTTCCGAAGTAACGCGCGTGGCGAGGGAAGTCGGAACGGAAGGAAAGCTCGGCGGCCAGGCTGATGTGAAAGGCGTTGCAGGCACATGGAAAGACCTGACCGATAACGTGAACTTCATGGCTGGCAACCTTACCGGCCAGGTGCGAGGCATTGCTCAAGTTGTAACCGCGGTCGCAAATGGTGAGTTAAATCGCAAGCTGACGATTGAGTCAAAAGGTGAGATCGCCGAATTGGCCGATACGATTAACGCGATGACCGACACGCTGGCAACCTTTGCCGATCAGGTGACGACAGTGGCGCGCGAGGTGGGCGTCGAAGGCAAGCTCGGCGGACAGGCAAACGTTCCCGGCGCTTACGGCACCTGGCGAGACTTGACCGATAATGTGAATCAGTTGGCGGCAAACCTCACAACGCAAGTGCGCGCGATCGCCGAGGTTTCGACCGCCGTTACCCAGGGAGACCTTACGCGTTCGATTGCGGTCGAGGCGCAAGGCGAGGTGGCGGCGCTCAAAGACAACCTCAATGAGATGATCCGCAATCTCAAAGACACGACCCAGAAGAACACCGAGCAGGACTGGCTCAAGACGAACCTGGCTCGCTTCACCGGAATGCTCCAGGGCCAGCGCGATATGACCACAGTGGCCAACATGATTCTTTCGGATCTTGCGCCACTGGTCGATGCGCAGCAGGGCGTGTTCTACATCAATCAACCGCAAGATGAAGACCAGCCGCTGATGAGACTGCTTGGCGGGTACGCCTACTCCAACCGCAGAAATCTCTCGAATGAATTCAGGCAGGGGGAAGGACTGGTCGGACAATGCGTTCTGGAAAAAAAGCGCATCCTTCTCACAAACGTTCCAAACGACTATGTCTACATCAACTCCGGGCTGGGTGAGGCTGCGCCGCTCAACATTATCGTGTTGCCAGTGTTGTTCGAAGAGGAGGTCAAAGCAGTAATCGAGCTTGCTTCGTTTAACCGATTCAGCGAAATTCATATGACCTTCCTGAACACGCTGACCGAAAGCATCGGCATTGTGCTCAATACGATTGAGGCCAACACGCGCACGGAACGATTGCTGGCCCAATCTCAGTCCCTCGCCTCTGAGCTGCAGAGCCAGCAGGACGAGCTGAAGAAGACAAACGAGCGCCTCGAGCAACAAGCACTGACGCTCCGCGAATCAGAAGAGCGCCTGCGCAGTCAGCAGGACGAACTCCAGAATACCAACGAGGAGCTGAAGGAAAAGGCAACGCTCCTCGCCCAACAGAAGTCGGAGGTTGAAGCGAAGAACCGCGAGGTCGAAGAGGCGCGCTGGGCGATCGAAGAGAAGGCCGAACAGCTTGCGCTTACTTCGAAGTATAAGTCCGAGTTCATGGCCAACATGTCGCATGAGTTGCGAACTCCGCTCAACAGCATGTTGATACTGTCACGGCAGCTCGCGGAGAACTCGGAAGGCGCGCTCACGCCAAGGCAGGTGCAATTCGCGGAGACGATTCACTCCTCGGGCAACGACCTGTTGTCGCTGATCAATGACATTCTCGATCTGACGAAGGTCGAGTCGGGGATGATGGCGATCGAGACAAACGAGGTCGACTTTACCGATGTTACCGAGCAGATGAATCGCAGCTTCCATCAGCTCGCTCAAGACAAGGGACTGGAGTTCACGATCGATGTAGAACCGAACCTGCCGCAATCGATCCTGACCGACCAGAAACGACTGCAACAGGTCCTCAAGAACCTGCTCTCGAATGCGTTCAAGTTTACCGAGAAGGGACGTGTCTCGCTTCAAGTGAGGGCGGTGGAACGGCGCGGGTACTTCGCGGCGGAGAGCCTAAACCAGTCGGATCTTGTCATCGGGTTCTCCGTTGTCGATACCGGCATTGGCATTCCGGCGGACAAGCAGCAGATAATCTTCGAGGCCTTCCAGCAGGCCGACGGTACGACCAGCCGGAAGTACGGCGGCACTGGCTTGGGTCTTTCCATCAGCCGCGAAATTGCGCGGCTGCTCGGAGGCGAGATTCGTGTCGCCAGCGTCGCGGGCGAGGGAAGCACCTTTACGCTATACCTGCCTCGCTCCCACAAAGCGTCTGCAACCGTAAGCTCACAACAGGGCACTGATCGGTCCAAGGCTGTCGCCACCTCGCCCGCACCGCTTTCGCTGGCGAGTTCGTTCCCAATGGTCGAGTACAACGAAGTATTCGAGATCGCAGACGATCGTGCGGATATCCAGGAGGGCGATCGCTTGGTGTTGATCATCGAGGACGACGCGTTGTTTGCTCAGATCCTGTTGGACCTGGCTCACGAGAAGGGGTTCAAGGGACTGGTTGCGGCGCGCGGCGACCTGGCTCTAAACCTCGCGCGCAAGTACAAACCCGATGCCATAACATTGGACATCAAGCTGCCCGACCAGGAAGGTTGGACCGTGCTCGATCGCCTGAAACACGATTCGGAAACGAGCCATATTCCGGTCCACGTAATCACCGCTTATGAACAAGAGCGACAACCGCGCGCGTTCGGGGCGTTCATGCATCTTCAAAAACCGGTTTCACGCGAGCAGCTCGCGGAAGCCTTCGACCAGATCACCGCTTTCGCCGAGCGTGATATGAAGCGCCTTCTGGTGGTGGAAGACGACGACACTCAGCGCATGAGCATTGTTGAGCTTATCGGGGGTGGAGATGTCGAGACCACCGACGTCGCTACGGCAGGAGAGGCGATCGAGGCGCTCAAGCGAGAGACATTCGATTGCATGGTGCTGGATCTGAGGTTGCCTGATATGAGCGGCTTCGAATTGATTGATAAGATTCAGACAGAACTTGGCCGGAACGACCTCCCCATAATCGTTTACACCGGCAAGGATCTGACTGAAAAGGAAGAGAGTCAGTTGAGGCAGGTCGCGGATGCCATAGTGGTCAAGGAGGCTAACTCGCCGGAGCGACTGCTTGCCGAAACGGCTTTGTTCCTCCATCGCGTGGAGGCAAAGATGCCGGAGCCAAAACGCCGGATGATACAAAACGTCATGCGGAACGATCCGGTGCTCGCGGCAAAGAAAGTGCTCATCGTGGATGACGACGTACGAAATATTTTTGCGTTGTCCAGCGCGCTGGAAAGCTATCAGATGGAGGTTCTCTACGCGGAGGACGGTCGCGAAGGCGTCAAGCTTCTGCAGCAAAATCCTGGTATCGATGTAGTTCTGATGGATATCATGATGCCGGAAATGGACGGCTACGAAACAATGCAGGCGATCCGGAACATAGACGCCTTCGCCTCGCTGCCGATAATTGCGCTTACTGCTAAAGCGATGAAGGCCGATCGCGAGAAGTGTATTGAAGCTGGCGCTTCGGACTACATTTCCAAGCCGCTGGACATAGACCAGTTGTTGTCGATGTTGAGAGTATGGCTGTATGGCCGCAAAGCAGCGCGAGCATGAGTGACAAGCACACAGACAGCAAACTTGAACAGCTTGAAACCGATCTGTTGCTGGAGGCGGTGCTTCGTTATTACGGCTATGATTTCCGCGACTATGAACCGAGCGCGGTGAGGCGGCGTATTCGCGAAGCCATGCTCGCGGGACGGGTAGCGACCATATCGCGGTTTCAAGAGAGAGTGCTGCGCGAGCCTGCGTTCCTTGCGCGGTTCGTACGAGCTTTTTCCAGGACCGAGATTTCAATGTTTAGTGATCCGGGTTTTTATCAGACGTTCAGAACCAAAGTTGTTCCACAACTCCGGACCTATCCTTTCGTTCGCATCTGGCACGCCGGTTGTTCGACAGGGGAAGAGGTCTATTCGCTGGCCATCCTGCTTGAAGAAGAGAGCATCAATCAACGAACGCGCATCTACGCAACCGATCTTAGCGAAGAGGCGGTGAGACAGGCGCGCAAGGCGAGCTTTCCAGCTTCCGCGTCGGATGAGTTGGCAGAGAATTACCTGAAGGAAGGCGGAAAGCGATCGCTATCGGACTACTTCAAGAAGAAGGGCAACAGACTGCTTATCGATCCCGCGCTCAAGAAGAACATAGTGTTGTCGGAGCACAATCTGGCGACTGACGGCTCGTTCAACGAGTTTCAGGTTATCGTCTGTCGCGACGTAATCGGCAACTTCAATTACAAACTGAGGGAACGCGTCGGTCGATTGATCTACGACAGCCTGAGTCAGTTCGGGTTCCTGGCGCTGGGCGCGAAAGAATCGCTCGACGAGTTGCCCTACCGGGACCAGTACGCATTATTGGAGGGCGCGGGCTGCCTTTACCAAAAAAACGGCTCCAGTCTGCATGTGGCTATTGCCGGCGCGGAAGCTAAGGAAGCGCAGCGCGGTTGAGCGGACCCTTTTAAAGGGTCTTCTTGAGAGCAGACATCGTTATGGAGACTAATCATCCCCAGGTCAACATCCTGATGGTTGATGACAACGAGAGCAATCTTCTTGCGCTCGAAACGATCCTTCAGGGTGATGACCGCAACCTCATACGCGCAGCGTCCGGTGATGAGGCGCTGCAATATCTCCTCCATTATGACGTTGCGGTAATTCTGCTGGACGTTCGAATGCCTGGCATCAGCGGCCTCGAAACTGCTGAATTGATACGGGGCAGCAAGAGAACGCGAGACGTTCCCATAATCTTCCTGACGGCATTTGACAGCGCGGACAATCAGGACCTCTTGAAGGGATACGCGCTCGGTGCGGTTGATTACATTATCAAACCGCTGGACCCGGACGCGTTGAAGTCGAAAGTGGCGGTGTTCGTTGAGCTGTACAAGAAGTCCGAGCAAGTGAAGCACCAGGCGGAGCTGTTGCACGAGAAGAATATTGAACTGGAGAACGCTAACTTCCAGCGACTGGGTAAGCTTGTTGATTTGGGACAGCGGTTGACCGCCGAGCGCGATCCGGAAGCACTTCTGCAAGTGTTCTGCGATGCTGCTCGCGACATTCTCGGCTCTCGGAACGCCTATGTGAGGATCATGGAACAGGATGGAAGGTCCGTCCGCTTCTTCGTGGGAGATGCGCTCGACGTCGAGACGGCGGCGAGGGAAGGGATCAGGCAAATCGAAGCGAGTGTCCTGACTGCTTTCTCGTCGACGGAGAAAGCGATTCGCGTTTCAGACGCCGCGCGCGGAAGGGTCAAACGTCTCCTTAATCAACAGTCGATCAGTTCTCTGCTGTCCGCACCCATCTCATTATTGGATCAAACGATCGGTTGGCTGTACCTCGCGGACAAGCAGAATGCGGACGGGTTCAGCGAAGCGGACGAAAGGCTTGCGTTGACGCTGGCGGGCCAACTGGCCGTGGCTTACGAAAACGCAAGTCTATATGCAGACGCTCGAGACCACGCCTCGCAACTGCTTGCGGAGGTGACCGAGCGAAAGCAGGCGCAGGAAGAAAAGGAGAGGCTGCTGGTTAGTGAGAAAGCTGCCCGTGTCGAAGCTGAAACGGCTCAAAGATTGAGCGCAGATTTGCTGATGCGCGAGGAAGAGGCTCGGGCTGATGCGGAGGCTGCTAATCGACTCAAAGACGAATTTCTGGCGACGGTTTCGCACGAGCTGCGCACGCCGCTCAACTCGATTCTTGGATGGTCGCAGCTCATGCGGACTGGCGATCTCGATGAGGCGTCGGCGACTCGCGCACTTCAGACAATCGAGCGGAACACGAGGGCGCTTGCGCAGATCATCGACGATCTGCTCGACGTGTCGCGAATCATAACCGGGAAGCTTCGACTGCGAGTTGTCCCGATTCAGCTCGGCTCCGTTGTTGAAGCCGCTCTGGAATCGATTCGACCGGCGACCGACGCGAAGAATATCCGGCTGGACGTGTCACTCGATCCGGCGGCAGGAGTCGTTTCGGGTGATTCAAGCCGGCTTCAACAGATCGTTTGGAACCTGCTCTCGAATGCGATCAAGTTCACCCCGAGTGGCGGCCACGTCGAAGTCAAGCTTGACCGGGTTGGATCTAACGCCCAGATAACAATCACCGACAGCGGCGAAGGCATCAACGCGGAGTTTCTCCCATACGTCTTCGATCGCTTCAGGCAGGCCGACAGCACCTTCACGCGAATGCATGGAGGGCTGGGGCTTGGCCTTGCGATAGTGCGGCATCTGGTCGAGCTCCACGGAGGAACAGTGAGCGCGAACAGCCAGGGTCGAGGAAAGGGCGCGACATTCGCCGTGTCGTTTCCATTACTGAGTTGCGGAGCCGGGTCCGAATTGGCGAGCACCATTTCATTGGATTATCAACTGCATTCGAAATCGGCTGAAGATTTGAGCGGACTGCGCGTGATGATCGTCGATGACGAACCGGATGCGCGGGAGGTGATCGCCGCTATGCTCGAGCACTGCGGCGCGGAGGTTATCGCCGCGTGCTCAACCGCAGAAGCCGTCGATGTATTGTCCGGAGCAGTTAACGGATCGATGCCCGACGTTCTGGTCAGCGATATCGGAATGCCCGGCGAAGACGGCATCGATTTGATCACAAGAGTGCGCGCGCTCGGGCCCGAGCGCGGGGGAAACATTCCCGCCATCGCGCTAACAGCATATGCTCGCGCCGAAGATCGAGCCCGCGTTTTGGCCGCGGGCTTTCAGCGACACATTGCCAAGCCAGTCGAGCCTTCGACTCTGGCGAGCGTCGTCGCGGCGCTCGCCCGCCGCACTTACGTGGCGTAATAGAACGCTTCAACCAACCCTCCCACCTCTAGTTGCTACGTCTTATTTGCGTCTTAGCGGAACTTTGCATCTTTGCGCGAAACGCCGTCTTCCAATCGCAATGATGCGTTTCGCGCAAAGATGCCCGTAGACAAGATCCGCCAGGACGCAGCTTGATCGTCATTAGGGGAAGTCGTAAGATAGCGGCGGTCCAAATGCGCTGAGTCGTCAAAATTACCAAGAGTCATTCTACTTCAAAGCGCAGTCATTACTCGGTAGTCCTAAGTCGTTTCAGTTTGCATGCCGGTTTGGAATCGTCGAAGGTCAAAGAGTCGATCAACCGAAGCAGCTCCAAAGCAAATTCACAGCAGCAGACGGAGGGAGGAATCAAATGGGCCAGCTTGGTATACCGGAAACCGTTGTGATCTTACTGTTTCTTGTGATCTACGCGCTAATCGTGCCCACAGTGTTGTGTATAGCGGTACGGGTTTTCGTGTGGATTGCGGATATGTTCAGTATTCCAGAGGCTCTTGGCGGATTTGGAGCGAAGGTGGCAGAGTCCTTTCACGCACAGAGAGCACCAGCCGAACAAACAGAAGACACCAACTGACCAACGACTAGGTTAGGAGGCTACCTCAATGTCTTGAGCGACACCAATTCACATTAAGAAGTGCGGTCCTTATTGAAGTTCAACGTCTGGCAACAATCAAAGCGCCGACTACCACGAAGCCTCAACGCGAAAAGGAGTGCGCAATGCCAAAAGACCCAGCTCTCAACGCCGATAAGTGCATTTTCATGGAAGCGGTCCACGGTGACAAAGGAGTCCACAACCCGAATAACCCGTGGTGGCTTAGTCCGGACATAAAACTCACCGGCGCCACGTCCGGCCTGGACAAAGCCGATCCCGGCCAGAACAACACGGTCGACGTGACCTTCCATATGCAGCAAGCGATTCTCAACGAATGCATCTTGCCTGTCGGAACCGAAAGCATCACCGCGGAGTTCTGGGTGGGCAATCCGTCTCTCGCGATGAATCCCGACAATCCGCCCAGCACCAAAAAGATTGACGCCATCGGCTCACCCGTCCCGGCTGACGGCGCCAGCGTTACCAAGTCGTTCGTATGGAATCCACCAACGGGATTAGATCCTAGCGATCCACAAAGCTCGGGCCACAAGTGCCTGATCGCCAGGTGCTACCCCGATCCGCTTATCGCAAGCACGACGAGCTTCTTCGTACCCGACGATCAGCACGTCGCCCAGCACAACATCTGCATAGTACCTTGCGGAGGCCCCGGCGCTGCCAGACGGCCCGGTCCTTGCGGGTTCGAGGTGGCTACGGTGAACCCGGATCGAGAGCGAGCGCAGAGGGTAACGTTGCACGCTATTGTTGATCTCCATCCGAGCAAATTCGTGGAGACAGTTGTTCTTGAAAGACTCAAGAGCACGCGCGGATTTAGAAGGCTAACCACCAGACCACCGCAAGGCTTCAGCTTCGAGCTTCCTGACTTTCCACGCGCGGAAGTGAATGACAATACGAAGCTGGGTTGTTTGGGTTTATTGCTTGGCGGTAAGGATCGTCGAAGCTACGATGCGCAGATCGAGTTCAGGCCCGGGCAATTCACAAGGTTCAGTTTCGTAGCAGACCTTTCGGGAGCTGAGTTAGGTGATGCTTACATTTTTCATCTCACCCAAATCGGCGAAGACAAACGCGATCAGGGCGGCCTGACGATAGTGATGGTCGCGGTGTGAATTGGATTCGAGTAAACGCCTGAACGCTCCGGATATGATTCTGTTTCGCCTCGCCGCCGTCGATCGGTAGCCATGGCGCATTTGCCCTGGAGGTCCGATTCACCATTCCGTCAAATTGCTGATGCCTTTACAAGGCTCACAACGTGCGGCTGAAGCCTACGCGAAACGCGAATCGTTTCTCGGGTGCGAGCAATGCTCCGTTGGGAACTAACTTCTGGGCGTTTGGGTTCCAGGCGAAGATCAATCTCAAAGGTATGTTCAGTACAGGAATCGGAAAGCGCAGCTCTCCTCCAAGCGAGTAGCGGTAGCTTTGAAGAAAATCCTGCCCGGGCTTGAGCGGCTTCAACACCGTGATAATAGTCGCAGGCGCGCCGGTCGGTTGAATCTGGGTTGCTGTCTGAAAGCTCTCTCTCATCAGGCTGCGTGCGTCGACGGAAGTCCCGATGTCGAAGAATGCAGCGGTTGATAGCCGCCAGATGATCGGGACTCGATACTCTGCGTTGAACAAAAGTTCTGTGTCGCCGCCTACAGGTCGTATCTCACTTGAAAGAAATGCCGGCGGGTTGCCGTTTGCCATCGCGAAGCGCTCCACTCAGGCGAGCGGTGCTATGGAGTTCACATCGTAGCCGCGCACTTCGGTTTCTCCTCCAACAAAGAACCGCTTGAACACCGGAACGCCTCTGACGGTTGAAAGAGCCTGTTCTGTAAACGGCTCGCCAAACGAACGGATGTGTGAAGCCCGAACCCGAAAACCGAGGGCCATTGGCTCGCGCGCGGCGATCTCACTTCGTCCGACGATGAAGAAGTGGCGATAGTCGAGGTAAGGCTTAAAGGTGTTCAGGCTTCCACCGAGAGCGCGGGCGGCCAGGTCGACGCCAGCTACAAGGCGCGAGCCGCGGTTTGGGTCGAACTCGCGATCGAGCGTGTCGTGAATGAGCAGCGGTGTGATGGACGCGATTCGCAAGCCCCTTTGCTCGAGGCTTCTTGGAGTCGCCGCTCCCGATAAAAGCGCGTCTGCGAGATTAGTCGAGGTGAATGAGTAGACAAGCCCGGCTCGCGTCGTTGCCGCTAGCGTGTAGCGCGACCTGTTCAGCGGAAGAAACAGGCCGATGCTCGCGCCGGCGGTCCTTTCAACAAACAGCGGCTTGCTGCCCTGGGCAAGTGTGCTCGCGTTGACGAGATCGAGTCGTTCGAAGAACCCCGATAGATTCAAGCTGAGCGGCAATCTTCCATCGATCAGGCTTGAGTAATCTACACCACCGCTTTGTTCTCTCGTCCCTATTCGCGCCCGCCCGATCAGCCGGTCGCCTCTGCCGGTCAGGTTGATGTTGGAATAGTCGAGACTGATCGACGCTCCGCCTGTCGTGCCTCCTCCACCGCTCAAGTCCACGCGCTGATGATCGCGCTCTTTTAGGTGAAGCTCGATATCGACAAACCCCGTGGCACTGTTGGGCTTCATCACGACGTCGTTTGATTCGATGGGTTCAAACAAGCCGGAGTGATTGATCTGATCGATCCCGAAATCCCACAGTGACTGATTGAAGATGTCGCCTTCGTTCAAGGGGATCATTCGCAGGATGACAAACAGTTTGGCGTGGGTGTTGCCTGTTACGGTCAGCTTTCCGAGTCTGAACTGGTTGGTTTGGGAGGACCCGGGAGGCGCGAGCGGAGAAACTGCTATCGCTTGCGCGAACCCCGCCGCAGCGCTCAATCCAAGCAGGGCGAGCAAGAGTGCGATTAACTTGATATTCATCAGCCTCAAGGAGCGAGATGCGTGGTTGCCGGAAACGCTGCCTGTCACAATATGAACGCGTAGCGGTTGCGCCCTTGCTAAGCGCCTTCACTCCCTCGCTGTGATCGGCTAAACTCGCTCATCGAAAGCGAGCGTTGACTATGAACGACGAGATGCAAGGCAAGAGGGTAATCGTAACAGGCGCGTCCAGTGGAATAGGACGCGCAACCGCGGAGCGTTTCCTGGGCGAAGGCGCCAGGGTTGCAATCGTAGGGCGCCGCATGAATGCGCTCGATGAAGTCGCTGCCTCTGATGTCAAGAACCGCTACACAGTGGTCGCTGATCTTTCAGATGACAACCAGACCGAGCGCTGTATCGCCGACGCGGTCGAGGCGATGGGTGGGCTGGATGTGGTTGTTAACGCCGCGGGTATTCTGAAAGCGGGTCGAATCGAAGACACGACGGTCGATCTGTGGGATGAGATGATGAACATCAATCTCCGGTCGATCTTTCATTTGATGAAACTTGCGGTGCCTCATCTTGAGCGCTCGCTTGGCAACATAGTGAACGTATCGAGCGTCACCGGACCGCGCTCGTTTCCCGGCGTGCTGGCCTACTGTGTCAGCAAAGCCGGACTCGATCAGTTGACTCGGTGCGCGGCGCTTGAGCTTGCTGCGAAAGGCATTCGCGTCAACGCCGTGAATCCCGGTGTCGTCGTCAGCGGACTGCATCGATCGGGCGGTATGAATGAAGAGGCCTATGACGCGTTCCTGGAGCACAGCAAAACGACTCACCCGCTCGGACGAGTCGGCAAGCCAGAAGAGATCGCTGACTTGATCTATTTCCTCGCGTCGGACCGCGCGAGTTGGATCACCGGAGCTACAGTTAGCATCGACGGCGGGCGCGCGCTAACGTGCGCGAGATGATCTCACCATGAACCGCCTCCCAAACCCAGTGCCCGATTGAAATCCGAGAGGAATAGGAATACAGTTTTCGCGGATGTTGCAGCGACGGGGCCTTCAAGAGTTCATCATTCCTGGCGGTTAGTCGTCGACTATCGCTAAAGGGGGTTGTATGAAACTGTCTCGCGTCATCGTAGCTGCCCTTTCGCTCTTGTTTTTCACTTCCGGGTTCGCTCAACCGCAGCAACCAGCCGCGAAACCTCCTCCTCCAGGGAGCGAGAACCAGCAGCAACAAAGCGTAACGCAAGAGAATCACAATGAAGTCGTTCGCATCTCTGTCACACTTGTGCAGGTTGACGTTGCGGTCACTGACGGGAAAGGGCGTCCAGTCCCTGATCTCAAACCAGAAGACTTTGAGATTTTTGAAGACGGTCGCCGCCAGCAGATCACAAACTTCTCACACGTTTCGCCACGACCAGCACCGGCGCCGCCGCTAGAGACTGCCGCTCCCGTAAGGAAGCCTGGCGAGAAGAATGTGCCGGCTCCGCCTGCCAGGCTGCGGCCTAATCAGATTGACCGCACCATTGCCCTGGTTGTGGACGACTTAACTCTGACGGTCGAGAGCAGCCCCTTCGTCCGTCAGGCGCTCAAGAAATTCGTTGATGAGCAAATGCAGCAGGGCGATCTCGTGGCCATCATTCGCACGGGAGCGGGCATGGGTGCCCTTCAAATGTTCACTTCCGACAGAAGGATTCTCTACGCGGCGATCGAGCGCGTGCGTTGGAGCCCCAGCTCGAACACGCTGTACACATTCGCTCCGGTCACCAACGACGCGGAGAATCCAAACGCACTTCTTGGCCGGATCCTTCACCAGGAAACAAACGCAAGCCAGTTAGATCCCAAAAGAAAAGTGCCCGAGCGGGCGACCGACGAACTGGATAAGTTCCGCCAGGAAGTTTTCTCGATCGGCACACTCGGCGCTCTGCACTTTGTCGTGCGCGCGTTGAGAGATCTGCCCGGCCGTAAATCAGTGGTGCTGTTCTCGGAGGGTTTGCGAATCTACAACCGAGAGCAGAACGTCCTCCGGGTTCGTGATGCGGTGCGTAATCTTACAGATCTTGCCAACAGGTCTTCGGCAGTTATTTATACGATAGATGCGAGGGGATTGCAGCCGCTCACCATGACTGCGGCTGATAATCTGGCAGGAGATTTCAATACATCAACTTCTGGTTTGAGAAGCGAAGGGGGCGGTGATAACGGGATCTGGTTATCAGAACCGGGGGCCTATAACTCGCAGCGGCGCGACGATTTCTTCGAGTCACAGGACGGCCTGAACTACCTCGCACAACAGACCGGCGGGTTCTTCGTCAGGAACACAAATGATTTGAACGGCGGTATCCGGCGGGTGCTCAACGACCAGGAGAGCTATTACCTGATCGGGTTCATACCTGAAGAAGCGACCTTCAACCGCGACAAAGCTCGCGGCTTTCACGATCTCAAAGTAAAAGTGAATAGACCCGGCGTGCGCGTGCGGACTCGCAGCGGTTTCTTTGGAGTTACCGATGAAGAGGACAAAAAGACTTCCAGCCAGAGCTTGCTCGCGGCGCTCACCTCGCCGTTCAATTCCGGCCAGGTAGGTTTACGGTTGACTTCGATGTTGGGCATCGACGCGCAGAAGGGAGCTTTCGTTAGCTCTCTGCTTCACATTGACGCAAACAATCTAACATTCACGCAGGAGCCGAACGGTCAACGCAAAGGGTCCTTTGAGATCGCGGCGTTCACCTTCGGCGACAATGGCCGCGTCGTCGACCAGAACGTGCGCGGCTACACAATACACATGACCGAAAAAGAATTCGAGCAAACCTTGAAAGCTGGAATCTTCTATCGGGTTAACCTTGTGATCAAGAAGCCGGGAGCATATCAATTGAGAACGGCGGTGCGAGACACCGCATCGCTAAGAGTTGGTTCGGCGAATCAGTTCATCGAGGTCCCGGACATCAAGAAGAGCCGGCTGGTGCTCTCGGGCATGATTGTTCGTGGCACACATCCTGGTACTGCAAATACAGCGCAAATGACGCGGACGAGTGAAGGAAAAGTTGAAGAAGATGACCCGCAGGCGAGCCCGGCCGTGCGCAGATTTGTGCGCGGAATGGCTTTGGAATATGCCTGCATTCTCTACAACGCCAAGGTCGACAAGGGAACTGGCCGCCCACAACTTGAAACTCAACTGCGGCTGTTTAGAGACGGGCAGCAAGTGTTCACCGGCAAAACGAACACGTTCGCTCCGGGACAGCAAAAGGACCTGACACGGCTGGTTGCGGGAGGCAGCTTTCTGCTGGGTAAGGAGCTTCAGCCGGGCGAGTATGCCCTGCAATTTATAGTCACCGACAAGCTTGCAAAAGAGAAAGACCAGATTGCCACGAACTGGATCGACTTTGAGATTGTTCGTTAAAGGGATTGATCATGCGGGCGAGGACTTTCTTTTTGTGGGCTGTTCTGTCGGCAGCATGCGCTCCGGCATTCTCTCAGAACAAAGCCGATGAACCTCTACAACGCGATTCTCAGAAGACCGGTCAGGAGAAGCTGGGACCTTCAAAGGAAGAAGTCGTTCGGATTTCCGTGACGCTGGTTCAACTCGACGCCGTCGTCACTGACAAGAAAGGCAACCCCGTCACCGATCTTCAGAAAGACGATTTTGAAATCTACGAAGACGGGAAACGGCAAATCATAACAAACTTTTCATTCGTCTCGACGCAGCCACCCATAACACCGGAGCCGAAGCTCACGCCTCCAGTTACGAATACGACCCCGGTTCCTTTGCCACATGCCCGCTTGAAACCCGAGCGGGTTCGCCGAACCATCGCGATTGTGGTCGACGATCTGAGCGTTTCGGTTGGTTCGGTAGAGGCGATGAGGTATCACCTGCGAAATTTCGTTGACGAAGGAATGCAATCCGGTGACCTGGTCGCGATTATCAGAGCCAGCGGTGGGATGGGAGCCCTCCAACAGTTCACTGCCGACAAGGGGCAATTGTATCCGGCCATTGAGAGGATTCGCGCGAATCCCAGAGCCGTCAAAATTGGTACGTTCGAGCCGATCAGCGCCGAGACGCTCGAAAGCAAAACGAAGGGCACAATAAGCGATGCCGGCGACAAAGGAAAGCAGAAGCTGAAGGATGATTCGGACGACTTCCGCGAACAGCTCTTCGCTGTAGGCGTTCTCGGCGCGCTCAATTATGTGGTGCGCGGGCTGAGGGAACTCCCGGGACGCAAATCGGTAATCTTTATCTCTGAGGGTTTCAATCTTCCGAGTCACGGGATAGAGCGGCGAGGCGCACTTCAGCGGCCAGTAGATCGTGTGTCGGATTCATTGCGCCGTTTGATCGAGTTGGCGAACCGCTCGGCTGTGGTTATCTACTCGATCGATCCGAGGGGCATTGTGGTTCCGATGATTGAGGCCTATGACGACGTTAGCCACCTCACTATGCAGGAGCGTAGCGACCTCCTTCGACAAAGGTATGTCCAGCTTGCTGATGCGCAGAACGGTCTGAATTATCTGGCGCAGGAAACCGGAGGCTTCGTGGTCGCTGGTTCAAATGATCTGGGCCGGGGAATCAGACGCGTGCTTGACGATCAGAACGGCTACTACTTGATTGGCTACGTTCCGGCCGAATCGACTTTCAAGCGGACGGCCGGACAGCTCGCCTTCCACAAAACTTCAGTGAAGCTGAAACGTGCGGGTCTTACAATTCGCACGCGTGGTGGCTTCCTGGGCGTCACCGACGATGAGGCGCGTCCCGCCCGCTTGACTCCAACGCAGCAGTTGACGGCTGCGGTCATGTCTCCTTTTACCTCGGGCGATGTTCACCTCAGGCTGACTTCGCTGTTCGGCAACGATGCGAAGTCCGGTTACTTTGTTCGCTCTCTGCTTCACATCGATGCCAGGGATCTTAAGTTCGGCGAAGAAGTCGATGGCTGGAGGAACGCCGAGATCGCCGTGGCTGCGATAGCTTTCGGCGACAATGGCATCGTTGTCGACCAGAGTGTGCAGACTTATTCTTTGAGCGTTCGCGCTTTTAACATGGATCGAACTCTGCGATCGGGGCTCGTCTATGAGATCAATCTTCCGCTGAAAGAACCGGGCGCGTATCAATTGCGCACGGCAGTTCGAGATGCGATTTCGCAGAAGCTCGGATCAGCGAATGAGTACATCGAGGTTCCTGATCTCAGCAAGGACCGTCCGACTCTTTCGGCTATGGCCCTGGGTGGGAACGACCTTCTTGTCGACCTGAACCGGTCGGCCTTAACGGACGACGCAAAGGCGAATGATGAGGTCCGAGTTGAGGCGGGGCCTGCAGTGCGACGGCTTCGAGCTGGAGACGACATCAACTACGCGTTTGCCGTCTACAACGCTAGAATAGACAAAGCGACCAACTCGCCCCGGTTAATGATCCAAACCCAATTGTTTCGCGACGGCAAGCTTATTTACGCGGGAGAAACAGAGCCGTTGCGGCTTAGCCCTCAACCTGATTGGACACGAATAAGCGTTGTGGGAAGCATGAAGCTCACGAAGGGCGCGCAGCCGGGCGATCATATACTCCAGGTTGTCATCACCGATTTGCTGGCGAAAGAGAAGTATCGCACGGTGACTCAGTGGTCCGATTTCGAGATTGTGAAGTGATATTAGTTGGTCCCCCGGACCGCGGCTGGCTTGCATAACGCTAGCGACCAAAGACTGTGAGGACGGAAACGGTTCGCTTGGAATTCTTTTTCGTGGAGATAAAGACGCCTTATGTCGCAACGGCCCGGTCAAAGAGCTTCCACCCTTTGACCAGGCCGCAGGTACTTCAGATTCATGCGCCTGCTGATTATGAAGAAGGCCGTTTGCGCCTGAAGTCGACAGCTGGAGAGGCCTGGCCGGTGCGAGGTATCTTCACGACAACCTTCACCCACGTGCGATCTGGCACTCGCTTGTTCAGCTTCTTGTCGAAGCTCGAGATGTGTTTATACGTGCCGTTTCCGGTGAAGTAACGATCTACGTATTGAAGCTTCTTCAACGGTGTGTCGTCTACCCAGATCTCAGTTTCCCCGATTCGGAAATTGCGGCCAGACAATTCGAATTCAGGTTTGTCTCCCTCGTTGTACGTCACCGAGTTGATAAACGGAAGCGCCCAGATGTCGAAGTTGTTCTTCGATGCTGCCGCGGCCGAATTTCCGGCGCCGTCATAAACGGTTACCCGTACTTTTGCCTTTTGCGAGTCCATGTCTACCGGCACTTGCCAATCGTAGCTCTGAGTGTCTCCGATACTCGGCGCGGTTAAGTCAGCGATTGTTTCGTAGGTGTTGCCGTTATCACTTGAGATCTCGACTACGCGGCGCAGCACTCCGACGTTGTCGGCTTCTCTCCACTTAATCGAGCTGGTCGATCCGCCACCGACCGGGTCCGTACCATTGTGCGAGAGCAATGTCACTGTCGGTGGTGTCGTGTCCGGCGGACCATTGACGATCTCGAAAGGCGTCGAGTTCACAGCCGACGACGGCAGGTTCACACCATCGAGCGCGGTGATCCTGATCCGCCCGGTTGTCGTTGGCCAGCCCGGGACTCGCCAGTCATAAGTGCGAGCGTTGCCGTTGAGCAAGGCGATCGGACTGAACGAGACATCATCCGGTGAGAACTCGACGCTCTGGCTCTGAATGCCTTTATCGTCGGATGCGGTCCATTGAATTCGAATGGTGCTCCCGACCAGGAAGTGCTCCCCTCCCGCGGGAGAGGTTAGGTTCACGCTCGGAGGTGAATCAACCAGACCGCCTCCGCCGCTTGGCGATTCAACGTTGTAGACCACCAGCGCAAAGTCTTGATCGGTCAGGTCGGCATTGCCCGGCACGCCGTCGCCGGCGATGTTCGCGGCTACGACTCGGATCGTGAAGTCTCCAGAAACCCCTAGCGGAGCCCAGACGGCTTCGAGGTTGTTAAGCCGATCGGCAGATCCGCCTTCGGTGGAAACAGCGCCAGAGAAATGATTGCCTAAATATGTCTTACCACCGACATCAACCTGCAGGTCGAGGTCGTTGACCACGGGGCTGGCGAGAGGATTGCCCGGTGCGTCGGTCCACGCAAGCGTGACGCGGAGCGGCTTTGTTGGATCGGCTATGCGTCCCTGAACTGTGAAAACCTGTCCGGTGTTGGAGAGCACCTGATCCTGGTCGACGAGAGTTCTTGGAACGCCGTCGAGGGCGCGGCCGAGACTCATCAACCCCCAACCCTGATTTGCCCCCGGCAGAGAGTCTCCGGCCATAACGCCGGTCAGGTACGACGCTGAGTTGGTCAAATAAGCCTTCACCATCGCGGGGCTGGGCGGTTTTCCAGTTGCTTGTTGAAAGAGCTGCCGGATGATAGCCGCTCCTCCCGACACCGCCGGAGCAGCGTGACTGGTTCCGGACGACCATGTGTAGAGTGATTGTCCCAGTGGATAGTTACCCGGGCCGCACACACCGCCGGCATTGTAACTGCGCGATTGCGACCTCGCTCCTTGAATGTGAGTGCCGGGTGCGACGATGTCGGGTCTTGTGCGGCCGTCAGCGGTCGGCCCGCCGGATGAAAACGAGATCAGAGACTTGATGTCATCTGCGCCGCTGGAGTCTATACCGCAGCCATCCAACCCGGCTCTCAGGTTTTCGCTTGCGCCCACCATTATCACGTTCTTCGCATTGCCGGGCGAAGTGAGTTGACCACCAGGTCCTTTGTTCCCCGAAGAGAAAACAACGGTGATCTCCTGATTCCCCTGTACTGAGGATTGAGCGTCTCGAACCAGTGAGTCGTAAGTCTGACAGTCGGTGGTGTAGGTGTTGTTGTATGAGCCCCAACTGTTGTTCGATATTCGAGCCCCGTCCCTGTACATCATATCCACCATCGATCGGAATGAGGGGTTCGTGAAATCCGGCGCGAAGATCTGGGTGACCCCGAGCTTCGCATAAGGATGTGTGCCCAGGCCATACCGAAAGCCGTCCGGATCGACAAATGGTGCGACCGTGCCGACATTGTAACCGCCCACGATGGAAGCATTGATGGTCCCGTGTCCTGCTGTGTCCTGCGGAGGGAGGTCTTGATCAACCAATCCCACATAACGAGCATACATTACGCGTGCAGAGCCGGCCGAATTGAGGAAGTCTTTGTGCAGAACTTGAGGATCAAGCACACCCTGGTCAATGCCGGTGTCAGCCACGTCTACAATGAAGTCCGGGCTTGATTGAATTCCTTTTGATTGAAGCCAGGAGAGGTAACTCGAAGCCGGTTCGCTGCCGGTCAACCTTCCCGCAAGAATTAAGCCTTGCTTTTCGTCGTGCAGCACAGGCTCGATCCATGGTTCCATCCAGAGTACATTGCTCATGCGTGCGACATCAGCTAAGGCCCGCGAATGAACCCTTATTCGAACATTAGTGAAGTTCAGAGTGGTTGTTGGCGTACCGACGATCGAAGCAGCGGAGCGCGCGACGAGCTCCTGGATATCCCGGGCTGCGTCAGGCGAGGCGAGCTGAACCGTAACCGTAGTTTCTTCATCTGTGCCGAGCGAGATCTCAGGCGCGATCTTATAGCTTGGTTTGAAAGCGCCGCTCCATTGCACGAACGTTCCTTTATTCGCGAGGCTATTGATGCGTGAAAGACCGTCGCCGTTTGCGCGAACAAGGTATGCGTTGTTTGGAATGTAAGAAATTATTTCGGCGACCGACTTCAGATCACTGACCCATTGTTTCTTGGCCGGTCCAACGAATTGAACGATATAGAGCTGCTCGCCCGCAGCGTCTGCTTCTCCAAGCGAGTTCGCCGAGAGCGGCTCGCCGTCGAGCGTATCGAACGGGTCCGCTCGAAGCAACACCGCGTTCATATCGTCACGCACGCTCGATCCGGAAGTGGATTCGACGCTGACGCGATCGGCGGAAGCGGCTGGAGCTTTCATCAGTACAAAAGCGCCGTAGTCTTCAATGACTGAACCTCCTTCGGCGAGGATAGAATCGCGCAACGCCGTTTCGGTCGCTTGAATGACTACTTTGTGAGTCGGTGAATTGCTGCGATAGGAAGCATCGAATACCAAGCGCTTCGCACGTTGGCCTGAGTTTAGAGCGGATGAATCTGAATGCACGGTAAGCTTCCCGGTTAGAATCAGTGCAAAAAGGAATAAGGCTACAGGGAATATGCGAAGTGAGTGTCTAGCCATTTTAGTGATGCTCCAGTCTGCGAGAAGTGGCAACCCCTATCGGCGACGCGGGCCTCCCCTGAGGCGATGCTTTCGCTCGAATCTTTCAAGTTCTTTTCCGCGTCAATAGTGTGTCGGTCGTGGAAGGGGCAGGCTAATAGGAGACCAGTCGAAGGGGCATTACGAGAGAGAACCGGCGCGGCTAAACTGTAGCGATCGTAAGTGAGACCGGTCCGGCAGTCAATAGTTTTTCCCCTGCGGGCAGGCGGGAAGCGCTCGCCGAGGACCAGTTTTGGACAAGGCTTTGATGCTCGCTTGAACCAATGTTACGGTTAATCGGCGGCCGGCCTCAAATAGCGGGCAGATCGGCGCGTCAAACCTTCGATGCATACCTCATTAATAGAGCTGTTTTGCACTCTGTCCTCTCCGGTTGAGGAACGCCTTTTCGCGGAGTACGGTGCAATATTTATTACCACCGCGATCCCCCCGCCAAAGATTATGTTCAACGATGCGCGCGAGGTAGATGCGTTCCAGGCTTTGCTGGCGGCTGATCGGGCTGTTTTGGGAGACCACGAGATAGAGCTTCAGACTAAAGCCTTGAGCGCGCTTGTCTCCGCCGCGTCCCAGATGTCCCAGCGCGGAGGTTCTATTACCGCGCGTTCCGCTGACTCTGGCAGCCGGTGCTATGAAGACACCGTGAAACTCTGGAATAGAAACGTCGCGCGCGGGCTGCAACATTGGGAATCTCTCGGGCGCATTGGCGCCGAGCGGGTTGCAACTATCCTGAGCCTGTCAGCGGTAGACCAGGTATCGGTGGTCCTCGATCTCGAAGACACTGAGCATCTGTTTTTTGGGACTTTCTTTGACAAGTCGATCCTCTATTCGGTCGCGGCGCCCGGAGCATCTCAGCACCTGTCGAAGCTCGCCTTCGATGTAGCTGAATTCGAGAATATGGATGTCAAAACGGTAATGGCCAGCAATGGCTGGTATCGAACGGTGCCAAGTGACTTGCCACATTTTACCTATCTCGGTCGGGATGAGCAGACACTGAGTGCTGCGGGGCTCAAGTGCGTAGAACGTGTTTGTGGTACACGGGTGTATGATTTCTGGATACCCGATCTAACGCAGCTTCAGATGATCACGCCGAGGTAAAGCCAATGAATGTTCAATCCTGTCTCAATGTTGTGATACGAATGTGAGTCTGAGAAGAGAAGTGGTCATGCATGCGGCACCTGCTCGATGCTGCTTGAATCTCGCATTCTTGAGTGTTTCCTAGATAATTAAGGCAAAAGACTATGTGATTACAGCACAGCGCTGCAAACGTGAGAATCGTGGCACGGTGATTGTTGATACAACAGCGAGTTCGGATATTCAATCTCGAACACTCACAAGCGTCCACAGCTCGCACGCTCGCTAATTGAAATTATTTTACAAGAGAGGCGTGGCGCAGCAAAGACGTTTGATTGAAAAAGAGGGAGTCATACGGCTCCCTCTTTTTCGTGTGTGCACGCGTTTTGAAACTCAGCCCCGGTGTCCTCTTCTATTTCTCGAAGAGCGAGCGTTCTGCACGGCGCGCCGTTTGCCGTTGAGGGCGTCACGACCCGGCATCGATTATGTTGGCGATGCGCCGTCGGCGAGCGGCGCATTTGAATCTAAGACGGAAGGGCAATGAAGAGAGCGGCTCCAAAGATCGGACATGGGCGGATACTGGTCGTCGAGGACAACACTGACTCTCGAGACATTCTAGCAAAACTCTTGCGGATGAGTGGCTACGACGTCATATCTGCGGCCGACGGGGAGAGCGGATACGTTGCGGCGCTAGAGAAACTGCCGGACTTGATAATAACCGACATCAACATGCCGGTTATGAGCGGAATCGAGTTGCTGAAGAAGATTAGACACGAGAGTCTGCTCGACGGAACCGCGATTCTTGTGGTCACCGCTTTTGGCGATGAAGCGGCGCGTGAGGCAATCGAAGCCGGAGCAGACGCCGCCGCCGCAAAACCATTTGATTTCGACTCTTTTGTCGGCACTGTCGAAAACCTGATCACCACTCGCCGGATGTCAGCCGCTTGATCTGAAGCTTTCGCATCGGCCTCATTCCCAAACTGATCTGACCTAACCTGAGATATGCAGATTACTCCCACAGGCGAAGGCTATAGTGTGTCGGGTTACTGTGGCGGTTTGATGCCTGCTCTGGCGTCTCGAACTCGTGACAGGATATCGAAGAGGAGCGCGGACTGTTCTTTGTTGCTTCCACGAGTGATCTCGCCGGCTGGCGCCGTCAGGCGTCCGCTGACCGATACGAGTGATACATACAGTCGGCTTTGCTTGCCAATCTTGGAAATGTCAACGAAAAGCGACCACTCATGCTGATCCATTAGCCGTGTGGTGATCGGTGCAGTTGTGCCTACGGCTTCATCGGTTAACGCAAAGTCTTTTGCTGCCTGCAGGACGGCTTCGAATACTTCGAGCTGATGTTCGTTGAACGAACCGCTAACGGTCTTCCCGCTTCCATCGCCCAACAAGATATTGAACAGCGAGCTTCCTTCGACGGGACCGATGTAGAACGAGGGTGCGCCTGATGGTGGTCTCAGCCCGTGTTTTTCCATTTCGCGCAACTGCTTTGGACTCATATCGTGCTTTTGCTTTTCCTGTGCGAGCACGCTGCCCGACATCAGAATCGCCACGATGCAAAGCCCAACCAAACGTACAAATTGGCGACCTGCCAAGCTTACAAGCCGGCGCCCGACTAATCTTCCAACTGGGCTGATCAACTTCGCTTCCATTAGGACTTTTTTTCCTCGGTTCCTTCTAAAACGCCCCACCCGACATTGGGTTCATTCAAATCGTCGAAAGTGGCTCTTCCTCTCGTGCCGGGTTGATTGCTGAAACTACACTGCGCTTTTCTACGTCCATTTCGTAGCCCGCCTCACTTTTTTTCCTGCCTCCTCTGGCAATATAAATGATACCGCCCGGTAGACTGGTGATTATGATGATGCCAAGCCACAATAGTGAGAGCGTCGCGGCCTCGTGCGGTTTTGCGCCCACGGATTGGAATAAGAGTATGTAGGAGGCTTCGCGCCAGCCGGCGCCGTTAACCGATAACGGGATCATCCCGGTCAGCCCTATAGCCGGGATGAACACCATGTAGTCAATCCATCCGTGCTGGGTATGGAGCCCGATGGCATCGGCCGTAAGCATGTTAACAAACGCGCAGCCCGCTTGAATGACCAGGGACAAGACTAACGTCGATATGACCAGACTCCATTTGCCCCGATACGCGTTGAACGAATCATACAAACGCTCGACTTTCTCGTCCGCTCTCTTCATCCTGAATAGACTCAGGAGACGGTGGAGAAGGTTATAGGTCGGGCGGTAGAATAACGCGAGATTAGCTGCGACGAAGGCGATTCCGATCAACCCAAAGACAGGGGCCAGCAGGACCCCATTTTCAGGAGGAATGCGTGTTCCACCGTATGCTGCGACGGCAGTTCCGGCCAGCAGTAGCCCGCCCATCCCTATGTCCCGGTCAAGGAACACCGACGCAGTGGACGCGCTGAGCCTGCCGGTCTCCTTGTGCAGATAGTAGACCTTTACGACGTCTCCGCCGATGGCTGACGGAAGAAAGAAGTTGAAGTACATTCCGAGATAATAGAGACCGAGGATTCTGAGAAAGCTGGTCTCGATATCCAGTGGTTTGAGCAGCAGGTACCACCGATAGGCGCTGATGGTCTGCACAACAAAATAAAGGGCAACCGCGGCTACGAGATAGGAGATGCTTGCCTCCCTCAGGTTCGCCCATAAGTCCTGGACGTGAACGACTCTGGTGAAGATGTAGACGAGAATCCCGACGCTGAAAACGATCTTCAAAAGTGTTAAACCGGTCTTCTTCATCGTGCGATGTTTGGCCCGCCTTTGTTCGATATCAGCACCACCTGAGGGAGCTCACCTCGGTCAAGAATACCTTTCAACTTTACTTTAAAGATCGGATGACTGGCAAGCACACGGGTCTCCGGCGGAAGTAGCGCTCTTATTGCTTCATACTCGGTTGCGGTCATCAAGCAGAAGACCTCTTTTCCAGAGGAAAACGCAGCCTCGAGCTCATTCTGCTCGAGAATGCGTGCTGCGGCGGGCTCCCCAAGCGCTACATATTCAAAGATTGGTCTGCGAAGATAAAACACCATGCTCGGATAGGCGGCTCTGAAGTAACCAACCAGCGCCTCAGGTCCCGCTTCCGCAGCAATCACTTCGCTGAGTGCTTGCACCGGTCGATAACGTTCAAAGTCTGGAAGCGTGCGGAGCACAAAGACCCAGTTGCAGCCGATCACCGTCAAGGCTGTCGTCAATATGGCCAGTCGCGTTTTGTTAAGGACGGTTGCGCCTGCGGCTATTATCCCGCCGATAATTCCAGCGCAACCGATCACAAGCGTCCCTGCGAGTCTGTAAGGTTGAGTACTGGTGTCAAACAAGAAGAGAATGACGGCGGCCGCGGCAATGGTAATCGCCGCCAGGCAGAGAGTCGTCCAGCGCAGGGCACTCTGCCGGCGAAATTGTTCGTGACTAAACTGGGGTGAAAGTGCGCTGCCAACCAGCGCGGCCGCTGCTGGATAGATCGGTAGCACATACAAGTCCTCTTTGCTTCTCGAGAGAGAGAAGAACACCACGATAACTGCGATCCAGATTAGAAGCAGAGCGTAGTTGTCCCACCGACTGCGTTCGACTGACCGGGCTTGCGTGGTATCACGCATGAACGGCCAAAGACGCTGGAGCGCTACCCAAAATAGTGGAACCAGGAATACCGACCAGGGAAAAAAGTCGCCGATTACAACCGGGAGATAAAAGAAGATCCCGCGATGCGGTCCCCAGATCGGCTGCATATATCGGGACAGATTGTCTTTGATGATGAAGGTTTCGATGTGACCCCAACCGTGTTGAGAGTAGATCGCCAGATACCACGGCAACACTATCAATGCAACGACTACTAAACCCGCCGGGAGCATAATTCGGCGTAGCTCGCTGAGCCTGCGCCCAATCGCGAAATAGATCAGTACCGCTACCGCCGGGAGCAAGGCCGCTACCGGGCCTTTCGTAATGACGCCGAGAGCGATGCACACATACATCAGCAATAAATACAATTTTCGTCTCTCGGGTCGCCTGTAAGCCATTGCAAACATGAACAGCGCGAGCGCCATGAACATTGCCATGTAAACGTCAATCATTATTCGGCGCGAGAACATCAAAAACCGCGGCGACGTGGCGAGGCCGATCGCCGCCAGCAGTCCCGCATCCACTGAAAAGAAGAGCCGTCCCAAGCCGAAGGCTGTAGCGATCATCACCAGTGCCGCCAGTACAATTGGAAGCCGCTCCGAAGTCTCCGATATGCCGAAGAGTTTGTAGAACGGCACAACCACCCAGTAGCTCAAAGGTGGCTTGTTGAGACGGACGCGATAATTGAAAGTGGGATTGACGTAATCTCCCGATGCGATCATCTCCCGAGGCGTCTCGGCGTAGAACGCTTCATTCGAATCCCACAACGAAGATGCGCCCAGACAAAGGAAGTAAGGCGTTACGGCGAAGGTTAGGATGGTTATCAATAACCACCGGTGGCGGGGCAGCGACATGTTCATTAGCGAGTCAAGGTAAGTATCACAGCGGCACGGCGAGTCGCAAGCCAACCGGTAGGACTGGACGCAGAGCTGAGGTGGAGGAAGCTGCGAATTGGGAAGAGGCTGCTCCGAAATGCCTACTCAAGGTTGAGACTCACGACAATCGCTTCCTTGTTGCGCACTACCTTTAGGGCGATGGGGCTTCGTTCACTCGAGAGAAGCGCCTGGAGTTGAGCGGCGCTCAGCAGCACTCGTTCTAGGGTGCCCACAATTACGTCGCCCGCCTTCAGTCCGGCACGTTCGGCGGGACTGTTCTTCGTAACACTGGACACCAACACCCCGCCCCTGGCTTGAAGAGTAGCCGCGAGTTGCGCGTTGAGAGCCCGCGCCGTAAAGCCGGCTCGAAAGCTCACGTCCTGTTCGCCGGTAAACTTGGCGTCAGGGTAGGCCTGACTGGGAGCGTCCTGCACGGACCGGGCAGCCCCGGCATTGTTCTCGGGCCCGAGCGCTCGCAGGCTATCGTAGATGTTCCTGATCTCAATTTCTAATTCGCGGATGGCTTCATTAGTCTCTCTTGAGGGAGGGCTATTGTGATAAGCACGAAAGCGGGACCTCAATTCTTCAAGCCGTTTGTCGAGTTGATCTCTTTGTGCGGACGCCTCCCAGGGCTGGTCGAATGGCGTGAGCAAATATATGGGGTCGCCATTAGGTCTCGGACCGAGTACAGCCTTGATCTCCAGAGGCTGGTGATTCCTGATCGTGTGAAGTCTGATCGCGCGCCCCGCGGGCAGGGTCGAGAGCGTTGCTTTGAGATCAGCAGCCCCGGAGATATCAAAATCGTCCAAGCCAATAATGACATCGTTGGCTATGATACCGGCCTGAGCCGCGGCGCTTTCAGAAGTCACCTGGCGGACAATCACACCCACCTTGCGTTGCAGACCCAGCGAGGCGAAATCCGGATCCGAAAGCTGCGCAATGCTGTCGCCGGTCACCCCCAGCCATCCAGCGGGCACGTTGTCATTTTTTTCAATGACTCTCCTAGCGATCGTATCTCGTATGAAATCAACCGGGTAAAGATAAGCTCGCCCGAAACCGGCGTATTGAGCCATGCCTACAACCTGGTTGTCAGGCGTCACAACAACGCTGCTGTCGCATCTCGCGAGCAGCGACTCTGAAAGTAGAGTAAACGCGCCGCGCGCTCTTGAGTAGATGCTGTCGGCAGCCACGTGGCCTTCAGAAACCGTGATCGACGGCGAAAGATAGATTCTCTCAGATGTGGTAGTTGGGACGACGTCGGTGCTCAATATCTTGACCGGCGACCCGTTCGGCAAACCGCTCACCGTAACCAGCTTCGGCATTGTTGATTTGAAGTATGGGACGTCAAGAACAGCAAAGCCGGTGGCTAAGTCGACGCCGATCAGTTTGGCTTCCAGAGTTATTCCTTGACTTGTGCTGACGCTGAGCTTCTGGTCCTTATCCGCCAGGTTGAGATTCGAAAGCCTTGTGACTATGTGACCCTGATCGTCCACCACCAGTCCGGTCGTTACATGGTACATGTAACGGGGCGCGCTTCCCGCAACTCCGACTCGGACACTTTGTTGTTCGCGCATCAGCGCGACCATCTTTTGAACGTCGATCGTATGAACGACGGAGACCGCCCAAGGCACGACGACATTGGCATCGCTCTGGGGCGGTTGCGGCGCTTGCGCAAAAGCCGCCGATGAGAACATCAGAATCAGGATTGCTGTTGTGCTTCTATTCATCAAATTCTGCTGCCGACTCCATCGTCCCGGGTTCGTGGGTTCTAAAAAGAATTACCCGCATTGCGTACCGCTCGCTGGCCGGCGCTTACGTATAAGAGCGGCTGCGCGCCAACACTGACGGTAGGCATGGGAACATCCATGTCTCCGTTACGACCGCGCACTAAAACGACTCCGCCATCTTCTGCGGTGAACGAAGCGTCAGGAGTAATCCGCCTTCCGCTGGTTATTCCGGTTCGCGGCATTCTGATCACACGTTGGCCAGCAGCCACTATCGTTGCGGGAGCAACGGGCTGTGGTGGCACCCTCACTTCAGGCTGGCGCAGCACAAGACTGTCCGGCCCGGGCGGAGGTGAGTTTCGGTCAGCTGTGGGCGCTACAGTGCGCTGATCTGGTGCGGAGAATAAACCGGCATATTGTGCGGCAAAGATCATAATGGCCACGCCGGCGGTTGCTGCGCCAAGGCGCAAATAGCCCGGTGACCTTAGCCATGCCAACGTGCCTCGAGCGAACGCGTTTCGACTCTTTGTTGCCGCCAGCCGGGCTTTCAACATCGCGTCGAAATTAATGGGGGCGCTAACGCGGCTTTCCGAGGCCAAAAGTTTTCTCAGTCCATCGCGCTCGCTTGCAAAGCGCTCGCAATCACCGCAACCGCCGATGTGCTCGTTCACCTCGAACGGAAGCACATCTGACTTGTCTGCCTCATCGATTAGTCTCTTGATGTAGTTACAACCCATCATCGTTTTTCACCCGTTGTGTCCATTTGTTGTTTCACATGTAGGCGCTGAGCTTCTCTTTGAGAAGATTTCTCGCCCGGTTAATTCGTGACTTAACAGTTCCTTCAGACAGGCTCAGCGTCTCGGCTATCTGGTCATAGCTCAACCCTTCGACGTCGCGAAGGACAATTGCAGCCCGATACTTTTGGGGCAAAGACGAGATCGCTCGCGCTACTGCGCTCCGGCGTTCGTTGGCGATCAACGTTTCATCCTGAAGCATCTTCAAATCAGGCGGATCGAGCTCGATCGCTTCGCCCTCATCATTGGTAAAGGGCGAAAAAAGAGAAACCATCTTCCGTCGCTTGCGCCTGCGAAGCTCGCTTATCGCGAGGTTTGTCGCAATTCGGTAAATGTATGTCGAAAAGCTGTAGTTCGCCTGATAGCGCGATGCGCTAGTGTACACCCTTATGAATGTTTCTTGCGCTAGTTCCACGGACCTGTCGTAATCGTCGAGCATTCGGTAAACGAAATTGGTAATCGGATTGCGGTATCGGCGCACTATCTCCTGAAACGCGACTTCATCGCCGTCGCGAATTGCGGCTAGCAGTTCGTGATCGCTTGCTGCTTCTACCGACCGGCTGCCGCTCAGTTCAATCGCTTGCGCCTGATGAGTGACTGCTGCCATTCGGGCCGTGTCTTCCTCTTATCGATCTATTCGCTCCCCATAATTATACCCAGATTAATCACGTCCGAGTAAGGACAAAGTTCCCGATTGTTCGTCTTATGAGCAATTACGGCGGTCGTAGCGGAGCCCGTTGGTTGACAACCCGGTGACCAACTATATAATGAATATCTTTTGCGCAGGGCGGCTTTATTTGTGATTGCAGCAATAGAGGTGGGCCGAACGCTCAGATCCGGGGATGAACATAGCAGTAGCTAAGATAAGCGAGGATGAAGGGCTCAGCCTCCAATATGCCTACCGGGAAGGAGAACTGGCACTAGTCGGGGGAGAGGCGAGCCTGATCGGACGCTGTGAGGTGACTTTGCAGGCCACTCGCGCGGGCGATGAGGTTGAATTGATAGGCAGCGTCAATGCGGTTGTAGGATTTGAGTGCGACCGATGCCTGAGGCCTTTATCCGTTCCGGTCGAGCAATCGTTTGATCTTCTTTATCTGCCGCCCCTTAACGCCGGAGACGAGAGAGAACTGGACGCGAACGATCTTTCGATCGGCTTCTATCAGGGTGATACGATTGACCTCGACGATGTTGTGCGCGAACAGGTGGAACTGGCGTTGCCGATGGCCCGACTTTGCACTGAGGCGTGCGAGGGTCTGTGCCCCGATTGCGGCGTGAACTTGAATGATGCCGAGTGCGCTTGCAAGCTCAATCGCGCAGATGAGCGGTGGGCTTCGCTTGGCGAATTGAAATCCAAACTGAACTGATAATCAGGAGTACATAATGCCAAATCCGAAACGCAAACATTCCAAGTCGCGCACCGGCAAACGCAGGGCGCACGATCATCTTACCCCGGTCCTGTCAGGAAACTGTCCTCACTGCGGTGAGCCTCGCCTACCTCACCGCGTATGCCCGAAGTGTGGTTTTTATCGCGGCCGCGTGGTAATCGCAAAGAAAGAAGACGAGTAGGCAAATTGCCGATTGCCGATTTGCGATTGCCGAATTTGGAAGGTGAGATCGGAATCGGAAATCGGCAATCGACAGTCGGCAATTCCAGGCCCTTATGCTTAAGATCGCTGTGGACGCAATGGGTGGCGACTATGCACCCGCAAGCGAAGTGGAAGGCGCAATCGAGGCTTCGCGCGACCTTGGCGTCGGAGTCATCCTGGTCGGGCGATCGGAACAGATTCAAGCAGAACTCGATAAGCATCGCAGGAGCCGGGCGCTCGGCGGCACTCGGCGGTCTTGGCGCAGTTCAAGCATTGAGATAGTTGATGCAACCGAGGTCATCACGATGAATGATCCGGTTGCTGTGGCGGTTCGGCGCAAGAAGAACAGCTCGATTCGCGTGGCTGCCAAACTGGTTCGAGACGGACATGCGCAGGCGCTGGTGAGCGCAGGCAACACTGGCGCTGTCATGATGACCTCGAAACTCGTTATCGGCGCGCTGCCAAAGGTGGATCGCCCAGCTCTCGCGGCGGTGGCTTCTACGCTCACCGGACACGGAACGGTAATCCTCGACGTCGGGGCAAACGCCGAGTGCAAACCCGCGCACCTCTATGATTTTGCTGTGATGGGTTCCCTCTATTCCAGCGTTGTGGTAGGCGTCAGCAATCCGCGTGTTGGCTTGCTTTCGATTGGCGAGGAGGAAATCAAAGGCAACGACCTGACCAAGGAAGCGTTCAAGTTACTCAAGAGCTCATCCCTCAATTTTGTTGGCAACGTCGAAGGTCGCGATATGTACACCGGTCAGGTTGACGTGGTCGTCTGCGATGGATTCACCGGTAACGTGGCGCTAAAGGTGAGTGAGGGCGTCTTCGAATTTATCATGCTGTTGCTCAAGCATGAGCTCAAAGCGTCGCTTCAGACCAAGGCTGGAGCGGTGCTCACGCGCCCGGCTTTCCAGAGGTTCAAAGAGAAGCTCGACTACGCTGAATACGGCGGAGCGCCGCTGTTGGGCATCAAGGGTGTCGCGGTCATCTGTCACGGCCGATCCAACGCCAAGGCCATTCGTAACGCCATCGCGGTGGCCCGCACATATTGCCTGGGCGAGGTCAACGGACGTATCGAAACTCAGTTGGGCGAGGCAATTGTTGCGAGCCACGAGGGACATCACTAGTTCGTAGTCATTAGTCCGTAGTCCGTGGCAAGAGCCGAATGGTTGCCCAGGGATTGCTGACCACTGACTACGGGCCACGAACCACGGACTATGCGAACAGCTTTCTTATTTCCGGGTCAGGGCTCGCAGGAAGTTGGGATGGGCAAAGAGTTGGCTGAGGCGGAATCAGTCGCTCGATCCGTCTTTGAAGAAGCCGATCGCGTGCTTGGCATGAGATTGGCGAGCCTGTGCTTCGAAGGACCTGAAGAGGAACTGAGATTCACGGTCAACACACAGCCCGCGATTTTGACGGCATCCGTCGCGGCGCTCAGAGTTCTTGAATCGCGCGGAGCGCATGCGGATTTTGTTGCAGGCCATTCTCTTGGAGAGTATAGCGCTCTGGTGGCCGCAGGATCTTTGCAATTCGATGAAGCGCTTAGCGCCGTACGCAAGCGCGGGTTGTACATGCAGGAAGCAGTGCCTCCGGGTGAAGGGGCGATGGCCGCGCTCATCGGAATAGACATCGAAATGGTTCAGGCTCTTTGCGCGGACGCCGCGGAACTTGGGGTTTGCGCGCCGGCGAACATCAACTCGCCGAATCAAACCGTAATTGCCGGGCATAGATCTGCGGTAGAGCGCGCGGTCGAGTTGGCGAAAGGCAAAGGCGCGAAGCGCGCGGTGATGCTTGCCGTCAGTGCGCCGTTCCACTGCGAATTGATGAAGCCGGTTGCCGAAAAGCTCGAGACTGTATTCAAGGAGACTGTGTTCTCCGACCTGAAAGTGCCGTTAGTTACAAATGTCGACGCGGAGCTGACAACTTCAGGTGTGGGAGCGCGGGACTCGTTACTACGACAGGTCGCGTCGCCGGTGCGCTGGAGCGCATCGATCACCCGACTGCTTGATGAAGGCGTGACTCGGTTTGTCGAGGTCGGGCCTGGCAAAGTTCTATCGGGGCTGGTAAGGCAGATCAGCCGTCAGTGTCAGATTCTGAACGTCGAGGATCTTCAATCGCTCGACGCAACATTGGCGGCTCTGGGACAGTGAAAAAGGAAAGGTTAATGGTGAGCTTGGGCATTCCCGGTTCATCGGTCATAATCAGCAGTGATTCTGAAAACTTCTTAGGAGGGGCTACGAAATGGCAGAAGGTTCCGTTGAGGAAAGAGTAAAAACGATTATCGTAGACGAGCTAGGCGTAGACGAAGGCGAAGTGACGCCGAACGCTCGCTTCATTGATGACCTCGGCGCTGACTCGCTCGATACTGTTGAACTTGTGATGAGGTTCGAGGAAGAGTTCAACATTGAGATTCCGGATGAGGACGCCGAAAAGATCCAAAGCGTGCGCGACGCAATCGATTATATTGGCAAGCATTCCAAATAAGATTGCGTCGGCGGCTTTTTGGCTGTGGAGGTAGGGATTGAACCGTCGTGTTGTAATCACAGGGATGGGGCTCATCTGCGGCTCGGGTAACACCAAGGAAGAAGTTTGGTCTAACTTGGTTGCGGGTCACAGCGGCGTTGGTCCCGTCACCCGCTTTGACATTTCCGCCTTTCCCGTGCGCATTGCCAGCGAGATCAAAGGCTTTGATCCTCTTAAGTTCATCGAGAAAAAAGAAGTCAAGAAGATGGACCCTTTCATTCACTACGCGGTCGCCGCTTCACAGGAGGCGATGGATGATTCGGGGCTGCGAGTGACCGATGAAAACTCCGAGCGGTTTGGAACCTACATTGGTTCAGGCATCGGCGGATTCGGAGTGATCGAGCGCGAGCACGAGAAGTATCTTAAGGGAGGGCCGGGCAAGATATCGCCGTTCTTTATTCCGGCAGCGATAGTCAACCTGGCGGCCGGACAAGTGTCGATTCGCTTTGGACTGAAGGGACCAAACTCGGCGACCTGTACCGCGTGTTCGACCGGCGCTCACGCAGTAGGCGATAGCTTCAAGATCATTCAGCGTGGGGACGCGGATGCTATGGTGTGCGGCGGCGCTGAAGCGGCTATCACGCCGATGGGCGTCGGCGGATTCGCCGCCATGAGGGCGCTATCAACGCGCAACGAAGATCCGGAGCACGCAAGCCGGCCGTTTGATCTGGATCGTGACGGCTTCGTTATCGGGGAAGGCGCAGGCGTCCTGGTTCTCGAGGAGCTCGAACATGCACGGGCCCGTGGCGCCAAGATTTACGCTGAGATGGCCGGGTACGGAATGTCGAGTGATGCGTTCCATATCACACAACCGTCGGAAAACGGCGACGGAGCGGTGCGGGTGATGACAAATGCGATTAAGGATGCGGGCATCGAGGCGCAGGACATCGATTACATTAACGCTCACGGGACGTCGACTTTTTACAACGACAAACTGGAGACGATGGCTATAAAGCGCGTGTTCGGCGATTCGGCGTATTCAATTCCCGTCAGCTCTACCAAGTCGATGATGGGGCACTTGCTGGGCGCGGCCGGCGGCGTCGAAGCTGGAATAATCGCGCTTGCGCTGCGTGATCAGGTAATGCCTCCGACAGCCAACTACGAGAAACCGGATCCCGAGTGCGATCTGGACTATGTGCCCAATGTCTCGCGGCGCAGGCCGATGCGATACGCGTTGTCGAACTCATTTGGGTTTGGTGGAACGAACGCAGCGGTCCTGATGAAGCGCTATGATGGCGATTAAGAACGCGGCATAGGCTGCCCATTTCTGTGCGGGTTCCCAAAAGCTTACTACCAATACTTCACGGACTCGACAGTCTACGGAACATAGAGGGTTACGAATGAACATAGTTGTGTGCTTAAAACAGGTGCCCAAGAAAGATTCGATTTTGCGAATAGGCGCCGATGGAAAATGGATTGATGAGCGCGACATCAGCTATGAGATGAGCGAGGCCGACGCATATGCTCTTGAAGAGGCGCTTCGTCAAAAAGAGAAGCACGGCGGAGAAGTAATCGTCGTCACTCTTGGACCCGAACGCGCACGACAGTCCATAAAGGAAGCACTCGCAAAAGGCGCGGACCGAGCTATTCATTTGTTTGACTCGGTCTTCGATACGGCTACGGATTCGGCTGCTGTCGCGCGCGCAATTTCAGCGGCGCTCAAGGACGAAAAATATGATCTGATCTTTACCGGCCTGCAATCGGACGATTACGGCTTCGCGCAAGTGGGATTGATACTGGCCGAACACCTGGCTCTTCCGAGCGCGACTATTGTGATGGAAGTGCAACCCGAAGATGGCGCAGTGCGCGTGAAACGGGAGCTCGAGAGTGGATGGTTCCAGTGGGTTCGACTTCCGATGCCCGCGCTGCTGACGATTCAATCCGGCATCAATCAGCTTCGATATGCGACCCTGAAGGGTATTATGGCGGCCAAGAAGAAAGAAATTCGGGAAGTTAAATCCGCCGATATCGGTTTGACCGCGGACGATCTGCAACCGCATCAGGTAATCGAGCGCGCTTACCTTCCGGAGAAGACCAAGCGCACCGAATTCATCGAAGGCAAACCCGCCGAAGCGGCCGCAAAGCTGGTTGAGAAACTGCGCTTCGACGCGAGAGTGATCTGATTTCCGATTTGCGATTTCCGATTGCCGATCGGGCGAGTGACGATGCCGGTTCTTGATCGGAGATCGGCAATCGCAAATCGGAAATCTCTTGGGGGACTAATGAGCCAGGGAATACTTCTTTTCATTGAGCAGCGCGACGGCGTGCTCAATCGTACTTCGTTGGAAGCAATGGTAGCGGCGCAAGGCATTGCTTCGGCGACGGGCGAAAAACTGTCTGCGGTCGTACTTGGGAAAGCAATCGGCGGCGTAGCGTCTGAAGTCGCTTCGAAGAAGCTCTACGCAGTTCAAACCGTCCAGGACGATAAGCTTGCGGAATATACCCCGGACGCTTATGTCGCCGCGCTGAAGCAAGTCATTCAGAAGCTCGATCCGCGGTTTGTCATCCTCAGCCACACCTATCAGGTCCGAGACTTTGCTCCAAGGCTTGCGGCGTCGCTCGGAAAAACCTTTATCACGGATTGCGTTGGCTTTCGGGTCGAAGGCAGCGAAGTCGTGTTCACCCGGCAGATTTTTCAGGGCAAGATCAACACCGACGTGCGAGTGGTTGCGGAGGCTCCCATCCTCGCGTCGTTTCAGGCCGGCTCCTATCGAGCCGACAAGGCCGAAGCGGGCGACTCGCCGGCAGCGATAACAGTGGTTGCGGTTGATCTTACGGACGTGCAGATCAGAACCCAGCTCGAACCTAAATTCCAGGAAGCGAAGCAAGCCGTCGATTTGAGCCAGGCCCCGCTCATTGTTGCGGTTGGTCGCGGAATAAAGAGCCAGGAAAACATCGAGATGATTCAGAGGCTGGCTGAAGCGATGGGTGCAGAGATTGCTGCCTCGCGTCCGATATGCGACAACGAGTGGTTGCCGATGGACCGTCAGATCGGAAGCTCCGGGCAAACAGTCTCACCCAAATTGTACCTGGCCATTGGTATCTCGGGGGCGATTCAGCACGTCGTTGGAATGAAGAACTCGCAGACAATTGTCGCGATCAACAAGGATGGGGAAGCGCCAATTTTCGACATCGCGGATTATGGAATCGTGGGCGATCTCTTCGATATCGTCCCCGCCTTGACCGCGGAAATCACCAGAGTGAAAAGCGAAGGAAGTTAGCATGTAGGGACGGCCCTCCGTGGCCGCCCCAGATGCGTGATCCGGTCGATTCGGCGAGCTGAAATTGGAAACAGGGCGGTCACGGAGGGCCGCCCCATGAAAACGTATGGCGATCGAACGAGAGATCCTCGCAATGGATGTCCTGCTCGTTGGGGCGGGACCGGCAAACCTTGCGTGCGCGCTGGAACTCACCAAACTGATCGCTGCGCACAATGAACGCGCGAAGCAATCGGGCTCGAAGCAGCTTGATGAACTAAACATCGCGGTCATCGAAAAGGCCGCCGAGATCGGCGCCCATCAACTCTCCGGAGCAGTGCTTGACCCAATCAGCTTGCGCGAGCTTATTCCTGATTTCGAAAAGGAAGGAGCGCCCCTTGAAGCTCCGGTCGGTGAGGAGCAGGTCTACTTTCTTTCGGAACACGGTAAGATCGCGCTGCCAATACTCCCTCCTCCGCTTCGCAATCACGGAAACTTCGTCGTGTCGCTTAACAAGCTGACTCGATGGCTCGGCGAGAAATGCGAAGCCGCAGGGGTGAACATTTTCCCCGAGTTTCCGGGCGCCGAGATGCTCTACGATGGCAGCGCAGTTATCGGCGTTCGCACCGGTGACAAAGGCATCGACAAGACCGGAAAGCCTAAGCCAAATTTTGAACCAGGAGTCGACATCACCGCGAAAGTCACCGTGCTTGGCGAAGGAGTTCGTGGCTCGCTGGCAAAGCAGTTGATCAGCCGATTGAAGCTCGACGCCGGCAGCGATCCGCAGGTTTACTCTGTTGGCGTTAAAGAGCTTTGGGAGATGCCCGACGATCGCTTCGCGCCCGGCTCGGTGATTCACACGATGGGTTGGCCGCTTGACTCGCGCACCTTCGGTGGTTCATGGGTCTACGGAATGCGCGACAGGATCATCGACATCGGGCTTGCGGTTGGTCTGGATTACCGGGACCCGAGCATTGATCCTCATCACGAATTCCAACGGTTCAAGACTCATCCGCTGATCAAAGACTTGCTCGCTGGCGGCAAGTTGATTCGTTACGGCGCTAAAGCGATGCCGGTAGGTGGATGGTATACGATGCCGCAGTTGACCTCGGACGGCGTGATGATCATTGGGGACTCCGCGGGCATGCTCAACGGCGAGCGTCTTAAGGGCATTCACACCGCGATCAAAGCAGGAATGCTTGCAGCCGAAACGATAGTTGATGCTTTGTGCAAGGACGATTTCACACGCGGTACGCTGGGAGCCTTTGACCGGAAGCTTAAGGACGGTTACGTCGGTGGCGAGCTTTACAAGGCTCGCAACTTTCACCAGGCATTCGATCGCGGTCGGATGTTTGGGTTGATTACCGAAGGCGTGTCGGTTCTCACCGGTGGCCGCCTTCCGTCGAGGCTTCCGATCAAGGCTGGCCACGAGCACATGAAGAAACTGACCGGTCCCGATGGCGGCGAGAACAATCATCGTTACGCCGGTCTCAAATACGACGATAAGCTCACGTTCGACAAGCTTACGGATGTCTACTACTCGACTACTCATCACAATGAAGATCAGCCCGCGCACCTCAAAGTGGCCGACCTCAGCATCTGCGTAGATCAATGCACTCGCGAATACGGCAATCCGTGTCAGAACTTCTGCCCGGCGAATGTATATGAAATGGTCGACGCCGGGGAGGGGAAGAAGCGGCTTCAAATCAACTTTTCCAATTGCGTACACTGCAAGACCTGCGACATCATGGATCCCTATCAGATTATTGACTGGGTTCCGCCGGAGGGCGGCGGTGGTCCAAACTACAGAAACATGTGAGTCGAGACGGCATGATTGAGAGTGTCAAAACCCGCTTGTCGAGTGGCCAAAGAGTGACGGGCGTAGCGATCGCGATGCTGTTCGTGGCTGTTGCGCCGACGGCCGGTCCCGCGGTCACCGCGTCCGCGCAATCCGAAGCCAGTAAGACTCGCACGCCGGGAGAAGTAGCTGCGAACTACTTTCCAAACAGTGTTTTGATCAATCAGAATAACCAGTCAGTTCACTTTTTCGACGATCTGCTAAAAGGGAAGACGGTCCTGATCAACTTTATGTTTACCACCTGCACTGGCATCTGTCCGGCGATGACGGCAAATTTGGAAAAGGTGCAGACACAGCTTGGAGATCGAGTCAGGAAAGACATAAATATGATTTCGGTGACCGTCGATCCGATAACCGACCGTCCTGAAGCTCTCAAGAACTATGCAACGAAATTCGGCGTCAAACCGGGCTGGCATTTCATTACCGGCAGCAAAGCGGATCTCGATCTGGTGCTTCGGAAACTTGGTGGCTGGGTCGAAGACAAGAATGACCACAACAGTATTCTGATGATCGGCAATGTCGAAACCGGCGAGTGGGTGAAAATGCTGGCTATGGCAAAGCCCTCGGATATTGTAGAAAGCGTCTTGAAGTTGACCGGCTCCATGAAACACTAAATGCAGCGCCTGGCGCTAGCTATTCTTCTCGAAGAAGGAAGTATGAAAAAGCTATTACCGATACCTATAATCGCCGTGCTTGTTCTCGGGTTCGTGTTCGTGAAAGTTTGGGCCACGAAAGGCGATCAACAGAAAGCAGCGGACGCAGCAGCAGCCGATTCCCAGTCCAAGCCGCCTGATAAACAGGATAAGAAGGACGCCGATTGCGGCTGTGATAAGGCCCCGCCCGACGTGTTCGCTACCGTAAACGGGATCAAGATCGCGAGCAAAGACGTAGACGATCCAATTAAGGATCGGATTCAGGAACTTCAGAACCAGGTTATCGAAGCAAGAAAAGCTCAGCTCGATTTCGAGATCAATTCACGGTTGCTCGAGGGCGAAGCGCGAAGGCTCGGTATTTCACCGCAAAGACTGCTTGAACGCGAAATTCCACAAAGAGTCACGAACCCGACCGAGGCCGAGGCGCGCGCGTTCTATGACGAAAACAAGAAGAACATTGAAGGCGAGTTCAAGGACGTCAAGGTCCAGATCATCGGATTCCTTCTAAACCAGCGCCGGGCGGACGAGGCCAAGAAGTTCGCCGAGCGTCTGCGTTTGTCGGCAAAAGTAGAGGTGCTCACTGATAACGTGACGCCGCCGGAAACGGAAGCCGACCGCGCTCGCGTCTTTGCCATTGTGAACGGGATACGCGTCACCTCGGGCGATGTTGAGGAAGCAATAAAGCCCGCGGTATTCAGCGTACAGGAGCAGATTTACGAATTGCGCAAGAAGGCCCTGGACGTAAAGATAAACGACTTGCTTCTGGATGATGCGGCGAAGAAAAAGAATGTGACAAGTGACGCTCTGTTCGACGCCGAGATTCTGCCTCGCGTGAAACCGGTTACAGAGAAGGAGATCAAAAAGTTTTACGACGAGAACAAAGAAAAAATAAACGCCGGCTACGAACAGGTCCACGGGCAGATTCTTCAGATGTTGCAGAATCGCGAGCAGGGGAACGCCGCTTCGGCCTACGCGGAAGAGTTGAGAAAAGGTGCCGCGCTCGAGATCTTCCTCAGGGCGCCCGACCCACCAGTAATCCATATCTCAATCGATGATCGACCGTGGACCGGAGGAGCTAATGCTCCGGTTACGATAGTCGAGTTCACCGATTTCGAGTGTCCAAGCTGCGCGAACACCCAGCCTGTGCTTGAGAACCTGGTGAAGGAATTCGGCGACAAGGTGAAGCTTGTTGCGCATAGCTTCCCGCTTGAACAGCACAAACATGCTTTCAAGGCCGCTGAGGCTGCTGAGGCGGCGCGAGAGCAGGGCAAGTACTGGGAGTATACGTTGATCCTGTTCAAGAATCAGAAAGAGCTGGAAGTCGACAATCTCAAGTCATATGCGGGGCTGTTGGGGTTAGATCGAAAAAGGTTTGATGATGCCCTGGACTCGGGAAAATTCACGGACGCGGTGAAACAGGAGTTGAGCATCGGAGACAGGATAGGAGTGGAGTCGACTCCAAGCATATTCATCAACGGCAAGCGAGTCCGCGAAAAGACGAGGGAAGCCTTAAAAGCGGCCATAGAAGCCGCTTTTAAGGATGCCGCCAAGAAATAAGTCGAATTGAGACTCAGCGGGCCTGGAGCGGATGATGGTCCGCCCCCTTTCCATTTGATCAGCCGGGTCCAACGTCAGCTCGGTGGCGCAGAGGTCTGGAGCTGGGCGCGCAGCTCTTGAACGTCCTTACTCACCTTAGCGTAATCGGGTGCGTTCGGCTGCAGCTGAAGATACATGCTCAACTCGTCAACAGCCTCTCGTAGCTGACCCTTCCCCTTGTAAGCATAAGCCAGGAACTTGTGAGCATCCACGATCTCTGGCTGATATTTTATCGTTGTCTTCAGGAAGGGTATGCCGTCGTCGAAGTTACCTCGCTTGACGAGCGTGCCGCCGACGTGAAAGTTCATCATCGCGTTGTTCGGGTCGAGAATCAGACCTCGTTGGAAGCAAGCCAGAGCGCGATCGTAGTTCTTGAGCCCTGTCTCGAATGTATAGATCTGCCCCATTGTATCCCACAACGCCGCCACTTCAGGTGTGAGCTTAATTCCTTGCTCGCACAGCATCAGGGCGCGATCCAGATAGGTGCGATCGCCGGAACCGGGATTCAACGATGCCTGATACTGGTACATCAATACGTAATCCGCGGCGAGATTTCCAATTACTACCGGGTTGTCGGGTTTCAGCTTCATATACTCTTCAAACTGTTCTGCCGACTTTGAAAACTGGCTCTGGTTGATGAGCTTGTGGCCAAGAACGAAGTGTGAGATCGGCTGCTCCGGTGCTGCTTCCTCACCGTGGAACCAGACACTCATATCGTCCTTCCACGTCATATTCTGGGCAAAGCTTCGGCCAGCAAGAAAGAAAACGAGAATTGCTACTATTGAAACTTGCGCCGTGCGGCGGCTTGCAAAACGCAGCCAGTTTTCCACGGGAATCCTCGCGAGCCCCATCGCGATGAGCAACGAGAAGCCGATTGACGGAATGTAGACATAGCGCTCCTGCACCAGGAAATCCTCGCTGAATGCGCTCAGATTCAACACTGGAAGCAGGTTGACCGCGAACCAGAGAATAGCGAACCGCGCTATCAGCGAACGCCACGAGCGCCAGAGCAAAAAAGCCAACGGAATCATTCCGGCCAGAGGCAAAAGAAACCGAATGTCGGCAGGGCTCTTAACCATTTGAGTCGAGTGAAAGAGCGACAGATTTATTGGCCAAAACAGAAGCCCGAGATATTTCCAGATCGCAAGCGGGATCGTTAGCCCGATCTGGTTAACGGGGTACGCCATGTACTCACTGTTGTTGAGCGCAAACCCAAGAGCAAAATACCTCGCTATAAGATAGAAGGCCGACAGCAAAAGATAAGGCGCCGGGTAGCCAAGCGCGGGTTTGATCCTTTCATACAGACTCTTATCCTGATTGATAACAAAGAGTTCGTACCCCGCGATAAAAATGGGCAACGCTACAGCAGGCTCCTTTGTGAATGCCCCGAACAAGAACAATCCAAGAGAGGCTACCAATAACCTAGTCACTCGCTCTTCCCGGTAGCGCACATAAAAGTAAAACGAGGAAAGTACAAAGACAGCGAGCAGCGGATCGGTCAGGCCGCTTATCCAGGCGACCGATTCGCTGCGCAATGGATGCACCGCAAAGAGGAGCGACGCGATTGCCGAAACTCGAATGTCCTTTGTGATACGTTCCAATACAAGAAAAACCAGGTACACGACCTCGAGGTGCAGGAATATGTTAAAGATGTGCCAGCCAAACGCGGATGCGCTGAACAACTTCCACATGATCATCAGGTAGATAACGAAGATCGGGCGGTAGTAGGGTGTCGATGGTTTGTCTTGCTTGTTTGGATCCCGGTCCTGCTGCGCTCGCCAATACCAGGTTTCGGTTAGCATTGCCTTCGGCAGGTTTCGAAAATCGCGGATAAACTGGTTCTGTAGTATCTGGGTTGTGTCGTCGTATGCGAAACCGTTGAACAGCGTATTAGAGAATGTCAAAAAAGTGACCCCGAGGATGAGGCCCAGAATCCAGTTGCGTGGAGCCGTTAACCCAAGGGCGGCGCTACCCGCAACCCGCTGCTGAGGTTTGTGCTGCTCGCGTAAGCGTTTTTTTCGAGCCAATTGAAATCCCGTCTTACCTTTCGATTGTGAGTGAACCAGCACGTCAAACGAGCAGTTCAATCACGAAATTCGGAAGAGAAATCCTATGCTCGCCCCATGACAGTGTCAATCTCCACCGGGTCAGAGGCGAGACTGCTTGACCGCGACAGCAACTCAAGCTGGCTGTCGGTGGCTCGCCTGAGCATCGATTCGATACCAATGGAAATATCCTTCCGCACCGGACCTTCTTGATCCTTTTGGGTGCGGAACGATAACTGTGCAGTACCTTCGGACCTGAGCTTTCGGTTCGCACATGGAGATGATATCGTGATGACCAGTGACTGGAACGGCGCCTGCAACGGGAACACGAGGGGCCTCAAATACGCCAATCAGTTCGGAGCGAGCGGGAGCGAAACCTGTCGTAGACAAATGGGATGGCGATGAGTTGTCCGCTGGAGGACCCGACTCATATATAACCCGCAACAATATTAGGTTGCCAAATAGATGAACATAACTGAATACGCCGAGATGTATAAGCTCGAGAGCTTTTACTGGTGGTTTGTTGCCCGCAGGAATCTGCTCGAGTTGCTTGTGAAAGATATCGTAAAGAGGTTCGATCGGCCATCGTTGCTTGATGTAGGCTGCGGTACCGGCATCAATTTCTCTGTCTTGTCCAAATGCGGCGAAGCCTTTAGCAGCGACGCCTCGGAGGAGGCGTTAAGGTTTAGCAGGAGCCGGGGCACGACGGGCCTGGTGCGGTCTGATCTCGAATCCCTTCCGTTTGCCGCGTCCACTTTCGATGTCGTCACCGCGCTCGATGTGTTAGAGCATGTCGATAATGATCTCGCTGCAATGGATGAGATTCTGCGCGTGATCCGGACTGGTGGTGTGCTTATAATCACCGTTCCGGCATATGGGTTTCTTTGGAGCGAGCATGACGAAGCATTGCATCACCGGCGGCGCTACGCAGCTTCGGAGCTGCGCAACAAGCTGACAAATGCCGGGTTCGAAGTCGAACGAATAACGTACTACATAACGTTCTTGTTCTTTCCGATCTTACTAATGAGATTTGTTCAGAGCCTGTCAAAGAAATCGATTCACGCAAAGACCTCTCACGTGATTTTGCCGGCCTGGTTGAACTCGCTCTTGATCGGGATCCTGGCTTTCGAGCGCACGCTTCTAAGATGGATGAACTTCCCGTTCGGTGTTTCGATCGTGTGTCTCGCGCAGAAACCAATCGCCGGTAGAAACCAGCATCCGAAGGAATAGTCATCACTGTTTCTTGAGCGTTGTGCTTACCTTTGTTATGGCGCCTGCCTTCACACCGACCGCTTTCTGAAAGAACCTATAGCCCTGCTTTTCGAGATGAACCGCATATTTCCCGGGCTGCAGGCCGGTGATCGAGGTGGGGGTCAAACCCTTGGATTGAGGTTCGCCTGCGCCCGCTTCATCTATTGATATGAGCAAGACCTTCGCGCCAGACGGAACGGAATTTACCTCGATCGTTCCTTTAGTGCTCGCGGCCGGTTGTGCGGCCGGCTTTGCCGGCGAGGAGTTCGATTGCGAAGAGTTGGATTGCGCATCGCCAGTGTTGGCAGCATTGGCGTTTCGCACGTTGTTGTTAGCAGGTTGATTCGTTCCGCACGCAGTCACCATCGCGAAACTCACCGAAAGAACCGACACAATCAGAATCTGTGCACTTGCTTTCAAGATTTGCGTCTCCAATCAAAAGACAGGGTGTTTGGCCAAAGATGTCTATGCATAACAGAATACCTAGCCTACAACACAAATTCGCGGGCTGACAAAGTAACGACGCTTGTGAACCACACATTCAGCGTGGATACTTGATTGACGACATCAATGACCAACAGCAAGCAAATACAAATGGTGATGCGGGACATGCTTTTTGTTACGTGGGCCGTGTCGCCCGAACGCGCGCGCAAGCTCATCGGCGGGCAACTGCAACTCGACACACTTGCTAACTCAAACGGTCGAGTGTGTGCGTTCGCATCGGCGGTCTGCTTTAACGTAGCGGACGTGCGATCGAGCTCGCTCCCAATCGGGCGGTTGAGCTTCGGGCAAGTGAACTATCGACTCTATGTGAAGGCCGATGAAGTTCCGGCCGTTTGTTTTCTGGATATGAAGGTGAACTCGCGGATGGTAACGGCGCTGACCAGCTTTCTCGGCGTGCCGATTCATTACGAAGACATTCAGATAAATGCCGCAGAGGATCATACGGGTTCTGTTCGATACAGAATGAAGTCGGACGGGTTGTGCGTCGAGGCACTAACCGGCGGGCATGATTCAGCCTCGGGTATGAATCCGTCGCCCGGGTTCATAACTGACCGACTCGTGGGATTCGTATTGGCCGGTGATAGCATGTTTAGGATTGACGTGGAGCAACCCGGCCTTGAGAGCGCTGTTGCCGGCATCGTTAGCGCGAAGGCTCCCAGACTCGAACAGCTTGGGTTGTTGAATGCGGAGGAAACCAGGCAGCCACACTCTGCGCTGTATGTGCGTGAAACGTTGTTCGGAGCGAACATGCCTACTCGAGTATGATCGCTTGGAGTAGATTCTAATCAGCGCATCGGAGCCGGTCAATTAAGGCGGAAACGGATTAGCCCACAGTGATCGCAATTAGATTGCAATGAATCGTTGAGCAACGAGGCTTGCTGGTCTATCATCTTTTCTCTAGGTTTCCCTGGGGGTAGTAATGAAGTCTCACAGATTCACTCAGGTTTCGGTTCTAATTCTGTTAGCGGGTGTGTTTGCTTTTGCGGCGGCCGGATCAAACAAGCGAAATCGCGGTCAGGACAAATCCAGGGAGCAATCGATCGGTGGGAGTCCAACGGCAAATGAGATGCGGAAAATGTCGGATGCCGTGAAGACAACTCCAGGAGCCGATCCCAGGGTCGTCCCTCCAACATCGTTTGAAGAAGCCGCGACCCGAAATGCGCAGCTTCAAACCAGTTTGGCATGGACCTTTGGAAGCAAAATGCAACGGGGCTGGAATATCTATGTTCCCTTAGTAGCGAATCTGATCGGCTCAGTTGCCAACGACATGGCAGGCCCGTTCGCTGCCCGAGTGTCGGTATGGCAGAAAGAAAACGGCATCGAATCGACTGGAATCCTTGACGGCGCCACATGGTCGCGAATGGTCTTTGCCTTTCAGTCTGGCAGACTCAGTAGCCACACATATCCGACTCCGAGCCAATTGATTACTATCCCAATCTCCGATTGCTACGACCCCACGCGAGCCGAGGAGCTTCGGAAGGCTGAGCCGGAAACCTATGCCGCTTACAAGCGCATGGTTGCAGCCGCTGTTGCCGAATCATCGCTCGGACTTCATGTAGCGAGGGACGGTCAGCTCGCCCCGGATGAAAAGTTCTTCAAGATCATTTCGGCCTTCCGCTCGCGCGAATATCAGGATCAGCTTAGGCGCCAGTCTCCCAACAGTGGACGCGCGGGGCTTGCGATTAATAGTCCGCACGCAACCGGACGTGCGCTCGATCTCTATGTAGGCGGCGAGCCCGTCAACACCAAAGACGAGAATCGAATGACTCAAACCGCTACACCGGCTTATCGATGGCTGGTGACGAACGCGAGTCGCTTTGGCTTTCGACCTTACTTCTACGAGCCGTGGCACTGGGAATATGTGGGAGTTGGGAGCGACACGGCGACGCGGAGAGCGGCCGAAGCAGCAAGGAATTAGGACTTTTTTGGCCCCCGGGGTTGGTGCCTGAAGAAAGGTCTTATCTAATGTGCAACGTCACCCCGATGGAGTCAGTGTCTTCTGCGCAATTCTTGGCGATTGTTGGCTTAAAGACGCGAGGCCTATGCGCTTGAGCAAATCCAGAAGACCTGGATCTGAACGCAGGCTATCGAAAACCGGCTCCACTTCGAAAAGATTAAGGTGAGCCTCCCTTTCCTCATACGCTTTATCCAACCAATCGAATGCTTCATCCTTCTCGCCAAGCCCGGTGTATACGAGGGCGATGTAGGGGATGAGCCCTTTGGTGCATGCAGCGATGGGCTGAACTTTGGGTAACGCTTGTCGATGCACGTCGACTCAAGCGCTTCTGAGGCGAGTGTCTTTCGTAACCCGCACTATTGCGCCCGCAAAGGATGTCGTGCCAACCTTCTGGCCAGTGAGAACAGTGTATGAAAAGGTCAGGCGCTTCATCAGCGACCACTCAATGTCTGAGGGTGCGGCCGGCGTTGTTGTTGCAGTTTCCGGCGGGCCTGATTCCGTAGCTTTGCTGGACATGCTCGCGAGACTCACAAGCGACTATGGGGCTCGCGGCGCGGAGCACGCCGACGATTCTGACGCCGATCGCCCAAACCATGTCCTTACACTTCACGTTGCGCACTTCGATCATATGTTGCGGGGCCGCGAGTCGGCGGATGACGCTCAGTTTGTGCGCGCGCTTGCTGAAAAGTTGGGTCTAGCAGTAACGACCAGCGCTATCGACGTTCGAGCCGCTGCTGAGGACGGCCGACGAGGAATCGAGGAGACCGCCAGAGAAATTCGTTATCAGTTCCTTCTTCGTGTGGCAAAGGAAACGCGCTGCAATCGCATAGCGGTCGGGCACACAATGACCGATCAAGCTGAGACTTTTCTCATGCGGTTGATTCGAGGCTCGGGGTCGCGCGGGCTCGCAGCCATGCGCCCCGTCTCCGCGGTCCCGACGAGGCGAGGGAGCGAGGTCGCCCGGTCGCTCCGACTCCCTGTCTCCCTGTCTCCTCTTCTGATCCGTCCGCTACTCTGCATCACGAGGGAGGAGGTCGAGGCGTACTGCCGTGAATATAGACTCGAATTCCGCACTGATGTAACGAATCAAGATTCGCGATACACGCGCAACCGGATTCGCAGGGAAATCATTCCGGCGTTGACCTCGATCAATCCCCGCGTAGTCGAGTCAATCGCACGCGCCGCAGAGCATCTCGCAAGCGATCAGGATGCTCTGGACTCGCTTTCATTATCCCTGCTTGACATGGCCCGGATTAAGCGCGCCCATGATCACGTGGGCGAACCTGCGCATGATCACGATCGCTGCGCAGCTTTTTCAGTAACGGCGCTGCTAAAACAACCGGCGGGCATCCGACGCCGAATGATCATCGAGGCTCTCCGACTGGTGCGCGATGCCCGAGACGCCAACCTCGCGGCGGGCGAGGTAAGTTCAAGTCACATTCGCGCCGTTGAGGCTCTGTTGATCCAGGCGGGAAGCGGCAAGCGCATGACGTTGCCCGGAGGACTTGAGGTGTGGCGCGAGTTCGACGCGCTGGTATTTAGAAATTCTGCCATTGAGCCAGGTGAGTACCGGATCGCGATCGGCGCTTCTAATGTCGAGGCTGAGGCGGTCGGGTTCGATTTCACTGTTCAACGGGACTTACCCGGATCGCTGCTTGGATCGATAATCCAAACCACCCGGAGTGAGAAGGAACGAACCGGATTAGACTGGATGGCAGTTGCACTCACGGACCGCGCGTTGCCCGATTGTTTGATCATTCGGCCTCGACACTCGGGCGAGCGCGCTCACGTCGTGGGGCAGCGACGAACAAAAAAGTTGAAAAACCTCATGATTGACCATAGAATCCCATCCAGTCGTCGAGTAAACTGGCCTTTAGTGACGACTCCGGACGGTCGTTATGTTTGGTCGCCGGGTCTGCCCCCAGCCATCGAGTTCGCCGCACGTGACGAGAGCCAGCGTCTTGCCATTTTGCGAGCTTCGTCTATCGGATTTTCACCGCCCTAATCAAACCGATTGAGGCGCGAGGAGCGAAAATGCCAAAGACCGTCAGATTAGTAAAATCAAAAGAAGAGATACAAGATCGAATACGTGACCTTGCCGAGGAGATTCGCGGGACCGGTGCGGCCGGGGAACTCACAGTCGTGGGAATACTCGATGATGCTTTCGTGTTTCTCGCCGACCTTGTCCGCGCACTCGATAGCCCGATAAGTTGCTGCTTCATGAAAGTTACACGCCATCGTCACGGCGGACAGAGCGAGGTAACCTTCACCAGCGAGTTCGACCCGCGCGGGCGCGACATCTTGCTGGTCGGCGCCGTTGTAGCCACCGGCGTAACGCTGGACTACATAGCCGAACGCCTCGCATCCTGTGGAGTGAAATCCTTACGGACGTGCGTGCTCGTAGATAAACCAGGCGAGCGGCGAGTGGATATGAAGCCGGACTTTTCCGCCTTCCAGATGGATGGCAGTTTCGTATTCGGATATGGCTTAGGAATTCAGAACCAATATCGACAACTTCCGTATTTAGCTGTGATGGACGAATGAAAAGATTCGCAATTGCCGGGCGTTCAGAGTAGCGACTTTAGTCGGGCAGTGCCGTACTAACCAAGGCCGGGGGATCACGAGACGCCGCCCGACTAAAGTCGGTACTCTGAACGCTCGGCATCGGCAATCCAGGGGTGGTTATTGCGGCATCATAGCTGTGTACGTTAGAATTTGAAACAAGTGCGAAACGCATTTGTTTTAATTGGAGGTTTCAAGTGAACTCAACCGTCCGCCAGGTAGTCTTTTGGGTGCTCATCATCGGGGGCGCTTTTCTTCTCTATCAGGTCTTCTCAAACAAGAACAGCAAGCAGGAAATGAAGCTGAGCTACTCTGCTCTTATGGAGAAGGCGCAGCAGAAGCCTTCGCAAGTGAAGAAGGCCGAGCTCGAGGAGAGCAAAGGAATCAAGGGAGAACTCACGACCGGCGAAGCCTTTACTACAGAACTCCCTAATGAATTCGCCCAGGCGGATGTGGCTAAGACGCTCAAGGACGCCGGCGTACAGGAAGTGTCCTTTAAGAGCAGCTCGTCCAGCCAGTGGCTCTTTGGGTTGATAAGCTACGCGCCGCTACTGGTATTTATCGGCTTGTGGATTTTCATGATGCGCCAGATGCAATCGGGCGGTAACAAGGCTCTCTCGTTCGGCAAGTCTCGCGCGAAGCTTCTTAGCAATCAGCAAAAGCGCGTGACCTTCAAAGACGTGGCGGGAGTCGAGGAAGCCAAGGAAGAACTCCAGGAGATCATTGAGTTTTTGAAGGAACCGCAAAAGTTTCAAAAGCTAGGCGGGCGAATTCCCAAAGGCGTGTTGATGATGGGCCCGCCCGGAACGGGTAAGACTCTGCTTGCACGCGCGATCGCCGGCGAAGCAAACGTGCCGTTCTTTTCAATTTCGGGTTCGGACTTCGTCGAAATGTTCGTAGGCGTCGGCGCCAGCCGCGTTCGCGATTTGTTCGAGCAGGGCAAGAAGAATGCGCCATGCATTATCTTCATCGATGAAATTGACGCGGTGGGCCGTCATCGAGGCGCCGGACTGGGCGGAGGTCACGACGAACGCGAACAAACGCTGAATCAATTGCTCGTCGAAATGGACGGCTTCGAATCAAACGACGGAGTGATCCTCATCGCTTCAACGAATCGGCCTGATGTGCTCGATCCAGCTCTGCTTCGACCGGGGCGTTTCGACCGTCGAGTTGTGGTGCAGCGGCCCGATGTTAAAGGGCGCGAAGGCATACTCGCAGTTCACACCCGCAAGATTCCGCTGGGAGACGACGTAGACATAAACGTTGTGGCTCGCAGCACACCCGGATTTACTGGCGCCGATCTGGCGAACCTGGTCAACGAAGCCGCGTTGAGCGCCGCGCGCTACAACAAGAAAGCGGTGTCGATGCAGGACTTCGAGTGGGCGAAGGACAAGGTGCTGATGGGCTCGGAGCGCCGCTCGATCGTGATGTCAAACGAAGAGAAGCGCAACACCGCTTATCACGAAGGCGGGCACACCCTTGTTGGAATCAAGGTTCCAAACGCCGATCCGATTCATAAAGTCTCGATCATTCCGCGCGGAATGGCTCTGGGAGTAACGATGCAGTTGCCCGAAGCCGATCGCTACTCACACACGCGCGATTACCTGGAAGGTCAGATCGCGATAATGATGGGCGGGCGAATCGCCGAAGAGATTTTCCTGAATCATATGACCACCGGCGCCGCCAACGATATCGAAAAGGCGACCGAGCTTGCGCGCAAGATGGTCTGCGAGTTCGGAATGTCGAGTCTTGGCCCGATCACCTACGGCAAAAAGGAAGAGCAGATTTTCCTCGGCCGTGAGATCGCCCAGCATCAGGACTACAGCGAAGACACGGCGATCAAGATTGATCAGGAAGTGCAGCGCCTGATAACCGATCAGTACAACCGCGCGCGTCAGATCATAGTTGAAAACAAAGACGCGCTAGTGCGCTTAGCCGAAGCCCTGCTTGAGCGTGAATCCCTTGACTCGGTTCAGATTCGCCGGCTGGTAGCGGGTTTGCCGCTCGATGACGACGAACCGACCCCGACTCGGTCCGATAAACCTCAGGCCGAGACAAAACCTTCGATGTTGAACCCGATCATCCCGCCGGTACCCGGCGGCGCTCAGGCGTAGAGAACCAGTGGATAGTACCGGGAGAAAGTCGAGGCTCTCGATAAGAAGCGCCAGGCTGCACGATACTGTCCCGTTGTGTGAAGTGATCTCTCTTCTCGATGCGCGATAGTAGCAGAGCAAGAGAGCCAGGGATGGCGTCCTGGCGAGATAGAAGTCGGCGTGAATTCTCGTTTGGATGGGATAGCAACCGAGCAGGAGAATCAGGGAAGCCATCTCGATGCGATTGAAGTTTCGGTGCGGTGTTGTTTGAGATGTTGAGCGGGAGGCATACGAAGAAAGAGTATGCGGGTCTGAAATAGAAGGCGCGAGCCTCCGCTTATCTACCGCCGGAGTAGGTAATTCAACGCCGGATGTCGTTTCAAGATTCTACTTTGTCGATTCCCTAATTACCCCAAATCGCGACATACTTTCAACAGCCGACATAATCGCTTCTTCATTGGTGCGGGGAGTCCAATCTAACAAACGTTTTGTTTTTTCATTACTTGCATTCTTCATTCTGCCTAATTGAGAAACTATGCTTCTTGCAAGAGGGTTGAACAATGCGGCTATTCGAACCAGCCAGTCGGGCAGCGTTTTGGTTGTAACATTCCGGGCTTCATCGCCCATCTTATTCTTTAACATCGAGGCGATCTCGTGCAGTGATAAAACTCCGCCTGCCAAAGCCAGGAACCGTTGCCCATTGGCTTCCGGACTGGTCATCGCGCGAAGATGTAAATCAGCCACATCTCGGACGTCCACTATCCCGAAGCTGATTTTAGGGATGGCCTTCATCGATCCGTCCAGCAGTCGCTTTAATATCTCATGGCCGCCCGACAAGCCTGGTCCAAGCAAAGGGCCAAAGATACCGACCGGGTTTACAACCGATAGTTCTAAATCTCCGCCTTCTTTGTTTATGAAATCCCACGCGGCTTTTTCCGCCAGGGTCTTTGATTTCAAATACGCTGAAAGGCTTTTGTCGTTGGGGTCAGTCCACTCTTCTTCGGTAATCAGCGTGTTGGGATCTTTGTGGCTATAACCTACGGCCGCAAATGAAGACGTTATGACTACTCGTTTTGTGCGCGCCCCTCTTGAAGCTCTCAATACCCGAAGCGTCCCTTCCACCGCGGGAACGATCATTTCGTTTTCATCTTTTGGTGTGTCTAAGGATATTGGCGAAGCAACGTGTAATACATATTCACAGTCCCTGACAGCCTCATCCCAATTTCTGTCCCTTGATAAATCTGCTTCGACGAAGGAGAGATCTTCAACCGCCTTGGCCCCACCATTCCTGAGCATTTCAATGACTTCATTTTTCTTGTTCAGCGAGCGAAGGGTGGTCCTTACCCGGTAGCCTCTCTCCAGGAGCTGCAAAACGCAATGTGCGCCAACGAACCCTGAACCGCCCGTTACAAGAACTGTCTGTTTTGTTTGTGAATTTGTCATCGTTACCTCGCACTAATAATGCCGGGAGCGCAAATCATCGTCGCAGTGATATCTGTGTGCCGGGTACTGTCCTGAATCATTCGGAGATCATAACATCTTTCAATAACGTGAGACGCGAAGGGTTCATGATCCCGAGCAACAGTCGTCCGACCCTGATGTCTTCGTCGAGCCTGTGCCAATGTACTCCATGGTCAGCCCCGCTTATCCGAAGACGAACGCAGTCAGCGGGGTGTGCTATTCAGAAGACGCCGATACTACCCGGCGGGGAACGGAAAACAGATCGGCCGTACTCGAACGCACTCGACCAGCCGTGTCGTCCTTGGCCTCTACTTCAAGGCCCCAGTTTAAGAATATTTGCAAATGATCCTTCCGCGCTGCTCAAGGCTTGATCTATGATCTCGATACGAATGAAATACTGTCCCCAATGCCAACAGCGGTATTCCAACGCACATCGTTTTTGTCGCACCGACGGCAGCCGACTCTTGCCAGATCCTTATCCCCACGGTAGCCGGGAACTCGATACAAGTCCCACTCTTGAAATGCCTGCCGACCTACTGCAAGAGACCTTGGAACCAACGATCGATTTGGAAAGGGATGGGCTCACTGATTTGGAACCCTTCGGCGAGGCGGACTGTGAATCGGAACTCAAGGTAATGGGATCCAGTGAATATAGTAAGTACTATTTCGATCACACCCGTTTTAATCGCGAGGCATTGAGCCCAAAGGTGTTTCTGATTATTGGGCGACGAGGCGCGGGGAAAACTGCTCTCTCTCAGTTCTTTTCTTTTCAGCAACTGATGCCCAACGTAACTACTATTGAAGTAGATGAACCGGCGGCGTTTCAGCAGCTTATGTCGAAGATCGCCGAGAGTGCGGCAAGCACTCGCGAAGTTGCCATCCCCAGGCTCGTCAAGATATGGGAATTCGTTATCTGGTCAACCATTTTCTGGCAGCTCCAGGACAGGGACTCCAGAATCAAGGCTGCGGTCTTCTTTACGGAACAAACCAACCAGGTCTCCACCTTTATTCGACAGGTGCTGAAGTTTCTGGTCTCGAAATTCCTGGAGGCTGATAACGATCTTGCCGACGAGCTGGAAGATTTCATAAGCAATGAAAGAATTCAGAAAGCGAAAAAAGCAGTACTGGAGGTGGTAAAGGGAGACAAGGTCATCATCGCATTGGACACAATGGAGAATTACGCGGTCAGGGATGAGTCGATGATGCGATCGATGGGCGCGTTGATACAGTGCGCTTCACGCTTCAGCAGGAATTATGCGCGCCATGGTATTTACCTGAAGGTCTTTATCATGGCTGAGATTTTCCCGCACCTGAAAGAGGAAGTCTCGCTGAATCCGCTCAAGTTCATTCACGATGAAATATATTTGCAATGGCGGCCGAAGGACCTGATGAGGTTGATAAGCTGGCGGTATGATCGATACCTGAAGCAAAATAACTTACTGATCCCGGCAATCGGCAAGGTCGACTGGGACAATCATCACGAGGTCCTGAGGGAAAAATGGGAGCCGTATTGGGGCAAGACGCTGCTGACCAGGCAGGGCCTGATCGAAGAGACTTTTCCTTATGTGCTCAGGCATACCCAGCTCCGCCCTCGCCAGTTGATAGTCTTGTGCAACTCGATAGCCAGTCACTCACAGGACGGAGAGACCTTCCCGAAGTTTGAGCCTGACAATATCATCGAAGGCATTCAGCGCGCCGAAAAACGATTGGCTGAAGAGGTGATGAATTCATACAGCTCGGTTTATCCGGGCGCGGCCCGAATCGCAGAAGCGCTATCCGGCCTTCCATTGATTTTCAAAGGCAACGAACTCGACAAGCGAGCTCCACAAACTGCGTCGCAGTGGCCCGCGGGCGAATACTCGTCTTACGCGTTTCGACAATTTGTATCTGAGCTCGGGATTGTGGGCAGGGTGAGAAACGTTAGTGAGAAGACGGGAATCGTCGAAGCGGATTTTGAATACGCCGGCGAGAGCCGGATTTCATTATTGGTAAACGATCAATGCGTGATACATCCGATGTTCTATAAGAAGCTGAACATCAGGATGACGAAAAACTTGTGTGTGTATCCTTTCCCGGATCACGAAGAATTCAAATTCAAAGTCTCTCAAGCGCTGTGATTGATACTCTGGCAGGGGGTCCGCGTGTGAACGGGAATCAGAGGCTACACTCGGATGCGGGCCTTCCGAACGGGACAGCATTCATAGCTAGACTTCATTGCGAGACAAGACGTTTTCGATCCGTCGGTCAGGAATCAGCCAGATCAAAGCCACCGCGACGTAGAGCCCCTCCGCGACCCAGGGCGAAAACGGTGTCGCAACGATCGCCAGGATGTAAAGGAACGGCGACAGCTTGCCCTTCAAGTCGCGACCGACCGCTTTTTTCAGGATCGAGTCCGGACCTTGCGCGCGGATGATCGTCTGCTCAAGCACGTAGTAAGCGATAGCTGCCATCAGCAACACCGCACCGTAGAGAGCGGTGGGCATCGCGGCGAAATGGTTCTCACCCATCCATCCGGTTGCAAACGGAAACAAAGACAGCCAGAACAACAGGTGCAGGTTGGCCCAAAGCATCGAGCCTGTGACCGTAGTAGACGCATGCAGCATGTGATGGTGGTTGTTCCAGTAGATGCCTACATAAACGAAACTCAGGACGTAGCTGAGGAACACCGGCAGCAGCGGCAACAGATCGTGCAGGCGGGCGCTGTGCGGAACCTTCAGCTCCAGCACCATAATAGTGATGATGATCGCGAGCACGCCGTCGCTGAATGCCTCCAACCGTCCCTTGCCCATCTCCCCCTCCGTTGAACTTCTTTGCGCTGTTTCGCCTCTGACCGTCGCGTCGCTATATCGGATCGGGCCAGGGCCGCATTGGTAACCGCATGCCCTCGTACGAGTGCGCCAGCATCATTACGCCTGCGTCGTCGAAGCGATGCCCGACGATTTGCAATCCAATCGGCAAACCGCCCTCGTCATAGCCCGCACATATCGAGGCTGCCGGTTGCTCGGACATGTTGAAGGGCGCCGTGAATACGATGTGATCGAACGGATGGGTCGGGTCACCGCCGGGCGCCGGCTCGTCGGCAGCGTACGCAGTGATGGGAGACGTCGGGCTGATCAGAAAGTCATAGCCCTGGATCGCTCCCACGGCCTTCTCGCGCATCAGCATGATCTGACCAAGCGCGCGCAGCGCATCAACCGCACTGCGGCCTTCTGCCCGCCGGCACCACTCTAGTATGAAAGGCAGAACCTTGCCCTGACGTTCCGAGGAAAGCCGCTCGATCTCGGCCAACAAGCGGGACTGAAAGAAAAGGTCAAGGCCATCCAGCATCTCATCGGTGACAAAGGGCCTAACTGGTTCAACAACCGCGCCGGCTTCTTCGAATGTTTTGGCCGCAGCTTCGATCGCTCGACGAACCGCTGGTTGCGGCGGAGTGCCGGCCCCGACTTCCATGAGGAGACCGAGCTTCTTGCCGCGCACCTCGCCAACGAGCGCCTCCGTCCAGTCGCGCGCGTCGTATGGCAGGGCCATGAAGTCGCGTGCATCCGGCCTGGTCAGGACATTCATCAGCAACGCGGCGTCGGTAACCGTGCGGGTCATCGGACCGGTGACCCGACCCAGATACGGTGGGTAGATCGGGACCCGGCCCAGGCTGGGTTTCAACGCGAATATGCCGTTATAAGCAGCCGGCAGGCGCACCGAGCCGCCGATATCGGTGCCAAGCGCGAGCGGACCAAAGCCGGCCGCGATCGCAGCACCGGCGCCCGAGCTGGACCCGCTAGTGTTGCGTTGGGTGTTCCACGGATTGCGCGTGATACCGTGCAGACTGGAAACGCCGGAAGCCAACATGCCAAAATCCGGCATTGTAGTTTTGCCGAGCAATACGCAACCGGCTTCTTTCACTCTCGCGACCGGCGGGTGATCTACCGCGGCGGAGGTGAAGTCCGCAGCCGCGGTGCCGATCGGAACCGGAAAACTCTTCGTGGCGATAAGGTCTTTGATAGTAATCGGCACTCCGTCGAGCTGACTCAACGGTATGGACTCGCGCCAGCGGGTCTCGGACGCTGCTGACTGTGTGAGGGCGCCTTCCGCATCGATGATATACATCGCATTGAGCTTTGGCTCCCAGGTCTCGATGCGCGCCAACACTGCGCGCGTCACCTCGACCGGTGAGAGCTCTTTCGTGCGGTAGGCATGAGACAATTCAAGTGCAGTGAGGTCGTAAAGCTCCCGTGTCATCTTGTTTTCCCCAATGTTCGTTCTCGATCGCGATGCGCGAAATAGAAACTGCCAGCGTGTTCACTAGCCAGTGTTCATAAGATGAGGAGCCTACTATGGCTTCGCCGCAATACGCCATTCCGCGACACGGTTCCTGCGTCTCAAGATCCTTGAAGGTGGCTATAGCGTCTTCGTAAGCAAACGAATGGAGCATCGCCACGCCGCGCCACTCCGTAAGGACTGACCTATCAATAGAAACAACATCGCCGGGACACGTTCACTCCGTGGGAGTGACCTCCTCGTGACGTTGGGGATGCGTGAACCCCTGCTGAAAAACGGGTGCTGAAGACAGTCGTCCCGCTGAACAAGAACAACGCTGGCGTCTATGGAAGGGTAGTGCAAACCAGTATAATCCGCGTTGGCGAGCCAGTGAACCTCGTATTGGACGCGCGGCGCTGAAGACGAGCGTTGACGTTTTCGCGCCGCCGAACTAGCGGTTGCACCGGACGCGGCCCCGCGGAGTATTGTTGGAGTCTTATTGGTTCATCCACTGCGGTCGCACCGCGCCAGAGAACCGGAGTTCGGCATTAAGGTTTGAGCAAGGAGCTAGAATGAAATCTGAATTTCCATGTGCAGTACCTGAAATACCAGTGAGTGATATCAACAAGGCTGTGGCGTATTACAAAGACAATCTGGGATTTAAGGTGGATTGGGGCGACGAAGGGCTTGGGCTCGCGGGAGTCTCAAGGGAGAATTGCAGGATGTTTCTAGCTAACGCCGATTATCGAAAACACCGTGGCAACGTTGGGCCGGTTCTGATTTGGCTGAATCTAAAAAGCAAACAAGAAGTAGATGATTTGCACAGGCTATGGAATAGCAGCAACGTAAGTATGGTGTCTGACGCTGAGTCAAAGCCGTGGGGTTTGCACGAGTTCACCGCCGCAGATCCGGACGGCAACCTGTTTCGTGTTTTCTACGATTTTTCAACTCCACAAAGCGCCAAGGATGCCTAAACAACCGCCTCGATCCCGCGCGCCGGAGTGATAAGGGAGTGAATTTGCCGTGCAAAAATTTGAAGTTCGAATTGTAACGAACGAGAGTCTTGCTCCTTGAGCTGTAGTGTCCAGATTATTATCGCTCTAGCCAGGTTCTCGGCTGAGTCACATTTGTTTTGAAGTGTCAGGAGGCCTCATTCTCTATGAACCGCACACTTGTTTTCGTTTTATCCTCTTTGCTGTTGATCGTCACTGTTGGCCGCGCCGACGCGCAGTGGGCGCGGTTTCGTGGCCCCAACGGGTCTGGTGTCGATTTGTCCGTGGGGTATCCCGTCGAGTTCTCACCTACCAGGAACGTGGCGTGGAAAGCGTCTGTCCCATATGGGCAGTCGTCGCCGATCGTGGTAGGCACTCGGCTCTACGGCACCGCCAGCGAAGCCGGCCGCTTAATCACGTTCTGCCTGGACACGCGCACCGGCCGGGAATTGTGGCGGCGGGAAATCCGGCGAGAGCGAGTGCAGTCCGCATACAAAGCCAACGATCCGGCATCGCCAACCCCGGCCGCGGACGAGAGCGGCGTCGTGGCCTTCTTCCCTGAATTTGGATTGGTGTCGTACAACAACGATGGACAAGTGCGCTGGACCTCGCGCCTCGGTCCGTTCAAGAACTTCTATGGAATGGCAGGTTCGCCAATCATCGACGGGGGGACGGTCGTGCTTGTATGCGACCAGCTGGCGGGGTCCTTTGTCATTGCGCTCGACCGCTCGACCGGACTTGTGCGATGGAAGACCGCCCGAACAGGCATGACGATAGGGTGGTCGACCCCTATGGTCTTTAGACCGGACGCGACGCGCGCGGACCTGATCGTGCTCGGCACGACGCGGCTTGACGCCTACGATTTGACGTCCGGCGCCCAGCGCTGGTGGTTGCCGGTGGCATCAAGTGGCGCGCTCGGCACGCCGTTGGCTCATGACGACACCCTGATGATCTCCACTCTTGGCAGCAATGAGCCGATGATGCCGACCTTCGCCACGGCGCTGGCTCAATACGACAAGGACAAGGACGGGCGCTTGTCATTGGAGGAGTTTCGCGTTGATCCGGACCTCGGGGAGCACTTCGGTTGGATCGATGAGAACGACGACAAGTTCATCGACGCTCAGGAATGGGACAAGGCACGGGCGTTGGGCATGGGCGAGTGGGGAGCGATCGCCGTTCGCCCGGGCAGCGCGCGGGGGCAGCTCGAGCCGGGTGCGATTCGCTGGCGCCTCCAGAAGAACATCCCGTACATTCCGACGCCGCTGCTCTACCTGGGCGTGTACTACATGGTGAAAACGGGCGGCATAATCACTTCGCTCGATGCCGCGACCGGTCGGATTCTGAAACAGGGTCGGAGCCCGGGCGCCCTGGGGGAGTACTATGCGTCACCCGTTGCGGCGGACGGCAAGGTGTTCCTCGCGAACATCGAAGGGAAGATCACCGTTCTCAAGGCTGGCGCGGAGTGGGAGGTGCTTGCCGTCAACGAAATCGGCGACGAGGTCAGTGCAACGCCTGCCCTGAGCGACGGACGGGTCTACGTCCGAACGCACGGTGCGATCTATTGCTTCAGCGCTTCGCCGTAATTCAAGCACCAAGGTATTCGTACAATATGAGTCGGAATTCTTCGTCGATAAAAGTTGTGCGCTTTCGGGTTCCGTAGATTATGTGAAAGATCAGGTTCGTGTATGAGTGTGCCATGAGATTCTCCTGGCGCACCCAGGATTACGCTGTCGCCCGCGGCGCGGGCTTGTTCGGTTGTTAATACCCTACCCACGGCTCGAGGACTCGCCGTGGGCTCTATGCTGTCGCGCGCTGCGCGGGCTCGGCGGACGATCATTGTGCTGGCGTTGCAGCTCCTTCGTGCATTACGCCGGCAGCAAGCCTGTAGTCGCTTCCTCTTCATTCACTGTCGCATCGCAGGTCGTCTCTGCCATGGCCAACACCGGGCAACGCTCGATGGCCGGAATCAACTCTTGCTGCATGGCTGCCACCGAGGTGAACCGTTGTCCCCGATTTTTCGCGAGACATCTTTGCAACACTTCGTCCAACTGCCGCACTCTCTCCAACGCGCCCGCAACTCCCCCAACTTCTTCCCCTGCTTCTCTCCCGGCTTCTCCCCCAACTACGCCCGGCAGGTGATACGGCGCGCTCATGATCGCCGCGATCAACTCGGCCGAGGTGCGGCCTACAAAAGGGCGATGGCCCGTGAGCGCTTCCACCGCCATGACTCCAAGAGAAAAGATGTCGCTGCGCTCGTCTACTTCTTCGCCGGTCACTTGCTCCGGCGACATATAAGCGAAGGTTCCCATAATCGTTCCAGGTGTGGTCAGGCTCTGTGGATTCGCGGGATCAACTTGAAGGATCTTTGCCAATCCAAAATCGAGAACCTTGATCTGCCGACGGATCTTCTCACGTGCCTTCAAGGTTAGCTCGCGTTGATCTTTGGCGCAGGTTTCGACGGCGCTGTCGTAACAAGCGCCACAGGCGGGACACTCTTTGACCAGATTGATCTGCTGTTCATCAAGCCGCGCGAGCACTCCGTGTTTGATCTTCTGTTCTCTGGACGCTTGTTCTTTGAGCCAGACATTCTCGTAGACTACGGCCATCCGTTGCTCGGCGAAAAGAAATCCGAAGAGCCGTACACGCCGAATGATCGACAACTGCTTCAAACCATCACCGCACAACAGCCAGGAGCAAATCCTGCTCAACCTGATCGAGAAGATCAAAGAGCTGGATTCGATGCCCGAGCTTTCGCGGCTTGTGAGCAAGGAAGTAGAAGCCGCGATGCAAGAGCAACCCGGCCATCCGGCCGTCGGCGCCGCTCATCGGCACAATGAGATTGACCCCGAGTTGAGTGAGCCAGAAACGTCCTGGCAGTCGCTTAGCGAGCTTTGCGGTCCTTGGCGAGCTTTGCGCGAAAGGAATTGGTTGGCAGAAACAGTGATACATTGGCGCAAAGCTCGCCAAGGACCGCAAAGCTCGCAAAGCCGCCTTGACGAATCGCGCGCTTTAAATCGTGGACGACCTTGCCGCTTAGAAGGAACCGCTGATTTGCGCTGACTTCGTTTCGCGGATCTGCGCCGATCAGCGCACCGAAGGCGGCGCGAATCAGCGGTTCCTTCTTGCGGCAGACCAAACTGAACCAATACTAAGCGGTGCCTGACGCCGCCAGATCAGATGCATGCCTGACCTCACTCCATTGCCAGGCCCTCGAGCTCGAAGTGACCCGAACAGTTTTAGCGGGGTTAATGAGCGGCTGCCGACCGGCGCAGCATCCATCCGTACAACAACACAATCGCGCCCACGAAGCCGAGTAGCCCCAGCCACGGCGCCAACGCGAAATTCTCGGGCACGATTCCGATCGGCGCGTCCTTCGACAAGCCGACGATGAGTCCGGCGTTGATCACACCCCACATGCTCTCGCCGACAATCAGCCCCGACGCTACAAGCGTTCCCAGTCGCTCGGCTCGTCCAGGGTTTCGAGCCGCGCGAGCGCGCTTATCGTACCAATGCCCGATCACGGCGCCGATCACCACTGCAAAAGTCGCCGACATCGGGAGATAAATCCCAATGCCTACGGCCAGCGGCGGAATGCGCAGTTTCTTCATCGCGCCGAGCGTCGTGTCCAGGAGAATGAGTCCGACCCCAATGAGCGCGCCAATGCCGATCATCTTCCATTCGAGGTTGCCGCCGATCACTCCCTGCGCGAGGCTCGAGATGAGCGTCGCTTGTGGAGCGGGCAACGGATTTGGCGCGACTACGCCGATGTTTGCGGCTCCGGCGAATCCATATGCCTTCGTTAGCAGGTTGAGCACCCACGGGATTACCGACGCGCCGGCAGCCACGCCGACAATGAGAGCAATCTGTTGGCGCATCGGTGACGCGCCGACGAGTTGACCCGTTTTCAGGTCTTGAAGATTATCGTTCGATATCGTCGCGCACGCGAAAACTATCGCGGTCACGAAGAGCGCGAACGCCACCAGCGCGGGCCGCGTCTCCGGTGCTGGCGGGATGGCTAGGATGAGTGTCGAAGCGCACAGAACAATAGATAAAATACCGACGCCTGATATGGGGCTGTTCGAGGCGCCAATGAGCCCGGCCATGTAACCGCAGATTCCTGCGATGAGAAAACCCGCGATCAGGACGAACGGCACTGCGATCAGCGTGAGCTTCACTGCACTTGAACCGAGTACCGTCGAGCGAGCGAATGTAAAAGCCAGCCACGCGGCGATGATCAGGCACCCCGCCGTCAGCGCGAGAATCCAGGGAGGCGAGAGATCGCGATCGCTGTCGTCGCCCGTTTCCTGAGACCTCGACGCCGCGAGTGTGCTCACCAAGCCGCCGACGACGGGCTTCGCCAACCTGGCCAACGTGTAGATAGCCGCGACCGCAATTGCGCCCGCGCCGATGAACCGGACTTGCGTGCGCCATATCGATAAGGTGTGGGCCGCGAGCCCAAGGCCGCTTGCGTCTTGCTGCATCGACGTCAGGATCGGAACCGCGATCACCCAGGCGATCGCCAGCCCGGTAAGCATCGCCATACCGACCGACAACCCTACCAGGTGACCCGCGCCCACGAGCGCTAGCGACCACGCGATGTCGTACCCGGTCGAGGCCCCCGTCGAAAATAATGCCCCGACGCGCAAGAAGCCCCCGACAGATGCCGCAGCGATTCGAGTCGCGGTCACAATGGCGAGTCCCGCCGAAGCGACCGAACCCAGGATCACTGCGACAAGCCCTTCTCTAGCTTCGCCCGTGTCGTCTTTCGTTTCTCCGCGCGTTCCCGATCCAACTTTCAGCACCTCGGCTGCCGCCACTCCTTCGGGGTAGGGCAAGTCTGAGTTCGTCACCAGCGCTCGACGGAGCGGGATCGTGAACAGCACGCCTAGCACGCCTCCGCTCAGGCAGATGAGGAAGGATTGCCAGAAGGGAAACTCTGTCCACCATCCGACGATGATCAATCCGGGTAGCACAAAGATGATCGCCGAGAGAGTGCCGGCCGCGGACGCTACGGTCTGAACTATGTTGTTTTCGAGAATCGACGAGTCCTTGACCGCGCTAAGGATCGCCATCGAGATCACGGCGGCGGGGATCGAGGAGGCGAAGGTGAGACCGACCTTGAGACCAAGATAGATGTTGGCCGCCGTGAAGACGGTCGTGATGAGCGCGCCAAGAATCAAGCCGCGTATAGTGAGTTCTCTGGGTTTCATAGGGCGAGATTTTACACCAGCGAGAGCCCTTAAGCAGCGACTTTGCGACATCCCAGCTGATGGCCTTTCGGCGTTCCTATCAGCAGCCCAGTTGTCATCATTTTGGAGCCGCCAGGCGATCGGCGATGGTGTGATGATGGGGGCGACAGTACTTGTGCGGGCTTACTCGTGGATTTATTTGACACCAGCTCGAGGGTTGTCTAGGCGCCTTTTCTGCTGTCAAGGAGGATAGTCACTGGCCCGTCGTTGGTAAGGCTTACGATCATCATCGCCTGAAACACGCCAGTCTCTACGCTTATGCCGAGCCCTCGCACGCGGGCGACGAAGTACTCGTAGAGCTCATTCGCTTTCTCGGGTTCCGCCGCCTCAGTATAGGAAGGGCGGCGGCCTCGACGCGTGTCACCAAAGAGAGTGAACTGCGATACCACTAACATCTCACCGCCAAGGTCAACGAGTGAGCGATTCATCTTTCCCTCAGCATCGTCAAAGATGCGAAGGTTGATTATTTTTTCGGTGAGATAGTCCGCGTCGCTCGTTGTGTCGTTGCGGGCGACTCCCAGAAGCACAAGAAGACCCGCGCCGATTTTGCCGACGACTTCGTTGGCAACTTCGACGCGGGACTCAGTTACTCGCTGTACTACCGCGCGCATTCGAGCAAGTCTTACATCAATCGAAGGACTGGGACAAGCTGGCCTTCGGCCAGGAAAGCCTTCAGGGTCACCCTCTCGTATTGAATGAAAGACTGCGCAGACTGGACAGTCTACGCTACGATTTTACCTGTCCGAAGCGTTCTTTCATGCCCTGCGAGTTCAAGAGAGCGACGAACTGATCGATCGGCAGGGCTTCGAGTGTTTCAGTGACTACCAGGCCTCTGGCGGCCGCCGACAGCAAAGACCTTCCTATTCCCTTTGTGTCCGGGAACTCGGTGATCCAAAGAAAGTCGTAGTTACCCTGGAGCGCGTACGCGCCGAGGACTTTCCCGCCGTCACTGGTGATCCATCCGGCTGCCTCTTCCACTGCGGCTCCAAAGTCCTTGATTTCTTTCGCGCCCTGCGCGGTGTTTTTAAGTAGCGTTACATAGATTGGCATTAGTGTTCTCCTTTCGATGTGGTTCAGACTCTTGGTTACGACCTTACGATTAGGAATGGATTCACCTCTGCTAACAACTTCGCGCGATACCAGGCTATCGTATCAGCGTGACGCCTTCGCCGTTGCTGAAGATTCCGGCTACGCACCCGGTCATCAATGTCGCAAGCGTCGCTGCCAGCAGCGCTCGCCATCCAAGGCTCGCAAGTTCGTCGCGCCGCTTCGGCGCCAGCGCGGCCGTACCACCCACGAAAATCGCGATGGATGCCACGTGGGCAAAACCACAAAGCGCGTAGCTTAGGATAACCACGCTTCGCGGATTTGCTATTTGTCCGCTCGAGACGAGTTGCGCGAGATCTCCATAGGAAACTACTTCGGTTAGGATCACCCGCTCGCCCAACAATCGAGCCGCGGTCGGTATGTCACTCGATTGGAGCCCGAGTAGAAAAGCAAACGGGTAGAACAACCAGGTAAGAAGTCTAACAAAGGTTACCGGCTCCGCGATGCCGAACCATGAGCTGAAAAGCGCGAGGACTTTATCCCCGAGCGCCACCAATCCCAGCACTGCAATCAGCAGAGCCGAAATTCCAGCCGCCAGCTTCAGTCCATCCATCGCACCCTCGATGATCGCGCTCATCAAATTGCGCGGCCGGGTAGCGTTATCCTCGGGAGGCACGCTCTCACGCGTCTCTGGCGTTTCGGTTTCGGGGATCAACAGCTTTGCAACCACGACGGCCGCGGGAATTGCCAGAACTGAGGCCGATATCAGATGCCCGGCGATTTGCGGGAACACGCCGATGAGGACCACCACGTAAATTCCCAGCGTGCTCGATGCGACCGTAGCCATGCCGGTAGTCAAGACCGTCAGCAATTCGGATCGAGTCATTTTGTCGAGATAGGGCCTGATTACCAGTGCAGATTCAACCCCGAGAAAGATGTTAGCCGCACCACAGAGTGACTCAGCGCCGCTGATCTTCAACGTTCGATAGAAGACCCACGCGAACCCGCGGACAAGCCATTGGAGCACTCGCAGGTAATACAGAACCGATGTCAAGGCTGAAAAGAAAATCGCGACCGGCAAAACCTGGAACAACAGGATGAAACCGATTGAGCCCGGCTCGCCGGGACTTGCGGCAAGCGGCCCGAACAAAAACTGAGTACCGCTCTTCGTCGCGTTAAGAAGGGCCAGCACCGCGTCATTGATCCAGAGAAGCGCTTGATGCGAAACGGGCAAGCGAAAGATCATTAACCCAATCGCAAGCTGAAGCAGCAGCCCGTAGCCGATTGTCTTCCACGAAACTTTTCGCCGGTTGTCGGAAACCAGCCACGCAATCCCCGTAAACACTACAAGCCCCAAGGCGGAAATGAAGTGATAGATCATCTGTGTCCCTCGGTCTTCAAGTAAGCTCGCTAGATTTGAGTCCAGTCTTGAACGCGATCGCCAGAAGCACTAACACAGCGGCTGTCAGTATCAATGATAAGGCCGAGCCGAACGGTTGATTGAGCTGCGCAAATTGATTTTGAATCAGGTTGCCGATCATCACCGATTTCGCGCCGCCCAGCAAATCCGGTGTGATGAACGCCCCAAGCGACGGGATAAATACAAGCACGATTCCCGCAATCAGGCCCGGACGTGACAGCGGCAGCGTGATTTTCACAAAAGTCCAAAAACGGTTGGCTCCAAGATCCTGAGACGCCTCCAACAAGCGTACGTCTAATCGGTCGAGCGCGACGTAAATCGGCAAGATCATAAATGGTAGTTCGCCGTAGACCTGACCGACTAACACCGCGAAGTCCGAATACAGCAGCTTGAGCGGAACACCAATCAAGCCCGTGCCCATCAGCACCGAGTTGATCACTCCTTCACTTCTAAGCAGCAGAATCCAGGCATAAGTTCGAATCAGGAAGCTCGTCCAAAACGGGATGACGGTGAGCAGGAGAAGCGGGCGCTTCCATCGCTCCGGTGCGCGCAGCGCCAGATAATATGCAACCGGATAGCTGACGACGGCGCAGAGCAAAGTGGTAGTGGTGGCGATCCACGCGCTCCTCCAGTAAGCTCGCAGGTACAATGGATCGAGTGCGCGAAGGAAGTTCGAAGGCGAGAATGTGTAAACTGTCTTTCCATATGGGCCGCGAGCCGCAAGGCTGACGACCACCACGATAGCCAGCGGCGCGACGATGAAAAGTAGAAGCCAGAGCAGCGCCGGGCTGATCAGTGATGTCCCGCGACTCCGTCTGTTCATTTAGTGCTCCAAACAGGAAACAGCATGGCTGTATGGCTTGAGGCCTGTGCTTCGATAACGTCGCCGACGCGGTATCCTGATTCAGCAAGTGAGTCCTGGAGTGGCGGCTCGCTCTCGTGTCTGTACCTGATTAACGCCACCCACGAGTGTTGCCCCGGTGGAGAGGTCAAGTTCTCGACCGAGGCAACTCGAATGCGACTTTCACCTGCCTTGTCGAGATAAAACTGAATCGTGTTGCCAATATTAGGATCCGCAACGTAAACCGTTATCGTCGACAATCCGCCGATCTCGTTCTGATTAGTTTGATCGTGCTCGGCTTGAATCATCTGATTAACCAGGGGCTCCCACGAGACGCGATCTCGATTGATAAGCTCGGTGAACCCGCTCAGCCCAGCCCATACCGCGATCAAGAACACAAAAGTGATTCCGACGCGAGTACGGCGAAGGTCCTCGGCTGCGACTGCAACTATCAGGAAGTAAGCCGGCGCAGCGATGATGAGATACCGGAAGGCCCAGACTGACTGAGGCAACAAATGGCTTGCTGCGAATCCAATCGCGACCGGACCAAAGGCAAACAGTATCAGGAACCAGAAACGACTCGTTTCCTCTCTCGCCCGGCGAGCTTTCACCGCCCGTACACACTTGACGATTATCGGCGTGAGGAACACCACCAAGACAACTCCTGTCCCAAACACCTTCCACCGATAGCTAAGAGGCCCGTTCAGATTTGCGTAGTACCCGACAAGCTCCGACAACGGCGGAGGCCGGTTCCAAAAAAACGTCGCCCGGCTTGGATTCGCCCTCGCGGCCATCACCACCAGGTAAGCCCAGGGGCTGAAACAGACCGCGACAGCGAGAACGCCCAGTGCGAATGAGCGCATCAACTCGCGCCGCCAGATCAGTACGCACACGAGTTCGAGAGCAACAATGACCCAACCAAAATAATGGGTGAACACCAACAGCAGGTTCGCGCCACCGAGCGCGAAGTGAATTCTAATTGATTTCTGGTTGCTGTTTTGCAGCTTCACGAAAAGCCAGAGAGATAAGAGGACCAGCAACAAAAGAAGACTATACATCCTGGGCTCCTGGGAGTGGCCTATCAGAAAGCTGTTCACTGCCATAATCCATAAAGCGAGACCCGTTGCCATCAGGTTGATCTTCAATTCGCGACAGAGAAGAAAAAATGGAATCATGGAAAAGATGGACAACAAAACCGGCAGCAGTTTGATCCATAACAGCGATTGTCCGCCGATGTCGATCCATAGCTTGAGCAGCGCGTAGAAGAGAGGCGGGTGGACGACGTCTTCGATGACCGACGAGAAAACGGCCGGCCAACTTTGTGCCGCGGTCCATAGTGTGAAGACTTCGTCCCCGAAGAGCCCGTAGGAGGTTAGATGCCAGAATCTAGTTGCGACGAATACGACGGCGGCTACGCCGGCAAAGAGCGCCGCAGGACTGATGCGCCTCGCTGCCGGCATCTCGAGGCTATCTTCGGTCCGCCTGATTTCTGACATCGCGACTTTATCGCTGACGAGCCCGAGACCCGGGATCCCCGCAGGCAGGATTGCCTGCTCTCCGCGGTTCAGCCCTTCAAAATCACGGCACTCTCTGGCGCCCAACTCACAAATACTTGTTCGCCGATCCTACTCCGCGCTGAATCAAAGGGTTGGGTGTTCTGCTCGAGCACCGTAATCGCTTGCCCTCCTTCGAGCGACATTCTCCATTGGGTTGTCTCGCCCAAATAGACCGCGGATTCGATTCTCGCCGCGAGGGCGTGCCCGGAGGCCTCCGACGAGATCTTGATTTTCTCCGGTCTAACCAAGAGACGAACGGCTTGACCCGCTGTGAGCCCGACATCGATCACTTGAATTGGCGAGCCGGAGATGTCGACGATCGCGCGCCGCTCGTCAACCGACTCGGTCCGGCCTTCGATGATGTTTGACACGCCGATAAAGCCGGCCACGAATTCCGTTGAAGGCCGCTCGTAGATTTCTTCCGCGCGACCAAGCTGCTCGATGTGCCCGGCATTCATAACCGCAATGCGATCGCTCATCGTGAGCGCCTCTTCCTGATCGTGAGTGACGTAGATGAAGCTGATGCCCAACCGTCGCTGAAGGTCCTTTAGCTCGAGTTGCATTTCCTTTCTAAGTTTCAAATCGAGAGCGGCCAGCGGCTCGTCCAGCAGCAAAACCCTGGGCTCGAGCACAAGCGCGCGCGCCAATGCGACTCTTTGTTGTTGTCCGCCGGACAGCTCGCCCGGCTGGCGGTGCTCGAGCCCGCTCATCCGCACCATCTCGAGTGCCCGCACAGCTCGGCTCTCGATCTGTTCGCGAGAAATGCGTCTGCGCTCGAGCCCGAAGGCTACGTTTTCAAAAACGCTCATGTGCGGGAAGAGCGCGTAATGCTGGAACACCGTAGTGACGTCGCGCTGATAGGGTGGGACTAATGTTACATCCCGTCCGCCGAGTAAGACCCGCCCCGAGTCAGGGGCTTCGAACCCGGCAAACATTCGCAGCAACGTGGTCTTGCCACAGCCTGATGGGCCAAGCAACGTTAGGAACTCGCCTTTAGGAATAGAGAGCGAAACCGCATCGACGGCCACTACTTCGCCGAAACGCTTTTTAACGTTTTGCAGTTCTGCTTCATAAAGCTCTTCCATCTTCTTCAGGCGTTTTCGATCGGTTTAGCGTAGCGGCGCGATTATAGCACAAGGGATTTCGGGCACGGTCCGCTGCGCCCTCAGCGCCCTCCGCGGTTGAATTCCCAACACTGATCCAGAAGAACCGCGGTGGACGCTGAGGGCGCAGAGGATCGCGCTTGTCAGCGAGCAAGACACTACGACCTCGCTATCTTGTTCGTCGTTTGACATAGGAGTGTCTGTGCGATAAACACTCAACCTTCGACTCGCTACCGAGATCCTTTCAACTGGAGCTATCTATGAAACACCACTCACTACGCATAGCCTTGGGTCTGACGCTGGTTTTCGCAACTGCGAACAGCCCTGTCACGCGTGCGCTGCAGCAGGGATTGGTGGCCGAGAACCCCGCGCAATTAATGCGCGTCGGCGACAAAGTGATCAAGGTGAACGAAGCCATAAACCTGGTTCAGGGCTTCGGCAACACTTTCATGATTACAACTCCCGACGGAAACGTAATAATCGACACCTCGATCGTGTTGCACGCGCGTAAGCATCATCAACTACTGACGGCTGAGAACAGAGCTCCGATCAAGTACATCATTCTCACCCACGCTCACGGGGATCATACCGGCGGCGTGCCGTTATGGAAGGAGACCGGAACGCAGATCATTGCACAAAAGAATCACGTTGATTTTGTTAACTACCAGGCTCGCCTTGAGGGCTTCTACGCAAAGCGCAACGCGGCGCAGTTTGGTCTGACCATCCCCGAGCCAGGCGAGTGGGCAGGCAACTACGGCGGCAAGATCGAGCCGACAATTCTTTTCGACGACAAATATGAGTTCACACTCGGCGGAACAAAGTTCGAGATATATCGCGCGCCGAGCGAAACCTGCGATCACCTGATGGTATGGGTGCCCAAATACAAGGCAGTCTTCACCGGCGATGTCTATTACGAATCCTTTCCGAACATCTACACGCTCCGTGGGACCCAGCCGCGATGGGCGCTGGACTATGTGAACTCGCTCAACAAGGTCCTGGCGCTCAAACCTGAAATTGTTCTTCCGAGCCACGGATTGCCAATTCACGGAAACGATGAAATCACCCGGCGCCTGACGCGCTACCGCGACGCGATTCAATATGTCCACGATGAGACAGTCAAAGGAATGAACGCGGGCAAGGGCGTTTACGCTTTGATGCATGAGATAAAGCTTCCGCCGGCGCTCGAAGTAGGAGAAAGTTATGGCAATTTGATCTGGTCGATTCGGGGCATCTATGAAGGCTACGTTGGATGGTTCGATCTGAACCCGGCTACGATGTATGACACGCCGGCAACTTCTGTCTATCCCGACGTGGTTAAGCTAGCCGGCGGGGCGGATGCAATCGCAGCGGTAGCGTTCGAACGAGCCCAGGCTGGGGACGCGGTTGCGGCGCTTCATCTGACCGATGTTGCGCTTGCCGCGGAGCCCAATAATCGAAAGTCGCTCGAGGCTCGGCTCAAAGCGCTTGAGATACTGCGCGGGCGCTGCAAGAATACCAATGAAAGAGGCTGGTTGGATTACAGCATCGGAATTACAAGGACGAAGCTCAGCGATAAGCGATAACGAGCCCGCGCCAGCCGGTTGCGGGACAAAATCAATCACCGAAAAAAGACTTTATGAAACTTGCCGCAATCGACATCGGTTCCAATTCCATTCATCTTGTGATCGTGCGCGCCGTAAAGGGCCAGCATCCCGAGATCATCGACCGTGAGAAGGAGATGGTCAGGCTTGGCGCGGGCACTTTGCGAGAACATCGCTTGTCGAAGGACACCATTGATCGCGCGATCACGACTCTGCGGCGATTCAAGAAGATGGCGGAACACAACGGGGCGGATCCGATAATCACAACCGCCACTTCCGCAGTTCGCGAATCACGCAACTCCGATTCCTTCATCGAACAGGTCCGCAAGGAAGTCGGACTCGATGTTCAGGTTTTGCCCGGGGTCGAGGAAGCGCGATTGATCGCGATGGCCGTTTCGGAAGTGACCGACTTCAACAACCGCCGGGCGTTGATCGTCGATATCGGCGGTGGCTCCACCGAGTTCATCATAACCGGTGGCCGCGAGCCGGAGCTGCTGTTCTCTTTGCGAGTCGGCGCAGTGCGGCTGACGGAGAAGTTTATTACTACCGATCCGGTCTCGAACGAGGAGCGCGAACGCCTGATCGCGAACATCAGATCGGACTTCACGCGCGCGGCGTGGGAGATCAGGCGGGTCGGGTTCGATTTCGTGATCGGAACATCAGGCACGGTGTTGAACATGGTAAATGCTGCGGTGCAGGCTGACGATGCCTACAGCAGCCAAAATGCGTCCGACTTCGAATCCTTCAGTCACACCGTAACCCTGGATCAGATCGACTGGTTGAATCGCAAACTTATGAGAATGCCGGTCCGCGAACGGCGTCGTGTTCCCGGGATAGAGAAAGCTCGCGCAGACATTATCGTGGCGGGAGGATTGCTCTTACAGTGCATTCTCTGCGAACTGGGAACTACCGAGATCACGAGTTGCGACTGGTCGCTTCGAGAAGGAGTGATCCTCAATTATCTGCGCCAGCGCGAGGTCAACGAGGTTTACAGGCTTGCTCCGGCGCCGGCCCCGGGCGTTGATGGCGGCGAAGACGCGTTGTTATATCCCGCGACCGAGGACTCGAAGCTGGATGTTCGCGGTCGATCAGTGTTGTCGGTAGCAAGGCGATACGATTACGACGTAGCTCATTCTCATCACGTTGTGCGACTGGCGACGCGCATCTTTGACGACACGGGGGAGCTGCACCGGCTGAATGACCAGGACCGTAAGCTGTTGCAATACGCTTCAATCCTGCACGACATCGGCTATCACATCGCGCACAACAATCATCATCGTCATGCGCTTTATCTCATCAAGAACTCGGAGATGCCCGGATTCACCGGCGATGAGATAGCGATGATGGCCACATTGGTGCGCTATCATCGGGGCTCGCTGCCGCGGAAGGGAAGTGATCGCCGTTCGAAGCGCGAGCACGAGGACTATTACGCGCTCGATAGAAACCAGCGTGTACGGGTGCTACGGCTCGCCTCGATACTCCAGATTGCGGATGGGCTTGATCGCTCTCATCGACAATCGATAACCGGGGTGCGTTGTAAGATCGAAGACCAAAGCGTTATGTTTCTTGCCTCCAGCGCGGGTGAGTGCGAGCTGGAAATATGGTCAGCCGAACGCAAGTCGGCGTGGTTCAGCGAGATCTTCGAGGTAGGCGTGCGATTCGAACGCGAACTCGCGCCGTCAGCAGAATTGGAAGGCACAGACGATTATCTTCAAGCGAGTGCCCAATCGTAAATCGCAAAGGATCTTTTCGCGGGACTGCTCGGTATCCCGTTTCACTCCGCGTCTGGGTTTGGTTGCTTCCGCTCGGGTAAACACTCCGTCGTTTCTCGGCCTCGGTCACTTTTTATCTTCTGCGACAGCTTTTTTTCTTGACCAGAGTTTTAGTTGGTAATATACTCTGAAACCGTGGTAACGCTTACTACCGAACTCCGCTACCGAACTTAAGAACCGAACAAACGTTCACACCTATCTCTGCACCCTAAACCTGCGCTTGTGATTGCGAGACGCCCGTTTCGGAGAAAGACAATGAACAAGAATTTGACCAGGATAGTTGTGTGTTCTGCCATCGTCTCGGTTGGATTGCTTGCCGTAGGAATGATGGCGACGCCGAAACCGATTTCGCGGCAGCAGCCTGCAGCGACGCCGCGCTCGCTGCCGCCGAGCAGGTCATCTACAGCGCTTTCTTCCACTTCGTAGTCGATCTGCAAAAAGAAGCGACGGACCTGGCGAACGAAGGCAAGAAGGGCGATACGCTTCGGCGTTACATTCAAACTCAATCGGGATTGACTGACGAAGAGGCGCGCAAACTAAACGAAATTGCCGTAGCGTGTGTCGAACAGATATCACAACAGGATGCGAGGGCACTGATAATCATTCAGAAGTTCCAAACTCAGTTTCCCGGAGGCAAAGTCCCGGCGGGAATCAAACTACCGCCGCCGCCGCCGGAGCTGACGGAACTGCAGCAGGAACGCGATCAAATCATTCTTGCCGCAAAGAGCCAGTTAGCCGGCGAACTGGGAGACGCTTCGTTCGATAAGGTCGCAAAGTTTGCAGAACGGCGCATTGCATTCAAACCGCAAACCGGTTCGCCGGGTCGGTGACACGCCGGGCGGGACGCGGTTGGAATCGTTGTAATCAGCTACTCACGACAGGAGGGAAATGAAATGAAGGCGCTTAGATATGCCTTAATCGCTTGTCTTTTCTCGAGCGTGTTGCAGTCGGTCGAAGCACTTGCGGACCATGTGTACGGCAGTTCTTCGATAGTGAACGATGTAGCGAATAACCAAGTGAAGGGATATTCGCGAACGGAACTCGACTATGACACCGCTGCGTACTACACGGCTTACGTATGCGGCGAGCTATTCAAGGAAGGCGTTTCGCAAGTGCGCGCCTGCCAGGGTGGCTTTATCACCGCATCCATCAATACGCAGTTCACCGACGCGTCGGCGGCATCCTCGGTCCTAAGCGATCACTACGTGGACATGCAGTACTATGACGAAGGGAACCAGTCGTATGAGGACTATTCCGGATATAGCTTTCTGCCCGGTTACAGTTACCCGCTTGACTGGATGTTCTATCCACCATTCCAGTTTGCAAATCACTATCCCGTTTCCATTCGCCTGGGCAGCACATATGTTCAAAGCTGCGGCAACCCGCGCGACGCTATCATTGCTGAGTATCCACAGTACGGCGTCTCGTTCACACCGACCTGTGCGGATTTCACACAGAACGCTCACAGCGCACACTTCACATTTGCCGAACTGAACTCGGGCGACTACACGTGGGCGATCATCAGAAATAGTCTGCTCACCGGATTGGAATGTGTTCGGACGGGCAACGGAAATCAGCCATTGACCATCAACAGCGGGTACAGGAACCCGGCTCACAATGCGGGGATTCCCGGGGCGGCACCGCAGAGCAGGCATATGTTTGGCGATGGTGCCGACATAGCGAGCAACGCTAGAAACTGGCAGGGCTTACACAATATCGGCAAGAACTGCGGTGCCTGTGTTGAACCTCAAAATGTGTCTGGAGCAGGGCATGTACACGTTGATTGGCGTGGATCCTGCCCCCAAAATTGGTAGAGATTCTCGTCATGAAGAGGTAAAGACCATGAAAACAAGGAACCTAACTCTATTAGCGCTCATAGCGGTGTTCATCGCAGGTGTTGCGTTTGCCGTTAGTCAGACGGGCGACGATCAACCCAAGCTTCTGTCTCAACTGCGATCAGATGACTGGCTACAAAGATCTCGTGGAGTGGAAAAGCTGATCGCTGACCGCAAGGCTCTCGGATCTAAAGAGGTCAAAGATGCTTTGGTTGATTTGCTTGATAGAGAGAACCAGTTAGTCGAAGCAACGCTACGAGAATCAAATGGTCTTGAAGGCGTCTCAGTCAAGTACGGGGAGGGCTACTCCGAGTACTATGCAGTACTCCTGGGCGCGGTGGACCAAGTTGCAGATTACAACGACAAACGAACTCTGAGTATTCTGGTTCATTGCAGCTACAACTCCGACTCGCCGTTTGCAGTGAAGCTGGCTAGCCACGGAGAACCGATCGTTCCCATTCTTCTCGAAATGACAAACAGCGATATCTCTTCGAGTAGAGCAAATGCCGTCGGTGTGCTTGGCGAGGTATTGAAGATAGGAAAGTATGGCGTCGTTGTCCTTGCCCCTGAAACACAAGGACAAGTCGAGCAAGCGCTAATAAGGGGTACCGATGACGAAGATGTTGGAGTAAGGATGCTCGCCGTTCAAGCTCTAGGAAAGGCAGGAAACCAGGATACGATTCAACTGCTGGAGAAGATAGCACAGTCCGATAAAGCATCCGTTCCTGCCGTTGGCGGGGGCAAGAACAGATATCCGGTTCGAGAAGAAGCGCTCAAAGCCATAAGCCTCATTAAGAATGAAGGGAAGCGCAGTCCTACATAGGAAGTCGACGTTGCCCTCATGTAGAGGACTGGATAATGTCCGAATTTTGTGTCGTTGAGCATGTCTCCGTGCTCGGTTCACTAACGCGGCTTGTGGATAGGGAGGCATGATATGCGATCATCACTCGCAGGATTTCTCGTCAGCCGAGCCGCCACCTGTGTAAGGACTCGAACAAGGTTTCCCTTTGCCAGCAACGCCCGCCGGGCATCATAATCCGGCTATGGAGTTCAATGAAGTCGTTTCGACAGTGTCTCGTTTGAAAGAGAAGTACGAGCGCCTGGATATGAACGTGTGGTTCCGGGGGCACGCCGATGCGAGATGACCTATCAAGTCGAGTCTCCACCGGCATGTTGAGGAATGGCTGAAGCCTTGGGAGGCCCTACAGCCTGGGGGCAAGCTAGACGACTCCACGAAAGAGCTCAACCTCCGTAGCGAGTTTTGCACCCTCTACCAGCACTTCAAGTCAGATGCCTGGTCCTTGCTCCGTGGCCGCGAAAGGTCGCCCTGGGGCATCGTATTTGCCATGCAGCACTATGGCATCCCGACGAGGCTGCTCGATTGGACGGAGAGCTTCGCCTGTGCGGTTTACTTCGCACAAAGCGGTCGTAAACCGGGCGATGCCGCCGCGGTTTTTGCCCTCGTCCCGCAAGCAGTTAACCTCCAGGCCATTGGGACCGGTCAGTTGATGGCCATGGACGAAAAATGCGAACTTCCCAGAGAGGACACAGAAGAAACTAAGCCGTTAACCGTTCAGGTGCATCTACACCCGGCGACTGGACTCAACAACAAGGAAGTCGGGTATCCCCCTACAATCGCGGTCACCCCGTTCCTGACCAATCCCCGGATGATCGCACAGAGGTCTGCTTTCACCATTATGGGTGATTCTTTCTTGCCGCTGGAGGAGCAGTTCGGCGGCAACCTGCACGACGAGTACCTTGTTAAGTTCGTCCTAGAGCCTGATTCTTATGACGAGGTAGAGGCTTTTCTCGGTGTCGCCGGAAGCGGTGATTTCGGATATTTTCCAGACTTTGAGGGGCTGCGGAGGAAGGCCATGCGGCGCAACGAACGGCTGTGCCAATCGATGGCGGAACTTTGCCGGAGAACTCCACCGAGCGGCCCAGTTTCTTCGCCACGGGCGCGGCGCAAAAAGCGATGACTCTGATGCCGGTAGTCTGCACTCTTGCAGCACCAGCATTAGGGCGATGTGTTGCCACACAAGATTAAGACTTTGTCGAGTCCACGAAATTTGGAACACGCGGGAAGCTAAAGGGCAGGCGCCTTATTGTGTATGAAGAACAATATGAAGAGAGCCTCGTTATACGTGCTGCGACTAGTCACCTTTCTTGTGTTCTGTCTCGTTCTCGTTGACGGAAGGACGCAACAATCTCTGCACACGGAAACAGTGGTGCGCGAAAGGATTTCGACTCTTATTCGGGATATCAATTCGCGGGGCCATCACGAGGTCGACGGCCTCAAGGTTTGGACCAGGAGCCTACCTTCGGATGAAGAATTGGATGAGGTGCGTGGTTACGGTGAAGCGGCGGTTCCAGTTCTCACAGACTACCTGAAATCAGAAGACGCTCGCGAGCGCGAGTTGGCTATGCGATTCCTTGGTCAACTGGGCGGCAGTCAAATCGTTCAGCCGCTTCGAATGGTTCTTCTTTCGGACACCTCGCCAGGAGTCAGACAGTCGGCCCTTCGCTGGCTTGCGACGGCGCCATGGGAATTAGCGTCGCCGATTATCGAGCGTTCGGCGACGGCTGATGTTGATCAAAAGGTCCGCGATGCAGCTAAAGAAATCCTCGCCAGCCATGCTCGTAAGTAACCTCCGGAAGGAGATCTCGCAGAAGAGAAGCTGCAAGGAGCAAGTTGTTGACCTGTCTCGGCGCACAGCATTCAATCTGCTACACGGACAACAGACTCCTCCTTTGAGCATTGCTTTCACCCTTCCCACCTAAACCTTTGTCAAACTGGTCTTTGACGGCTTTCATTGACAGTGCTCGCCGGTTTGCATAACATAGGCACCGCGGGTCTTCGGCCCTGACCCGCGGGTATTATTCGCGTGGCTCGGTGGACGCCGCCGCGCGATAAGAAGTTCGATCAAGGGGTAAGGGCAATGACCAAGGCCGATCTTGCACAGATGCTGTATCCTCGTCGCGGCGGCCGGACAAATCGCGATGCGCTTCGTCTGGTCGATCTGTTATTTGATATCGTCAAGCGCCATTTGAAAGAAGGTGAAAGTATTCACATTGTTGGCTTCGGCACCTTCGAAGTGGTAAATCGCAAGCCGAGGCGCGGGCGAAATCCAGTCACCGGTGAGCCAATACAACTCGCCGGACACCGTGCATTGGTCTTCAGACCGTCTCGCTCGCTGCGTTCGGTCTGAAACTGTTACCCGGTCGCGCCTGGGTGCGAACGCTCCGGGAAATAATCATGGAATCCCCATCGAGAATTCCCGAAAAACTGTTCTTCAGGATCGGGGAGGTGTGCGACCTGATCAAGGTCCAGCCACATGTTCTCCGCTACTGGGAGACCGAGTTCCCGATGCTTGCGCCTCAGAAGAACCGCGCCGGCCAGCGAGTCTATCGGCGGAAAGATGTCGAGATGGTGCTGAGAATTCGCGATTTACTTTATGAAGAGAAATTCACGATTGCGGGCGCCAAGAAGAAACTTCTGGACGAGTCGCGGGCCGGCTCCGCACGTGCGAGACTCGGCGAGCAACTCGCCCTGGAACCATCAGAATCTCGGGCTGCCGACGAGCCAGCTTCATCCTCAACCGATCAATCAACGCCTCCACAAACCCGCCGCGTGTTGAGTATCATCAAGAGCGATCTTGAGGATTTATTGACACGACTAAACACGGATGCTAGCATCAAGCGTTGAACGCGAAAGCGCATAAACTTCTGTGTGGACGGGACGTGGCGCAGCCTGGTAGCGCGCTTCCTTGGGGTGGAAGAGGTCGCTGGTTCGAATCCAGTCGTCCCGATTAGAGTCCAGACCCAGGACGAAACACCCAAGACAGAGACCCTCAAAGCGTAATCCCGCTGAGCGGGCGTGACACGGGTCCGAGTCTTGAGCGTTCGTCCTGGGTCTTCCCGTTTTTATGACCCTGCTATGCCGAGAATATTAGTTACCAACGACGACGGAATTCATTCGGCGGGAATTATCTCGCTCGCCGAGGCGCTCGATCCGCTTGGCGAAGTATTGGTCGTCGCGCCGGCGCACGAAATGAGCGCTGCCTCGCATTCACTCACGCTGACGCGCCCGCTCCGGATCGACAAGATTGATGATCGTCATTTCTCCGTAGACGGCACGCCAACCGATTGCGTCACTCTAGCGATGAATCATCTGTTGAAGGACAAGCTCCCAGCCATTGTCGTCTCGGGTATTAACAAAGGCGGGAATCTTGGCGACGACGTGACCTACTCGGGCACGGTGGCAGGCGCGCTCGAAGCGTCGATCTATGGTCTTCCTGGAGTGGCGGTGAGTCTGGTGCAGAGAACAAACTTCGACTTTAGCCATGCTGCGGAGTTCGCTCGTGAGCTTGTGCGCCGAGTCCTGGGCGACGGGCTGCCTCGCGGTACGCTTCTCAACGTCAACGTTCCACCGGGCCCGATTCGGGGCGTGTGTGTGACAAGGCAGGGAACAAAGATACTTAGGCCCACAATCATCGAGGGCACCGATCCGAGACAAAGAAAGTACTATTGGATCGGGGAAGAATCGCTGACCTGGAATGAAGAAGAAGGCACAGACTACGAAGCGCTTCGCCACGGAATGGTCTCGATCACGCCTTTGAAGAATGACCTGACAGACTATCGCGCGCTGGAAGAATTCAAGCTGCGTGACTGGGAGCCTGTTCTGGAAACAGAATCGAAATGACAAATCATACTCCAGAACATTCCTCCGGCTCCGGACTTTACCCCTCTCAGCGCGCGCGCATGATCGAAGTTCTGCGCACTCGAGGCATACAGGACGCGCAAGTCTTGAAAGCGATGTCTGAGATCCCTCGCCACTTGTTTGTGCCCGAAGCGCTCGCCTCAAAGGCTTACGGCGATCACGCGCTTCCAATCGGCGACATGCAGACAATCTCTCAGCCGTATATGGTGGCTCGCATGACTGAACTCGCGGAGGTCGATAAAGACTCGACGGTACTCGAGATTGGGGCGGGCTCGGGCTATCAAACCGCGGTGCTTTCGGCAGTAGCCGGCCGAGTGTTCTCGATTGAGCGAATCAGCGATCTCGCGCGCTCCGCTCAAAAAAACATTCGTCAATTGGGCTGCTATAACGCAACTGTGAAGTGGTTCGATGGAACGATCGGTTGGAGCGACCACGCACCCTATGATGCGATACTGGTCGCCGCCGGCAGCCCTGAAGTACCGGAGCCGCTGGTCGCGCAGCTTGCGGTGGGAGGGCGCCTGGTCATTCCTATAGGTAATGCAGAACACCAGACACTGGTCCGCATAATAAAGACCGAAAAGGGGGCTGTTCGCGAAAACCATGAGGCTTGCGTGTTCGTCAAGCTGATCGGCCGATACGGTTGGCCGTCGTAGATACAAGGCTCTGGTGTGTTGCCAGCGAAGCAGTCCTCGGTGTCCCCTCCGCGGTTTTTCTTGATCAGCGCAGGAATCAACCGCAGAGGAAGCCGAGGACGCAGCGAGCAACACACTATGACCACTACCCCAGGTTGGAGAGGTTAATTGCTAGCCAGAATAATCGAAATACTTTCCGCCTTCGTCGTCGCCACTATTTCGGCCCTCGGGTATCCGGGAATCGTGCTGCTGATGGGCATCGAGTCGGCGTGCATACCCTTGCCCTCGGAAGTCATCATGCCGTTCTCGGGTTATCTGGTCTACACCGGGCGATTCAATTTGTGGGCGGTGGCAATAGCCGGCGCCGTTGGCTGTGTGGTCGGGTCACTCGTAGCATATTGGGTTGGAATGTACGGCGGCAGGCCGCTGATCGAAAAGTATGGGCGCTACGTCCTGATCTCTCGCCGCGATCTGGATCTGGCGGACCGATGGTTCGCACGATACGGCGAGTTAATCGTTTTCGTTAGCCGGCTGCTGCCGGTCATACGAACCTTTATTGCCTTTCCGGCGGGCGTCGCCAAAATGAACCTGACCAGGTTCGTCGCTTACACGTTTCTCGGGTCGCTCCCGTGGTGCCTGGGTCTTGCGTACGTGGGTCAGAAGCTCGGCGAGCAGTGGGATAAAAATGATACGCTACGGAGTTGGTTCCATCGCTTCGATTTCGTGATCGTAATCATCGGGGTTCTCGCCGTGGTCTGGTGGGTGTGGCGCCACATCAGGGAATCGCGAAAGCACAATGCCAGCGAGAAGCAAGTCACCGAGTCGTCCCGAGTCCAGTAATCATAGTCAAAACCTTCGCAACGGGAACGCGGCTGATAGCGGTCCGGGCTTGTCTCGGTCATCGTAGACGACGCGCTCAAGAAACAGACCCGAAGGCGGCGCGGTGTGCGCGGCAATGTCGAACGAGCCTGGCGCTCCGTTACGCGAGTTAACGAGTCTGGCAAATTCTGCGACGGTAATCGAGCCCCGGCCAACCTCGACCAGCGTCCCTACAACTCGCCGGACCATCTTCCAAAGGAAGTGTGACGCGCCAATCCTGATAAGCAACAGGTCGCCATCTCTCGCAAACTGCACGTTGTTAACAACCACGATCGTCGAGGCGTCGCCCGTCCGCTTATCACAAAAGCGCACGAAATCGTGGCGGCCCGGAAGCGATTCTGACGCCTGCTCAATCGCGCGCGCATCCAGCTTGTCTTTCACCCACCACACAAACCGCTTTGCGAAGGCGGTCCGTCTCGTTGAGATTTGATAGAGGTAGTAGCGGGCGACAGTATCTCTTCGAGGATCAAACTCGGAGTGCGCCTCTGCAACTCTCAACACATTGATGTCCGGAGGCAATCGATCGTTCAATCCTTGAAGGATTTCGGTGGGCTTCCGGGACGAGCCGGCTCTCAGTCGAACAATTTGTCCTAGCGCGTGGACTCCGGCGTCCGTACGTCCTGCGCCATTGATTTCAACCGGTTCAGAGAATAACCCCTCGGCGGCCGAGCGCAGTTCACCCGCAACTGTCCGCGAGTTCTTTTGCTCCTGCCAGCCGTAATAGCGTGTACCGTCATATTCAACCGCTAGTTTCCAGGTTGCCACTTAGCTCCTTTCGAATCGGATCCATTTTCATGTGGTCGCGTCTGGCCGCGACATCTGAGATTGCTTGGGTCGCCGCGGCCATGTCAATCGCAAGGGACCTCCCCGTCCGACAAGCTTGAGTTTGTCGACATGAATCGCTGCCACGACAAAGTTTACCAGAAAGGAATTTCTTGTTGACTCGAGTATAGCACGGAGATATTATAGGTCAGGCTATAGTAACGCCGTGATTATCTAAGTCATATGATCCTCGATCCGATAGATTATAAGCTTCTCGATCTTCTGCAGCGTAATGCTCGAATGACTCAGCTTGAAATGGCTGCGGCGGTAGGTCTGTCTCAGCCGGCGGTGGCCGAGCGGATGAGGAAGCTCGAACAGGAGCGTCTTATCACTGGCTACACGGCACGGGTTGATGGGCGAAAGCTCGGCAAAGACATCACCGCTTTCATAGGCGTTCGAATCGAACACCCAAAGTACAACGGCCGGTTCGCGAAAGAGATTCTTGCCTTGCCGGATGTGCTTGAGTGTCACCGAATTACAGGGCCGGACTCGTACTTGTTGAAAGTTGTTACCGAAGATACGCAGAGCCTGGACCGCTTGATCTCGGATCTGCTTCGCCACATTCCCGGGGTGACCCGGACACTCACAACCGTGGTTACTTCATCAATCAAGGAAGGCTCGCACATCACGCCGGCGGCGTCTGAGGATGTTCCTAAGCCGCGCCGCCGAAGCGCAGCCAGCCGGGAACGAAAATGAGCTATTCAGCGGACAAAGGGTTACTGAATACGGAGAAAAAACATGGCTACACAGAAGAGAGCGCTTGAATGCGAGTCACTCGCGGCCGCACACCCGATACCCCTCGAAGGAAGGGGCTATCGATTCGCTGAACGCATGTCCCGGATGCCTGTGTCAGCGATTCGCGAGATACTCAAAGTAACCGAGCATCCTGAAATCATCTCGTTTGCCGGAGGGCTTCCGGCCCCCGAGCTCTTCCCGGTTAAGGCGATCGCCCAAGCGCACGCTGAGGTCTTCGCCGAGCAAGGTCCGGCCGCGCTTCAATACAGCACCACGGAAGGATGCAATCCGTTGCGCGAATGGATCGCGCGTCGAATGCAGCAGCGCGGCATTAACGCAACCGCGAACAATGTATTGATCACCACCGGCTCACAACAGGGCATCGACTTGGTCGGGAAAGTGTTTCTCGATCGCGGCGACGCGGTTGTTGTCGAGAACCCGTGTTACCTCGCTGCGCTTCAGTCTTTCAGCGGGCAGGAAGCCAGCTTCATTTCGATCGACAGCGACGATGAGGGCATGCGCGTCGACCAGCTCGAGAATGTGCTGATGACCTCCCGCCCCAAGCTGATCTACATCGTCTCAGAGTTCTCCAATCCTAAAGGCACGACGCTGCCCCTGGAGCGAAGGCAAGAACTGATCGAGTTATCGGCGCGGCACCGAGTCCCGATTCTCGAAGACAATCCCTACAGCGAGCTTCGTTACGCCGGTGAGCCAACCCGACCAATTGCGGCGTTGGATGAGGATGGTCTCGTAATACACGTCAGCACCTTTTCAAAGACTCTAAGCCCGGGCATGCGACTCGGATGGTTGATCGCGCCCGAAGAGATCTTCCAGATGGTAGTAACAGCAAAGCAAGCCGCGGATCTTCACACCAGCACGATCGAGCAATGGGCTGCCGCGCAGCTCTTGAAGACTTTTGATTTCGACGGACACGTGCAGCACCTTTGCTCGGTCTACGGCGAGCGTTGCCAGACGATGCTTTCGGCAATGGATCGTCACTTTCCTGATGAGATGCGATGGACGCGTCCCGAGGGCGGGCTGTTCTTATGGGTCGAATTGCCGGAGCGTATTAGCGCCGAGACATTGTTTGAAGAGGCTCTGGGCGAGCGAGTCGCGTTTGTGCCGGGCACTTCGTTCTTTGCTTGCCACCCAAAGCTTAATTTTATGAGGCTCAATTTCTCTAACCAGCCTCCGGAGATGATCGAAGAAGGAATAAAGCGGATCGCGAGGGTCCTGAAACGGGGTTTAGCATGAATAGCAAACGGTTTGTGATCGCGGATGTTTTCACCGAAGAGCAGTTTGGCGGGAATCAACTCGCGGTGTTCACCGACGGCTCAGGTCTCGACGCGGGGACGATGCAGAATATCGCGCGCGAGATGAACTATTCTGAAACGACGTTTTTGTTTCCGCCGGAGCAGGGAGGCGATTACCGGGTGAGGATCTTCACACCCGCACATGAACTTCCGTTTGCAGGCCACCCGCTGGTCGGGACCGCAAACGTGATCGTTTCAGAGCGAATGAAACCCTGGGGCGAATCCCAGACCCCGGTCACTCTTGAAACCGGAGTGGGCTCTATTCATGTCGAGGTTCGAATCGATGACGGCCAAACGGGTCGGACGACGATGACGCAGCCTTTGCCGGTTGTTCGCGGAGCTTATTCTAATACCGACGTTCTCGCGCGAGCGTTCTCATTGGACCCATCTCAGATTGCATATTCCGGTCTGCCGGTCGAGACGATCTTCAACGGGATCGCAGTCATGATTGTGCCAATCAAGAGCCGCGCCGCGATCGAAAGCATAAAGGTCGATGGCGGCGCACTGGAACGAATCAGCAATGAGGTAGGAGCTTCGACGGTGTTGGCGTTTACTCGCGAGACCGTACTGACTTCCAGTACCGTCCATTGCCGTGTCTTCGCGCCGGCCGCGGGCGTTTCAGAAGATGCGGCGACTGGCTCCGCAAATGGACCGCTTGGGTTTTACCTGGTGCGGCACAAACTGATTGACCAGCGGCCGACGACCAGCATCGTGAGCGAGCAGGGTTTTGAGATGAAACGTCCAAGCCTGTTATATGTCGACGTGGATGTTGATTCCAAGTCCGGCGAAGTTACGGGAGTTCGCGTGGGCGGCGGCGTGGTGATCTCCGGACGCGGAGAGATATTCGTTGGGTAGGATTCCAGTGAATAACTCGGTTGGGAGCAGGCGTTCAGAGTAGCGACTTTAGTCGGGCAGTGCCGTCAGGGACCTGGGAATTGCTTTCAGTGATAAAGCACTGCCCGACTAAAGTCGGTACTCTGAACGCCTGCTCCGGCGTTTCTTTTTCTTACCGGGAGGAATTGCAATGAATGACAACTTGATTCGTTTGAAGACCGGCCTGGCCGAGATGCTCAAAGGGGGCGTCATCATGGACGTTACTAACGCCGATCAGGCGCGAATCGCAGAGGACGCGGGAGCCGTCGCGGTTATGGCACTCGAGCGCGTTCCTGCCGACATTCGAGCAGAAGGCGGCGTAGCTCGGATGGCTTCACCCAAAAGGATCCGGGAAATCATGACTGTGGTCACGATTCCGGTTATGGCCAAAGTACGCATCGGCCACTTCGCTGAAGCACAGGTACTGGAAGCGCTGGGCGTTGACTTCATCGATGAAAGCGAAGTGCTGACGCCTGCCGATGAAGAGCATCACGTCGACAAGCACCGATTCAAAGTCCCGTTCGTGTGCGGCGCTCGTGATCTTGGCGAAGCGCTTCGCCGCATCGGTGAAGGCGCGGCGATGATCCGCACCAAAGGTGAAGCCGGCTCGGGAAACATTGTCGAAGCAGTTCGTCATCTTCGGCGAATCTCGCACGAGATCAAGCGACTGACGATACTCGGACAGGAAGAGTTGATGGCCGAAGCGAAGCAGCTTGGCGCTCCATATGAACTTGTTCGGATGGTCGCGAGCGAAGGTCGCCTGCCGGTCCCGAATTTTGCGGCGGGCGGAATCGCCACTCCGGCTGATGCTTCGCTGTGCATGCAGCTGGGGGCGGAGTCGGTGTTCGTAGGCTCGGGCATCTTCAAGTCTTCGGACCCTGCTGCCCGCGCAAGAGCGATAGTGAAAGCTACAACGCACTACCCAGATCCGAAGCTGGTGCTCGAAGCCAGCGAAGAACTGGGCGATGCGATGCGCGGACTGGACGTATCCAGCATGAATGAACGCGAGTTGCTTCAGACTCGCGGATGGTGATCTCAAATGGGAACACAGATCAGGCTCGCGACAGAGAAAGACCTGCAAGCCGCGTTCAAGCTGATGGCCGAGCTTGGCTATTCCGATCTTTCCCTTGCACGCTTCGCCGAGACCTACCACGCGGTGCGTGAACACCCGGCGATGCTTCTGCTAGTCGCTGAAAATGAAAATGAACAGGTCATCGGTCTGGCATCAATCTCGCGCCGGCCGCAGCTTCGTCTCACGGGCAATCTCGTCACCATCGACGAGTTTGTGATTGCCCACGAGGCGAGAGGGAAGGGAGTTGGCCGCGAGCTCTTGAAGGGCGCGATTGCGATGGCCAGGAAGCTTGGTGCTCGCAGGTTGGAGCTGGAGACCAATCGCGCGCGGGAGAGCTACCGCCGCGAGTTCTATGTCAAGAACGGTTTTGATGAAGCGGATTCAGCGGTGATGCGAATCGATTACGAATTGCCAGAAGGTGAAGGCAAGCGATGAGAATCGGGGTGCTGGCGATTCAGGGCGATTTCGCCGCGCACGTTCGGGCGATTGAGCGCAACGGCGCAAATGCAATGGAGGTTCGACGATCGGATGCCGTCGCTTCTTTGGATGCCTTAATCATTCCGGGCGGCGAGACCACGACGATGCTGAAGTTCATCGAGGAAGAGAACCTCACCGCACCGATCAGCGACTTCGCGCGCTCGAGGAAGCCAATCTTTGGTACTTGCGCCGGCGCTATTCTGCTCGCGCGAGAAGTGTATAATCCAGCGCAGGTTTCGTTAAACTTGATCGACATTGCGGTCGAGCGCAACGCATATGGACGTCAGGTGAACAGCTTCATAGCGAAGGTTGAGACCACCATCGAAGGCGGACCGCTCGAAGCGGTGTTCATTCGCGCGCCGAGGATTCGGCGAATAGGACCGGGAGTCAAGGTGATTGCGCGTTTCAAAGATGAGCCGGTTCTGGTCAGAGAGGACAACATTCTCGCGGCAACGTTTCACCCTGAGCTCACTGAAGACCTCCGAGCGCACGAGCTGTTCGCAAGCATGATAAGGTGTTCGAACTACAAACATCTTGTATAGGAGGGTCGAAATGAAACTATACAATTGGGATGAGATGCCGGAAGAACAAGTCCACGAGTTGCTAAGCCGTCGCTTTATCTCCGGCGAACAGATGACGATGGCGAGGATATTTCTCAAGAAGGGCTGCCTTGTTCCCACCCACAATCACGAAAGCGAGCAACTTACCACCGTGTTCACTGGCGCTTTGAAGTTCCTGTTGGACGGAAAGGAAGTTGTCGTTCGCGGTGGGGAGACTCTGCTTATACCCGCTTTCATGTATCACAGCGCTGAAGCAATTGAGGACACCGACGAGATGGACGTGTTCTCACCGATACGTGTCGACTGGATTGAAGGCACCGACGACTATCTAAGAGCGAAGACATAATCGCGAAACCCTGATAAGCCGCATTAAGATTGAAGCGAAACGCAATCGCACGTAGGAAGGGAGGCTCTTCTCGTAGCGAACTACTCGAAGCGGTCGACGGTGAGCTGCAAACGTTCCGGCGCTCTAGCGTCGGTGGTGACGCGAGGAATGGCCTCGTGCCGTTCCGGTTTGACGGGAGCGGGACGATTTGCCTCGAAGTGAAGCGCTGCGATGTTTGGACTTTACCGCGGGTACTTCACGATAGCGGGAGACATGCCCGTGGCGGCCTCGCGATTCGCGGACAGTCTTTGGAACCTTGACCGTTTGTCCTCTGCGCAGCTCACCGCGCGTCGACATTCGATTCAGCTTCGCCAGTTCCTGCACGGAGACCCCGGTTCGGCGCGCGACCGAAGCAAGCGTGTCGCCGCGTCTCACTTGATAAGACGCAACCTGAACGCGATAGCTGCTCCGATAACGATCGACGACGTCGTCGGAGGGAACAGCAACCTTTCGCATTCGTTGTTCTTCAGGCAATGCGGCATACGCTACATCAAACTGCTTTTTCAGGCCCTTAGGAATCTTGATGGTGTATCGCTCACCCGCGGGCGAGGTCCCTCGGCGGAGCTCAGCATTCAAATCCTGAACTGATTCGTAAGGCACGCCTATTAGATCCGCGACCACCTTGAGATCGGTTTGTCCCGGAAGGTCCACCGTCTCAAAGTTCAGAGGTGAGTCCGGCTTCACCTCAAAGCCGTAGCGTTTTTGGTTCTTGCTGATGACAATAATCGAAAGAATACACGGCACGTAGTTTCGCGTTTCCTGCGGCAGCAGTCCTCGCTTGTAGAGTTCCCAGAAATCAGCGTAGCCGCAGCGAGCGATCGCGCTATCAACTCGATTCTCGCCGGAGTTGTAAGCGGCCATCGCAAGCAGCCAGTCGCCGGCGAAGTGATCGTGCAACCAACGCAGATAGCGCGCGGCTGCTCGAGTGGACTTCTCGGGCTGCGACCGATCGTCGATCCACGTCGTCTGAGCCAGGCCGTAGCGAGTGCCGGTCGAAGGAATGAACTGCCAGATGCCCTTTGCTGCGGCGCGAGAAAGCGCGTTGGGTTTCCAAACCGATTCAGCCTGCGCGAGCCACATCAAATCCTGTGGAACTTTCTCTTCCTTGAAAATCTTCTCGACCATCTGCCGATAACGACCCGAACGCTGAAGGCCAACTTCCATTGTCGAGTGTCCACGGCCGGCAACAAAGAAATTGATGAACTGAAATACCGGCGGCGCCACCGAAAACTCAAAATCGTAGTGACCGAAAATCTTCACACCATCGGCAGTAGTCAGTGCGAGTTCATCTTCCTTTATCGCTGAAACTTCGTCGAGCACCGACGGTTCCGCGACATCCGGTCTTTCAGCCGCTTCGTGAACATCGTCCGGGAGTGCCTCGTGTTTGTGGATGCGTTCGAGCAGCGAGCGATAATACGCATCGAGCCTCGGATTGGTCCTCAGATCAAACCCGGATTGAAGGACGGTGTCGAGCGCGTTATCAAACATGCGGCGCGCGATATCGGGCAGGCCCTTGGTTGACGCTTCTTCGCCTCGCAGATAGTTTTCTTCGGCGCGATCGATAACCTGCTGGATGGTTGTGGGTGAGGCCGGTTGTGCAGACTGGCCGAAGGCTTGTGGTGGTGTGACCGTCCCGATTAGCAACAATGAAACGAAGAACACAACTGAAACACGACTCGCCTCTTTTGCTAGCCTCATCTGTGAGTTTACCTTCCTGTTCCCAAGATGTCAGGATGAAGTCGCGGCTGAGGTGACTCACTTACTTTCCTCGGTCACCAGGGGCCGGGCCGCAGTCTCAACCAATACCTTCCAGCACTTCCAGCGCTCCTGCCGAATGTTGGGTTTTATACCACGCTAACTTCTGGCAAGTCAATAAGAAGACCCAACAGAAGTGGCCCTGCAACAAATTTGAAACAATTACGCAATACGATTCTTTGCACTGTGAGCGGCCGGCAGTTCGGCTGCAATTAGCGCCGTCTTCAACACCTGCCGAACCGATTCGACAAACACAAAGTTGATTTCCTTTTGCAGCTCCTTTGGGACTTCTTCGAGATCGCGTCGATTCTGTTGAGGCAACACGATCGTGGTAACTCGCGCGCGGCGCGCGGCTAGAACTTTTTCCTTGATACCTCCAACAGGAAGCACGTTTCCGCGCAGAGTGATTTCCCCGGTCATCGCAACCGATCGTCTGACGGCTCTGCCTGATAAAGCTGAGACCATCGCAGCCGCAAGTGTCACACCCGCCGAGGGTCCGTCCTTGGGAATCGCTCCTTCGGGTACGTGCACGTGTATGTCGAATTTCCCGAACTTCTCCGGATCGATGTCTAAATCTTCCGCATGTGCCTTAGCCCACGAAAGTGCCGCCTGCGCAGATTCCTTCATCACGTCGCCCAACTGACCCGTGAGCTGGAGCGTACCCTTGCCTCCCGTAAGCAAGGCTTCGATGAAAAGAACATCGCCACCCGCGGGCGTCCAGGCGAGACCGGTCGCCACGCCGATCTGGTCTTTCTTGAGCACTTCGTCGGGATAGACATGCGGAATTCCAAGGAACTCGTGCAGGTTGTTGACCGTCACACGCACGAGCGAGTCCGTTCCCTCGGCGACGCGGCGCGCAACTTTTCTTGAGACGCCGGCAATCTCGCGCTCGAATTGGCGCAGCCCGGACTCGTGAGTGTATTGGAGGATAATGCCCTTAAGCGCCGAGCGGCTGATGGTCAGATGTCTAATCGTGATGCCGTGGGCGTCCATTTGTTTGGGGATGATGTGCCGCCGTGCGATCTCGACTTTCTCCTCTTCCGTGTAGCCCGCGAGCCTGATAACTTCCATCCTGTCTCTTAAGGCCGGATGAACTGTGTCCAGCATGTTGGCGGTCGTCATGAACATTACATTCGATAGATCGAACGGCACGCCCAGATAGTTGTCGCGAAACGAAAAGTTCTGCTCCGGATCAAGTACTTCAAGCAGGGCGGACGAGGGATCGCCCCTGAAGTCCGCGCCGACCTTGTCGATCTCATCGAGCATGATCAGCGGATTGTTCGTTCCGGCCTGCTGTATAGACTGAATGATGCGGCGCGGCATAGCTCCAATGTAAGTTCTTCGATGGCCGCGAATTTCCGCTTCGTCGTGCAGGCCACCAAGGCTTAGCCTTTGAAACTTGCGATTCAGTGCGCGCGCGATCGAGCGGCCCAGGCTGGTCTTTCCGACGCCCGGCGGTCCGACCAGACAGAGTATCTGGCCTTTGACTTTTTCTTTGAGCTTGCGAACCGCGAGCGATTCAATGATCCGTTCCTTGACCTTTTCGAGCCCGTAGTGATCCTCGTCGAGAATCGTTTGTGCGCGAGTCAGGTCAAGATTCTCTTCCGAAGACTTGGACCACGGAAGCGCCACCATCACGTCCAGATAGTTGCGAAGCGTCGCGGCTTCGGCGGCGTCGGGATGCATTCGTTCGAGCTTCTTGATTTGACGGTCAACTTCTTCCTCGACTGGCTCTGGCAGTTTCGCCTGGAGCATCTTCTCGCGATACTGCGCGATCTCCTCGCCAAGCTCATTGCCTTCGCCAAGCTCGGTTTGTATCGCCTTGAGCTGCTGGCGCAAGTAGAACTCACGCTGGCTGCGATCAATCTCACCCTTTGCCTGGGTGTTTATTTCCTGCTGGACCATCAGCACGTTGATCTCGCGGGCCAGCAGTTCGTTTACTCGGTGAAGCCGTTCCACCGGATTCAGTTTCTCGAGCACGCTCTGGGCGTCAGAGACTTTAAGCTCGAGGTTGGACGCCGCTACGTCGGCCAGCCGTCCCGGGTCTTCGAGATTTGCTACGATTGCCATCACTTCACCCGAAATGTTTTTACCCAAAGTTATTGCACGCTCGAGCGAGGACCTTACATTCCGGATCAGCGCTTCCATCTCGAGCTCGTCGGCATCGGGCTCGGAGTCAGACAGCGGCAGAATGTGAGCAAGAAGATGAGGAAGATTCTCGTCGAATCGAGTCACGCTTGCGCGTGCGAGGCCTTGCACCAGTATGCGAATGCGGCCATCCGGCATCTTCAGCATTCTCATGATCGAAGCGGCTGTTCCGTAGTCAAACAGATCCTGCCCGATTGGTTCTTCCTTCTCCAGATCTCTCTGAGCGACCAGCATGATCATTCGGTTGTCGGCAAGCGCCTGCTCGACGGCGCGAATAGACCGCTCGCGTTGCACGAAGAGCGGCACGATCATGAAAGGGAAGATGACGATGTCGCGAAGCGGAAGCACCGGCAGCGAATCGGGCAGTTTGAGCTGCTCGTCGGTGCGTTCGAGTTGAAGTTCTTCTGGTTCGATTAGTGATGACATAGGTTATCGCTAACTCTACTTAACGCGGCCCGTACGGACCAGTGAGCGAAGTTCGCTCATGAATTCAGACACGTCCTTGAAGTCAAGATACACTGATGCAAAGCGAACATAAGCAACTTTGTCCAGCTCCTTGAGCCGGCGCATTATCAACTCTCCTATTTTTTCAGTCGAGCGTTCGCGTTCTCTCGACTCCTGAACATACTTCTCGACCTGATTAACAAGCGCCTCGATCTTGGTAGTTGGAATCGGCCGTTTCTCACAGGCTTTCATTATTCCCGAGAGCACTTTCTCGCGGGAGAATGGCGCGCGAGTCCCGTCCTTCTTTACTACCATATAAGGTATTTCATCGATTCGCTCATAGCTGGTGAAGCGCCGCTCGCACTTCAAGCACTCGCGGCGTCGGCGGATCACGTCTCCCTCGCGGCTCTCGCGGGAATCGACCACTCTGTCTTCAATGTGCGCACAAAAAGGACATTTCATAAGAGTTTCTCTTGCACTTTTTCAACCGCGGCGCGCAGCCATTGCATCTGCATTTTTGCGCCTCAACGTCTCGGCAATCCTGGGTAGATCTGTTTCCTGTTCGGCGGTGTGCCTCAACCCGGAAAGCGACAGACCTTCCTTTACGAGATAGTACATGCCAAACACCGTTGCCGGTGCAAAGATAACGATGTGCAGAACTATCGCCACGGACGCCGCCTTGTTTTGTTCGACTCCGAGGAAGGCGAGGGCCGCAGCGGTCGCGGTGTGGAAGGGCCCTGTAGCTCCGCCCGGCGTTGGTACGACCGAGCCTAACATTGAGAGCCCCATCACAAACACCGCGCCGGTAAACGGGACTGCGGCGTAAGGAATTCCAAACGCGCGAACCACCAGCAGGTGAGCGAGGGCCACCATCAGCCATAGCAGGATAGTGTAGGAAACGGTGATGCTAAGACTTCGGGCATCATGCAATACCGCAAGGCCCTCGGAAATGTGTCGAAGCAAACTCATCGTTGCGCTGCCAAGACGGGTCGGCAGCCGAGCCAGTTTTCGTTCGAGATAATCGAGGGCGCCTGTGCGACCCCGTCTGAACGCAGAAAGGCCGTAGATTCCGGCTGCGGCGACTAAGAGTAGCAGCACGCCCGTTAGTTTTATCCATCCGAACATTCGCATCGCATCCGCACTTCGCGCTATGTACTCGAAGAAGATCAGATTAACCGCGAAGAAAACCACAACCATAACCATGTCGAATACACGCTCGATCATCACTGTTGCGTAGCTTGCGGAAGGGTGCACTCGCTCTTTTGCTGAAAGGGCGGCGGGTCTGACGATCATCTCCGCCGCGCGTCCGATGAAGAACAGAGCTGTGAATCCGATCATTGTGGCTCGCAATAGTGCCCCCAGCGAGGGGCGAGCCATCGGTTTAAGCAACCTGCGCCAACGAAGAACTCGAACGAAGTAAGTGCCGACCAGCAACGAAAGGGCCAGAGCCAGTTGTCCCCAGTTTGCCTGGCTTACTTCGGCCCAGACCTCCCGCCAGTTCAGCTTGTGGACAAACCAGTAGACGAACAGAGCGCCGACCAGGAGGCTCAATAGCGTTTTGATTCTTCCGCTCACAGCTTGCCGGTAACCCTCGTGTTATACTCTCTGATGAAATCGAGTGTGGGACCTGGAGCAACTCGAGTTCTTCGAATCTGAAGCGTCAGTCGCTACAGACTGTAGCGAGCGGAGATTCTAGCACAAAATATGGAGGCTCCGCATGACAATCACGGTCTGAAGGCGGAGCGGCTGCGTTCCGGTTGAAACATTTTTCGTCACCCTCTCGTTTAGCGAGTTTGGAAGACTTCACCATAACATCGGGAAGCTAAAAGACTAGCTTGCGAGAAGGCGACAGGTGGGAGCACAACTCGCGTTGACATCGACCGATGCTGAATTGGTTCAGCGTTGTGTGGAAGGCGACCAGCAAGCCTGGGCGGAGATCGTGCGCCAGTACTCGCGGAGGATTTACAATCTCGCGTACCGGTTCACGGCGAGTCACAGTGCTGCCGAGGACCTTACGCAGGAGGTCTTCATTCGAGTTTATCGCTCGTTGAGCCAGTACGACCCGACGCTCGGTGATTTGTCGAACTGGCTGATGCGGCTTGCGCGAAACTTGATCATTGATGACTATCGCAAGCGGCAGCGGACGCCAACCGATTCGGGCGATGACCTGGCCGTTCATGAGTACCATCTTCCTTCCGCGACCGATAGCCCACAGCGTTCGCTGGAACGCCGGGAGAGAAGACTGCAGGTGCTCGCGGCGATTAACAAGCTCTCACATGACCTGCGAGAGTGCGTCATTCTACGAGACATCGAGGAGTTGACGTACCAGGAGATTGTGGATCTTCTCAAGATCCCTGAAGGCACGGTGAAGAGCCGCATCAACCGAGGCCGGATTGAATTGGCTAAGGTGTTGCGCAGGATGAAAGTGAACCCTGACTGAGACGGCCAGCGATCGGTAGCCCGAAGTCAGAGGCTCAACGATCAGCGCTCGATGGCTGTCGTACTGCGCGAATTGACTAACCTGCTGGAAGGCCGATTGCGGGCCTGAGTGGCTATTGATTTGGGAGGAGCAGAGGTTAACTCCGCTCAAGTGTTGTATGAACTGCTACACCTTCGAAGAGAAGCTTAGCGACTACTTTGACGGGTATCTTGCGGTGGGGGACGCCTCGCTCTTTCGAGCGCACGCGCTCCAGTGCCGAGCTTGCCGCTCGCTGATGGATGAAGTGAAGGCAACCATTCAGATCTGCAACGACCAGGAAAAGCTCGACACGCCCGCGATGCTGGAGACGGCTCTGATGGCCATTTCCGTCGAGCATGCCGCTCTTGGCTGCGATGGATTCGAAACGTTGATAACCGAATTTCTGGACGGCTTTGTTCCGGCGCCAACCTATCACCGTTTTGAAGAACATGCCGGCGGTTGCAGCGAGTGCTCCTTGCTGTTGACAGAGGTTGTCTACGCTGTAGCCGCTTGCCATTCAGTTCATACATTTGAAGAAGTCGAGCTTCCGCCTTCCCTGATTGCGCGTCTGCTTGGAGTGATGCCCGCGCGCAAGCCGAGCTTCGCGCGTCGTGTTGCTGGTAGCTTCGGTGTGCTTGCCGACTATCTTATCCCCAATCCGGCTCGAACCGCGCGTTGGACGTTTGCAACGTCTATTACACTTGCGGTTGCGATGCTGGCGTTCCTGTTCCTTGGGTTTTCAGACGATGGGACGCTAGCGGGCATCTATCGACAGGCGCACGTCAAGGCTTCCGAGTTGTACTCGCACAGCACCGATGTGTACGCCCAAACCGACAAAGCCGTCGCCAGGTTAGAAACTGTTGGGTATCGCATTGGCGAGTTCTGGGACACTCTGGGAGGCGAAACTGAATCGCAGGGCCGAGCCAACCAGTCGCCACCACAAGATCCGAATTCCAACAAACGAATTGAGTCGAATGAGAAGAATTAGTTTCCGCCGGGTGCTCATGCCCCATTTCCTGGATCGATTTAGAGAACCGCCGCTGAAAGCAAAACGTTTGAGAGATTGGAGGCAAGTCTAACAGGTTTCCGGTCTCGGCAGGATTCAATTATGTATTGCTCATATCACACGGCCAGTACTGCGCGAGTGCAGTGTTCGAGTTGCTCGCGGGGTCTCTGCTCCGCCTGCGATCATCGGATAAAGGGCTATCCATATTGTCAGGATTGTATCGTCCTTGGCGTGGAGGGCCTCTCTCGAAATCATTACGCCCCCAGACAAAGAGGCAGCGCGCGATTCGCGGCTTTGCTTGCTTTGCTGCCAGGTATGGGGGCGGTTTACAACCGCCAAAACATAAAAGGCATCATTCATTTCGTGGCGATCGTTGGGCTCTTTCGGCTAACTGGAATTCGAGTTGCGTCCGGAATCTTTGCGCTCGGCGGATTGAGCTTTTATGTCTATTCGATTGTCGACGCCTATCGCACTGCTCAGTTGATTGCGCAGGGAGAAGATCCGGCAGTCGACGAAGCGCGTTTCAAGCGCTCGCTCATCAAACGCGCGCCGCTGATCGGAGCGTTATTGATAACCGCCGGTCTGCTTCTTGTGATTCAAATTGCACGTCCTTACTTCCCGCTTGCGGCGGCCGCCCGATTTATCCCCGTTGCCTTCATAATTCTGGGGGGCTATCTTCTGACGCGCTATTTCAAGCGTCCTCGCGAAGAGAGCTCCAAAGAGAGTGCGACATCTCCGCCGTATTCTCTGGTACCTGGCGATTTCAGGAGTCGTTCTTCTGGACGCGGTGGCCGCGAAGACAGCAGACGATTGCCGCATTCAGCGGGTCGAAGGTAGAGCGAAGGTGGCTTCATCTCGCAAACATCGAAGGGGAACGTTGCTGCTCGGACTTCTTTTGCTTGGCGCGGGACTCGTTCTCGTCCTGGCCCCAGCAGGATCCGGAGTCGCCGGATGGTTGATCGCGTTATGGCCGGTGTTTTTGATTTGCGCGGGGGTCGTGCGTGTGATGGGCTTCGCAGTCGAGCGGAAACCGCGCTCACCTCTGATCGGAACGCTGTTGATAATCGTTGGCCTTCTTTTCCTTGCTGCGCGTTTCCAGCCCGGGCTGAATGCGCTACAGGTGTACGGCCGATTCTGGGTATTGCTCCTCGTGGTCTATGCGAGCGTCGAACTGGTTCGTTACTACTCGCATAGTCATGCTGAAGGGCCCCCTCCTCGAGTATTCACGCCCATGCGAGTATTGGTTGTCCTGTTGATCGTCTGTACCGGTGTATTGGCGAACCATGCGGCGAGTAAGCCTTCCGTACTTTCGGCGTTGCGGCTGCCGGCGTTTCTGAGCGGCCTGCGTGATTCGGTAGTGGGTGAGACTTATGCATTTAGTGATCAGCAGGTTGTGAACGCAGAGATTCAACGGGGAATGAAAGTTACGATCAACAACAGCTACGGCAACGTCAGAGTGACGGGCGGCGGTTCACCTCTCAAGGCGACCCTCGTGAAGGGCGTTCGGGGCTGGAGCCAGGATGATGCGCGCAAGGTCGCCGATCGCATACGGTTACTGATCAATCAAAGCGGCGATGCGTTGACGATCACTACCAATCGCGATCAGATCGACGGGCAATTCACGACCGATATTCAAGTGGACTTACCTTCGTACGCAAGCGTTTCGATCACCGACAGCTACGGATCGATAACGGTAACCGGGATCCAGGAAGGCCTGACTGCAAAGGCGAGCTACGGTCCGGCGGAACTGAGCGATATCAAAGGAGACGTGAATCTCGCCCTGAATTATTACTGCGACTTCACCGCTACGAACGTGGATGGCGATCTAACGGTGACCGGCGCGAGAAGCGCGCGAATTTCAAACCTGGCTGGAGCTCTGAACCTGAGCGGAAGGAATGGAATCGTCGATCTGCGGGGAATTTCCGGGGAAGTGCGCGTTGACGCTCCTTTTTCACACATAGCAGCGCAGGGTATCGATCAGAGCGCCGAGTTCAATACTGAGCACGCGAGCGTCGACATATCCAGGGCAGAGGACGTGACGGTCAACGCACCGCACTGCGACGTTCACGCAAGGAACATCAGCGGTGATTTGCGCATAGCGTCGTCAAACAACACCATTCAACTTTCTTCGATTACCGGCAACGTACAGATCGACGCCGAACAGAGTTCGGTAAATGCCGATGATGTTCACGGCACGGTTGTAATCAAGACCTCTCACGGCGACGTCGCTGTGAAGAACTTCTACGAAGGTGTCCGAGTCGAGACCAGCTACCGCGACGTCACGTTGCAAGCGGCGGGTGATCCCGCGGGCGATATCGTGGTGCAGAACAATCACGGCCAGATCAAGCTCGTGCTTCCCCAATCGAGCCAGTTCCATCTTGACGCACAAACCGCCAGCGGCCAAATTCAGCCGATAGGGTTTGCTGAGCTCGGGGACAGAGTGCGAGACAGCCTGGTAGCGGTCCTGGGATCTGACGGTCCTTCTATCAAGCTTAGGACGTCGTACAAGAACATCATCATTCAGGCGAGCGCGGCTCGTCAGGGACAGGCAAGTTCTGTCGCCAACTGATTGGCGATAATATCCGGCCTCCGACAAACGGAAGTCTGTCGGAACTGTAACAGGAGGTGAGTCATGGGATTTCTAAGGTTCGTTCTTGGATTGTTGGCTTTCGTCATAGCCATTAAGCTGGTTGCCATTCTGTTGGGAATAATTGGGTTCGCTTTGAAGTTACTCTGGATCGCAATTGTGCTCGGGATATTCGTGCTGGTTGCGTGGCTCATCTACCGGATGATATCACCGCGCAGCCCCCAACAGGCTTGATCGCGACCAGTGCAAATGTAGAGGGGCCAGGGAGCAGACGTGCAGAGGGGACCAAATGAGGCTGGCCTATCGGCGTCTGCTTTTTCTGCCCCTCTGCGCAGCCATTCCGCGCGCATCCGCTAATTCTCAGCTGAGTTGTTGCAAATTTGATAAATCGCATCAGGCAAAGCCTGGCACCGTTGCTATCGGGCCTGCCCGTGTGATACTCTCCGCCTTCGCTTGAGCAAAACAACCCCCAATAATGAAGCGAGAAACGACTGCCTTAGCATCGGTCTGAAGGGTGGACTGCTTCGACCCTGCATGAAGCGTTTTTGAGGAGCCCGAATGGCGAGAGACAATCGCGTTTATACTGTTCTGATTTCCCCGAGCCGTACGTCGAAAGTCCGACAGATCAGCATTCATCGCAACATACTCCGCGCCGTCGCCGCCAGCTTCATCGTAACTCTCGTGCTCGTTTTGTATGGTCTTGCTAGACTCGGGCAACACGAAGCACTCAACCTGAAATATCTCTCCGTAAAAGCAGAAAACGAGAGCCTCAAGCAAACCAACGACGCCTACCAGAATTCCTACTCGAAGTTGAAGGGACAGATCTCCTACATCGAGGATATCTCAAAGGAGCTGGCTCGTAGCGCCAAGATGCAGCACTCCCCGGAAACTGACGAACTGGTGGGCATCGGCGGACCCGAGACGCCCGTAACCGTTGTCGCGCTGGACAAAGCCGCCGATCACCTCGAACGCGAAGTGCGCCACATCGGCGACCGGCTTCATGCCGACGTCTTGCGATTGGCCTCGATCCCCAGAGGATTGCCCGTCAATGGATATATCACTGATGGGTTTGGGATGCGCCGCAATCCGTTCAACGGTGAAGGGCGCGAGGTTCACGAGGGACTCGACATCGCTGTAGACTTCGGCGCACCGGTGGCGGCGACGGCTGACGGACTTGTGATCTACGCGGCTCCGCATGCGGGCTACGGCAATTTGGTCATCGTCTATCACACCAACGGGATCACATCACGCTACGGACATCTGTCGCGTATTTCAGTTGAGGCGGGCCAGCGAGTGAAGCGTGGTGACCAGGTAGGGAACGTCGGAAGCACGGGTCGCTCGACCGGCCCGCACGTTCATTACGAGATAAGAGAGAATGATCAGTCGGTTGACCCGCTTCGATACGCCGGCCAAGCCAATCCTTGAAAGTTCAGGCTTTAAGAAAACAAATCAGTCAGACTGGATATATCGAACACCTGAAGTGACGGTGAAGAGCGGCTGTTAGCTGTATAACGAATCAGTTCATCTACTTTGCGACTCACGCCGTTTGACTCTGTGCCTTCTGTAACTTCCGTAACTCGCCTTAGATTAGCTTCACGGGCCGCGATGTATTCGTCGGGCAACCGTCGCCCACAGTAGCTGCACGCAGGACTCGCCAGCGCCAGAAGCCTGCGTTGGCAGAACGGGCACGAGCGGAAGTCTGGCAGGTTGGATTGATCGCGAACCGCCGGGGCGCCGCAGCTTCCGCAGTTTTTTTCCGCTTCTGCGATCAAACCTCCGCAATACTCACATGTCACAGTCATTGATTGCTTACCTACTTCGTGACATTGCAAATCCAGGGAGTTGTGATTACTCGTTGAACGGGGACAGATTCCGTTGACGATACTAATCTAACACCATTGGTGCGACAATACTTTTGATAGCGCGCCGCGCGCGGCGTCGATTGCTTGACACTAAATTTCAGCGGGCGATAAGATGCCTTGTCTTAAACCACTGGCATTTTTTGGTGCCGTGTGGACCATCACAGCGTATCGAGAGGAGACGCCCAGCCCGGACAATGGTCAACTACGTTCCCGTCCTTTTGATCCTGATCATCGCAGTTGGAATGGCCGCAGTCATACTCGTCCTGTCGCGGTTTGCGGCAAAGAACCGCCCAACCCGCGAGAAACTAATGCCTTACGAGTGCGGCGTCGAGCCAGTCGGCACCGCCCGCGAGCGCCAGTCAGTGAAGTTTTATCTGGTAGCGATGGCTTTCCTGCTATTCGACATCGAAGCGGTGTTTCTGGTCCCGTGGGCCGTAGTTTTTCGCAACGTAGTGAGGTCCGAAGTCTACGGCTCACTGAAATACGTCTTTTACGGCGAGATGATGGTGTTTATGGTCGTGCTCTTTGTGGGACTAGCGTATGTCTGGCGCAAGGGAATTCTAGAATGGAATCGATGAAGTCTTAGCTCATACCTCGATCAGATCTTATGACCAACCTCCTGCTTGAGTGGGTAATCAAGACAATCGTAATTCTCCTGATACTGGTCACCGCGGTCGCGTATGTGACGCTGATGGAACGCAAAGTCATGGCGTTCATACAAATGCGTGTTGGGCCAAATCGCGTGGGCCTGGGCAAGTTCAAACTGTGGGGATTAATGCAGCCGCTGGCGGATGGAGTGAAGATGATCTTCAAGGAAGACATCGTTCCGCTACAGGCGAACCGGTGGCTCTACATATTTGCTCCGGCCCTTTCGCTGATTCCGGCCCTGATGACGTTCATCGTAATTCCTTACGGAAGCGAGATCACGGTCTTCGGCCGGACAATTCAGCTGCACGTTACGCGCATGAACGTAGGCCTGCTGTATGTGCTCGCGCTGACGTCGGTCGGCGTTTACGGAATCGTTTTGGCCGGGTGGTCGTCAAACAACAAGTATTCGCTGCTGGGAGGTCTGCGCTCCAGCGCGCAAATGATCAGCTATGAACTCGCGTTGGGACTTTCGATCGTCAGTGTATTGCTCTACGCCGGCACGCTGGATCTGGTTTACATAGTTGAACAGCAAAGTGTATGGCCCGGCCATATGGGTTGGAACATCTTTCGATTTCCCCTGATGTTCGTATTCATCATCTTCTACATCGCATCTCTCGCTGAAACGAATCGAACTCCGTTCGATTTGCCTGAGGCAGATTCGGAGCTCGTAGCCGGCTATCATACCGAATATTCGTCGATGAAATTCGTAATGTTTCAGATGGCCGAGTACTTGAATCTCATCACGGCGTCTTCTATCGCGACAACGCTTTTCTTTGGTGGCTGGAACGGGCCGTTTGTGGGAAGGCTGCCTATTCTCGGACCGGTTTACTTTACGATCAAGGTGTTGGCCCTGATTTTCCTCGCTATGTGGATTCGCTACACTGTGCCGCGCTTCCGATACGATCAACTGATGCGGTTTGGCTGGAAGTTTTTGCTCCCGGCCTCGATCGTCAACATCATCATTTCGTCAACAGTGATTCTGTTCTGGCGCTGAACCATGACATCCGAAAAAGCCCTGTTCATAGTCTTTGCGGTGATCGCGATTGCCAGCGCATTGAACATTATTCTCCAGCGCAACCCGATGTATAGCGCGCTGTCATTGATCGGCACTCTGCTGTCGCTTTCGGCGCTTTACTTGACCGTGCGCGCCCAGTTCATCGCGGCGATTCAAATCGTCGTGTACGCCGGCGCGATCATGGTGTTGTTCATATTCGTCATCATGCTTTTGAATGTGCCGACGGTTCAGCCTCAGATAGAGAAGCAAAAGGGCCTGCGCTATCTTGCGATTCCTTTTGCAGGGGCATTGATCGCCGAGATGTTCTTTATTCTTCGGCGCGTGCCTCCGCGGTCACTTCCGGTCGTCGCGTCAGCGCTGGCGGATCAAGCAGTCGGCACAACCTGGAGCATCGGCGTCGGATTGTTCACCGGCTACCTGCTTCCTTTTGAAGTTACTTCTGTGCTGATTCTCATGGCCGTTGTTGGAGCAATGGTGCTGGCCAGACGTGAAGGAGATTAGTGTGAGAAAGGAATTGCAAATTGCAAATTGCAAAATGAAAATTGCAAAGCTGAGCAGAATCCGTCAGACACTTCCCCAATTCTCAATTTGCAGTTTTCAATTTGCAGTTTGCAATGTCGCGCACCTGGAGATGCAATGGTCCCATTGTCCTGGTATCTAGGTGTCTCGGCTCTGCTCTTTACCATCGGAGCCGTGGGGGTCTTCATAAAGCGCAACGCGATCACGATATTCCTGTGTATCGAGTTGATGCTGAACGCCGTCAACCTGACGTTTGTTTCGCTCTCGGGATTCTTCGGGGACGTCGGCGGCCAACTGTTTGTCTTCATCGTGATGACCGTAGCCGCCGCCGAAGCAGCGGTGGGACTCGCAATCATAATCTCGATCTTCCGAAATCGAGAGTCGCTCAACGTAGACGAGGTCGATACGCTCAAGCTGTAACCGTGAAAGGAAGATCGGAAGCTTGAAACACCCCTTCGCAAACATAATTCTGGCGCCGCTTATCGGCGCGGCTGTGTTAGGGCTCTTCGGCAAGCGAATGAGCGAGCGAGTGATCGGATGGATCGCCTGCTCGACGATTGCTGTCTCAGCGATCATGTCCTTCTATCTGTTCTTTGAGCATCGCGTTGAGCTCGAAGGCGGCGAAAAGCTTCACGAATTCTTATTCACCTGGATCAGTGTAGGAGCCTTTCAGGCCAGTGCGTCGCTACTATTGGATTCGCTGTCGGCGATCTACATCTTGTTCATCACGTTTGTGGGCTTTTGGATTCATGTTTTCGCAACGGGTTACATGAAAGGAGACAAGGGCTACTGGCGGTTCTTCGCTTACATGAATCTCTTCATGTTCTCGATGTTGACGTTAGTGCTCGCGGATAATTTCGTGCTGATGTTTGTTGGCTGGGAAGGAGTGGGTCTGTGCTCCTACCTGTTAATTGGTTATTACTTTACTAAAGACTTTGCTAATGATGCAGCAAAGAAGGCGTTCATAGTAAATCGCGTAGGCGACTTCGGTTTCGCGCTTGGTGTCTTTCTGCTCTTTTCAAAAGCCGGGACCGTTTTTTATTTCAATGACAACGCGCGGGGAATTCAAGGCGCGTTTGACTGGGCGATGACTCAATCGCCTGATCCGCTGACGTGGTCGGCGATTTTTGCGGGAGGCATAACTTCGATAGCGGTGCTTCTGTTCATCGGGGCGACAGGGAAGAGCGCGCAACTGCCGTTATACGTCTGGCTGCCTGACGCGATGGCAGGCCCCACGCCTGTAAGCGCCTTGATTCATGCCGCAACGATGGTGACTGCGGGCGTATACATGATCGCGCGCGCAAGCTCGATCTACATTCACGCGCCAACGGCGATGATGATCGTAGCCATCGTGGGTGCAGCGACCGCATTGTTCGCGGCGACTATCGGGCTTGCGCAATGGGATATAAAGAAGGTGCTCGCTTATTCGACGATCTCGCAACTCGGGTATATGTTCCTGGCTTGCGGAGTTGGAGCGTTTAGCGCAGGAATCTTTCACGTATTCACTCACGCGTTCTTCAAAGCCTTGCTCTTCCTCGGCTCCGGCTCGGTGATCCTCGGCATGCATCACGAGCAGGACATGAGAAGCATGGGCGGCCTGAAGAAATACATGCCCATTACGTTTGCAACGATGTTTGCCGGATGGCTCGCGATCTCCGGTTTTCCATTGTTCTCAGGCTTCTTCAGCAAGGATGAGATCTTGTATCGCTCGTTCGTCGCGACGGGTTTGCCGGACGCGTGGGCACGCATCCTGTGGTTTGTAGGCGCGATAACGGCGCTGATTACTGCTGTCTACATGACTCGTCTGATGGTGCTGACGTTCCGGGGCAGTGAAAGATTCAAGATCACGGAATCGGCTCCTGGAGCCCATTCCGCGGCAGCGGAGCATCACTCAGGTGCACCACGCGAATCGTCGCCTTCGATGGTTTTGCCGCTGATCGTGCTTGCGGCAGGAGCGGTCTTCGCTGGATATCTCGGCGTGCCCGAAGGTCTATCACGCGGCAAGCTTCCCAACTACTTTGAACGCCTGCTTGAACCCTCGATCGCGACTTTGTCGGGGCTCCCAACAATCCCGGAGCGTGATCAGCATACGCCGGAGGGTACGCCGCTTCGGAGCACAGCTGAACCGACGGATCAGCCTCGAGAAGACCACGGGCTGGAGCTAACGCTTACCGGAGTTTCAATAATGATTGCGCTTGGTGGGCTGGGCATTGGGTTGTGGTGGTTCAGTCGCAAGCCGCTCTGGGAGCCGCCTCGCCTGCTCGAGGAGAAGTACTACGTCGATGAACTGTACGAAGCGACGGTCGTGCAGCCGATCAAGCAGGGCTCGACCAATGTTTTGTGGAAGATTATCGACGTTCACATCATCGACGGCGCAGTGAACGGCGCCGGACATCTCGCCAGCATGTTGGGTGGCGTCTTGCGTTACCTGCAATCGGGGCTCGCACGGAGCTACGTCGCCGTTCTGGTTTTGGGAGCGCTGTTGATAATTGGTTACTTTATGATGAAGTAAGGCAAGGGGCGGCCCTCCGTGGCCGCCCCTCAGTCGGACAAAAAGATTTCTAGCGGGAATGAAATGAGGGGTGGCCACGGAGGGCCGCCCGTACAGGTCGAGATGGGGATTCTAACAATCATCACTCTGCTTCCGTTGGTTGGGGCCGCGGCCTTGCTCGTCGTCGGACGAGGTGAGAAACCCAACGCCGCGCTCAAATGGACTGCGCTTCTGTTCTCGGTAGGCACGTTCATCATCTCGCTCGCACTGCCGATAGGATTTAACAGAGGCGCTGGGCTTCAATTTGAAACGAACGTCGAGTGGATCAACGCTTTCAATCTCGGCGTCCGCTATCACGTTGCTGTTGATGGCCTCAGCCTGTGGCTGGTGATTCTGACTACGTTGCTCGTTCCGCTTGCGCTGATCTCATCCTGGAATTCAATTCACAAGCGTCTACGTGAGTTCCTTATAGCGATACTCGCTCTAGAAACTGGAATGCTAGGCGTGTTCGTCGCGATGGACATGTTCCTGTTCTACCTGTTCTGGGAAGTCATGCTCGTGCCCATGTACCTGCTCATCGGCGTATGGGGTGGAGACCGGCGAATCTACGCGGCAGTGAAGTTCGTGATTTACACCGTAGTCGGTTCGCTGCTGATGCTTGCGGGGATCATCGCGCTCTATTATCTGCACGGGAGTGCGACGCTCAACTACACGTTCGACATCGCGACCATCACTTATGATGTCAGAACCGGCTCGTTGATTTTGGACCCGACAACCCAGACCTGGCTGTTCTGGGCATTCGCTCTCGCGTTCCTGATCAAGGTGCCGCTCTTCCCGTTTCACACCTGGTTGCCAGACGCGCACGTCGAAGCGCCGACCGCCGGTTCGGTGTTGCTTGCGGGCGTGCTGCTGAAGATGGGCACTTACGGCTTGATGCGCTTCAACCTGCCGATCTTTCCCGATGCCGCGCATCAATGGGCAACGTTGATTTCGTCGCTAGCCGTAGTCGGAATCATCTACGGCGCGCTGGTGGCGATGGTGCAGCCTGATTTGAAGAAGCTCGTTGCGTACTCGTCGGTGAGCCATCTCGGTTTCGTCGTGCTCGGCATCTTCTCATTTACCGACCAGGGAATGCAGGGCGCGTTGTATCAAATGTTGAATCACGGGGTCTCGACTGGAGCGCTGTTCATCATAGTTGGCATGATCTATGACAGGCGTCACACACGATTGATAGCGGAGTTCGGTGGACTGGCGAACGTGATGCCCGCATTTTCAACCTTTTTCATGATCGTGACCCTGTCTTCGATCGCGCTTCCGCTATTGAATGGTTTCGTCGGCGAGTTCCTAATTCTGATAGGAACATACACATCTACGCTTCTTCCGCATGCTCGGTTGTTCGCATCGCTTGCCGCGCTCGGGATGATACTCTCGGCGGTTTACATGTTATGGATGTTTCAGCGAGTTATTTTCGGCGAGGTGCGCAATCCCGAGAACCTGAAGCTTGCGGATTTGAACTTCAGGGAGAAGCTCGTGCTCGCTCCGATAGCCGCGCTGGTACTGGTGATGGGCATTTATCCGAGCGTGTTTCTTTCGAGAAGCAATCAGGCAATTCAAACGATCAAGGCCCGGCTGACTCCTGTTTCTGAAGTTGGCGAAAAAGCCGAGCATGTGACCGAAGAACGATAGATGGAAAAGATCGGCATTAACTATCACGCGATACTGCCCGAGACAATTACGGCGTCAGTCGCTGTGCTCATAATGGTTATCGACGCTGTGGCTCGCAATATCGAACGCCGCGTCGCCGGCGCAATTTCGCTGCTGGGGTTGATTGGTGCCGCAATTGCCGTTGTCACTCTCTGGGGACGAAGCGGCGAGACATCGTTCGGTGGAATGATTATCACCGATGATTTTCGCCTCTTCTTTGCGATGATCTTTTTGATCGTGACGTTTCTGACCGTGCTGATCTCGCTCAGGTGGGTCGAAGACGAATCTCTGCCGGTAGGCGAATACTTTGCTCTGTTGATGTTCGCGACTACGGGAATGCTGTTCATGTCAGCCGCGAACGATCTGGTAATGATCTTTCTCGGGCTGGAGATCACCTCGATATCGACCTATGTGCTTTGCGGCTATCGACGGAAAGATCTTCGCTCGAATGAGTCGGCGATGAAGTACTTCATTCTTGGCTCATTCTCGACTGCTTTTCTGCTCTACGGAATCGCATTCGTTTATGGAGCTACCTTCAATCCCGCTGCAAGCCCGGTCGCCACTACTAATCTTCAATTGATCCGGGACCGGATCGCGTTTCCTGAGCAACTGTTTTCGCAGCCGATGCTGTTAGCGGGCGCCGCAATGATGATTGTGGGCTTCGGATTCAAAGTCGCAACAGCTCCATTTCACGTTTGGTCGCCTGACGTGTACGAAGGCGCGCCCACTCCGGTCACTGCGTTTCTATCAACGGGTTCAAAAGCTGCCGCATTCGCTTCGTTCTCCCGCGTGTTCATTCTTACGTTTGCCGCTACATCCTTCGCCGCGAGCACCGGTGCTTTGCACACATTGCAGTCGGCCACCACAAGCGCGCTGGTAGTGATGGCGATATTGACGATGACCATCGGCAATCTGGTTGCGATCGTTCAGAGCAACATAAAGCGAATGCTGGCTTACTCATCGATTGCGCACGCCGGCTATGCGCTGGTTGGACTGGTGGCGAATGATTGGCGCGCGGTCGCCTTTTATCTCCTGAGCTATGTGCTGATCAACCTCGGAGCGTTTGGAATCATTGAGGTGATGGCAAGGCGAGGCGACAAGCGAGTCGAGATATCGGACTACGCAGGCATCGGGTTTCAATCGCTTGGCCTGGCGAGCGCGTTGTCGCTGTTTCTCTTGAGTCTCGCGGGCCTGCCGCTCACCGGCGGGTTCATGGCAAAGCTTCTGGTTTTCAAGTCGGCCTGGGCGGGAGGCTTTCACGCGTTGGTGATCATCGGTGTCATCAATAGCGCTATCTCGTGGTATTACTACTTGCGCGTCATCGTAGCGATGTTCTTTGCTGAGCCCGCGATGGGGTTCAAGCGGCCGGCCATGGCCCGGTCGATGATTGCGGCGTTAGCTTTGGCGCTCCTCGGGACGCTTTATCTCGGTATCTTGCCCGGTCGAGTATTGGACACGCTCGAGCGAGCGCGTGACCAGATAACGCAAGCGAAAAAGTAGGCCTGTAGAGGCGGACCCGCGTGTCCGCCCTTTGTCCGAACGATTGTGACGGCGATACCACCGGGGGCGGACACGCGGGTCCGCCCCTGCAAGTCTTCATGAAGAATATTTCAGGAAACGTGGAATCAATAGATGATCGCCGGCCGGCGCGAGTCCGAGCGGTTAGAGCCGAGGACATTGCCGCTGAAGTAACCCAGCAGCTCGGTGACTTCACGCTCAGCGCCATCTATCGAGATAAGATCCGTCCACAGAGAACTCGCCAGTACGAGTTACGCGCACCCTCGAAGAAGACTTCAGTTGAAGTCCTTCACACTCTCCTCGGGATTGAACTCAAGGTTGGAAACCGGAGACTTCTTTGTCCCGATCTCGCAACCGCAAGATATTTGGCGGTGTTTGCGCGACTCGGATGCGATTCGATTGCCATCCCTTATGACATCACGCAGATTTCGTGGATCGCAGACGAGCTTGAATCATCGTGGCATCGAATGATGCTCCTGGTAGAACACTTGACCGAAGGGCGAAGCCCGCGTCTGCGTGCCATCGTCAGCCGAAGGCTGATCGAGGATACTCGTGTGGCAATCACGTCTGCTGGCGCGGGCTCGAAGTTTCCGGAGTTCAACCAGCCTGCCCGCAAGCGTCCCAAACGATGACACTCAGTCGGACACTCGGTCTCTTGACCGTCCAGGTCAGATCGGGCAGCATTGGATTCATCACGCTGCGACGGAAATCTTAAATGTACGAAGAGGAAACTGACGAAGTCAGAGTCTTCACTCTGAGCGAGGCCCGGAGTCTGATACCGCGACTGCGAAAACTGCTTCCGCGCGTCATTCGCGAGCGCGAGGCGCTTTTGGATATGCGCGTCGAAATAGACCTCGCCAGAGAAAAGGCCAGCGAGGGCGGCGGCGGGAGCCCGCTGGGACCTACATACCTGGCACACCTGATCAACTTCAGCGAGGCCGTTCAGGAGATCGAATACCTCGGTGTGGTCCTCAAGGACTTCCGTTCCGGTCTTGTGGATTTTCCGTACGATCGAGACGGCCGAATAGTCTATCTTTGTTGGAAGCCTGACGAAGATGAAATAGATTGGTGGCACGAAACAGATGCCGGGTTTGCCGGACGTCAGCCGCTTACCGATGAGTTTGAATAATCACCTGGTCGCAGGAAGAATTATTTCAAAAGCGGTGCCAACTCCCACCTGACTGTCAAAGCGAATCTCTCCGCCGTGGAGTTGGACGGCCCGAAACGCCTGAGCCAGGCCGATCCCGGTTCCACCTTTCTTCGTGGTGTAATAGAGATTGAAGATTCTCTCCTGGTCTTCTTTGGCGATTCCGATACCCCGATCGGTAATCATTATCCGCACTGAGTCGTCGGAGCCTCGCGAAGTTGTTATCTTCAGCGGGCCTCCTTCGGGCATTGCCTGACACCCGTTGAGGATGATGTTCAGTAATGTTTGCTTAAGCAGATCCCCATCGCCCTTTATCATCAGCTCTCCGGGCACGATCTGTTTGTTAATTGACACCCCTCGTTCCTGCGCTTCGGTGGAAGCAAGCGCGATCACCTGATTCACTGTCTTGTTCACGTCGATCGGCTGCAGGTGGACCTCGACCGGCCACGTGAAATTGAGGAACGTTTGCACGACCCGATCGAGCCGCTTGATCTCCGAGTCGAGTATCTCGAGCTGCGGTTTCGGGTCGGCATTCCCCGATTCGAGCTTCGAACGCAGAATCTCGAGATGGATGACCATGGCGTTGAGCGGGTTCTTTACCTCATGAGCGATGCCGGAGGTTATTCGCCCGAGGTCCGCAAGTTTCTTCGACAGGTCCCATTGCGACTCGAACTTTTGAAACGACTCATAGTCGCGCATGCTGACCAGCGCGCCGACGGGCTCGCCGGCGTCCTCGATATACTGTACAGATGCCAGAAGCTGTCTCGGCCGCGGTGTGCCGGGAACGTACAACGTCGCGCGCGCGATCGAACGTCGCTCGTTGAACGCGCGTTCGACTGTAATGACCAGAGGATGATCCCGGCCGAGTGTCTCGTCGATGGGAAGCCCGCTCAATTCTGTGTCTTTAATACCGAGTATTTCCTCAGCGTCGGGGCTTGCAAGTATCACGCGGCCCTCGCGGTTAATGAGCAAGAGGCGTTCTTCAAGGTGGCTAACGACCTGACGCAGGCGGCCGCGCATTATCTCGAGTTCGCTTCGTTCTCCGGCGAGTCGCTCGCCCAATTGCCGTAACCGCGCGGTAACGCCGGTTACCATTTGATCCCGCGGCAGATCGTAGTCCTGCTCTGACTCGTCGGCGAGGCCCAATCGGTCGATGCTCGTGGATATCGCTTCGAGTGGCCGGAGCAGGAGATTTGCGGAGCTGATTGCGACGATGGCGGCTCCAACGATCGCAAGCAGCCCAATGATCAAGTTGGTTGCGACCGGAGAGAGGAGCTCTCGACGCACGGCAGCCGTCGATAATCCGATGTGGAGCTCACCGGCGACGGGGTATTTGGGATCGAGCTGGTTGCGGGACTCGTAGACCGGGGGTCCAAGCAGCACGCGAGCCAACTGAACGTATCCGCTTTCTTCTGCGAGCACATCGAGGTCAGGGCGCGTAGCCGTAACATCACCGATCATGTGACGGTTGGCCGCCAACTCGTGCCGGCCTCCGGCATCGGTCATTATCTGGCCACTGACGTTTGTCAGATAAAGATAAGCTATAGTGTGCGAGGTTACGATTGTTGATTCCATCAACCCGCGCACGCTCGAGTTTTCGCTGACCACCGCCGAGTAGTCGTCGAGGGGGTGTTCGGCCGCCCGGTTGCGAGCGAGTTCCTGGCCGACGGCGTAGCTTACCTGGTTGGATAGCTGGCTGGCTTCCTGCTTGGTCCGGCTAATTATTACCCCGGTCAGATGTGCGATGTTGACGGCGGTTGTAACCACAACTACCAACGCGACGAGCAAAGTAATCAATGCAATTTGGCGTGCGCGCACTCCCAGAGTTGGCCAAGGCGAACCGGAGGAGGATGGCACTGCTGCTATTGTTTGCGGTTCGCCCGAAGCCTGCAGTTCTTGCTCGGCAGTTATTGTTGTAGCCATAACAGATTCAACAAAAGGTCAGGACACTGGAACCCGAACCTTTTTCTCCTTCCCGGGAGGCATCCTGTCCGCTCGTTGCGCTGGAAAAGGCCGGCATGCCTGCGCTCCCGGAGAGTAAGCGGGTGGTCCGTTGGTTACCCTTCGTCCTTTTCCGCGTCGGCCTCTTTGTACGCCTTCAGTTTGTTATGAAGCGTCTTGAGGCTTATGTGCAGCGCTTCAGCGGTCCGCGTCTTGTTGTTATCGCTGCGCGCGAGCGTGCTGAGAATCACTCGTCGCTCAACTTCTTCAAGGGGCATGCCGATCGGTATCATCACGGCGTCGGCGGTTGGTGAGGGTTCCTGGCCGGTGATATGGAAAGGAAGATGGTGCTCTTCTATCTGTTCTCCCTGGCAAATGATAACAGCTCGCTCGATCACATTGCGAAGTTCGCGAACATTACCGGGCCAATGGTAGCCGAGAAGCACTTCAGTCGCTTGTGGCGATATGAGTTGCGCCGTCCTGTTGTGCCGCTTGCTGAGCTCCTCGATCATGTGTTGAACCAGCAGCGGAATGTCGTCTCGGTGCTCCCTCAGGGCCGGAAGGTGGATTGTAATTACGTTCAACCGGTACAGCAAGTCCTCTCGCAGAGTCTCCTGTTGCACTGCTTTCACTGGATCTTTGTTGGTAGCCGCGATCACCCGCACGTCGACGCTGGTCTCTTTAGTAGAACCGAGCCGTCGCAACTTCTTGTCTTCAAGCACGCGCAGAAGCTTGGCCTGAAGAAGGAAAGGCATATCCGCGATTTCGTCTAATAGCAGAGTTCCATTGTTCGCGAGTTCAAAGCAACCGATGCGCCGGTCGGCAGCCCCGGTGAACGCGCCCTTCTCGTGCCCGAACAACTCGGATTCCATCAGCGTTTCCGGCACCGCCGCACAGTTAATTGCGATGAAAGGCTGGTTAACACGCGGGCTAAGCCGGTGAATGGAGCGCGCTACCATCTCCTTTCCAGTTCCCGACTCGCCTGTGACCAGCACCGACACCGAGCTGGGCGCCACCTGCTCGACCATCGTATAGACTTCGCGCATGGCATCCGATGCGCCGACCATCTCGCCGAACGCCCCATATTGCCGGAGCTGACGACGAAGCACCTCATTTTCGCGGCGAGCGCTGCTGTATTCGGCAGCCTTGCGCAGCACAAGCTGAAGCCTGCGCATGTCGATCGGTTTTTCGAAGTAATAAAAGGCGCCTTCGTCTTTGACTGCGCGAATGGCGGCATCGACCGAAGCCTGACCTGTAAGTAAGATCACGGCAGTTTCGGGATATTCAGCCTTCAGATGAGTAAGCAGCTTGAAGCCGTCGAGGTTCGGCATCACTACGTCGGTGATTACTACGAGTGGAGCGAAGCTATCAACGCGTTCGACCGCATCACGCCCATCCGCGGCGATTTCTGTGACATAGCCCCAACCGCTGACTATTTCGCTGAGACCCTGCCGCGCGGGTTCTTCATCGTCAACTATGAGCACGCGCTGATCGGACATAGAGGAAGAGTTTATCACAGGGAAACAGGTTGACGCTTAGGGACGGGTGAGTCTGCCCTTCTACTTCTCGACCGCAACCCACCAGGAGGCTTTCGGGAGCGAATAAGGCTTGCCCTGCAGGGACCTGTCAATTGCCAAAAGAAGCTTCGGGCGATCTACCTTCCATACGCTTCTGTCCGACTCGGCCTCCGAGACCACGATGACGGCTCCCTCATCTTTCCGCAAGCATCCTGTATGGTCTTCCATCCGTTCAACTCGAGAAAACGGAGCCACGTCAACGCTACCAACGTCCTCCGAACGCCTGTGTTGCAACGTTGTGGCGTTATAGATTTCGACGTAGACCCGGACCCTCTTCAGCTTCTCATCAGTGTTGTTCGTGAGTTGATAAGGCAGCTTGCAGCCGTCGTCGGCTTTGCTGACTTCTGCGGACTCTATGTTGACTCGCATTCCCAAAGGCGGGGCTCTTAAATCGGATCGTTGATGAGGTGGACTCTCGCCAGCGGCTCACTTTTCGGTAGTGCTCTGGGGACAAACGATGAATAGTAGAACCGTTATTAGTGCGTGGATATTAGAAGCCATGGCGATCCCCTTAACCGAATATCGGTCCTTCGAATTACCCCTCGTCAAGTGCCCATCGTTCGATGAGCACGTCCATCTGGCCGCCGCAGACCATGCCTTCCGCGTCTGCGTATTCGTCGTTCAGGTTGAAGTGATAGATGTCAGCCTTGCCGGTGCCCAGCACTTCGCGAGCCTCGGCCCAGATGTCGGCTTCGACACAGCCGCCACCGACCGTTCCAATGAATGAGCCGTCGTCGAATATCACCATTTTCGCGCCCGCCTGTTGAGGCGTCGACCCCCGTGTTTTGACTACGGTTGCCATAGCCGCGCGAGCGCCGCGCTCCAGGCGGCGCTTCATCTCAATGTAGATCTCACCGGCGCTCAGCGAACGACCGGGAGTCTTCGTATCCTGTTCGGACTCTGACATGAATGCTCCGTGAGACTTGATTATAGAGGCGATGCAGTTGGTTGAGAAGCGCCGCTCAGGTGATTAGCCAATGCGATGGCGCCTAGTAGTGAGGGCTAATGTGTTGTCGCTTACAATCGGGTTCCTCCTCTGCCCCCTCTGCGGTTTATTGCCAACACTCATCAAGAAAACCGACGAGGGCGCCGAGGACGGAGAGGACTGCTTTGCTGGCTCAAGCTAATGACGAACCAGGTGATTGACGACAATAAGACGCCGGGATAAGCTACCCGTCGCAACAAACGAAGAAGGGAAGGAACATGCCAGAAATCGGAATTGTTACGGCGTCATCGCTCAACCTGCGCGCGACAGCGGGCGGGGAAATCATAGGGAGCCTGCCGAATGGAGCCCAGGTAGAAATCCTTGACGATCAGGGCGAGTTCCTCAAAGTGACTGCGGACGGGCAAACCGGATTCGTCAAAGCCAGTTTTATTCAACGGCAGTCGCCTGCGTCGCCGCCTGCTGATGTCACCGGGTCCGGGTCATTTCATTTCGATGGCAATACGGCTGTAGCTCCGGACGGGACTCGCTTCGGCAAAAAGTTCAAGCTGGGCATCTTCAACTTAGGCAACACATCAATCGCGCAGTTCGTCAGCCAGCAACCAAACAGGTTCGCGGGCCTCGCACCTTCGCGTTTGCGAGTCATGCAAGCCGTATCGGCGAACGAAGGCATGCTCGAAGCGATCAACACATTCGACAATGCGTTCCTGACCTTTGGAGCTTTTCAGTGGACTGCCGGAGTGGGCGACGGAGCGGGCGAGTTGGCGTCGTTGATCGACCGCCTCAAGCGAACCAACGCGGCGGCGTTCGATCGGTTCTTCGGGAGATTCGGGCTGGACACTGCCTCAATCAAGGCTCCCGCCGCCTCGCCGGCAACAGGCTTCTTCACGCTGAACGGTGCGACGGTGGGGAAGGCGACGGAGAAGGATTCGAAGCTTCGAACGCTCGAATGGGCGTTTCGTTTCTTTCAAGCCGGACACGACGACGCCGTTCGACAGGCAGAGGTGGAACACGCGGCGGGCCGCATCGATTTGTTCTACCGGACGCTTAAGGTAAGAAATCGGGTCATTGCAGACTATGTTACTTCGGAGTTTGGCGTCGCGCTGATACTGGACGAGCATGTAAACCGGCCGGGCCACGTCAACCCTCCAGCGGGCCAAAAGAGCACCATCGGGAAAGCTATCGACCAGTTTGTTAGCGAGCGAGCGTCAGACGATCCCGGGAACTTCACCGATTCAGACGAGCGCCGGCTTCTGGAAATCTATATTCAGATTCGCAACCAGACCAACATGACAGATGCGCAGAAGCGGGCAAACACGGTTCGCGATGCGGTGAATAAGGGTCTTGCTTCTGACAAGCGTGGATCGTACCAGGGCTGACTCGTTCATTGAGGCTTGTTTTCTTTTGCCTTCCTGAGATTGGCCAGGCTTTCGTTAAGCGCCTTCTGCGCAAGCGTAAAGCCCTGATCCATATCAAGCGCTTCCTTAAATGAATTTATCGCCTGTTCGTGACGGCCATTCACCGCAAGATAACGGCCTCGATTGTAGAACATCGTCACGTAGACCGGCAGCACTTTGAGTTTGACCACATCATCATCTTCGAATCTCACTGTACCGTCCCCCAGGCCTCGCAGGCTGAGTTGCGGCTCAACGGGCGGTTGAAACTCGCGCGACGTCAACAACTGAAAAACCAGACCCTGCGGAATAAACTGGTAAGCGGCGCCTAACGATTTGGTTAACTCCGAGTCTGTGCCATCGCGATTGGCAGCAATGTCCAGCGTCACGTAAACCGGCGCGCTTTTGATTTGATTTGTTACGAAAGCCAGGATCATTTCGTAGAAACGCGAGTTGATTCGCTGATTCAGAGTAAGGTCTTGCTGGTAGAGATCGGCGTCTTGTTCCCAGTGACGGAGGTCTTCCAGAAACGCATCAACCTTATCGCGCGCTTGTTCGATTGTTGCGGGATAAGCTCGCGCAAGATACTCGTAGTACCACGAGCGGCGAAGCTGATTTACGTCGATCACCACAGCATCCTCGCGCTGATGTTCGATCTCGCGAACGTACAACATCGGCGAATAGACTTGCCAATCACGCGTAAGCAACATCCCGCCAGGCTCAATTGTCGAGAGAATATTTTTCGTATAGTCCTGAGCTATGTAGTAATGACTTCGATTGTTGTAAGGCAGATTCGCCGACAACGCGAGAATTGGCACGAGCAGGATGGCGACGGCGGAACACGCCGCGCCAGGGAAAGGGAGCGTGGACATCACTTTTTGGATCAACCACTTTGCGCCGAAGCCGGCGGCGATTGCCATGGCGACAAAAACCGGCAAATAGTATGCGTCCTTGTCTTCGGCGATTTCATAACCGAGAGAATATGCAAGGTCGGCGATGATCACCAGGGCAAGGAACCAAAAAACAGCCCTGTTCTTCTTATACAGCGCAACCATTCCTGCAATGGCCAGAGCCGGTGCGGCCGGCAGCCACCACGGGCCAAACTCGCGGGCCGCCAGCTTGACGAAATCGCCGAATTGTTTCACTGCGGTTCGCAGCGAGTAAGTGAGGAACACCTGATACTGCTTTCCGGTTATGTGCCACCACAATCTCTCGAACGTGCGAGTGTCTCCCCAGTTCATGACCGGGTTTCTCGAAGCCGCAATCGGAAGGTACGCGTAGACGGCGAATAGCCCTGCGAACGCAAACAAAGCAGCATAGAGCAATCGCTTGCTCGTAAAGAACCATATGCCTTCAGTGGCAAGCACCAGGGCCGCGAATGCCGGAAGCATCAGGCCAACGGTCACGTGATGGACTCCAAGCGCGAGACCGAACACAAGAGCGGCGGAATACAGAAACGCATCGCCGCGCGACTGAACGATGGGGCGACGGAGCGAAGACTCGGGATCAAGATCTTCTCGCCGCGTCGCCGCGTCTCCCCGCCGCCCGGTCCCGTTCAACCGTCCGCCCGTCTCAATCATGCGGCGCCAGCGGAGCATCAGAAAACAAATGCAGGCGATCAGGAAGGTGTTCAGCGTGTAGACCTCGGCTAGGGTTGCATATGCCCAGAGCGTCCGCGAGAAAGCCAGCAGCAAGCCTGCGACAAGGACCGGAATAATTGTGATGAGCCAATGTGAGTGCACGCGTTCATCTTGAGGCTGGCCTTGAGCCCCGCCGCGCTTCCTGCTTCTGCGATCCGCCGACCGCTTTTGGTTTTTGGTTGAGTGACCGGCGAGACCGGTTGTTGCCATCGCTTCAACAGCGGCCAACGTCAGGGTCGACGCAGCCAGCGCAGCAAAGGTCGCCGATGCGAAGTTCACTCTTACCGCAATATTGCCTATTGGAATCAGCGTTGCGAGATGAGCGAGCAAGACGTAGAGCGGAAAGCCAGGCGGGTGAGCGACGCCAAGACTGCGCGCGGCCAAAATCAATTCACCGCTATCGACGAGCGTGACGGCTGGAGCGAGAGTCAGCGCATAGAGCGCAAAGGACACGATGAATACGGCGAGCGCAAGCACAAGGGGCCGCCACGAACTCCAGTTCTCCGCCGGAGACTCGCCGGTCATTTCGCTCCTGCTTTCTTGTACCCGGTGTAGCGGACGTTCACCACGACGCGATTAAAGTAACCTTCAACCCGAATGAAGTCCACGGCAGATATGTAAGCCGGGAACCATGAGCTGCCATAGTTCTGAAAATATGTTTCGAACTTCGGCGCCTGATGACCGCTTTGCTCGGGCACGGGTTCACCGGCGACTTTGACCACGCAGTGATCCTCATCTTCAATCCACACTCGCCCTTTCAAGTAGCGATCGCGAATCTTATCACTCTTGTCCGGTATCTTGAGTCGAGGCTTCACATCAAAAACATAAGTATTCAGCTCGTCGATTCGCTCGCGACCAACATAGTTCACCTCATATTGCTTGAGAGTCTCAGACGTGATCAGGAAATGGCAGATGCGCGTCAGACTTTCTGCGGTCTCCGCGCCGATGTAGATGCCTTTCGGGAGGGTCGAGCTGTTCTCAAGTACCCGTTCGCGGCGAGTGCCATCGCGATCAAAGGAAACCCGAGAGAAGCGATAATACTTACCGGTGATGGTGTCAGCCTGGCTGACGGTTTGGATTGTCAGTTCGGCGAAGCATGTATAATCGAGCAATTCGGTCTGAAGCCGGTCGCCCCGTTCCGCTGCGGCCAACAGTATTTCAGATGGCGATTCTTTCTGGAGTGCCCGGGACGCCGGTGACCAGGGAATAACCGCCGCTATGATCACCGAGGCCGCGATCGTGCCCGCTATGTTGCCCATCGCGCATCGTCGTCGTGAATCAAGGTGAATCAGGGTTTCTTCGGCCGCTTCAGGTCAGGTTTTGATGGGTCCTGATCGGGCGGTTTGACTGGAGGCTTGTTCTTTTCCGCACCCTTCACTTCGTCTTCGCTTGCGGCTTCGCCCTCGTCACCGACCCGAATTCTTCCGGTGAACTTCTTGTACTTAGTGAAGCGCACGGTCATGCGAAGATGAACCGAAGGTCCCTTTCTAAAATCGAGGACATCATCAGCGTACACGTACGTCGGAAACCAGTAGCGGCCGTCGATATTCTCCCGATAGCTTTCAAAATGGGGAAACTTTTGATTGTCGATCTCGGGTACGGCCTGGCCCTTCACTTTGACTATTTGAAGGTCCTGATCATCGACCCAGATGCGCCCTTGAAGGTAGCGATCACTCTTGCGAATAGCTTTGGGCTTGACGTCAAACACGTACGTATTCAGCTCGTCGAGCTTTTCTTTGCCTATGTAGTCGATTTGATACTTCGAAAGATCCTCGGTCGACAACGCGAACGGTTGCACGCCCGCCAGATCCTGCATGTCTTCGTTTGTAATCTGAAGCTCTACGAGGGTCGACGGAGGGAAGAAAGTTATCTTCTCCAGTCTATTGCCATGGTCATCCAGAACAATGTCGGATACGCGGTGGAATCGCCCGGTCACCGACCCGGCTTCGCCCACTGTTACCAGGTCGAAATCCTGCGTAAAGGTGTAATTATTCCTGGCACTTCTGTTCTCGCTTTCGGCTGCGGCAAATCGTCTGATGACCTCTTCGATCGCTGGCGGCGGTGCGTTCTGAGACGACCTTGTTTGGTATGCAAAGCCCGATGAGCAGACTGCTATCGTGATAAGTGTCAAACAAAATACTTTGGTTCGCATTTCACATCCTCTTGAATCAAGCACGGTTGAATAAATTCTAACTGGCTGCGAGCTGACTCCACAAGGACCCTCGCGGGTTTGATGATTTGCTCGTCGTGGGTGTTGTAATTAGGTCCGCGACAGAATACACCTCCGCAAGTAAAGTCCATGATGTACCCCGGACCGAGTGTTGTTCGCGGTACAACTTCGTAAACGCCATCGATTGTTATATGATGTCGGTGGTCGACGCTTGCGATTCAATTTCGATTGAGAGTGCAACGCACAGGTGAAATCGAAACTCAGCCTTGCAGTCAGGCCGTTTTTAATCGAATTGCTAGTCTACGCTGTACTGGTGGGCGTCTACGTCGTCTTTGTTATCGGGCTCCTGAACGCGTGGCTGCACGGACTCTACGATCACAACAAGACCCTTTACGCATTTATCGCTTTGTTATTGATCATAGGTCAGGGCGTAGTGCTGGAAATGGTGACAACCCTGTTGTTAAAGCTTATTGGATCTCGGTCCGGCTAGACACATGGACTTTCTGATTTCTCACACACACATCAGCCCATTCTATCTGATCATCACCGGGTTCATCATCGGGATCCTGGGAGGCTTCTTTGGCGTTGGGGGAAGCTTCCTGGCAGGCCCGGCATTATTCGCAGTCGGAGTTCCGATGAACATAGTAGTCGGCACGGATCTGGCGCACATCGTCGGCAAATCAATCGTCGCCGCCAAAAAGCATCGCGCGCTCGGCAATGTCGATTTGAAGCTGGGCTTCATTATGGTGATAGGCACCATTGCCGGCGTCGAGGTCGGCGCCCAATTCATCGAGCACCTAAAGGGGCTCGGCCGCGAGAGCGTGGACAAAGTGATTGGCATCACGTTCGTCATTGTGCTGATCTCTATTTCCGGATTCGTCGGCTGGGAGAGCTGGCAGACTCTGAAGATGCAGCGCGGGCAAAAGCGTCAAGCGAAGAAGGCAGGCAAGACGCTCAAAACCAAGAAAGACGAGTCTGCTTTTGATCACATCGCCAAGAGGATTCACAATATCAAGATACCGCCGATGATCAAACTTAAAGCATCGGGCATTCAGCAGATATCGATGTGGGTGATCCTGGCTGTAGCATTTATTGGCGGCGTGTTTAGTGGATTCCTTGGCGGTGGAGCCGGATACATTCGAATGCCTGCAATGGTTTATCTGCTGGGCGTTCCGACTCACGTGGCTGTCGGAACGGATCTGTTTGAAGTCGTCATTTCTGCCGGTTACGGGACGTTCACACACGCGCTTAAAGGAAATGTCGATATCATGATCGCGCTGGTGATGCATACCGGCGCGGCGATCGGCGCGCAGATCGGCGCAACGGCGACTGAGTATTTTCATGGGCCAAAGATCAGACTCGCGTTTGTGCCCTTGCCGTTGATAGGCGCCGCGATTGTGATCTATGGGCTCCTTTCTGGAAAGAGCTTTAAGTGATTCATATGACCTATATGACCTATATGACCAGTATGACCTATGGCGAATAATGACCAATGACTAATATGAAACTACTGATTTGCACCGACGGTTCAGCTCAAGCCGAGAACGCGGTTCGGTTCGGCGGAATGATCGCCGGCAAGTCTCACGCCGAGGTGACCATTCTCGCGATAACCGAGAAATCCGGCGAAGAAGACGCGGTGTTCGAGTCGCTTCGCCGCGCGCAGCAAATGCTCAAGGAGCACGGCGTCAATGCGGAGGTGATCACCAAGGCGGGCGAACCCATCGAGGAAATGATCAAACGCACCGACGAGACCAGCTACGATCTGGTCGTGATCGGCGCCGTTCGCAAGGGTACGCGCGGACCGTTCCTGATGTCGGCGAAGGCCTACAAGATCATTAAAGCGGTGGCTCCGCCGGTGCTCGTCGTAATCGGCGATCGTGAAACTATCAAGCGAATACTGGTGTGTAGCGGCGGTGAAAAATACATCGATCGCGCAGTCCAGTTTTCCGGCGCGATAGCCCGGGCGGTCGGAGCGTCTGTGACTCTTTTTCACGTGATGGCCGAGCCGCCCGCGGTGTACACCGACCTGATAAAAATGGAAGAGGACGTAAACCTGCTGCTGCATTCGAGCTCGGGACTTGGTGAGAATCTGCGCCGCGAAAAAGAGTCGCTCGAGAGCATGGGTGTCACAGCGGAGGTTCGCCTCCGGCACGGCCTCGTGATCAGCGAGGTGTTCAAAGAAATTCGTCGCGGTGACTATGACCTGGTTGTGACCGGATCCTCACCGGAAGGCGGGAATCTTCGCAGCTACATAATGGGCAACATAACTCGCGAGATCGTCAATCGAGCCGAGTGCCCGGTACTGGTTGTGCGCGGCGGCGAGGAGCCCGGCGGGCTCACGCGCAGCCTGAAAGGCTTCTTCACTCACGCGTTTGGACACTCAAAGGAAGAGGGGAAGGTCGAAGATTGAAGATCGAGAGAATGGCGCCCGGAAGCGATCCTCGATCTTCCTTCCTCCATCTTCTATCTGGTTCGCAGCACCGACAGATTGCCTGCAACTATCTCGATCAACAGTTGAGTGAACGCCGAGCGAGGCAGCACATAGTCGCAGCCGGCCGATTGGGCAATCCGAATAAGCTCAGTCTGTACGTGCGAAACGAAACCAACAATCGGGATGGCGCCTAGTTCGTCGCTGGTCTTTAAAGACCGAATCGCTTCGATCGGATCCAACCGATCGGAGTTTAGATCGATGATGATCAGTGAAGGCGGATCGGCAACGAGCGCTTCGAGCTGCTCTCGAGATTTGATTCGTTTGACTACGCGGTTGCAAGCCGACACGGCGGCATTGATCTTTACCGAGAAAAACATATCGTCGACCAGCACCGCTACGCTCTCGTTTGCATCTGTCATATGAACATTCTACCTCGATCAACCTCAATAACTAACTTGATCGACTCCTGGCAACCCCAACGGGATTGCGTCTCACAGCCCAGGGGTACTCCGTCGAACAGCCCGCACCTCCTGAGGTCGAAACGTCCAAACCAGCCAGGAATGGTTTCAAGCGGATTCTGAACGTACTGCAGAAAGCGCAAGGTGTTGACTTCACTCTCTACAAATCAAACACCCTGGAACGCCGGATGATGCGGCGCATGCTGCTCAACAAAGTTGAGGGATACGACGATTATGCCCGCTACCTGAGTGCGCATCCGGAAGAAGTCCAGAATCTGTATCAGGACATTCTCATAAATGTAACGAGTTTTTTCCGGCACCCCGAGACATTCGAGCTGCTCAAGAAGAAGATGTTTCCTCAAATCATAGAACGCCGGCCAAACGACGATCCTGTGAGGGTCTGGGTTCTGGGTTGCTCGACGGGCGAAGAAGCATATTCGATCGCAATGACCTTCGCGGAGTTCGCGAGCGAACGATCCGACCATGTACCCGTGCAGATCTTCGCAACCGATGTCAACGAGCGGGGTATTGAGAAAGCCCGGGCGGGCTTGATTGTCCCCGAGCGCGCCGCGCGCGCGGCCGCCGAAGATTCCAACGTGCAGCAAATTGTTTGGAACTTACTTTCTAACGCCGTCAAGTTCACGCCGAAGGGCGGCAAGATTGAGATTCGACTGGAGCGCGAGAGCGACGGCGTCAAGATCGTTGTCAAAGACACGGGAATCGGCATCCGGCGGGAGTTTCTTCCTCACGTCTTCGATCTTTTCCGACAGGCCGACAGCCGTACTAATCGCAGCTTTGGCGGCCTTGGGTTGGGACTTGCGATCGTGCGCAATCTCACCGCCTTGCACGGCGGCGCCGTGCGGGCCGCGAGCGCGGGGGCAGGAAAGGGATCCACGTTTGAAGTGATGCTCCCACCGAAGCCTCCCGCCAGCGAGTCCATCGATGAAGCGGAAACAGGGCTGAACCTTGACGACGGTGACCTGCAGTCCATTCCAGAGGGCGCCCGGCCACTCGAGGGAGCCCGTGTGCTTGTGGTTGATGATGACTCGGACTCCCGCGAGATGTTGAATGCGGCGTTGACAGCCTATGGGGCCGAGGTCAGAACCTGCGCATCTTCCAGGGAGGCGCTGACGACCTTAAAGAAGTGGCTGCCGGACTTCCTTTTATCCGACATCGGGATGCCTGGTGAGGATGGCTACAATCTGATCCAACACATACGTGAGCTTCCCTTGGAACTCGGTGGCAACATACCCGCACTCGCGCTGACCGGGTATGCCACGCTCGGCGATCACCACAGAGCGCTGGAGGCTGGCTACCAGATGCATTTGGCCAAGCCGGTTGAGCTGGGGAGGCTTGCTGCCATGGCGGCGAGGCTACTCGAGCGCAGCAGAGCCCCGCGGTCCGCGGAACCTTCCAAAACCACACAAACCCCGGAGCTTTGAGCGTGCCGATCGATCCTGGCAGCCAGGCTCGGATGTATTGCAAAATACTAATAAAAGTAAAAAAGACCACACAAACTATTTCCATCGCCAAAGGCCGGTGATATAATCGCGCGCGCTGTGGCAGCCACTCGATGACCTACAAGAAGATGTGCTAGAAGTTACAAATCTCTCGCTTTCAAGAAAGGCATGTGGCTCCGTTGCCGTAGCGCAAGAAAGATAGTCTCTTGTTCCAGGGCGACTGCGAGCGTCGAGATGCGCGAGGAAGCAGTCACTGGGGCGCCTAGTCCGCATCTGGCCTGCTTGCACTCCCTTCACTCTCCCAACAAATCACTGTTTACCTTGTGGGCGATTCTGCTAAAGGAGAAAAAGACCATGCTGAAACGTTATAGCCTCTGCGCAAGCGTATTGCTGGTAGTACTTGCGTCGGTGTCAGGTTACGCACAGAATCAGGCTCAAGGAGTCAGCGGCGAGGCTGATGATCACGTGCGTGGCAAACTGGGCATCAGGTCCACTCGCGTAATCGGAACATTATCCGAACGGATATTGAGCGAGCAGGCGAGCCTCGATCCGGAAACCGTCTTTAGCGCCTCTTTGGCGAGAGCAGGAAAATCCAGGGGTTCGAAGTCGGTGCAGATACAAGTCGTGGGCCCGAGCTGGCCGCAGTGGGCGCAGAATCCTCAGCATACCGGGTTCCTGAACGTCACCGCCCAGAAGCTCAATCAGATTTTAGCGAATATCGTGTACGACCCGCTTGTCCCGGATGAGCAGGCGCTCAACGCCGGCGATCTGCTGGCGCACTATCAAACGCCGTTAGTCGACGGCAACGATGTGTACATGGAATCGAAAGCGGGCAGCTACACCGCCGGTGATTACGCCACGCAGACGTGGCATCAGAACAAATTCACCTGGTCTGGCGGCCAGCTCACTCATGTCTGGACATTCGACAGTGACTGGACGCCACCGGGTTCGCAGCATGATTTCTGGGAGCCGGTCTACCATGCCGTGCTCGCGAACGGCGTGGTCTACGATCCGGGCGCCGGCGGATCAATTTTCAAGCTCAACAAGACTAACGGCGCCGCGATCACGAGGATTGTGCCGTCTCAGTTTCTCAATCCAGATGGCTCGCTCGACGCCCATACCTACACTGTCAGCCCGCTCACTGCCGACAGCAGTGGGAACATCTACTACAATGTGCTCAAGCTCCAAAGCAACGGCAACTTTTATCAGAACGACGCGATTGACTCGTGGTTGGTGAAGGTCGCACCTAACGATACGATTCAGCTCGTCAGCTTTACGGGGCTCAACCCCGCCGCTCCGGCAGCAACTGACCAGTGCTTGTCGACCTTCGCAGACGCGCAACTGCCGTGGCCACCGACTGCCGATGCTGTGCCGCCCTCGGAGACCTGTGGGCTGCAGAGGGTGGGCATCAACGCTGCGCCGGCGATCGCGCCGGACGGAACTATCTACACTGTGACTCGCGGTCACTTCGTAATCGGGTCCCGGCATGGGTTCCTGCTGGCACTCAACCCCAACCTCACACTGAAGTGGGCGGCAGCGCTACGTAATCGGTTCAACGATGGCTGCGGAGTGTCCGTTTCTCAAGGCGGTGTGTTGCCGGCTAACGGTCAGCCCGGAGGGTGTCGCGATCTTGGACCCGCAGGAAATGCAACGATTCTTGGGCGCGATCCGGCGCAGAACACCCCGGGTGGGGGCCGGGTGTTGGATGATCAGTCGTCGACCGTGACAGTCGCTCCGGATGGCAGCCTGTTTTTCGGCGCGTACTCGCGGTACAACTACGCACAGGGACATCTGATGCACTTTGCCGCTAGCGGCGCCTATCTGGGTGCGTTCAATTTCGGCTGGGACTTGACGCCAGCTATCTATCCACACAACGGAACGTACTCGGTTGTGATCAAGAACAATCACTACAGTGATCTTGGATCCTATTGCAACGTCGACGCGGTTTGCCCGCTCGATCGGACCGCCACAAACCCGGCGAGCCCGGAAGAGTATTTCGTATCGCAGCTCAGCCCGAACCTTAACGTCGAATGGAGTTTCAAGAACAGCAACACTCAGAGCTGTACGCGAAATCCGGACGGTTCGATAACCTGCGTATCCGATCATCCCAACGGCTTCGAATGGTGCGTCAACGCGGCAGTGATTGACGCGAACGGAGTTGTCTTTGCCAATAGCGAAGATGGCAATCTGTTTGCCATCAATCAAGGCGGCACGCTGAAGCAGAAGATCTTCCAGCAACTGGCGCTTGGCGCCGCATACACTCCCGCCTCTCTGGGAGGAGATGGCAAGATCTACTCGCAAAACGCCGGCCACCTGTTTGTGGTAGGAAAATAAGCTGACCTTGTCCTCGGATAACCTACGGTCGGCCCACGCCGACCGTAGGCTTCGGTGAACAACTCCAAAGATCATTCGGTCTCGATCCAGTAACCGACAGGTAGGGATAAGACGGGATAGCGTTTCCGAAGCTCATCAATTTGATTTGCGTAATCGTCTTTGCGTATGAGGCCCTCGCGCATTTGTTCTCGCAATCGGCGGATTTCGTGAACGTAGAGATCGTTCACGAACTCGTGAACAAACCTGGGTGGTGTAGTGCTGCGAGGAATGATACCGTGGCGCGCGAGTTCATCGAGCACGCTCTGTCGATACTTGAATTCCATTCCGGCACGCGTTAACCGATGGGGGTGCGGCCGAGGCGTTCGATACCTTCCGTTATTGCGCGGTTGACTCTGTCGGAGTCGCCGTTCCCAAAGTCGCGCCCTCGCAACGCAACAGAGATCTTACGCGAGCCCATAACAAGCGTAACAATTAACCGGTCGCTCGCGGCATCATAGAACGTCCCGGCAATCGCGCCGGAATCCGACTGCTTTACGGCTGCCTGCACTTTAGCTTTCATCTGGCGAACATCTGTCATCGGGCCTCCCTGTGATTAACGGCGTCCTGCATACACGGCTAACGAGTACAGGAGCGCCACCATTCTAGCACGCCCGCCGGCGAGAACAACGAGGAGGTGTTCCGAGTTCAGACTTGAGCCTGCCGATTGAAACGGCTGAAGTTTGAACTCTGAGCTCAGTGCCGTCGCTTTACGAGTTTAGAAGTTTGCTTGACTATTCGGCTGTACGCGATAGAATCGGGCCTCCTTCCTGGGACCCGATGCTTCATTTTGATTGGCGCTGATTGGCGCCGTCTGCAATCGGGTATTCAACCTCTCGTATAAGCGGAAAGAGAATTGGTATCTGAAAACCAACTTCGCGATTGGATCGCGTTGAGCTTTGTCACTGGAGTCGGCTCGCGGACGGCTGCTGTGCTGATCGACCGGTTCGACTCGCCGGGTTCAGTCTTTCAAGCGAGCAGTTCCCGGCTGGAGTTAGCAGGGCTCAAGCGCGAATCCATTGCAGTAATCAAAAGCACGGAAATGCATGAGAAGGCCGCTCGCGAGATCGAGGAACTCGCGCGATTGGGCGGCGAAGCGCTTACACTGACCGATGAGCGATATCCGATACTGCTTCGAGAAACCTACGATCCGCCAATCGTGATCTACTGTCTGGGAAATGTGGCCGCGGCGTTCTCTCAACCGGCGGTCGCGATTGTTGGTTCGCGCCGATGTTCAACCTACGGGCGCAACGTAGCCGAAAAGCTCTCGCGCGAGCTGGCCGAGCGCGGAGTTACGATTGTTTCCGGACTTGCGCGGGGCATCGATTCGGCGGCGCATCGAGGAGCGCTCGATGGACGCGGACTCACCGCTGGAGTGATGGGCACCGGCCTCGATGCAGTTTATCCAAAAGAGAACCGTAAGCTTGCTGAGCGAATCGTTGACAAAGGCGTGCTAATAACCGAGTTTCCGTTAGCGACGCCTCCAGTGTCGCAGAACTTTCCGTTTCGCAATCGCGTGATCAGCGGTGTGTCGCTTGGAGTGATGGTCGTTGAAGGCGCGGAGCGAAGCGGTTCGTTGATTACCGCGCGGCTGGCGTACGAACAGGGCAGGGATGTGTTCGCGGTTCCCGGAAACATCACTTCGGCAAAGAGCTTCGGGCCTAACTACTTGATCAGGGACGGCGCGAAGCTTGTTCAAACGTGGCGCGATGTCATCGAAGAACTGCCCGCGGACATGAAAGCTGCGATCCTGTCCGCCGAACGCCGAGAGAGCCGCATCCAGCAAATCGTCATCGACGAGGTCGCCTTGTCGGAATCAGAACGACGGGTACTAAGGATGCTTAGCACAGATGACGCCGTTCACATCGATTATTTGATATCCAGGTCCGGCTTGAGTCCAAGTGAATTAATGGGTGCGTTGTTGCAGCTCGAGATGACGGATCGAATCAGGCAGCTTCCGGGAAAGAGCTTCGTGAGAAGGATGTAGCAGGATGAGTCGTCCGCTTAGGTTGTTATTGCTCGGGAGGAGCGTGATTCTTGTCAGATCACTGCCGTGGTATCGTCCAGTTGCCGAGGGAGGCTCGCGCTGGTTCGATACCAAGAGGAGTCAGTATCTCTGTTCAATATCAAAAGCGGTATTTCAACGTTGACGAGTACTATCGAATGGCCGAGGTGGGACTCCTATCGCCAGACGACCGCATTGAGCTTATCGAGGGAGAGATCGTCGAGATGAGCCCAATTGGCCGCACACACGCAGGGACTGTAAATCGGGCTGGCGCCTTTCTCAATCGCCAGCTTGGCGACACTGTGATTGTCAGCGTTCAGAACCCGGTTCGCCTTAATGATTTTTCGGAGCCTCAGCCCGATCTCGCCTTGCTCAAACCGCGAAAGGACTTCTACTCCAACTCGCACCCGGCACCTGAGGATGTGTTAGTGATGGTCGCAGTGGCCGATACGTCTGCGAACTACGACCGCAACGTGAAGCTGCCGCTGTATGCGCGCGCGGGCATACCGGAAGCGTGGTTGATGGTCCTGCCGAAAGAGGTCATCGAAGTTCACTCCCAGCCGAAGAATGGAAAGTATCAAAAGGTCCAACGACTGAAGCGAGGCAAGACTCTCGTATCGACTACAATCCCCGGCCTATCTTGCAAGATTGAAGATCTCCTGGGTTGAGATAGGTTAACTGGCCATCACCTGTTCGTTCTCATATTGGAGCCGTCATGAACAACTCTATCTTCATTACTATTCTTAAAGAAGCTCTCGATAGAGTTCCCGGTTATTACTTCGGCAAAGAATATTGGACAGACCAGATGTTAGATACTTGGGGCGTTCGGCAAGAAACCGCTGAAAGAGAGGCTTTAGAGAAATATCTTTCGAGATATGGTGAACGAGTATTTTGCTATGAACTATACCACCAGATAAGAATCTTAATGGAGGCGTATTATGCGAAAAATCCCCCTAGAAGCGGTTCTTCAATTATTTGTCTTCAAGCAGAGCTAAAGAAAGAACAGATTGGCAATGTCGTTGAGCACTTCCCGGAGATTCAGTCACTTGAAAAGGAGTATATCCCTGACTTCTTGCTGCACTCCCCCGGCAACTTCGACCACCAAAAACTAATACTTGAGGTAAAGAGCGACCCTCGAGTATCGTTTTCAGATATTAAAGATGATCTCTCCAAGATACAAGAATTCATCACACGATACCGTTATAGGCGTGGAATTCTTCTGATCATAAACTCACCTTCTGAACGGATAAAGCTTATTATTGCAAAGCGTGAGAATCAGCAGTGGATTCAGGAAAATTTACCAGATAGGAGGCGCATACTGTTTATGCAAAGAAAGACAAGATAGCGAGCTGTATGAATTCACTGTAGATCAGACTCCTGTCTAGCACAGCGCAATAATCGGTTCGACTAAAGCGCGCAAACCCAAACCGGACCATTCGCAAGTCTGTTAGATCCACTGATGAAGAGTCACCGGACATCGACGACACTTGGGACTCCTATCGGTCAAACCTCTAAGGCAATTCGAGGGTTGGAGGAAGAATTGTTCAAAGAGCCGCTTCGGGCTGTGATCGGGAAGCTGACCTACCGTCGAAGGCTTGCCCGAACCTGGCAGCTAATTCAAGCAGAGTACGACAGTCCCGCCCTCACTCTTGACCGAGCAGGGAGAGAGAGTGGCGTCAACAAGAATCATTTGAATACCCTTTTCCGCCAGACCACTTCCTTCACGTTCCATCAGTTTCTCGTCCGTTACAGAATACTAAGAGCTATAACGATCATGCCGCGAAAGAACTACAGCCTTCTCGAGATAGCCTTACGAGTTGGCTTTGGGAGTCTGACAACCTTTGAACGGAATTTCCGTAAGCTCATGGGGATGTCGCCAAAAGAGTTTAGAGCGAATCTGGATTTATGACTAGCAAAACCGGATTTTCGACGAGACAGTATTCGCGCACAGTGATATTATTCACACTCGAATAGCGGAAGGTAGTTATTCGGATTAGTTGGAGGGGCAATGAAAAGAATTCGCGACTGAGACAGAAGATCGGTGATCTGATTACAGTGTTAATGATCGTAGCTGGTCTAACAATGGCAATTTCAAGCCTCGCAGTCGAGGATAAGGTGTCTGCAACCTGCGGCGACATGTCTAGTTGCCGCTGTTTTACCACTGATGTCGGATGTACAAATGAATGCACACTACCCCAAAGATGCATAGTTGAGACTGGCCAATGTAATGATCGGCATCTGTTCTGCCACTATGCGTACTGCTCTGCTATCTGTGGTGTATAGCTAGAGACAAAAGAAGTAGGTAAGGAGAAGGACAAATGAAACTAAGAATATTATCGCTGGTTATTTTAGTGTCTGGAGCCGCATTGTTTGCGGGTTCAATAATAAAGGGACAAAAGTCAAGGAAGAAGTCGCCGACGGTGTCCCGTTCTTTTGTCGTACAATATCTGTTGTCGCACACCGACAATGGTGGCGGTCTCACACCTTACGAGTACGACGCGAGGGCGGTGGGGTCTACGGGAGAATGGAAAGAGACTCGCTATTCATTTAAAGGCAGTGTCTCTACTTGGGGCGGGACCAGCGATGGTCTGTATACAGTGAGCGGGGCTCTCAAGCAGTATCTTGGCGACTACAATTTGGAGTCCGCTAGAGCAGGTACGTGGACCGAGCAAGAGTTTACGAGCAGCCCACAGTTTGTGAGATCGGAAGAACTCTTAGGGTTGAGAACGTTTGTCATGAAAGACGCTGCCGGAGATATGGAAATTGAAATTAACTCTTCACCCGAAACCGGAATCACGCCATTGAAGAAAGTCATACGTTCAAGGTCTGGGGATGGGAACGATTTCGTCGATGTGAAGGAAGCCATAAGCATCCAATTCAGAGATTTGTCGGAAGATGAAGTTCGCCTTCCTGATTTGCCAGTTCGATTTGACATAGCCGAAGAAAAGGCTCGATCGCTTAAGGCGGCAGGGCAGTATGAGCGATCCGAAGCCCTTGAGCAGGCTATTCAGAGGCTAAGCGTTAAATAGCTTTAGTTCGTGATCTAAGCATTAAGGATCGCCGGCGAACGTATAGGTTTGCCGGCGGTTCTGTTTTTGACGAAAGTTGGTATTGAGGGAGAGCCTGTCATTCGTTAGTTAGTATCCCATGCTTGACAGTTCAAAACTGACAACTGTACAGTCGCCATTTTGGAGGTACGATCAGAAAGCTGTCCTAGCGTGTTCGCTTTGATTTGCCGAATGGTCATTTTGTTATGTCAAAAGCTCTAGTCGTGGTCGAGTCGCCTTCCAAGGCAAAAATAATAAACAAGTATCTCGGAGCCGGGTACAAGGTTGTGGCGTCGGTCGGGCACATCAAAGACCTTCCCAAGAAGGGCATAGGCATAGACTTCGATAACAACTTCGAGCCTACCTACGAGATAATTCCCGGCAAGGAAAAGGTCATTCGAGAGCTGAAATCAGCCGCAAAAGACGCAGACACCATCTACGTCGCGACTGACCCCGACCGCGAAGGCGAAGCCATTGGCTGGCATATCAAAGAAGAACTCGAAGGTCGCGGCAAGAGTAGAAAGACCGTCCGGCGGGTGATGTTCAACGAGATCACCAAGTCCGCTATTCACGAGTCGTTCAAACACCCTACCGACATAGACGAGAACCTCGTGAACGCCCAGCAGGCGCGCCGCCTGTTGGATCGCATAGTCGGCTATCAGGTCAGCCCGTTGCTTTGGGACAAGCTGCGACGCGGACTCTCTGCGGGCCGTGTCCAGTCGGTAGCCTTGCGACTGGTCGTCGAGCGGGAGCGCGAGATCCAGGCGTTCGTCTCAACCGAGTATTGGAGCATCGCCGCAAATCTTTCCGCTAAGCTGCCGCCGGCTTTCGACGCGCGATTGCTCAAGATCGACGAAAAGTCGGTCAAGTCTTCGGACTTCGGTGAAGACGCCAAACCAACCGAAGTCCACATCAAAGAAGAGAAGCAGGCTAAAGAATTGCTCGCCGATCTCGAGCGACAGCAATTCATCGTCGCTTCGGTTACGACCAAAGAGAAGAAGCGCAATCCGGTTCCGCCGTTTATTACGTCGAAGCTTCAGCAGGAAGCTTCGCGCAAGCTTCGCTTTCCGGTTCGCAAGGCGATGCAGGTGGCGCAGAAGCTTTACGAAGGTATTGAGATCGGCGAGGAAGGACTGGTAGGACTGATCACCTACATGCGAACCGATTCGACGCGAGTCGCCGACTCCGCGCTTGCCGAAGTTCGCGACCTCATAACCACCCAGTTTGGAGCTGAGTACTTGCCCGAGAAGCCGGTGCTCTATCGCTCGAAGAAAGGAGCGCAGGACGCTCACGAGGCGATTCGCCCGACTTCAGTCATGCGAACTCCAGATTCGCTGGCCCGATTTTTGAGCAAGGATGAACTCGCGTTGTACAAGTTGATCTGGCAGCGGTTTGTCGCATCGCAGATGATGCCGGCTCTGCTCGATCAGACAACGATCGACATCAGCGCGGGCCCCCGTTACCTGTTCCGTGCGACCGGTTCAGTCATCAAGTTCAACGGCTTCCTTGCGGTCTACGAAGAAGGCAAGGACGAGAAGGACGACGAAGACGAAGAGCAAACTCATAAGCTACCGCTGGTTGAACAAGGTGAGCGTTTGAATTTGAACGGTCTGAGCGACGAGCAGCATTTCACCGAGCCGCCTCCGCGCTACACCGAAGCCACGCTCGTGAAGGCCCTTGAAGAGAAGGGAATCGGGCGGCCGTCGACTTACGCCTCGATCATGACGGTGATTCAGGATCGCGAGTACGCGCAGCGTAAAGAGGGTCGCTTTTATCCAACTGAGCTGGGAATCATAGTTAACGATCTGCTGGTCGGGAGCTTCGACGATCTGTTCAATGTTCAATACACGGCACATATGGAAGAGGAGCTGGATGAGATCGAAGAAGGGAAGATGGTTTGGACGGCGACGCTTGCTGAGTTCTATGAAAAGTTCACTAAAGACCTTGAGTTCGCCAAGGTCAATATGCCCGATGTGAAGCGGCAGGAGATCGCAACCGACGAGAAGTGTGAAAACTGCGACTCGCCGATGGTCAGGAAGTTCGGCCGGTTTGGCGAGTTTCTGGCTTGCACAAACTACCCCGAATGCAAAACGACTCGCGACCTTCCGAAGGCTCACGACGAAGCAGGCGAAGAAGCTCACGCGGAAGCGGCCGAGGAGACTTGCGAGAATTGCGGCAAGCCGATGGTATTAAAGCGCGGCCGTTTCGGGCAGTTCCTCGCTTGCACCGGTTATCCTGACTGTAAGACGACTCGCAAGATTCAAAAGGGCGGCAAGTTCGCGGCGCCCGACTTGGTGCTCGAAGAACATTGCCCACAATGCGGCAGCAACCTCGTGCTGAAGCAAGGGCGATACGGACCTTTCACGGCGTGCTCGAATTATCCCAAATGCAAGTACGTCAAGCAGGAAACGACGGGCGTGAGCTGCCCGGAATGTGGCACCGGAGAGGTTGTTGAGAAAAAGAGCAAGCGCGGTGCGTTCTACGGTTGCTCGAGGTATCCGGCTTGTAAGTTCACGATGCGAGACAAACCGGTTCCGCAAGCGTGCCCCACGTGCGGCGCTCGTTACGTCGTTGAGAAGACAAGTAAGGATGGGTCACGTGAGCTTCAGTGCATCGCGGAAGGCTGCGAGTTCAAGGAGGCGTTGCCCGACGCTCCCGCCGAGACCGAAGACAGTCCCTCAAGACTGACCGCTTGAGCGCGCTCACTCCACACGCGGAGGCCCTTGTTTTATTCTCTCGCGCAGCTCATCAGAGGAAAAAGTCCACTTACTCTCCAGCCACCAGGTCGCGCCTGCTTTTATGAACGGCCGAACTTTCCTGACCGCTCCTGCTCGATTGCTCCCGACCGTTTCGCCGCCGGCGATGATGTCAAAGGGGGAACCTGGCGGACGGTGCTCGTCGACATATCGCTTCAGCTCTCGAATCTCAGGAGCGGTCATTCGACTCATGCTCTTGTGTTTCTGCGGAATGATTCCGTCCCATCTGAGCGCGCGCTCCATTGATTTTCGTTTCTGCCACACGCCGGGAACCCATATTGGAATTCTCGGAGACTGAACCGGCGGCGGCACCATGGACATTTCGTTCACTTGATAGTGTTCTCCGCCGAAACTGAACGGCTTGCCGGTCCACAGCCCAGTGAGCACGGATAATCCCTCATCCAGAAGCTCGGCTCGCACCTTCAACTCCATCGGTTCACCGACTTTGAAGAAGCCCCCGTCGTGTTCGGCTGCTCCAAGCCCAACGCCAAGTATCAAACGTCCGTTGGACAGATGATCGATGCTCAAGGTTTCGCGAGCGAGCTTCCAGGGACGGCGCCGCGGGACCGGCGTTATGATTGTGCCAATCCGAAGGCGTTCAGAACGCGTTGCCATCACCGCGAGCCCGACCCACGGATCAAAAAAGTCGAAGTCGGGAAAGTCTTTCACCGCGATAGCCATCGCATCCGAGATAAAAAGCCCATCCCAGCCGGCCGCTTCAGCCTCCTCAGTGAGGTCCCCAATCGTCCGCAAGTCCCATCCGTCAACGACAAACCCGTATTGCATGTTTGCTCCTTTCACGTAGCGTAGACTGTCCAGTCTGCGCCTGACTCACCTTTGCTCCGAATAACGGAAGCCTGCGCAGACTGTACAGTCTACGCTACCAGGGAGACACCTCGTGTCATATTTCAGTCTATTACTGCTCCCGACAACCGACACGCGGAATCCCGCATCAAAGACGCTCTGCTTTACAACGCGAGCAGGGCTGCGGTACGCTTTTGTTCCGAGGCAAAACGCTCCTATCATTAACCTTACCTTGTGAGGAATCGCATGGCGTTCAATAGATTCAAGTCTGCCGGTCGCGGATTCGCGCTCTCTCCCAACTGGCTTCAGGAGTTTTTCCGCCGCTACACGTTTCTTGCCCTGGTGGCGCTCTCGGTCATCGCGGGAATCATGTTTGGCGCGACCGTAGCCTATCAGGCCAGCATGACCGAGCAAGCGCAGGAGGTCGCCGGGCTGGCGAATTATCGTCCCAATCTGGTCACTCGAGTGCTGGCTGATGACGGAAAGACCGTAGTTGGTGAGTTCTCGCTCGAACGCAGGATCCCAGTAACTTACGAGCAGATACCCGAGACGATGAAGAACGCGATCTTTGCGATCGAGGACGACCGCTTCTTTCAACACATTGGGATCGATCCGATTCGCATCATAACCGCGGCGATGAAGAACATCATCAAGAGCCGCAAGGCCGAAGGCGCATCGACGCTCACTCAACAACTTGCACGTTCTCTCTATCTGTCCTCCGAGAAGACGTACACCAGAAAGATCAAAGAGATTCTGTTCGCCCTGCAAATCGAACGTTACTACACCAAGGAACAGATAATGGAGATGTATTGCAACTACATCTTCCTGGGCGGCGGGGCTTACGGCTTTGAAGCCGCTTCACAGTATTATTTCTCGAAGCCGCTCAAGGACCTCACGCTTGAAGAGTATGCATTGCTGGCCGGGCTTCCGAAAGCGCCGAGCCTTTATTCTCCAACACGCGATGAGAAAGCTGCGCTCGACCGCCGCAATGTAGTCCTCTATCGAATGCACGAAGAAGGCTACATCAGTGACGATGAATACAGTCGCGCGCGCCAGACAAAGATCAATCTGAACATCAGTCCGCCTCAGAACGCCAACAACTCGATCTTCGGTTATTTCGTCGAGTCGGTGCGTCAGGAATCGGAGGAGACCTTCGGCACCTGGCAGACGCAAACCGGAGGAATGAACATCTACACGACCATCGATCCGGTTGCGCAACGCGAAGCGGTGCGTTCGGTGCGAAAAGGCCTGCACGCATACGAAGACCGTCACGGTAAGAAGTGGCGTGGCAAGGTCACGAATCTGCTTGATCAGAAACCTCCGGTTGATATCTCTCACTATTCTCATCCTGATTGGATGGGTGACTACACCGCCGGCGAATACATCTACGGAGTCGTGATGAGCGTCGGCGCCGCGAATGCTGACGTTCGATTCGGGGACTACAAAGCGACGCTGACCGACGCCGGAACGAAGTGGGCGGGCGGGCCTCCATCGAAACTGCTTCGCAAGGGTGATCTTGCAGTGTTCAAGGTCAACAAGGCTGACAACGATAAGAAAGTGCTCGACGTAACGCTCGATCAGTTGCCCTCGGTCGATGGTTCCCTGATCTGTCTCGAATCAAAGACCGGAGACGTGAAGGCGATGGTTGGCGGGTACGACTTCGCCACTCGCAAGTTTAACAACGCGACTCAGGCTGAACGCCAGACCGGCTCATGTTTCAAGCCTTTTATCTACGCGGCTGCGGTCGAAAATGGCTTTACGCCGGACACAGTCGTCAGCGCGGAGCCTTTTGTTGATCCGGGGACCGGCTGGTCGCCCAGCAATTATGACGGGTCTTCCGGCGGAGGAATGCTTCCTCTCAGAAGCGCGCTTCAACAGTCCTTGAACGTGGTAGCAGTGCGCCTGCTATCGATAGTCGGAGTAGACAAAGGTGCGGACATCGTCAAGCGCTTCGGCTTGTCCAATCCGATGAAGCGCGTGTTGCCCTCGGCTCTTGGAGCCACCGAGGAACCGCTGATCGACATGGTCAGCGCGTATTCGGCTTTCTCGAACCAGGGAGTTCGAGTCAAGCCGCATTTGATCAGACGCGTCACGGACGCCGACGGCAACACCAAGCAAGAGTGGAAGGCCGAATCGTCCAAGGTGATCTCGCCGTGGGTAGCGGCTCAGATGCAGGACATGATGCGGGGGGTCGTAACCGGCGGAACTGCGGCTTCGATGATGGCGAATAAAGAGCTCGCCAGGCGAATGATTTGCGGCAAGACCGGAACAGTGAACGATTTCACAGACGCATGGTTCATCGGCTACACGCCGACCTATACCGCCGGCGTGTGGATTGGCTATCCCGGGTTGAAAAAGACTCTAGGCAACAAAGAAGCGGGCTCGGTCGCCGCGCTGCCGATGTGGATTCACTTCATGGAGAAGTTCCTGAAGGAAAAACCGAACGATCAGTTCCCGAAGAACGTTCCGCCCGACAAGGAAGTGCTGGCTCGCAGAGCTGAAGCCGAACGCTCGATCCGAGAAGCACAGGCAAGCGAAGCTGCGCACGCAAGCGACGAGATGAGCGACAAGGCCAAGGCGGCCGGCCAGGACGAAGAAGCGCCGAAGGAGCCAAAGGAACGTCCGGTGCCGAAGCTTGCCGAACCCGACGGCGGCGCTACGACACGGCCTCCTCGCACCGAGAAGCCTCGCTCTGAAGCTGAGCGCGACACATTCCGTCCGCCACCGGAGATAAAGCGCAACGACAAGAGCACAGACAAAGAAGAAAAAAAGAAGCGCGGCAAGAACGGATAAGAGATTTCCGATTGTCGATTTTCGATTGCGGATTGACGCTGTGACCTGTGAATCGGCGATCGCAAATCGGCAATCGGAAATTCCTGATGCTTTTCATCATCCTCATCATTGTCATCGCAGTTGCGCTCATCTACGCATTCAGAAGTCAGCAAGGCCTCAATCTCAATGAGCGACTCTATCTGAGACGTCGGGGCTACGAACCTCCCGCCGAGTTTGAAGAACGCCCGCAGGTTTCAAAGGACACAAGACTATTCAGCGCGATCGAATCCCTGTCGGACGTGTCCGCATTTGCGCGGCTGCGCGCAGCAGAAGACCTCTCTCGAATGTGCGAGTCCGGCCAGCGTGATCCGCGAATGTTGTCTTCGTTGATCACGGCCCTTGATGATAGCGATGCTTCGGTTAGGAATGCTGTAGCGATGGCTCTGGGCAAGCTCGGAGATGCTTCGTCGATTACGCCGCTAGAATCGAGGATGGAAATCGAAGAATCGATTCACGTGAGGGCTTCGTTGGAACAGGCGATTGAGCTGCTGGCGTCCCATAAGTAACGTCGAACTTAGACAGCGCGACTTTGTGTTAACCTGGTTTACGCGACCTGTACGAGCGTCCCACCGTGGGCGCCCCTCGTTCATTTGATCTATAGTCATCGGGAGGAAGGGGCGCGCCACGGAAGGACGCTCGTACAGGTCGCTCCCGTCTTCGCTGAGAGCTGCAAGGCCGTCGTTACCCTGTGATAAACTGACACGGTAGCGCCACAGCGATCACGTTACCCTTGAGGCTTCGATGCGTAACAAGACAACCGCTCTCACCATGATGCTGCTTGGCTCAATTACTTTGGCCGAAAGCAGCCTTCATCCCTTGGAATCATCGGCCCCTGTGGCCGCTATGTCGACGCCGGCACAGAACAAGGAAGAAAAAAGCAAAGATAAGAAGGGCCAACAGCAGATGAGTGGCGCGGAAGCCGAACGCGAAACAGGGCGGCGAGCGTTGCGGCGCGGCGAGGCTGGCGAAGCGCTGATTCATCTTGAAAACGCACTCAGGCTTTACAAGGGCGGCGATAAGTGGGGTGAGGCGGCTACGCATGACTTGCTCGGCGACCTCTACGAGCAGCAGGGCCGCTACGGCTTCGCGCTCGAGCACTTCCAAAGCGCGCTCAAGATCTACACCGAAACAAAGCACGCCGAATACAACACCAATCTTATGCTTGCCAAGATAGGGAACATGTACTACCGGGAAGGTGACTTCGAATCTGCCCGCGCTTCATACGACCGGATGGACGTCAAAAAGCCTGGCAGCAAGGCGAAGGGATTGCTCGGAGCTTTGGGCGGCGTTGCCGTCGGCCAAACGTCCGACAATAGAGGCGTCGAGATAGGCGCCCCGACGGTGGGAAGCGCTCTGTCCGCTAAAGAAATATTCGACCACTACCGCAAGACGATCATCTACGCCGGATATGAGATTGGTGTCGGGCGCGTTGAATACCGCGCCGGCGATCTCAAGAGCGCCAGGGACCACTTCGAGCACGCGCTCTCGGCGACCAAGAGCAATCTTCCCGGCATAGGTAATCTCGGACAGACGCGCCGATTCCGCATCGCTTCGAGGACCAGCCTTGGCGATGTCGCACTCAAGCAGGGGAGCTTTAAGGACGCTGCAGATATTTATGACGACGCGGCCAAGGAGGCCAGAAAAGAGAAGCGGCTCGATTTGATGTGGCCGGCCCAGAGAGGACTCGGTCGAAGTCTCTGGCTGCAAGCCGGTGAGGAGAAGGACGCGCGGAGAAAGGAGAAGCTGCGAACCGAGGCACTACGGTCTTACGACGCCGCGCTCGAGAGCCTTGAGGAGCTTCGCGCAGGCAGCGTGCGCGCGGACGAAGCTCACTCGACTTTCCTGGCCACGACCAAAGATGTGTTTGACGAAGCATCGAGCGCGCTGGCTGAAATGGCTCTGATGTCTTCGCAGCCAACTTCGAGCAAGAGCTTTGAAGGACCGGCGCTTGATTACGCCGCGAAGGCGTTCGAGGTCGTCGAGCGTGGCCGCGCGCGCTCACTGCTCGACTTGCTCGGCGAGACGGGCACAAACATTCGAGAAGGAGTGCCCCCGGAACTCTTCAAGCGCAAACAGGAGAATCTTGATCAGCAGGCCCTGGTCGCGCAGTTGTTGATGGGCGTTGCCCTCTCAGACAAGCCGCTGTCAGTGGAGGCGTTGGAGAAGGCGGCCGACCGGCTTCAGAACGAAGAAGCTTCCATCGAAAACCAGATTCGCGCCGAGAGCCCTCGCTACAAAACTTTGACTTCGACGCAGCCGCTGAAGCTTACGCAGGTACAACAGCAGGTGCTCGATGATGGAACTGCTTTGCTGGAATACAGCCTGGGCACCGAGGCGTCGTACCTCTGGGCGGTGACTAGAAACGCAGTCAGGGTATTTAAGCTACCTGGGCGCGACGAGTTGAACACGCAAGCTGACGAGCTGCGCCGGCAGATTCTGCCGCCTGATACCGGCCGATCCATTCTCGAACTTTCGCCAGAGGATAAGCAACGTGGTCTGGCGGTGCGAAGACGCGAGGTGGGAGGGTCCGCGAGTTCGTTCGCCAACGCATCGTATAAGCTCTACAGGAGCATCCTTGAACCGGCCATCGCTATGGTAGGCGCGCGGCGCCTGCTGATCGTTGCCGACGGAACTCTCTCATTCATTCCGTTCGACGCGCTGGTGACGGCGCCGGGCGGATCGGACTATACGACTCTGCCTTACCTGGTCAAAACGAATGAGACCGTTTATGCGCCCTCGGCCTCGGTCGTCGAAGCCGTGCGGCGGCAAGCCTCAGCGAACGCTGCGTCTACTTCGCGTTCGATTCTGCTGATCGCCGATCCGATATTCGACCTGGGCGACGAGCGGGCGAAGAACTTGACTGTCGGCAAGTCACCGACCGATGCCGCTCGCGGCCTCTTCGTGAGCAGCGCCGCCGGCGACGTGGCGGGGTTGGAAAAAGAGATTCCCGCCAGCTTCGTGATCAAACGTCTCAAGGGCACTCGGGATGAAGCCGATGAGATTGAGCGCACCGCAAGGGCCGCCGGCCTGAGAACGGAGAAGTGGCTTGATCTCGATGCGAGTGAAGCCAACACCCATGAACGCGACCTCAAAACATATTCCATTCTCCACATAGCTACGCACGGATTTCTTGACGCGAAGCATCCACAGTTCTCAGGCGTGGTGCTTTCGCTGGTTGGGAACAAGAAAGAAGACGGCTTCCTCCGCACGGACGAGATCTTCAATCTGCGGCTGGGGTCCCCGCTCGTGATGCTTTCGGCCTGCGAGACGGGACTCGGAAAAGAGAAGCGCGGCGAAGGTGTGATGGGACTCACACGCGGGTTCATCTACGCGGGCGCGCCATCTGTGGGCGTCAGCCTGTGGTCGGTTGACGATAAGTCCACCGCTGTTTTGATGTCTGACTTCTACAAGGTTCTGCTTGCGAAGGACGCCGCCAGGGCCACCGGTGCGTTGCGCGCTGCGCGGTTGAACATGATCGCGGCTCGTACATACAGCTCGCCCTACTACTGGGCGCCCTTCGTTATGGTGGGCGACTGGCGGTGAGTTGAAGCGGTCCTGCACTCGACCGCTTAATGTCCGATGAGAATGTGATTAGGCGAACTTCATAGATAGCTCAACCACCAATCGTTGCGACGCCGTTTTACATCCGCAAACCAACGGCAAAGCGGATACAAGAGCAGTAATCCAACAAACCAGAAAACATAAACCACCCACAGCTTGAACCCAAGATTGCCCGGGTTGGGCGATGGTCTATCCAGGAAACCGGTAAACAGCCAGCCGATCGGTTGTCCTGCGAGATAGCCCACCAATACCGCCAGACCGTGCGCGGTAATCCACTGCCCAACATAGAAAAAGAGCGGCACTCTCCCGAATGTAATAAAGATCCGCGAGAGACGACATGGACGATTGCCAAGGCGTTCGAACCAGGGCAGCGCCAACATCGCGGCGCCAATTGTCAGCAATAGGAACAACAGCGACGGAGGGTATTTCGACACGTTCAAAAACGAAAGCACCGTGAACACCGGATTGTTCTGAACCGTCCATTGACGCGGATCTCCGTACACGTTTATTGCTCTCAATAGAACAAAGGCGCCCAACAGCGCCGCACCCAACTTGTACAAGATCTTTCGTCGCCTGTCGGCCTCGAGTTGGTAGACTGCTCCGAATGTGTAGCCCGCTGCTAAGACACCGATCCAGGGGATGAGAGGATAAAGCACGAGTCCATGAAACTTCTGTCCCAGGAATACCGGACCCGGTTGATGAAATACCATCCAGAGCGACGGCCAGAATGGGGACGCGGACGTGACCGGATCCCGCCGCGGCATGACAGCTACTTTGTCGAGCAGATTATGAAGAAGGATCATCGTAAGACTGGCGATCGCAATGATCCGCAAGGGCAAGCGAATCGATGCGGCCAGTATGATCATCGATACGCCGATGACCCAGATGACCTGCAGCATGAACGCAAAATGGAAATCGAGATTAAACCAGACAACCACCCTTATGACGGTAAGTTCCAATAGCACCAGCCAAAGCCCTCGAGTGATGAGGAACTTCGATAACTCGGATTTGCTTTTGCCTCGCAGCGTTTGTAGAAAGGCGCCAGTTCCCGCAAGAAACACAAACACCGGCGCGCAAAAATGAGTAACCCATCGAGTGAAAAAAAGAACAACGTTCGTCTTGGAAAGATCCGTTGGGTCGAAGGTCAGCACATCGCTGTGGAAGAACTCACGCGTGTGATCAAGCAGCATTATTACCATCACTACGCCGCGAAGCAGGTCAACAGAGTTCAAACGCTTCGTTGTGACATTGTGTGCGCGCTCTGGTTCCGTAAGGCCGGCGCTGCCGCTTGAAGTTACAGGATCGGAGATTTGGACAGGCGGATTGGATTTCAAGCCGGTTAGTCTCCGCAGGCTTTCGCGCCAAGTACTCTTGCGCCGCGCAACTAGTGCCGCGTCGGATTAATTTACCCCGGCTACTTTAGGCGGAATTGCCCCCGGCGAGAATAACTTTGTCACGAAGGTTCGCATATCGGAGCGGATGGCTTCAGAGCGGAATGAACTGCTCGTGTCGAACTCCCAACTGCAACGCACTTGAACTCGGCTTAGCAAGGCGCTGTGGATCCGGTCACCGGCGCCGCCATCATTTCTGGCTTACGTTTCGCGAGGCCGAACTCCGAGTGGTTCGGCGTGTCAGATGGGTTGCCAGGGTTGAACGTCTCTCTGACGTGGGCCGTCGTTTACCCATTCCTCGTTAAGGTCACTCGTCTGTAGACCACTTTATCCGGCATCGTTAAAGTGCCTTCCATCGCCCTTCCCTTGACGATGAATTTCCAGACCCGGCCCCCCGTTTCATTAACCAGCGTGCCATTCTCTCTGTCATATGTGTAATCGCCCGTACCCATATTGATTGCCTTACCGTTCACGATTTTATCGGCGCTTACCGTCACATGGGCAGCGTCGCTCCCTTTAACGATATGGTAAACAACCTTTTCATCTCGACAGGCAGAGCCTTTCACCTGACAGACGGAGTCGCCTGACCAGTTACCTATCAACTGGTCCTTGTCCTGAGCAAGCGCTACGGTATTCAGCGCGTCAACCCTTAATACAGACAATGCAGTTCCGAGCATTGCCGCTGTCATTAGAATCAGGGCTAGTTCTTTCCGGATGCTTGAAGTGATCATGTTGTTCTCTTTGTTTTCGCGTACCACTCAACGAAACAACGCGAAACATGCTTTGCGGCCGTGTTCACGGAATCGGCAGACCGCTCAGCGCGCTTCCGTCACAGCCCTCGTAGCCTTCGCCCTCGCACGGTATCATAAAATCACAGTCTGAAAATGTATAGCCGGAGTTATACGTGTCAATAATCCTTAAAGAAGTCGAAGGAATCGAAGTAGAAGAGTTATTCCCCCTCTTACTCTTAGCCGAACCCTCAAAGAGCGCTCTCCTTTGGAGTCTCAGCAATCTGACCGATGCAATCTACCGTGCGGAAGAAGGCGGACAGGTTGTTGGCGCAGTAACCATGCGATGGAATAGCGAACCTTGCGAGATAGTTGAGTTAGCTGTTGCAGAGCATCGACAAGGGCGGGGACTGGGCAGGCAAATTGTGGGGAGTGTGTTTACAGAGGCGCGCCACAGAGGCAAGCAAAAAATGATAGTTGGCACTGGAAACTCCAGCATAGGCAACATCATTTTTTATCAAAGATGTGGGTTCCGGATGGATCACGTTCGACGGGATTATTTCTGGTATCATCGAACACCGGAATTCGAGAATGGCATACGACTTCGCGACATGATTGTCTTTAGCTATGACATCGCCGAAGATGCGACAAGTCCACAGCCACCGGCTGACGTCTGCATCATAGCCCGCGAAACGCAGTGACGTTCCGCGGCCGCGGTTGGCGGTCCGTTGCACCACGAGGCAAGTCACTTTGCGTCGTTTCGGGCGTCAATCCGCTCAATACCTGGCTCGTCCTCCGGACATGTCGAAGACGGCGCCTGTGTTAAATCGGCTCGCGTCTGTGCATAGCCAGGCGACCAACTGCGCAACTTCGCTAGCAGAGCCGAGTCTTTTCATTGGGCTATCAGCGATCATAGTGTCGACCACGTCGGAGCCGAGGTCACGAATCATGTCGGTGTCAATCGGCCCTGGAGCTACGCAGTTGACGAAGATGTTCCGGCCAGCAAGCTCGCGACTGACTGCTTTGGTGAATGCGATCACGCCTGCGCTCGCAGCCGAGTAAGCAGCGAGGGTTGCGAGTCCTTCCTTGCCTGCCAGTGATCCCATATTAACGATTCGTCCGCCGCCGGCGCGGAGCATGCGAGGCAACACGGCTTGAGTAACTCGCATTGTACCTTCGAGGTTGACCGCGAGAATCCGTTGCCAGTCTTCACTCGGGTGCTCAACGAAGGCTTGCGTCGCGCCGAGATATCCAGCGTTGTTGATGAGTATGTCAGGCGTTTCAGTGTTCGGCAGCCCCGATAGCGCAGCCTCGATCGCGGCGGAATCTGTAATGTCGACGACATCACTCGACGCCCCAGATACCCGCGCGGGGTTTGCGTCCCAGGTCCGGACTGCCGCTCCGCTGGCTAACAGCAATTCAGTGATAGCTCTGCCGATGCCCCGGCGCCCGTCACGATGACGGTCTTACTATGAAGGTCGTAGGAGTTCGACATGTCTTCTCCCTTTCGGCGGGTTGCTGGCGTGTTGCGAGACTCAATGCCATGGTGTTCAGCCGAGCGGCGCAGCCCGTCCTCTGAGCACCCGGTCGAGCGGTGCGTTCTTGCCAGGCAGGACATTGCTCTGCGACTGCTGCTGGCAGTTACGTTCCTTACTTAGTAAACAACTCAAGCCCGACCGAGTCATAGACCTGCACCCGCGTCCAGAACGACGCACAGGCTTCGCGGAACTCGTCGTGGGTCGGATGTCGCTGATAGGCATCGTGCGCTCGCTCGTCGGGAAACAGGGCCACCAGGGCGTAGGAGTAGCTATGATCGATCACCTCCCGGCGCGTGCTTGCTGGCCGCCCGATATAGCACCGCTCCACGGACTCGATCGTGGCGAGCGCGTTCAACCGCTGAACGAATTCCTCCATCTCCGCCTGGCCGAGGTCATTCTTCAACCAGAAGTACACGGTGTGAACAAACATTTTTCCCCTCACGAGCAACGGAGTCGACGAGCGCGCTCAGAGTAACGCGTTACGTCGAGTCGTGACAATTGAACGATTCGATCCGTGAGGCGCGCACTCAGGATCCCTTCATTTGAGACCGCGCCGGACGCGCTCTGCTGCATCGAGAATTAAGCGTTCATTTCTCATTTCAAGATCAGTTGTGCCTTCCAACGACCTTTAAGATCATCACAACCCCGCCGACAATTAGCGAAAAAACTGCGCAGCCGATTACCCAGTAAGTGACAGTGAAATCTAAGACACCTGAAACGAAGAAAGCAATCGGAAGCGACAAACCGAGTTCTTCAAGAATTTTGAGCCATCCAAGGAGGACAATTGTACCTGCGATCGTCGGAAGAGGGGCGATGGAGTCGTTTGTTGGTTCGAATCTCTGTCCATGACAATTCGCTAGTTCCTTGACGCCTAACTCTCCGATCGAACCCGTTGTTGGGCGTCGCCGCAGAGTCACTCCTCACCTCTGGCAAGCTCCTGTGTGCTTCCAATCGGACACTGTAGTCGCTGGTTTAGAAGAATCATGAACAATCACGAACAGAGCGTTTCGTTCATCGGCACTTCGCCTCCGCGGCCTGGATGACATTCTCAATGCTCAGCTCCATGAAGGAACTGAACTCGTCTTGGGTCAGGGTTCGAGGAGCCGATGATTGAGTTGATGCGGCGACGCGCATTCAAACAAGCCTCGCCGCACCAATCAAGATGCAAAAGGCGCAACATCAGCTCGCGTCCAACGAATTGTTGACCCGTGGTCTGATCGAAGCCGAAGGCGATGCGCCCCTATCACTGGTGTTTCAATCCATCTCGCCACGCAATTACCTCGAGTTCGCCGCGGACGGCTTCCTCGACCGTAATGACGGGGTGCACCTCGAATACGAAAGCAGGAAGCATCGAACAGAATTTGTGAATGGTCACCGGATCATCACATTCCATCAGCATATGCCCACCCCACTCGCCGACTCGTATAACGAAGAATTCGATATTGAAATTGGCGGGCGCCTTCCACTGACCGAATACCTCGAGGATTCGCTTCTGGGCATTCTCGTACTCCATGGGCGAACCCTGCGGGCGTTCGAACCAACTGATCACGTACTTCATCGGCGTCATCCTCCTAAATAATGTTGCGAATGCGTATCTTAGCATGTTCATTGCATTCCCATTAGGAGAATGAACCTGGCCCAAAGTCTGCGCGCAGCCGCGTGCGTCTTTCGCGCGTCGACTGCGGCGTTTTGTTGGCGTGCTCTGCCGCGGGAAACGCTCATGTGCAACATATGGACTGACGCTCATTGCCGAGGATGGCGGGAAAACAAGTCGGTTGACATGAAATAACTGTTAAGAGGCTCGCTTGGCGCGCTCCGCCCGATGCCGAAGTTAGATTGCGACTATCGATTAGGCTCCCGCGGTCTTGTTCTTGCTAATTCCTTCAGCTCACTTACGACCGGATGTGAGCTAAAAAAGGCGAACACTCTGCCCTTCGGCATGAACGCGATCTTGTCACCGAATTCAGAGGGCGACTTCAAGTCGTATCGTGACGGGTGACTATTTACCATACGTTTTCTGTTACATCGGATATTTCTGATAATGGGATGGATATCTCCTCTACGTAGTTGGAGACATATAGGTGATTGTTATCAACGCTAACCGCCTTTAAACCGAATACAAGTCCAGTAGATGAAGGCCGTACCGAGTACCCAAGCCAATAGGAAGATCCATTTGGTCGACGCATCCGAAGCTTTAGGCTGGGTTATGAACATGGCTGACGCCGCGAAGCCGCACAGCCCAATCCAAAGGGCAGGAAAAATGATCTTCATCAGGAAGGTTTGGAGGGACGATAATCTTTTCCTCATTGGCAATAGCAATATAACGATACGAGCAGCTGGCGCGCGGCGAGTACTTCGGTTTCATACGAGTCCTCGGTTCGCGCGGCCCAACGACGTTTAGGCGCGGCTGACCCATAAGAAAGCATCTCGTGAGATTCTCAAAAACGGAAACTAACCCCAAGGCTGAACTGAAGATCATGAAACGTGCGGGGACGTAGGTCGAATGCCTCCTCGAAGCTCTGGGCGATCCTTACCCCCTGAGTCTTGAAAGGCTCCACAGGCGTAAACGTAAAGATTTCTGCATCATGTCCTCGAAAGAACTGTACGGTGTCACCGAGGTCAAACCGTACAAACCAGTTCCCGGAGTAATACAGCTCCAATACCCCTCCGACATCGAGAGCGAAATCGGTTCTCTTCTTATCAAAAACGCATCTCGTATCGTTTTCTGGCGCTAGACCACAAGCGCTTAAGGATTTGCTCATGTGCAAAAAGCCCGGCCTCACCTTACCGTATAGACCTGCTCTTCGCGTGCGCAATCCGATCTTGGTTCCAGTCAGCACTTCTACTGTTCGGCCATTTATCGCATTATCCCCTGGGAAGAGATTCACCTCAGCCTCAATCGCCCAGAAGCGGTTTATGTTGTAAGTGGTCCTCCCGCCTAGTCCCGGAGCCCACCTACTGAGGTTCGGGTTCCCATCGGATATGAAAACACGCGGGGGTGTGGAAAAGAATATGCTGTTGTTTTGATATAGCCCGGTAAACTGAACCCCTAGTTCCAACCACGGCTGGTTATTCTGCGCTAGTGCATTCTCGGGTTCTACATCTACAACCAGCAGGCTCATAACTAATAGCAGCAGATACCGCCTTCTCATAGGCCCTCACTCTTTTTCTACAATATAGCATTACAATGTGGTGAATCCTTACTACTCCTGTCTAAAATTAGTCGGTATACCGATTACAGCACACAGCAGTATTTGCCGGCATATGTACTAAGGCAATCCAAACTTAGAGTGTAACGCCTGGAGTAACCGGGCGCGGCACATAACACTGAAGGAGGCATACGAAACTAGGTTGCCGCGCTCCGGTTCACGCCGTTGTTGGGTGACGGTCGCAAGCACCGCGTTACCTTATTGGCGTCCGGTATCCAACGTGAAGTCGAGCACCTCCCCGTCGTCACGCACATGTAAGTGTGTGACGAGGCAGAGTACCTGCAGAGCCTCCGTCGCGGTTACGCCGCGCAGCTCGAGGTCGTACGCGCGCGGGTCGCGCGAGATCGCCGTGTCGACGCGCGCGGCCCGGCCGTTCGCCCGAGCCAAGGTCGTCAGCCCGTGAGCGCCAAGCTCACTTGCCTCGTGGCGAGCGAAGAATGTCACACGGCGTGATTTCTCTGTGTAGCGTTCAAACATTGGACTCCTATGAATCAGAGCGCCTAACGCCAGGCGTCAGCGGTGCGCGTCATAGCAGTGAAATTCACGACGAACAATCGATCTCGCGCGCTCCGCTGCGCGCGTTAGTTGGCGGCGCGCGACGCGCTAATATCGACCAGCCTACGTCGGCCGTTTTTCATAGTAGCAAGGACGAGGCTAGGACTTGAAACTGCGCGATCACATCATATACACCAAGACCGATGCCATTGAAGAGTTGCTCCAGCTCGACCATGTTGTGCGCCAGGAAGATCAGCACAGAGTTATCGTTGGGATCGGCGCGCCACCAGCCGCCGAAGCCGCCCGGCCAGCCCACAGCACCCACACCGCCGCCAACTGGTCTCGGCCCCGATTTCACGGGATCGAGTACCATCGCGACGCCCAGTCCGAATCCATGACCAGCCTCGAGAAGCGGTCTAGCCTTGACTTGTTGGTCTTCGTTCAGGCAGTTGGTGACCATCAGCGTGAAGGTCTCATGCTGCAACAACCGCACTCCATCCACGGCGCCGGCGCCCAGGAACATCCGCGCGAAGCTAAGATAATCGTCTAGCGTTGACCAAAGCCCCTGACCGCCTGACACATAGGTCATCCCCTCAGGCCGCTCAGGCAGGAACGAGTCCCCCGGGCCAGCGAGGCGCGCGATCAGGCGACCGGCATCGTCAAAGCCGTATGCCCTGGCCCGCCGCTGCCGCTGCGCAACGGGGACAGTGAAGCCAGTGTCATTCATTCCAAGTGGGTCGAAAATTCGGCGCTTGAGTACGTCGCCCAGTGGCGCATCTTCTATGCGCGCAATGAGCAGCCCGAGGAGATCGGTCGAGTGACCATAGTGAAATGCCGCTCCCGGCTGATCAATCAAAGGCAGTGAGGCGAGTCCGGCAATCCAATCATCGGGGATAACATCGCTGTCGATATCGCCACCCAGCGCCTCTTTAAAGGCGCTCGCGAGGAGGCCAGCATGAAAGCCCCCATAAGTCAGGCCTGAACGGTGGGTCAGCAGGTCTTCAAATGTGATTGGTCGCTCTGCCGGATCAGTCCGATCGAGCGGGCCTGTGCGCGAGTGCAGGACGCGCATCCGCGAAAACTCCGGCGCCCAGCGAGTGATCGGATCGCTCAAAGCGAACCGGCCTTCCTCAAACAGCATAAGCGCCGCCGTCGAGGTAATCGGTTTTGTCATTGAGGCAATGCGGAAGAGGGTGTTCCTCTCAATTGGCAGCTTAGACTCTACATCCCTCCAGCCCACCGCCGCAGTCTGTATTACCTTGCCATCGCGCCAAACCAGCGTCGCTGCGCCAGCGAGACCGCCAGCATTGACAATCTTACTGATGGCAGCCGCGATTAGTTCTTCTCCCATACCTTTCCCAATCGTTACCTACTTTCTCTTGTTTCGAATTCTTTAGCCTAACTGAAAAGAACTGTTTCTTTCCGCATGGCTGAGATTTGCGCATGCCTAGTGTGTCGCGAGCAGAGCTCCAAGCAGAGAAAGGTGCTTCAACATCATTGAATAGTCGTGATAGCCGCCGAACGCTGTGCTTGAGCGGCTCGCCCACGCAACTACGAATAAACGCGGCTCACCGGCGAGTCCGCTTCACGACATGTTAGGCCACCAAACGGCCTGTTTTGCTCGGCCACCGGGCTTTACCGGCCGGCCTCAATCGGCAGCCATCGGGCGGCAGCATCGGCGCTATCGTCAGGTCGGGTATTGAAGGCAATCGTAGCGCCTGGGGCGGCTTTGTGAATGGCGTTGATGACGGCTTCGAATATAGGGAGGCGCCGAGGCGGTAGACGGACGCCGCCTCCGATTACGACACAGTCATAGCGCTTCGAGCCCAAGAGGCGCTCCACTGTTGGGCCAGCAGTCTCGTCAGGCCGGACGAAGCCTACGTCGGCCTCCCATCCTCGAGCAGCGAACTGCTTTATGGCAACCTCTATGCTGGCGCGAACCTTCTCCACACTCATGCCTGGCGGCAGAGCAGGGTCAGAAAAATCTACAGTTTCCGGATCTTCCCCAACAAGCAAAACCCTCGTCATAAGCCCTCCCTTGTTCCTGAATTCGCCTCAACCAGCTTTGCCACCTTCGGCAGGTGGTTCGTCACACGAGCGCCACCCCTGACCGCCAACCTGCGCCGCCACAATGGCACTTCTTCTACCCGAAAGTGACTGCCTCTGAAAGCCGCCTATCGACCCACATCACCGGGCGCCGCGTCGAGCACTGGCAGAATAATGAGAAACTCGACCGCGAGGCTCCGTTGATTGTTAGGCGGCGACCTGTTCAGCTAGACGCTTATTCCCAACCTTTCTTCAACATTAGCTCTTCTATTCTGTATGCGTGAAGCATCTCGTGCATCAATAGTTGCCTGAACATTATCAATACTGAGTAATGACTGTACTCTTCATGCTCCGCCGCCCGTTGCCAATCTTCTACAGATAGCTCTTTCAAACGCTGAACGAGGCGCGCCCGTTCTCGCACATACTGGTCAAGTGCTTCGGCTAAATCAATGCTTAGTAGTGAGCCAGCTTCCTCCTCTGGAGATGGAACCATAGACGTTATGTAAGGCGCTGGATCAGAAAGCATCAACTCTAGACGTAAGAGATAAGCTGTGTCCGCGGTAGCTATGTGGCAAGCATGTTCGTGGGCCGACCATTTGTTAGGGCTGGGACGACGCTTCAGATTTTGTGGCGGCACCTCGCGAACAAGGCCGATAATAATATCAGGAGCCGCCTCTAAAGTAGCTATCAAGGTTTGCGTATTATTCATAATCTCATTCGAGTTGTGATGTCAGTAAGCCGCCTAACGCCAGGTTCACCGGGCCGTCGGAACGACCTGGATCAACTCAAAGACATCGGCTGCGCCGCCCCGGTGCAACCGTTAGTTCGGCGGCACGCAGATAACATTCTCAGCTCCAGTCGCTCCAGCACGATCTCCTGGCGGCGTTGTACACCCGCAGGCCTCTCTTCTCAGTCCGCTATCTCCACTTCCACCAAGTCGCCATCCTGCAAGTTGAACTCGTCGCGTAAGCGCACCTCGCACGCTACTTCGAGGATCGTTCGCGACGCCTCTTCGCTGTCTGCTTTATCGGTTCGCAGGATTACAGCTTTCTTGCCCAAGATCGTGCACGGCACAATGTTGACCGAGACCGCCCCCCCGTACTCCGCTGCTTCCAATCGGCGCCGGCTCGCGGGCAGGTCATATGGCTCACGCAACTTGATGTTGAGCGTCCCAGGAAAGAGCAGCATGCCGGTTTTGTGTCGATAGTGCTCGCGAAGCGTCTCAATCCAATAACCGAAGTTACCAACCCCTGTTACGACCCTGCCTTCTAGTCTCGCCATAACGATCTCGCTCTGCCGCCGAACGTTCGAGCTAAGCGGGCGACAACGGCAGACGCCAGGCCCGGGCTGGCGAAAATGTACCCTGTACCGCCAGACCGGGCCTCGTGGCCTGCCGTTGGCGCTCCGCTTGAGCTAGGGGTTAGGCGACGGCTTTGCTGCGACGTTGTTGAGGGTTATTGTCCCGCCGGCGGCTGCCAAAGTTCAACCTTGTTGCCTTCCGGATCCAGGACCCACCCGAACTTCCCGTACTCTGAGTCATCGGTCTTCTCGAGCACGTCGCAGCCTTCATCGCGGAGTGCTTGAAGAAGCGCTGCCAAGTCTTCCACGCGATAGTTGACCATGAAGGTCGCCTTGCTTGGAGCGAAGTGGTTGCCACCAGCTGCATTAATTAACCAGGCTGTAGTTCCCTTGGTCGGATTGCCGTTGGCGTCGGTCCAATCAAAGGCTGCACCACCCCAGTCTTGTACGTCAATGCCCAGGTGAGTCTTGTACCAGGCACAGAGTGCCTTCGGATCCTTCGCGCTAAAGAATATGCCACCAATTCCAGTTACTCTTTTCATCTGATCCTCCTTCATCTGATCCTCCGAATCGAGCCGGACGCGAATGGTTGCCATCCGACGGCTAACGCCCAGGTTCACCGGGCCGGGCGCGGGCCGGAACTCGTCAATGGACGAAGCCTCGGCTGCGCCGGCTCCGGTGCAACCGCTAGTTCGGCCGCGCCACCGACCCATCAGTTCTCATCGGTCATGACTCGTTGCTTTCCTGCCGCTGCCCCATCACGAACGATTCTGCCATACCGATCGTTTGGTAAGTGCCCAGCCCTTGCTGCCGCCAGATCGTAGTACCGCTTCGCTTCTGCGACGTGTCCCACGGCCTCGTGCGAGTGCCCAAGATTGAGTGGTAGCGATGGGAAGAAGTCGGCTACCCGTTCGTCACCAACAGCTTCGGCTAACCGAAAGGCCTCTTGGTTCCACCATAGCATGTCCTCGGCTGTCGACTGGTGACGAGCGACATAGTGGGCGGCGATACACGCCTCGAAGTCATTGCCCGCGATCGTCCACGCTTCGCCAAACATTCGTCGAGCGTCAGCGACATCGCCTCGTCCTTCTGCGTGCATCCCGGCTACGCACAGTTTGACGACGGGATTTTCCGGATCCATTGATATTCCGTTTCGATCTCACCGAGACGCGAAGCGGCCGAATGCCAGGCGTCAGCGGGCGCGCGGCGATGCCTTCGGATTACGGCGAACACCGACTCGCGCGCTCCGCCGCACGCCCGAGTTCGGCAGCACAGTCGGAATAACTCTCATTTATGCTCGCTTGATCCGACACTAGAAAATACTCCAAGTCATCTGCAACCGATGCACGCTACTTTCAATTCTGCTTAATCAACATCGAGGAAGTTATGAGTTCATTGATTTCTATTTCCTCTAAAGAATGATTTCATTCTCTTCCAAAAGTTGCGCTGCGTTACAGCCTCTGGTTGACTAGCAAGCCGCTCATACAAGTCTGAATGGCTTCCGACAAAAAATGATCTAATCGCGTCAATGATAAACGACTCATTTATCGGCCCGACTGTGACCGTTTCGCCATCATTCTCCATGTAAACTTCTTCATAATCAGCGGCACGTATACAGAACGATAAGCTAGATCCATCAGACTGTGAACGGAGAGTGATAGTCGGGGCTGTCGATTCGGGACCTAATTGATTTGCCTTATCAACCAACTCTTTGAACGGAAAGTTCCGAAATGCTTCAATTGCCCCTGTGGCATCTACGGAACCCATTTCTCTCACCTGATTCCAATCGAAGTCAGGATATTGAACATCATAAGTATACATATCAGCCTAAGAACGACTCTGGATCACGCGCAAGCAGCCGAACGGTTGAGTTGACGCGGCGGCGCGAAGCGCCGTCCGCTGCATGCTCTTGTTTAGCCGGCCGTCGGCATACCATCGAAGAAATCAACGACCCCAGTCTCCAGCGAATACTCGGCACCTACGACAAAGAGCGCATCTTTCTGGATCAGCTGCTCAAGAATTTCCGATCCACGACGCAGATGGCTGGCTGACACCCGGATGTTGGCCCGAACGGCGTGCCGCACCAGAGCTTCTGGGTCGCGCCTGAGATCTGTAGCCAGCAACGCTTCCACGGATGGCCGAATGCGGTTGACGATTGAACGTAGATTCCGCGACTGGTTATCCGTCGGCTGCTCAAGTTCTTCCAAAGTTGCCAGAACAGCCCCGCACTTGGAATGCCCTAGAACCACCACCAGGGGTGTGCCGAACCTCGCCGCCGCGAACTCGACGCTGCCGACTTGAGAAGAAGCAACGATGTTTCCGGCAACGCGGATGACGAACAGGTCGCCAAGACCTTGGTCAAAGACGATCTCTGCTGGCACCCGCGAGTCGGAACATCCAAGAATGATCGCGAACGGTTCCTGACCTGCCGCCAGCTCGCTGCGGTGAGTCTGGCTCGTAAGCGTGTCGCGTCTCGGAACATCAGATCCGAAGCGACGGTTCCCCTCTCGCAGGCGTTCGAGTGCTTCTCGCGCTGAGATCATCGACGCTTTATCCTCATCCGGCTAACGATACGATCAGCGGGCGCGCAATCAGGACCTGCCTCATATGAGACGACTGCGCGCGCTCCGCTGTATCGAGAGTTCGACGGGGCGAGGCGGGACACGCGCAGTCTACTTCGAGTATTTTCCGACAGACTTAAACGAAGCCTGAGCTTTCTTCTTAGGGAACTTTCGGACGTTAACCCAATACTCCTCTCGCGCATCTGGATCAATCTCTACGGTAGTCGAATAGAGGGCATCGGTTCCTTCCTTCTTGCAGCCGGAAATCCAGTATTCCTCGTGGGTCTTGATGTCCCAGTAGTTGCTCTTAAAGCCAGCAATCTTCCCGAACCGGCGGCCATCGTAATCAATCGATTTGCCAGACTTGGAGAAGGTCACCCAGCCGATACGCGCAGGGCCGACAATGCCGTCTCCCTTGAATTCAATGTACATCAGCCGACGTTCCTTAGACATTCCGTCTTCTCCACCTCCGCGATCGTAACAGGTCGAACGTCCGCTCGAGCTAGTTGTTAGGCGGCGACCTGTCCAGCCCAGTTGTTTACCTCCAATCCTTTTTCAGCATCAGCTCCTCTATCCTGTAGGCGTGCAGCATCTCGTGCATCAGCAGGTGCCTGAACATTATGTACACCGAGTAGTGGCTGAACGCCTCATGCTCGGCCGTCCGCTGCCAATCCTCTGCGGATAGCTCCTTCAACCGCTTAACGACCAGCGCCCGTTCCCGCACGTACCGGCCCAGCGCTTCGTCCAGATCAACGCTCAGTAGTGAGCCCGCTTCCTCGTCCGGCGATGGTACCATAGACTTTATTTGGGGGAGCGGGTCAGAGAGCATCAACTCCAGGCGTGAGAGGAATGCCATGTGCCCGGTAGATATGTGGCAGGCATGCTCGTGAGCGGACCACTTGTTCGGCGCAGGGCGGCGCTTGAGGTTCTCGGGCGGCACCTCGCGGACGAGGCCAATGATAATGCCGGGTGCGGCCTCTAAAGTAGCTATCAACGTTTGCGTATCCATAATCTCCTCCGAGTTGCGCGCCGCCAGCAGGCCGCCTAACGTTTGAGTTGACGCGGCGGCGCCAATCAAAGCCCCCTCCGCCGCACCAAGCCAGTTGCGAGAGGCGCTCCCGCCGCTCGCGTCCAACGACCTGTTAGGCGACCCGACCTTAGGATCCCACCTAATGATTTGAGGCTGATAGAACCGCTTGTAGGGATGTCCATGCCCGACTTTTTCTACTCACGCAAAAGCGGCTCAGTCGTCGATGGGCTCCTTGTCCTTAATGAAGTCCTTCATTGCCTGGATTTCCTCCGGGGAGTGTCCCTGCCAATCAAGGTATTCGCCCACGACCCGCAGCGGCTCCCGGGAGCGATACGACTTCGTTGGATTACCCGGAAACTTTCTGTCGGTCACATTGGGATCATCCATAAACGGCCCCGTAGGTTCCACCAGGTAGATCCGCCCCGAACCTTCGCCTTTTGCCAGTTCCGCTCCCCAAGTAGCCGCGAACACGGTCTCGCTGAAGTAGATCCATGGCGATCTCCTCTCCGTGTAGTTGGAGGAATAACCGCCTTGAAGCAGGTCCCCGGGGTTCAGGTCCGCCTTGGTGCCATGGTAGAACGTTCGTGACGCGGTGTCCGAAGGCGTCGATGTTGTTTCTGTATCGCTCATACTTGTCTCGTCTTCAAATCGTGGCCATCATTCTTGCGGGAACAACCGGAAAAATCCACCTCGTGGGCTTGTCGTGCCTCTATCCATCCAGCGACGCACCCTCCGACGCCCAACGACTCGCGTCCGCAACGCGAGAACGCAGGCCGCCTAACGTTGCGGCTCACACGCGGCCGCGAGAACGAGCATAGCAGGAGGATACCTGGCCGTCGGGTGCAGCCGCGGGTTGGGCATTCCTCAACTGTGCGGATCCCGATGACCCCCCGTCAGATTCTCCGGCGAACTAGGTCGCGAATCTGGTGACCTCTGTCGGGAGGCGAATGCCAAGTAGCGATCACCGAATCCACCACCCGCAGTGCGGCCTCGGGCTGATCCGATGCAAGATATGTCAGCGCGATAATCTCCGAGAAGTCATCGACTGTGAATGCGTGCGCTCGGACACCGTTAGCCCCAAAGGCTCGCACCACATCCTCTCTGGACGGAAACTCCACGCCCTGTCGTGCTAGGTCGATGGGCTCTAGCAACTCGTCCAACTCAACAGTCTTTCTCCGATACGCAACCCCGCATGCCCGGCAGAATAGAAACAGCCCTCCGCCAGTTCGGGCACGCAGGACAACGAGGTCATCGCCGCCACAGCCAACCGGGCAATCGCCAACGGTGTATACAACCGATACTTGTTCCATTTCCTCTAGCTGCTGTCGCGCAGGTCTTGTCATCGCGGCGTGTGGACGCGATCGCAGGCCCAACGGGTTCCGCTGCACGCGCATATTAGCCGGGCCCCCTCGTGAATGGTCTCTGGGTCCGGGGATCGAACAGGATTTCATCGCCCCGCCCCGCTTCAAGCATGAAAATCAAATGTCCCAAGACCTGGCGGGCGGTCCCGAGATTCTTGCCCTTCTCCCAGTCGAGCTCTTGCGGAGAGAACGGCCAGTTTTCACCAAGCGGCCACCGACCCGGACGACGACCGAGAGAATCAATCCGAAGAAGCATCTCCTCAATATCGGGGGGAAAGGGATGCTTGCCGTGAATAGTCATATCGGTTAACGGATTGTCACCAATCTTGCCGTTTGGCACCGCTATCTCTCCGGTAACGATAAAGCCCAAGGCCCGCCTAACGCCGGGCATCAGCGGCGAGCGCTCCCGCGCAACTATCATGACAGCGGCCGCTGTGGCGCGAGTCCGCTGCATGCCCTTGTTGGGCGCGGCTTCGCTAACACACACCTGTAAAACCGTGGATGATTCTTAGGGTCGCTCGCCCCTTATCGCCAGAGGTCGCACGTGTTTAACCAGTGCCGCTAAGAATTCCTTGGGATGCGTAACGAGAGCAAAGTGACCCGCATGCTCGATGAGAATCAGTTTCTTCCTTGGCGCTTTGACGATATTAAAGTATTTCACGGCTACGGACGTGGGCGCGACCATGTCTTCTTTGCCCTGAATCACGAAAAACGGCACTTTTAATTCCTTCGCCGTAGTTGGGAGTTCGGTGGTCAGCATGTATTTAAGTGTGTAATGCCCAGAATAAATCATACCGTCGCCCACTGTCTTCATATACTCCTCGGTAAACTCCTCCGGGTTTGATCGAGCAATTTCACGCAGTTCTTGAAACCACTTGGCATCATCCGGTGACATATAGGGGTTGCGCATGCTCCACCAAGAAAAATACTGCTCGGCGCTCTTCGGGTCCGGAGTGCCAACGGCTTCCAGTTGCTCTACCCTCTTGCGGTCGTTAGCGGCGCGCGCTTTGGCAAGAAGAAAATCGAACTGCGCTTGAATATTTGCGAGCCAACTTCCTACTTGTCCCGTGCCAATATAAGCAGCAAACAGTTCTGGACGACGCTGAACCATTCCGACCCCCAGATAGCTCCCCCAAGAATGGCCCAGCAGCAAGATCTTCCTCTTTCCAAGATAACTGCATAAATATTGGGCGAGTTCGATGCCATCCAACTCTAGACGCTCAAGCTCAGGCGGCGAGTTCGGGTTCTTAGCGTAGGTCTTGCCGGCCCCACGCTGATCCCACTGGACAACCGTGAAGTCTTTTTCATAAAGAGCGTATGCGCTGCGCAAAGCAGACTGTGCATCACCTGGTCCGCCATGCAGAATCAACAGCACAGGATTTTCGCGATTCGCGCCGCGAATAGTGATCCATTGTTCAATACCACCCAACATAACAAAGCGCGTTTCTTGAATCGAAGTTGCGGTTGTGTTCCGTACTCGTAAATTGGTGGCTGTGATGCCATTCGACAGCCCTCGACCTGTTTGACCTTCGTGAGCATATGCTTTAAGTGTTATTGAACATATAAGCGCCAGAACCAAGAGAACCGTTGACAATAAATTCTTCAGCTTACCATTCCTTCTAAAGCGAATTTGAGTTTACCTATATCAGCAAACGCAACCGTAGCAGTTTTGTGGCAGGGATTCCACGAAGCGCCCAACGCCGGGCATCAGCGGCGAGCGCCCGCGAAACTATGAGAGCGGCGCTGTGGCGCGAGTCCGCTGCATGCCCTTGTTGGGCGCCGCCTAGCTATCAATGTCTTGCCTGCTAATCCGCCGCCTCATCTCCTGCTTGCTGAATCACACCCGTCTTTCCGAACCTAATTCCTGTGAGAGACTCCGTTTGTTGAGTGTACCCAACTATCCATCAGGCATAACCCGCTGCTATCAAAACGAAGAATAATCCCTCTCAATCAGCAGGTCTCTAAGCCCCGCACCACCCGGTGAATCGCACTGTCTGGCTGCGATTGCCCTTGCTCACCGTAACAGTCCCGGAGTAATTATCACCCGAACCGACCTCCCTCCCTCTGAACCTGATGACTCTGACTTTGATTCCGTGGGCGGCATAATCCAAGACCTCTCGTCGACCCACTCTCACCGGGCCCTTCCGGCGCCTTGTAGCCCCGGCAGACTTTAATTGCACATCTTTGCCGTCGATATTCATCAATGCTTCACCCCCACCCCCGAGGTCTTCGTCGAAGAAGATCACCCGGGTGCTGTCGCCCTTGATGGAGTAGGTGCAGCCGTACCTCTCCGCGTACTGCTCCTTCCGGAGGTAGCCGATCAGGCCTTTCGTGGTGGCCGGGGCGGCGCCGTGGCGCCTCGACTGTGCAAGGCCACCTGCCGCCAATACGGACACGGCTACAAGGAAGAGGATAGATACCCGGAACATTAGTCATTTTCCTCCAAGAGAGTGGCTTCAGACATTGACCTTATATATGACAAGACTTTCCTGCTGCACAAGCCCAAGCGCCCAACGATTGGGATGACCGGGCCGCGAATGGGACACTCAGCGAACATTGAGAGACTTGCTTGCGCGGCTCCGGTCGATCGCGGAGTTAGATTGCGAACTCAAAATATCGCGCACAATCCGGATGTTGGCTCTCAGAACCTTTTGTCCTTTCGGTATTCTAGAATGTTCCGAAGCGTAGTGCTTCGGACGTATCCAAAGTCGGAGCCGCTTGTCCAGAGTATCGCTGCTGAGACCATTGACGAACCGTCGTATGGTGCAAATGTTGCTAATACCTTTTTCCCGATCTTACGGCCCGTCTCATCGAAAGTGTCTTCGCGCTCAATGATTTCAACTGCCTCACGCAGTTTCGTCTCAAGCCCCGTTCTGCCTCGGTTGGATGAATGATAGGGAATCGTCGCTGAGCTGAACACCATCCCATCCGAAGACTCAGTAATGAAACAGGCACGATAGCCATCTACCTCGCCCAACGCTTGTTCCGTCAATTGATAAGTTCTTTCCTTTTCTGCAACGGCTTGTGCAAGGTGGTCTCCTTCAATTGAGATTGCTCTTTCTGACTCCCGGTTAAGGGTTGAATACAGGTAAGTTGCTACAATCGCTATTGCGACCATGACGAATTCAGCAGCAATGCGAAGAACTGGACGACTCACTGTTACAACTTCCTTCCGCTAGAATAATCCCCTTACGGAACGAACGCCTTCGATTGTCCTTGCGATCCATTCACCCAAAAGCAATCTAACGCCAGCGTCACCGGGCTGCGCGTTGGTACCAAAACAATCCAAGCAGAAGGACCGCCTCATAAGAAACGAACTCGCGCGGCTCCAGTGGACGCAAAGTTCGGTTGCGGCTCGACTATGCGACCCAACCGTAAAGGTCCAAAACTTCGTGGGCTAGTTGATCGAGTTCCGCGTGAGATTCAATCTCAGTAGGACAGCTGGCCAGCCGTTCAAGTTCACCTCGAAACGCCTCAGCGACAACGCGAGAGTACCTCATGATTGCTCCAATCATCCAGTATTTCCATACATGGTCGTCGCTGTTCATAACGCTCGCGACATGCGGGACAAGCGGTTCGCCAATCGATGCCAAGAACGGCGCCAGCACGTGTGCGACCGGCCAATTGCAATCCTGCAACCATCGTAGTAAGTCGGGAAGGATCGGCGCAACTCCTGGATAGCCCACATCGACTGCTGTGCGCGCTGTTGCGAGGTCGAGCTTATCTTTCGGAACTAATCGTGAGAGGTTACTCATACCACATAGAACTGGAGCAACCGAACGATCACGTTCAGCCGGCGCGGGCAACAGCAATGATGGAACGTTAAGAACTCGCTGCCCGCGCTCGGCTGGAACGTGGTGTTATATGCGGCGTTATCATGACAAGCGATTGTTTGACTGAAAGCAGACGCCGTCAAGTATTTTGTCAAACATATCTGCCGCGCGTTTAGAGTCAGTTTCGTAGTGATAGGTTTCGACGACAGAAGGCGCTCCGAAATAACGCCAGTACTTTCCGTCCTTAGTCACGCCCCGCCAGTCAATGCCAACTGAAGTGCGCCGATAAGAATAATGGTCTAGGCTCAACAGCTTTTCGCCACCCGGATATACGTCACCATAAAGATTGCCCCACCCACCACGAAGCCAGTGTCTCTTTCCACGTTCCGGTAATCCGATGACGTAGGAGATGTAATCTGCGTCAACGCCCGATTTGAATTTCAGCTCCTTGGGGACCATAACCCTGAGATATTGTCCGACAAATCTGCTCCCGTTTACTTTGGCGGCAGTGCAACTAGGAAGGTCCCAGACGCTATTATCTGTTTCTGGTTCGAGAGTGATAGTGAGATTTCTATTTGATGCATCCAGCGAAACAACCTTCGGAACGAATCCCTTCTTGTCGAAGACGAGAGTTTTCCAATACCGCATCAGAACATCCGAAGCAATTTTGAAATGGCCGGTTTTATCGGTTTTTCCAAACCTGGTTAGAAAAACACCATCGATAGGTTTTCCGTCCGGGGTCCTTACGTCTCCCTGAATTTCGACAACCTGAGCGCGAGAAATGATCGGGGCGCTCACTAAGGTGAAGCAAGTAAGGATGAGTGCGACTACAGAGCGTCTATGTCGAAGGATGAGAGAAAGCATATAACGGAAGCGTCACCGGGCCGCGCGTTGAGACACGCGCAATCTACTTAACAGGACCGCACCATAAGCAGCGAACTCGCGCGGCTCCGGTGCACGCGGAGTTAGATGGCGGCGTCAGTCACCGCAAATTGTACCAGCGCGGTATCACTGACTCGTCACCAAACCAGCCCCAATCGTTTAGGGTGTCGATGAAGAGGTCTCGCTCATACTGTTCGTAGACTGCGTATACTCCGGAGCAATAATAGCCGTGATCTTCGGCTAAGGAGCTATAGCCAAAGTCATCCCACTCTTCTGGGGAACAGATCAAGGTTCCCTTCAATGTTCCGAACCCTTTTATCAGAGCAATGAATTCACATTCGCCTTGACCTTCCAACTCGATCGAGAACGGAGAGATTACTTCGATGCCCAGATCGTTGGCTGCTCTTCGCCATGCATTCGCAATTTGGGCCTTGTCGATTTTCGCAAGTTCGTATTCCATTGAGTTCAAGCCCCAACTAGCTATCTAGCCGTCTAACGCTCGACATCACCGGGCGCGGGCAACGGTATTGGCAGAATCACAAGAGACTGGCTGCCCGCGCTCCGGTGCATGTCGTTGTTAGACGCCGTCTTTCTTGTCAGCCTGTTCAGAGACATCAAGCTCCAAATCGCCATAGTATTCTACAATCACCCCGCTCAGTTTAATGGATGCGAATTTCCATTGTCTTACCGCCTCAAGAGCGGCCTTCTTTAATTGAGGAGGACCTTCTTTATATCTCGCACATTTTACAGAGCCGTCCTCACCAACCAGTACATGAATGACGATCTTCCCTTCGCAACGGCAATTCTTCGGAAGATGTATATCAACCGAATGGATTGCTTTGTCTTTGAGGACTTTAGGCGACACTGTCACGATGTGAGGATTATCGGGGCAATGGATTGGCTTTACCCTTTCGGTCCGCTTGAGCTTCTATCAGGGAATTAAGAGACATCATAAGCACGGTCACAGTTAGTATTTGCCTTCGTGTTTTTTTCATCTTCGTCTATTGCTGGCTAACGATGTTGCCCTCAGGCGTCTAACATGAAGTCGAGGTCCTACTAGCAGTGAAATAATACCGACCGTTAGGCAACCTATACAAGAAGTGTTGAACAAACCGCTCGATTGGATCGATAACATTTCTCGAGCAAAAAGTCTTCCAGATTGCCCGTAGTCTTTACCCGCCAGGAGGTCCAGGCAATTCTTCGAAACCTCGAAGGAACGAAATGGCTCATGGCGAGTTTGCTCTACGGCGCCGGTCTTCGATTAACCGAATGCCTCAGAATGCGAGTGAAGGATCTTGATTTTGGCTATGGCCAACTCATCGTGAGAGAGAGGGAAAGGAAAGCAAGGACCGTGTTACCGTTCTCCCAGGTTCATTGACGGAGCCCTTAGTTAAGCATCTTGAGAAGGTCAAGGGCACTTCACAATCGAGACCTGCTTGAAGGTGATGGCAGGGCTACTCTGCCCTTCGCGCTCGATCGGAAATATCCAAATGCGGGACGCGAATGGGGCTGGCAATATGTCTTTCCTTCGGCAAAGCTCTGTTGGCATCCCGAATCGAAGCGCCTTGAGCGCCATCACCTCAACGAAGATGTGCTTCAAAGAAGCGTCAAATCCCCAATGTTCCGAGCCGGCATCTCAAAGCCCGGAAGCTGTCATACCTTGAGACACAGCTTTGCAACTCACTTGCTTGAATCAGGCTACGACATTCGAGCCGTTCAGGAGATCCCTGGACACAAGGATCTTAATACTACGATGATCTACACTCACGTAATGAATAAGGGCGGGAGAGGAGTAAAGAGCCCGATTGATGATTTGTGAGCGCCAACATCCCGAGCACTTCAATTCACAACTTGTTCTCACCTCGCACGTAATACTTGAAAGCCATCTTCGCGAGCTTCCATACTTTTCCCCACTCGATGTTGCCCTCTTCTCCTCGAACTACCCTATCGACGATCAAGCCGCGCAAGTACCGGCCTTCTCGCATGAACATGAAGCGCTTTGCATATGGGCGAGCGATCTCAAAAAACTTAAAGTCCGGATCGACCTGAGTGCCTATCCCTTCAAGCGTCATCACCGCACGGACAATGTATGTGAAGCTCGCAGGAATCTTGAACGGAAATTCGTAGATCACGTGCGCCATGTCGAACATCAGCTCCTTGAAGTTCACATCGCCAAGCCGTATCCCAAGGTAGCGGTTGAACAACCCTTCAATGATCGGCTTGAATCGCTCTTCGTCTTCCGGAGAAAGTTCTATGAAGCCCAAACGAACCATGTCATCTACAAGCCCGTGAACGTCGCGCTCGACCACGTGAAAGAACGCGTTGATTAGATTCGATTGAAGCTTGACGTCGAGCCGCCCCACCATTCCGAAGTCAAAAAATGCCAACCGCCCGTCGGCCATCACTCGAAGATTTCCCGGATGAGGATCGGCGTGAAAGAACCCGTCCTCGAGAAGCTGCTTCAAATAAGTCCGGGTGAGCAGGGTCACCACTTCGTGGGGATCGTGTCCGGCCGCGGTCAACGCTTCGGTGTCGACCACTTTCAACCCATCAATGAATTCCATGACGATCACGCGGCGGGTCGAAAAGATTTTGTAAATCTGCGGAACGTAAACCTCTTTCCATCGCGCGAAGTTGTTACGGAATATTTCGGCGTTGCGAGCTTCCTGCTCGTAGTCCATCTCTTCGTGGATCGTCGAATGAAATGCGTCGAGCGTGCCCTGCCAATCGACTCCTCGCACCAGATTCGGATAGCGTTCGAGTCGACGGGCGATGCGCCGCAGCACGTGTATGTCGAACTCGATGTGTTCGTGAATACCGGGTCGCTGAACTTTGATCGCGACAACCTGACCCGTTCGCATCCTCGCTCGATGAACCTGTCCGAGACTCGCCGCCGCGATTGGCGTGTCTTCGAAATCATCAAAAATGTCCTCGAGTTTAACGCGAAGCTCGCTTTCGATGATTGCCCTGGCTTGCTCAGTGGGAAAGTGCGGGACTTCGTCCTGGAGCTTTGCCAACTCCTGGATGTATTCGACCGGCAGCACGTCCGCGCGCGTGGCCAGGGCCTGACCAGTCTTGATGAAGGTGGGACCCAGGCGAATGAGTTTCTCACGAAGCAGCGCGCCCTCCTCATGTCGAAGCTCGGCCTCCGGGAGTTTCTTGAATCGCCAACCGCGTGAGTTCAACAAAACGCGCAAGAGGAACAGAAAAACCGACGACATCACTCGCGCCATGCGCAAGTAACCACGGAGCCCGATAGCAGGCAGCGATTCCGGCTCATCGGCGCGCCGAGTTGGCGGGCGCGAGCTTACCGCGGTCTTTTGAAGTGGCGTGGCGGTGAGGGCTTCAACCTGGGTTCGGCTTAGATCCGTCATCAGTAAAGAGTACGAAGTTGGTCTGTTCAACGTTGCCGTTCTGATTCTAACACGACGGGTTGGCAATGCTGAGTCTGGAAAACTCCACGAGAAAAGAGTCCACGCATCATGACTGTAGCCAACACGCATACCCAGGCGGGGAATGCTAACCGCGCAACGTGTTTTCGGAGCGAATCAGGCCTGAAAAAGGCAGCAAAAACTCTATGCAAGGTTTGCGCTCTATGCTTAAATAACCGCGAGCATTAACGGTTAGAATCAACGCCGCGCCCCCTTTCAACACTCGAGCCCGCTGTGAACGAATCGCAGCGGCCAATTACCGGCACAAACTGAGAATGCACCCGCGAGTCGGAAGGAGGGCGTATGCCATTCGACAAGTCCCAGGCACTGAATGCCGCGACGGCGCACTTACTGCAGGGCAACACTCAAGCGGCGATCAGCGTTTATCTCAAGATCATTGAAGCCAACCCCGAGGATCTGTCCATGATCAATAGGCTGGGCGACCTATACGCCAGTGAGGGCCGCGTTCGAGACGCGATAAACGAATTCTCAAGGGTTGCTGATAGTTGCCTTGCCAGCGGTTTGACGCGAAAGGCGATCGCGTTGCTCAGGAAGATAGCCGCGCTTGATCCCGGCAACACCGAGACCAGCTTCAAGCTTGCCGGCGCGTACACGCAAGCGGGTCTTCCAAGTGACGCCAGACAACAATATCTCCAGATCGCCGAGGACTACACTCGTAAAGGGCAGACTCTTGACGCGCTCGCTGTCTACTGCAAGATAGTCGTCCTTGATCCCTTGAACACATCGACGCGAATCAAGCTTGGTGAGCTCTACTTGCGCGAAGGACTGAATGAACAGGCTTATGAAACGTTCATTACTGCGGCCGATCAACTCGCTTTGAATGGCGAGCACCGTCGAGCCCTCAATGCTTATAATGAAGCCCTCGCGATAAGACCCGACGGCGCCGAGGCACTCGCCGGAGTCAGCAGAATCCCTCTCACCGACAGCGGCGCGCTTACAGATAAACCCCGGGCCATCGATAGTCTGAGTCTGAGCGGCTTACTTCGGGAACCACATCCGTCGGGCGAGCCCGAATCCCTGCGCGATTCCGCCGCCCTCGATCAGAGCCCCGACGGAGAAGACAGTACATTCGTAGTTCAGGAGATTTCCAAAGCGGAGATGCTGGTCGCGTACGGACAGGTCGGTCAGGCGATATCAATGCTCAATAATGTCGCCACGAGCCTGCCTGAAAACATAGATGTTCGGATCAAGCTGAAAGACATCTACCTGAGGAACGGAATGATGGCTGAGGCATCGGCAGAATGCCGCAAGCTTGAGCTGATATACCAGGCCCGAGGGGACGATTCGCGCGCGCGCGATTACGCTATGCGGGCCGGCAAACTCACTCGACAGATTGAGCACCCTTCAGATGACCTTCATAGTCCAACAGCCGTGCGGGTGAAAGCGCCAGCGCTGTCTGAGGCGCCTTCGGCTGCTGGCATCACACCAAAGCCCGGCAACCACGGAGCAAGCCGCATTAATCCCGAACCCGCATTGCTCAAAACCGTTACCTCTCGACCAATTTCACCAACTGCTGAACACCAACTGCCTGCGCCGCTCCACATGGTGCGGCAACAAGAACCGGCGCCGGCGGCACTTTTGAAACCGGAACCTAAACCGATCAACCGGACTGCTTTGGAGGTGAGCAGCTCTCGACCGATCGACGTCGTCGCGGTGTCCGTGCGTCCCGGACTCCCCGTCGCGTCGCAGATCGTCAGGAAGCGGAGTCGCGTCGCAGTTGCGGGCATAGCGGCCGGAGTGTTGCTGACGATCGGCGTGGGAGCCACAGTAGGTGGTCTGATATACGACAATCATCTAAACAAGCAGTATGAGGCGTTGACGCTGATCTCGCCGGAGGCCTCCGCCTCGTTAGCCGTCTCGACGCCTCAAGAGTCGGAGCCCGCACAAAACACCGAATCAATAACTGTTGACGGCACTCCTGACGTAACCCCCGCTACCAAATCGGAAACGCCGCGTGAGCAGGCATTGGATCACCGATCGATCGTTAGCGAGCAGCCCGCGGCAATACCTGCGCCGAGCGAGCAGGCAAGACCGGTACAGGCATCACCCTCACCGCTGCCACCGAGCACCAACGTCAATGCAGACAATCGTTCGACTACTGATTCGAGAACACCTACTGGGGTTCCGGCAACGGTACCCGCCGGCTCGGCTGTTCCTGCTGCACCGCCTCCCAGGGTGGTGACGCAATCCAGCGGCGTTGTACTCGGCGCAGCGGTGAAGAGGGTCGAGCCCGGCTATCCCGATGTAGCGAGGCAGAATAAACAGTTAGGCTCGGTGAGAGTTGAAGTCGGCATTGATGAGCAGGGAAATGTGACTTCCGCGCGGGCTCTTTCAGGCCCGCTTCTGTTGCAGAACGCGGCGGTTGGCGCCGCACGCGGTTGGAAGTTCAAACCTTCTACGATGGCAGGAGTGCCGGTGAAAACAACAACAGTCATTGTCTTCAATTTCAAACTCTGACGTCGAATTGTTGACTTCAGCCTTTCGTCCTGGCTGTTTCTTCCGAACGTCCCATCGCGGTCAATGAGTTGAGTCACCCAAGGGGACCTCAAGGCGCCTGGAACGATCGCGTCCGAGGTCTGTCACCTTCCGGTTTCACGATCAACTATTGGAACAGCGAGGAACAAGGTGGTTTCTGGAGTAGATAGATGAAAGACGGTGAGCAGGTCTCATACGGTCCGTTTTGCTGCCGGCTTGAAAAAGGGAAGTCCCGGTCATATTATCGAACGCGTGGAAGCGAATTCACCAAGTCTGATCTCAGGACTCAAGGACAACCAATGGTTTCTCAAGAGGAGTTTGACAATTTCGTAAACGATTATAACCAGGATTATATTCTGCTTCTCACTCGGGCCAGTAAACAACATTATGATTGCCTCATAACCTCATTCATGGTCTTGAAAGATCTTTACAACATGATTCAAGTGTTGTTTGACACGGGACATTATGTGTACACGGTCCTGCCATATCCGTACTCATTTCGAGCCGATGATTCGCTGATGAGACTATTGGGTTTCAACGATGAAGAGATCGTTAATATTTTCGGATTTCTCGACTACGTCAAGAAGACACAAGGCATGGAATTTGAGGATTGCTTGGACGCGGGCACACTGGCGATGTGTGCCCGAGTGAGATGAGGTCATGAGTCAGGCAACGATAGCGGACGCAATTGAGAATCAGATCGATAAGCTCATAGAAACATGGACGCGCGCTGTCCGCGACGACCCGCGCATTGAATCAGACGAGAGGTTATCCAAGCCGGAGTTGATTGATCACGTCCCCGCGATCGTCGAGGAGATCTGCCGGCTGATTCGAGAAGGCGAAACACCGGACGTTCGCAATAGCCACGAAGCGAGGGCAAACGTTTATACGCGGGTTCAACAAGGCTACAAAGGCCGCGATCTCATACGTGAGCTTTCACTCCTGCGCATTACCCTGCTCGATCATATGATCGCGTTCTCGGAAGAGTCTCCCGACGTCGACGCGAAAGCGCGCCACGACGCTGCCACCATACTCAATCTGTATCTGGACGAGGAAATGCGCTACGCAATCTCGGTCTACGGCAACCTTCCGAGCCCCCAGTAAGAAGTTGAATGACAAGGAAGTCCACACCTGAAAAATCACCGAGCACGAGTCATGTCCTGGTCGGCACATCCGGTTTCGCTTACAAGGAATGGAAGGGAAGCTTCTATCCTGAAAAACTCCCGGCCAGGAAATATCTTTCCTACTACGCCGAGCACTTTTGCACGACTGAGATCAACAATACTTTCTATAGGATGCCCACCCCGAAGCTCTGCGAAGGATGGTACGCCGAAGCGCCCGAAGGCTTCTCGTTCACTTTGAAGCTGAGCCAGCGGATCACTCATTTCAAGCGACTCAAGAACGTCGACGACGATATGGGCTTCTTTCTCGACAGCGCGGCGAACCTGAAAGAAAAACTTGGGCCGATCCTGGTTCAATTGCCGCCGAACTTCAAGAAGGACCTCGACGTACTCGAAGCCTTTCTGGAGAAATTCGCCAAACAGGGAAGGCTGGCATTCGAGTTTCGCCACGCGTCGTGGTTCGATGATGAACTGTTTGAATTGCTCCGAAAGTACCACACCGCATTTGGCGTCGTCGAAAAAGAAGAAGGCGAGTCAGGCGTCACACCTCGCGAGGTGACCGGACCGTTTGTATATATGCGCTTGAGGAAGGGCGACTATTCGGAGGAAGAGATGCTCGAGTGGGCGCGTTGGATTCAAGAGCAAACCGTCCCGGTATATTGCTACCTGAAACACGACGAACGAGCCCCTGCCCTGGCCAGTGAATTATTGAGAGCACTCGGGCCGGATGGTAGAGGCATCACGCCCAAATAGTCGAGTCGGTTTGAGCAAGCTAGGGGGTTGGTTGTGAATGTGTGTCTGTGTGAACCGCTCAAATCTAAGGGGATCTACTTTGCACTAAGCTTTCGTTTCTCGTTATCCAAATTACCTTTTAGAGCGTCAGCGACTCCGACTGCTCCAGCATCACCATACTCCTTTACCCTCCTTTCTGCCTTGTCAACCCGCACTGGTAGACTAGGCAACTTCACATCAGCATCAATCGAGTCGCGAAACTGTACATTCATAGCTTCAATGATTGTGTAACTTCCGCCCCCGTGGTACAAAACCGTCTTGATTGGGACGTTTGCGGTCTCTATAGCAGAGTATCCTTCGATCCATTGATCATTATCCTCCTGGGTATGGAGGACGTAAGTTCTCAGTCCGCACACTTCTTCCTCTCGAGCAAAATTAGGGTGAGCCTTCAGAAAAGCTGCTGAACGAAATTCTTCTCGCAGTTGCGCCGTCGGCGCCGGACCGAAATATTGAAGGGAGTCTGCGGTAATTTCATACACTGAGTCTCCAGTCGTAACATACTTGGCGATTCTACCCGACGAAAGGTAGTAAATGCTCAGCATCGACTCTCCCGTCGGCTTCACGAACTGAACGCGGATCTCCTTCTCAACCGGATTCGAGTTTCCCTCTACGCTAGACACTTTGTAGGTAATGACAAACGGTCTGGCCGTTGTGGATTTGCCTGCTATAGTAGTTCGGATGTAGAACGTAACCCCCACAAGAAATACTAGAGCCGCAATTAATTTGGATAATTGTGCCAACCTTCTTTTCATCTCAAGCCTCCAAAGATCGACTCATGATTCACAATACGCAGTACACGCTCTAACGGCACAGTAATTACCATTAGTGCACTGACCAACTTCGATTCGGCACTTCTGCGTCCCTGGGCAATCATACTTGTTGCAAAGGGGGGCCTGGCATTATTTGGCAGGTACAGTTGGTGCTTGCGCAAGTCTGTGCTTTCGCTGTCGAGCAAAAGATTAAGGTCGCACCTGCAGCTAACATGAGGCAGTATACGATGACCATGACAAGTCGTTTAGTCATAGATACTCTCGTTCGCGCATTATATTGAAGAAAGAACGCCAGCACAAGGAAAACTTTTCAGTTCAGACGTTTGGGAGCGCATCCGATTTTCGCGCTGGCCAAGCCCAACCGCGAACTCTCAATATGAGCGTGGGCAATGGGTTTCGAATGAGGACCGTCTGGTTCGACCACTGTTCAGGGCCTCGCGCGGCTTCTGGTCATCGCGTTCGCGAAAGCAAATGGCAGCACGTCGGGCACAACACTCACTTCAGTCGTGAACTTGAACGGATACTTCCCGCCGCTTTCGTAAATCAACTCGACAAAGAACGCGGTGAAACCGCTTGCCGGCTTGTTTACTCGACCTATGTAATGGCCGGACTTTTCTGCCTTCAACGGAGTGCTTGTGTAAGCGTTGCCGATTGTATCTACCCTAAAATCGCGGGCCTTCGGGTTAGTAGCCTGCCAGAGGTTCACTTCTCTCGGTTTGTCTTTCACGGTGACGACCAGTGTGCCGTCTTTTTCTTTCTTCCATGAGAACTCCGGCCGGGGCCTTCCCGCGATGAGCGCTTGATAAAATGCCAGCAGGCTTTCGCGCGCGTCTGTTCCGGCCAGGTTGTGCTTCGTGTTCGGAACATACCGAAGATGCTTTTCGCCCTGGATTTTGTCGTAGTAAAACTGCGAGTTGTCCGGCAGAAAAAACTGATCGCCAGACGCGTTTACAAAATACTTGGGAATCTTGAGACGGTCGCGCTTGAGATAGTTGTACGGATCTTCGATAGCGAGTAGGTGTTGATACTCCGGCGTGCCGATCTTGTCGGGGAATATCTTGTGATTGACGTAGTCCTGCAGCGCAGGCGAGAAATACCCATACGCCTCAAATTGATGCTTTGTGATCGCTTCGGAGTTCAACGCGTCGATCACTGTCGGCATGATCGCGATGACTCGCTTGTCGACCGCGGCTACGAGCCAGGTTGTCCAGCCGCGTTTTGATCCGCCCGAGACGACGAACTGATCGACTTTGAGCTTGCCGCCGGAATCGCTTGCGAGAAATTCCTGAATCGCATCAAGCGCGCGAACTCCGCTCTTTACCATCGCCAGTCGAACCAGCCACTCGTCATCGCCGGTTTGCATTTGCCTCACCCGGCTATACGCAACGAGGTCATCTTCGGACCGGCCTTTGTCTTTCGAATCCGAAAAGAACAACGGCTGATTGGGAACCATGCCGAGCTCGGCGACAACGGTTTGTGTTGCTGTCGCGAAGCCGGCGAGTCGATCGGATATGGCCGACGGTGCAGCGTCGCGATTGCTTCCGCCGCCGATGAACACCAGCGCTTTGTTTGAAGCTATCCGATCGGGCTTGACGATCGTAAGCCAGTGCTTCCAAACAGGCCGATCGACTTCGGCGGCCGAGCACCAGGTTTGCGATGTAAGATCGATAACGTATTGCTTGACGCCCGAGCCCGCGATGGTGCTGATCACTTTCCACGAATAGCTCGAGTCCGGCTTCGCTATGTACCGATCGAGCGCGGTCTCCTGAGCCGGCGCCGTTCGTGCGCTTGTTGCAAATGCGATAAGAAGCAAGCCACAAACTACGAGGAGACTCGGACGAAATCGCATGGTTGTTACTAGAGCTAGGCGTTTCTCGTTCATAAGTATCCTTTGACTAATTAGCGTGGGCGTGTCGAAACATAGTCGGTGCAGGCCAGAAGTTCAAGCCGCACACTATGAGTCGACCGTGACTCACAGGAATCCCGGTCCACAGATAAGTTGCAACTTTCATTCGGCTGACGCGTTCTCAAATCAGCACCGTGCACGCGGCAACTTTCCCAACACCGTCGGAATTGAGACATCGCTGATGATCGCATATTCTTGTCCGGCACTCGATCGAAAGGAGATGACATCGTGAAATCCTTAGTAGCTTTTGTTTCGCTTGCGCTCCTTGGGTGCGCTGCTATTTGGGCCCAAAATAACGGTCGCAACGCTGGCAGAGTCGGCGACGGAACATCGACATCTGCGCAGCAGACGACTGATGTGTCAAAGAGTTCAGGCGTTGTTAGAGCCCCGAGCGGGGACAAGACTTCGGTTTCTCGGAATCCAGTGATCAATGTTGCCGTTGAAAAAGGCGCCAGATGGCTTGCCTCCGTGCAAGGCCCAGACGGCGGGTGGGGACAGGACGGGGGCGATCCTTCGAATGTTCGGCAGGGCGCGGCGCTGGAGACTCAGGGAAATGATGTAGCGAACACAGCGATAGCGGCGCTCGCGCTTCTGCGTGCAGGCGATCAATACCGACCCAACGTCGAACGCGCTGTGGACTTCATTCTGCGGAAAGTCGAGGCAAGTCCCGCCGAAGGCTTGGCGGTAACAGACGGCAAACAGACTCAGGTTCAGCGGAAGCTCGGGCCTTACATCGATACCTTCGTTGCCTCTATGTTGCTGGCGCAGGTGGACGGGACGTTTGCCAGGGCGGCCAACGCTCGCATTCGGAGCGGACTGCAAAAGTGCGTGGCGAAGATTGAACGCAACCAGATGAAGGACGGGAGTTGGAACGTGGGCGGCGGCTGGGCTCCTCTGCTTGGAACGTCCCTCGCGTCTCGAAGCTTGTACGCGGCGCAGCAGAAGGGCGTAGCCGTGGACCGGGATACACTGGCTCGCGCCGATGACTACACCTTAAAGAACCAACAGGATTCGACGGCTCGTGGGCGAAGTGTTGGAGAAGGTAGCGGCGCGAGTGCTGGGCCTGGTGCCAGCCCTGGTGCCGTCGCAAGCATTGGTGGTATCTCTGGAGGCGTGGCCGTCTCGAGTGCGGCCGGAGTATCGCTGTATCAGGACGCCCAGGCTCTCGAGCAGCTCAGCCGAACGGAGGAGAGCCGGAAAAAGAACGCCAGGGAGATCGCTGAGATCAACAGCAAGCTTTCCGATTCGAGATTCGTCGACGGATACGGTTCGATCGGTGGAGAGGAGTTCTTTTCTTATCTCAACATCAGCGATGGCTTGAAGCGCTCGGGCGGCAAGGCGTGGAATGACTGGCACTCGAAGATAACTGAAAAGATTTTGAAGCTGCAGAACGAAGACGGGACGTGGGCCGGTCATCACTGCATTACCGGACGATGCGCGGTGACCAGCGCTGCGATTCTAAACCTGACATCTGATCGTGTCGATTGACCGGCGAAGATTCCTGTTGAATGCACTTGCGGCAACCGGGACTGCCTGCGCAGCGATGGCAACCGGATGCTTGCGGCGTGCCAGCTCCACGCTCATCGACGCTGCGCAATACCTGTGGGCGCAACAGGCCGAAGACGGCGGGTTTCACAGCAAGACGTACGGCCTCCTACGCTCCGGACAATCCCTGACTCCGTTTATTCTTCTCGCATTGCTCGGTGTGCCGGAGAGCGAATCGTCGCGCCCCCGTGGAGCGGTCGATCGCGCTCTCGCGTTCATCAGAGCTAACACGAATGCCGATGGCGCTCTTGGCCTAATGGACGAAGCCGCGCCAGACTATCCGAACTACGCTACTGCTCTGGCAATATGCGCAACGGTAAAGGTACGAGACTCCGGATATGAGAAAGTCGTCGAGCCGATGATTGCGCAGTTACGAGCGCAGCAATTCAGCGAAGCGAACGGCTGGGGTTCGCAGGACGGAGCTTATGGCGGATGGGGTATGGGTGGAGCGATTCATCGCCCTCCAGAAACCGGGCACGTGGACTTGTCCATGACACGCTACGTACTTGAAGCCTTCCGGCTCTCCGGCGTTGCACCGTCCGATCCGGCGATCAACCGAGCCTTGGTTTATCTCCAGCGATCGCAGAATCCCGATGGTGGGTTCTACTTTTCTCCGGTCAATCCTGAAATCAACAAGGCGGGTGGAGGCGATGGCCGCTTCGCGAGCTATGGCACCACGACTGCGGATGGCGTTTTGGCCTTGCGCGCCGCAGGCGTCTCCGAGGAAGACACGCGCATAGCGCAGGCGATCGAATGGCTCAAGCAGCATCACCGTCCCGACCGCGCGCCAGGCTTCGATGAAGCAAGCGGAAAGCAGTGGGAATCGGGACTGCGCTTCTATTACGCGCACGCGATCTCACGGGTCGTTCCGGATTTGGCTATCGAGCTTCCTCCGCAGTCTGCGGACGGTAGCTTTCGAAACTCGGTGAACCTTGTTAAGGAGGACGACCCTTTGATAGCGACCACCTTCGCGCTATATGTGTTGGCTCGCTCCTTATCTCGGACAGCTTCGGCGTGAAATCGATATTTCAATCTATTGCCGCCGCCGGGAATGGCGTGCTTGACCTCGCTGGCTTGGTGAAATAGGCTGTCTTTTGATCATAAAGAGCTGTTCGAGGAGGAGCCATGAAAAAACTATATGGAGTTGCACTAATGGGAGCTGTTGCGCTGACAGCAGTGTGGATGCTGGGCAACCGGTACGCCCACTCAGCAGGATCTCACGAGCCCGGAGAGGATGAAACCAGTATCGCGGTTGGAAAAGGGAAGGTAACTATTCACTACGGAACCCCGAAGCTGGGCAACCGAAACCTTGACGAAATGATCAAGCCCGGGGTGGCCTGGTTTATGGGGATGAATAATCCGACGACACTTGAGACTACCATCGCGCTGGATTTTGGCGGTAAGAAACTTGGACCCGGTAAATACGCAATCTTCGCGCGGCCAGACGAGCAAAAGAATTGGACGTTTCTCATCTCGTCGGCAATCAAGCGGCCTCTCGATCCGGCCACTGTCGTGCTGGAATCCCCGCTTGCGTTCGCAAGGGACGGTTCGCCGCAAGACTTGTTGAAGATCACTCTCAGCAAAGCAGGTGACGGAGCTTCGCTGGTCGTTGCGTGGGGAACCTATCGACTGTCCAGCACCTTCAAACCGGCCGCCTGAGTCCTTACGTTTCAGATATCTTTTCATGAGGAGCCTTCGCGCAACGGCCGTTCGCATGCGTTTTAGTTTAAAGAGGAAGGGCGCCTATTGAAGGGCCGTTTGATCGAGTTTGAGAAGCGTGTGCATTAGAACGGTTGCGCCGCTCTCGATGTCTAGGGGACGCGAGAACTCGCGCGGAGAGTGACTGATCCCGCCGACGCTTGGCACGAACATCATTCCAACCGGTCCGAGCCGCGCAATCTCCTGCGCGTCGTGACCGGCGCTCGGGAACATTGTCAGGAAACCGGCTGGGCAGATTTGGCCAAATCCCTTGAGAGAGCGGCGTACTTCTCTTCAAGCATGGCGAGTATTTCTGCTGCGCCGTTCAGTCTCGCGTTCCTTTCGAGTGCGGCGCGCAGATCGTCGATGGCGTGTTCCTTGAGATCAGTGACTTGGGCTAAGCGAGTAATTCCCTCTTCGTATTCCTTGCGAGCTTCGTCCACATCTCCTAGCTGAAGCAACACCAGACCCAAGTTGAAATGTACGGGAGTCAAATTCGGGTCTAGTTTCAACGCGTCTTTGCTCGCTTGGAGCGAGGAGTGCCAGTCTTTGAGCAGATAATTATCCCAACCGAGCTCCCACAGAGCTTGAGCGGCGCTTTGTGTGTCACCCTTCGCGTTGAACAAATCTAAGGCGGTTTTGGCGTGTTCGGCTGCGTCACCAGCTCGTTCTAGCCGCGCGGCGATATACGCGAATTCAAGATGCGAGTCGGGATCTTGAGGGTCCTTCTTGATCGCTGATTCGTAGCACTCCAAGGCGCCAGCGGAATCACCGAGAGCATCCCGAGTCGAACCGAGGAGACGATCTATCTCGCCGTCTTCCGGATCGATCTTACGGGCTTGGAGCAAAGCGTCTCGAGCTTCCTCAAATCGCGCGAGCGCGAGAAGCGCCAGCGCACGATTCTTGGGAGCAAGGGCATCATTCGGGTCCTCTTTTTCAGCTCGTTTGTAGTAATCAACCGCCTTTTGATAGTCGCCCATCTCCTGGAAGACGACGCCAAGGTTAAGACAAACGTCGGCATCCTCGGGTCTAAGCTCCAGGTACTTGAGATAGAGATACATCGCATCGAGCGGCTGCCCCCCTTCCTGGAGCACGACACCTAAGCCTTTCAACGCCGTCGCATTCTGATAATCGTATTCGAGCGCTTCATGGAACTGCGTCGCGGCTTCATCGGCTTTTCCCTGCTCGTAGTAAACCTGTGCGAGGTCGTTGTGAAGATTGGCGTCTAGCGGATCCCAGGCGGTCGCCTCTCTATAATAAACTTCCGCACGATTGAGGTTGCCGGCAAGAAAGGATTCGAGAGCACTGTTGGCATATGCCTGTGCTGTCTCTCTAGCCCAGTCTGCCACTCGCGTGATCCGTTTAGCCACGATCCGTATCGCACGAAGAATGGCGCGACCAAAAATGTTTATTGAGAGAAGAATCATCGCATTCACTTGCGACGAGGCGGAGGCGGTTTCCGAATCTGCACCGCAACAGGCCGGCGCGACTCGGTGCTTTCCCAGACCTCTCGAAACGTTGCCAGTTTCCAACCGCTGCACAGTCCCTTAATAGCCGACAGTTTTGTCTCCTCGATTTGATCGAGCTGATCTTTATCTCTGATCTGATCGATGAAACCAACGCACTTGAGAAAATCGTCCTCTTCGATGTCTCGATCACTGCGGAGCTTCACTAACTCATTGATCAATTTGCCGAGTTCGCCCACGGGGTCCGTGCTCTGCGTCGGGTTGAAGAAGATCTCCAAGTCCTGCGCGAGTGCCTCTGGCCATACGTAGGGTTGTTGAGTGGGCTTTTCGTAGCTACTGTTGATCTGTGGAACATTCTTTTGCAAATAAGTGCCGACCTTCGAAATCGTCGTGAGGCCCCCTTCGATTGCTTGGAGGAGGCAGTAGGTAAATGATCCGTGTTCCAGCGGTTCTATCTCGAAAGACCTGTCCATGGGACGGCACGAGAAGAAGGAGACGAGGCCGGCATCAGCGAAGAGCATCTTGCTGTCATCTCCAATGGATGCCGTTCCCTTCGCTCCCGCGATTGCGTCGCGACAGGCATCGATGAACATGACGGTGTTCTTGCATCCAATGGCTTTCAGGGAGTCAGTCAGGTCGTGGACTTTGATGCCGAGCTGTTTCACGCCCGGCCGGGCGCCTATTGGCAGCAGGTAGTCTTTTCCCCCTTCATTAATCCCGTGACCGGAGAAGTAAAACAAGAAGAGATCGTCCGCATGCACTTCGCCGGAATCGCGTATGTCGCCGAGCGTGCTGAATATCGCATCGCGCTCCGGCTTCACCTGCGCCTGCTCGTGAATCTCGAAAACTTTTTCGAATTTCAGCTCTCGAAGCGCTTGCGCCACGGCTATGGCGTCTTGACGGCAGTAATGCAGTGGTGTGAATCCGTGCTGGTAGTCGTTGATTCCAACCAGGACGGCCCATCGATTTGGAAAAGGCCGCGTCCGCACTTCGTCCTTCGCAATCGTAGGCTGAGCGCCTAGTTGCTGGACCTCGAACGATTTCAGGAGTGGGAACTCTTCAGCCTCGGTGCACTCGTCACTCAGCACAAAGTCTTTGGTGTCAGCAGCAAAATTCCATTGGCCCCCCGGTTGGAACGCCTCCCTCGGCCAATGCACGAGCGAACCCTTCTCGCCCTCCAGCTCAATTCTGCCGGCGCAATAACCGTGGCGGCGGCCCAGCTTTTTCTCCTCGCCGAAATACTCGAATCCGAACAGGGATGTTCCCTGGCTGGCGCGGAGCGCCGATGCGCCACCTTCTTTTTCAGATTTATATCGCGCTTCATGCATGTGGCCGAAAAAGTGCGCGGCAAAATAATCGTTTCCGACGATTTCGGCGATCAGGTCCTTTTTGGATTCCGGATTCAGCCAGTCGGGAGGGTGGTGCGTGAGTAGCAGACAAGCGTTGTGCTTCTTCACCCACTCGGGTCCGTTATCGTTGCACACGGATTGGAATTGGCGAGCATCGACAGCCAGTTTCCCTTTGTAGTCCCCGCCGGTGAGTTGCAGGAAAGCTGTGTTCAACCCAACGATCCCAAGCGAAGCGCTCCCCTTTTCGATGACAGCGGAAAAATCCCCGGGCAAGAGTCCCGACTGAACTGGTGGTTTGTGAGTCAGTTTCTTCCACCACTCCGCATAATTTGCGAATGCATTATTAACCGTATTGCGGTACCTGGACTTCGGTTCAGTCCAAAATTCAGATCGGAGTTCTCGATCAGTTACCCAGTCATTCCGGAGGACCTTGACCTCCGGCTCTTTCGGATTGGGACGCACAAGATCGTGGTTTCCCGGAACCGCGAACAACGCTGGTTTGCCTGAGCCGAGTTCCCCGAACAAATCCCAAAGCTTCGCCAGGAACTCATCGACCTTTTCAAAGTCCTCGCTACTGGCACGCTGCGTTAGATCCCCGGTGAAGAGCACAAAGTCCCAAGGCCCGCAATTCTCATGCAGGCGTTTCAGGTCCTCAAAGAACCTGTCTCTGATGGCAGGCATAAACGGAACTTGCTCTGCCATACCCAGGTGAAGATCCGTTAGGTGAAGCCAGCTAAAGGTGGTCATGGGGGAACCTGCCTCGAACCTATGGGCCTGTTCGCGAGCTAGATCACATTGGGACGCAAGTATACATCAGCCAGGGAAGGAATTGGAACAAGTTTTTTGTTAGGGTTCCGCCCCCTCGCTTCGGTTTCCCGGCACTCCGGGGCTTGAACCGTTTCCGACAGTCACACCAACTGAGCGGCGTCTAGCCTCAACAGTGTGTGAAGGAGAACGTTTGCCCCGCCCGATATGTCCTCGGGGCGCGAATATTCCTTAGGCGAATGGCTGATGCCGCCGACGCTCGGTACGAAGATCATTCCGACGGGTCCGAGCCGCGCGATTTCCTGTGCATCGTGACCTGCCCCACTCGGCATCCACTTTGTTGTTAAGCCGAGTCCTCTTGCGGTCTCATCGATAAGTTTCCTGATTCGTTCATCGGTCGGCGCGGGAACGATTGTATTCGTCTCAGTGAACTCCAATGTAGTGCCGCTAGCTTTGCTGATCGGAGTCGCCTCGTCGCGAATCTTCTTATACAGCATCTGAATCTTTGCAGCGTCGAGGTCGCGAAGCTCCAGTCCGAGAATGACTTTTCCTGGTATCACATTGTAAGCGCCCGGCCATGCTTGAAGCTTGCCGACGGTACCAACTTGCCTGCCCGGAATGCTTGTCACAATCCGATTGACGGCTTCGATGAACTTCGCGGCGGCGAGCATAGCATCGCGGCGTTGATTCATAGGGGTCGTGCCGGCGTGATTGGCGAAGCCTTCGATCTTCACTTCCCATTGCCGGATTCCAACGATTCCTTCGACGACGCCGATGTTGAGCTTTTCGGTATCAAGTATTCCGCCTTGCTCGATGTGCAGCTCGAGATAGGCGTGAATATCCCCGCGCTTGCGACGAACGCTAGCGAGCTTGTCAGGATCACCGCCGATGAACTTTGTGCCGTCGCGAATAGTTTTGCCGCTGTTACTAACAAGGTTGAGTTGCTTCTCAGGGATCTCGCTGCTGAGGGCGTGACTGCCGATAGTACCGCCCTCTTCGTCAGCGAAGATGATAACTTCGAGCGGATGACGCGTGGTGAGTTTGTTCTCAGACAGGGTCTGGGCTACTTCAATCGCGCTGAGCGAGCCGACATCGCCGTCGAAGTTCCCGCCTTCGGGAACCGAGTCGATGTGCGAGCCCATCAGCAGCGGCTTCAATGTCGAATCGCTTCCAGCGCGGCGGCCGACGATATTTCCAGCAGCGTCGATGCCTACATCAAGTCCGGCAGCGTGCATCAGGCCCATCACATATTCACGTCCTTGCCTATCAGCCTCGCTGTACGCCACGCGACTGACGCCGCCTTGAGGGTTTTTCCCAAACTGCGAGAGCGCGGTGAGATGATCAACGATGCGAGGCCCGTTCACGCGCAGTGCTGATTGCGACTGCCATCGAGGCAGCCCTAACAATGCGACGGAGCTCATCAGGTTTAGATTGAAATCTCTGCGGTTCATTGCGGTAATGACATGTAGGGTCGGCCCTCCGTGGCAGCCCCCCCTCGCCGAAACAAGTTCCGTTTGCAACCCAGCGGCGGCAGCCACGGAGGGCCGACCCTACATTCCCTCACCTGAAGATCACTCGCAAGAACTTGCGGTTGCCGACTTGAATCAGCGCTTCAGCACCCGACTGCAATCCAAGTTCAAGCTTCACATCATTCACGCGTTCGCCGTTCAGTCGAACGCCGCCTTGCGCTACCAACCGCTGCGCTTCAGAGACCGAAGGTGCGAGACCTGCGCTGGCGATTAACTTGACCAACCTGATCGCGCCCGCGGGTTTCTCGATGGTGGGAACGTCAGCGGGCGTCTGGTGATCTCGAAACTGCCGATCGAACTCATTGCTTGCCTCTTCTGCTTCGGATTGAGAGTGAAAGTCTGCAACGATGTGCCGCGCAAGCTCGGCCTTCAAATCACGCGGATGCCGCTCACTTCGAGAGACAGCCTCTGTCAAAGCCGCGATCTCGCCTGGCGCGAGATCGGTCAGGAGTTCGTAGTAGCGCCACATCAGATCGTCGCTGATCGACATGACCTTGCCAAACATATCGGCGGGCGATTCGGTGATGCCGATGTAGTTGCCCAGGCTCTTGGACATCTTCTGCACGCCGTCGAGCCCTTCAAGCAGAGGCGTGGTCATGATGAGCTGAGGCTCTTTTACGCCATACGCTTGCTGTACCTGGCGGGCCATCAACAGGTTGAACTTCTGATCGGTGCCGCCCAGCTCGACGTCGGCCTCTAGAGCCACAGAATCGTAACCTTGGCCAAGCGGATACAGTAATTCGTGAACACTTATTGGTGTTTGTGATTGAAATCGCTTTTTGAAGTCTTCACGTTCGAGTATCTGCGCGACGGTTGCTTTCGCCGCGAGCTTGATGAAATCGTCAGCTCCGAACTTTGAAAACCATTCATTGTTGAATCTGATCTCGGTTCGGTCGCGATCGAGCAGTTTGAAGATCTGTTGCTTGTAGGTCTCGGCGTTCTCATCGATCTGTTTGCGGGTAAGCGCGGGTCTTGTCGCTGAACGCCCCGACGGATCGCCGATCATCCCGGTGAAGTCACCAATCAAAAAGATGACCGTGTGACCGAGCTGCTGGAAGTGGCGCATCTTGCGAATGAGCACGGTGTGTCCGAGATGAATATCCGGCGCGGTGGGATCGAACCCGGCTTTCACGCGCAGTGGCTTTCCGGTCTTTGCAGAGCGCTCGAGCTTGCGTCGCAGCTCGTCGTCAGGGATGCAATCGACAGTGCCTTTCTTTAAGAGGGCCAGTTGTTCGTCTATAGTCACACAGTCTCTCCGTGCTAAACGGGATCCGAGGGCTTCACGTTCACCCGCGCGCCGCGCGAGAATTTCTTTGAGCCTTGGATCGACGTTGCGGGCGGCTCTGCGGCTGCGACATGGTGTTTTTCTTCTTCGTCGGGCGTGCCTGCTCTCGTTTTGCTATTAGCCGTCGTACTTCTGGTACGAGAGCGACGGGGACTTCCATCGTGGTGCTTTCAAGAGCTGTTTCAATTTCAGCCGCAGCTTCTTCCTCACTTTGCGATTCGTAATATTCAAGCACGCGACGAACTCGCGCCTCGTTCCATCCGCGCGGATATTTTTCAGCACTCATGGTTTCTTCCTTTGTTTACGGCGGATTGCCCGCTTTGCTTGCTTCACGAATTGACTCAGCGCAGATCGTCGTGAGACTCAAGCTTTGAGGAAAGTGTGTCTTGCGCCTCCTAAACCTCAGACTCATAGAGAATGGCAATCGGCCCTTCTAGCCTGATCAGGGCGGAGTCTAAGATGCTGTGCGCACAGCATTGTCGGGGGCAACCCATCGTATGCGCCTATAGTCTGAAAGTTTATAGCGGATAGTCAGTCCGCGGAAACGCAAACCATTCAAGAGACTCATCAACTCGTCCCAACCCTTGACTCGGATTTCGTTACCCTCTGGCCCCCACCCCCCGAACGCAAGGCGGACTTTTTCCACGGCCTTCGCTGACACGGCGAGCGCAACAACCGTACGATCCTCGCTGAGGGCGTGGAAGTGGCAGTGCTCATGAACCCAATTCCCTTGCTTGTTCGGAGTGGCTACTCCCTTCTGCAGATACCACCGGTCGGTCCGATGAGAACTCGCCATCTTCTACGAGCACCAATTCCACTAATGGACGCCCATTCTTGGTGCACTACGCCGTCCTCCGGCTCAGTGATGGTCAGGCGCCGCCGAGCCGACCGAGCTACGAACGTGCCATAGAGGGACAGCCCAATAGCAATCAGTGCCAAGAGGGAGTCCAGCCAGGGTTTTAGGGCTTTCACGACTTCTGTGGCTGCGTTCATTTCTGTAAGGCCCACTCAATACTCCGTCAGATCCAGAGACACCCCTCGACCTGATGGATATCTTCCTAGTACCCAATCGGAACGCCGCCCGATCTTGGATCAGAAGCGCCCAGGCGCATTCCGGTCTTCAGATCAATCATTACTCCTTCGGCGTCCCCCATGTTTCCAGGCTTCTCCGCGAAGACGTGTCCTTTCTTTTCAAGCGCGCTCCGAGTGTCTCGGTTTATTCCCAGAGGCTCGAACTGGATTCGATCCGGCATCCACTGATGATGAAAGCGAGGCGCGTCGATCGCCTGCTGAATATTCATCCCGAAGTCGATCACATTCACGACCACTTGCAGAACTGTGTTGATGATAGTCGGGCCGCCGGGGCTGCCGATCGCAAACCACACCTTACCGTCCTTCAGCACGATCGTCGGAGTCATCGCCGAGAGCGGACGTTTGCGAGGCGCGATCGCATTGTTCTCGCTCTGTAGCAAGCCGTACGCGTTTGGCACTCCGGGCTTCGAAGTGAAGTCGTCCATCTCGTTGTTCAACAGAACACCGGTGCCTCGCGCTGTAGCCCCCGACCCAAAGCCCCCGTTTAGAGTGTAGGTATTGGAAACTACATTTCCTTCTTCATCGATCACAGTGAAGTGAGTGGTCTGCGTCGATTCGTAACCGGCCGGAGCTCCCGCGCGAATCTTCTCGCTTGGCGTCGCGTGATTCAGGTCGATTGTTTTCGCAAGCTCGTCAGCATATTTCTTTGAGATCATTCCTTCGAGAGGCACTTTGACAAAGTCAGCGTCCCCCATGAACTCAGCGCGATCGGCAAATGCCCGTCGCTGAGCCTCAACCAAAAGATGAATCGTGTCCGAGGACCCGAACCCCAAGTCGGAGAGATTGTAGTGCTCGAGCATGTTCAGGATCTCAAGCAGCGCGGCGCCACCCGATGACGGCGGAGGCATAGTCACGATCTCGTAGCCGCGATAAGTTCCCTTGACCGGTTTGCGAATCGTCGGCTGGTACTCCTTCAGGTCCTTCTCGGTGATCAAGCCGCCATTGGCTTTCATGTCTTCAGCGATCAACTGCGCGGTCTTGCCTTCGTAAAACTCTCGGGGTCCTTTCTCTTTCAACCGAGCAAGAGTGTCCGCAAGCTCCGGTTGAACAAGGCGCTCGCCCTCCTGGTAGAACTTGCCGTCGCGCAGAAAGATTCGCTTGCTGTCGGGGAACTGAGTGAGAAGCTTTTGAGTCCCCTCGAGGCCGCGAGTCAGGTGATGATTCATCGTAAAACCATCGGCAGCGAGCTTTCGAGCGGGCTCGATCACGTCGGCCCATTTCAGTTTTCCATGGCGCTCGAGCGCGAGTGACAACCCGGCTACCGTTCCCGGGACGCCGGCGGCTCGATACCCGACGGTTGACGCGCCCTTGATCACATCACCATTTTTGTCCAGATACATCTCGCGAGTGGCGGCAAGCGGCGCGCGTTCGCGATAATCGATTATCTCGGTGTCGCCGTTTGTGCGTCGTATCATCATGAAACCGCCGCCGCCGATGTTTCCTGCTGCGGGCCAGGTCACGGCGAGCGCGAGACCCACCGCCACTGCTGCATCGATCGCGTTGCCGCCTCTCTGCATGACTTCTACACCGATGCGAGAAGCGATCTCGCTAGTCGAGGCGACCATTCCGTGCCGCGCTCGGACGGGCTCGCGCGACGCAGCGCGCGGTGTGAGGCTCATTGATGCGACGAATACGATCGTCAGCAGAATTGCACAGGTTTGTCTCTTCATATTCACCCCCGATTGCCCACCCAAAAACAAATGATGATCGTCACTAACGGTACATGCCCACGTACAACGTTATAAGTCGTTGCCCAACCAACAGACTGATTATCGCAGCCGGGCCCAGAAAAACTCCAAAGGGAATCTGCGTTTTCATGCTGCCGCCGCCACGCAGGATTAACACTATTCCTATAAGCGATCCAAGCAGCGACCCGATGAAGATCGTCAGTAGCGTGAGTTGCCATCCGAGGAACGCGCCAACCATCAGCATCATCTTCACATCGCCCAATCCCATTCCCTCGACGTGCCTCAATCGGTAATAGACCTCACGGACAAGCCAAAGGGTGCCGCCGCCGACTACAGCTCCTAACAGCGAGCCGAACATCGACCGGACCCAGACCGGCGCACCCGGCCCGAGAATCTGAGGTGTGTGAGATAAAATCCAGGGGTCGGGAGCTAACGCGCGGAGCATCAAGAGCAGAGCGAGTCCCGGATAGGTGATCGCGTTCGGCAGAAGCTTGTAGCGCAAATCGATGAAGACCAGAGGTACGATCAAAGAAACGAACACGATGTCGGCCAGCAGAGGCAACCACGACCCGCTGATGACCTGGTCCCGGTGGATGATGAACAGCAGGAGGTAAAGACACGCCACCAGCAGTTCAACCGCCGGATAGATTAGCGAGATTTGCATTCGACAGCTTCGACAACTTCCGCGAAGGAGTGCGTAGCTGACGACGGGAATGTTGTCGTACCAATTGATAGCCGCATCGCAGGCCGTACAGTGCGAACCCGGAAAAACAATGGACTCTCCAACCGGGAGCCGATAAATGACCACGTTGAGAAAACTGCCGATCAGCAGGCCGAAAATGAAAACAACGATTCCTAAAAAGTACGGTGGGATATATTCCATTGGAGTCTTTCAGCCCGAACAGTCCGCCGATTGAGTGACGCGGCACAAACTCTCGCTATTCAATAGCAGCGAGTTGTATCGATGTTGCTGTGATCAGCGATGACCGTTCGATCATCCGGATTAAATTAGCATTCTCTCTCTTGCAAGCCAAATAGCCGTTGCTACTTGAAGCTGGTCAGTCTCCACAATTACTGGCGATCTCGCGCGCAACCAGTTCAGTCGTTTCTCGCGCGAGCTCTCCGTATGCATGCAGGTGTTGCCGATTGTGTTGCTCGCACAATGAGCGAGAATCTCTTGGCCAGGCTTCAAGCGAAGGTGAGCGAGCGCTCGCGCTACATCTACCGTGTGAATGGAAATGCTTCCGACGTAGTTCCGTCTGAGTTTTGAACCTGAAGCGAGACAGTCTGACCGCGGTCTATCCTCTTCGCCAACTTCTTGCCGACCAGAATGCTCGATGGGTTTACATCGTCATGCAAAGTTTTCTGCGGCTCCCCATTCATCAGTATCACGGCACGCCCGTCGAAGTTCCCCCCGGCGACCAACACGCTTTTTCCCTGCGCGATAGCGGCGGTTATCGATGGCCCGCTAACGGGGGTCGAATCGGCATAGACACGTACGTAATCAACCAACATTGTCTGCGGCCAGGTCGTGGTCGCGTCAGGACTGCCCGGAAAGCTCCCACCCACAGCCACATTTAAGAGGATAAAGAAAGGATGGTCGTAAACCCACTTGGATCCGGAAGGAACGTCGGCCGGGGTTCTAGTCTGGTACAGGTTGCCGTCGACGTAGAATCGCACGACGCCCGGCGCCCATTCAATCGCGAAGACGTGAAAGTCATCCGACAAGCGAGCATTCTGCAAAGTGTAGATTGCCGTCAGCGGACTCCCGCCCGAATATCCGGGGCCGTGCAAGCTGCCATGGTTGACGGAAGGCTCGCGCCCGACGTTCTCCATGATGTCGATCTCGCCGCACGTCGGCCAGCCGGCGGTGCCTATGTCGTTTCCCAGCATCCAGAAGGCGGGCCATATCCCCTGTCCAAACGGCACTCTAATTCGGGCCTCAAACCGGCCGTAATTCTGGACGAACTTGCCCGATGTGAGCAACCGGCCAGATGTGTAATTCCGTGTAACCCCATCCGGCCCGGTGTAGTTCTCTTTTATCGCCTTGATGGCCAAATTACCATTCCCGTCGAGAGAGGCGTTCTCAGTGCGGGTGGTGTAATACTCAAGCTCGTTGTTTCCCCAACCATTTCCGCCTACGTCGTATCCCCACTTCGAGAGGTCGAGTGCGGTGCCCGCGGGTCCGTCAAACTCGTCCGACCAGGACAGAACCCAGGTTTGAGCTTTCGCGCCATTCAATGGTGATGCGATCAAAACCAGTAGAACCAAAGTGCAAATCAGAGTCCTGTTGAGCATTTTGTCTCCTTCCTCAGCCCATCGAATAGTTAGTTAGAGCGCTGTTCGAGTATACCACCGCAAACCAGGTATTGACGCTACACTGAAGGAGCCTTCATCTGATGGGTGTTGCCTTTAGGAAGAGCCGGGTTAAGTCTAAGTGATCTGGATTAAATTAGCGCTGCGCAGTATTGTCAAGCGGGCCACTGGACTGCGCTGGATTCACTTGATGAGCGCCAGCGCGCAGCGACCTCTAAGTCTGTGATGAAGATACTTCAGGTTTGCTCGGCTAGCGAAATGGGAGGCGGGGAGATTCACGTCGCGGATCTCGTGCGCGGCCTGGTGAGCCGCGGTCACGCCGTTTATCTGGCCGTCAGACCTGACAGTCCACTACGCGGTCCGCTTGCCGGAGTAATCGCTTCGTGGCATGAGATGCCGCTTCGAAACTCGCTCGATCTTCAGTCTGCGCGGGCAATCGCCGAGCTGGTCGACACTCATGGCATCGATATCGTTCACGCCCACATCGGGCGTGACTACCTGGTGTCTGCACTCGCCTGCAGGCAGACAAATGGCGCTAAGCTTGTTTTGACCAGGCATCACTATTTACCACTGAAGCGCAATGCTCTTTACAGGTGGATGCTGCGCGAGGTCGCCGCCGTTATTGCCGTCTCCGACAGCGTGCGAGACTCATTGATCGAACGATTGCAGCTGCCTTCCGAGCGCGTCCATACGCTGCCAAACTGGATTGACCCTCAACGATTCAAACCGATTGATCGCGACGCAGCTCGAGCGATGTTCCGACTCCGTTCTAACATAGCCGTTGCCTGCATAGGCCAGATTACTCCAGCCAAGGGACAGGAGGAATTCATACGCGCCGCGGCAGCTATCGCTCGCATGAGGTCGGACGTGGAGTTCCTGATTGTCGGAGAAGAACACCAGGAGGACAAACCCTTCACCGCTCATCTGAATCAGCTCGCTGCGACGCTCGGTGTAATTGAGAAGGTTCGATTCACTGGCCGTATTCGTCACGTCCCGGAGCTGCTTGCAGCCGTGGATGTCGTAGTCGTGCCGTCGTGGGATGAAGGCTTCTCGCTGGTGACCATTGAAGCGATGGCGGCCCGCCGCGCGGTTCTCGCCTCAAACACAGGAGGCATCGCCGGGATCATAAAAGACAACACGACCGGGTTGCTGTTCACGCCGCGAGACGTTCACGCGCTCACCGACAAGCTTCTGTGGCTGGTGTCGGACGCGCCACTTCGGGAACGTTTGTCGGTACAGGCGCAGCGGGATGTCTACTCCCGCTTTGGCCGCGACGAGATCATCGACCGGATCGAGTCTCTCTATCTCCGCGTAATCGGTGAAGAGAATGCGGGAACGCAATGACAATCGATGCTGCGTGATCGACGCCGCTCTCTGAATTGATCCAGTACATTGGATACACCTTAATTGGTTCCGTTAACCGCTTTATCAGCACTTATCGCAACCAGCAGCGGATCCGCCCGGTATCCGGCTTGCGAAGTAATAGGGTGAAATGACGTTCTGAATTGGGATGCCATTTCAAGAAAGGGGAGTTTCGTTATGTGTAATAGATTACTCAGATCTCTAGGAGTGTTAGCAGTGTTATGTACGGTGCTGGCTCTGGCTACGCCGAGCTATGCGCAGAGGGGTTTCGGCTTTCGGATACAGTTTGGGGAAAGGGACCGGACTGCCAGGGCCGTTGGTTTGATTAACCAGGCCGAGGACCGCAGTGACCGTTTTGCGGCTATGCTCAGCAGCCGGGAAGATTTCCTGGGCGAGCAGGCGCGTGATCTAGCCAGCCAACTTGATATCGCTCGCAGCGAGGCGAACCAGGGGGCGAGCTTCTATGAGGTGCGTTCGCACGTTGAAAGCGCTTTGAGCGTCGCTCGAACAATTAATCGAGAGATGCGCAACCGGGGTGGAATGGACTTTCAGGCTGAGCGACAGTGGTCGATGCTTCGATCCGACTTGAACGGCCTGGCTAGAGTTTACAATCTAAGCGGTATCTACGGAGGCTACTAACGAGCACTCCGCATAACAGGCTTGCAAGCGCCCGGTGTCTTATCAGGCATCGGGCGCTTGCTCTTTGTGCTCTGAATCAAAGTTCCTCATTCTGGCGTTGACGATCGTTGTTTCTCCCACACCTTCAGTTTCTTCAGAAATTCGTAGTGAGCCGCAAAGCGTGCGATCGCCAGGCCGGGCATTCCATCCAGAAATCCAAGCCGGAAGACGTAGGACCTCAGGAAAACGACAGCCGGGGAAATCAACAGCGAGCCAAACGAAACGGCCTTGCCCTGCGACGTCATTTTCTCCGCGGCGAGAGTGGTGTAGCGATCCAGTCTCACGTGATGCTCTGACGCATTGCGAACCGTGTAATGGAGGAGGTTGCCTTTGAATCGATCGATTTTCCCAGCCACTTCGAGAGTTTCATGTACGTATTCCCCCTGCCAGGAGGCGCGGGTGCGATCGTATAGGCGCACCTTGTAATCCGGATGCCAGCCCGAATGCTTGATCCAACGGCCAAGATAGAATGTCAGCCTCGGCATCTCGAACGCGGCGGGCTCAGGTGAGCTGCGGAGCTCGAGCCGCTTGATCTCGTCCGCCAACTCGGGAGACACTCGCTCATCTGAATCGAGGCTGAAGATCCAATCGTTGGCCGCCTGAGCCGCCGCGAAATTCTTCTGAGCCGAATAGCCGGGCCAGGATCTTATGTACACTCGATCGGTGAAGCGGCGAGCGATCTCGACCGTGCGATCGGTGCTCTCCGAATCGACGACGACAATTTCATCCGCCCACGAAAGTGACTCCAGGGCTTTAGCGATGTTGTGTTCTTCGTTTAGGGTGATGATGGTCGCGGTGATCTTCATTGAGTCGGTTCATTTTGTTTTAGCGCAGCAAAGTTCGCAAGCGCGTGCTTAGGATTTTCTTACCTTCTGTCATGCGGTGGGCTATAATCACATCAACCGGTGGATCCTGGCAGCTATTTCACCCGCCGACCTGCTGGCCCGTCCTACCGCACGCCGCACTATCAATCTGTGCCTTTGACTTCAGCGGTGGCTCACTTATAATCGCTCCTTCCGCACAACAATCCACGTCTGCGAAACGGAGGCACTAAGCCATGGCGGCAGCATCACCAAAGCAGATCGAACTTGCACAACCGCATTCGGAATCCCGCACGCGACCACGCCGACGTTGGCTGCGCGTGTTGATGGTTCTCCTTGCTTTACCGATCGCGGCGTTCGTTGCGCTCGGCCTGTGGCCGGTCAAGGCGGACTTCGTTGGCGACGGCGGAACCGCGGGAGTCGGGAAAGGAGGAGGCGGGCTTGTTCGCCAGTTCCCGAAGATGGTCCTGCGCCCGGACAACCCGCTGCCAACAAGCAGGGATGACGAACGCGCTCAGCTTGGGCGACTGCTCTTCTTCGATCCGATTCTCTCAGGCGCGAACGATATCTCGTGCGCGACGTGTCACCATCCGGACCTCGGCTTCACCGATGGCCGCCCGCTGTCGATGGGAAAGGGAGGTCATGGCATCGGCGCCGAACGCACCGGTGGATCGGTTGTCCGGAGAGGCGCGCCTACGCTCTGGAATGCGGCTTACAATCATAAACAATTTTGGGATGGCAGAGCCGATGACCTGGAGGATCAGGCTAAAGGACCGATCACCAGCGAAATCGAGATGAACGAGAATCCCGATGTGCTTGTGAAGGAACTCAAGAACATACCGGAATACGTGCAGAGATTTGACGCGGCGTTTGGCGGGGGGAACGATGCAGCGGTCACACTGGACAACTTACTGAAAGCGGTTGCGTCTTTCGAGAGAACGCTGACGGCCAACAATTCCCCGTTCGATCACTTCGTTCGGGGTGAGCTCGAGGCGCTCACGCCGGCGCAGAGACGCGGCTTCAACCTGTTTCGCTCGGGCCGGACTCGCTGTTTCGAGTGTCACGGGCTTCCAACTTTTGCGAATCGCGATTTCAAGATCATTGGCGTCCCCGATGCCGATCCTCAGCAACCGGACTTCGGAAGATTTGAAGTTACAAAGGGCGAAGGAAACAAGTTCGCGTTCAAGGTCCCGACGCTGCGCAACGTCGTTCTCGACGCACCCTACATGCACAATGGACGTTTCAAGACGCTCGAAGAAGTGCTGGACTTTTATGCGGCCGGAGGTGGCCCGGGCGCCGGCTTCAAGGAACCAAAAGTAGACGACAAGATTCACACCTACTCGATCACTGCCGAAGAGAAACAGGATCTGATCGCGTTCTTGTACTCGCTCACCGACGAGTCAAACGTGCCCGAGATTCCAGACAAAGTCCCATCGGGACTGCCGGTCGTTCCGCGACTCCTGAATCCTGCGCGCGAGCTTGTCGCAAAGTACAACACCGGCGCTCCAAAAGAAGAGATCGCCGAGCGTGCGCCTCAAACAATTACCGTAAGAGCGGGTGAATTAATTCAGGCGGCGGTCGACCACGCTCGGCCGGGCGACACGATTGAAGTGATGCCGGGCATCTACAAAGAGGAAGTGAAGGTTGATATCGACAACATAACGCTAAGAGGAGTGAAGGTAGAAATGCCAGCGCCGGGCGGTGTATCGCGGCCGATGCTGGACGGCGAAGGCAAACTCTCTGACGGAGTGCTTGCGACGGGGAGCAACTTCCGCATCGAGAACTTCGATCTCAAGAACTATGTCGCCAACGGCGTCGTCGCACAGCACGCGCGCAACGTCACGTTTCGGGATTTGAACATCGACACCACCGGATTGTATGGCGTCTATCCTGTGAGTTGCACCGGCGTGACCATTGAGCGCTGTGTTGCGACTGGAATAGCCGACGCCGCGTTGTACGTGGGTCAGTCGCGCGACATCGTAGTTCGAGACTCCGAGGCTCACGACAACGTCACCGGGATCGAAATCGAGAACTCGGTCAACGCGGTTGTCGAGAACAACTACGTTCACGACAACACCGGCGGCATTCTGGTGTTTATTCTTCCAAACAACCCCTCCAAGGTCGGGCACGATTGCATAGTCCGAAACAACCGCGTCATCAACAACGATCATGCAAACTTCGCAAACCCCAACTCGATTGTGGCTAACGTTCCTCCCGGCACCGGCGTGCTGGTAATGGCTGCCGATAACGACGAAATCACGGGCAATGAAATACGTGGTAACGACTGTTACGGAGTGGCGGTGTTTAGTCTCGATGTTTCTTTCCCGAAGGGTACCGCGTTCGATGTCGGGCCGACACCGGAAAACAATTGGATTCACGACAACACGTATTCGGATAACGGGCGGAACCCCGCAGGCGCGCTTCAGCGAGCAGGAATCAAAGGCGCTGACCTTGTGTGGGATTTGAGCGGTTCGTCTAACAGATGGCACGAGAGCAACGCCACACACTCGACGCCAATACTCAACGCGAGCTGGCCCGCGTTTGTGCGGCGAGGGTATTGGCGGGTGCTTGCTCTTGCACAAGAGTATCTCTAGTGGAGCGTGACGAATCTCCGACATTTAGGGGCGGCCCTCCTGGCCGCCCCTCAGTCGCGCAACACTCCCGTGCCAATGAATGATCGAGGGGCGGCCACGCAGGGCCGCCCCTAAATGCCGTTGACGGATTTCATGCTAGCGGAGTCTTGGGAAGCCAATCTTGATCAGATCGATCGGAGGCGAACCGTGTCACAAGCGACAATCGAAGTAGAAAGCTTCGACGAGAGCAAGATGCTGCCGGAGCCGGAGAGCCCGGTGTATACCGCGAGCCTGAGCGGGCAATGTCTGGCGGAATTCGTCGGCACATTCATTGTGATTATGGTTGGCGATGGGGCAGTCGCCGCCGCGGTAATGACCAACCAGCTCGACGGCTGGGGAGTCGCGATGATGTGGGGGCTCGCAGTGACATTTGGCATCTACGTCGCGGGACCGGTGTCGGGCGCGCACTTCAATCCGGCGGTCACGATTACGATGGCGGTCTTCAGAGACTTTCCCAAAAGCAGGGTCCTGCCCTTCATTCTCAGCCAGATCGCCGGCGCGTTCACTGGCGCGGCGGCGGTCTATGGAATGTGGCACGGCTACTGGCCGCGCGCTCTCGAAAAGCTCGGCGTCGAGGCAGGCGCGCCCGGAAGCCAGAAGCTGATGGCCATCTTCTCGTGCTTCTATCCGAGCCCTGGCGGCATCGGCGTCGATGCGAGCGCGATGGCTACGGTGTCCGCCAGCGGAGCCTTCTTTATTGAAGTTCTGCTGACCATGTTTCTGTTGTTGATGATCTTCGCGCTCACCGAGCCGGACAATCCGGGGATGCCGCAAGCCGGTTTGGGACCGCTGTTCATTGGATTGACGGTGACCGCGATTGTCGGCGTCGGAGGCTCGCTCACTATGGACGCGGTGAATCCGGTTCGCGATTTTGGTCCGCGGTTGTTTGCCTGGGTGATAGGCTTTGGGCGCATAGCGTTCCCCGGGCCGCGCGGCAACGAATGGTGGCTCTACATTGTGGCGCCGATCATCGGTGGGTTGATTGGAGCGGCGGTCTACCGCATTTTCGTACGCAGGTTTCTGCCTCGGGCCGCTTGATCAACGCTTACGCTCATACAGAGTGGAATGGTTCAAGACGAAAAGCAATTGCTCCATGAGTTCGTAGCCGCCTTTTGAGAAGTTGAGCGATTTAAAGGCAAGTCCTGAACTTGACCCTGTGGGTTGGGAACTGTCCTTCGGAGAATTCGACGACTACGGATTTAAACAATGCGTCCCCTCAGCTTTACAACTGATCGCTCACACCTTGATGAGTTATACACAGTGTTTCCTGAACGATTCCCGCCTTTATACGAGAGACTCATTATGTCTTTTCGTTGGGCAGAGGTAGATTTGACGCGGTTACAGCAATCCGAAGCTGTACCGTTCAATTATTTGAACAGCTTATCAAACGCGGACCGAGCATCTTTCACTTCGGCGACTGCGGTGGTGGTTTCGCGTTCGACGGTTTTGCGAGCTTCGAACAGCGTGCATTCGTTTCGAACGTCCTTTTTCGGGATACGTTCAGTAATCGGCTTACGGCACTGGAACCGCGCGCCGGGATCGAAGCTCACGCAGTTTTTGCAGGTGTGCAGATCACTGTGGCACTTGGGGCACTGCGCATCAACGGCTATGCCGTCGATGTCAATATTCACCATTGTTCCGCAGAGCGAACACCGCGTTACCTCCCGAAAAGCGGGCATCTTTGGCGCGCGCATATCGCCCCTTGGTTGTGGTGATGAGCGCGGTCTTTCTTCTCTTTCTTCGTTTTGATATCCGCGCTGTTTGTATTTTCTATCCATGAGAATCTCCTGCTATTGGCTACAGGCAAGTGTGTGATTTTACTAGCGTCCTGGGCCGGTCAGTAGTGATTGATTTGTCAGTCTGCAACGGTGCGAGCCAACGTATGAATCAACTCATGAATCAACAACGGGCCGTTGCCTTTAATCGATCGGAACCTTGTTCGGGGTTTCCAGGAACGATAGATGTGCCAACCTTCTTATACAGGAAGATAAGCTGGGAATCAAACGTTTTCGCGCCGCAAATTGTTATTTTTTGATATCGAGACTGCCCTCACGTTCGTGTATACGCTTACCGGCGTTGAGCGGCTACGATTAAAAAAGCTTGATCATTAGCCACATCAGTATCACGTGCAGCGTCCATATCGTTAGTGCAAACGGCAACTGGAACTTGATCACTCCATACTGGTCTCGCATGTTCAGAAGCGCGGCCGGCACAATATTGAAGTTCGCTGCCATGGGCGTCATCAACGTGCCGCTCGAACCTGCCGTCAGAGTGATAATAGCCACCATCTCCGGGCTGACGCCTAACGGCTTGACGATCAGCGGCACCAGCACTCCGGTTGCGATGACCGGAAAAGCAGCGAACGAATTTCCCATCACAATGGTAAAGAGAGCCATTCCCAGACAGGTTGCGAGCACGAGCAGGAAGAGATTGTCAGCGGGAATGATGTGATGGATCCCGCTCGCGATAAGATCTCCGACCTTCGCTGCAGTGAAAATCACTCCGAGCGACGCCAGCAATTGAGGAAGGATGTTGACTGCGCCCATCGCATCATTGAGCCTGCGTCCCTCATTCATCAAGACTCGGACTTTGTCACCGGTGATCCTTAAACACGCCGCCATCGCAGCAACCCCGCCGTACCCAAGTCCTACAAGCGCCGCTCGAGTCGCATCCAGGCCGAACAGCTCCTGCATATAACGAGGCCGGAACGCCAATGCGAAACCAAAAGTAACCAGCGGGATCAGCAATACCGGAAGAAAAATCTTGTTGCCGACTCGGGTCGCGTGTTCCGCTTGCTCGGCCTTCGTGGATTCGTTGTAATGCCCGCGAAGTACCCCACCGGTCCCGTCGATCACAACCATCGCAAGAACCAACAAGCCGGTGATCCAGTGTGGCATGTACCTCGATCCGCCAAACACAAAGATCGCGGCGAGTATCGCCCAAAACAGCGCGCTGCCGAATCTTCGGTTGTTAGCGCGATCGCCAAGCGTCATTGCCGCGAATACCCAGAGCACAAGCCCCGTCAAAACATAAACGGAGTTCAGGCTGAGCACCGCGCTGCTTATGGAAGAGATCATCGACCCGCCATCTTGTTCTGGTATTTGCGGTCGAGCAGCCAGAACTGAATCATTCCTAGAATCATCGAGATCGCTGCAATCGGGATTGCATAAAACACAAGTGTCCATACGCTTACAACGTAGCCCAGTCCGCTCAATACGCCGAACACGAGCAGGATGCCCGGCTGCACCGGAGAGAGATTCTGGCCGTAGAAATTGCCATAATTCTCACTTGCGGAATTCGCCGCTTTGATTTCCTCCACGATGTCCTCGGGTAACTCTTCCGCGGTGCGAGCCTTGAGTTCGCCTTCAGCCGCGCCGACTGACATCGGGAAGATAAGCGGTCTCACAAAAGACGGATGACCGTTTAGTCTTATTCCAAGAATTCCGGTGAGCACTCGAAACAGTTGATAGACTATGTTCAATCGTCCTACGGTCGCCGCGGCGATTCGGCGGATGAGCGTTGCGGCTTGTTCTTGTAGTCCATATCTTTCGGCCAAACCGATAGCGGGAAGCGTGATGATGAACAACGTCATCAGACGATTATCGGTGAAGGCGCGACCGAGCATGTTTATGATGCCTTCCTGATCCGGCTTTGTGAGAAAGGGAAGTGCTTCAAATATGCCCTCGCTTGAGAAGAGCGGAAGTCCTGCCGCGAGTCCCGTTACCAGCGCCGCGGTCATCACCACAAGCGTAGTTCGCAAGCGTAGCGCGAGGCCGATGATCACGATTACGATTCCGCTCAACTTCAGTAAGTCTGCAGCGTGCATTTTCCGACTCCTTTAACTAAAGCGAGTCTCGCCGAGCTTTTTTCTAATTCATACAAGATGGGTTTGGTAGAGCTTGACACTCTCAGGGCGCGAATATGATTTCCCCGTCCTGATGATGAACGGTTGCGTTGCATTCAACGAGTGAACAGTGAATCGGATTTCGTTTAATTGAGCGCCTGCTCGTGAATAGCGTATCATCCCGCTAACGGCGATGAGCAGTTCGATTCGATTGCAACTCGAGCTGTATGGGCCCGCGGACCCAACTGCGGCGGCGCCAGGTGAATCCGCGGTAAGCTTACGCGTTTGACTTGGAAGGACAGTGGCCCCTCTTACTGGCGATGCAGCCAGTACTATTGGTTCGTGATCGTGGCCGTCGTACCGTCGAACTTCGTAATGTGGATCGTAAACGGCTCATTGTACGACTTGGCGCGATCCTGCAAGACGCTGAGCGCCACCTGTTCGCCCAAGAGGATCGACCAGTAAGTCGAACTGCGGAAGTGTATGCCCGCGTGAATTCCGTGGCCCATCGATACATTGTGAGCCAGCTTGTTCAGCTCGCCGTTGATATCCAGACTATCCCTATCAGTGCCGGTGTAAGTGTTCAGCGATAGTCCATCAGCGCTTGGTTCAGAGAGATCGCGTCCGGCAGCAACCAGCAAAGGCCGAATCTTCTGGCTGCCATTAAAGAAGAATTTCAGCAGAGTGGTGCAGGCCCCCCCAACAGTGCCGTGCCCCGTCGGATAGCATGGATGTGTTGGCGCCCCTTCCGGAAACGCCTGGGGCAGCAGATAGCTTCCATAATTCGAGAAGACTATCGGAAGCGCAGCTGAGTTTAATACATCGCTATGCAGGGCAGCCGCTGCCTGAGGCATTGGATTGACGTTGGCCTTCCGCGCGTGTACCAGCGCACCATATTCCTCTGGTCTCATCCGTAGGTCCTTGATCCATTTGTGAAACCAGGAGGCTTTGAGCGCGCGTGTTGCCATCTCTCCAATGGTTGCCGCCGCGTCGGGCCCACCAAGGGTGCCGAAGCCCTTTTGTGTCATCGAACCTATGTACGGGTTGCCTGGATTAGGCGCCGCACCCAGTCCTGCGAGGACGAGAAATGCGACGAAGTAGCCTTGATAAAGCACATCCACATGCGTGTAGGCGGCAAGGTCACGACCATTACGCAAATATCGGAAGGTCGGATCAAACACTAACGTCCTTCCTGAGTTCCCACCATTTTGGACGAGCTGATACTCGCTGACTGACGTCAGGTAATCGCTCCCCCCTGCGTCCAGGGGTAGGAACGTCTGTAACTTCTGATCGAGAAACTGTGAGCCGTAGAATGTTGGCTGGATCATGAATTGCGAGATGTAAGGCCCCAGGACGTTACCGTCGCCCGGAACAAATTGTCCTCGGAAAAGATTCTGCGGCGTCACTGGATAAGGAAACTGATTGTTACTCGAGCTCTTGGGGAATGAAAGACTGTTCAGGTCAGTAATGGCCTGCGCCGCCAGAGAATTCGTCGCGTATTCGGTGAAGGGCACGTCGGCCAACAGAGCACCCCAGTAATGCTCAACCTGTTCGGCCGCGGTTTGCGCGCTAGCCACGCTTGGTGCTGCCGGGATAACAGTGCAATGTGAATCGACACCTTCCAGATCAAATGCAAGTGCTCCCTGCGGGCCGTTCAATTTCGAGTTCCCTCCGCCACCGGGAGTCCCAACAATAATGTGTGCGAAGTCCGTTGAGCTTCCGGTATCGAAGGCATTTCTCATGCTGAGCATTGCCGCATGGTTCGGTATACCGAGGCCGTCATGTAGCAGAGCTTTGCTGTAGAGTCCGCTGAAATCTGTGAACCTCGCTGCATCGCCATTGTCTGGCTGAGTACCGACGTTGATCTTCTCTGCGAGGGCGGTGTTCTTGCGATAATTAAAGCAATCCTTCATTCGCTTTGAAGCAGCGGCGTCTATCTGAAAATCCTCAGGGACTGTCTTTGTGTCGGCGAGCAACGGTTCAAGCGGGACCGTCGACGCAACGGCCGCCATGGTTGCCGCCGTCCTGACAAAACTTCTTCGGCTCATACCGCCCTTACGCGTCGGGCGTTCGGTTTCGTGCTGAGATTCGGGGTTTTTCATTAGGTTCCTCCTTTGATAACTTCGGGTAAAGATAACTTCGGGTAAAAGAGACTGGCTCGTGACTGTGCGCGCCGAAACTCGACCGTTTGCCTCGATCCTTGTACCACAACCGGTGATTCCAAGAAAAGGCAATTCGCGGTGAAACTCGATCAGATCTAGCGATCGCCAACTCGAGCGAGGCGGAGTGAAGCTCACTCACCGCGCTCGTTTCCCGTTTGTTGTACCATCAAATTCCGGCGGATCCGGCAATCATCCCAATCGCCCCAAACGTGTGCATTTGGGACGAGCCATTTCGTGTTCGCCACAAGTTTACCGGCGATCCACCCGCAGGAATCTCTCATACTTTGACCCTTGACACCATGCCAAACGCTGGTTGAAACTTTACACCCCCGGCAATCCCGCCGGAACTAATCGCAGGGAGGTGTCGTCATGTCCAACAGTCGTACGGAACTTCAGAAAGAGGTAATTGAGGCGCTGGTTCAGAGTAAGGCTTTCGACTTTGAGGCGGTCGGGAAAGTCTTGGGTAAGTATGGCGCCCGGGCTGCACTTACGGGAGACTCACTCGGAGTCGTGATCAACTGGCGGGTGATGCACTATTGCATTCCACCATACTCTGTGGACCGCACCGCGGTGCTCGACAGGCAAATTGCAGCCGGCGCTACTGAAGAGCGGTAGAGAATCTTCGGCCAGCCAGGGAAAACAGAAATTGCCCGGTCGAATACCGCTACCAAAGATGCAGTGGGTGTCTCCGTGCCGGTAAAGTCAGCAGCTCGATGGGACCCGTCGGACTTGGTCCGACGGGTCCTCAACGCGCTCGATATAGCTATCCGCACCATTGAAAGCCTTGTCAATGACGACTCCGCGAATGCAGAGTCCGTGACTCCAACAAAAGGCGTCGACGGGCTACTGGACGAAAAGGTTGTCGCCGAAACGGCGATGCTCTTACTTTGTGTAGAGCCCATTCGGAGCCTGGACCAGCGCATTCTAGAGCGGTTCGACGTAGTCGCCGCTCTTCTTATTCCACTCGCCCGAAAGACGGATGTATTTGCCGCCATATGCCTGGACCCCGGGCTGGCGCGCGAACATGCTGTTGCCCACATCATCCTCAGTCGCCTTGGATACCCTGACGAAGACGTCGACCGACTCCTTTCGGAGAGCCTGTCGATGGGCGCCGATTTCGGACCCGAGCGGCTGCCTCACCGTCGGCTGGAACAGGAATGGCTCGCCCGTGTTTGGACTGTAGGCGAACCGCCCAGGCATCGAGACTCACGGCTTTTGGCAAATTCGATGCTGGGCAGACCCATGGATGCTCTGGGTTCTACCCGGTTCGATGTCTACTCCTTTACTCACGCAGTGATGTACGCGAGCGACCTCGGAGGTCGGCGAATCTCGCTGCCCCGGCCGTCAGCGGCCATCGCGGCCACAGCCGACGCCGCCCTTGCTTACAGCCTCGATTCGAACGACTTCGATCTGGCCGCGGAATTGATTTTGACGTGGCCGATGCTCCATTTGGCCTGGAGTCCCGCTGCCACATTTGCGTTTGGGATCCTGGCCGGTGTGGAGGACAACCTCGGCTTTCTCCCGGGTTTGCCGTTCGACTTGACGCACTACCAGGCATTGGCGGGTGACGACCGATCGCGGTACTCCACTGTGACCTCCTACCACACCTCCTATATTATGGGGTTCCTGTGCGCGACCGCTCTGGGGCATGGCTGTGCGCCCCCTGCTGCGGTGCCACCCGCCCGCCGCTCGCGCGGAGCGGGCGCAGCGATCCTGCGTCTCTTCAAGGCGGATGACCAAATACCGTGCTGGACTGAACCGTTTAGCGTGCTCGCCCCCCGACAGCAGGATTCGGTAGCGTCATTGGTGCTCGCGGCACTGCTTCGTCGGGCAAGGACGTCAGGGAATTTGGGTTTGGTCCGCGAGGCACTCGAGGTTGCGCTCGCTCACGATCTTGTCGACGGGCCCGCGCCGAAGCAGGCCGCCGCGCTGCTTCGCCGGAGCCAAGCCATGAAACTGTGACTGTCCAGGGCCGAAACTCATCCTTATCTTAAGCTTGACTCTATTCACAGATAGGTTCAGAGTTGCGTGATTTTGCTGTCGCAGATTACCTGTGACAATTCCTCAGCTCCTGCACCCCTGAGTCGGGTCGGACATTTTGGAACCAACAACACTCGAAGGAGCAATTCTCATTGAAGACAATTCCTGTTCGTAATTCTAGAATAAGCCATATGTGCCGGAGGTAAGAAAGTGATCCTGAACATTTCCTCGTACATACTTTCTATTTGCCTTTTGGTTGTTTCGTCGATTGCCCAGACCCCTGAATCCGCAAGATTGACGGACACGCCGCAAGGCCAACTCGTGATTGCTTACGTTAAGGCGTTCAACTCCGGCGATGAAAAAGTAATGCGAGAGTTCATCGCTAACAACGTTGACGCAACGGCGCTCCAACAACGCCCGCTCGAAGCGAGGCTGGGAATCTATCGCGAGATGCGCGGCAATATGGGAACGATCGAAGTGAGACGGGTACTCGCCGCGCGAGACAGCGAAGTCGCGGTTCTGGTGCAGACCAAACAGGGTGAGTGGCGCGAACTCACCTTTATGCTCGAGCCGGCACTCCCGCACAAGCTTATGGGAATTCGCGTGCAAGACGCAGACTCCCCCGAGACCGGTGGCCCGTCAAGCGGAGGCGACAAAGCGCCGGCGATGCCTGCTCCGACGACCGAAGCCGCGCTGGTTGAAGCGCTCGATAAGCATCTGAGCCAGACAGTCGCGGCCGATGAGTTTTCGGGAACGGTCGTTGTGGCTAAGAAAGACGGCGTCGTGTTTCAAAAGGCCTACGGACTTGCGAGTAAGGAATACAACGTGCCCAACCGAATCGATACCAGGTTCAATCTTGGATCGATCAACAAGACCTTCACTCAAGTCGCGATTGGTCAACTGGCCGAGCAAGGGAAACTGTCGTTTGATGACAAGCTCGGCAAGTACCTGCCCGATTATCCAAATCAGGAAGCTGCCGAGAAAGTCACGATCCGCCAGTTGCTCGATATGAAGTCGGGCATCGGCGACTTCTTTGGGTCTGAGTTCGAAGCAATGCCGAAGGACCGTCTTAGGACGCTGAAAGATTTCTTGCCGCTGTTTGCAAGCAAGCCCCTGCAGTTCGAGCCGGGAACAAAGCAGCAATACTCGAACGGAGGCTACATTGTCCTGGGAGCCATCATCGAGAAGGTCTCCGGACAGGATTATTACGAGTACGTCAGAGAGCACATCTTCAAGGTCGCGGGAATGAACAATACAGACTCGTACGAAGCCGATTTGATGACGGCTAATCTGGCCAGCGGATACACGAGAGAAGGATTGGCGGATCGCGGGAAGGATGTTCGGAAAAACAACTTCTACACTCGTCCGGCGAAGGGCAGCCCGGCCGGAGGAGGGTATTCCACAGCCGATGACTTGCTCAAGTATGCGGCCGCTTTGCGCGATGGTCGACTGCATCTTGCAAATTTCAGACAGCTCGCCACGACTGATCAACAAAAAGCTTCCGAACAGAAGCCAACACGTTTCGCGGGTCTAGGCATAGCGGGCGGCGCACCCGGAATAAACGCCGTGCTCGAGGCAAATGAAGCCACCGGATACACTGTAGTTGTTTTATCAAACTACGATCCACCGAGCGCTGAAAAAATCGCGAAACAGATTCGCGAATGGATCAGCCGGATCAAGAAGTGAGATGCGCTGGCACCTGGGAACGCCTCAAGGATTGGCTTCGGCGGCAGGGCTTGTCGTTGCCGCTTTCTTAATGCATGCCACCAACCCAGATAGACCTGCGATAAAAATACTCGATGTGAGCGACTGACATCTCACTCTCCTAAGTATTCTTTGTAACGCTCGCGTGCGTATCGAGTGGCGAGCAAGCCGGTTGCTTCCTCGATATTAATCTCCTGCACAAGTAAACCCTCCTGCCCATAAGGTAAGAAAGCCTGGCATTCGCCGGACGGCGCGATGAGACTTGTCGCCGATTCCTGAAAGCGCAAAGCATAATTGACACTCGCAAAGTAAATCGTGTTCTCGATGCTGCGGCACATCATTGCCTTCTCATAGTAAGGCGCGTCAGCCGAGCCCCACTTCGTCAGACGCACACCCTCCAGATCACTCCCCGTGTGATGAGGATGAAAAACTACTTTAGCGCCGCGCACCGCCGCCCATCTCACCGTTTCAGGATAGCGCCAGCCCTCATGGCAAATCGCTACTCCAAACTTGACCCCGTTAATTTCAAAAAGTCGCCGCGTGTCTCCTGGCAGATAGAACTCTTCTTCGGTCGGGTCCAGCTGGTTCTTGGTTTGGTATCCCTGAACCTGACCCTGGGCGTCAATGACGAAGGCGGCAATCTGCCTGCCCCTCAATATGAGCCTTTCCATCCCGAGAATAGTGGCGATCGCATAGGTTCGCGCCCACTGCGCCACCGCGCGGAGTGCCCGCTCCTGCTGAGCCTGACCAAAAGGCAATACTTCAAAATCCTGTCCGCGCAAACCCGGGAGGTAGGCTTCAGGGAAACATACGATCTCCGCGTCCTGGGCCGAAGCTTCCGACAGGAGCCGCTCGATCTTATCTAAGCCCTCATCAAGAGTTGAGGCGATACCGGGTGACGCCAGGGCAATTATCATGGGTGACCTCCGGTCAATGCGTACAATTAATATCGTCTGGCCACGATCAATTTCATAGGTTGCCTTGCATCTCGTCAAGCCAGCCGATCCATCCGGCAAGAGTGAATAGAGCCGCTCAGGAAGCGCAACCCGAAGTTGATTCTTCTAAAGTAGAGGAAGGCTATAATTGAGACCTGCGGTACGTTGATGTTCAGAGTTCAAGCCTTAGGTTGCCGGTGCGACCTGAAGGTTGAACTCTGAACATTGATCAACCTGTTGTGACTTACTCCTTGCTACCGCCGCACAGTTTACTTTAATGATGCTGTTGCTGATGTCAGTCCATTTTGAATCGCAACGGGGTCACTCCGCCTTGTTCGAAGGATTACAGGGCATCAGCTCACACGGATTCATGCACTCCTTACTGGTGGGACAACACACCAGGTAGCACTGCCCAGTCTTCGGATCAGTGTAGGTGTCATTACAAACCAGCTCGCATCCCGCTGCGCTGGCTTTGGTAGCCGGCACCGAGCGAGCGCCGGCAAACACCAGGCACATCGTCATCAGCAACAACACTGATATGCGTTTCATCACATTGCCTCGTCTGGCTGAAGGATAATAAGAACCGTTACTGTCTGATTCTCGCTCGGTTTTTGTGTTCATGTACTTCATTTAGACACCTCCCAAGTCTATCTTTACGTCCGTCATAGCCATGCGGTGCAACTCATATGCCATTTTGCGCCGGTTAAAGCTTTCGCCGTGAGGTCTGTTAGTGAGCGCTCAGCGGTATTCGCTTGCGTGCGCGGTCGTCCTGTTAGGTTCATGATGAAAAAGCGAACGGCGATGTTAGAAAACCCGTCGGTAGGGTTGTTTACTGGTTAGGTATGCAGCCACGCTTTAGCTTCGTCATCCGATCATGCGAATCATATTGTGTGATGCGGGCTCGTAAGCGAGTTCACTGAATCTATCGCCATCGCTTCAGGGTTTGGAGTGAAATCACTTCCTCGCTGCCGCAAGCACATCTTGAATTGCCTTGATCACGAGGTCGGGTTGATCGAGCTGGACGTGATGGCCGCTTGTAACGGCGATGACCAGTTTTCCATTACGCGACATTGCCGCAACGGCCGCATGATCGCGTCTGTGCTCCTCTTCGCAAGCCTTTCGATCGGGACCGTTGTCTTCGGATATCCCGCGAGTAAGGACGATCAGCGGCGTGTCGCCGAGCGGGTATTGGCTCTTCGCTCGCTCGGCGCGCAACCCCGCGAGCTCCTCATTGCCCCGGCCTCGAGTGCTCGCCGAGACGTCGCATCGATGTCCTCGACATAGAGATAGAGAAATGCAAGCATCGCGTGCCGCAGCCCAACGCTGCTTACCATGACGATCGAATCGCCGATTCGTGTTTCCCCGGAACCCGCTCGCAGGCGAGCCAGCCTGCTTGTCATCAGAGACTCGGCTCCGAATCCAGCGGTGACGTGCGCCCCGAGCGATCATGAAATCCCTGGCGGAATCTCTCCCGTTCCTCCGGCGTCAACTGTTCCCAGCGATCCCGCATTCGCCCTCGAGAGCGGTTGGAGGCGCCGCCACTAAGACCAAAGCCTCCGAACAGAATCCGGCAGAGAGCCAGCAGTCCGAGAGCCTGCCAGAAGGTAACTTCGCGGAATCCGAACAGCGCCGGCGCAAGCCAGTTCCATAAATGCAACACCAGTTCGCCGCCTATCCAAGCGAAGACCGCCATTCCGACGATTGCCAGCGGAGCTATCCAAATCAGGTTCTTTCTCTTAATGTTACTTCTCTTGATCATGTTGCGTTCCTCACTTATTCGTAAACTCGTCGTAGATGCTCTGTAATCGTAAGCGCAGATGAAGCACCGCATAGCGCTTGCGAGAAAGCAGGGTGTTGACGTTCACCCCGCTTTCTACAGACAACTCCTTGAAGCTGCGCCCCTCCAGTTCGTGAGCGACGAATACGTCACGCTGCTCTTCGGGCAGTTCGTCGAGCGCGAGTTCCAATTCATCCAGAAGCACGTTGCGAACGTAGAGCGCCTCCGGCCCGGCATCGGGCGATGGCAACAGATCTTCGATCCGCAGCGCCTCGCCGTCTTCGTCGCCAGCGTCCCCAAAGTTTTTGCCCGTTGCGTCGCTGAAGGTCTCAGGCTTCTTCTTGCGGAAAAGATCGGTTATACGATTGCGCGCGACGCGAAAAAGCCAGCCAGTCACGTGATCGATCGGCATCAGCAGGCGATTGGCTTCCACCAGTTCGTAGAAGACCTCCTGCAGGATGTCCTCGACGTCCGAAGGATCGGGGACCCGCCTGCGGATGAAATTGCGGAGCCGGGCGCGCTCTCCCACAATGATCTCCGAGATTTTACGGTCTTGCTCTGTCATCGAGATGACTCTCGCCGGTTCATACATCCATTACTGTAGACGAACGGCGGCGGAGAATATTGTAGGGATTCAATCGGAGAACTGATCAGGGGTCAGGCCTGAAATATTGAAATTCTATTGAAGAATGCGAACTTCAGATTTTTAAGCCTCACCCCTATCGGCCGCTGCATTGAATGCCTGGTGGGAATGAAATGGAAGATCCTGGCTCAGAATGTGTTCGTGGAATAGCTCTTATGATTCTTTTTCGTCAGGCGGACATTTATATCCCTCTTTCGTCCAATCATTAAAATCGGCTCTTGTCTGCTCCGCCATAGTTTGTGCGCTATCGAAGAGCCATTCTGACGATGTTTGATTACTTGATAGTTGTTTAATATGATTTGCGACATCATTGGCCTGGTTGGTTGAAGGCGAATGGACGTTGGCTATCTCCTTCCCCATCGCCTCGAGGAGTTTTTTGGTTAGCTCTTCCTCTTTGTTGGCTTCCAGCTTGAGATACTTGATTTCAACCTTGAACGCATCCGGCCCGAGTCGGCGCACTACCCAGCTCTCGACTGTCTTCAACCACGGATCAGCAGACCGGACCGCCTTATCCACTATCGTTGGATAGTAGGTGCTCCCCGCAGATAGAGCTGATGCATATGACTCGTCCTGCCCTTGATTTGCCCACAGCCATGCTGAAGGAACAAGCGCTTTTGCCTCTCGAACAATGATTCCTCCCTGCCAATCTCTTTGAACCGCTGTGAATCGCTGTCGGCCCAGACTGCCCAAACCGGCGTCACGGTGGCCGATCTCGTAATCCGGAGTTGGTTGAGGGAAGCAAGCATCCAAAGCCACTCTGGCGTCTGATGGAACTGTGCCCTGGATCTTATTCAGGGAGTTATATTTCTTATGAAACTTCTTGAACACGTCATCCTTTTGCTTACCTTCTTTGTCCGAGGACTCGTCGTCAACCAGCTTTTTGATTACGATATTTCGCAGCCACCCATGATCCTCCGCCAGGATAAAAGGTTTCGGTTCTTTAAGACCTTTGACATATCCGTCCTGGATCGCCTGGCACGCATCTTTGAAATTCAGGCTTAGCGGATTAGAAGCATCCTCCAGGGCAAACAATGCGCTGGTCGCCAGTCGGACCAGGTCGTTGGTGTAAGGTAGGTAGCACGCCTCATCAAAGTCATTCACTCCCCAGCTCAGACGGCCTTCAGCATCTCGCCATGTTCCGAAATTTTCGATATGCAGATCGCCAACGCCTAAAACTTTTAGCGCGTTGCATAATTCGGGACAGTGTTTCGGAAATGAATGCGCCCAGCGGTAAAAGGTCGCTCGAAGGAAAGCAAACTTGCTGCACGCCATCTTGTTATGCTTGGTGCTGAGCTCGTCTTCATTGACGTTGGTCACCGAGCGCAACCAGGTCTCGTAGTCCGCAGTCAACTTTGTGACACTCATTCTTTCTCTCCAGCAACTGATGTTAGTTGCCTGAGCTATCATTTGTCACGGTGCCAATAATGGTTCAGTCGCCTTTGCCAGGAAGACGCCACGGCTGATGTGCGCTGGCTTCGGTGCGCCGATCTGCGCGGATCAGCGAAACGTAGTCAGCGCAAATCAGCGGTTCCTCCTTCTCTATTCGCGCATCCAGGCTTCGGATACTGCTAGGCCATTCGTGATGTCGTCTACGACGAGGATCAATTGGTGATCCTGATCGCTGTGAGGGACCTCGATGTTGACGCCGGCCTCGCCCATGCGTCGAGAGATATTGCCGAGCCCACCTGGTTCAGTCAGGTTCAATCGCAGGACGAGAACGTCGCGTATTTCCAAAATGAGGATGCCCGCCGTTTCACGCGCATTGCGAGCGGCTCTGCCAAACAGGTTACTTGGGCGGGGCTCTTCGACCCCGCGCAATGGGTTTGACGGCAACCCTATACTCGCTCGCCCAACTGCCTTGCTGGTTCACGTTCTTTACATTGAAAAAGTTCTGCAAGGCGATTGCCACCTGAAATGAAAAATCCGTCGAGTAGGTTTGCGGGTTCATTGACGTTGCGCATTCGATGTTCTGGAACCACTGCATCCAGGCGTCCGTGCCTCCCTGGGCTGGCGGCAACAGGCCGCCATCCGGAGACGCACCGTCAGGAATAAGGGAAGTTGACTGCGGATATTGCGCAGTGATGTGACACGACATGCAGGAGACCGTGTTCAGGTCGGCCGGGCCGTTCAACCTTCCGTTCCAGCCAAGATGTTGCGGCGGCAGCATCTTGTTGTTGCTAAAAATCACGCTCTCCTTGAGGTCCTTGTTCACTACGGTCTGCGTAGGCGGGAAAGGGTTCGTCTTGTTTACTCTGTTGTCGGGATCATTGCCCCACGTGAGTCCAACCGGAACGAGGTTCATGAATTTGTTCTTGTTATTCACCTTGCCGTTATAGCAAAAGGTCCCAAATACCCAACCGGTTCCCAGCGGATTCGAGGGACTTCGATCCGCCCGCGGATCACGCACGGCAATATCCATCTGCAGCAAGTTCACGGTGCTTACGACCCTTGTTGAAGAATTCCAGAAGTTTTGGGTAATGTAGGCCTTCCATTGCAGAGGGTTCTCGAGGTACTCCACTTTATCAATCCCTTGCGGTGCGTCAGTGAACAACAATTTCGCGAAGACTGTTCCGTTTGGAAAGCCGCCATCGGGATAGCGTTTATCCAGCACTCTGGGATCTGGATTCTTGGGATCCTTCCACATCCTGCCCATCGCGTAACCGGCCATATCGTTCACCAGAGTAATTGCATAGACGGAGTAATCGCCCTCGATTCCCAAAAGATTCGGCCCCAACTGGCCGGCCGAAACCGGCGCCTCCTTTATGAGACCGTGAAAGCCTTCGGTTCCGCCGTTCGGAGGATAAGCGCCCGCCCCGGCCGCCGTGGGGTGCAGCCAGGGAATGTGGTACCACTCGCGAATCTTGTTCTTGTACGGATCCCAGTCCGGCAAATTCCCTTCAAAGGAGTATTCACGAACCGCCTCGATATACTTCAAAGGCTCTTTCTTAAAGTCGATGTTAAGAAAGGCTGGTAAAGTTTTTGGTTTTTCGGTCGGGAAGTTCGCTTTCAAACGAAAGATCGGCTGGTCGGAATACATCGTAACGTAATCCGAGGAACTCACCATGAATCCAAAATCCGGAAAGCCGTTCTTCTCGAAATTCTGTTTGTGGACCTCCTGCGCCGACACTGCACGGTTTCCCGCGCCCGCATAAATCAAAAGCGCCGACAGGAAGTAGCCGATAAGAGCTAACAGGGCAAGACTTCTTTTCATGAGCATTCCTCCATTTGTGGTTGCCATTACTGTTTGGTTGTAAGCGTTCGCTGACTATTCATCTTTTGCTCTTCCCGGCGCGTGAGCCGTTACCGAGATGATCCTCCGTGACCTCACAAGCCCGCCGCACTTCCTGAACCGTTGCCGGCGCGTCGAAGCGGAAGAGCGGGGCGAGTCCGCGCTCGATCCGGGAGGCGCGGATGGCCGACTTGACGGCGAAGAAAACACTGTTTGCGAGCACGAGCGGGGGCTCGCCTACTTCTTTCGCAGAGAAGATTTCATTCGGATCTTCGGGGATATTCTCCACCGCCTTTTCATTCCTGGGGAAGAGGTACGTGTTCATCCGCAGTGGAATGGTGGTAATCGCCGGGATCTTGTAGGTCCACGTGTTCGTGGTATTGAGCCGGCCCGAATCGTCGCCGTCGGGTTGGTACACCAGCTTCTCGGTGAAAAAGTAGCCAACGCCCTGGATGAATGCTCCCTCTACTTGCCCAATGTCGAGTGCGGGATTCATGCTCCAACCCATATCGTAGATGATGTCGGAACTGAGGATCTTCACTTCGCCTGTGAGCACGTCGATCTCCGCGACCGAGCACGCCGCGGAATACGTGAAGCCAACGAACGAATCCACGCCGCCACTGAGCTGGCCCTCCTTGAGCGGGATTCGCTGGATGCCGGGAATGTCCGGCTCGTCCGCCTCCTCTTTGAACGTCATCGCCGGCACCGGAACCTCGCCGCCTCTGATTTTTGCGGTGTAGGAGGCGACGAGATTGACGCGTTTCTGGTATGCCAACTGGACCAGGAACTGCCAGATCATTCCCGGGGGCCGGTTGGGGATGTGTACCGTCGCAGCCCAGCCACCCTGAGCCGCGTTGTAGTTCCAGAAGTCGATGCCTTGCCCTTTGCACCAATCGTTTCCCATGTCCTTCAGCATCTCGTAGCCGAACTCCATCAGCCGCGCACGCAACTCCTGGCAGGTCTGCTTCACTGCCTCGCAAGAATAGGGCGTGCCGGTTGACCCACCGGTGCTTGTCGGATTCGGTGTGATGCCGGTCTTTACGTTGTCGATGAAGATCATTTCCATCGGCAAGCCCAGGACATACGCGGCAACCTGCTGCGCCTGTGTGTTGAGTCCTTGCCCCATCTCGACGCCGCTCTGATGGATGACGATCGAACCGTCGGCCTGATTGACGACGACGATCGCCGCGGACTGCTCAAGCTGAAGCAGATTGTAGCCCGAGCCGTACTTGACCGGGATAATGGAGACCCCTCGCTTGCGCCACTTGTTTTCCTTATTGAATTTTTCTACTTCCTTACACTTCTCTTCGAACTTCGAAATGTCCTTCACATAATCCCAGACCTGCTTCATGTAGCAGTAGGACAGAGCCTGGCCAAACGGCGTGACGTCGCCACGGTCGTAGAGATTCTTCTCGCGCAAGTCTTCGGGCCGCATCTCGAGAGCAACCGCTGCGTCGTCGATCGCGTTTTCGACAATGTTCTTTCCCTGAACATCTCCGAACGCGCGCATCGCCGTGCTCGGGGCGGTGTTCGTACGGCACACGTCGATCTGGGTCTGGAAGTTCGCGACGTTATACGCGTTGTCCGTCCGCAACTGGATGCAATTAGAAACGATGAACGAGCAGTCGTAGAACGCTCCGCCCTCGCCCCACATTCTTGAATAGAAGCCGTGGATGATGCCCCTGTCTTCCTTTCGAATAGCGCCGGTATCAACGGCGATTTGGTATTGGCCGTAGTAGGCGTGGCGCTTGCCGATCATCGCGGTGTCCTCGTCGCGCGGAACGGCGACGCGCACCGGACCCTTGATGGCTTTCGCGGCGACGGCGGTCGGGCCGACGATGAAACGCGCCTGTTCGGTCTTGCCCCCGAAGCCTCCACCCACTGGAGCTACATCTACTTCCACCTGGTTGTATTGCAGGCCAAGCGCCATCGCGGTCGTCTGGTGCATCTCCATCGGGCTCTGCGTTGAAGGCCGCACGCTGATCCGGCCATCGTCGTGGGGAATTGCGATACACGCTTGTGTCTCCATGTAGAAGTGCGCCTGTCCGCCGTTGAGCTGCGAGGACTCGACCACGACGCACGGAGCCGAACCCACGGTTGCATCGCGCTTGAGGATCTCCCGGTCAACCGGCTTCTTATTCGCGACCCAGTCGAATTGGCTGCCGGGCCGAATGATCTTCCAGATGTGCGAGACCCAGGGGGCGGACGTCGGCACATCCGGGAAAATGCTGCCCAACTCGACCGCGTCGAGAAGATTGACGATTGGTTTGCTCCACTTGCCGACCCACGGTTTACCGGGCTTTGTGTACGCGACGCAATGCGCCGACACGTAATCCGCAATCCCGATCGCCTCCTGTTCGGTCGTGGCGAGCACCATAGCGATCGACTGGCCGACATAGCTGACCATGTCCACTGCGAAGAGAGGCTGGTCCAGAGCCATGCCCTGCAGGTTGATACCTCCGTTCTTGATGTTCTCGTGGGTGATGATGTCGATGAAGGAAGGCGAGTAGCTCGTCAGATGCTTGCGCAGAGCCAACACCGAAACCCCCTTATCGCTGCCCGGAATTACGAAGCGGTAGTTCGCCAGCGCACGACGGCTCTGCACGAACGCGCCGTTCGCCGTAAGCGGAGGCACTGCGAGTTCCTGTGTATAGTGGAGCTGACCCGATGTCTGATACATCGCGCCGGTTTTCATGTAGGGTTGCGCGACCGGCGCCTTGAAATCCTGCGTTTGGTATTCCTGAATGCCCGTGCTCTCCGGCCAGTTGCCCCACATGTCCTCGCCGATCGATTTCACATTGGCAGGCACCGCGACGCCCTTGCCCACCAGCGCGTTGACGACCGCCTTGTAGAGGAAGGAAACCGCGAGCTGGGTGCGATATTCCGCGGTGAAGCCGTCGTCCGGCACTTCCTTCATTCGCTTTGCCCAAAAACTCAGTTCGCTCTCGACTTCATTCGCGAGGATCTTCGAGAGTGCGGGGACGCTTGCAAGCGTCAGTTCCTTTCCGGCCATCGCAGCCTCGGTCTTGCTCGCGTGCCACGGATATGGCGCGATTCCTCCGAACACGAGCGCTGCGGTATGAACGGTGAGCTTGTCGACGAACGTAAAACGCGTGGTCGCGTTGACTATACTATGCGAGTTGACTTCGCGGAGCGCGACCTTCTGCGCGAGCACTGCGTCCTTCGGGTCGCCCAACGGCAAGGCATAGTCGGTAATTAAGATTCGGTTAACTAGCGCCGGGTCATGCAACACGGCGGCGACGAGGTCACCGGCGGTGTCGGTGCGCTTGTCGAACTCGCCGCTGTCCTCGAGCACAAGATAAGTAAGCTTTGCCTCGACCGCGATTAAGGCGGTGAACATATCCGACGGGAAAGGTTCGCCGGTACCGATGGGGATATGCTTCAGTACGAGCATCGTGTTGCCGCCAAGCGACGCGGCGTTGCGGACTATGCGGCCGGCTGTGCGGCGCGCCATAAGGTCCAGCGCATCAAGCGTCGTCGTCGCGGGACCCCGTTTCTTCTGCGTGGCGATTAAGTCGATGAGCTCGTTGTAGGTCGTGCCGGCGGCGACGACGATCTCATTGCTCTTCTTGCTCGGCGCTACAATCGGGAAGTTCAGTTCAGGTATCAGACGGATGTCGACGAAGAGTGTCGTGTCGAGGTACTCGTGCTTGTAAATACCAAACGAGGTGTTGCCGTGGACAAGCCTGATCTTCTGGCCACGTTCGTTATGCAGAATCTCCGCAAGTTCGTTTAGCGAGGTGGGAGTGCGCCATTGCTGGCGGCCGGCGTCGGTGGAAACGGGCTCGGCGGGGCCTCGCGCTTCCCTTGGAAAAGGAATCTCGACGGTGCCCGGAAGCTGGGCTGCGCCAACGTGGTCCTCGATGCACTTGATCTGGTCAGTCACGTCAGCTTCTTTCCAGTCCGAAGCGAATGTCTTCATACCGGTGAGGATCGCCCGATAGCCGGTGCAGCGGCAGAGATTGCCGTCGAACGCGTCCTCGATTTCCTTTTTAGTAGCCTTGGGGTGGGTGACGATGAATTCGGACATGTTCATCACAAAGCCAACGCTGCAGTAGCCACACTGGCTCCCGTTGTACACCGCGAGTTGGTGGGCGACTGGATTCATGCCGTCGTGCGAGAGTTCCGACGGAGTCGCGGCGACATGCTCGACGAGCTTCAAGAGCGCGGGAACGTCTTTGCCTTTAAGCTTCGCGGTTACGGCTTTAAGAACGGATTTGCGTTTTTCTCCCGCAGCCTGACTCGCTTCGATGAACACGGGCGAGTTCTGCTCGCCGATCGGAGCGGCGGAACGCGACGCCGTGAGCGTATGTTGCAAAAACTGTGTATCGGGTTTGCGCACTGCGCCCGTGCCCTCGACCGTAGTGATGACGAGTCCGCCCAGCGCGCAGACCGGGCGCAGGCACGAGTTGATCGCGCGATGCTCGGCCTTATTCTCCCTTTCGTCCCACCTTGAAAGTATGACGGTGCAGCCGCCGCAGCCTCCCTGGCCGCACGGCTTCTTGGGACCGGAGAGCGCCACGTCCGGCGAACGCAGGTAATCGATCAGCAGCAGATCGGGCGATGGGTTCTCGATCGATACGAGCTTGCCATTAAGGTAAAAGGAGACTTTGTTGTTCATCTTAACCTCGCCGGAATTAGTTTCTCTACGCGCAGCAAAAAAGTATCAGACTCTGAGGAGCTATCGGACCGGAGAAAGCCAATTATGAATTTTGAGCGGGCCGATTCTTACACAAGTGTAAGGTAAACCGCAAGGATCAGCTGCAATGGATTCTGCAGCTAAGTGAGGATGCCTTTGAGTTCGAAGAATGATGACTTCGATGAGTCTCACAATGGAATTCGCCGGCGCATCGGGATCAAGCGTGATTTTTCTAAGGGGAATCCTCTTAGCGCGAAGAGTCCGAATGTCAACGAAGTAAAGCCTGACCCCTCCCGCGCTGTTTCAAGAGTATGGACGGGCCGCGCCTTCGCAAATCATGCGGAGATCTTCAGTGTCTGCCATTTGATGCTGGAATCTCGATTCGGACTATGAAGATATACAGATTAGCTAGATCCAGTACAACGTCGACGGCACCGAACGTTCGTGTTCACCAGCGGCCGCGTCCCAATCGCATCCGCGGCCGTCTGGTGCAACGCGGGGTTATGCCGCAGCGGCTCGGTTACTTCGCCGTCCGCCACGGGTACAGGTTGTTGTAGTAGTTGATCCGGCGCTTGATCTGCTCCTCTGCCCACGCAACTGCGAGGTTGATTGCGACGCACAAAGAGTCTGACGTCATCTCGTACTCGAATTCCTTAATGAAATCGTAATCGTTAGAATAGTCTGTGACCATGTACGAAGACCCCTGCCCTCGTTCGCGCATGGCAGCCGTAATTATGCGGTTATTGGAGCACATCTTGATTTCAGCGATTTGACCTGCTGGAAAGCTGTTTTCCAAAACCACAAATCGCGAATGATCCGCAAACACGCGGACCTTTTCTTCGTTGCTCAGTTCCGGGATGTCTTCGTGTTCTTTGACCAAGATTGGTGCATAACCCGCAGCAGCGAGTAACGTGCTGATTGAGTGAAGGCGCTCCAATTCTGCGCCGCTGTCCTTTCCAAGAACCAGCACCTGCTGGAGCCTGGACCTGCTAACCATTGCGACGATACCCTCTGCGCCAGTTGTAGGCGAAGACAATTGGGTGACCTGTTGGTCCTCCATTGCACGCGCAAGCGTGGACGCCAACAGCGACACGAACGGTTCTAACGCCGCGGCCGTCTCGTCGTCGAAAGCGTTCTTACGTTACGTGTCGATCGAGAGAACGCCAACGGGTTCATGGCCCGTCAGTAACGGCATCACGAGAAGGCTCTGCGCTGAGGCCATTTTCAGATACGGGTTTTGGACTGTTGACTCTAGGCTGGCTACGTCGAAGACTGCGGGAGTCGCGGTCTTGATCGCCATGCCGGTCAATGAGTCGTTCAGTCCGTACTTGATCTCGCCAGAGGAGGCCCAACTCGACATCCCTCGCGCATAACGAAGCGTGAGAGCGGTCTGATCCGCGTCAACGGTCGCGACCCGAAGCCGACACGTATCGGCCCGGCAGATCTCCACAACAGCATCGAGCAGGTGACCGACGAGCTTGTCCGTCTCTATGGTTTCGGTCAGAGCAGCCACGGCTTCTCGCAGGACGCGCAGCTGCTCTTCAGGGGACGGCAACTTCATGACCATTGATTATTGCCTTGCGGCATAACGACGAAGTTCACCGGGCCGCGCAGCCGGCTACTCGTGACATGGCAACGGAAAGCGGCTCCGGTGCAACGCGAGTTCGGCTGCGCCTTACCCCGGCACACCTTCCCGTCGTCAGCGCTCGCCCGATTCTGCCGCCATCCACGGGCAAAGCGAAGCCGTTTCACTTGCCGAGTTGAGTCTCCGCCGAATAGCCTCTCCCACGCACACATCGCGCTAGGGGCTTCTACTTTTTTGCACGTCCTCCGCTAGGCAACTCACCACTTGAAATCGTGAGCGTAATCAAGCAGTTTAAATTGTCTGGTGAAGTCGAGTCCGTGTAGCCAACAGTAATGGCCTGTCTAGAGTAAGATTTGACGACACCGGCCCAACGACACCACGGCATATTAGGGTCGTCTGCTGGCGTCGCCTTATAGCCATGACTGAAGAGGAAAGGAAGCGCCGACCTTTCGGGGTTTGTGTACTCGAACGTCTTTTGATGCACACTGTCGCGGTTGCCGCACCCCGGCCACGGTGGAAAGTGTTTGCCCGTACGCACGTCTACAAGGGACATCGCGTTAGTCCAGCCGGAATTGAACTGCACCGATATGGACATTGTTGCTCCGGGTGACAACGAGAAACGGTACGGATTGTTGGTCTTTTCAGTGTCGTCGCATGCGAATGCGAGTGAGGGAACTACGATCAGCGATGTGCCTGCACTCGCCAAGAACACGCGCCGGGTAACCATAGTCATCGTGAAAGGCCTCCTTTTATTCTGTTTACCGTGGGGACGGGTTATACCGCACCCGCGAAAATGAGCCTGATCAAAATACTCTACCACTCCTAGCCTGAGCATTGACGGTTCAAGCGCTTGGTGCAATCCAAACGCGTTCATTACGTAAAAGGCCGACTGAACCGAAGATGTATTGATAGACGACGACTCCACCAATCAACTAGCTAACAAGTCCCGCAGCAACGATCACTCACTTCCGGACGGACCGACTTAGCCTGATGTGTGCCGTGGAGGCAGCCGAACAAAAATTAGACGGCCCCGCATAATCCTTTTATGCCAGGAGATTCCTTCCGCATAATCCAACTCGACAGCGGTCGAGGCCGGACCCTGCATCCTATGACAAATCAGGCGCTTGCTCCTTCAGAGTTCACGTCGTTCCTCGAAGTGTTAGCCCGACTGTCTCTTCCGCCTAATACCATTCCGCATAATCAGGTCCGCTGGTACTCACAACGTATCGGCTGGACTTCGAACGCCTCGGCCACCACGATTCAGGACGTGAGTGTAGATCATCGTTGTATTCAAATCGCTGTGTCCAAGAAGTTCCTGTATTGTTCGGATATCATAGCCATCTTCCAGCAAATGAGTGGCGAATGAATGGCGCAACATATCACGTGAATGCTGAGCTTGCACGACCAATCTCTCCGTTTAGGGCGCGACTATACACGCTTGTTGCAATGGCAAGCAAGCGCGCCACGGGTTAACTTCAACCTCCAATCTCTTGCGCATCAAGCGTGCTCGGTTATAAGCTGATTCACCGCTGTCAATAACGAAAAAGGAGCCGATCCTATGAAGGTCTATGGCACCAGGGAGATCAGAAACGTTGGCATTGTAGGTCACGGTCACGCGGGCAAAACATCGCTCGTATCAGCGATGTTGTTTGACGCGGGGGCCACTAACCGATTGGGCCGCGTAGATGAAGGAACCGCCACCACCGACTATGATGAAGATGAGATCGCAAGAAAGCTGACCATCATTAGCTCGCTCGCCTACTGCGAGTGGAACGGAACAAAGATCAACATTCTGGACACCCCCGGGTTTGCTGCATTCATACTCGATGCCAAGGCCGCGCTGCGCGCCTGCGACTCCGCGCTCGTTGTCGTCGACGCGGTCAGCGGCGTCGAAGTCCAAACTGAAAAAGCATGGAGCTACGCTGAAGAGTTCGGCATTCCGCGGCTGATCGTCGTTTCAAAGATGGACCGTGAAAGGGCGGACTTCGACCAGGCCGTAGCCGGTATTACCGAAGCGTTCGGCCGCTCGGCGGTGCCTGTTCAAATGCCCATCGGAAGCGAGCACGACTTCAAAGGCGTCATCGATCTGATTCATATGCGCTCTTATACCTACGAAGCCGACGGCAGCGGCAAGGCCACACAGGGCGAGGTGCCTACTGACCTAAAAGCCGCGGCGGAGGCCGCTCGGGAGAAAATAATAGACGTGGTAGCGGAAAGCTCTGAAGCATTGATGGAGAAGTATTTCAACGACGGCACTCTCAGCGACGAAGACTTGATACCCGGGATCAAGGCTGCGGTGACCGAGCGCAGATTGTTTCCGATCCTGGTCGCGTCTGGCATTCCAAACATCGGGATACAACCGGTGCTGACTTCGATAGCCGAACTGGCTCCGGCGCCGGATGAACTCGGAAATGCGAAAGGCCATCCCAATCCTGACAGCGACGAGGAGGTCGAGCGCGAGATTCTCGACGTAGCTCCATTCTCTGCATTGGTGTTCAAGACCGTTGCCGATCCGTTTGCCGGCCGCATCAATATCTTCAAGATTTTCTCCGGGCACGTTAAGTCCGACGCGACCGTTTACAACATAACCAAGAACACAAACGAACGACTCGGCCCGCTCCACGTGATGCAGGGCAAGGCGCTCGAGAAGGTTGCCGAAGCTCACGCAGGGGACATCATCGCCGTGACCAAGCTGCGAGAAACACACACCGGCGATACGTTTTGCGATAAGGCTTCGCCAATCGCTTATGAGACGGTTCACTTCCCAAGACCGGCGGTCGCGTTTGCCATTACAGCAAAGACACGCAGCGATGAAGACAAACTTTCGCAAGCGCTTCATAAGATGCTCGAGGAGGATCTGGCGCTGAGGTTTGATCGCGATCCCCAGACGAATGAGTTCCTGCTGTCAGGTTCAGGGCAGACTCACGTCGAAGTCGCGGTCAACAAGTTGAAACGCCGATATGGTGTTGAAGTGGAGCTTCATCCTCCGAAGGTCGCTTACCTGGAAACTTTCAGGGGCCGCGCGGAGATTGTCGGGCGTCACAAGAAACAAACCGGGGGCCGCGGCCAGTTCGCAGAGGCTACGTGTGTGTTCGAAGGTCTGCCGCGCGGCGGCGGGTTCGAGTTCATCGACAAGATCTTCGGCGGCGCGATCCCTCAAAACTGGAGACCCGCGGTAGAGAAGGGAATCAAGGACGCAGCCGCGCGCGGAGCCATCGCCGGTTATCCGATGGTCGATTTCAAAGTAGAGCTGATCGACGGCAAGTTCCACGCCGTCGACTCGGACGATCTCTCGTTTCAGATGGCTGGACGCAAAGCTTTTAGAACAGCTATCGAGCGAGTGAAACCCGTGCTGCTTGAACCGGTGATGAACGTCGAGATCACTGCTCCTCAGGAGACGTCAGGAGACATTCTCGGCGACGTCAACTCCAGACGCGGGCGCGTATCGGGAATGGACACAAAGGGTAACCAGTCGGTCGTGAAGGCGCAGGTTCCTTTGTCCGAAATGTTGTCCTATCAATCGACGTTGAATTCAATCACCGGGGCTCGCGGGTCTTACACGATGGAGCTGGATCACTACGCCGAAGTGCCGGCGCTGATCGCGACGAAGATTATTCATCAGGCCGTTGAGGAAGGGCGCGTTCGTGTTGCGGAAGAAGAGTAGTGCACGGGACCGACGGCGAGACAGGGCGACGGAGCGACGGGGCGAGAAGGTGGACGAGGTTCTTGAAAGAAAAGATCAGGAGCTACAACGATCTGCGAGTTTATCAGGCTGCTATGGATGCGGCGATGCGGATTTTCGAGCTCACGAAGGCGTTCCCGGCTGAAGAGAAATATTCGATGGTCGATCAGATGCGACGCTGTTCGCGCTCGGTCTGCACGAATATTGGCGAAGCTTGGCGCAAGAGACGTTAGCGGCGCACTTTATTAGCAAACTGAGCGACTCGGAAGGCGAGGCAGAAGAAACAAGAGTGTGGCTCGAGTTCGCTTGGCGCTGTGGTTACATATCATTGTCGGTACGCGACGAACTCGACGACACCTACGACAAAATTCTTGGTCAACTGGTAAGGATGATTGACCACCCCGACCAATGGACAATCCATTAGAGCCTAATCCTCTTCCTGTTCGCCCCGTCGCCCCGTCTCCTTGTCGCCGCGTCTCCTCTTCTGTCCTTCTAATATTCATAGATGGAATAGGAATCGGCACGAGAGGTGAGCACAATCCGCTGGACGGATTGGAGTCTGAATTCTTCTCTATCTTTCAAGGGGAGCAGCCTCAGTTACCCTTCGACGGAGTGATGGCCCAAACCGATGCGCGGCTTGGTGTTGATGGCTTGCCACAAAGCGCGACTGGACAAACAACAATTCTTACCGGAGTGAATGCGTCAAAGTTGATAGGCCGTCACCTTAACGGCTATCCCTCGCCTCGACTCAAGCAAGCGCTTGCCGAACATTCGATCTACAAGAAGCTGATGGCGCGAGGTCAAACGGTCACGTTCGCTAACGCATACACGCGAAACTACATAGAGAACCCGCCGCGATTCATCTCGGCTACAACTGTAGCCGCTCAGTCGGCAGGCGTACGCCTGCGGATGCTTGAAGATCTCCAGGAAGGGCGAGCGGTCAGTCATGATTTCACAAACAGGTTTTTGATCGACCGAGGCTTCGAGGTTAAGCAGCGAGAACCCGAAGATGCGGGTCGAGATCTAGCACGTCTTGCAGCAGGCTACGACTTCACGCTCTACGAACATTTCATAACCGACCGAATAGGTCACGAACGAAACAGGGATCTAGCGCGTGCCCTAACGCGACAGCATGTCCCAGTTCTGACTCAGTTCGTTCGATCTGTGCTGGAAGCCGCCGATCTCGAGCGACAGACAGTTATCATCACGAGCGATCACGGCAACATCGAAGATGCGTCAACCCGCAGCCACACGCTCAATCCCGTGGCTACGCTCGCGTTCGGGGCCGCTCGCGATCACGTCCGGTCTCGCGTGAAGTCGCTCACCGACATTACGCCTGCCATCATTGAAACGCTCGGCGGACAGGAGCTTTCCCGACGCTGAAGACAGCTACACCTGGCGCCAAAATATTGACGGCGTCCAATCGAAATAATGAGGTAACGACTTGTCCAGATAACGATTTTTCTTGACATCGCAACTGTGTTCGCAATATTATACCGCCCGTCTTAGATGCCCGTGACCGAGGGCCGCACTCGGAATTAAGTTCAAATATCCAAGATCAGCGAGTTCAGGGGAAAGTGTATCCACGCTGCCCCGACCTCTCTAAGTCGTGGATCTTCTCTTCAAGGCGAAAGCTGAACTCGCCAAGGAGGTCCCAATGCGCGCTCCATTTCTCCCACTCTCCCTCAAAGTATGGGTTCGATTACTCTTACTCTCCGACGCGCAAACATCGAGACTGCCTCGAATTAAGGGATTAGCCGGGCGGCATCGAGTCAAATCGGGCGCGCTCTTCAGCATACGACCTCTCCGCGCTCTCGCGAGTTACGCAATAATACTGAACCTTCTGATCTGGCCTTTATCGAAGATAACTTTCGGCGCAATCACGTTTCCAGTATCGGCAGTCGCCTCGACGATCGGTTCTACCATAGGCGGGCTTTCATCCATGATTGGCGCGCTCCGGTCTGCACCTGTTGTGATCATTCCGTCTGCGCCAATAATGATCCCGTTCCCGGTGCTTCCGATTTGGCCGTTCAATGTGGATGCTTCGCGGCCGATAACTATGGCTGAAAGAACTGCGCGAGTAGCGACGATCTCGGTGGCGCCACATAGGCTGGTTGGGTATATCGGCGAGAGCGTGACGTTTGTTGCGATGGGTAAGGATATTCAAGGGCAACCGGCGCACGGGGCGAAATTTCAGTGGGAATCCTCGGACACGAGCAAACTTACAATAGATGAAGCAGGCAGGGCGACGATGCTTAACGCCGGAGTGGTCATCGTAACTGCTCGGGCCGGGCTCGCCGCGCAAGCTGCTCCAGTCTTGATAAGATCGACTCGACGTCCGGTGCAGACGGACGCGGAATGGCGAGCTGATCAAGAGAGTTTTGTCTCATCAACAGGCGCTGGAGAGGATGATAAGGGGATGCTTACCTCGTTGATGGAGCGTATGATGCCGACCGCTCACGCGCAGTTCAATACGTGGGGTGACAATCCACATGCGGCAGGGCAGATAGGAACGCCCCCCTTCACCGCGCTTGAAGAGACACGCCTGGGGCCGGTGATACCGGGGGGCAACTTCGAATTGCCGATGCCGATTGTAAGTCTGGGAGGGCGAGGACTCGCGACGAGCCTAATGCTCTACTACAACAGCAGCGTCTGGGGCAGTTACTTTGATCCGGCCGGCAACACGAATGTCGATGCGTTTGATCCGATTCAGAGCTGGCCAAGTCCCGGGTTCTCGCTCGGGTTTGGAAGAGTCACCTTCTACGACTACTCGTATTACGACGGTGTCGGGTACGGCTACAGGTATATGCTCATTGACCCCAACGGCACGCGGCACCAGCTTGGAATCGGCACGGTTGCGGGTAACAATGTACTTCAGACGACGGATGGAAGTCACATTACGTACGCCGGGAATGCGCTTGGCGGCACGCTCTATTTCAACGACGGGACGGCTGTCACGATAGGGAAGATCAATAACCGATTGCTTCCGACTCAGATCACAGACACCAACGGCAACTACATTCAGATAGCCTATCATTGGGAGACGAACTATCCGCCGATGGCGATCAACTACATCGTCGACACGCTCGGGCGAGTTATTCAATTTCACTACGACGGATATAACAGCACTAACCTCACTTCAATCAGCACGCCGACCGGGGCAGTGACATTGGGATACCAGACGGTGACGATGAACCCAAGTTTCCTGCTTGGGGATCCGATCGAGAATATGCCTGCGAGCTTTTCGGGAATTAGCAGCGTGACGATACCGCAGCGTCCAACGTGCACCTTCACATATTCAGGCTGGGGGATGATCTACAACATCGTAGCTACGAGCGGCGGTGGCACGGCGACAGTCACGTATGATTACCCGCAGGGAGGCGACCAGGCATCGTGGCCGACGTTCAGCCATCGAACCGAGAGCGGAAGCGCTAACGCGGTTTATACATACAATACCGACGGCAGCATCACGCGGCCAGACGGGACGAAGCTGATTCTTTCAGGCCCCGATCTCGAACTGAAGAGCACGTCGAACGCGACGCTCGCCAAGACGGTCAGCACACTAACAACTGATCCCGGAGGCTCGACTGCGCTTCAGTCGGTGATCGCTTATGACGACATCGGGCAGCAGACAAAAGTTGACTTCGATTACGACGCGTACGGCAACGTAGTAAACAAGCGCGAGTATGGTTATCAAATCAGCGGAGCGTGGCAGGTGAGAAGGAGAACGCACAATATCTACTGTACCGGCCAGCAATACATCGACGCTTATATTCGCAATCGTCCTCTGGTTGTCGAAGTGTACGACGCATTGCAGAACACGAATGATGCGGACGACATTCTTGTCGGGACGACCGCTTATGTCTATGACTCGTACAGCGCGATGGGAGGAATGGAGAACTATGGAGGGACCGCGGCGCCTCCAGGTCACCTTTCGACTTACGACACCAGTAAGACCACACGCGGGAATCTGACTGCGGTAATCACCTACAGCGATCTTTCTGGTGGCGGCCTGACTCGCAGCCGCAAGATTGACATCTTCGGCGGCGTAACCAAGGCCGCAGTGTCGTGTTGCAACGTAAAGAGCTTCACGAAGACCGAGGCTACTTATTGGACCGCGCCTTCACAAACGACCAACGGTGACACGTCTGGGGTACACCTGACCAGTTCAGCGAGTTATGACTTCAACTCGCTTACGACGACGAGCCAGACTAATCCTGATAACCAAACAACGAGCTACTCTTATGACGCGGCACAACGCCCCACGGGATTCACCGCGCCGACTGGAGCGACGGGAACAATCGGTTACAATGTTTGGGGCGAGAAGACCACTTCGAACATAAGCTACACGGAGGGCGGAGTGAACAAGAGTATTTCCACCTCCGCGGTGTACGACGGGTGGGGGCAGATGACTTCTTCGATTGATGCTAACGGGTCGCAGACCAACTATACTTACGACAACATGGGTCGCCGGATAACGCAGACTAATCCCTTCCCGCAAGGGGGCACGCCTGGGCCGTCGACAAGTTATCAATACGATCAACTCAGTAGACTGACTGTGACGACCTTGCCCGACGGCAACACGGTTCAAACCGCATACACGGGCGGAAACATAGTTCAGATGACGGATCAGGTTAATCGGAAGACCAAGCGCGAGAGCGACAGCCTGGGAAGACTGATTAAGGTTACCGAGCAAGACGTGACGACAGGCAACCTGACTCAGGAGACGACCTACACTTATGACATCGCGGATCATTTGACGGGAGTGAATCAAGGCAATCAGATTCGGGCTTACAAGTACGACGCCGAAGGTCATCTGCTGTTTGAGCGAATTCCTGAGATGACAGCGACGATCAATGATGGAACGGGAACGTACTGGACCACCAAGTACACATACACAACCTTTGGAGCGGTCGCGACAAAAACTGACGCTCGCGGGGTGATCATTACTTATGGCTATGACAATCTGAATCGACTTACGTCCATCAGTTACAACGCGAGCGGCGCGACGGGGGTTGATTCCACGAATAATGTCGCCTACAACTACGACACTTCTCAAACAAGTGGGACAAACGGACTGCTGCTTTCGATCACCATGACCGGGCCCATGGCGACTTACACAGAGACGTTCAGTTACGACGACTCTAAGCGGGTCAGTTCGAGAATCTGGACCAGAGACAGCCTGAGCTACGCAACCAGTTATCAATACAACACGGCCAATCAATTGACGCAGATGATTTACCCGGTCTCGGGAAGAACGCTCAACATTGCGCACGATAGCGTGGGCCGGGTCAGCTCGATAGCGGATCAATCCCGCACCTACGCCAACAACTTCACGTTCAACCCTGCCGGCCAGGTGACGGGCTTGAGTTTGGGCAGTGTTGCAACGGAGAGCTACGGATACGACACGAACCGGATGCAGTTGACCTCGCAGACGGCTACCGCGACGGGTGGGGTCTCGAACGGGTTGATGAACCTGACCTACGGTTATCAAGCCACCACAGGTCAAAGTGGAACAGGATCTACAGCCAGTGATTCAGGGCAGTTGATGTCGATCAGCGGGACGATTAACGGCACGACCGAAAGCGTGGCTTACTCATATGACGATCTTGGAAGACTTGTCACATCGAATCAAACGAGCAACGGTTCATCCGCGCAGCGGCGATTTGCATATGACCGGTGGGGAAACCGAACCGGTATGTGGGATGCGACTTCAGGCGGGACTCAGATTCAATCAATTGCGCTCCAGCAATCAGGTGGAGCGCCAACCAATCAGATTGCAAGCGTGACAGCGAGCGGAGCAACAAAGAACTACAGCTATGACGCAAACGGAAATCTGACAAACGACGGGGTACACGTCTATACCTACGACGCGGAGAACCGTCTGAGAACGGTAGATTGGGGGACGGCGAATCAAGCATCTTACGTATACGATTATGCGAACCGAAGGATAAAGAAGTACACCAACGCCACGATCACATATTATGCATGGGAGGGGAATCAAGTGATCGGGGAGTACGATTCGACCGGAGCGACGGTCTATAACTACGTCTATTCGGGCAGCAGGCTGATAGCGCGAATGGGCAGCGGAATTATCAACTGGTACCTGAGCGACCGTTTGAGCGAAAGACTTGCGCTTGATGGAAGCGGCAACGTGATAGGTCGGATGGCACACTTACCGTTTGGGGAAGACTTCGGAGAGAGTGGCACGCAGGAGAAACATCACTTCACGTCCTATGAGAGGGATGGCGAGAGCGCTACAGACTCTGCGGTGAACAGGCAATACTTACAAACAATTGGTAGGTTTAATCGGGTTGACACTTATAGAGTCAGCAGCGATCTGTCAAATCCACAAACCCTGGATCGTTATTCTTACGTAGGCAATGACCCGATAAATCTAAATGATCCCCTGGGTCTGATCCCGATCTTGCAGTGCTCCCTTATCGCTGTCACGAACTTTTGGTGGTTCGACCTTCGAACAGAGAGGTGGACTACGGGCAGCATTTTGACCTACGCGTGCGTGTGGACCGAGAATGAGCCTCGAAGTGATCTTCAGAGCCCGTGCGACCGGGCGAGAAAGGACTGGGCTAGTCGGGAGCAAGCACGACTCGACGCCGGCAAAGATTTCACGAACTGGATCAAACGCATAGGGAAAGAATCGGGGCAGAGCGCCGCCGTTGAAAGTTGGCTAACTGAATTACTTTCCAATAGCCTGGACCCTGAAAACGCGAAGAGGGTCGCCGACGACCTCGGTCAGATTCTGAGGACCGCCGCGACTGCGTACCCTCACGGTAAGAGAGATATTTATGACCTGGGTAAGTACAGCACTGCTTATTCCAAGGCATTTGCTCATGCGATGAACGTAGCGGCTGGGGTAAAGGCCAAGTGCGACGACTCCTCAGAATTCGACAGTTATTCAGCGAGCGAACCATGGAACGACGCCTTCTTTGACGAGGTTGATAAGAACACCGAGCAGATTTTGGATGGCTGGATACCTGGAAAACAACCGTGATCGGAGAATGCGCCTAGTGCAACACAACATAATTAGTTCCAAAGCGGTGTTGGCGGTGATTCTGTTGATATCGGCGGGGGCCCAAGATGGCCGATGGCATTGGGGAACCATGGCGAATCCAAAGATAGCGGCCGCAATACGACAAGAGACTTCAGCAGATGCCATCTACGCCGGATACCAGATCGTAAAAAGGCTCGCTGCGCCAAACGCCCCGCTCGGGGGCGGGCGGCGCCCTTTTCCCGGGTTCATTTTCGAGGACAATCAAGGGCGATTCTGGATAGCCCATGTGAGCGGGGGCGCCCAGGTTCAATTGTATGACGACCGCACGGGTCAATGGGATACGTTCTCCTCGAAACAGTCAGACTCTGAGGGCCTTCATCATCATGGCGACGCGCTGCTGCCGAGTAATATCGCGCACATATGTCAGGCTAGGGATGGCACAATGTGGTTTTCCGACAGCCAATTCTCGCAACATATGTTGGCCGCGTGGAAGGACAGGCTCTTTCTTACTTCATTCAATGGCAAGCAATGGCGCTCGTTTCCATTTGCCCCAACGTCGAACGGTTCGATCGGTCTCGTGCAAGGCATCGATGGTCGAGTTTGGTTATGGGTTATGGATCAAATGAGTTATTGGGATCAGGATCGCTGGTCAGAGCCGCTCCGGATTTCTGACGTTCTGAAAGACCCGGCGCCGAAGATCCCACCCATCCTTGCAGGGACACCAGAGGCACAAGCGATCCAGAAGCGTTATCTGACTCGCTATGAAATAATCAGTGCGATGGAGGACCAGGAGGGCTACATATGGGTTTCCACTCACAACGGTGTACTCACTTACAGGCCGCGGACAAACGAGTTTAGAAGGTTTCCAGATCTTAGGGACGTGCGGGCTAGGGCTATTTATGAAGACCATAAAGGTAGAATCTGGTTTAATGAATTCGATATCGCCACCATGTATGACAGGTCGGACGGAGCTGTCACGCGTTATGCCCCGTTGGATCACATCATAATCCAACCTAATGCACCGAATGGTCCAGCGATAATAAGCGGAATCTGTCAAGACAGGAGAGGGCGGATGATGTTCGCCAGCGCCCAGGGACTAATCATCCTTAACGAGATCGACAAAAGATGGAGTTTCGCCCCAGCTAACTTACTCGGGCTAGACGCTGAGCACGTGAAGGACGAGCTAGAAAGCATTATGGAGGACAGCAAGGGTCGAATCTGGCTTCCTGGGTTTACGGGTATTGCCATCCTGGCTCAATAGTGCGATTTCCGCGTAGCACCTTGATGATAAGGGTGGGGCGGTGCCTGCAATTCTGCAATTCCATCTATGACAACCTGAATCGACTCACGTCGATTAGTTACAACACCAGCGGCGCGACCGGTGTGGCCGCGACAAACAACGTCGCTTACACCTACGATACCTCTCAAACGAGCGCGACTAACGGGCTGCTGCTTTCGATCACCATGACCGGGCCCATGGCGACTTACACGGAGACGTTCAGCTACGACGACTTTAAGCGGGTAAGCTCGAGAACGTGGACCAGAGACAGCTTGAGCTACACAACGAGTTATCAATACAACACAGCCAATCAAATAACGCAGATGATTTATCCGGTGTCTGGAAGAACGCTGAACCTGGCATACGACAGCGCGGGGCGCGTCAGCTCAATAGCAGATCAATACCGCACGTATGCCAACAACTTCACTTTCAACCCCGCCGGCCAGGTGACGGGTTTGAGTTTGGGCAACGTTGCGACCGAGACCTACGGATATGACACGAACCGGATGCAGTTGACTTCACAAACAGCTAGCCAGAACGGTGGGTCAACGAATGGGCTGATGAACCTGCATTACTACTACGAGGCTGCGGCAGGTCAGATGGGAGCGGGCTCGACTGCAGGCAACGCAGGTCAATTGATGGCGATCAACAACAACAGCACAATCAACGGCACGACCGAGAGCGCGGCGTATACCTATGACGATCTTGGAAGACTCGTAACGTCGAATCAAACCAGCAACGGTTCCTCTGCGCAGCGGCGATTTGGCTATGACCGCTGGGGCAATCGAACTGGTATGTGGGACGCCACTTCAGGCGGAACTCAGATTCAGAGCATCGCCCTTCAACAATCCGGTGGAGCACCGACCAATCAGATAACAAGCGTGACCGCCAGCGGAGCGACAAAGAACTACAGCTATGATGCAAACGGAAATCTTATAAACGATGGCGCTCACGTATATACCTACGATGCTGAGAACCGGCTGAGAACGGTAGACTGGGGGACGTCGAATCAGACGTCTTATGTATATGACTATGCAAACCGAAGGATAAAGAAGTATACAAACGCCATGATCACATATTATGTGTGGGAAGGAAATCAAGTGATCGGCGAGTATGATTCGACGGGAGGGACGGTCTACAACTACGTGTATTCGGGAGGCAGACTGATTGCGCGGACGGGAAGCGGATTGATCAACTGGTACCTGAGGGACCGCTTGAGCCAGAGGCTTGTGCTTGACGCCAACGGCAACGTCATTGGACGGATGGCGCACTTGCCGTTCGGAGAGGATTTCGCGGAGAGCGGCACGCAGGAGAAGCATCACTTCACGAGTTACGAAAGCGATAGCGAAAGTGGCGCAGACTATGCCGTGAATCGACAGTACTCTCAAAGTATTGGAAGATTCATGCGGGTTGATCCGATGGCCGGCTCTCTCGGGAATCCGCAAAGCCTCGATCGGTATTCTTATGTTAAGAACGATCCAATTCGGCTTACTGACCCGTTGGGTTTAGACGATTTTCTTCCAGGGTCAGGCTCGGGAGTTCCCTGGGACTGGATTTGGCTTTATGGTATGGCTAGCTTGTTCCAAAATGTTGGTAACTCCGCGCCTGACGAAGTCCCGGCAATACCGGTTGCCAGCATACCCAGTGACGTCCTTGGCGGCGGTCAGGCTCTTGAGTGCCGCCAGCGAATCGCCTTGTTGATGGTTGCATTTGCGACAGCTGAGGGCTTTGCTGACGGTATTTTGCGCGACGTAATCCAATTTGGTGACCAAGACAAGTTTGGTGAACGAAGCGGCGTGTTCGCAGCGTTTTTATAAAGCGCTCTCCGCGTTTCCAGAGGGTCCGCATAGCGATCAGGATTACGCCAGCGCTACTCAAACCTTTGGAGATATCGGTAGCAGGGTAGCTCCGCTTTTCCCGCCTAATAACGCCGGTCGAAGGCAGATCAGACAGGAAAAATCTACGCGCTTGAGGGGCTTCGTTTTACCACAGACAATCTTCAAGAGGCTCAGCGGATTGAAGAGGATTGCCAGAATGATCCCTCGGTGACTGGCGAGGACATAGCAGCGATGATGATGCACGCACGTTATGACCAAGCGGTGTATGGTGGCTTCTATGCCGGCGTGATCCTCGGGGCTTCTCAAGGCCCGTAAGTTCAACAGACGTGCCTGATGACCATTATCAGTGAGACGGGACCTTAGACGTATGATGAAGCCTCAAATCGGAATGTTCTTTCTTGTCGTGCTGGTTCTCGCTTACGTGTCGGGCGCAATACGCGCTGACGACAATGGATATATCGCTGGGCATCGCGTACTGAGGATACATAATCAGGATAACAGCAGTGTAAAGAGCAGGACCTCCGTGGTCTTTCAAGATCGCATCGGGCGATTCTGGGTAGCCGACTCTTCCAGTGTGTACGTGTATGATGAGAAGCGCAACGTATGGATTGGAATCACAAATCAAGCCGGCCAGCTAGGTATCGGTTCAATACGGTGGATTGGCCAGAGCGGCGACGATAAATTGTGGTTTGCTGGAAGTGATCGGTCACCAGTGTCAGGCCACAATCTGAGTTGCTTTGATGGCGAACATTGGTTGAAGCCGGTCGGAATTGCTCCAAACTCCGTGCTCAACGACCAAGTCACTGCTATGTTCCCTGGGGGTAATGGAAAGATCTGGTTTGCGGTCAAGAATCAATTAGCGGCGTATGATGGTCTCGATTGGAAACCTCGCATAAGACTGTCTGAGGCAATTCAGGATGATGACCCTGTTACTGTCAGAGCAGGCTTGCAAGACAGGAGCGGATACGTTTGGCTAGGAACAACGCAGGGCATCCTGAGATTCAATGAATCCCGGAACGATTGGATAATATGTGATCCGTTCGAGAGAGACCCGATCTCATCGGACGGCGCTTTGAATAGCCCTTATGCGCGGGAAATGGCTAAACGGGGGGTCGTTGCTATTTATGAAGATCGCGCAAGCCGCATCTGGTTCATTGACGTAGAAGGCCAAGTCATGATTTGGAAAGAAAGCGAAAGAAGGTGGACATCAGATAAGCTGAGCCTTCATTTGCGTTCGGAGAGTCGAGATCTAGGCTTGATACATGCGATGTATCAAGACAAGAGAGCGCAGATGATGTTTGCAACGTCACACGGGTTGCTTGTCTTCAGCGAGAATAGTGCTAGATGGGAGCTGTTGACACGGGGAAACAGCGGGCTACCTGATACAGTGATTACTAGCATCTTTGAAGACCGCAGCGGCAGGATTTGGATAGGTACCGGGAAGGGCATCGTAGTCTTGGAGCCTTAGGGTGGTACGGATTACATTTGAGTGAAGTTGGGGATTGGTCAAGGAATAAATAGGATCTGCGGTCGGGCCGTGCCTGCAATTCTGCAATTCTCATCTAGTAGCCAGCGCGCAATCAGGCGGAGCGCCAACCAATCAAATCGCTAGCGTGACCTCCAGCGGAGCGACAAAGAACTACACGTACGATACTAATGGGAATCTGATAAACGACGGGGTGCACGTCTATACCTACGACGGAGAGAACCGGTTGAGAACGGTAGACTGGGGGACTGCGAATCAGGCATCTTATGTTTATGACTATGCCAACCGGAGGATAAAGAAGTACACCAACGCGGCGATTACCTATTATGCCTGGGAAGGCAATCAAGTGATCGCGGAGTACGATTCGACCGGAGCAACGGTCTATAACTACGTCTATTCAGGAGGCAGGCTGATAGCGCGGATGGGCAGCGGAGTGATCAACTGGTACCTGAACGATCGCTTAAGCGAGAGGCTTGTGCTTGACGCAAGCGGCAACGTGATCGGCCGGATGGCGCACTTGCCGTTTGGAGAGGACTTCGGGGAAAGCGGCACGCAGGATAAGCATCACTTTACAAGTTATGAACGCGACAGTGAGAAGGAAAGCGATTATGGTTTGAATCGTCACTACTCACAGATTGTGAGCCGTTTTATGCAGATTGATCCACAGGCCGGTGTTGTCGCCGATCCACAGAGCCTCAATAGATATACTTCTGCGAGAAACGATCCAATAGGATATACCGATCCCTTGGGCTTAGATTTCTTCACTGCGCCGACACTGCCGGGAGGATGGCCGCCACCTTACTGGGGCTTTTTCTCGAGCATTTGGGGTGGGTTTGGTACTGACAACAACGGAAATTCTGCCGTTCCTGATATACCCGTCGCCGGTATCCCCAATCCCCTCCCAGAAGTTGACTCGTGTAATGGCGTTGTGACCGGTGATCAACTGTCTAAAGGCGATAATCTGACCTTTTTCTTTGACAAACAAAACCCAACGAAGCTGGGAGAATCGACGGTTGATAACGCGTACCACACAGGCCTGTATTTTCGCACCGAAGTCCATTTTATCTTGACCGGGAAATATAAGGGGACCGCGGCTGAATGGTCTTTCTATCAGGAGCAGGAAAGTTATACTGTGGATGTTTTGAAACTTGAAAATGGGGACATAGTAAGCAACAAGATAAGTTATTTGCCGCCTGGCTCGCCTGATGGAATGGACATTCCTGGTATTGGTGTTCCGTCCACCTTTCTTCAGCGAAGTGGCTCAGACATCTTCCACCTTGATGGGCCCGGTTCCGGCTTAGATAAACTTTCGGATGGGTCAACGATCATCGAAAGGAAACGTTGGCTGAACCTCACAACGTATATAGAAAGAGGGATTGGTGCGAAAAGGGTACACTGCGAAGTTAAGTGGCATATCTACTTCGAGTTCAAAGATGGAGAAGCTCACATAACTTTCGGCCAAGGCCATATCCCGATTCCGAACCACTAAGTAACGCCATAGCAGTGGTGGTTTAAGGAGGAGTTATGTTATCTATTTTGATCGTCTGCACGTTGCTAATGTCGGGGTGGCGGGGACAGCAATCAGAGCTAACCGGTCTAGATTTACGAACCGATGAGATCTATCACCTCATACGCCAGTGGTATCCTTCTGAAGCAATCAGATTCAATCACTTTCAGCAATTGAGGGACGTACAACTCAGACTCCTTCGCATTGCTAAACAATCAAGTCGGTCAAGAGACGCCGTGATCGACGAGTTACTTCGAGTTTTGGCGGAGCCAGATGTTAAGGCTTACCACAACTATTACCTGCTTTGGTACCTTGTTTGTGACAGCCTGGGAGAGCTACGTGCAAATCAAGCGATTCCAACCCTAATCGAGGCTTTGGATAAGACTGATGGATTAGAGAGTTTCTCTGTTGATAGTCGGCCAGTAGTTTTGGGTCTCATTAAGATTGGTGAGCCAGCAGTGCCAGAGCTGTGCAGAGTATTAACAGTGTTAAATTCGCCTTCCATTGCGCGAATACACGCAGCCGAAGCGCTATTCAACATTGGAGGTTCAGTCGCGACTGCGGCGTTGAGCCGTGCGTTAGAGACCGAAACCGATGAAGCCGTCCGAAATCTGATAGCCCATTATGTGAATGCTAAATAGGACCGCGTTTGGTGAAACCATACCTTTAGGTCAACCGCTAGAGGCTTCCTCTCGTTTGATGCGCGCCCTTTCCTGGAACACTAGTTACGTGATTCCACTTCTTGTTGCGAGCTTAGGAGTTAATCGAGTTCCCACTCTTGATCGGCCACGGGAGCACTTCCCATAACGCTCAGGTTGACACTCGTCGTGTGCGTGAATTACGGTTTGGTCTGCTCGTAACAAGTGAAAATCCATGACCCCCACAAATAGCAAGAAGCAACCCCTCAAGTTTTTGTCTATTGTCTTACTGCTGGTCGTCTCTCTCCTTCCGCTGCCGAGCTCTGCACAAAGGCAGAACGCTCGCGCCAACGCCCAGCGGGCGACAACAAGCAAACCAAAACTCGTACTGGTTATTGTAGTCGATCAGTTCCGCTACGATTATCTCGAACGCTTCAGCGATCTGTTCGGCAACGGCGGCTTCAAGCGATTGATGACCCAAGGAGCTTTCTTCACTAATGCGAATTACGATTATGTGCCGACCTTCACCGCTTGCGGACACGCGGCGATATTCACCGGTTCTATCCCCGCTCAAAACGGAATCGTAGGGAACGCGTTCTTCGATCGCGATAGCGGCAAACTCAGGGCGATGGTCACCGACGATTCAGCTCATCTGGTAACCGCCGCGGGTGTATCACAAAACAACGGCGCCGCGAGCCCTCGTGATCTGGTAGGCACGACCATCGGCGACCAGATGCGGCTCGCGAGTAATTTTCAGTCCAAAGTCGTTGCCGTGTCGCTCAAAGATCGATCGGCCGTTCTTCCCGGAGGCCAGCGCCCGAACGGCGCTTTCTGGTACAGCGAAGCTAACGGCGAATTCGTATCGAGTGACTACTACTCGAAAGAGTTGCCGGCGTGGGTCAAGAAATTCGATGCCGCCAACAAGGCAGATAAGTACTTCGGAATGAAGTGGGAGCGCATTCTGCCCGCGGCGGCTTACGGCCGAGCGCAAGCCGAGAACCTGCCGATCCAGAAGTCGCCACTGGGCTCAAACTTTCCGTATGTGATGACTGCCGGCGAAGCCAGGCCCGGACCAAAATTCTACAACGCTTTCACATACAGCCCGTTTGCCTCGGAGTATCTCGAGGACTTCGGCAAGGCCGCGCTCGACGCCGAGTCGCTCGGAGCCGACGAGTTTCCGGATTTGCTCTCGATTAGCTTTTCGGCGCCCGATCTAACCGGGCACGCATTCGGTCCGGATAGTCAGGAGATCGTAGATACCTACGCAAGGTTGGACCGCGTGATTGCCGATCTGCTCAGTTTCGTCGACAAGCGAGTCGGGTTGGCCAACACTATCATCGCAGTGACCGGAGATCACGGTGTATTACCGGTGCCCGAGTACTTGAAGTCAAAAGGCTATGACGCAGGCCGGGTTCCGAGCCGCGAAGCGACCGATGCCGCGAATAAGGCTCTGGGAGCCCGTTTCGGGGAAGGTAAGTGGGTGATCAGCTTCGTCAACGATCAGATCTATCTGGATCACAAGCTTCTCGCCGAGAAGAAGGTGAATCCCGCCGAGGCGGAGCGAATTGCCGGTGAAGCAGCGCTCGGAGTCTCAGGGGTGGCGAGCTATTTCACTCGCACACAGATCATGGAAGGACGCGTGCCCGCGAGCCCCGTTTCGCGCCGGGTGACGAACGGTTTCTATCCGAAACGCTCGGGTGATGTGTGGCTTATAACAAAACCGATGTATTTCTTTTCCGAAGGCGAGATTGCTACGACGCACGGGTCGCCTTACAACTACGATACACACGTGCCGATCATTTTGGTTGGCGCGGGTGTATTGCCGGGGCGCTATAACGTTGCGTGCTCGCCGTCGGACATAGCGCCGACCCTTGCGGCATTGCTCGCCGTTGAGCCCCCGGCTAACAGGACCGGTCGCGTGCTGGCCGAAGCGCTTATCGAACCAGTTCAAGGGCGAGCTGAAGCGAAGTGAAAGTGGCAGTTTTCAAGCTAGCTCATTGTGTACCTGTATGGGCGTCCCTCTGTGGACGCTCCTCTTTGGTTGGCGTAGACCTCCCACGTAAGAGGGGCGCCCACGGAGGGGCGCCCCTACAGGTCGCTATTGTCTTAATTCTTGTGCTTGGGGCAGGGGTTTCCTCTGACGCGTATCAACGCCCACCTCCGAGAAGGCCCGAGCCAAAGAAACCACCTGTCGAAGCGCAAACTCTTTCGCCTCGTGAAGCGCTTGATCGCGCGAAGAACGCGCCGACCCAGCAGGAGCGAATTGATCTCCTTGAGAAATTCATTTCTGCGAATCGGGGATCGGAGCTTGATCGCGAAGCCCGCGAGTTGTTGATGCGCGAGTATGCGCTCAAAGGCGAGCAGGCGCTTCGGGAAGGGAACCCCCAACTCGCGGTGCAAGTCTTTAAATCCGCGCTTCGTGCCGCGCCGACGCCGATCACCGATGCGGTCTTTAGTCAATACGTGTTTCCGCTGCCTATGGCGATGAACGCCTTCGGTTACCGGTCGGAAGCGGCCGAGCTGATGAAGGCGTTCGAAGCGCGATTCGAAACCCAACCCATCCGGCTGGTTGAGATCGGATTCTTTTATGTTCAGATCGAGGCGCCTTTTGAAGCAGTGCGCGTGCTGGAGAAAGCGGTTGCCCTGGCGCCCGACGATCATCGCGCGCACAACAGCCTGGGCACGGCTTATCTGATCAGCTTGCGGCTGGATGACGCCGCTACGGAGTTCACCCGAGCGATTGAGTTGGACCCGAAAGACGAATTCGCCAATTTAAATCTCGGTAATCTTTCTCGCGCGATGGGTGAATACGAACGCGCAGTTTCCTACTATAGGAAACAGATTGCGATCAAGTCCGATGACGCCGAAGCTCACGGCGGATTAGCCATTGCGTTCCTCGCGCTCGGACGCGACGAAGATGCTGCCGCTCAGATCAAACGTGTCGAAGCGTTGGCGCCTGGCGACTATCGCTTTCTCACGCAGCTATGTTTTTTCTACGTGACTCGCAAGAAAGCGGCGCTCGCGCGGCCGCTGATCGAGCAAGCTGCGCGCATCGAGCCTCGGTACGCGTGGGCGTTCATCGGCAAGGCTGAGACTGACGCGCTCGAGGGCAAGTACGGAGATGCGCTGGCGACGCTGATCGGCGCGCAAACACAAGCAGGATTCACAACGTTGACCTTCGAGTTAGCTAAGTCCTTGATGGCGCTCGACGGATACGACCAGGCAACGGAAACTTTGGGAAAGGCTATCACCGTGAACGACGATGGAGAGTTCGAGGCACTTCTCGGCGGCGCTGTGAAAGCGAGATCACCAAAGCTTGATCTGTTGCTTGAACGAGAGCGACAGGCCGCGTTGTTCCTGAGCTTTGACTGGACGACCTCATTTCAATACAGGCTCGCTGAGTCCATAGCAAAGATCGCCCACTACTCGAAGGTCGCGCTGGCGGCGCGCAAACCTGCACAACAAGGCGCCAGGCGAGGGCGAGCTGCGCAAATGAAACCAGCGGATACTGGTGAAGCAACGGACTCGACTCGACCACGACGGGTAACCGGCGCGCCGGCGCCGTCGGCGGAGCTTTCAGCAGGGCGCGATGCCGGCCTTCCGGGAATTCCGGAACTGCTTCGCGCGCTTACTACGTTCACAACACTGGACGATGGGCGCCAGGCGTTTCGCATGGTGTGGGCCTCACGAAAGCTGACCGAGAATGATCTGGCGATCGACGCGGCCGAGCAACTCGCACGGAATGCGGTTGGGCTTGCCGACACCGCAACCGAGCCGGCCAGCTCTATGAGAGACGCCCCAACGCTCGATAGGGCGGGCCGCCGAGCGATGTTTCTTGGGCGCGCTTACGATGCGCTGGGGTGGGCGCAGTTTAATAAAAACAACACCCGCGGCGCGCTCGACAGCTTGATCAAGTCGGTTGATATTTATCCGACGAGCCTCGATCGCAAGACTGCGATATGGCACCTCGGCGTTGCAACGCAGCAAATCGGTGACGACAAGCGGGCGCTTGATCTCTACATTGCCAGCTATGATCCCGATTTGCCGGCGGCGTCCGTGAGACGGGCGCAGATCGAATTGCTCTACAAAAAGCTTCACGGCTCGCTATCGGGTCTTGATGAGAAGCTCAAGCAACAATGACGCACAATCGCGAGATCGAAGCTGCGTGGCGATATCACGACCTTACAAAGCATTCCTATCAGAGCATCCGCGCTGACCGTCACTATCTCGATTGGTCGAACCAGCCATCTCCATTCAAGATTTATCCGACCCTGGACCCGATTCCCTTGACTCGCTCACTGGTGCAGACGCTGGCGCCGGCGCTCGAAGTCGTGGCGTCTTCGGGCGTCGAATTACTGGGCGAGCAAAAGCCCGACCTGGCCCGGCTCGCGAGCGTCCTGTATTACTCCGCCGGAGTGACCAAGCACAAGACCTATCCCGGTGGTGAGCTTTACTTTCGGGCAGCGGCGTGCGCGGGTGCGCTTTATCCTACTGAAGTTTATGTAGTAAGCAGCGATCTCGATGGGCTGCGCGCGGGCGTCTACCATTTTAATCCCGGCGACTTTGCTCTAAGAGCGCTGCGCGAGGGCGATTTTCGCGGCGTGCTGGCCCGCGCGACCGGCAGCGAGTCTCGAGTGATGAGCGCGCCGGTCACGCTGATCTTTACATCGATAAGCTGGCGAAGCACGTGGAAGTACCGCGACCGGGCTTATCGATATCACTTCTGGGACAACGGAATGATCGCAGCGAATACGCTGGCGATGGCCGCAGCGCACGAACTTCCGGCCGAAGTTGTGATGGGTTTTGGTGAGGCGGATGTTAACAAGCTGATAGGAATCGACGGCCAACAAGAGCTTGCATTGAGCTTGCTCGCGATCGGACATACTGATACCACATCGGCTGACTCTCCGTTAATCACGGACTTGTCCGAGATCAACTACGAAGTAATTCCGATTTCCGTCGCGCCGGTCGACTACCCTTCAATACGTGAGATGCATCGCGCGTCGTCGCTTGCAGAAGCAGATGAAGTTCGTGATTGGCGCAGCGCAAGAATTGCATCGGCGCTTCGCCCTGTTGAAGGAGAAGCGTTCCCGCTTGCGCTAAGTTCCGGCTCGAATCCGCCTGATACGATCGAGGATGTAATTCAGCGACGCGGCTCGACTCGACGATTCGCGCGCAAGCCAATGCCGTTTGCTGACCTCTCTACCATAATCGATCACGCGACTCGAGGTTTCACGGCTGACCTCCTGAAGAGCGATCGTGACGGGCTTGACGAGATCTATGCAATAGTCAATCGAGTCGACGGCCTTCCGCCTGGCGCATATTTCTGTCGCAGTAATGAGCGAGCCCTGGAGCTGCTTAAGCCGGGAGACTTCAGCGAGAAGGCTGCGTACTTGACGCTTGGACAGGACCTTGGCGGCGACGCTTGTGTGACGTTCTTTTTCATGGCGGATCTCAAGTCTGTGCTTGAATCTTATGGCAATCGCGGATACCGCGCCGCGCAGATGGAAGCGGGAATTATCGGGGGCAAAATGTACCTCGCTGCTTATGCACTCAAGCGCGGCGCAACTGGATTGACGTTTTACGATGACGACGTAAGTGAATTCTTCTCGCCTCACGCGGCCGGAAAGAGCTGCATATTAGTCGTGTCGGTAGGCATCCCCGGCAAGCGCCCTCTGTATTGATTGGCCCATTGTATAGTGAGCATCATTGCCCGAGCGAAACTGAACTAGTGTGACTTGGTCCTGGGATTTGTTCCTAAGCAATTGTAGTCTTTCTTAGCCATCGACAGGAGGGGCTTGGAATATGATCGGGAATCTCGTTGGGAGCTACAAGATTATTGGGAAAATCGGCGATGGAGGAATGGGCGCAGTCTTTCGCGGTATTGACATAATGCTCGAACGCGAAGTCGCGATAAAGATGCTTCGACCCGAGCTCTCCCAGCAGCCTAACATCGTCGAGCGATTTCGTTCAGAAGCAGTGACACTAGCCAAGCTCAGTCATCCGAACATCGCGACTCTCTATAGCTTCGTCCGTCAAGGTGACGATTTCTTCATGGTTATGGAGTACGTGCGAGGCGAGACCCTCGATAGCCTAATCAGAAGATCCGGCATGATCGGTTGCGACCGAGCCATCAATCTGGTTTGTCAGGCGCTGGAAGGAATCGAGCACGCACACAAAATGGGGATCATTCATCGCGATATAAAGCCAGCCAACATTATGTTGACGGAGAGTGGAACGCTAAAAGTGATGGACTTCGGCATAGCTCGCGTGCTGGGCTCAGCGAGAATGACAAGGCAAGGAAATATCGTCGGCACAATCGAGTACATGTCACCGGAACAAGTTCGCGGGCAGGAAACGGATAGTCGATCCGATATCTATTCGCTCGGAATTCTTCTCTACGAAATGCTAACAGGCAGCGTGCCTTTCAGGTCCGACAGCGAATACGACTTGATGAAGATGCAAATCGAAGATGTTCCCCAAAAACCAAGCGCGTTCTCGGGGGAGATTCCTCAAGCTGTCGAACAAGTAATAATGCGGTCGCTGGCTAAACACCCGGAAGCTCGATTTCAAACAGCAAGCGCTCTTCGCGAAGCGCTTTTGATGGGGAGGGAGTCGTCCGCCCCTTCGAGCTCAGCGTCGCGATCAAGCCGAGGCGCCGAACCAGTTTCTGTGATTGTGCCTAAAGAGACGAGGCTCGCTGACGAGCCGGCAGTTCCGACAGGCGCTATTCATAAACTTGCGAACCCACAGGGGATTCCTAAAATCAAGTCTCCTGGCAAACTTTACGCCGGGATTATTGCAGTGTTAGTCGTCGCGATCGCGGGAATGACGGTCGTATTGTTGAGAAGAAGCGAGCATACTGATGCTCCTAGCTCGGCGGTCACAAGACCCGACCAGGCAACGAGTCCCGCGTCGCGGACCACCCTTCCACCGGCTCAGACAGCCGCGGACATTGACCCCACGAAACCACCTGGAGACCTCATATCGAGAGAAACAAAAGAGCAAAACAAGAAATACGCAATAAGCGTTCGGTTTCCTCAGATAATCGGCTCAAGCCAGGCATCCGTTGAAGCATTCGATGAAGCAGTGAATAGGCTCATCCGAGAAAAGATTTCTCACTTCAAGAAGGATATTGAAGAGCCAGAAGGCGAGATGCCACGCAGCAGTTTGAACATTCGTTATGAAGTCGGCGCAGTCAATGGTGCTCTTATCAGTGTCGTATTCTCGGTGCAGGAATATGGATCTGGAGCTGCCCATTCAAATGACTACACTCTGGTTATGAACTACGATCTGAAATCGGGTAAGCCGATCCTGCTTGCGGAGTTATTCAAGCCGGGTTCCGACTATATGAACGCGATTTCGCGTTACTGCATCGCTCGGTTGAAAAAACGTCTTGGAGCGCTGTCAGACGATGACTGGATCAATCGAGGCGCATCTCCTTCACTGCAGAACTACGGAAATTGGAGCATAACAAAAAAGGGTTTGATGATAACTTTCGACCCCTATCAGGTTGCTGCGTACGCAGCGGGTGCGCAAAAGCTCTTGGTGCCGTACGAGTCGCTGAAAGATGTAATCAATCCCAGTAGCTCGCTAGCTTCTTTTCTAAAGTGAAGTATTTGTGTGACTCTTTTCCAGACCGACATTTCCAAGCCACCTATAACTATCGAAAATGCTAGACCGTCCGCCGTGGAGATTTATGTCGTTTCCTGTCTCGACACAGATTGGTTGTCATACCGTTGGGTTCGAGACAGACAATGTACATGAAGCAGCCGTGCTAGCTATTCGTTCTTTTCGGCAACACGACTGCGAGCTAGACAAAACACTTCGCTTGAGGAGATCAATGAGTCAGCAAATAGATCTTATGCTCGGCGCGCTGATCATCGACAAACCTGAAGGCATCACATCTCACGACGTGGTTGCGCGTGTGCGTCGTGTCGTGGGAACGCGGCGTGTCGGGCACGCGGGTACCCTCGATCCGTTTGCGACGGGTGTGCTGGTTGTCTGCGTCGGCAGAGCAACAAGACTCGTTCAGTTCTTGGTCGGACTCGACAAGGAGTACATCGCGACCGTCAGACTGGGGTTCGCGACCGACACCCAGGACCTGACCGGCAAACAAATCACACCGCTTCGCACATCAAACGAGCTGAGCCTCGAAGACCTTCAACTGGTCCTGGAGCAATTCACCGGCCCGCAGCTCCAAACGCCGCCAATGTTCTCAGCAAAGAAAGTCGGAGGCGAGCGGCTGTACAAAGCGGCGCGCGCCGGACGCGAAGTAACGCGAGAGGCAGTCGACATCGTCGTTCACTCGATGGTGATCGAAGGCGAGGGGCAGACGGTGAGGGAAGACGGTACGGTTGGCTTCCAAATGCGAGTGCACTGCTCGTCGGGGACTTATGTGAGAACGCTCGCCAATGACATTGGTGAAAGACTGGGCGTGGGCGCTCATCTGACCGCGCTTCGGCGCACAGCGGTTGGGCACTTAGGCATCGTAGAGTCGCACACGTTGAATGAAATTGAAGCGATGTCGCGCGAAGATGCGCACGCCGCCTTAGTGAGCCCGGCCGATATGCTTTCGCACCTTCGGGTGGTCTCGCTCGATGAAGAAAGGATCACACGAGTGTCGAATGGGCGCGTGTTTCAGCTTTCGCAAGCTGAAGCGGCGCTGATAGAGCAAGGAGAACTGCCGCTAAGGCTATGCGACAAAGACGGCAAGCTGGTTGCAGTGGGCTACTACGACCCGGTCATGCATGTCGTGAGCCCACGAGTCGTTCTTGAGGTAGAAGCTATTTGAACTTAGGCCTACAGTGAGGCTTGAAAATTAGCGGCTTGCAGCCTGTGCTATAATCCTGCCAGACGTAGATTGAAGGCAGATCGTTGAGTTCAGGCTTGTTTTTGGAGTTGCTTCGCTTTGATTCATCGAGGTTGAGCGTGCATCCAGTCGAACCACGAACCGCCGGTTTATTACGACCGACTGAGCGCCCACCGGGGCGCAGACTGAATGTCGTCCCAACTCTCGCATTGAATAATCCGCAGAAGCCGTTTGCCGGTAGCCCCTCAGCAGCAGGAACGGTTTCGAGCACAACCGAATGTACGCGGACGCTGTGGGCGCACCGTGCGGGTGTCCCCACTGGTCACTAATTTGATTCGATTCGGAGGTAGACATGGAAGAGAATAAGATGAACCTGAGCGACCTCCTGGAGACTCATCGCCGTGACCGCGAGCGGCTGGCCTGGGAGGGCACATTCCGAGACTACTTCGAACTGGTTACTCAGAATCCAAATATATCCAAGCTCTCGCACGCGCGGGTCTGCGACATGGTTCTCGCCTCAGGCATGGAGAAGATCAACGAGGGCTCGAGAGACGAAATCGTAAAATACCAGTTTTTCAGCGATGAGTTGTTCGGGATCGAACGGCCGATCTCAAGGATCGTCGAATACTTCAAGTCGGCGGGCCAGCGCCTCGAAGTGCGGAAGCGAATCCTCCTGTTGATGGGGCCGGTCGGCGGCGGCAAATCGACGATAGTGACGATGCTCAAGCGCGGGCTTGAAAAATGGTCGCGTACTCCCGACGGCGCGGTCTATGCGATCAAAGATTGCCCGATGCACGAAGAGCCGCTTCACCTGATTCCGCCGGAGCTTCGACCGGAGATAGAAAGACATTATGGAATCTACATCGAAGGCGAACTGTGCCCTCAGTGCCGATACAACCTTGAACACGTGTACCGTGGACGCCATGAAGACGTCCTTGTCCATCGCATAGTCTTCTCGGAGAAAGACCGAATCGGCATTGGCACGTTTGCTCCATCGGATCCGAAGTCTCAGGACATCACCGAGCTGACCGGCTCGATTGATCTCTCAACCATAGGCGAAGTCGGCGTCGAATCAGATCCGCGGGCTTACAGATTCGATGGCGAGCTGAACATTGCCAATCGGGGACTGATGGAATTCGTCGAGATGTTGAAGGTCGATGAGAAGTTCCTCTACAGCCTGCTTACGCTCAGCCAGGAGCAAAACATCAAGACCGGCCGCTTCGCGCTGATCTATGCAGATGAGGCGATCGTCTCGCACACAAACGAGAATGAGTACGCGGCGTTCGTTGCGAATCGCAAGAGCGAGGCGCTTCAGGATCGCATCATCATGATTCGCGTTCCTTACAATCTGAAGGTCTCGCAGGAAGAACGGATCTACGACAAATTGCTGAAGCAATCCGATGCGCTTCGCAACATTCATATCGCGCCGAACGCGCTGAAGATTGCGGCGATGTTCGCGGTGATGACCAGACTCGAAGAGCCGAAGAAAGCGAACATCGACATCGTCAAAAAGATGAAGCTTTACGACGGCGAGGACGTCGAAGGCTTCAAGTCAAAAGACGTCCGCGAGCTTCAGGAAGAAACGGTTCGCGAAGGAATGGATGGCATCAGCCCTCGCTATATCATCAACCGGCTTTCGGGGGCGCTTGTGAAGGACAATATCACCTGCATAAACCCGATCGACGCGTTGCGGGCGGTCAAGGACGGATTTGAGCAGCACTCGGGAATCTCCGCCGATCAGCGTGATCGATATCTCAATCTTGTGTCGGTTGCGCGGCGCGAATACGACGACCTGGCGAAGAATGAAGTGCAGCGAGCCTTCGTCTATTCGTTTGAAGAGATGGCGAAGACGATTTGCGATAACTATCTCGACAACGTTGAAGCCTATTGCAACAAGGAGAAGCTCAAAGACGCGATCACCGAAGAGGAGATTGAGCCCGACGAGAAGCTGATGCGCTCGATCGAAGAGCAGATCGGCGTCAGCGAAAACGGGAAGAATACTTTCCGGCAGGAGATCCTGATTCGCATCTCCAGTCACGCGCGAAAGGGCAAGCCCTTCGAGTACAAGTCGCACGAACGTCTGAAGGAGGCGATCGAGAAGAAGATTTTCTCCGACTTGAAAGACGTCGTGAAGATTACGACTTCAACTAAGACGCCGGACGCGGACCAGCTGCGCCGCATCAACGAAGTGATAGACCGGCTGGTGTCGCAGAACGGTTACTGCACCGTGTGCGCGAATGAGCTGTTGACGTACGTCGGCACACTGCTCTCGCGCTGAACGCGCGGGCGCGCGCAGGTTTTTGTCGGTTTCGTTCACGCCCGCACAAGCCGAAAGGATTGGTGCGGGCACATTTTTGCTCCGCCAGGGGTCCGGCAATATGTCTGTTCAACGAAACGATTGGTCGCTTCAACGAAAAGGTCAGATCGATCAGGATCGCCACAAGGAGCGGGTTCGTGATGCGATCAAGAAGAATCTCGGGTCGATCGTTTCCAACGAATCGATCATCCTCTCCGACGGCAAGCGCCTAGTCAAAGTCCCAATTCGCTCGCTCGATGAATACAAGTTTCGTTTCGACTATCGCAAGAAAAAGCACGTCGGCACTGGCGCCGGTGACACCAAAGTCGGGGACGTCATCGGACACGAGGGACTTCCGGGGCAAGGTCCCGGCGGGGGCCAGGGCGCGGGCGATCAACCCGGGCAGGAATACTACGAAGCTGAAGTAGACATAGACGAAATCGCGAAGTTGATTTTTGAAGATCTGCACTTGCCCTACCTCGAAGAAAAAGCAAAGCACGCCGTTCCATCAAAGACGACCAAATTCACTGAGATTCGCCGGGCGGGCATTCTGGCAAATCTCGACAAGCGCCGCAGTATACTGGAAAACCTCAAACGGCAGGCGCGCGAGACCGGCCAGGCGCATATTGGCCGCTTCAAAAAGGAAGATCTTCGCTACAAGACGTGGGAAGAACAAATGACCTACGAATCTAATGCGGTCGTCATCGCAATGATGGACGTCAGCGGCTCGATGGGAGAGTTCAAGAAATACATTGCGCGCTCATTCTATTTTTGGATGGTGCGCTTCCTCAAGACCAAGTACGACAACGTCAGGATTGTTTTCATCAGCCACCACACCGAAGCGAAGGAAGTAACCGAGGGGCAGTTTTTCACTCAAGGTGAGTCGGGGGGCACGGTGGTGTCGTCTGCATATCGCCTGGCGCTGGATGTAATAGACGATCGCTTTCCGCCGCACGATTGGAACATCTATCCGTTTCACTTCTCGGATGGCGACAACTACTATTCGGACAATGACGAAGCGGTGAAGCTCGCCGACGAGTTGATTGCTACGTGTAATCTTTTTGGCTATGGCGAGATCGGGGAAGAGGGAGCTTCGAGTTATCGGCGCTCGTCGGGCGCGTTGTTGTCGATCTTCAAAGACAGGCTAAAGAGTCAGGATCGCTTTGTTGGGGTGCGTATCGATGACAAAGAGGAAGTGTATCCGGCATTGAAGGAATTCTTCGGCAAGCGCGGCGAATCAGCTTAGCGTTCTTTACGGTTCTTCGCGGGCTTTGCGCGTCGCGAGCCGCTGATGATGCGAAGTCGGGTTTCGCGCAAAGCCCGCAAAGACCCGCAAAGACGCAGAGGGACTTAGTTGATGGTTGACCGCGAGGTACAGGAACTCGAACAGGCAGTAGAGCAGATCTGGGAGATCGCCACAACCCGGTTCGGCCTCGATCCGTTTCCAGTGCGCTTTGAGATCGTGCCGGCGTCGGTCATGTACGAAGTCGGTTCTTATGCGCTACCTGGGCGCTATTCTCACTGGACCTTCGGCAAGGCTTATCATCGAATGAAGATGATGTATGACTTCGGCCTGTCTAAGATCTACGAGGTCGTAATCAACTCGAATCCGTCGTACGCATTTCTTCTCGAGACAAACTCTCCGACTCAAAACAAGCTGGTGATCGCGCACGTGCTCGGTCACATCGACTTCTTCAAGAACAATGTCTACTTCTCGAAAACCAATCGGAGAATGGTCGATGAAGCTGCGCTGCACGCGCGCCGAATGGGCGAGTACGAATTCAAGTACGGCAGGAAGGTGGTGGAGGAGTTTCTCGATGCGGTGCTCTCGATAGAGGAACACGTCGATCCCAACTTCTTCATTCGGAAACCCCACGAGGATCCAGACACGGAAGAGGACAAGAGACCACGCCGACGCGAAGGTCGTTACGATGACCTGTTCTCGAAAGAAGAACGGGATGAACACAACGACGGGGAAGATGACCAGTCCGGCGACCGGGGTCAAAAACAACGGTTCGGTCTTCCTGAAAAGGATCTCGTCTACTTCCTAATGAAGAATTCACCCTCCCTCGAGCCGTGGCAGTGCGACATCATGGCGATGCTGCATGAGGAGATGGAATACTTTATCCCGCAGCTCCAGACAAAAATCATGAATGAAGGGTGGGCGAGCATCTGGCACTCTCGGATAATGCGCGAGATGGATCTTCCTACCAACGAGCATCTCGAGTTCGCCGAGCTTCACGCCGGAGTGGTTTCGCCGCACAAGGGCCAGCTCAATCCCTACTATCTCGGCTACAAGATCTTCGAGGACATCGAAAAGCGCTGGGACAAACCGACGGATGAAGAACGCGAAAAGTTTGGAAGGCGTGGCGACGAGGGCCGTGAGAAGATGTTCGATGTGCGCGAGCTTGATAACGATATTTCATTCCTGCGCAACTACCTCACCGAAGACCTTTGCGAAGAGCTCGATCTGTTTGTTTACCAGCTTGTGGATGAAGAAGACTGGACGGTTACCGAAAAGAAATGGGAACGAGTGCGCGACCAGCTTGTAGCGAACATGACCAACTTTGGCTTTCCGTACATCGAAGTCGTCGACGGTGACTACGACGGGAATCGCGAGCTCTATCTGATGCACCGTTACGAGGGCGTCGAACTGGACATGAAGTATGCCAGGCGAACTCTCGAACATGTCTACAAGCTCTGGGGGCGCGATGTACATCTGGAGACCGAGGTCGATGAAGAGTCTGTGGTCATGCACTACGACGGGCACGAGCATTCAGAAGACTGATCTGCAGTTCTCGCGTTTTTGGATTATCTGGACTAATGGCCGACTGCGACACCACGCCTGAAGATCAGCAACCATTCGTTGGTAACCAAGTCAGATCAATACTGATTGAGGCCTGTAATTAGCACGATGTCGTGCTGCCATCCGCCACGGGTGACGGCAAAGGATTTCCCATCGGAGGAATAGCCGAAGTCAGACAGTTCATCTTCGTTAAAGTCCATTATTTTTTCAGGTTGACGGCCGTCCAGTGGCTGCTCGAAGAGAGCCATCGTTCCGTTGTGTTCGACTCCGAAAATCAATGCCTGGCGGCCCGGCGCCCATTGCAGTCGAAACCCTCCGGAGTAGATGTTTCCGGTAAGATCAAATCGATTCAATGGCCGCCCGCCTTCAAAAGGTAAGACCAGAATCGATTGGTTGTGATTAACAACATCCCTCCCGACGCAGGCGATCATTTTTCCGTCGGGCGATACCGCAGCGCAAAGGGCGGGCTGTTCAGAGACGCGCTCAGGCTCGCCGCCGTCAATCGGAACTTTCCACAAATGCCAATCGCTGGTTGTATCGTAGAACACCCATTTCCCATCAGGTGATATGGCAGAATGATCCTTGCCCGCGCATCAATTCTCTTGTTGTTAATGGGGCTCTTGTTTGAGGCCGCGCACCTAGGGTCACTAAGCGTCTCGTCTCGGCGGCTGGCGACTCTGCTACTAACAGCATTCGTGTTGGTCGCGGGTGGCGACAACCAGCTCAAGAAACTCAATAGCAGGGGCAGCATCGTTGCGTCTGTCCCGGTGGGCCTATCTCCATTTCATCCGGTCTTTGACGGCACTAATATCTGGGTGCCCTGCTTCGATCATGACACCGTGACTGTAGTACGGGTGAAAGACACGGCAGGCAATCCGCTGGCTTCTCCTTTCGTGTTGAAGACGCTCATCGGCAATGGTCTAGACGTGCCCTTCAGCGCTGCCTTCGATGGGCAGCGTATCCTCGTGATGAACCTCAACGGGAATAGTCTGTCGCTTTGGAAGGCGTCGGACTTGACGCCACTTGGGTCAGTCGCGACAGGTGTCAATACACGGCCCTCCGGGGCTTGTAGCGATGGCGTCAACTTCTTCGTCACGCTTTCTGGCACAAACCAGTTGTTGCACTTCTGAAGCGCTGGAGGACAAGCGACGTCGTGCCAGGGAAGCCGGCGAGCGGCGCTCAATCAACGGTGGCCGACGACAGTATATTCCGATCATACAAAAACCCGTCATTCAATATCGATTCGCTTTTAGGGTCTGTAGCGACGGCGTCAACTTCCGGCTTACAATCCAAACTTCATACCAGTTGCCGCGCTTCTGAATCGCCAGGCCGCGCGTCGGCGAACGCGCTGTGAACCAGACCGGGCGGAACGTGGTGAAGCCCGGCAGCCCTACCATCGACTCGCTACGAGCGGGTCACGCGCACAATGAAGAGCAACTGAAAGACAACTTGAATCCCCGACACCGTCCCGCGTATTGTGTACCTGCCTTTCAAAATAAAAGTGAGTGAGGATTGCCATGCATTCATTCGGGCGCGTCGGAATGTCTCTCAGTCTGGCACTTTGTCTCGTTCTGATTACTGGCTCCTGGGCGGGAGCCTGGGGGGAGGACGGTCATCGGTTTATCAACCGCGTTGCGGCTGAGCATATGCCGGAAGATATGCCTGCGTTTCTTCGCAAGGCCGGAGCGCGGCTGTCGTTTCTTGGTCCGGAGCCCGATCGCTGGCGCGACGGCAAGGAGCTTTACAAAGCGCTCGGCGAAGTGAACGGCCCCGACCACTTCATCGACATTGATAAACCCGAGAACTTCGAAGCGCTTCCCAACGATCGTTACCTTTATGCGGACTGGCTGCGCGCCCAGGGCAAAGATCCCAAGGCGATAGGCTATCTGCCGTACTCGATACTCGAGGGCTTTCAAAAGGTTGAAGTGCTGTTTCGCATGTGGCGCGACCCGCAACACGAAGCCGAGCGGGACGAGATCGAACAGAACATCGTCTATTATGCCGGCGTGCTCGGGCACTACGTGGCCGATGGTTCGCAGCCGCTTCATGCTTCGATCCACTTTAACGGTTGGACCACAAGTTCTAATCCGCAGCTCTTCACTCGCGAGCCGCTCCACGGCAGGTTCGAAAGCGAATATGTGAAGGCAAATATCAAACCCGAAGACTTCAGCGGTCTCGTAAAGACGGCAACCAGGCTTCAGGATCCATTTGCCGATATCGTGAAATATCTTATTGATTCGTGCAATCACGCGCCCGAGCTTTATCGCATGGAGAAGGTCTCGCGGTGGGACGCCAACAATCGAAACGCTGAGTCGAAGAAATTTGTTACCGAGCGGCTGGCCGCGGGTTCGCAGATGCTTGCGAACCTGTGGTACACGGCGTGGCTCGGTTCGTTAAGTTCCAAAAGCGGAGGTTAGCGCAGCCTACGCGGACAGCAGATAGACTAACGTATTGACGACCAGCCGAATACCTGGTGAAGGAGAATGGACAACCCTTCGGTTCAGAATTCGAGTGGACGCTTACCGCGGAATCTTCGGCAAGGTTTCTTGCCCGCTTGGATCAGGACAGAGAGCGTGCGGGTGAAAAGTACGAAACGCGTAGCTTGACCCTGGTGAAATTCTCTGGCTGGCTAAGGGCGTGTTTTCCCTAAGAGTGCGGGTCACGAACCTATTTCAAACACGCTACGCTCAGTTGGCTACTGACTAACGTACGGGATCAAGGAACGGTGTGTCTGGATCACTCACAGAAAAGATCACCAACCGCAACGGCTCGGTGCTGCTGCGGTTGTAACCCGTCATTTTCACCTGAGGCGGCATCACCATCGCCTGACCAGCTTTGACCGTGACTGGCTCTCGCCCCTCCATTTCTAATTTGAATTCGCCTTCCAGAACATAGACAGTCACCGGGAAACGGTGCGTATGGAACATAGTCTTATCGCCCGGTTGGAAGCTCGCCGTGAGGACGCGCACGTTCTGGCTCTCGCTTTTAGGCATCCCTTGTACGATCTCGCTCAGGAGTAATTGGGGCTTGACGACACCTCGCTCTTGCGCTACTGCTATCAAACTAATGAGCAAAACCGCGGGCGCCAGACTGAAGCTCATCCGTTTATTCATCTGTACTCTCCTTCCTCACACGATAGCATCTAACGAATCGAATACACCGGGCGCGGGCGAACACCATTCAAGCAACCTTCCGTTTCTTCTCTGCCGGTGGCGTCTCACTGGGGCAAACCGATTCGCCGCACAAGATCATGGAAACGAGGATCGGCGCGCAAGGACGCGAACTCTGGCCGCACTTTCAGGTTAATCAGGTGGAAGGAGCGTTCCTTGTACGACCTTTCCAACCCCTGAAACGCCTGCTCTCTCTCACCAAGGGCAACATAAATTGCAGCGAGCTCATACGACGACACATAGCGAACCGCGGAGAGCTTCTGCAATTCGTCGAGTATTCTACTCGCCTCGTTTCTCTTGCCTGCTTTTGCATAGGCGTGCCCGAGGGCCGCAACGATCAGCGGACTCCTCCCTGAAAGAGTAATCGCCTTTTGGATCTCTGCAATGGCGTCGCCAAGCATACCCTTTTGTTCATAAGCGAGCCCGAGGTGCCAATGCGCCACGGCGAAGTTTGAGTCCATCTCTATCGTCTTTCGGCATTGTTCGATTGCATCGTCATAACGCCCCGCGAAGTAGAGCGTTGCGCCCAGGAAGGTATTCATTACGAGTGATGTGGGCTCAAGGTCCAGCGCTCGTTTCATTTCCTGTAAAGCTTCTTCCAACTGACCCGTAGCCGTCAGATAATGGATGGCATACCATTGATGAGCAGTAGCATAATCCGGGTTGAGTTCTATGGCGAGCCTAAACTCTCTTTCCGCATCCGAAAATTCCCAATCGTAATTCACTCTGACGTGAGCCAGCGAGGCATGCGCTTCGGCAAGTGTAGTGTCTATTGCGAGCGCATTCATCGCAGCCTCTCTTGCCTTTGGCATCGTTTCTTGGGGGGCAGCAAAATTGTAAAACGTGAGACCAGTGTAAGAATCCGCCAACCCGGCGTACGCAAGAGCGTAGCCCGGATCTTTTTCGACCGCTTGCTTGAACTGTGCGATGCCAAGCCTGAATCCTTCCTCCGTTCTCTTGTTCCAAAAAAAACGGCCTTTCAAATAGACCTGATAGGCTTCGGCATTATCCGTGTCGCGCTTTATCAAACGCCTTTGATCTTCGCTGGAGAGCTTCAAGGCCAGCGCCTCCGCTACTTTCTTGGAGATAGAGTCTTCGACTTTGAAGATGTCTGTAAAATTCTCGTCGAAGTGATCCGCCCACAGCAAAGAAATATCTGAAACACTCACCAGCCGCACCGTAACTCTTAGTCGTTCACCCAGTCTCTGTATGCTCCCCTCCAACACCGAGTCCACTTTCAGTTCCTGACCAGCTACAACTGTCTCCTTGTCAGAAGCGGCGTACTTTAGGACAGCACTGGAAGGCCGCACAGTTAATAACCTGAGGCTGGCGAGCCTGGTTGTTAGTGTCTCCGCTATTCCAACCCCCAGGTATTCATCAGCGCCATCTGCGCTCAACGATTTGAAGGGCAGCACCGCCAGCGATTTGATCCCACTGTCTAATACCGACGATGAGCCGCGGGGCGGCCTCGGCATGAATCGGGATGAGAAAGCCCACAAGCCGACGCCGATCAGCAGCGCCAGCATCACCAGAACCATTGCCCACATCCAGTGCTGTGCCGAGCGTTTCCCGAGCGGCACGTAAGGGATCACCGCCCCTTGAGGATCGCTCGCGCCCAACAGGCCAATTCCTCGCGCCACGTGCCGCAGATCCAACAGCATCTCCCGCATGGTCTGATATCTGTTCGCAGGATCTTTGGACAACGCCCGATCGATCGTTGCAGACAACTCCGCAGGTATCTCCTGATTGAACTCGAGCAAGGGTGTATGAGGCTCGTTGATCACGGCGTTCATAGTCTCGGCCTGAGACTTTCGCTTGAATGGCACATCTCCCCTGGCCATCTCGTAGATCACTACGCCCAGCGAAAAGATGTCGCTGCGGTGGTCAACACCCGCGCCCCGCGCCTGCTCGGGTGACATATAGTTAGGCGTGCCAATGACTGCGCCTGTCTTTGTCAATTGGGCGGTCAATTCCGACTCAGCCTTGTGATCGCGGCCATACATCAGCTTGGCCAATCCGAAGTCGAGCACCTTCACCTGCCCGCGAGGCGTGATGATGATGTTGTTTGACTTGATATCTCGATGAATGATTCCCTGGTCGTGCGCTGACGCAAGAGCGTCCGCCACCTGGAGGCTGATCGACAGCAGGGCGTCCAGCTTCAGCGGGCAAGAGCCAATGATCTGCTTGAGGGTGGCGCCCTCGACATACTGCATTGCGATAAACAGAAAGCTCGAAGCCTGCCCCACCTCGTGAATGGTGCAGACGTTCGGATGATCAAGGGTGGATGCGAGTTGAGCCTCTCTGAAAAATCGCGATCGCAGCTGCGGGTCGGCAGTGAGTGAGGGTGGCAGAAGCTTGAGGGCGACTTTGCGACCTAACCCGGTATCTCGAGCCAGGTAGACTTCCCCCATCCCGCCCGACCCAATGTGAGACAGCACTTCGTAATGTGCGATGCGTTGGCCTCTGCGTGGTTTGGGCTGATTATCGGTAAGTAAGTCCGCGGCCACCCTTGCAGGAGGCGATTCGATGAAGCCTTTCGCCTGACCATCAGAAATCAGCAAAGAGTCCAGCTCGTGACGCAATTCTTCATCACCTGAGCAGGCCCGGTCGAGGAACGCAGCCCGCTCGGTAGCCGGACAGTCAAGAGCGGCTTCTAGCAACTCGTCTACTTGCTTCCACCGCTCAGGCTTCATTCGGCTCACCTTTACTGATCGCGCGGTTCAGCCATGCCTTTGCTTTGCGCCATTCTCGCTCGACCGTGCGAGATGTGACCTTGAGCACTTCGGCCACCTCTTCAGTCGTTAACCCGCCAAAGAACTTCATCTCAACGATCTGGCTCTTGCGCGGGTCCATTTCCGCCAGATTCTTCAGCGCATCGTCGAGTGCTATCACATCTGCGACTTCCTTAGATATGACCGCCTGGTCAGCAAGCGACACCATTTGCGCCCCGCCGCCTCGTTTCGCCCGCGAGCGACTCCGTGCGTGATCTACGAGTATGCGGCGCATCAAGTGAGCGGCGACTCCGAAGAAGTGCGCTCGGTTCTGCCATTGTACGCTCTTCTGATTAACAAGCCGCAAGTAGGCCTCGTTTACAAGGGCTGAGGTTTGCAGCGTGTGGCCCTTGCTTTCGCGCCGCATGTAACGGCCGGCCATGCGGCGCAGTTCGTCATATACCAGGGGGATTAACTCGTCCAGTGCTGCCTGATCGCCATTGCCCCAGTCAACCAGCAGTCGAGTAACGTCTTTTGGTGGGGGCGAAGCCATATATCGCATTACGCTTAGCGCTTTAGTCTTAAGATCGGCTGATTATACCAGTGATAGAAGGACGGCAAGTAGTCTCCGAAAAGATTCGGAAGGGGTGTCGGGTTTTTCATGAAATTAACGCGTTAGCAGATGAAGGCTATTTCGTGGGCAGCCGAAAATACCGGAAAGGATCGAACATGAAACTAAGACTCACAATCATCGTCGCCTTTCTTTGATCGGTATCGAGGTGAAGTCACCGAAGCCTAAACGCCGGCGCGAACCTGGCAACAAAGACCAGGCGCCTTGTTTGAACAGCAATCTGAGCAACCGGCGATTTGTTCGCCGTCGGCTTCCGTATCGTCCTGCCCGACGGTGTCCTCCCTGAGGTATCAGACTTTCGACCAGGGAGTACCGCATCAACATTACTCGGAAAGGAGAATCAAATGAAAGACTCTACTCGAACTTTCGCTCAAAAATTTATCTGTCGGCTTATGGCGCTGATACTGATGGGTTTCGCCATAGTTGGCCACAACTCAAATGCCGCCGGCAGTCTATACCTGCGTAACGCGCCACAACACGCAGACGCTCAGACGGATATGGTGCTCGATTGGAACGCGAATGCAGCCAATGCGATTGTAGGTGTTGCGGCGCAGCGACCTGAGCGCGGCCTGATTCGCCTGGCGATGGTTCACATAGCCGTCTACAACGCGGTCAATGCAATCGACGGAAATCCGTTCGAATCTTACGGAGTCGCTCCGAACGTCGTGGCTCCGGCATCCCCGGAAGCCGCCGCCGCAGCCGCTGCTCACGACGTGCTTGTGGCGCTCTTTCCTTCACAGCAGGCAGATCTTGATACAAAGTACAGCCAGTCGCTTGCTTTGGTTGGTGATGGTACCGCCAAAACCAACGGCGTGTCAGCCGGCCAGCAGGCTGCCGCAGGAATACTCGGTATGCGAGCCAATGACGGACGCGACGCGGTCGTCCCGTATACCCCGGGCACCGGCACCGGAGTGTGGATGCCGACGCCGCCAGCTTTCTTAGCAGCGGCCGCGCCAGAGAGTGCGCGCGTTCAACCTTTCGCGCTCAACAGCCCATCGCAATTTCGCGCCGAGCCCCCTCCAGAACTTAACAGTAAGACGTGGACGCGAGATTACAATGAGGTTAAAAGTCTCGGCGCTGCAACTGGCAGCACGCGAACGCCTGCACAGACCGACATCGGACGATTCTGGTCAGATCAGCCCATACTGCAATGGAACCGAGCCTGGCGCACTATCTCCGTCTCCCATGTACTATCGCTTTCAGACAACGCCCGTTTCTTCGCTATGCTTTCCACCGCGAGCGCTGACGCGATAATTGCGTGCTGGGATTCCAAGTACTTTTACAACTTCTGGCGACCGGTCACCGCGATCCGCGCGGGGGACACCGACGGCAACCCCAACACCGAAGCTGACCCTAATTGGATAGGGCAGGTGACGACGCCCAATCATCCGGAGTACCCGGCGGCTCACGGCTGCTTCAGCGGTGCTTCGACTAACACGCTGAGAGTTTTCTTTGGAACTGATAGCTTTGACTTCACGATAGACAGCAACATCGCGGACCTGACAAATCCCGTGCGCTCCTACGGTAGCTTCTCTCAATCGCTTGCCGAAGTGCTCGATGCTCGCGTTTATGGCGGCATGCACTACAGAAACTCGACCGCGGCGGGAGCGAGGATCGGCAAGCAGGTCGCGAAATATGTCACCCGGCATTTCTTTCTGCCCTCGAAAGGTCATCGCGATTAGGTCTGCCGCGGTTCTATGGGTCGAGGTCCGACAGACCGATGGCGCGAGTCCTTAACGAAGGGTGAGGCGCACCGTGCGCAACCCTGACGGGACAGAGTTCGCCGTGTTCAACTACACGCCCTCCATCGAATCGCAGCGCGTAGCTGAGCAGTATTGAATGCTCTTCCCGACTGTTCCTCAAACGGAAGGCAGTAATAAATGCCAACCAAATTTTTAAATGAAAGGAGCGAAAGTCATGAGAATCAAATCCAATGTAAAAGCAGGCAGGCAGGCTGCGAACCACAACCAGACGCTCTCCCGGTAGATGACGCAAGTTTACACTCGAGGGGGCGGGCCAACAGTCCGCCTCCTCGGCACTTCGCCGTCTGGGTTGATGAAGCGAGGCGGTAAGGCTCAAGGCAAGCAACTTTAATTGAGCGGATCACGATGGCGGCTTTCCTTGTCAGGATGTTTCGTCTATGAGCCCGCTCAATTAGCACAAGGGAGGTCTGGTGACGCTGATGGAATTGAGCCGGCTGAGCAAGCTTCACGGGCGTGTCGAGTCCGGTGTGAGAAACACTAAGGAAACAAAACCAGGGAGAGATATGATAGACCTAACGCCTCGCCGAAACATCTGTCGAGGGTTGGCGATGGTCGGGCTCATTGCAGCCGTTGTTGCTAGCTCAGACCGCCTGCGCGCAGACACCGGCATATGCGGCGGCGCGAGCTTTACGTTGCCGTTCACCGACGTCACTTCGAGCAACATATTCTTTTGCTCGATAGCCGAAGCATTCGTTGCCGGGCTCACCAACGGGACAGGTGCGACTACGTACAGTCCGTCACAAAGCGTGCCTCGAGAGCAAATGGCTGCTTTCATTACTCGCACAATGGATCAATCAGTGAAGCGGTCGAGCAAACGCGCTGCGCTTCGGCAGTTCTGGACCACTCAGACTCCTGACAATCTCGCGCTGACCTCTGTAGACAGCAGTCCTCGACTGGTCGAATCAGATGGACTCGACATATGGGTCGCGAATGAAGGTAGCAGCACGGTGTCGCGAGTTCGAGCGAGTGACGGCCACCTGGTGGATTTCTGGACCGGCGCACCGGGTGCGTTTGGAGTGCTAGTAGCGATGGGAAAGGTATTCATCGCCGGGGAAGACACTCCAGGCAGGCTATATCAAATCGATCCCGGTCAGGCCGCAGGCGCAGTCACTCTCGTATCCTCCAATCTCGGGGTGCGCCCTCTTGGCATCGCGTACGACGGGCGCCGCATATGGACGGCTAACAACGGCTCTCCCGGATCGATTCCCGGATCGGTATCCATAGTGACGTTGAATCCGCTTACCGTGACCAACGTCACAACTGGATTCACAAATCCTTTCGGCATGATCTTTGACGGAGCGAACATCTGGGTCACGGATGGCGGGGACGATAAATTGAAAATGCTGGATTCCGCCGGCGGCATAGTTAACAGCGTGTCGGTTGGCGACGTTCCGCTCTATCCCGCCTTCGATGGAACAAACATCTGGGTGCCAAATCACAACCCGAACACTGTGAGTGTCGTAAGAGTCGCCGGCGCATTCGCCGGAACGGTGCTGGCCACGCTTTCGGGCAACGGACTGAATGGTCCGCAGCAAGCCGCATTCGATGGAGAGAGCGAATCCTTGTGACGAACAACGATGGGAACAGCGTCTCGTTGTGGAAGGCCTCGGACCTGACTCCTATTGGTAACTTCTCAACGGGCGCCGGGGGCTTCGGCGCTTTTGGAGCGTGCAGCGACGGCTTGAATTTCTGGATCACGCTCTTCAGCACGAACAAGCTTGCGAGGTTCTGAATATCCGTAGGGCTATAGGCGGATTATTGTGTGCTCTTGTGCGTTGGTTCGGATAAGCCGGTTTCGGTTGATCGCTAAACTCGCGCCTCTAAGAACCTAAAAAAAGTTGGCAATAATATCGGCGCTAGCCGTTCATTAAATGGCGGAGGCGCTCAAGCCAGAGCACGGGCTGGAAACGTTAGCGATTTGAAAAATCTTGAGCCGCCTCCGCAGTTTGCTTCTCTCGTGGTAAAATCACGCCGCGATGAAAATGCTTGTCGCAGCCGTGACTATGTTGGCGACTCTCTCCGCCTCATCCCATGCCGCGGACGAATCATATCTCGAAACCGCGCTTAGCGCCGCGCGATGGATACAGGCTACAGCAGATTACTCAAATCATGGCAAGGTATGGCGTGCCGATCCTCGCGATGCGCAATCGATAAACGAGACCCTCTATTCGGGCACCCCCGGGGTCGTTCTCTTCTTCATCGAAGCCTATAAAGCAACCGGCGATCAAGCCCTCTTGAAGGAGGCGCGCGACGGAGCCGACCACTTGCTTGCTGTCTTCGTTCAAGAGAAAGAGTCGGGATTGTACGAAGGCATCGCGGGAATCGGGTTCGCTCTTACCGAAACATTCAAGGCCACGCGGAATGAAAAGTACCGGCAAGGCGCGTCGCAGTGTGCGGCGTTGTTAGCGGTGCGAGCCAGGAAAGTCGGGAAGGGAACCGAGTGGAGTGACACGACGGATGTAATCTCGGGTGGCGCAGGCATCGGCCTCTTTTTGATCTACGCCGCGCGCGAACTGAATGAGCCTTCATTTCGAGACCTGGCAATTCAGGATGCTCGCAGGTTGATAGAGCTGGGGCGACCGGAGAAGAGTGGCTTGAAGTGGGCGATGACCCCGACCTTCGAACGGTTGATGCCCAATTTTTCGCATGGCACTGCAGGGATCGCGTATTTTCTTGCGACGCTTTACCAAGAGACAAAAACACGCGAGTTCCTTGATGCCGCACTTGAAGGCGCAAGATATCTTCAAGCGGTAGCGAAGACTGACGGCGGTGTCTGTCTGATATTTCACAACGAGCCAGACGGCAAGAACCTCTATTATCTAGGCTGGTGTCACGGGCCGGTTGGCACCGCCCGACTGTTTTATCGCCTCTACCAGGTGACTCGCGACCCGCAGTGGATGGATTGGGTTAAGAGATCGGCGCGCGGCATCATGCAGAGCGGGATTCCAGAAAAACAGACCCCGGGGTTCTGGAACAACGTAAGCCAGTGTTGCGGCTCGGCGGGTGTCGCAGAATTCTTTTTGAGTCTGTATCAGATCACTCGCGATCGGGCCTACCTCGATTTTTCAAAACGAGTCACTGAGCAATTGCGCGCGAAGGGAACCCGCGATCGAAACACGGTGAGGTGGATTCAAGCCGAACACCGCGTCAAACCCGAGCTGCTTGTCGCGCAGACCGGCTACATGCAAGGCGCTGCCGGAATTGGGATGCTTTTCCTTCATCTGGACGCCCTTGAGCGCGGCAGAAAAGCGTCTATCGTTTTTCCGGACTCACCCTTTTGATTAAACCTCGGATCATTCTTCCGCCGGATGCTCATCGCTTGATCGATGAGTTCATGCCGAGCTACGACGTGAGCGAGTATCACGAGACAAGGGTTCGCGCGCCAATTGGGAGGGTTTTCGTTTCGCTTGGGACGACTAATCTCGGCGCTGCGTTCATTGTCCGATTGCTTCTGACATTGCGCGCGCTTCCCGATTTGTTTTCTCGCCAACATCGAAGCCAGAAGCGTCGAATAGATCTCGAGACCCTGCTGAAAAATGGATTCGTGTTGTTGGGTGAGAACCCTCCGAACGAAATCGCTCTTGGCCTGGTTGGGAGATTTTGGATGGCAGCAGGCGGGACTTGCCGGGTGAGCGACGCCGGCGAGTTCAGGGACTTTGACCAGCCCGGTTATGCAAAGGCAGTCTGGAATTTCTCTCTAGTCGAAGAAAGCCAGGGAGTGACTAGACTTGCGACGGAGACAAGGGTGCGGTGCCTCGATGATCGAAGCCGCCGGCGATTCCGAATGTACTGGTCGGTTATAGGTCCTTTCAGCGGATTGATCCGCAGAGAAGTACTGCGCACGATCCGCCGGAGTTCAGAGTTCAGGGTTCGCAGTTCAGGGTTGAACCCCGAACTCTGAACCCCGAACTCTGAACCCTGAACTCTGAACCCTTCTTGATACCACCTTCGTTTCATCGCTAGACTCTCATCTCTATGCAAACTCGATCGGCGGAAATCGCGATCATCGGCGCGGGTCCAGCGGGTGCCCACCTGGCCTCACGGCTCGCGGCCGAGGGACGCGATGTAGTTTTGTTCGATCCGAAAGGCGCCTGGGAAAAACCATGTGGCGGCGGAGTCCCAACGCGCGCCATTCGCGAATTCGCTTTTCTGCTGGAGAGTTCAAGCTATCCACACAAACTTATTCGACGGATTACAATGATCTCGCCACTCGGTCGCCGCGTAACCTTGACGCTCGATGAACCATTCGCGGTTTACTCACGACAGGTGCTAAACGGCCTTGTGCTCGATCGAGCGATTGAAGCGGGCGCAACGTTTATTAGAGATGCAGTGTCGGACTTTACGCGCGAGCGCGATGGCTGGCTGATCTCAACCAACACGGGGGAACGCTGGCACGCCGACTTCCTGGTCGGAGCTGACGGCGCAGCAAGCTTCACGCGGCGTCGTCTCGTCGGGATCTTTCCAAAGCAGGATCTTGCGCTGGCTTTCGGATACAACATCGAGTGCGCGAACGGAAACGGAGCGAAACACGACGGACCCGACCCGGATGAAGTAGTCGTGCGCTTTCCGAAAGACTTTACCGGCTATCTTTGGGCGTTCCCGCGTCCCGGAGTAATGAACTTTGGCGTCGCTTCAAAATTGGGCGAGCGCACTTCGGACGAACTGCGTACGCTACTCACCGATTTCGTTCGCGGATATTACAGCGGGCAGATGCCGGCGCCGGAACAAACAAGTTTTTTCGGCGCGAAGATCCCGACGCTGGACGTTGCGAGTTGGAACGAGCTGCGAGCGAGCGGCGACGTCTGGGCATTGATCGGCGACGCAGCCGGCTTTGCGGACCCGATCACCGGGGAGGGCATCTACTACGCGTTCAAGTCCGCTGATCTTCTGGCGGACGCCCTCTGTTGTTCGAAACGGCATCAGGCTCCGGCCAATGAGTCTCGGAACGCCTACAATGAAGCGGCCGCTTTATACGAAATCCAGTGGCGCGACGTTTTTGGCCGGGATCTTGAACACGCCTCGTACAGACTTCCGCACTTTTATCACGGGCGGTTCTTTGGCCGCATTTTCACGGACGCGATGATCATGCTCGCGCGCCATCATCGCGGTGTCCGGACTATTCTCGGCCGAGCGCTGGTCGGCGAGCAAAGCTACGTCACTCTAAAGCGCGACCTCCTTCGCCGCGCCTGGCAAGTGTTCTGAATAGTCAAACAGCTTCCGCGTAAAGGAGATTGCGACCGAATTCCGATATGAAGAGTTATCGCAAGGAGCTTTGGTTCAACGTGCCCAGTCGGCGAGGGTTCATCAACATTACTCCGCAGGTTGAAGAGTGTTTGCGCGAGAGCGGCATTGGCGAAGGCCTGGTGCTTGTGAATGCTATGCACATCACAGCTTCGATTTTCATAAACGACGACGAGAGCGGACTGCATCACGACTACGAGGTCTGGCTCGAGAAGCTCGCGCCGCACGAACCGGTTGACGGCTATCATCACAACCGAACCGGTGAAGACAACGCCGACGCGCATATGAAGCGGCAGGTCATGGGCCGTGAAGTGGTCGTCGCAATCAGCGGCGGGAAACTCGACGTCGGGCCCTGGGAACAAATCTTCTATGGTGAGTTCGACGGCCGCCGGAGGAAGAGAGTTCTCGTAAAAATCATCGGCGAGTAGTGCTTGCATGCAGGCGCAAATCGCGGTTCTGGTTTAGTATTAATTCGGGTCAGCGAGGATGGGGCAGAGGCTATGAGGTTTGAGTCATGCACAGGTTAGTCGTAGGTCTTTGCACATTCGCGCTCGTTGTTACGTCTTCGCAAGCTCTCGCTTTGTTGCACGACGAGCAGGCACAACCGGCTTCGTCTCCAACTTCAAGTACACAGAAAGAGCAAAATGACAGCGGCGATCCGGTCACAGCCACGGATCAGAGTCCCCGCGACCAGATTCAACTCAAGGCAAAGCTCGTTAGTATGACGGTCACTGTTTTAGACCCGTTCGGGAGGTTTGTTACCGGACTGGCGAAGAGGAACTTCGAAGTCTTTGACGACGGAGTCAAACAGGAAATCGCTCATTTCACTGATGAGGACGCTCCTGTCACTCTCGGAATTGTCTATGACGTATCGGGTTCGATGGGCGACCTGACTTCGCGTTCATTTCAGGCGCTTCGAAGACTCTTTGAAACCTCTCACCGGGAAGACGAGTACTTTATTATCGCGTTCAACGATCGGGCAAAGCTTGTTCAGGACTTCACAACCTCGCCAAGCGAAATCATGAGCCGCGTAATATTCGTCAAAGCCAAGGGGAGCACCGCGCTCTACGATGGGGTCTATTTGGGGTTGGAGAAAGCCCGTCAAGGAAAGCATGCCAAGAAAGCATTGTTGATCATTTCCGACGGGGAAGAGAACAGCAGTCGATACAACGGGCATGAGCTTCGAGAGATGCTGAAAGAGTCGGACGTTCCCGTTTACAGCATAGGCATAAGCCAGTTGTACGCCGGGATGGGAACGCTCCAGAGTCTTTCTGAGTGGAGCGGGGGCATGGCCTTCGCGCCGGAAGACGAACCCCAGACCCGCGATATCTACACGAGGATCGCGCTCATGCTGCGGCACCAATACGCCATCGGGTTTTATCCTACTGACTCCGCGAGCAACATCGACTGGCACAAGGTGCGGATCAGTATCAACGCGCCAAAAGGCCTTGGCAGGCTGGCTCTGAACTACAAGAAAGGGTACCGATCGTTCTCCAAGTGACCGGCAAGTCTACGAATGCAGCGCCGGAAAGAATTGCAAATTGCAAAATGAGAATTGCAAATTGAAAAATTGAGTGGGCATCGGAGTCGTTCAATTTGCATTTTTCAATTTGCAATTCTCAATTTTCAATGGCTGAATTCAATATCTCCAACCCGACACAATGCCAAAGAGCCGATCACCTCTCGTAATAATCTTCATTACCATCTTTATCGACCTTGTCGGGTTCGGAATCGTCATTCCCGTCCTGCCGTTGTATGCCGAACGCTACGGCGCATCTGAAACGACAATTGGAATTCTGCTTGCCACCTACTCGGCTATGCAGTTTATCTTCGCGCCGATCCTCGGCAAGCTCTCCGATCGAGTCGGGCGCAGACCGGTTCTGCTTGTCAGTTTGATCGGAACGTCAATCGGATTTTTAATTATGGGTCTCGCGCCCAGAATGCCGGTTGGGTTCGCCTTGCTTGGACTTGCGCCGACGCTGGTCTGGCTCTTTGTGGCCCGAATGATAGACGGGATCAGCGGCGGTAACATCTCGACCGCGCAAGCCTACATTGCCGATGTCACTCCGCCCGAGGAGAGATCCAAAGGGATGGGGCTGATTGGCGCTGCATTTGGACTCGGCTTCGTTTTCGGGCCGATGATTGGCGGTGCAATGAGTTACATCTCTCCTGCAGCACCGTTTTTCTTCGCGTCGGCGATGGCGGCGGCGAATGCGACCGCGCTCTATTTCCTCTTACCCGAGAGTCTCTCGCACGAGCATCGAAGCGAGGCGCGCCGCGGAGGCATCGTTCAGATACTCGAACAGTCCGGAAGCTGGCAACTCGTCGCCGTGTTGTGCACTTACTTTCTTGCGACTGTTGCTTTTGCAATGATGACCGCGACCTTCGCGCTGTTCGCGGCGCATAGATTCAAGTTCGATGCCTGGCATACCGGATTCTTATTCGGATACGTTGGAGTCATCGGCGCCGTAATACAGGGCGGCTTGCTTGGGCGACTGGTGAAAAAGTTCGGCGATAAGCCGCTGACCGGAATCGGCACGGCGTTGTTCGCCGTAAGCGTGTTCGGATTTACACTCAGCGGTACGGTTGTGCTTCTCATAATAGCGAGCACCGGTATCGCGATCGGCAACAGCCTGATGACCCCGACGTTGAACGCGCTGGCCTCCAAGAGCGTAAACGCATCATTGCAAGGCCGAGTGCTCGGCGTGATGGCATCGGTCGCGAGCCTCGCGCGCATCATCGGACCGGTACTGGGCGGGCTGCTTCTGAGTCGCGATCCGGATTTCAGTTCCCATTATGGGCGCACGCTTTACTGGGTGAGCTCGGCGATAATGCTTGTCGCTCTTGGAGTGAGTCTCACAATTAAGTCGAAGTCGGGTGCGACGGCCGAAGAGGTTGTCGGGATACAAGGGTAGTAGTCTTTCGTATGGAGGCAAGCGAAAAATGTACTTCCTGAATGTCTGGATTCACATTCTTGCGGCGGCGGTATGGACGGGCGGCCTGATTTACACCGCCGCGGTGGCGGTTCCATTTGCGCTCACGCATCCGGTTGACGAGCGTCAGCGCATCCTGCGCGGGCTGGCCCGGCGATTCAGGTGGATAGGCTGGGGCTCGATCATTATGTTGATCATCACAGGCATCGGCAATCTGTCGCTTCGTCTGACGCCGATCAAGTTGTCACAAATCTTTAACGGAGACGTTTTCAACCCTGAGAAGGTTGAGCGTCTGATCGCGATCTGGCTTCCGTGGAAGTTGATGCTGGTCATTGTGATGATAGCCCTGATGGCTTTCCACGACATTACAAGCATCCGGGCCGCCAAGCTGCATGAAGGCTCGCCCGACAGCGCGCCCGGCAATCGCATGGGATCTCGCGCCGCAGCACTCGCGACTCTAATAGCGATCCTTGTGCTATATGTATCGGTCCGACTGGTGCGAGGATGACCGCAAGCGGCGCATCACGGATCAGTTCTTGCGCTGCTCGCACGCTCTGATCCATCGAGGAGGGAGAACTTCAAAGTCTGTTCACGCCTCCGTCGATTCTGGCGAACACTCTGCGGTCCACAGCGTAATGCGGCAACGTAATAATGCCGCCTCTCGAGATTAATGTTCCCGCTCCACTCAAAGTGAATCCTGAACACGCGTTGAACTGGTAATCGCCGCGTCGTCCTGCACGGAGCCGATCCTGGTCCGGCCCAACGACACGTCGAAATCGCTCGGCTCCTCTTCGTCGTGGACAAGATTCCGAAGCACGAACGAGACCGAGTCAGGCGAGATCTGCTCGACTACTGTCACCGGGATACGCTGGCAATGGTCATGTTGGTGGAGACTTTGGAAGGACTGGCCCGAGTTGCTCCACGATGCGGACGACTCGGGCTAACAAGCCCAATGGCTACCTTCTCGGCTCATAGTGCGTCGCCACCGCCCCCGAGGCGAACTCCAGCCGGCTCACGAGCCTCAAGTCGACAGGCTTCGATAGCCCCGCGAACAACGTCGGCCCGTGGCCCGCTAGCCTGGGCTGCACCACGAACTCGTACTCATCAATCAATCCCAGCTCCGCCAACGCCAGCGGGAGCTTCACGCCTCCCACGAGCAGTCCCTTACCCGACTCTCGCCTGAGCTGTTGAACGGCCTTCCCTAGATCCCCGCGCACGAGCTCCGCGTTCCAATCGACCCGGTCCAGGGTGCTCGACACGACGTACTCCGCTTCAGGGCTAGGAGCCACTCACGTAACGCATGACGATGACAGATGAGGTAGACGAGCAAGGTTAGCGGTCAATGCGTTGGACGAACTCCTGGGGGCCGAGGGCTATGACGATAGCGGATAAGCTCCGCGTCCTTACCTGACGAGATTCCCAGGTCCCTCCACAATTCCTAGATGAGGAAACAACGCTGTGAGCAGCGAAATGGAGTCCCAGTTCGTAACGATGGAGGTTTACTTACTCTGTAAACGTCGCCACGTTGCCGGTGCCGTAAGAAATGCCTTCTTGAACGCTCGTGAAAATGCTGCCTCGGACTCGTAGCCAATCGTGCTGGCGATCTGAGCGAGGGAATCGCGGCCGTCCCGCAGTTTTTGAGCCGCGACCTGCATACGCCAGTTAGCGAGGTAGTGCATCGGAGCCATCCCGATCAGACGCGTGAAGCGCTCGCCCAGTGCCGATCGCGACAACCCAACTTCTCGGCCAAGCCCATCTATTGTCCATGAGCGCGCAATGTCGCGATGGAACAGCGCCAACGCTCGGGCGACGTAGAGATCTCGTAGACCCGCGAGCCAACCGGTCTCGTCATCTGACAGCGTATCAGCGTAGCGCCGGACGGTTTCCACGAAGAGCAACTCTGACAACTTTGCCAGCACGGTCTCCGATCCTGGGCGGCCAGTGGCGACTTCGTCGGCAGCATACTGGAAGGTGGAGCGAATCCATTCGGCGGCACTACCCTCCTCGGCATTTAGCCGCAGTGACCTGGGCAAGCTAGAGATCAAGAGATTGCCTTCGACGCTGTCACAACCGAGGAAGCCGCATACCAGCCGCGTTCGATCACCATCACCGCCATGACGAATGGCATACAACCCCCCATTCGGCGAGGGCACGATGACGTCGCTGGCCGACACCGGGGGCAAATCTAACTTCCCGCCAAGCAGGTGAGCATCGTTGCGAGGGAAAACGACGACCTCGCCAGAGCTAAGCTCGAACGGCTCCTCGCCATCAACCTGTACTTTGAGTCTTCCTTCAACCACATAGTGGTAAAGGATCAGATGCGAAGTCGAACCGAGAAACGGCGCACAATACTGAGGCTTCAACTGCGCCGCGACGCACCACGGCTCAAAGAACTCGGCGTGCAAGAATACACCGCCAGTAAGGTGTGCGACCCTCAAAACGTCAGATAAAGCGTCCATTTCCCGCTTCTCCAAAGCAAATCGGCGTTCCCGTCATTTCTCCCGGTAGAGCGATCATAGATCAAAGATATTGACCGACGTACATTAGCAGCGACCGCCTGAACCAAAAGTTCAGGAAGGTTGTTGGCGCAGTATTCTAACTTTAGGTAAGGAGATTAACAATGAACACCACAACAAGGAATATCGACAGCGATCGATACGACCGCTGTATCAAAGCTTCCAAGAGAGTGCGTTGGGACATTGACCATGATGTGATCCGCGGGCGCACCTTTGACCGCTCCCAGAAATATCTGCCTGATAAACTTTCGCTGGTTCACGAGTTCGCTACTCTCTTCGAAAGTGAGAAACGATTCGTCAGTCAGATTCAGGGACGCACCTACGCAAACATGTTCGGGTTAGTCGAACGATTCATCAACGCGAAGGTGCTGGAAGTCGGCCGTGACCACTGGTTCGGCGATCAAGTTGCCCTGGAGGCATTGGTGCGGTTCAGCGATGAGGAATTAAAACACCAGGAAATGTTCCGCCGGATGAACCAGATGGTCGGTGCGACCTTGCCTGCCGGTTACACTTTCGACGTAGATCCCAACGCGGTAGCCGGCGCAGTGCTCAGCAAGAGTACCTGGGCGGTGCTTGCACTGACGCTGCAGATCGAGCTGTTCACACAACTCCACTACCGTCAAAGCATAGAACCGGATGGCGAGCTGTCCGAACTGTTCAGGGACGTGTTCCTCTATCACTGGAAGGAAGAGAGTCAGCACGCCATCCTCGACGAACTGGAGTGGAGGCGAAACGACGCCGGACTGACCACCGATGAACGCGACCGGGCGGTCGACGAGTTCATCGAGTTAATCGGCGCGGTAGACGGCATTCTGCAGGCGCAAGCCGTCAGTGATGCGAGCTATTTCGCAACGAACTGTGGCCGCGCGGTGGATGTGAAAGAGGTTGAAGCAATAAAAACCGCCTTCCTCAAAGCCTATCGATGGCAATACATCCATTCGGGCGCGTCGCACCCGATGTTCGCGAAGGTGCTCGCTAGCTTGATCACCGAAGATCAGGGTAAGCGGATCCAGGCAGCCCTCGCCAGTCTGCGATAAGCCAATCGCGAACCTTCGTTAATCAGCTTTACTCAATTGAGAAAAGGAGACCTACCATGAGTACGACAAAAGCAACTCCCAAAGGCCGCATCGTCAACGGCATTAACGTAGACGATCTCCTGGCCCTGCGCGCCCGTATCGAGCAAGATCCATCCAAGGGCATAACAAACTGGCTTGTCACCACCACCTGGCGCGGTCAGACTCAAAGCCGTGCCCAAGTATCAGGCTTCCGGATAGGTGGCGAAGATGTGTCACGTCGGTTCTCATTCGACATCGACGAACCGATCGAACTGGGCGGCAGCAATGCATTCCCCAATCCGCAGGAATATCTGCTTGCAGCGCTCAACGCGTGCATGACGGTAGGATATGCGGCACAGTCCGCAATCCGAGGAATTACCCTCGAACATCTGGAGATCGAGACTAAGGGCGACATAGACCTCAGAGGTTTCCTCGGGATTGACTCCACAGTCGCGCCCGGCTACGAGAGCCTGAGCTATACCGTCCGCATCAAGGGTGACGGCACCGAGGCCCAGTTCGCCGAGATCCATGAGGCGGTAATGGCGACCTCACCCAATTTCTTCAACGTCGCGAATGCGGTGGCGCTGAAGCCAACCCTGGTGATCGAGTAGACACGAACCAGCACGCGGGTCGTGCAAAAGAAGTTCGGTTTGGAGTTTCCGACGTACCGCAGCAAAAAGGCGGGAGGCGGCTTGTTCGCCTCCCGCCAGTCCATCAAACCGAAGCACTCAGCGATCATTTTGACGCCATGTTGGAGGGCAGATGGTCAAAGCGGCGGTCGAGCTTGTGATTGTCGACCTCCGCGCTGCCGACGCGTCATCTTATAACAAGCGCAAGCGCCATGGTCGCCCAGTCGGCTTGCGGCAACAGAAAACCCACTGATTATGCCGGTGAGGAACCCCGCTCTCAAAGATTCTTCTGTTTGAGCGGCTGATTCGCCGGCACTGGATTAGCCTTACGGATAACTCTTGAAGGTAACAGAGACTCCACACGTAATGTGAATACGAGTGCACGATTATATTCGTAATCGTGCATTCGCCTTGTGGACCATTTTAAACTATACGCAAATACGAACAGATAGTCCCAATATGAAAACAGTGCGCATTGACGAATAGTTTGGTTGGGCGTATAAGAACGACGTGAGAATTTTGACGACGGCTGAGGCGGCGAAGCGCTTGGGGATAAGCCTGAGGCGGGTTCAGCAGTTGGTAAGTAACGGGCGATTGCCGGCCACCGAGTTCGGTGGTTCGTTCATGATTCTCGAAAGCGACCTCCAATACGTCCTGGAGCGCAAACCGGGAAGGCCGAGAAAGAAGACTGATGCCGAGAGGAAGGCAATCTCTCAGAGGAGACCTCGAAAAGTTAGAGCTATTGGGCAGAAGCTGCGCTAACAGATTTCCACCATTGGTTCGAAGGCTCTCGTTGAAGCGTTGAGTGACTCGCGAATGGGGAATGACCTGAGACTCATCAACCTGGTCTTTACCCAGGCTATAGCTCTTGACGCTCGTCTTGAGTATACTCGCGCGGACCTTTTGAGCTGGCAATTCCGACGCGTTTTGTTACTCAGCTGTTACTAAGCACCGGAGAACGGTAGTCGGGTCTGTTAGCCGCTGGTTGATGCGGGGATGTTAATGGTATTCGTCCCGTACATGCAGTCTTAAAAGTCTGGTAGCTTCGGATCATACCCCGGAATTCTGATTCGACTGGAAACCATTGATGAATATTCTCGGCATCTCCGGACAAGAGCGCGATGCGGCGGCAGCGCTGATCCAGGACGGGCGCGTCGTTGCCGCAATCGAAGAAGAGAAGCTCACTCGCATTCGTCACATCGGCATGAACTACGCCGGCGGGCTGCCCTTCCGAGCGATCGAATTCTGTCTCGAGCGAGCGCGCATTGGCTTTGAAAGGATCGATTGCGTAGCTTATTACCTCGAGCCTCACAAACGATTTCATCGCGAGATCGCTTTTAACTCCTCTCGAGCGATCAAGGCAGCGGACAATATCGAAGAGTTTCCACCCTACTTTGTCGAAGGGCTGAACGATCTTAAGCAGCGCCTGAAAACGAGACGCCTGGCTGAAGCGCGGCTTTCTGTCGATGGCAGGTTCATCGAGGTCCCTCATCAGCTCGCGCACGGAGCCAGCGCTTTCTACTCGTCCGGGTTTGAACGAGCTGCAGTGATCTCAGTAGACAACAAAGGCGATATGACATCGGCCGCGCTTATGACCGGCTCCGGCGAGCAGCTCCGCGTCGACGCCGAAGCGCAGTTTCCCAACTCGATCGGAATGGTCTATAGCGCGGTGACCGCTGCGTTGGGCTTTGACGCCGATGGTGATTGGCATAAGACGATGTGGCTGGCGCCGACCGGCGCGCCGCAATTCATGGAAATCTTTGCTGACCTCCTGAGCGTCGATCAAAACGGTCTGCCCGTCGTGAGCACCGACTACTTCGATCTTCCTTTCGGCGGAGCGCCCTCACTGTCTCGTCAATTCTTTGAGCGCGCGGCACTTGCGCCCAGAGATAAGGAGGAAACACTCGCGCAAAACCACCGCGATCTGGCGGCGAGCGCGCAGCAGCGAGTCGAAGTCGTGTTATGTGAGATCGCGCGCGTTCATCGCGAGCGAACCGGGGAAGAGAACTTGTGCTTAGCCGGTGGCGTTGCGCTAAACAGTTTCGCGAACTCGGCGGTTGAAAGAGCGTCCGGATTCAAGCGGCTCTTTGTTCAGCCGGCTGCCGGGAACGCCGGTTGTTCGATCGGAGCAGCGCTTTATGTTTGGCATCAGGTGATGGGCAATCGTGAGCGCGCCTACAAAATGGAGCATGCTTTTCTTGGTCCTCGATTTAGCGATGACGACATAAAAGGCGTGCTCGACAACTGTAAGCTGGCTTACGAATATTTTCTCACCGAAGACAAACTAACCGGTGAAGTCGCTCGCCAGCTCGCGCAGGGAAAAATCGTTGGCTGGTTCAGGGGCGCAATGGAGTTTGGCCCTCGCAGTCTCGGCGCTCGCAGCATATTGGCTTCACCGACGACTGAGATGATGCGTGACAATCTGAACGCCTTCATCAAACACCGGGAAGATTTCCGGCCCTTTTGCGCGGCGGTGCCGGAAGAACGAACCGAAGATTTCTTTGAGGCCAGCGCGTTGAATGACTTTCTTCAGGGCGTGAGCAGGATCAAAGAAGGCAAACAGCACCTGGTCCCGGCCGCCGTGTTTGGCGATGGACTTGTGCGGGTCCATAGCGTGAGCCGCAAGACCAATGGCTCGTTCTGGAAGCTGCTCACGAAGTTTGGCGAGGCTAGCGGTGTGCCGGTTCTTTTGAACACATCATTCAATCTGTTCGGCGAACCCGTCGTTTCAACGCCGCGGGAAGCCGTCCGAGGCTTTTACTGCTCCGGGATCGATTGCCTGGCGATTGAAAACTTCTTGATCAAGAAGTGAATTGCCAGCCGGTTTGCGTCTTTACGTGAATAGTGGCTTTTCTAAAAGCCTGGAGAAGATAATCCCAAAGAACCAACCAGGATACATATGCCGAAACGCGTTTATTTGGTAACCGGAGGCGCCGGATTCATCGGGAGTCACATCGTTGAGCGGCTCCTGCGCGACGGCCATCGCGCGCGAGTCCTGGACGATCTCAGCTCGGGCAAGGAATCGAACCTTGAGTCATTCCGAAGCGAAGTAGAGCTAATCAAAGGCGACATCCGAGACGCACAGCTCGTCAATCAGGCGATGAAGGGCGTCGACATTGTTTTTCATGAAGCCGCGCTCGGCTCGGTGCCCCGCTCGGTGGCTGACCCGATGACAACCCACGAAGTGAACATGACTGGAACGCTCAATGTCCTGCTCGCCGCGCGTGACGCCGGAGTGAAGCGAGTGGTCTACGCGTCAAGCTCATCGGTCTACGGAGAGACTCCCGAGTTGCCCAAGCGCGAGCAGATGACTCCACAACCTCTGTCACCGTATGCGCTGTCCAAGCTTGTGGGTGAGCATTACGCCAGCGTTTTCAAACTCGTTTACGGATTTGAAGTTGTGTCCCTGCGATACTTCAACATCTTCGGGCCGCGGCAGGATCCCGAATCTCAATACGCGGCGGTGATTCCTCGATTCGTCACCGCGTTATTGCAAGGCAAGTCTCCGGTGGTTTACGGCGACGGACTCCAATCGCGCGACTTCACCTATGTCGATAACGTCGTTGACGCGAATCTTCTGGCGTCAGAAGCCAGCGGCGTAGCGGGTCAAGCCTTCAACGTCGCGTGTGGCGGACGCTACACATTGCTCGACTTGCTCGCACGACTCAAAGAAATCCTTGGAAGCGATATCGATCCTATACACGAGGCCGCGCGAGCCGGCGATGTTAAAGATTCACAGGCTTCAATTGAAGCTGCCGAGCGTGCGTTGGGTTATAAGGTCTCAGTGGGGTTTGAAGAGGGACTTGGCAAGACAGCGGCGTGGTATCAGAACCAACCACGCTGAGCCGTCTAACTCTGAACACAAACCGAAAACCCGCAATCGCAATAGAGACAACCGCCGTTGTGCCTAAGCGGCTGCCCGCACTCCGGACAAATATTCTTAGCCAGAAGCTGATTTTCGGGCCGCTCCATTTCTGCTCGACCCGCGGACGCCAGAGTCAACGGCTCGGTCATATCCCCAACTTCAGTACTGAGCACCTGTTTTTCACGAGAGCCGTCGCGATAAACCGTAATCCCTTTGCAGCCAAGCTCGTGAGCCAGCAAGTAAGCGCGCTTCACATCCTCAACCGTAGCATTCGCCGGAAAGTTAATTGTTTTTGAAACTGCGGCATCGATGTGTTTCTGAAACGCAGCTTGCATTCGAACGTGCCACTCGGGAGCGATCTCGTGTGTGGTCACGAATACACGCCTCGCTTCCTCGGGGACTTCGAGAAGCCGGTGAACCGAACCCTTTTCCGAAATCCGCTTCATCAGATCATCGTTGTAGAAGCCGTGTTTGCGTGCGTAATCTTCGAAGAGCGGATGCACGAACGTCATCCGTTCCGATTCAAACGAGATGCGCCGATATGCAATCGAGTAGATCGGTTCGATCCCGCTCGAACAGTTCGCAATCAGGCTGATCGTTCCAGTCGGCGCGACGGTTGTCACGGTAGCGTTGCGTCGCGCCCGGGAGCGCAGGTTTCCAGTCTGTTCCTGGCCGTCCTTTTTGTAGATGCTCTCTTGCGACCAACGGGGAAACGGTCCTTTCTGCTTCGCCAGCTTGATCGAAGCACTCAGTGCTTCGCGCGAAATGAAACCCATTACCTCTTCGCCGAGTCTTATCGCCTCTTCGGAGTCATACGGAATACCAAGCCCGATCAGCAAATCAGCCCAGCCCATCACCCCCAGTCCGATTTTTCTATTCAGCTTTGTGATGTTCGCGATCGCCGGTATCGGGTACTCGCTCACGTCGATTATGTTGTCGAGGAAATGAACCCCGAGCTTGACCACCTGCTTGAGCCGCTCATAATCAACCGCGTTATCGCGATAAAACTTCGCCAGATTGATCGAACCGAGGACGCACGACTCGTAGGGTAGCAGCGGCTGTTCACCACACGGGTTTGTGCTTTCGATCTGCCCGAGCTCGGGCGTTGGGTTATCGCGATTGATCCTATCGATAAAGATCACGCCCGGCTCGCCGTTACGCCATGCGGACTCGACAATGCGATCCAGGACCTCGCGCGCGTCCAACTGTTTTGTCACTTCGAGCGTGCGAGGATTGATCAGATCGTACTTCTCGTTGGCTTCGACATCACTCATGAACTCATCGGTCACCGCAACAGAGATGTTGAACGTGTTTAGCTCGAGCGGATTCGTCTTTGAGTTGATGAACTCTTCGATATCCGGATGATCGATGCGGAGTATTGCCATGTTCGCGCCCGCTCGCTTGCCGCCAAGTTTGGTGACTTCGGTCGCGAAGTTATAAAGGCGCATAAACGAAACCGGACCGCTGGACACTCCGTGCGTAGACTCGACGGTGTCTTCTTTTGGACGAAGGCGCGAGAACGAGAACCCCGTGCCGCCTCCGCTCTTCTGAATCAGAGCGGTGTCTTTCAGGGTGTCGAAGATTGCTTCCATCGAATCTTCTACCGGCAAAACAAAGCAGGCCGAAAGTTGAGCCAGGTTTCTGCCGGCATTCATCAACGTAGGAGAGTTGGGCAGGAACTCGAGGTTGCTCATGATCTCGAAGAAGGCTGCTTCGGCAGCCGCGGCATCGGCGGGAGTGTTGTGCTGCAGGTCAGCGGACGCAACGCACCTAGCCACGCGGCGAAACATCTCTTCGGGAGTTTCGTCTACACCTCCGGTGTGATCACGCGCGAGAATGCGCCTCTTCAAAACTCGAAGCGCGTTTTCTGTTAGTTCGGACTGTACCGCGGTCATTACGTAGCTCCTTGCCGACACTTCAAGTACAGTTCCAACACGGGGACAATGATCTCCGTCAGATCTTCAAGATATTGTACGTGTCTGTCATTCTCTTCAAATATGTTGTTAGCATAGCCAGTTAGCTCAGATCGCGTGAGTTCGGTGGTGTAGATCTCGTTCTTAGCCTCTACGACGTCAGCTCTTAATTCTTCTGTAGTAGCGAATAGCCTACTATCCACGTTCACCACACCAACGCCATTTTCTGTCGAGCTGCCTGGGCGGCTTACGACCGGAATAGACACATAAGACAAGAAGTCGATTTCATCTAGACCGCGCAGTTGCTCGATTTCGGACGGACATCGGCCGTCACTGTATTCTTTTGAGCGGAATTTCTTGTCCTTGTCTCTGTCCATTACAATTGTCTTCTGAACTTGCAGAGCGAGCCCTGCGACGCTCCGAAAGAAGGGAAAAGGCTGTTTATATTGGCCGGGTGCAACGATGTATTCGAGTGTATCTTGCCATCGTACGGCGATTCCAACGCGGATCATCTCTCTGTTTATCTCGTGAACGCGACGAAAAGTCACCTTGTATTTGCGTTCCATCTCAGGCACCTTTGCCTCGTCGTTCTCTGAATCTCCTTTCTTTTGCTCACACGCTATTGAGAGGAGCTGATAGTAGAATGATTGCTTCACTGGTCCCAACTCTGTTTGCAGGCTTTTTAGCTCTCCTTCATCACACTGCTGGTGGAGTTCTTGGAGCTGTCGTTCCAGTTCTTGAAGTTTGACTTCCAACTCTTGACGCCTCGCTGTTGCCTTCTCGCGTTTCAGTTCTTCACGACCCTTCTCCAATTCTTTCCGTTTTGCTTTTAGCTCGCTGCACGAGGATTCTAGTTCCCTGCGTCGCCCCTGCAGTGCTCGATTTCGTTCAATCGTTCGCGCTCGATGTTGGTCAATCGTTTCATTGGGCACCGAAGGCACAAGCGCATCACGTGCGGCTTCTCGTTCTTTGCGCCTTTGTTCCATCCTGTCGGCAAATCTCTGGATAACCAACTTTCGAAACCTAAGTAAAGTGTCGGTTAGCGAACTCTTGGCGTAATCTGGGTCGTTCTTGAAGTTCCTTAAGAAGTACCCATCGATCAATATGGCTCTCTCACTTCCGTACAGAAAGTCCATAATCGAACGGCTTGTTATCGAATGCTTGTTGGTGTAGTTGGCGGTTAACCACGCGGCCGCTATTAGGTTCAGGACACCCGACAAAGTGAAGCCGAGGGCGTAATAGGCAAACGAAGAAAGTGGATCAAGCTTATCGTTCAGTTTTCCTAGAACCGTCGACACGAATGCTCCCCCTAATACCGCTGATAGACTAGAGACAAAGTCCTTCTGATCCTTCGCCCAGTTGCGAACCACAAAGAAACCGAGGATAACACCGAGCAAAAATAAACCTTCGAGAAGGAGTTCGTGGGGCTCATTAATCCTTCGATACTGCGACCACAGCCACACGCCCCACGCTCGGTAGTGATACACCAGCGCACCCAAGCCGAAGCCGAAGACCACCACGACAAGAGCACCCCATCGGAACCGATCAATCTCCTTTTCTATATAGGGCCTGAAGACAAACAAGAACGTGATGACAACCAGAGCCCCGACATAGGTCGACGCTACGGTCGCGTTGCTAACCGTATTGGTTGAAAGCAGTAGGATGGGAGCTATGAACCCAAGGAGAAGGCTCAACAGATTTCGATAGGGGATCCCGACGTTTCTGAAGAGAGCTTCTATAACGCCCTGCTTAGCCCACCGCCAAGACCTCCACCACAAATTATCTTTTCCCATAGCGATTAACCTTCCTGTGACGAAAGTCTACTTGGGCGGTTCTATTGATTCAGTCCTCGCAACAACTCCAGATTCCGTTCAAGTTTTTCTATTAGAAAGCCATTGCCCTTCAGCTCTGTCACTGCCGTGGAGACCTTCTCGATCGCCTGTGTAAGACTCAAATTATTTCCTTCGTGATCTAGCCGCGGAATCCCCTTCTTCACGGCTATAACATATTCGAACGTACAACCGTTGCTGTACTGCCAATCATTATTGAACCGAGCCTCATAGACCTTCTTGATGAGGAACCATTCCCAGAGGTAGAGGTAATGCTGCTGATCAAACCCACGGGCGAAGAATGGGCCCGGCGAAACGACGTTGACAAGTCCTCGCTCACGAAGTTTTTCGGTGAACTCCAAGCCGCGAGCCACATTCGACTGAATGAGAGCGGTTTGCAATTCTTTGAACCCTTCGGGTCCAAGCTTCTTCTTCAACTCTTCTTCCGAGCGGACGTCACGGGGCTTTAGTACTTCATAGTAGAACCGTTTCCCAGTCGTGATGTCGCTACTGCAATAGATCCCAGCATCGTCTGGTAGCAGACAGTCAAAAGCGGACATCACCATTCTTATTTCGTCGATTACTTGCCGCTTTGTGAATTCCGGAACGTCGAATTGATCTATACCGTAGTAAAGGTCGGCCATAGTTCTCCTGTACTTAGAAGATGTGTTGCAACTTAGATCCTGAGAATCGGACTCAAGCATCCGACAGGATAAGCTAACAACGCTTACCTATCAACGAGAATGTTACGCCAAATCATATGCAGTCTGCGAATCTGATGTCTAACTGGCGATCAATACGAGGCTGCTAACCCGACAGCGCTTCGACGTGCGTCCTTACGGTTTCGCCAAGCGTGTCCAGATTATAGCCGCCTTCCAATACCGAGATCACCCGACCGCCTCCGTCTCGTTCCGCCATATCCATTACTCGTTTAGTCATCTGGGCGAAGTCGTCGTCTTCCAGCATCAACCCGCCAAGCGGATCGCCGCGCCGTGAATCGAATCCCGCCGAAACGATTATCAAGTCCGGCGGAAACCGTTTTTCAATTGACTTGAGCGCTTCTAAAAATGCTTCGACATGAGCGCTTCTTGAAGTTCCTGCGCCCATAGGAATGTTGAGGGTTGTTCCTTCGCCCTTGTCCAGCCCTCGCTCGTTGGCCGCTCCTGTTCCCGGATAGTAAGGATATTGGTGGGTTGAGAAATAATAGACCGACGGATCTCGATAGAAGATCTCCTGAGTCCCGTTGCCATGATGAACATCCCAGTCGATGATCAACACGCGGTCCGCGCCGTAGTGAACCTGAGCATATCGAGCGGCAATCGCCACGTTGTTGAATAAGCAAAATCCCATCGCGCGATTCGAGGTGGCATGGTGACCGGGCGGTCTGACCAGCGCGATCGCATTGTGGGCCTCGCCGTTGAACACTTGATCGACCGCGACCAATGCGGCGCCCGCTGCAAGCTTCGCGACATCGAACGACTTCGAGCAAATAGCCGTATCAAGGTCGACAAAGGGAACGCCGGTTTCGCAAAGATCTCGAACCTGCTCGATCAGCCGGAAGCTCTGACATCTCATGATGTCTTCATCGGAGACTGGTCTGGGCGTCAGATGTTGTAGTTTGGTCCAGAGACGCTCGTCTTGCTGAAGGGCCGACACTATCACTCTAAGCCGATCTGGATTCTCCGGATGATGTCGAGTGTCGTGTTCGAGGAAAGCGGGGTCATAGACCAGGGCAGTAGTCATGCCGGGGATTATAGATGAAGGGCGAAGATGGTTGTAAGGGCGGCCCCTCCGTGGCCGCTCCTCCTTAGTGGTCTTTTCGCGTAGGCGATGAGGGGCGGCCACGGAGTAACCATGCTCGAATTAACGAGCCGATAACATGAAGAAACCGCTGGCATGCTGTCGGAGGACGGTTTTCCCGAGCAACGACCGGTTTCGCAGCTCCGCTAACGGGGCTTTGGTCGTTATGCGAATCCAAACGGATGGCGGTATCCAGGTCATGGGGTTAGGTCAGCTTTGCGAGCTTTGCGGTCCTTTGCGAGCATTGCGCTAACGTATCTCTCTTTCTCGAGTGGATTCCTTTTGCGCTAAGCTCGCAAAGGACCGCAAAGCCTCGCAAAGAAGCTCATCAGCCCCGTGGCTTGAAAGGGAGCGAATTAGAGCTTCGCTCTTTTTTGCTCCTCGTCTGAGCGATTGTGTTCGGGTGGTTTCTGAGGAGAGCCGCCCTTACATGTCCGTCACTCGTACCGCAGCGCAATCATCGGGTCGACCCTGGTCGCGCGTCGCGCCGGTATGAAACTGGCAACCAGGGCGACGGCGCCCAGAAGCAACGAGATGCCGCCGAAGGTCAGCGGGTCGTGCGTGCCAACCCCAAAAAGCAAGCTCGCCATCACCTGAGTCGCGACATAGGCTCCAACCAGTCCTATGCCCACGCCAATCAGCGTCATCAGCATTCCCTGACGCACCACAAGCGCAAGCACATCCTTCTGTTGGGCTCCCAGAGCCATTCTTATGCCAACCTCGTGCGTGCGCTGTGTCACTGCGTAAGACATTACGCCGTAGATTCCGACCGCCGCCAGCAACAATGCAACCGCGGCGAAGACGCCGAACAAGAACATTGAGAATCGCTTCTGCGATGTCGAGTTCGCAACCATCTGCTCGAGCGTAGTCACCTTGTAGATCGGTTGATCCTTGTCGATCGAATCGAGCGTGCCGCGGATGGCAGCAACCATTCTTCCCGGGTCGGAAGCCGTTCGTACGATGAGATACATATCGTTCTGGGGGCTTTGGGTCTGGGGAAAGTAGTACTGCACTTTCGTTTTGCCATCCAACCCGTACTGCTTGACGTGGCCAACCACGCCTACGATTTCGCGCCAGTGCCGCTGGCCCCTCGGTCCATCGAAGAAGGCTGCTATGCGTTTGCCAATTGCATCCTGATCGGGCCAATACTGCTCGGCAAGCGTTTGATCGATAATCGTCACCGGAAGCGAGTCTTTCGAGTCAGCGTCGGTAAAGTAGCGTCCCCTCAATAACGGGATGCCCATCGCTTCGAAGTAATTCGGGGTGATCATATGAGGATCGCCGTGCGGGCTCGGCTCGTCCGGTCCGAGCTGCAGATTCTCGACCGCAAATGAAGCGTTCCAGCCTTCGTTGCTCATCGGAAGATTGTTGCCAACCGCTACCGACTGTATGCCTGGCAATCCGCTCACTCGCTGCACGAGCTGCTCGAAGAATGATGCGACCTGTGGTTTTTCAGCGTACTTCGAACGCGGCAACGAGAGCTGCATCGTCAGCACATTCGCAGGATTGAATCCCGGACTGACTTGCTGCAGCCGCATGAAACTTCTTATCAGCAATCCTGCGCCCACCAGCAACACCATCGCGATCGCTACTTCGGCAACTACCAGCGAGGAGCGAACGAAATTACGCTGGCGGCCTTCGGTGCCGCCCCGCCCGCCCTCCTTAAGCGATTCATTGAGATCGGGCTTGGAAGCGTGAAGGGCTGGCATCAGTCCGAATATGATGCCTGTTAGCATGGACACAGCGAGGGTGAAACCTAACACCGGAGTGCTGATGCTAATGTCTTTCCACCCGACTATGAAGCCGGTGATGTCCTCGGGGACGCCGAGAACCAGGAGGCGTATTCCAACAAACGCGAGCAGCAGCCCAACCGTCCCGCCCAATGCCGCAAGCAACACACTTTCGGTCAACAACTGCCGGACGATTCTCGACCGGCTGGCGCCGAGCGCCGTCCGAACCGCTATTTCCTTATGACGCGCGGAGGCCCGAGCGAGCAGGAGATTGGCGACATTCGCGCACGCAATCAACAACACACAACCAACCGCCCCAAGTAGGATGAAGAGGGCGGTTCGAAACGTTCCGACCAGTTGTTCTCTAAGAGGCACAACGGTGATGCCCCAGTTTGGAGGGTAGAACTGCGGTCGCAATTGATCGGCGAGCGCGGTCATCTCTGCGCCGGCCTGCGCGAGTGAGACGCCTTGTTTGGTCCGCGCGACACAGATAAGGTATTCAAAACCGTGATTGGTCGCGGCGAGGTCCTCCGAGGTGAACGCTACGGGAGTGAACAGGTCGACTTCGACCATGAAGACAAAACCCCTGGGCATAATGCCGACGACATCATAACTGTTCCCATCGAGCGTGATGGTTTGGCCTACGAGACCGGGGTCGCCGCCGAATCGCCGCTGCCACAGCCCGTAGCTCAGAACTACTACGCGGTTCTTGCCGGGCTGATCTTCTTCCGCAAGGAAGCTGCGCCCTGCGACGGGCTGCACTCCAAGCGTCGAGAACAAATTGTAGGATACCCGCGCCCCTTGAAGCCGTTCGGGTTCACCCGCGCCTGTAAGATTTACCTTCCATTCGGTTGCGGTCGCCACCTCCTCGAAGGAACCGGTCATATCCCGATACTCGACGTAGCTGGGTGCGGACACCGAGGCCTGGTCGAGCTTCAATTGAGGATAGGTGTGCCAGATCATAACAAGCCGCTCGGCGTCCTTATAAGGAAGGGGTTTCAGCAGCAGCGCGTTGACTACGCTGAAAATTGCAGTGTTAGCTCCGATTCCCAACGCAAGCGCAATCACTGCAACCGCCGTGAAGCCGGGGGTCTTTCGCATCGTGCGAAGCCCGTACCGGATATCGTGAAGAACAGTGTCCATCAGTACCTCCAATTGCCGATTGCCGATTGCAGCGTTCTTGCTAGTCGCAACAGCAGGGATTACTCGGCAATCGCAAATCCTTTCATTCGTATCTCAACACAACCATCGGATCGACTTTTGTCGCGCGGCGCGCCGGTATGTAACAAGCTACCAACGCGATCGCAACCAGACCGACCGAAATAGCAACTAATGTCAACGGCTCGCGAGCCGGCAGTGACGGAATGAGAGACGTGAGGAGCTTCGCAATTGCATAAGCGCCACCGAATCCAAATACTGCTCCAACCACGACCAGCCGCGCCCCGTTCCCCAGCACCAACTGCAAAATGTCTCTTCGCTGTGCACCTAGCGCCATTCGAATTCCAATTTCGCCAGAGCGCTGGACAACGGAATAAGAAGTCACGCCGTAGATTCCAACCGCGGCCAGAATGAGACCGAGCGCAGCAAAACCGGCAAGCAGAATTGCCAGCAATGAGACGTTGCCCAGACCTTGATCGACCAGGCTTCTCGCGGTTCGGATTACATAAACTGCTTGAGTAGGATCAACCTCGGCAACTGCTGCTCGCAGTGGATTCGTCAGGCTTTCAGGTGATGCTGACGTTCGCATCGCGATGCTTGCGCCACCCCAGGTTTGCTGCGCCAGAGGACGGTACGCCTGATTGCGAGTGTATGGCTCGTTCAAACTCGCGGGGAACGAAACATCATTAACGACCCCGACTATAAGTTGCCAACGCGGGTCTGGACCCGGTCTTCCGATTCGTTTGCCGATGGCGCTTTCACCTGGCCAGTACCGCTGCGCCATCGTTTGATTGATGATCACGACTTCAGGCTTTCCCAAGGTGTCGTCGACGGTGAAGGCCCGTCCTTCAAGAATCCGAATACCGTAGGTATCAAAGTAATCAGTTGTCACCGGCTCGAAGAAGACTTCGGGCCACTGACCTGGTTCGGGCTCAGGCTCGCCTTCGACTTTGAAACTTCCGCTGCTGTTGAATCCCCAAAGCGGCAATGAACTCGAAAGCGCAACGCGGCTTACGCCGGGCAACGCTGCGATTCGTTCTTCAAGCTTTTGATAAAAAGCAAGACGCTGTTGCGGCGTCGAGTAGTTGGGTCCTTGAGTGCTAACCTGTGCAGTCAGCAATCCATCAAATTTCCAACCTGGATCGAGGCTGGTGAAGCGTTCCAGGCCTCGCAGGAACAATCCGCCGCCGGCGAGCAGAACTAATGCGAAAGCGACTTCTCCAACCACTAACGCATTGCGTAAACGATTATGTGAGCGGCTAGCGGTCGACCCTCGCACATTTTGCTTCAACGCCTGATTCAAATCAGTTCGCGATCCGAGCCACGCGGGAACCGTTCCAAACAGAAAGCCGGTAACCACGGAAGATAGCAATGCGAACCCGAACACTCGAAAGTCGAGGGCAATGGCTGCGCCCGGCAAGCGGCTGAACAGTTGATTGCTGATGAACTCCGCGATCGCAATCGCGAACACCAAACTCAATGCGCCACCCAACACTGATATCGTCAGGCTTTCTGTGAGCGACTGCCGAATGAGACGGAACCGGCCGGCCCCAAGCGCGGACCGCACCGCGTATTCACGCGCCCGCGAAGCGGTGCGAATGAGTTGAAGATTCGCAAGGTTGGCGCACGCGATCAACAACACAAACCCCGCCAATCCAAAAGTGAACCACATCACGTTGCGGCTGATGCTGTCGGAGGTCGATCGTTGCAGCGGTTCAAGCCGCAAGCTTTCACCTGCGTTTTCAGGATGCTCGCTCGCAAGCCCTGCGGCAATCGAAATCATTTCCTGTTCAGCCTGCTTGATTGGCACGCCCGGCTTCAGTTTGCCGAAAGATCGAAGGTAGTTGCTTCCGCGGCTCACTTTTTGTTCCGGAGTGAATGACAGCGGCTGCCACAAATCTACCTTGTTCCAAAGCAGCGGGCACTCGAATGAAGGTGGCATCACGCCGACGACTTCGACGTCCTTTCCGTCGAGCCGCAGCTTTCGACCAAGAATCGCGGCGTCGCCTCCAAAGCGGCTTATCCAAAATCGATGGCTTAGCACCGCAACAAGATTAGCGTTTGGCTCGTGTTCACGTTCGGTAAAGACACGGCCAAGCTCAGGCTGAACGCCCAGCGCCGGAAAGAAGTCCGCGGTGGCTGTCATTCCTACCAGGCGCTCGGCAGGCTCATCGCCGTTGGCCAGGACCGGACTGCCGAAATTGTATGCGGACATGTATTCGAAGACACCACTCCGTTGCCGGTGCTCGAAGAAGTTACCGGGCGAGTGTGGCCAGCTTTGCGAATGAGGCGACGTTCGAAATATTCGAACGAGGTGATCCGATTGCGGATAAGGCAAGAGGCGAAACAGATACGTGTTGAGCACGCTGAACATCGCTGTATTTGCGCCGATGCCGAGAGCGAGCGTGATCACCGCAACCGCAGTGAAGCCCGGGTTCTTTCGCATCGTGCGCAGGCCGTATCGAATGTCGTTAAGTAGAGTGCCCATGAACCTCCGGTTTGATATGTAAGGGCGGCCATCCGCAGCCGCTCATCTCTCCATCAGGCGCGCGCATCGCGGCGAAGGGACGGCCATGGAGGGCCGCCCTTACAGGGGTTATTCATACCTCAATGCTACCATCGGGTCCACGCGCGTTGCGCGGAGCGCGGGCACGAAACAGGCTACCAGAGCCACTCCTGTCAGCATGAGTGCGATGACGCCAAACGTTAGCGGGTCGGTTGGACTGACTCCATAGAGCAGACTCGCAATCAGGCGAGTCAACCCCAGCGCCGCTGCTATGCCGGCGCCTACGCCTACGAGCGCGAGCGACATCCCGTTCCTCAACACCAGACTCAAGACGCTCGATCTCGAGGCGCCCAGCGCCATTCGAATCCCGATTTCATGAGTTTGCTGACTGACCGAATATGCAATCACCCCGTAGAGACCGATCGCTGCCATGACCAGCGCGACTCCGGCGAAGATTGTCATCAGGATCGTGTTGAACTTCGACGAGGCCACCGAATCGTCTACTATCTGCGCCATAGTCCTTACGCGCGTGACTGGCGCGTCGTGGCTCACTTCACCGATTGCGTTGCGGACCGAAGCAGATAATGCTGCGGGATCGCCGTCCCCGCGGACTACGATGCTAGCTTCACCGCCGAGTAAGAATTGTGCAAAAGAGAAATAAATCTCGGCCGAGGCCTGGCGGTCCAAACCCCACTGCCGGGCGTCTCCAACTACACCGACTATTTCGTGAAACTCTCCGTCCAGGGCCTTCACGCGCTTGCCTATCGGGTCCTCCTCGCCGATATAAAGTTTGGCGAAGGTTTCGTTGACAAGCACATACTCGGGCTTCCTGGAAAGGTCTGCATTGTTAAACGTGCGGCCGTGAATCAACGGTATTCCGATCGCTTCGAAGTACCCGGGGGTAACTTGAACGAACTCGGCTACAGGTTCTTCTCCCGGAGTGAAGGGAGGCTTGCCCTCGACGTTGAAGTCCCCGTTCGTGCCGCCCCGTCCGGTGACCGGCAACGAGCTAATCGCTCCCGCTTCGCGGACGCCAGGCATCTCGGAGATCTTACGCCGCGCTTCGGTCAGGAAGCTGGATGCCTGCTGGGCTGCCGCAGTCTGAAAATCGACGCCTTTAGCTGGCTGCTGAAAGGGAAACGACACGTCGGCCGCGAGGGATTTGCTTGGATCGAAGCCCGGACTCACTTCAGTGAGGCGCTTGATGCTTTCGATGAGTAATCCCGCACTGATGAGCAAGACAAGCGACAGCGCGATCTCGACAACCACCAATCCTCGGCGCAGGAATGTTCGCTGTCCTTCTGAGCTGCCGCGCGAGCCTTCTTTGAGCGCTTCGTTCAGATCCGGCTTCGATACCTGGAGCGCCGGTACAAGCCCGAATATCAACCCTGTAAGCAATGATACTCCGAAGGTGAAACCAAGAACCCATCCGTCTACGCTTACCTGGTTGATGCGCGGAAGATTGCCGGGCGCAAGTCTGATCAGAAGGGCGATTCCGGCAATCGAAAAACCAACGCCTAATGCGCCGCCCATGAGGGCAAGCAGCAGGCTTTCGGTCAGTAATTGCCGCACTATTCGCATCCGATTGGCGCCCAGCGCGGTGCGAATCGCGAACTCGCGAGTGCGAGCCGCGGCTCTCGCCAACAAGAGATTGGCTACATTGGCGCAGGCGATCAGCAATACGAAGCCGACGGTCCCAAGCAGGATGAGAAGGAGGGCACGAAGGTTTCTGACTTGCTCTTCGAGCATCGGCACCACTTTGACTGTCAGATTAGTGTCATTCGCGGGATACTGCGCAGCGAGCGCCGAGGCGATCTGATTCATCTGGGCTTCGGCTTGAGTCGTCGAAGTGCCTTCCTTCAGGCGAGCGATGACCTTCAGATAATTGCTGCCGCGACCCTGTTTCTTTTCGGCGAGCATCGCGGGTTTCCAAAGATCGACCCGCCTCGGGAAGTCAAAGTCCCCAGGCGCTATTCCGATAACGGTGTAGGCGTCGCCGTTAAGAACCATGTCCTGTCCGACGACGTCCTCCCTGCCACCGAAGCGACGTTGCCATAAACGGTTGCTGATTACCGCGACGCGGCCTGCGCCCGGCTGATCGTCGCTGACACTGATCAATCGGCCGGCTGCGGGCGCCACACCGAATAAATCAAAGAAGTTTCCGGTTACCCGCGCGGCGAAGACCCGTTCGGCTTGATCGCTGCCCGTCAGATTGAATGTTTGAAAGTCATAGCATCCAATGCCCGCGAACACCTCTTGTTTGTCCCGCCATTCAAAGAAGTCGGGCCGCGAGATCGGTCCGCGTTCGATCGGCGGTTGCATCCGGTGAACGTGAACGAGCTTGTCTGGATCTTTGTAGGGAAGAGGACGCAGTAACACCGCGTTCACCACGCTGAAGATCGCGGTGTTGGCGCCGATGCCAAGCGCCAGAGCGATAATGGCGACGCCGGTGAACCCGGGAGCCTTGAGCATGGTGCGAATTGCGTAGCGAAGGTCACTAAGAACGGTTCCCATCAGAATCTCCGGTTTTTGGGTTTCCGGTTTGTGGTTTCTGGTTTGTCAGTCGTAAGCTCTTAGTGCCACCAAACTCCAAACCAGAAACCAGAAACTACAAACCAGAAACCCTGAATGTTATTCGTATCTCAAAGCGACCATCGGGTCGACTCTGGTTGCGCGGCGTGCCGGCACCAAACAGGCTGCCAGAGCCACTCCTGTCAGGATCAACGAAATAGCAGTGAAAGTCAGCGGGTCTGTTGCGCTCACTCCGAACAACAAGCTCGACATCAATCTCGTCAGTGCGATCGCCGCGCCGAGTCCGACGATTACGCCGGTGACGGCGAGCGTCATTCCCTGTCTGACGACCAAACCGAGCACGTTGCGCTGCCGGGCGCCAAGTGCCATTCGAATTCCTATTTCGTGTGTGCGCTGCGTTACCGAATACGACATCACGCCGTATATTCCGACCGCTGCCAGTATCAACGCGATGCCCGAGAACAACGCGAACAGAAACATGTTGAGCTGCCTCTGAGCGAGTGATGTCGATGCGCGGTGATCCATCGTCTTCACGTCATAGATAGGTTCGGCCGGATCCAGAGACAGAACTTCATTGCGCACCGCGCTGGTCAAACTAAGCGGGTCGACGCTTGTCTTGATGGCCAGGTACATTCGATTCGACGGTTGCTGGGAATAAGGATAGTAGATCTCTTCGCGTCCCTCCTGGGGCAGGCCGAACTGTTTCACTTCATCGATGCCGTAGTGCCTGACATGAGACACGACGCCGACGATCTCGCCCCACTTGATGTTCCCATTGTTGAATTGATAGATGAAGCGCTTGCCTGCCGCGCCGGTCTGCGGCCAGAAGCGCTTCTCGAATGCTTCATCTACTACGGCAACAGGCGGGGCGTTCTCGTTGTCAGCATCTGTAAGCAATCGCCCGCTCTTGAGAGTGATGCCGAGAGTCTTAAAGTAGCCGGGAGAAACCTCGCGGCCGTCGGCCTCAATATACGGAAAGCCCTGGAACGATTTCAGGCCCTCGTTGTTATCTGCCCGCTCGACGCCGGTCGTGCCGGAAGAGTAGGCGCCGCTAAGCGGAAGCTCCGATATTGCGGCGGCGGATTCAACTCCAGGCAGGCTTTGGATCCGATCGAGCAATTGGCGATAGAACGAAATCACCTTGGAGTTGTCATTGTACTTTGTTGACGGCAGCGTCAGCCGCATCGACAGAGTTTGTTCCGGACGGAAGCCCATGTCGACCTTCAGCAACCGCTGGAAGCTCTTGATCATCAAGCCGGCGCCGATCAACAACACGAGCGCAATTGCGACTTCCGATATGACCAGTCCGGCGCGCAGACGTTGCCTTGCGCCAGTCGAACCGCGAGCGCCTTCCTTTAGTGAGTCGTGCAAGCTCGGGTTGGAGATTTGGAGAGCGGGCGCCAGCCCAAATGCGATTCCCGTTATCGCCGCCATCAAAACGCTGAAGCCAACTACGCGGGAGTCGAGCCCGATCTCTTCAATGCGGGGAATATCGCGCGGTCCCAGCACCGCGAAGAGTTTGACGCCAAGATATGCCAGCGTCAGTCCGACCGCCGTACCGAGCGCCGCCAACACGACGCTTTCGGTCAGCAACTGGCGAATCAATCGCCCTCGCCGCGCGCCGAGCGCAGCGCGAATCGCAACTTCTTTCTCGCGCGCTGCTGACCGGGCAAGAAGCAGGTTGGCCACATTGGCGCATGCGATCAACAATACAAAGCCTACCGCGCCCAGAAGGACGTAAAGCGCAGGGCGAATGTTGCCGACTATCTCGTCGAGCATTGAAACTGAATAGAGTGCAAAGCCTCCTGTCGAATAGTTCCTCGGATAGCGCTGCGTGAGTGTATCGCTGATGTTCGTCAAATCAACCTGTGCCTGTGAGGCAGTGACGCCGGGCTTGAGCCGCGCGACTACTTCCAATCCGTGGCTTCCCCGGTTACTCGGATTTGTCTTATCGATCGCCAGCGGCCGCCAAAGATCGCTTTGCTCAGGGAAATGAAAACCTGCCGGCATTATTCCGACGACTGTGTAAGGAGTGCCGCTCAGTCCGATCATCTGACCGATGAGCGAAGGATCGCTGCCGAAGCGGCTGCGCCAGAGCGCGTCGCTTACGAGAACGACGTTGTCGTGGCCCGGTTGATCCTCGTCCTCGGCAAAGGTCCGGCCCTGCTTTGGCTCGACGCCCAGAATGGAGAAAAGGCTCGCGTTCACCAACCCGGTGTTCACGCGAACGGGATCGCCCGTGCCGGTAAGATTTGCGCCGCCCGATTGGTAGGCGGCCACGGCTTCGAAGGACTGGCTCATTTCGTTCAGATCGATAAGCTCGGGCTCTGAGATCCAGTTTTTTGGAATTCCATCCGCATCGAACTTGCCCCAGATTCTGACCAGACGTGATGGTTCTTTGAAGGGCAACGGTCTCAGCAGCACAGCTTGCACGACGCTGAAGATTGCGCTGGTAGCGCCAATGCCCAAAGCGAGCGCAATGACTGCAATAGCAGTGAAGCCCGGGCTCCTGCGGAGCATCCGAAAACTGTAGCGAATATCCTGAAGGAGAGTTTCCATTTTGGCCCCCGAAGACCGCCTCCAAAAAACATGTAAGGGCGGTCCTCCGTGACCGCCCCTCTCCCTTTGACAAGCACTCTTCGAGTGAGGGGCAGTCACGGAGGACCGCCCTTAGGGGCGCTCTAGTGCATTGCCAGAGCTCTCTCTTTCGATTCTTCTTCTTGAATGACCTGGCCATCGAAGAGATGAACGCTTCGATCAGCGTGCGCGGCGTACCGCTGGTCGTGGGTGACCATGCAGATTGTTGCGCCCTGGCCGTGCAGCTCGCGCAGCAATTCCATCACCGCTTCGCCGTTGGAGGAATCCAGGTTGCCGGTCGGCTCGTCTGCCAGGAGTATGAGCGGATCACCGGCCACTGCTCGAGCGACCGCGACTCGCTGTTGCTGGCCGCCGGAAAGCTGGCTTGGAAGGTGTTTGCCTCGATGAGCCATGCCTACGCGCTCGAGGGCTTCAAATACTCGCTTCTTTCGTTCGACCGATCTGAGACCCCGGTAAGTAAGCGGAAGCTCTACGTTCTCGAAGACCGTAAGGTCACCGATCAGGTTGAAACTCTGGAAGATGAAACCGACTTCGCGATTTCGGATGCGTGCGCGCTCGGCAAGCGGGAGGTCGGCAACCGGCTTGCCCGCAAGCCAGTACGCTCCATCCGACGGCGAGTCCAACAACCCAAGGATCGAGAGCAGGGTCGATTTGCCGCAACCCGAGGGTCCGTTGATCGAGATGAACTCGCCCCGCTCAATCTCAAGATGTATTCCTGAGAGCGCGTGCGTTTCAACTTCGTCGGTAAGGAAGACCTTGGTCACGCCATCCAGACGCAGCAGCGGTTGATCCGATGAACTCATTTCCTCTCCCTCCTGAATTTTGCCAGCGCATAGCGCTTCACAGTTTCTGCCGTTTTGAATTTCAAGATGCTCAATTTTCAAGCCTGACGTTCCAGGTGATACAGCAAGTGATACAGCCTTCGACTTAGTAACGTTCCCTGAATGCGGTCCGGGTGCAGATTGCTTGAGTCAATCGCTCCGGACTCCGCGCCTTCGCGGACACGTCATAAGCCCCGAAGATAGACTTAGGGCACGACGGTAAGTGTCGGATCGCAGAAAAAGGTTTCAAGTGAATGGCGTTTATGGGGAACTAAACTCTAGCGTTGTGTCTTTGTGACTTATTCGCGAGATTCGAGCTTAGCGCTGAAGTATTTGTCGGCTTTGTGCTGCAGTGTCCTGGTGGTGATAGATTCGTTTTCAACAGTCTTCCAGGAATTTCCAGAAGCCGCCGCCCTCGGATTTGAGATGGTCCCAGCACGAATTGATCTAGATATGTTCGCTGACTGAGAGAACGTTCCCATCCGGATCTTTAAACCAGGCGACCTTGTCACCGGAAGGCGCGGTCCAGATTCCCGCCGGGTCTTCGACGAACGAGTACTTCTCAAACACGACGCCGCGCTGCTTCAGCCACGCAACCACTGCTTCGATATTCTGTACTTCCCAGCCGAGAACGGTACCTTGAAGCGGGGTGAAGCTCGCGGCTTTCGAAATTCGGATTTTGTTTTCGCCCGCCTTCATCATAAGCGCAAACTGATCGGCGCTAATGAATTGAAGCCCCAGTTTCCGTTCATAAAACTCTCTCGCTTGATCGTAATCCGTGGTGATAACAAAACCGACCAATTTGCCTGAGTCAAGCATCTTAAATCTCCTTTTGCGTCTTTTTCGGGGCTGATAATACCACTTGCTTCGGCAGATTCCTCTCGCTAATGTGACAACCAATGTCGGGAAAATGTCATAGTATCCTCATGAACCGAAGCGGTGAGGTAGTGGCTCAAGTCGTCGGTCTTTCGGTTCAACTCAACAACGGTCACGTCATCCGAGAGCACCGCCATCCGGAGGACCAACTGCTGTTTGCTTCACAAGGAGTGATGACGGTTCGGACGAAGGAGGGCATTTGGGTTGTGCCTCCACTGCGCGCGGTTTGGATCCCAGCCAACACATTGCACATTGTTTCCATGTCGGGCCGGGTTTCGATGAGGACCCTGTACTTTCTGCCAGGCCTCGTCCACGCGCTGCCCCGCAAATGTCTTGTGATTAACGTCTCGTCGCTTCTAAGGGAGCTGATCCTACACGCCTGTGCTCTTGGGAAGTTGAGAAAAAGAATTCCAGCACAGAGGCGGATCATCGAGATCATTGTCGATCAACTGAAAGTGTCCGAGTTGATTCCGCTTCAATTGCCACATCCTTCAGACTCGCGAGCGATGCGAATCGTTAACGCGCTCGTGGCTCAACCTGACGACCAGAGAACTTTGGAGCGGCTCTGCCGGGACTGCGGCGCAAGCAAACGTACGATCGAGCGTCTCTTCATCGCGGAGACAAAGATGACCTTTAGTAAGTGGCGGCAGCAGGTGCGGCTGCTACATGCGATGCAGCTTCTTGCGTCTGGCGAGAAGGTTACGGGAGCTGCTATGGAAGCCGGGTATAGCAGCACGAGCGCGTTCATATCGATGTTCCGGAAACAACTCGGCACAACTCCAACTCGCTTTTTCGAAAGTTAATCAGCCGACCGCGGGCGGTCGACGGTCCGCCGCCCGCGGTCTCTCCTCATCCCTCTCCCTTCCTCGCTTCTTGCGCGGCTCGACTTTGCAGACTTACCATTGCCACCATGCTGGCCAAGAAACTGACTCCTATCTTGAACGTCTCAAATATTCGAGAGAGCTTCGAGTGGTTTGAAAAGCTTGGATGGAAGAAGGGCTGGGACTGGGGTGATCCCCCGGGCTTCGGTGGAGTCTGCTCCGGCGAATGCGAGATCTTCCTCTGCGAGAACGGTCAGGGAGGCCGTGGCAAGGGCGACTCAAAGATAACCTTTGGTCCGGATGGCAACCAAACCTCGGACAAGGGTGTGTGGCTGTGTATTCTGGTGGATGATGTGGACGCCGTCTACCAGCACTGCCTTGCCAAGGGACTCGAGGTTACATTCCCTCCTACCGACATGCCCTGGCACCTTCGCGAGATGCACGTGCGGCATCCTGACGGGCACATCTTTCGGATCGGGCACGGGCTTGAAGAAGACGATGATGATTGACGTTGCAACTCTCCTTTGCCCGGGCTGAAAAGTTCAAACTCCCGCCAGGCCGCTTCATGGTTGGAACCGCGTTATCTAAAGAGGCAAGACCCAAGCGTGCGTGTTAACCTTCCTTCTGTGAAGAAGGATGACCCAGCCGAGATTCTCTCAATCGACGGACGCGAAGTCGCGGTGACTCATCCTCACAAGCCATATTTCTCCAGCCAAACAAAACTCTCAAAACTCGATCTGGTGCGTTACTACGTGTCGGTCGCGCCGGGCGCTCTCGCCGGAATTCGAGATCGACCGCTTGTTCTCAAACGCTTTGTCAACGGCGCCGAAGCCGAGGCGTTTTATCAAAAGCGAGCGCCCGAACAGCGTCCCGAGTGGCTGCGAACCGTTACGCTGTCTTTTCCCTCGGGTCGTAAGGCTGAAGAAATCGTAATTGATGACGCGGCAGGGCTCGCCTGGATCATCAACCTCGGATGCATTGAGCTGCATCCGCACGCCGTGAGCTCAGGCGATCTCGATCATCCTGACGAGTTGCGGGTCGATCTCGATCCGGGTCCCGGCGTCAGTTGGGAGGATGTTCGCCGTGTTGCCCTGGAAGTGAAATCGCTCCTCGAGGAGATGGGGCTTCGCGGCTGGCCAAAGACGAGCGGTTCACGCGGCATGCACATTAACGTTCGAATCGAGCCACACTGGACATTCGTCGAGGTGCGTCGCGCCGCGCTTGCGCTATCACGCGCGGTTGAGCGACGCGCCCCGGCGCTTGCGAGTTCGAAGTGGTGGAAGGAGGAGCGTCACGGCGTGTTCCTTGACTACAACCAGAACGCGAAGGACCGAACTACCTGCTCCGCGTATTCCGTGCGTCCCGTTCCGGATGCCCGTGTATCGACACCGCTTCACTGGCACGAGGTCGCCGACTGCGACCCTGCGGACTTCACCGTGCTCACGGTTCCGCGACGTTTTGCGGATTTGGGCGACCCACACGCAAATATTGACGACGCTCCGGGGTCGCTCGAAAAGTTGCTGGAGCTTGCGGATGACGACGAGAAAGCAGGACTCGGAGACGCGCCCTGGCCTCCACACTTTCGCAAGATGGAAGGAGAGCCATCGCGCGTCGCGCCTTCACGTGCGCGAGCTTCCACGAAACAGCACTCCGCGAATAAGCCGAGCAGGAAGCTGCCGCGGACGAAAGCGCCGCTTATCGTGATCGCGAATTCTACTAAGAAAGACGCGGCGCTTGCCGGACTCGAAAGATGGAGGAACAGGCACCCCGAAGTGTCGAAGCATCTGGCCGTAGACGATGTGCTTATCGATTCAATGCGGGGCAGGTCATCGACGTGGACTCGTATTCGAGTGAACCTGCGGAATGTGCCGGAAGAATTGCGCCCGACACAAGAGACACCCGATCCCGACAACGATCCAACTCGTGAATGGCGCGAGCTGCGCGCCGCGAAGAAGGCTTCGAAAAAGATTTAGCAATTTAGTGGGGAGCGAGAACGATATGTTCATCAGTTCGTGAACGGATTCGTAGAGCGGCGTGATTTGGTTGTGTCGCAACAAAGAGAACCAGGCAGCGAGCCCGCGTTACGCGGGCTATCCAGAAACTGACGCTTGTCAGAGAACCACATGCTCATCGATTCCCGCCGAAAATCGCCGCCAGCTCCTGCGGCGCAACTACCTCGAGCTGATCATATGTACAGTCGCGCGGGTCCTTGTCTTTGCGCCATCTTCTAAACTGAGCGGTATGACGAAAGCGGCTGCCCTGCATGTGATCGTAAGCGACTTCGACTACCTGCTCCGGACGCAAAGGCTCCCACGAAAGATCCTTGCCTGCACTCCAGCGGCTCTGGCCACCGGGGATGCGATGTCCTGATTCAGAGTGCTCGGCCCACTCTTTCCACGGGTGATTTGCGAGCGCATTCCTGCTGTATGGCGCGAGGAATTCCACAAGCTCTCGACGCACTTTGTCTGTGAAGCTCGCACACACCCCGACGTGCTGCAGAGCCCCTGAGTCATCATAGAGCCCAAGCAGTAGGGAGCCTACAGCCGTGCCCTGTCCGTTCTTATGCCATCGAAAGCCAGCGACTACACAATCGCAATCGCGCTCGTGTTTGACCTTTAGCATTACTCGCTTATTCGGTTCGTATGTTCCCGTCGTCGGCTTGGCTATCACGCCGTCGAGCCCCGCGCCCTCGAAGCGGCTAAACCAGTCCGCGGCCACGCCCGGTTCGCTGGTTGCGGGTGTCAGGTGAATCGGGGCCTTCGCAGATGAGAGCAGCGATTCAAGCTCGCCGCGCCGCTCCTTGAAAGCCGTGCCGCGGAGATCGCGGTCGCCTATCGAAAGCAGATCGAAAAACACAATTGACGCCGGAATCTGTTTCGAGAGCATCTTGACCCGCGACTCGGCTGGATGAAGGCGAAGCTGCAGCGCATCAAAGTCGAGCCCGCCGTCTCCGGCTATGACTATTTCGCCGTCCAGCACGCATTGATCGGGCAACTCAGACCGGATCGGCTCAAGCAGTTCAGGAAAGTACCGGCTCAGCGGCTTCGCATCGCGGCTTTGAATGAAAACTTCCTCGCGGTCGCGAAAAATGAGCGACCGGAACCCATCCCACTTCGGTTCGAAGATCCAGTTCTCGCCTTCGGGCAATTCGCCAACCCGTTTGGCGAGCATAGGCAAAACCGGCGGGTTCACTGGAAGGTTCATGTTTCGATCTTATACTGGACGTGTTTATCCCGCGACCCATTGGTTAGGTGGGGTGCTCGTGTGTTGTTCGCTTGCAATCGGCGGTCCTCCTCAGCGTCCTCATGGGTTGATCCCCAACAATGATCAAGAAGAAACCGCCGAGGACGCTGAGGACGCCGAGGACTGCTTTCTGATAACGATCCAAGCGGCGACCGGGGCACGCGGACTTAACAAATTATTTCAAAAGAAAGATACTGGAATTGTCGATCTGGTTCAGTCTCGTTCGACTCTGTAAGTGGAAAGCGGTGATCACTCGATTTGAAATGTCCGACAAACTCAAGGCTGTCGGAAGCGAGCTGATTGCTTGTGAGAATCCTAGGCAAACTGAGGTTTGTCGCATGCTATAAAGGAGACGTATAAATGAGCAACTCAGAAACATTCAAACTTACCACGCCGTCCGAGCGAGAGATTTCGATGACACGAGTGTTCGATGCACCACGCGCGAGGGTTTTCGAAGCGTTGACGAAACCTGAACTGATCAAGCGCTGGCTTTTGGGACCGCCCGGCTGGTCGATGCCGGTCTGTGAGATGGATCTCAAGGTTGGCGGCAGTTACCGATGGGTGTGGCGAAGCGACAAGGATGGAAGCGAGATGGGTATGGGTGGCGTGTTTCGCGAGGTCAAAGCGCCCGAGCGGTTTGTTGCCACCGAAAAGTTTGACGAAGCATGGTATCCGGGTGAGGCTATGGTGACGAACGCCCTTGATGAGAAGGCCGGCAAGACGACGCTGATACTTACCATTCGTTATGAGTCGCCGGAAGCTCGGGACACCGCGCTCAAAGTCGACATGCAGTCGGGCGTAGCCACGAGCTATGACCGATTGGAAGAGATACTCGCGTCGCAGGGAACTCCAGAGGCCGAAAAGGGGGCGAAGGCTTGATGAGAACCCTCAGCTACCGGGTGACGGCTCGCGATTAGTCCAGGATCAGGGTGTCCGTTGCCGCACGGTGCGCGCCACCGTTTGCGGACTCGCCTGTGGCTCGCGGCGACGTCACCTGCGAATTCACCCGCATCGAGGGATAGCTAGAGGCCGACCTCTGCACGACCTGGTGCGCGTCTTGCGAGCCCGTCGCTTGTGGGCGAACTCACTCAGCGCTGAATGATCTGGAGAACGTGCGCCAGGTGATGCTCGAGCTGATTGAGTTTTGGGAGCGTCTCCGTGAGGCTGTGCTTCAGGTCGAGATACGCCTCCAGCTCGCCCGGAACGTGGAATTGCGCCGGGTTTTTGAGGTCCGCAAGCTCTTGACCGAGCTCTGCGTCTCCGCTCTGCAAGTCCTGTAACAACTGTGAGACGTGCGCGGGATCCGGGAGCTGGCCGGCCTGTACGCCGGTGACAAGCTCCTGCACGCCATTGAGCGTCTCCTGGAGCGGAGATTCGACATTGACGGTGTTGAGTACGCGCGACGCCACCTCCTGCAGGTGTTCGAACTGAGAGGCCCTGCTTGCGGCCTCGCGCACTTTTTGAACGGCCGGTAGCAACAGTCCGATTAGGATCGCGATGATCGCGATCACCACGAGCAGTTCGATCAGCGTGAATCCGGGCGAGGTATTGGGATCTCTTCGTAATGTCAGCCGTGTTGTCAGCATGGATTGCCTCCGTAGAATCTCCCACTTGTTTGGAAAAAACACAGATACTCGGCGGGCAAGACGTTGACGAGTCTAAAACGAGGCGAGCTTACACCTACCGACGGATTCGGTCAACACTCGTGTTGGCGCTTCGCTCAAGCCTCCGGGCTTGAATTGAACTCTGCGCCCTGAACCCTGAACTCTGAACGCTGAACTCCAAACCGTGACCTCTGACCTCTGATTTCCGGCTAATGCGCTCCCCGAATCGCCCGGCCCGGATTCACGTCTCGCTGGAGCTTGCCGTCTTTCACCACAAACACTCCGCCGACCACCACATGCTTGATGCCTTCTGAATACTGAGCGGGTTCTTCGAAGGTTGATTTGTCGATGACTAGCATCGGGTTGAATATCGTGAGGTCGGCATCGGCGCCCACTCGAATGCGGCCTTTGTTTTTCATCATTGGAGCAATCTGTTCCAGTCGTCGAGCCGGCATCACAGTCATCTTGCGCAGAGCTTCCATTAAGGTCAGCGCTTTCTGCTCTCTTACATAGCGTCCCAGCACGCGAGCGTATGAGCCGGACCCGCGAGGATGACCCTTGCCGTTTTGCAAGCCGCCATCGCTCGCGATCATCGTAATAGGACTAGCGACTGAGAGTCTCGCAATGTCCTCCGGTATCGCGTGACCGATGACACCCCCGCCCGTCTTTCGATACCTGGCAAAACTCTCTGCGGTTAGCCGCTCGCCGGTCGCCACCCATTGCAGGTCTTTGTAGTCTATGCCCAGCGCTTCCTTCCATCCTTCGTCGTAGATTGCCGATTCGATATTCGTCTGTGTAGCAGTGTAGGGATAGCACTCAGTAGTCACATCGAGGCCCCGCGACTGAGCTTCGCCGATCATTTGAAGCAGGAGCGGAGTCGCACGCAAGCCCATGCTGCTGATGTGAACCACGTGCAGCGGAGCGCTGGTGATCGCCGTGGCTGCCAATACTTCTTCGAGCGCTCGAACGCTGTTAGTCGGCTCTTTTAACCCAGCGTAGCGCATGTGAACGAAGCAAGGCGCGCGGTGTTTTGCGGCCACTCGAAACATCTCCAGAATCTCCCAATGCGAAGCCGCTTCGGTGTAGTTGATTCCGAATCCGACTCCTAAAGCGCCCTGCTTCAAGCCTTGCTCTAATCTGCGTTTCAATTCTTCGATCTCGGACTCCGAAGCAGCTTTGTGAGCGCCATCACCGCTTGGAAGAAACACGCCGGGATCGTGCATAACCACAATTCGTGCCGGGATGTGACCTACGCTCGCGCCGTAGTTGATCAGCGCTTTGCCTTCTCGTTCGACGTACCAGCGATCAACATCGCCGGTTCCGACCTCAAGCTCGAGCGCCGTTGTAACACCGTCCATCGCCTTGAAGCGATAGTTCTCCTGATCCTGTCCGTGCGAATGCAGATCGATGAAGCCCGGCGACACGACGAGCCCGGTTGCCAGAACAGTCGTGCGTCCGCGCATGCTCTTTTCGCTGATGGCTTGAATGGTGCCGCCATTGTTAGAGAGGCCGATACCGATGTTACGAATTGCATCGAGCCCGGATTCAGGATCAACCACTCGCCCGTTGAGGATGACTATGTCGTATTCGGGCGGGGGCTCCGGCGCCGCGAAGTTTACTGGCGCCAGCGCGCATAACGCGGCGAGCACGCAATACAACAAAACGGTAATACGACTTCTGAGACTACCAGCACGGTGAGTCATGAATTTCCTCCTCGTTGAACTATCGCATTCGTACCAGGGCGAATATCGAAGCCGCAATATAGCATGGAGTACGGTGATTAGCTGTTGAAGGACACGGAGGCACGTGCGATCGAATCCGCGAAGCGATTGACGACCTTTCGATATGTTGCACCTAAGGTTACTTTCGCAGCAACTTGAATTCTCTCAGCAACGTTGATAGATAGCGAGGCAGGAAACGAAAGGCAAAACAGAGAGGCAAAAACATGAGCGGATTATGGCAGGACTTACGATACGCGGCGCGAGTGCTCGGCAAAAATCCCGGCGCTACAGCCGTGATGGTGTTCACGCTCGCGCTGGCGATCGGCGCGACTACCGCGATCTTCAGCGTTGTGCATGGAGTTTTGCTGCGCCCGCTGCCATACGCCGGCGCTGAGCGCATCATGGCGGTGTCTGAGGTGAACTCAAACGGCAGGCTCTCCCGGCTCGCTGATCCGAACTTCGATGACTTCCGCGAGCAAAGTCGTAGCTTTCAGGTGATTGCGAAGTACTCGGCCTATACTGTTTCTGTTTCCGGAGCATCGCAGCCGACTCGCACTAAAATAGCGGCTGTAACGCCAGAGTTTCTCTCAGTATTCGACGCGCGGCCAATCCTCGGCCGCGATTTCACTGAGAGTGATAACAAGAAGGGGGCGGCGCCGGTCGCGTTGGTGAGCTCCGGTTATTGGAAGCAATACCTCGGATCGGCGCAGGACCTTTCGCAATCGCATCTAAAGATTAACAACTCCGTCTACTCAGTGATCGGCGTGCTTCCTTCGGGATTTCGATTTCCAAATGACGTGGACGTGTGGTTTGCTGCCGATACAGAAGGCGAGAACCTAAGCCGCACCTCACACAATTATTCCGGCGTCGGCCGGTTGAAAGACGGCGTAAGCGTCGCTCAGGCGCGAGAAGATATCAGCGCGATTGCGCGAAGGATCTATCAGGAGTCGGCCGAGAAGACCGATTATTTACTCAGGGATGGAACAGTAGTCCCGCTACAGGATTCCATCACGGGCGCGGTGAGATCGCCGCTGCTGATTCTGCTTGGCGCGGTGGGATTCCTGTTGCTGGTGGCATGCGCGAACGTTGCGAACCTGCTCCTGGCACAAGCATCGGTGCGCGAGCGTGAGCTTTCGATTCGCAGCGCGCTCGGCGCATCACGCGGCCGCCTGGTGCGCCAATTCTTGACCGAATCATTTTTGCTTTCGCTGATCGGCGGAGGTCTTGGAGTGCTTGCTGCAACAACGGGAGTAGCTGGATTGGTGTCGCTCGCTCCGGAGAATTTGCCGCGGCTGGACAACGTTTCCGTAAGCGTGCCGGTGCTGCTGTTTACCTGTCTGCTCACGACTGCGGTGGCTGCCGGGCTTGGTGTGTTTACGGCTTCGAGAGCGACGCGCGATTTACAGAAAAGCCTTGTCGAAGGCGGACGTGGACAGATCGGATCGCAAAGCAGCCAGCGTGTTGGGCGCGCGATTGTCGCTGCCCAGATCGCCATCACGTTAGTGTTGGTAATCGGCGCGGGTTTGCTGGGACGCAGCCTGATGAAAGTCCTAGAGGTGGATCCGGGATTCCACGTGGACAAAGTCCTGGCGATGGACATCGCGCTGCCGTGGGTAGTCGATCCCAAATCTAAGCCCGCTCAGGGAGTGTTCTTTTCGAACTTGATTGATCGGCTCAAACAAATTCCCGGCGTGCGAGACGTGGGAGCTGCAAGCGCGCTGCCAATGACCGGCGGACTGCCCGACGGGATGTTTTTGCTGATGACGCAGAACGAAGTTCCCAAAACGTTCGACGGCTTCGGCGCCTTCTTCAATCAAAAGGAACGGATCGGCAATGCGGATTTTTGTGTGGCGACGGACGGATATTTCCAGGTGTTGGGAATTCCGCTGATTCGCGGACGAGTGTTCGATGAGCATGACGGCGCTAACGCGCCGCACGTGGCAGTGATCAGCGAGTCGCTTGCGCAAGACCGCTGGCCAGGCCAGGACCCGATCGGCCATACAATTGAATTTGGAAATATGGACGGCGATCTGCGTCTGCTGACGATTGTGGGAATCGTGGGCGACACTCACGAGTACGGTCTCGACGAGCCGGCACGTCCAACGTGCTATGTGAATCTGTTCCAAAGGCCGCGCTCGGTTATGACGGTTACGATGCTCAGCGATACCGATACGCGCTCGGTAAGCTCGGCGGCGCGCGGGATTTTGCAGGAGCTCGATCCGGAAATTCCGGCGAACTTCAAGACATTTCAGCAGGTGTATTCCGCGTCGCTGGGTTCGCGAAAATTCAACCTGGTACTGATTGGATTCTTCGGAATCACCGCGCTGCTTCTGGCCACCGCCGGAGTGTTTGGCGTGATGGCCTATTCGGTGAGCCGGCGCACTCGCGAATTCGGCGTGCGCATCGCCCTTGGCGCCACCTCGGGGAACGTGCTGCGCATGGTTCTAGGGCAGGGAATGCGGACGATCCTGGTCGGGTTGGCGATTGGAATCGTGGGATCATTCGCGCTAACGAAGACGGTGTCGTCGCTGCTCTTCGGCGTGACGGCTACGGATCCGGTTACGTTCAGTGGAGTGACGTTGTTGTTGGTAACGGTGGCGCTCGTGGCTTGTTACATTCCGGCGAGGCGCGCGACCAAAGTGGATCCGATGGTGGCGTTGCGATCGGAGTAGTTCATAGCGCCAAATGGATGTTGTTGCACCATCCAGCAGCCCGCGACCCTCCTACCTTAAGTAAACTCCGAGAGGAATGATCTCCCATCTATACTCGTCGCCAGAAAAACGTTCCAGCAAGGCTCCAAAAACCGCTAGTTCCAGATCCGCTTTTTCCAGCCTCCATTTCCATGCATCCTCCATGTCTTTGACCGGCAGATCAAACGTGACGATGAGTTTTCTACGAAGACCGAACCGCTGATTCATGGGATGGTCAAAGACAAAGCTTTCCACAGTTCCGTCCTGGGACCGTTGCGCAGAGAACCGACCTCTAATCAACGCGCTCTGGGGACCAGCGTGCAGGCTACTTACCAATTGCGGAATCGCTTCTTCCGCTAGTCTTCTTCTTTGATCGGCGACCGTTTTCGAATCGAGCGGGAATCCGAACTTCTTTTGAAGTTCGTTTGTAATCGTGTCAAACCTTTCGAGACCTTCTGCGGATACTTGCAGACTCTCAATACCAAAAGCTGCGAGGTCCTTTCGGATCGCCAACTGTTCCAACTCCTCGTATTTTGTCGATACTGACTTCGGGACGGTCTCGAAACGCTCGCGTACTTTCCGCGCGGTGGACTCACCAACCTCTGTCTTGATGAATTCTGAATAGCCAGCTTTCCCAGATGATTTGAGGGCCTGCTCGTATTCAACTTCTGACGACGTCAGTATCGCCTGGCCACCAGTTTTTGAATACTGTTCGTCAATCTGCTTCGCATCTAGAAACAAATACTGTCTGTTAAATGGCGTCTTCAGCAGTTCGTCGCGTAGTTGTTCACGGGCATCAGGGCCTGCAAGGCCTTCCTTCAGTTCTTTAATATCACGCGCGATCTCCTCAGATGCCTTCGTCTGGCGAGACTTGATGTCGCGATAAAAGGTCCATACACCGATTCCCAGTACTAACGCATATACGGTGGCGACAGCAAACTTGACGCTCGGGTTCCGTAGCAAATCTAACGGGTTCCGTAGCAAATCTAACATGCTGGCCATGGCGCGCACCTCCATTCTAAACCGCTAGGCGGGTTGTTTCGATTCACCGCAGAGTTCTCGACGAAGAGCGATAGTTATGCGGCGGTTCTGCTAAGGTCATTAATGGCGGAGGATCAAGATCCGGGTTCTGTAATATAGCCGCCTTAGTTCGATCCGGGCCGCATTATACAGCATTAAGACGCTTTTGCAATGCCTGCTATCGCGTAGGGTTCTTAGTAACTGTAATCTGCTGTTTGATGCGCACTGCATCCCGTCGCGAACGCGTTACATGCGACCTAACGAATTGCGATTCCAAAAACTCGACTCGCGGAGATTCTTCTTTTCAAGCGCGGAATTCGAACCCGGCTTGCGCATTGGGGAACATAGTGACTTTGCGTGGTTCTAGGATCACCTGCGTTAGTCGCTCCCTGGCGTGGGTGAAATTCCAGTAACTTTGCTACGGGGCAGCTTCCAGCTTCTTCAGCTTCTCGACAGCACCTGTATTCCTGGGGTTCAACTCCAGCGCCTTTTTGTAGTTTTGAATCGCAAGGTATTTGTCGCCGTTCTCCATGTAGGCTTCGCCAAGACTGTCGTAGGTGTTGAAGCCCTGCGGAAACATCTCGACGTTCAGCTTGAAAATCTCAATCGAGTCCTTGACGCGTTTCATCTGGAGCAATCGGTAGCCGAGCTGGTTCAGTTGAGGCTCGCTAAAATCATAGGCTTCCTTCTGAGTCTCTCTGAGTTCACGGTATTGCTTGATCGCCGCCTGCACATCTTTCTCGATGATTGTGTTGAAGAGAGTCTCGGCGATGTCGCGCGGCGGTAGCTTGTAGGGCTTGCCGAACAGGATTGCGGAAATCTTCTGGGACATTTCCCCGAGCTTTGTGCCTCCCGTGTTGTTGAGCAGAACGATCAGGTTTTTGCTCTCGGGCATACGCATGATGATTGTGTTGAAGCCATTGATTCCGCCGCCGTGCTCAATTATCGCGACCGGCTCGCCCTGAGCGCCGAGCGGGGCCTTACGTACAATCCAGCCGTACGCGTAGTTGCTCAGGCCCGGCTTGAACATCACTTCCTTAAGCTGCGGCGAAAGCAACTTCTCGGTGTACAGCGCCTGATCCCAAAGGTAGAGATCCTCAACTGTGGAGTAGAGCGACCCTGCGGCATAAGGCAGAGACATGTCGAGGTACGGTGCGTTGACGTAGCCTCCGGGCCGCCTCTCATAGCCCGCAGCCCGCTTGGCTAGAATGGTTTCGTGGTGGTCGTAGCCGGTGTTCTTCATGCCGACTTGATCGAAGATTCGTTCTCTTAGCACTTGCTCGTAAGGCTTGCCGGTCACGTGTTCGACAATCGCACCGAGTAGGAAATAGCCTGAATTGTTGTAATTCCATTTCGTGCCGGGCTCAAACTCGAGGTCGCCGCTTGTAAACTTCTTTACAAAGTCGGAGACACTGTAGGGGTTGCGGCTCACGTCCTGGAAAAAGTTCGGGAGTCCGGTGTAGCTCGGGATTCCTGAGGTATGGTTGAGAAGCTGATGGATGGTTATTCGATCACCGGTGTCCTTGCGATAGTCGGGCAGATAGTCGGTGAGCTTACCGTCCAACTTGATCTTGCCCTCCTGGACGAGTTGCATGACCAGCATTGAAGTGAATTGCTTTGTGATGGAGCCCAGACGGAACCTGGTGTCAGTCTCGATTGGAATGCTCCACTCCATGTTGGCCATCCCATACCCTTTCTTGAAGATGACCTTGCCGTTCTCAGCCACCAACACCGCGCCGTTAAACTGCTGGTAGCTGTTGTAGACCTTCATCAACTCATCAATCTTCGCCGCCTTGTCCTGGGCAAGCACATTCGCGTGTGCGGCGAGCAGCCAGGAAACGGCAATCAATAAAGACAGGATTCGTGGGCCGATGAAATGCTTTTTCATGATGGTTTGCTCCTTCGGGATTTCTTGATGCAAAGCCTACTTCAAAGTCCTTAGAAAACCGCAATCTTTTTTCGCGCAAAAATGCAAAGACTCGCAAAGACGCTCAGGGATCACCAGCTATCGGTCGAGCTGCCGGTTAAATTCCTCTATCACGGTTCTTTCCCAATCTGAGAACTCTTCGAATACGGCATTGAACGCTTCGCGGTTCGATGATATCGCAGCATCTATCATCGATTCATTCGTTGCGCGCTCCAACGCTTTCGCGCGCTCGTTTATCAACTCTATCAGCCGGGTCTTGATCGCGACGGCTCGGTCGTCAGGTACTTGTGCCTTGTCCAACTCATCGGCGATTCGCCGCAGCTCGGTTGCGGTCTTAACCGCGAACTCTCGAGTAGCGCTGCCGGGTGCGCGATTCACGTCGAAAGAATCGTCTATCGAGTCCCCCGCGTGTTCGACGATCTGGGCGAACTGATAATCGCTTTGATATCTCCGTTCCACCGTCGCGCGTTGGTTTTCTTTTTCTTGCTGTGATCCATACACGCGGCCGGCCATCACGAAGCTGACCGCGACCAGTCCAATGCACCCGATCGCCGTAGCGTTCCAGCGCGCCGCCGCACCAACTGTTGAAGGCGCATCGGGCTCGAGTATGAAGCCGAGCGCGGCTCCAGCGACAAAGCCTCCAACGTGAGCGACGTTGTTCGCTCCCATGAAGAAACCGAACATGAGCCCGATCCCGGCCCAGATCAGCATTTGTCTCATCAACCCGCGGCCGAAAACTCCTCCTTGCCTGTATCCGTAGACGGCCATCAACCCGATGAGCCCGAATATCGCTCCCGATGCGCCGGCGCTGCCGCTGGGAAGTAACAAATAAGACGCGAATGCGCTTGCGGTTCCCGTACCGACATATGCGAAAACGAACTTCTGCGAACCGAATGTGCCTTCTACCTGCGGACCGACGTAGAACAGCGCCGAGCTGTTAAACATGAGGTGCATCAAGCCGATGTGCAGAAAGTTGAAGGTGACCAGCCTCCACCATTGTCCGGCCCGAACAAGCGATGGAACCAAAGCGCCGAAGTCATCGAGCACTCCGTTGCTTGCACTTTTGAGAAATGAATCGCTGCCGCCGCCGTTACGGACTTCTACGATTGACATCAGCACGAACAGCACGATGTTGATCGTGAGTATCACCAGCGAGAAAAAGTTATGGCTTTCAGTAAGCTTGTCGAAGGAGATTCGAGCGGGTGGAACAGACTCTCGTCCGCACAACGGACAGGTTTTTGTAGAGGCTTCAATCAAGCCCCGGCAGACCTGGCACATCACGAGTTTCTTGCGGTCGGTGAACATCGAGATTTGAAATAGAGACGAAGAGCGTCGGTTGAGTCAAGTCCGAGGCGTCTCGATCGGATTTGTCGTTTCGTGCAAAGACCCAAAGAAACCGCGAAGACGCAAAGATTCACGAACCGCTTCTCGTTTGTTCTACGGCGCGGACGGAGGCGGAATGCGGCGCTTCGTCGCTTGCTCAAACGCATACGCAAGCTCAATCAATCGAGGCTCGCTGCAAGCCATCCCCGTGAAACCTACTCCGAAAGGCGACGGTTTTGCCGCGAAGCCTTCGGGAAATGGCTGGGCCGGCGCAGTCGGCGCGTTAGGCACTAAGCCAAAGGGTACGATCACTGTCGGGTAGCCGGGCTTGGCGGCGATTGCCGCACTCCCCGGACCCGGGAATAGCAATGCATCCAGCTGATATTTCTTCATGGCCGCGTCGATTCCGTTAGTAGCCGCCAGACGCAAATCCTTTTCTCGATCCGCACGGTAACGCGCGGCGTCGGTTTCAACATTCATCTCGTCCGAGATGTCCAGCAGCGCTTGTCCATACTTGATCGATCCTGCTCTTTGGTGAGCGATGTTCCACTGCCGCAGTTCTGTGAGAGACTTCACCGGCGCTGCAGTCCCCAGAGACGCCAGCCACTTGTTGAAGTCTCGCTTCATACCATATTTGAAAACGGTGGAACACGCGGCGTCTTTGCCCTTTGCGTTGTCCAGGCCTGAACAGGTGTTCCAGAGCAGAAAGTTTTCCTGCGGATCGGCGGACATGATGCTTGGAATCTCAACCGGATCGACGATGATCGCCCCTTGCTGCTTGAGGATAGTGATTGCTTCCTCCATCACTTTTGTTTGGGCCGGGTCGAGCCCGCCGCGCGGTTCCTTTGCGCCGGGCGGCGTGAACTTTTCATAGAAGAATGCGCGCGGAATTCCGATGCGGGCGCCCTTCAATCCTCCGGCATTGAGAAACCGGGTGTAGTCGTTGCCTGGCGCTCGCGAGCACCTCGAGGTCGCCGAGTCGTTTGGATCCGCAGCCGCGCCTTCGAGGACTCCGAGCACAATCGCGGCATCGGCGACGGTCTTTGCCATTGGTCCGGGAGTGTCCTGATCGGCAGTGATGGGGATCACACCGTAACGGCTGACGCGCCCGACGGTCGGTTTGATACCTGCGAGCATATTCTGGTTTGAAGGGCTCAGAATCGAGCCGGATGTTTCGGTGCCGACGTTTGCGGCCCAGAAATTTGCCGCGGTTCCGACTCCCGAACTTGACCCGCCGGTGAAAAGGGCGGGCCGTCCGTCGAATGTCGCCTCTCGCGGATCGCGACGCGGATCGTAAGGGTTGAAGCCGTGGCCGGCGATAGCGTTGTAGTTCGCGGGCATGCCGGTTGCCACCCAGTTGGCGAGTTCGGTCATGTTGGTCTTGGCAATAATGATGGCGCCAGCGTTTCGGAGGTTCTTTGTGAGCGTCGCTTCGTAGGGGGGAACCAATCCATCAAACGCAAGCGCTCCTCCGGTGGTCGGCATATCGGTCGTGTGGATGTTGTCTTTCAGGGCGACGGGAATGCCGTGGAGCGGACCTCGAGTCTTTCCCGCAGCGCGCTCACGATCGCGAGCGTCCGCTTCTTCAAGCGCGTGAGGATTCACCGCGATGATGGCATTCAGCTTGTCTTCATACGTCGCTATGCGTGTGAGGTATTGCTGGACGATCTCCCGCGAGGTGACCCTGCCTTCTGCCATTGCGGTCTGCATCTCGCGGATGCTTGATTCAACGACAGTGAAAGGTTGTTTGGTTGGGCTGGCCGGAAGTTGTGTTTGGGCCGCGAGCAGAAGAGCTATGGCTGCGAAAACCAAAGAATGTGTCATCACGATTCTTCCTTGTCAAAAAATTGGAAGGGAAGCCTACCACGTTGTGGATGCGGAGGACTATCAGATTGCGGGGATTGTAAATTCCGATTTTGGCCCGTGTCTAAACCGAACTTGCATTTAATGAAGACTGCCGCAGACTGGACAGTCTACGGTACACTTCGGGCGATCGCCGCAAGTGAAGTCCCGTAGACTGTCCAGTCTGCGGAAACTTTGTTATCACCCCTCGGAGCGGCGAAAGATGCCTCGGCTCCTCGGAATGACTGAAACGCAAGTGGCTCGACCTGCGTTAATCCAAGACTAAGCTACCTGATAAGATAACGAGAAAGAATTGCAATAAACGGCTTTAGATTGAAACCTTTTCGACACACGCGCCACTAACTGGTTGGACTTAGGATGAGCCGTTTATGATGGAGGCAGTCAGCCTAGTGGGCCAGTTAAGCGGGCGCGCCGGGGCCTTGATGAACAGTTCGGAAGAACTAATAGCGCGCGCCCGGCGCGGCGAAGACGAGGCGTTTCGGCTGATCTTCGATCGTTACGGCCGGCCCATCATCAGTTTTATCTATGATATGGTTGGGCGCCGCGACCTGGCCGAAGAGCTGACTCAGGAGACTTTCGTGCGCGCGTACAAGAATCTCAAGTCGCTCCGTGACGACACGAAACTGTCGACCTGGTTGTTTGGAATCGCAAAGAACGTCGCGCGTGAGTCTTTGAGGTATAAACACCGAGAGACGGATAAGGTTGGGATCGACGACGATCATGTGATTGAGCTGAGCGACGGAAAACGGCCCCCGGATAGCGAGCTTCTCGACAAGGAATTGAACGGCGTGATTCGCGATGCGCTTGGGGCTCTGGATGAGGACAAGCGATTGGTCTTCACGTTGAAGATCTTTCAGCAGCGCAGCTACGAAGAGATATCTGCGATAACCGGTTCTTCCATTCCCAAGCTCAAGACCGATCTGCACAGGGCAAGGGCTGAAATGCGCCGCCGGATTCAGCCATATCTGGGAGCCTCAGCGGAGAGTTAGTTATGAAGTGTGAAGAGTGCCAGACACTGATTGAGGATTACGTTGATGAGCGCCTTGGCGAGAAAGCCGGAGCGCTTGTCATCGCACACATCGCGACTTGCTCGCAGTGCGCCGGCTTTAGAGACGGCCTGATCCGCGAACAAGCGATCTATGCGCGCTACGAACGCGATGTCGAAGTGACTCCGATGCTGTGGACTTCGATTGAAGCCCGAATCAGGCAGGAGCGCGTCGCAGAATCAACGGCACGAGGGGCCGGATGGATCTCGCGGCTGCGAGAACAAATGACCGGTGTGTTCGGCGCGCCGCGGCTGAGTCCCGCGCTCGCGTTCGCGATTGTGTTGGTCGCTATAGCAGTCACTGTAATCGTAATGACTCGATTCAACTCAGGCGATCAGCAAGTAGCAAGAACCAACGCCAACGTCGCAAATCCGGAAGCAGGAAGTTCCGATGGTAATCACAATCCTGCGCCGCGGGCGACAGACCCTGGCGGGCGCGGCGGTGAGCTCGGGAAAGTTGAAGCACCCACTGTCCGGAAGACAACCCCGGTTAACACGAGCGTGCCTCGCAAGTCTCCCGCGACGACAAGCCTGACCCCAACCCAGCTTGTGCGTGAAGCCGAGCAGAAGTACCTTACGGCAATCGCTATGCTCGCTCGCGATGTAAATCACAAGCGGTCTCAGCTTGATCCAATAATGTTAGCTCGATTTGACTCGGCGCTAAGTGATATCGATCGCACTATCAAAGATACGAGGCGTGTCGTGCGAGATAATCCCGAAGACCCGATAGCGTTGCAGTATTTGCTGGCGGCTTATTCAAAGAAGGTTGATGTTCTGCGCGGAATGTCTGCTGCGTCAACGGATTGAGGTAAGATTGCAAGCGGTCATCGCGAGCAAAATGCCGGCGATGATTCCGCTTTAGAGATGGTATTCAAGATTACTATGACCAGGACAGTTCTCATAACGTTAGTGCTCGTAATTTCGATTGCGGGAGGAGCCTTCGGGCAGGATGCCAAGACAGCCCCGGTCAGTCCGGCGGTAAGCCCCGTTGTTAGCCCTGTCAGCATGTCCCAAAAGACGAAGCCGCCAAAGGTAAAGCCAGAAAAGGCTCCAGCAGCGAGTCCCACGCCTGAGGCTGAACCTGACGAAGTTCAGGTTGAGCCGGTAACAGTGAAACTCGCCAGGGGCGGCAAGGTCGCAATAAGCAGCCGCGCAGCTCGCATAGTCGTCGTTGGTTGGGACCGCGATGTTGTTCAAGCGAGCGCCACAGGCGCCCGGGGGCCCGCACAGATAGGAACACAAACTACCGGAGAACCGTCGAAGCCTCGGCTGCTCGTGACGACGACATCACGGGAGTACGGCAGAGACATCAGCATTGAGCTGAAAGTTCCTCGTTATGCCGACGTGGAAACGCTCGACGGGTCTCGCGGCGATGTCGAAGTCTCGGACATCGAAGGAGCGGCGCTCATTGATGCCGGCGAGGGCGATGTTCACATTAATCGTGTGGGTTCGCTCAAGGCCACCCGGCGCAGAGGAGACATCACTGCAAAGGAAATCAAAGGAGATCTGACAGCGCGGACTTTTCAAGGCGACATCGTTGTTGAGAACGTCGGTGGCGCGGTTGACGTCGCGGCGACCAATGGTGACCTGCAGGTTCGAAACGCAGGCGCGGATGTGCGAGCCAATTCGGCAACCGGCGAGATCGGGATTCACTGTGCGAAGGGACGCGTCGATGCGGCCAGTGCAAGCGGTTCGATAACCCTGGTTGGAATTGGCGGGGATGCCGAAGCATCAACCGCCAGCGGCAGCGTGACCTTCACCGGCACGATTCGAGACGGCAGCTACCGTTTCAAGTCGCTTTCCGGTGAGGTCTCGATGACGATTCAATCGGATGCGCCCGGCTTTACCGCGACGCTGACCACTTACAATGGCAACATCGAAACCGACTTCCCGCTTAAAGTCGAATCGCCGCTCCAGGGCCCGATAAATCGACGCATCTCCGGGCGCTACGGCGACGGACGTGCAAAGCTATCGCTCGACTCATTCAATGGAACAGTGAAGATCGCGAAAGGTGCGGCTGCTTCCTTGAAGGTTTGTAAATAGTAATTTTTTTCTCTGGCGGTGAAACCTGTTGCGTTCGCTGCGCACTTACCAGACGAGGCCAGCAAAACTGAGCAACCTTGTGTGAGCATTTCTTGGAGGAGATCAGAATGAAAATGAAACTGTTTGTCTTGTCCTTTATTGCGGTCTACGCATTAGCGCTCTCGTTGCCGTTGGGTCTTGCGGCGCAACAGCGCGAACGTCGTCATTCGACCGAGACGATTACCCGCGTCAATCCGCCCGACAACAATTCCGATTCGGATCTGCCGGAGAAGGACGAGTTTCATCAGAGTTATCAACTTGCGGCAGGCGCAAAGGTTGAGGTGCAAGGGATCAACGGATCGGTGGAAATCGAAACCGCTCCCGGAAGCACCGCGCAAGTTAACGTTTATCGCTCGGCGCGCACGCGTGAGGATCTGGATTACCGCAAAGTGCTCGTCGACCAGACGGCGACCAGTCTCGTTGTGCACGGTGAGAAGGATTCGAGCGGAATGGGACGCAATCGAGAGGTTCGTCAGCGAGTGACGCTTTCATTGCCACGTCAGATAGACCTCGGCGTGAGCGGCGTTAACGGTCGAGTGGGAGTGGGCGAGGTTGATGGGCCGGTCAAGCTGAGCGGAATCAACGGAAAAGTCGAGGTCGCCCAGGCCATGGGCTACTCGAATATTTCCGGGATCAACGGCCGGGTCAAAGTAACGCTCACGCGGCTTGGTGAACAGGGCATTCACGTAAGCGGAGTTAACGGTGGAGTCGAGCTCTTCTTCGCCGAGGACTTAAACGCTGACCTGGATGTGACCGGCATCAACGGCAGCGTCAACGCGGACGTGGCGAACGTTACTATTTTTGGAAAGGTTGACCGGCAGAACTTCCACGCGAAGATCGGATCGGGGGGCGCGCCGATCAAGGTCAACGGAATCAACGGTCACGTAAAGCTCTCGCGCGTCGGCGCGCCGGGCTAGGCGGGCAAAAAACAATACTTGATTGTCGTGGCTTCATTGAGGTGAATCCTTTCTTGAAAGTTTGGGCAGGTTTAACGCTCCTGCCCAGCTTTCATTTTTTCTTTTTTGTTTCCCTGGTTTGGCGTCGAGCCAAAAGATTTGGAACTGTCTGCGCTGACGCGCGATGAATCAGGCAAGAGGCGACTACTCGGTAAGGAGGGACGATTAGATATGAAGCGTTCAATATCCTGTTTAGCTGTGCTGCTGGCGTATAGTTCCATATCGCCCGTATCGTCCGTTTTGGGGGGCAGCCTCCCCTGTGATTCCGATCAACAAACGGTCGAGCGCCCGAGACGGGTGCAGATCTCGGCGGGCGGATTCCTCGGAGTCGAACTCGGCGAGGTGAACAGTGAAGTAGTCCAGCGCCTGAAGCTGCGAGAAGAACGAGGCGCTTTGATCGAGGGAGTCACCTCCGGAAGCAGCGCCGCTCAGGCCGGGCTTCAGAAAGACGACGTAATCGTGAAGTGGGACGGCGAGTCAGTCGAGAGCGCTCTCGAGTTGTCGCGTCACATTCGCGAGACTCCTGCCGGCCGTATGGTCCGGTTAGGAGTGCTTCGCGGCGGGCGGGAAATCGAAGTCAACGCGAAGATGGGCGAGCGAAGTTCCGTCTTGAACACAATAAGAGCGGCCCGACCAACGCCGGTTGCTCGCGTCAGAGTGAGACCCGAGGTCGCGCGGGTGCGCGGGCGAGATGGCGTTCGCCTGGGCGCGCAGCTCCAGACCATGACCACGCAGCTTGCTGAATACTTCGGCCTGTCGAAGAGGACGGGCGCCCTCGTCGTCTTCGTTTTCGCCGATTCACCGGCATCGAAGGCTGGTCTGAAAGCTGGCGATGTGATTCTGTCAATTAGCGGGGAGACGGTCGAAAACCCGATGGACCTCCGCCGAATCCTCACGACCAAGTCGGAAGGGGCAGTCGAATTGAAAGTCCTTCGTGACAAGCAAGAGCAGACGCTGACGGTACACGTCGAGAAAGGAACCAACTCGTGGCTCCTTGAGCCCGAAGACTCTGACGAGGTTTTCGCTGTGATTACTCCAATCTCAATTGACCTGCCAAAGATTGACGTTCGGCCGGCGGTGATAAGCCTGCCGAAACTCAAATTCGAGCCGATGACGATCCAAATGCCGAAGGTGAATATTGCGCCGATGGTCGTGCCCTCGGTGAATGTTCAGGTGCCAAAGATCGATCTTGAGCCGATGAAGATCGAGATTCCGAACGTCAATCTCGAGCCGATGCGAATCGAAGTTCCGAAAGTCAACATCGCGCCGATGAAGATCCGGCTCTTACCGAGACGAATAATCGTTTAACCAGTTTCTCAGGAGCGCGCGGCGCGGTTGCTAAGCGCTGGGCGCTCCTACAATTCGAAGTTGAACGTCAATGTCCCGACTACCTTTACGGGCTTGCCGGAGATTGTCGTTGTCGGGAATTGCCACTGCCGCGCTGCATCAATCGCGGCGTCCTTCAACAGCGGGTGACCGGAGATAGCCCTGGCTGATATCACGTTGCCCGCCTCGTCGATCGTAATTTCCACTACAACTGTGCCGCTGATCTTGTCTGCTTTCGCCTGGGCCGGATACTCGGGCTCTACTCGTCTGATCGCGGAGGTAGCCATAACACCGGCAGGCTTGCGAATCACCGTTGGGAAGTCCGTGCCCAACGGTGGAGGCGGCGGTGGCGGCTTTGGAGAATCCGCATCCAGCGCTTGTGGGGGCGGTGGTGGAGGTGGTGGCGGAGGCGGAGGGACCTCTCCCCATACGTCACCGTCTTCAAACAAGACTCCTGCGACTCTCAGAGTCCATCCGTTTGCACCGCCGACAAGAGGAACGAATCTGTTTTGCCGCCCTGAGATGTAGACGCCGCGAGCGTCTATTGAGGATGGGACGCGTTCATAGTAGGCTCGGCGTTCGAGTCCATTTCGAAACTCCAGCGTGAAACCTTTAATCCGGCGGTCAGTGTTGTTTGAAAGAGTAACAATTGGAACTACTGCGTAGAGGTCGCCATGCGCGTCCCTTTCGCTCGGTACCTGTTTGACTTTAGCGTCGGCTATCGCGAGCGGAGCCTTCACGGAGTTCTTAAACTCGATCGATGACTCGGGTGCTTGTTTGAGTCGCTCGATTAGGGAGTCATCCTGTACCGCCCAACCAAACCTTGTAACGACACCTGCTACTCCGCCGGGCACACCGCCAGACACACCGCCAGGCACACCTCCTGAGACACCGGAGGCTACGCCTCCAGGAGCGCCGCCTGGCGCTCCGCCTGTTATTCCACCAATCACACCTCGATCAGGTGTGTTGTTTTGAGCGACCGCACTCGCGCGAGTCAGAAGACCGGCGGCAACCGAAATGATTACCACAAGCGTCGCGATTGAACATACGGCTACCCGATGCCATATGGATAGTCTCAACTGAATATTGTTGGACATGATTCGCTCAACCCTCCTTCCCAGATTCGAGCCGGTGGCGTTCGACGCGCCGGCGACGTTCCAGCCAAGACAAAAACGTAATACCTTGAGCAGGCTCGAGGCGTAGACATCAGAAGCCCCACCGAGGTTTATTACTTCGTCATCGCAGGCGCGTTCGCGCGCAGCAAGCAGCAAACGATCGAGCACCCAAACAATAGGGTGAAACCAAAACAGGCAACACAACAGCCGGTGCAGATTCGCGACGAGGTTATCCCAGCGCGCCACGTGAATCATTTCATGCATCATCACAGCTTCGAGCTCGGCATCGTCGAGCTGTTCAGCCATGCTTTCCGGCAGAAGGACGATGGGCCGCCACACGCCCCAGACTCCAGGCTCGGTCGTATCAGGCAAGAGCAGGAGGCGAACCTCGCGTTTGATTCCGAGCCAGGATCTTACGCGATCCGTTGCCAGCCGTTCTCTTGTAGCTACGATTACGGATCCCCGTCTCATCGCCACGCGGAATCGCCGGCGATCTCTCCACCAGAGAGCCAGAAACACGGCGAATACGGTCAGCCATATCAGGCTCAGCGCGCAAAATAGTTCGTTATGTGGGCTGGCACCTTTCAGGCCCGAGCTGGCTGATCCTTCAAGCTGAACCACTGGCGCGGTTAGTTGATAAACAAAAGCCGGAGTTTCCGCGGGCGCCTTTGATGCGAAGAGCGAGGAGAAGTCAACGCCGAATTGGCCGACCAGCGAAGCAAACAACGCCGAGGGCAATGCGAACTTTGAAGAGGCAATCAGCAGAACCGCATAGCGAGCCCGGCCGGACGCTCTAGTTAAACAAGCAACTGCGCCGAGCGCGACCAGCGACAAAAGAGTCGCCAGCCAAAGATGATTTGCGAGCAACGGCCAGCCCCAGCTTGACCATCGGGCCAGCCACTGATGAACAGGCATGATGTTGTGTCCTCTCTTCGGCGCTCGCTACTTCTTTGCTCTGTTGGAGGAACCTCTGGCGCCAACCTTAGGCTTTTGCATTTCGGCCGGCTTAGCTAACAGGGTCTCAAGCTCACGGACGTCCTCGAGATTCAACTTTCCCGTTTCGGCAAGATGAGCCATCAGCGGTCTTGCCGAACCCCCGAATAATTCCAATAACTCGGTTATCAATCGATGATGTGCCGAGCGTCGGGAGATCAGAGGCTCGAAGATGAAGGCATTGCCGATTTTTTTAACCCGCCGGACGGCCCCTTTTTCTTCGAGCCTGCGGACGATGGTCTGTACGGTGGTGTATGCCGGCCGTCGTTTCTCGGGCAGCCGCTCTTGGACCTCGCGAATCGAACCGCTGCCGAGATCCCAGATCACTTGCATGATCTCCAGTTCGAACTTTGTCAGTCGCACTGCTCGCTCTCGAACCACGATACCCCTCGGTTTGCGCCTACTACAAGTGAGGCTGACTCTACTACAAGTGTCATAGACTGTCAAGAAAAAAACTTGAGATCGTCCGAAGAGCGCAAAGGTTGACCTGCGCAGTCGAGCCACATAGAATCAGCGACTCAGTCGGTCGCTTCAAAGTTCCTAAGCTGAAGGAGAGAAACGGTGGGTCTACTTCCTCGAGACGAGAAGTATTTTGCCATGCTCCAGCAGCTCGCAGCTCAGGTGAGGCAGGGAGGCGAGCTGTTTGTAAAACTATTCGCCGACTATGAACGTCACCCGCAGTACGCTGAGCAGATCAAAGGGATCGAAGTGTCCTGCGATGATCTGTCGGCAAAGATCATTCAAAAACTGAACTCAACCTTCATAACGCCAATTGATCGTGAAGACATTTACTTGCTGGTAACCGAGTTGGACGATGTGATTGACATGATAAATGACCTGGCACGGAGATTGGATATCTACGCCGTTACCGGGCCCCGACCCGATGCGGCCGAGATCGCAAGTTTGCTGGGCAGGGCTACCGAAGAGATAGAGACAGCGTTTGGCATGCTCGAGCGACACGAGGCGCTCGGCGAACACACCGGCATAATATCTCAACTCGAGAAACGCGCCGACGCTCTCTACAGCGACGCGATCAGGCGGCTGTTCCGCGAAGAGAAGGATCCAATCGAAGTAATCAAGTGGATGTCGATCTACGAGGAATTGGAGAACTCAATTGACCGCTGCAAAGACGTGGCTGAGGCGCTGGAAGCGGTGGTCGTCAAGAACAAGTGACCGGGTTGGTGTTAACCGACGATGGCATCCGTAGCCACGTCCAGAAAGAGCACCAGGAAGGGGAGTTCACGCCGCCCGCGCGTACTTTTGCCACTGCTGCTTTTTTCGCGGAGGTCCTTCTGAATGACGACGCCCCTCGCGTTTGTCCTATTCATCATCGCAGTTGCTCTCATCTTCGATTTCGCCAACGGCTGGCACGATGCTGCCAACTCGATTGCGACGGTCGTCTCGACGCGCGTCCTCACCCCTGGTATGGCAGTGATCTGGGCTGCCGTATTCAACTTCGTAGCATTTGCAGTTTTTGGAACTCGCGTAGCCAAGACGATAGGGGGCGATCTGATCGAGATCGGTATGATCGGAAAAGAATGGCAGCTTTGGGTGCTGCTCAGCGGATTGATTGGCGCGATCGTCTGGGACGTTACAACTTGGTACTACGGCTTGCCGTCGAGCTCTTCTCATGCCCTGGTGGGCGGATATGCCGGTGCGGCAATAGCGGCGCGATTAGTTGCCGGAGGAGGGATTGCGGGATTGCTCAAAGCGGAAGGATGGATAAAGACTCTGGCCTTTATTGTGATTTCGCCGATGTTGGGAATGGTGCTTGGGTTTTCGATAATGGTTGCGCTGCTGTGGATCGTCCGAGGCTCTACCCCGGACCGAGTCGATCGAATATTTCGAAAAGGCCAGCTTGTCTCCGCGGCGCTCTACAGTCTCGGCCACGGAGGCAATGACGCCCAGAAGACGATGGGTATTGTCACAGCGGTGTTGGTATCCGGAGGACTGTTGGCGTCGACCGCAGAAGGCAAGCTTCCTGCCATTCCTCTGTGGGTGGTTCTCAGTTGTCACGCAGCGATAGCTCTGGGGACGATGTCAGGTGGTTGGCGAATCGTTCACACCATGGGCTCGCGCCTGACCAAGCTCAAGCCAATTAGCGGGTTTGCTGCGGAAACCGCAGGGGCGATCACACTGGCGATGGCGACGTACGGCGGCATTCCTGTCAGTACCACTCACACTATTACCGGAGCGATCGTGGGTGTTGGCGCAGTCCGACGATGGTCAGCCGTCCGATGGGGTGTAGCCAGGACCGTAGTTTGGGCCTGGGTACTGACAATTCCCCTTTCCGCGCTTATAGCTGTGATAACCTTTCTGCTTGTTCGGTTAGCACATCGGTTCTAGCGACATCATTATTATTGACTTCATTTTCCCTCGATGTTAAAAGGTCACCGTTGAAGAGGTTCGATTTTTCGCAGCCGCCTGTGGATCATTGGATCAAGTCGCAAGTTGCCCCTCATAGAAGTGCCGTTCCGATCTGATTGTTGCTCTTCTCTCAGGTAGTTCCCCCCCCAAATCCCCCACGTGCGCGTATCTTTCTTGAGTCGCGGTCGATAGGAGTCTTTGACCGACTCAAGACTGAATTCTGGCCGGAGCGTTAAGCGCGCGCTTGAACGAATGGATTCTGGGCAAGGGACCGAGAGATATGTCGGCGAAACTGGGCGAATCGCTTCTTAAGGACAACCTCATCACTCCTCAGCAGCTGAAGGAAGCGCTCGATTACCAAAGGGTCAACGGTGGGCGGCTCGCGTCCACATTGGTAAAGCTCTGCATGCTTTCAGATGAGGAAGTCACTGCAGTGCTGAGTCGCCAATACGGAGTACCTTCTGTCAACCTCGATCTTTTCGAAGTAGATCCGGCGGCGGTGGCTCTCGTCCCGCAAGAGACCGCCGAACGATCGTGCGTATTGCCACTGTCGCGAGTCGGCGCGACGCTCACATTGGCAATGGTAGATCCCACAAACGTCTTCGCCATTGACGACATAAAATTCATGACCGGCCTGTCCGTAGAACCCGTGGTGGTGAGCGAGACAGCGCTGAACACCGCGATTAGAAAGCACTACGGCAGCACGCGTGAGATGGAACTCGCCAAGGTTATGGAAGACCTGGTCGCCGAAACGACCAACCTGTCTGACTTCGATGACGATGTCGATCAGTTGGAGTTTGAGAACGGCGACGAGGAGATAAATCTAGAGAACCTCGAGAAGATGTCCGAAGACGCGCCAGTAGTCAAGCTGGTGAATGTCATTCTGGTTGACGCGCTGCGTCGAGGCGCATCGGATATCCACATCGAGCCATACGAAAAAGAGTTTCGTGTGCGGTTTCGAATGGACGGAATTCTCTACAACATTATGGCGCCGCCGATGAAGATGCGTGACGCGTTGACGTCCAGGCTCAAGATCATGGCAAGACTGGATATCGCCGAGAAGCGGTTACCTCAGGATGGAAGAATAAAAATCCGCGTGCGGCTGGACAATCGCTCGCGCGAGCTGGATTTCCGGGTTTCAACTCTCCCGACGATCTACGGAGAGAAGATGGTTTTGCGCTTACTGGACAAGGAGAACCTGCGACTTGACATGACCCAGCTTGGGTTTGAGCCCGAGAGCCTGGAGAAATTCAAGAGGAACATAAACAGACCTTATGGCATGGTATTGGTAACGGGACCCACCGGTTCAGGAAAAACTTCGACGCTGTATTCGGCTCTTCAGAGCTTGAACACTCCTGAGACCAACATCATGACCGCAGAAGATCCCGTTGAGTTCAATCTCATGGGCGTCAATCAGGTACAGATGAAGGAATCGATAGGGCTCAACTTTGCCGCGGCCCTCCGATCATTTCTTCGGCAGGATCCGAACATTATCCTGGTTGGCGAAATTCGCGACTTCGAGACTGCTGAGATTGCGGTTAAGGCCGCATTGACCGGTCACCTGGTTTTGTCAACTCTGCATACGAACGATGCGCCGTCGACCATCAGCCGATTGATGAATATGGGCATAGAGCCTTTCCTGGTCGCAACGTCAGTGAATCTAATACAAGCGCAAAGGCTCGTGCGGCGGATCTGCAAAGAGTGCAAAGCTGAAGTGCGGAATCCGGAAGAGGCACTGATCGACGTCGGATTCCCGGCGAGCGAGGTCAAAGAGATAAAGACATTCAAGGGAGCGGGTTGCACGAACTGCAACGGGACCGGCTATAAAGGACGCGTAGGGTTGTATGAAGTAATGGAGATAACTGAGGAAGTCCGTGAGTTGATTTTAGTCGGCGCTTCGGGATTGGAACTGCGTCGGAAGGCGATCGAAGAGGGAATGCTTACGCTGAGGCATAGCGGTTTGGAAAAGATCAGGCAGGGAATGACGACGGTTGAAGAGGTTGTGAGAGAGACGGTTAAGTAGGTACTGGAGGAGTTTATGCCGGAGATTGCTCTAAGCGAGTTGTTGCGAAAAATGATCGAGCACGGTGGGTCGGACCTGCACATAACGACTAACTCTGCTCCGATGGTGCGAGTGCACGGAATATTGAGGCCGTTGGAGTATCCCGAACTATCCCCGGCCGAAACAAAGCAGCTTGCCTATTCAGTACTCACGGATGCACAGAAGCATCGCTTTGAGGAGTCGCTTGAGCTGGATTTCTCATTTGGAATAAAGGGGCTCTCACGGTTCCGCGCCAACATATTTAACCAGCGAGGCGCGGTTGGAGCGGTCTTTCGCTCGATCCCTTACGAGATCAGAACTTTCGAGGAACTCAGTCTTCCGTCGGTGATAGAAAAGCTTTGCGAGAAGCCACGTGGGTTGATTCTGGTGACTGGCCCGACTGGTTCCGGGAAGTCGACAACGCTGGCGGCGATGGTTGATAAGGTCAACCGCGATCGGCACGAGCACATCATTACGGTCGAGGATCCGATCGAATACCTTCACGGTCACAAGGGCTGCATCGTCAATCAGCGCGAGGTGCATGCGGACACTCACAATTTTGCCAATGCGCTTCGCGCGGCGCTTCGCCAGGATCCGGATGTAGTGTTAATCGGGGAAATGCGTGATCTGGAGACGACTGAGACTGCGCTCCGGATAGCCGAGACTGGGCACTTGACGTTTGCCACCCTACACACAAATTCGGCTGCCTCATCGATAAACCGTATTATCGATATCTTTCCATCGGGACAACAAGCACAGATTCGAACGCAGTTGTCCATGGTGCTCGAAGGAATTGTGACGCAGGCCCTGCTGCCGAAGGCTAACGGGCAAGGGCGGGCGCTTGCGATGGAGGTACTGGTGCCGAACGCGGCTATCAGAAATCTGGTTCGCGAGGACAAGATCCATCAGATCTATTCGATGATGCAAACTGGCCAGGATAAATATGGAATGCAGACTTTCAATCAATCCCTGGCGAGCCTCTATTTCAAAAAGCAGATCACCCTGGAGATGGCCCTCGCGCGTTCATCGAACCAGGACGAACTACAGGACTTGATAAATCGAGGTGCTGCGGCGCTTCAGGCGCCGCCACCGCGGGCGCCGGGTTATCCGGCACAAGGAGCAAGGCCTCAGGCACCGCTCGGAAGAGTGGGAAGATGAGCTCTGGCCGGTCGCTATTACCATTTTGGTGCCCCCAAGGGTATTAGACTGAAGAACTGAAGGTGGGAGACAGAAATGCCGACTTATGTTTTTAAGGGTCGCAATCGCTTGAACGAAATTGTCGTCGGCGAGCGAGTCGCAGCGGATCGTGCCGCGCTTGAATCGATGCTTCGACGCGAGCAGGTTATTCTGACCAATGCGAGAGAAAAAGGCCGTGAGATCAGCTTGCCGAAGCTCGGGCGAGAGAAGATCAAGAGCAAGGACCTTGCGCTGTTTACAAGACAGTTCTCGGTGATGCTCGATGCCGGCTTGCCACTTGTCCAGTGCCTCGAGATCCTTGGCCAACAGCAGGACAACAAGTTCTTTCAAAAGGTAATCTTTCAAACGCGGGCCGACGTCGAAGCGGGAATGACGCTGGCAGATGCGATGGCCAAGCACCCGCGCGCCTTTGAAGTGCTCTACACGAATATGGTAGCCGCTGGTGAGACCGGTGGTATCCTGGATGTGATTCTGCAGCGTCTTTCTACCTACCTCGAGAAAATGGTCAAGTTGAAGGGCGACGTCAAGAGTGCGCTGATTTATCCGATAGCGGTAATAGTCATTTCAATCATCGTGATCGCGATCATAATGATCGTTGTCATTCCTGCCTTCAAGAACATCTTCGAAGGATTGCTAGGTCCCGGTGAGCGGCTGCCGTGGCTGACAGAGTTAGTAGTGTCGATCTCACAATTCATGGCAAGTTACTGGTGGCTGATTGCTATCGTGATAG